>JABAOF010001229.1_pt1 | contig 427165 bp, 405 predicted proteins | sample 7062171 | NCBI WGS metagenome assembly JABAOF01 (sample SAMN14538628, study PRJNA623070) | marine sediment metagenome | biome: marine biome [ENVO:00000428]; feature: marine pelagic biome [ENVO:01000023]; material: deep marine sediment [ENVO:00002113] | place: India: Gulf of Khambhat ... | reverse complement strand
ACTTATTGCACTGAAAACGAGGAGACCCCAGAATGCTCCAACCTAGTCGAGTGCCAATGTCCTCGTTCTGCGTCTTCAGTTCAAGGTGCTACACGTGCATTAGGCATTCCACTCGCCAAGCAGCAGACATCACTCGCGCTCTATGACACGGAGCAGCGCCGTTCTACGCTTCGACATGGGGCCAAACGCCTTCGTGACCCCTTCAACGGGTTTCCCTGCCTGCAATGAGTCAAGGATGTCAGCCCAGTCCTGCATGATTACCTTGCGGGACTCCACAAACTTCGTGTGATCGTAGGGCGCGCGCGATGAGTCCTTGCTCTTTTTGGAATGAGCGAGTTGAAGATCGACCCGCTTCTCCGGATATCCCAACAGTCCAAGGATCGTCGTTGCGGTCGAGCGGAAGCCATGGGACGAAAACCGTCCGCCATAACCCATGCGCTTGAGTGCTTGATTGAGCGTCGTTGCCGACATCACTTGTCCCGGCTTTCTGTAGCTCGGGAACAATACTTTGCCGCCGCCAGTTAGAGCATGTAGTTCCCTAAGAGCGGCCACCGCCTGCCGTGACAGGGGAACCAGATGGGGGCGTCGCATCTTCATGCGCTCGGACGGAATCGACCACATGGCGTTGTCCAGGTCGAACTCTTCCCAGGAGGCCTTGCGCAGTTCTACGGTGCGCACGTAGGTCAAAGCCATCAGCTTGAGGGCGAGGACTGTCGTCTGGTAACCCCCTTCGTTGTCCACACGATTGAGAAAGTCCGGGATCTCTGCCCATGTCAACGGAGGGTTGTGGCGGACCTGAGGGCGCTTGACCAGTCCCTTGAGCAAGGCGGCAGGATCGTATTCGCAGAGACCTTGGGCAGCCGCATAACTGAAGATTTGCCCACACCACTGGCGGATGAGGATCGCCACAGTCTTCGCGCCACGAGCCGCCACATCCTTGATGATGGGGCGCAGATGTGGAGCCCTGATGCTGCTGATCGGCAACTTGCCAATCCGGGGGAAAACATCCTTCTCAAGGTAGCTGGTGACCTGGTTGGTGTAGTACTCGCTCCAGTGAGCATTGCTGACGATCCACTCCCGAGCAACGGTCTCGAACGTGCGTTCGTATGTGTCGGCCTGGAGGGCGATCGCCGCCTTTTTCTCCACGATGGGGTCGAGGCCCTTCTTGACCAACGCCTTTGCCCGGTCCCGTTCCGCACGGGCTGCCTCCAGCGTGACCTTTGGGTACACCCCGATTGAGTACACCTGTTCAGCGCCGCCCAGCCGGTAGCGGTACCACCAGAGCTTGGAGCCGTTGGGCTGAACGCGCAAAAAGAGGCTGCCTCCGTCCCGGAGTTGGTACACCTTGGGCCTGGGCTGCGCCGTTTCCACTTTGCGCGCCGAGAGAAGATTGAGTGCTGTGAGTGCCATGTGTATAACGCCTCCAGTTTGGCCCGTTACACACTCCATTACACACATGAGCACTGGATTTGTCCAGCTTTCAGAATCGCTCGATGGACGATCAACCCTTTAAAAACATAGACTTAGAGTTGTTCCATGGAGGTTGATAGACGCCAGTAGACCTCAATCGTAGTTATCCACCATGAGGACCTTGATGCCGCTCATTCCAGGCCCTCCTCGACCAGCTCGGCCGCACGCATCAGTGCGCGCGCCTTGTGTTCCGTCTCCCTCCACTCCATCTCGGGGACCGAATCCGCCACCACGCCGGCCGCGGCCTGCACGTAGAGCACCTGGTCCTTCACGATGGCCGTGCGGATGGCGATGGCCACGTCCATGTCCCCCGCGTAGCTGAGGTAGCCGCATGCGCCGCCGTAGATGCCGCGCTTGACCGGTTCGAGCTGGTCGATGAGTTCCATGGCGTGCACCTTGGGCGCGCCCGTGAGCGTGCCGGCCGGGAAGGTGGCCTTGAGCACGTCCATGTTGGTCATGCCTTCGTTGAGGATGCCTTCGACGTTGCTCACGATGTGCATCACATGGCTGTAGCGCTCCACGGCGAACGCCTCGGTCACCTTCACGCTGCCGATCTTCGCGATGCGTCCGATGTCGTTGCGCGCCAGGTCGATCAGCATCACGTGCTCGGCGCGTTCCTTCGGGTCGTTGACCAGTTCAAGTTCGGTGGCCTTGTCCTTCTCGGGGGTGGCGCCGCGCGGGCGCGTGCCGGCCAAGGGGCGGATGGTGATCTTCTGCCCCTCGTCGGTGTGCTCCTGACGCACCAGGATCTCGGGACTCGCGCCCACCACATGGAAATCCCCGAAGTGGTAGTAGTACATGTAGGGCGAGGGGTTGAGCGAGCGCAGCGCGCGGTAGAGCGACAGTGGCGACTCGGTGTAACGCTTCTGGATGCGCTGGCCGACCTGCACCTGCATGAAGTCGCCCGCCGCGATGAGCTCCTTGGCGCGTTCCACGGCCGCCAGGTAGTCGGCCTTGGCGAAGCCGCGCTCGGCGGGGTGGGCTTGCGTGGCCTTCACCTGAGGCGCGCTGACCGAGTACTTGAGTGCCTCCTTCAGTTCGCGCAGGCGCTTCTTGGCGGCGCTGTAGGCCTCGGGCTGGCCAGGGTCGGCGTAGACGATGAGGTAGAGCTTGCCCGAGAGGTTGTCGATGACCGCGAGTTCCTCGCACTGCAACAGCAGGATGTCGGGACAGCCCAGGGCGTCGGGCGGGCAACTCGCTTCCAGCTTCTTTTCGACGTAGCGCACGGCGTCGTAACCGAAATAGCCGGCCAGGCCGCCGCAGAAGCGCGGCAGGCCCGGGCGCAGCGCCACCTTGAAGCGCTGCTGATAGGCGGCGATGAAGTCCAAGGGGTTGCCGTGCGCGGTTTCGACCACCTCGCCATCGCGCACCACCTCGGTCTTCGCCTCGGCGCCGAAGCCACTGGCGCGCAGCAGCGTGCGCGCGGGCAGGCCGATGAAGCTGTAGCGCCCGAAGCGCTCGCCGCCCACCACCGATTCGAGCAGGAAACTGTGGCGGCCATCGCCGCGCCCGTGGGCGAGTTTGAGGTAGAGGGAGAGCGGGGTTTCGAGGTCGGCGAAGGCCTCCAGCATCAGCGGGATGCGGTTGTAGCCCTGCTGGGTGAGGCTCTTGAATTCCAGTTCGGTGATCATGTTCGTTCCATCCGTCCGGGGCCGTGCGAAGCGGTGAATGCAGGCGGCCGGGGGTTCCATCGGTCCGGCAGGCAGCGCTGCCGGGGGGCGTTGCGGGCGTGGGCGGCGCTCAGGCGCCAGGCCGGTCCCCGCAAGGGGAGAGGTGCACGTTCAGGCTGGCTTGCGCCAGGGCCAGGCTCCCCCGCCGAAGTGGCGCGGCAGCGAGCCGTGGGTGAGCGTGCAGGGACGAAACATGGTGCGCGCACTATATCAAAGCACCGCGACAAGCCGCCCGGCGCGTGCGGACGATCACGCCGCCAAGCTTTCGTTCTAGTGCCTTACCCCCTGGTCCGGCATCCCCCGTGCTGGGAAAATCCCCGAAATCGAACGATCGTTCACTTTTCGGACTCGCAACGATGCGGCACAACCCCTTGAGTGCGCTGGCCCTGGCCGGCGCTTTTTTCTGCGCCAGCTTCTCGGCCCAGGCCGCCACCATCGACGTGGCCGGGGTGCCGCTGGAGGAGCGTGTCACGGTGGCGGGCAGCCCGCTGGTGCTCAATGGCGCGGGCGTGCGCTACAAGGCCGTGTTCCAGGTCTACACGGCGGGGCTGTACCTCACGGCCAAGGCCGACACCACCGAAGGCGTGCTGGGCAACAGCGGCCCCAAGCGCATCACCATCACCATGCTGCGCGACATCGACGCAGCCGAACTCGGCAAGCTGTTCTCGCGCGGCATGGAGGACAACATGGACCGCGCGGCCTTTTCCAAGCTGATTCCCGGCGTGCTGCGCATGAGCCAGATCTTCGCGGCCTACAAGAAGCTGAACAAGGGCGACACCTTCACGGTGGATTGGGTGCCCGGCACGGGATCGGTGCTGACGGTGCGCGGCCAGGTCGAGGGCGAGCCGTTCAAGGAACCCGCCTTCTTCGACGCGCTCATGCGCATCTGGCTGGGCCCCAAACCCGCCGACTGGCAGCTGAAGGACGCGCTGTTGGGCAAAGCCCGCAGCAGCAACCGCCCATGACGGGCTGAGCGCCGGCCATCCCCCGAAACGGCCCCGCCGCGCGACGGGCGGCGGCATCCTGGGTACGGTACGGGGTTTTCCTCGTCACAGAAGGCATCCGCACACCATGCTCCGTCGACAAGTCCTCCAGGCCGCCGCGATCGGCGCCGTCCCGCTGCTGGCCCGCGCACAGGAAGCCGGCGACATCGTGGTCGCCCACATCGGCCCGTTCACCGTGCTGCCCGCGCCGGACGCCAAGGAATTGCACGAGGGCGCGCTGGCCGCCTTCGCCGACATCAACGGCAAGGGCGGCATCGCGGGCCGCAAGGTGGAGCTGCTGCGCCTGGACGACGCCTACTCCTTCGACGGTTTCAAGGCCCGGCTGGCCGAGGCCATGCCGCGCAAGCCGCTGGCGCTGCTGTCGCCGCTGGGTTCGGTCACGCTCAAGCAGATGCTGGACACGAAACTGCTCGATCAGACGGACGTGGTCGTCATCAATGCGGTGCCCGGCGCGGCCGTGCTGCGCGAGCCCGGCCACCCGCGCCTGTTCCACATCCGCGCCGGCGATGACCAGCAGATCGCCAAGATCGTGTCGCACGCCCAGGCGCTGAACATCAAATCCATGGGCGTGCTGTACCAGAACATCCCCATGGGCTCCTCGGGCCTGGCCTCGGCCAAGGCCGCCGCGCAGGGCACGGGAATGGAGGTCATCGGGGCGGAGTCAGGCACGGACGTGGCCGAACTCGCGAAGGCGGCCCAGCAGATCGCCGCCAAGAACCCGCACTCGGCCATGGTCATCGGTGCGCCCAAGTTCATGGGCCAGGGCGTGGCCGCGCTGCGCGCCGCCGGCGTGTCGCAGCAGCTGTTCACCTTGTCCTATCTGCCGGCGCCCGCCCTGAAGGCCCTGGCCAGCAGCGGCGCGCGCGGCGTGGGCATCGCCCAGACCTTTCCCAACCCGAACGGCTCCAACACCCCGCTGCAGCGCCTCTTCAAGTCCGCCATGCAGCGCGCGCACCCCGAGATCAAGACCTACACGCCGTTCCACCTCGAGGGCTATGTGAGCGCGCAGATCTTTGCCGAAGCGGCGCGCCGCGCCCGACCGCTGACGCCCGCCGGGCTCACCGACGCGCTGCACCGCATGGGAGAGATCGATTTCGGTGGTTTCCGCGTGGACTTCAGCAAGGGCAACGAAGGCAGCCAATGGGTGGACATCGGCGTGGCCACCGCCGAGGGTCGGCTGCTCTACTGAAGGCGGGCCGGCAACTCGTCGAGCCGGTCCAGATAGGCGTCGGCGTCCACGCCGCGCACCGGCTCGCCGTGGTTGTAGCCGTAGGTCACCAGCGCCACCGGGCAGCCCGCCGCGCGCGCGGCCAGGGCGTCGTTGAGCGAGTCTCCCACCATCAGCGTGCGTGAGGGCTCGCTGCCCAGAGCCTTGCACGTCTCGATCAGGGGCAACGGATCGGGCTTGCTGCGCGCGAAACTGTCGCCGCCGAACACCTGCGAGAAGTAGGGCGCCAGGCCCTTGGCCCGCAACAGCTCGCGCGCGAAGCCGAGCGGCTTGTTGGTGACGCAGGCCAGCGCCAAACCTTGGTCCCGCAGGGCCTGCAGGCCTTCCACCACGCCGGGATACACCTCGCTGTGCGCGCCGTTGGTGGCGGCGTAATGCCGCTGGTAGCTGACCCAGGCCTCGTCCAGCCGCGCCTGTGCGCCCGCCCCGTCGAGCCCGCCGTGCACCAGCGCGGACCGGATCAGGTGCATCGAGCCCTTGCCCACCATGCGCTCGATGTCGGCGCGGCCCACGACGGGGCAACCGAGTTCGCGCAGCGTGGCATTGAGCGCGACGTCGAAGTCGCCGAGGGTATCGACCATCGTGCCATCCAGGTCGACGATGGCCGCACGGATGCCGCGCAGCATCACGCCAGCGCGACGCGCATCTGATCGATCACGGCCTTGTAGTCGGGCTTGCCGAAGATCGCACTGCCGGCCACGAAGGTGTCGGCTCCCGCGTCCGCCACGCGGCGGATGTTGTCGGGCTTGATGCCGCCGTCCACCTCCAGGCGGATGTCCCGGCCGCAGGCCTCGATGCGCCGGCGCGCGTCCTCGATCTTGCGCAGCGCCGAGTCGATGAAGCCCTGGCCGCCGAAGCCGGGGTTGACGCTCATGATGAGGATGAGGTCGATGTCGTCGATCAGCCAGTCGAGCACGTCGAGCGAGGCCGCCGGGTTGAAGGTGAGGCCGGCCTTCACGCCGCGCGCCTTGATGGCCTGCACGCTGCGGTGGGCGTGGGTGCTCGCGTCGGGGTGGAAGCTGATCAGATCGGCGCCCGCCTCGGCGAAGGCCTGGGCCAGCGCGTCCACCGGTTGCACCATCAGGTGCACGTCGATGGGCACCGGCACGCCATCGGGCGTCTTCGCGTGCGGCTTGAGCGCCTGGCACACCATGGGCCCGAAGGTGAGGTTGGGTACGTAATGGTTGTCCATCACGTCGAAGTGGATCCAGTCGGCACCGGCGGCCACCACGTTGCGCACCTCCTCGCCCAGACGGGCGAAATCGGCGGAGAGGATGGAGGGGGCGATGCGGTAGGTGGTCATGGCATGCATGGGACGGCGGGGATCGAAGCCCGGCATTGTCTCAGGCCACGCCGACCGGCGCAGCCCGCGGGTAACATGCCGCCCATGCCCAAGTACCTCTTCACCTGCGAGGCCGAGCCGCAATACCTGAGCGAGCAATCCGCGCCCGAGGAAGAGCTCTACGCCTTCGCCTACACCATCACCATCACCAACCACGGCGAGGCCACCGCGCAGCTCATCGCGCGGCACTGGATCATCGAGGACGCGCATGGCCACACCGAGGAGGTGAAGGGCCTGGGCGTGGTGGGTCACCAGCCGCTGCTGCGCCCGGGCGAGTCGTTCCAGTACACCAGTGGCACCCGCCTGCGCACGCCCACCGGCGCCATGCGCGGCAGCTTCTTCTGCGTGGCCGAGGACGGCGAGCGATTCGAGGCGGCCGTGCCCGAGTTCGCCCTGCGCGCGGGTGGCGGCGCGAGCGACGGCCCGTCCTCGCGCGTGCTGCACTGACTCTCACCGCTGGGGCCCGCATGGACCTGCAAGAGCTCCTCGATTCGATGGCGCCCGAGGCGCCGCTGGCGCAACGCCACCTGTGGCTCGCCAACGCCCTGGCCTGGGTGCGCGGCGACGCGCTCGACGTTTCCGGCGCGATCTCCCGCGTGCGCCTGTTCGTCGGCGCGCTGGAGAGCGACCCCGCGCTGCGCGAGCGCTGGCATGCCTGGCTGCGCGCCTTCGTGGCGGGCGTGGACATCACCCCCTTGCTGGCCGACTTCGGTTTCGCGCCACGCACCGCGTTCCTGAGCGAGCTGGGCCACCGCCTGCGTCGCAAGCTGCTGCCCGGCACCCCCGAGACGCGCGACCTCGCCGAACTCTTCTCGCTGCTGCTGCCCTCGCCCTTCGACGTGCGCTGGATCAAGGCGCTGGACACCGCCACGCTCGGGCGGCTGGCCGTGCTCACCCCCGAGCGCGGCACCCAGGTGTGGAACGAGTCGCTGATGGACGCGCTGACCTTCTGCACCAGCCAGGTCAGCGCCACCGGCTTCGCCTCCGAGATCCGCATCCGCATGTCGGCCGAGGCCCAGGCCGAGCGCCCCTTCCACGAGCTGCCCGGCGTGTTCGAGGCGCTGCGACGCGAGGTGCGCGTGCACGGCCCGCGCAGCGCCGAAGCCGACCAGGCCGCCGACCGCCTGCGTGAGCAGCTCGACGCCTGCCGCCACGCCGCCTACACCGTCTACCACCACCTCGAGGAGCACGGCGTGTCGGTGGGCATCGTGTTCCGCCTGCGCCAACTGCGCGAGCGCATCGTGCGCATCAAGCAGTTGCTGGACTGCCTGCTGGCCGATCAGCCGGGCCGCGCCAATGCGGCCCTGCTGGCCGACCTGGTGCAGGTCGGCATCGAGAACCGCAGCGTGCGGGCGCTCATCGCCAGCAGCTCACACCTTACCGCCGCCAAGGTGGCCGAACGCAGCGCCGAGAGCGGCGAGCACTACATCACCCGCAACGCGGCCGAGTACAAGGAAATGCTCGGCAAGGCCGCTGGCGGCGGCTTCGTGCTGGGCTTCACCACCTGGATCAAGTTCGCACTCTATGGCCTGGGACTCTCGGCCTTCTGGGGGGGCTTCGCGGCCGGCTTCAACTACGCGGCCTGCTTCGTGCTCATCATGCTGCTGCAGTGGACGGTGGCGACCAAACAGCCCGCCGTGACCGCGCCCGCCATGGTGGCCAAGCTGCGCGACATCAAGGCCACCGGCGCGGTGCGCCGCTTCATCGACGAGGTCGCGCACCTGTTCCGCTCGCAGATCGCGTCCATCCTGGGCAACGTGGGCATGGTGGTGCCCACGGTGCTGCTGATCAGCGCGCCGCTGCTGTTCCTCACCGGCGAGGCCATGATCGGCCCCGAGCAGGCGCAGCATGTGCTGCACAGCCTGCACCTGCTGGGCCCCACGGCCCTCTTCGCCGCCTTCACGGGGGTGCTGCTGTTCGCCAGCAGCATCGTCGCGGGCTGGGTCGAGAACTGGTTCGTCTTCCACAAGCTCGACTCGGCCATCACCCACAACCCGCGCTTCACGCGCGTGCTGGGGCGCGAGCGGGCCGCGCGCTGGGCCACGTTCGCGCGCGCCAACGTTTCGGGTCTGGCGGCCAACATTTCGCTGGGCTTCATGCTGGGCCTGGTGCCGGTGTTCGCGCAGTTCTTCGGCCTCGGGCTGGACGTGCGCCACGTCACCCTCTCTGCCGGCCAGCTCACGGCCGCCGGCTTCGCGCTCGGGCTGGACGTGCTGCGCGAGCCCGCCTTCTGGTGGGCCGTGGCCGGCGTGCTGGTGGTGGGCCCGCTCAACCTCACGGTGAGCTTCTACCTGGCCTTTCGCCTGGCGCTGCGGGCGCAGGCCATCAGCACCGGCAACCGCCAGCTCATCCGTGTGGCCATGCGCCGACGCCTGCGGGCGGCGCCGCTGAGCTTCCTGCTGCCACCGCGTGCACGTCCCGACGGCGGCGACGACGGCGATGCCACCGCGCCTTCCGCGCATGGGTGAGTTCGAACTGATCGCGCGCCACTTCACGCGCGCCGCGCCTGCGGGCAGCGCCGTGGTATTGGGCGTGGGCGACGACTGCGCCCTGCTGCAACCCACGCCGGGCCACCAGCTCGCCATCAGCAGCGACATGCTGGTGGAGGGCCGCCACTTCTTCGCCGGCGCCGATCCCGAGGCTTTGGGCCACAAGGCGCTCGCCGTCAATCTGTCCGACCTGGCCGCCATGGGTGCCCGCCCGCTGGGCTTCACGCTGGCGCTGGCCCTGCCGTCGGCCGACGAGGCCTGGCTTGCGCCCTTCGCGCGCGGCCTGTTCGCGCTGGCCGACGCGCACGCCTGCCCCTTGGTGGGCGGGGACACCACGCGCGGGCCGCTCACCATCAGCCTCACAGTGTTCGGCGAATTGCTGCCCGGCCGCGCCCTGCGCCGCGACGCCGCACGCGCGGGTGACGAGCTGTGGGTCAGCGGACGCACCGGCGAGGCGCGACTGGCCCTGGCGCTGCGGCGCGGCGAGCCCTGGGCACGCGGTGAACTGGCCGAGGTGCAGGCGCGCATGGACCGCCCCACGCCGCGCCTGGCGCTTGGCCAGGCCCTGGCCGCCACCGACGGCGTGCGCGCCGCGCTGGACGTGAGCGACGGCCTGCTGGGCGACCTGGGCCACATCCTCAAGGCCAGCCGCGTGGGCGCGGAGATCGAGACCGCCGCCTTGCCAGTGGCGCCCGCGTTGCTGGCACTGGACGAGCGGCACCGGCTCGAGTGCCTGCTGGCCGGCGGCGACGACTACGAGCTGCTGTTCACGGCGGATGTTTCGGCCCATGCCGACGTGCTAACGGCGGGCGAACGCGCCGGCCTGGCCGTCACGCGCATCGGGCGACTCACCACCGCGCCCGGCCTGCGGCTCCTCGACGCCCGGGGTCGCGAACAGCGCCTGAGCGAGCGCGGCTTCGACCACTTCGCCAACTGAGCACCCGAGGCCAGGATGCGCAGGACGCGCCGCCTATGATTCCGGCCATGACCGCCGCGCCTCACGCCCGCCCCAGCTGGCGCTTCCTCATCGCCCACCCCGCCCACTTCATCGCGCTCGGCGCGGGCGCGGGCCTGTCGCGGCTGGCGCCGGGCACCTCGGGCACGCTCTGGGCCTGGGTGGCCTGGCTGGTGCTCGATCCCGTGCTCACGTCCACCGCCTGGGGCCTGCTCATTGCCTCGGCCACGCTGATCGGCTGGTGGGCCTGCACCGTCACGGCGCGGCACATGGGCGTGGCCGACTCGGGCCACATCGTGTGGGACGAGGTCGTCGCCTTCTGGCTCGTGCTCTGGCTCATCGCACCCGGCGGCTTCTGGGCCCAGCTGGTGGCCTTCGCGCTGTTCCGCTTCTTCGACGCCGTGAAGCTGGGCCCCATGGCCTGGGCCGACCGGACCTTCAAAGGCTTTGGCCCGCGCGGCGGCTTCGGCATCCTGCTCGACGACTTCGCGGCGGCGTTGTGCACGCTGCTGGTCATCGCGCTGTGGCGCTTCTGAACATGGACCTCACCGATCTCGTGACCGAACTCGCCACACGCCTGCGCGCGCGCGACTGGATGATGGCCAGCGCCGAGAGCTGCACCGGCGGCCTGATCGCCGCCGCCTGCACCGAACTCAGCGGCTCCAGCGACTGGTTCGAGCGCGGCTTCGTCACCTACTCCAACGCCGCCAAGACCGATTCGCTGGGCGTACCCGCCTCGCTCATCGCGGCACACGGCGCGGTGAGCGAGCCGGTGGCGCGCGCCATGGCCGCGGGCGCGGTGGCGCACTCGGCCGCGCACTGCGCGCTGTCCGTCACCGGCGTGGCCGGTCCCACGGGGGGCAGCGCCGACAAGCCCGTGGGCACCGTGTGGTTCGGCTGGAGCACGCCGGCCGGCGTGACCACGGAACACCGCCGCTTCGACGGCGACCGCGCCGCCGTGCGCGCCCAGGCCGTGCGGCATGCGCTCGCCGGCCTGCTGCAACGCCTGCCCTAAGCCCCTCGCATGGCCGACGCCTTCAAGCTGCTCATCAACCCCGAGACCGTGGCGCACACCGCGCGCCACCTGCGCCGCGCCTGGCGCGGCTTCGACGCCGATCGCTTCTCGGCCATCGCGCTCGATGGCCAGGACGGCCTGGAGTTCAAGGCCCGCGCGCACCGCCTGGCCGACGCGCTGCAGGCCACGCTGCCCGCCGACTTCGACCGCGCCTGCGGCGTACTGGAAGCCGCGCTCGCACCGCCATTGGCGCTGGACGCCCACGGCGAGCCGGTGGGCCTGCAAGGGGCACAGCCGCAGGGCGTGTCGGGCTGGGCGCTGTGGGGCGCGGGCGAGTGGGTGGCGCGCGCCGGCCTGGGCGAGCCCGAGCGCGCCCTGCTCTGCCTGCGCGAGATCACGCAGCGCTTCACGGCCGAGTTCGCCATTCGCCCCTTCATCGCGCAGCGGCCCGAGGCGGTGTTCCCCTTGCTCGAGCGCTGGACGGGTGATGGCAGCGCCCACGTGCGCCGGCTGGTGAGCGAGGGCAGCCGCCCGCGCCTGCCCTGGGGCCTGCGCCTGCAGGCCCTGGTGGCCGATCCGGCCCCCACCCTGCCCCTGCTGCGCGCGCTGCAGAACGACGGCAGCGCCTACGTGCGCCGCAGCGTGGCCAACCACCTCAACGACATCGCCAAGGACCACCCCGCGCTGGTGGCCGACTGGGTGCGCGAGCACCGGGTGGGCGCCAGCGCGGCGCGCGAGGCCTTGTTGCGCCACGCCAGCCGCGGTCTCATCAAGGCCGGCCACGCGCCCACGCTCGCGGCCTGGGGCCTGGCCCACGGGCTCAAGGGCGAGGCCACGCTGAAGCTCACGCCCGCCAAGGTGGCGGTGGGCGGCATCCTGCGGCTCGAGGCCACGCTGCGCTCCCGCGCGCGCACCGCCCAGACGCTCGTGATCGACTACGCCGTGCACCACGTCAAGGCCAATGGTTCGGCCTCGCCCAAGGTGTTCAAAGGGTGGAAGCTCGAACTCGCGCCGGGCGAGACCCGCGCGCTGGGCAAGGCGCATTCGTTGCGCGAGGTGACGACGCGCCGCCTCTACCCCGGTCGCCACCGCGTGGAGCTGCTCGTCAACGGCGTGGCGGTGGCCGAGACCGCGTTCGATCTGCTGGCCTGAATCAGGCCCTGAGGATGTGCGCCGCCAGCCCGCGCCGGGGCGCCGGCTGCACCGCTGGCGCGTGACCCAGGCGCGCCCACATCTGCACGGTGAAGCGCGGCGCGCTGGCCTGCAGGCGCTCGTGGACCTCGCGGTACAGCGCACCCATCTCCGGGTACTCCTGCAAGGCCTGCGAGATGGGCTGCATCGACAGCCCCTGCGCCGTGGCCGCGAGCTGCGCCCGCACCCAGGCCCGCCCGGCGTTCACCTGCGTCACCCGGTCATTGCCCTCGGTCACCAGCCAGTAGAAGGCCGGCGTGGTGTCGATCTTCGCGTTGAAGTCGTCGATCTGCCCCTGGACCGCGCGGTCGCCCGGCGCGGGCGCGACGCTGCGGTCGAACAGCCCCAGCGCGGTGACCACGCGCACCAGCGGGTCGTTGACCGACAGGCCGTCGCGGTGCTGGGCGATCTCGCGTGGGCCCACGCGCAGCACCTTGAACGATTCGAGCACGGTGCGTGGCGTGGTGAGCTCGATGCGCCAGGCTTCCTTGGCAATGCGCCGCTGGTGCGCGATGGCGTCCGCCTCGTCGGCTGTGACGAAGCCCGTGCGGAACGGGTAGGCCGAGGCGCTGTGCGCGATGGCCTCCCGCTCCGTGGCCCCGGGCACGCGGGCGTCGTAAGCCTCACGGTTGGTGCGGCGGTGCAGCACCTGGGCGAACAAGGGGTCGGGTCTCACGCTGGCGTCGGGCACCAGGCGGATGCGCGCGGTGGGCCGCGCATCCACCGAGGCCGGGCCGAACGCGCCCTCGGGAAACAGGTCGATCTGAGCGCGCAGGCCTTTCTGCCGCGCGGCCTGATCGAGCAGTTCGATGAAGCTGCCCTGGCTCATGAGCATCTGGCGCGAGAACGGATCGGTCTCGGGCAGCAGGCGTGTGCGGTCGATGAAGAGCGTGATCTCTTCAGGCACCGACAGGTCCACCAACCAGCTCTGCAGGTTGTGCGAATGCGGCGCGAGCAGCGCGAACGACAGGGCCCAGCGGCGCGGATCGGTCTCTTCGCCCGGGCCCTTCCAGGCCGCGATCGCTTCATCGGGCAGCGCGCTGCTGCAGCCCGGCAGGCCCGCGGTGGCCGCTGCGATGGCGCCGCCACCGGCAAGACGAAGAAGGGAACGGCGGTGCATGGTGGGCTCCTGGTGGCTGGTGGATGGCGCCATTGTCGAAAGCCCGGCCCTCAACAACAATTGACGAACATCAAACACCAGCCATGCAGAAATGAATGACCCAGGCTTCAACTGGTCGCTGATCCGCTCGTTCCTGGCCGCGCTCGACCAGGGCAGTCTCATGGGCGCTGCGCGCGCCCTTGGCCTGCACCAGCCCACCGTGGGCCGGCACATCGCCGAGCTGGAGGCTCAGCTCGGCCTGACGCTGTTCGAGCGGACCGGGCGCGGCCTGATTCCCACGCCCGACGCCCTGCGGCTGGCCGAATCGGCGCGCGGCATGGCCGCCGCCGCCGCCCAGCTCGCGCGACGCGCCAGCGGCGCGCAGCACGGCCTGCAGGGTGCCGTGCGCCTGAGCGCCAGCCAGCCCGTGGCCTGCACGCTGCTGCCCCCGCTGCTCGTGCAGCTGCGCGCGGCCCTGCCCGACGTGCAGATCGAACTGGTGGTGAGCAACGCGGTGAGCAACCTGCTGCAGCGCGACGCCGACATCGCCATCCGCATGGTGCCCCCGGACCAGGGTTCGCTGGTGAGCCGGCGGGTGGGCCAGGTGGCCATCGGCGCCTACGCCCACCGCGACTACCTGCGCCGCCGCGGCACGCCGCGTCAGCCCACCGACCTGCTGCAGCACGAGCTGATCGGCAACGACCGCCAGACCGACATCGTGCGTGGCTTCGCGGCGCTGGGGCATGCGGTCACGCGCGAACACTTCGCGCTGCGCACCGACGACCTCATCGCGCACGAGGCGCTGGTGCGCGCGGGCGCCGGCATCGGCTTCCTTGCGCGCTACGCGGCGCGCCAGCACGCCGAGCTGGTGCCCCTGTTGCCGGGGCTGCCGATCCCGCCGCTGCCCATGTGGCTGGCGGTGCACCGCGAGATCCGAAGCAACCCGCGCGTGCGCGCGGTGTGGGACGGGCTCGCGGCATCCCTGCCCGGCGCGCTGGGTTGAATGCCCCAGGCGTCATCCCCCACTCCTATACTGGCCGGCCAAGCAACGACTTCAGGAGATCGCCATGGGGTTCTTCACGACCATCCTCGACAAGCTGGGCCTGTCCACCGCCAATGCGGCCACGCCGACCGCCTCGGCGCCAGCGCCGGCGCCCATGGCCGCACCCAGCCCGGCACCGGCCACCACGGCACCCGCGCCGGCCGTGGTCAACCCCATCGCCATGGTGGACGTGGTCGCGCAACTGGAAAAGCGCGCCGCCGCCAACCCGCAAAAGCTCAACTGGAAAACCTCCATCGTCGACCTGCTCAAGCTGCTCGACATGGACAGCAGCCTGCAGGCGCGCAAGGAACTGGCCAAGGAGCTCTACTGCCCCGACGAGTACATGAACGACTCGGCCAAGATGAACGTATGGCTGCACAAGAACGTGCTCGGCCACATCGCGGCCAATGGGGGCAACGTGCCCAAGGAGTTGCTGGACTGAACGAGCGGTTTCGACTGCCCGCATGATTCGCGTCCACCACCTCAACCACTCGCGCTCGCAGCGCGTGCTCTGGCTCCTGGAAGAGCTGGGCCTGCCCTACGAGATCGTGCGCTACGAACGCGACCGCCGGACCATGCTCGCGCCGCCGGAGCTCAAGCGCGTGCACCCGCTGGGCAAATCGCCCGTGGTCACCGATGGCGCGCTGGTGCTGGCCGAATCCGGCGCCATCCTGGAAACCCTGGTGGAGCGCCACGGCCCGCAGTTGCGGCCCGACCCCGCCTCACCCGAGTTCCTGCGCTACCGCTACTGGATGCACTACGCCGAAGGCTCGCTGATGCCGCCGCTGCTGCTGAAACTGGTGTTCGACCAGGTGGAGAAGGCGCCACTGATCGTCCGGCCTGTGGCGAAAGCCATCTCGGCCAAGGTCAAGCGCCGCTTCATCACGCCCAACCTGACGCAGCACCTGGACTTCCTCGAAGCCGAGCTGGCCAGCGGCCCGTGGTTCGCCGGGCAGTCCTTCAGCGCCGCCGACGTTCAGATGAGCTTTCCGGTGGAAGCGGCCGTGGCTCGGGGCGGGCTTGATGCGAAGCGCCCGCGCCTGATGGACTGGCTGCGCCGCATCCACGACCGCCCCGCCTACCGCCGCGCGATCGACAAGGGCGGGCCGTTCGAGATCCTCGGCTGAAGCCCGGCGGCCTCGAACGCTCCCCAGGCGCCCTCAGGCGCCGTGGCACTTCTTGAACTTCTTGCCGCTGCCGCACCAGCAGGGGTCGTTGCGCCCGGGCGTGGCGGCCTGGCGCAGCGGCTCGGCGCGCGGGCCCAGCGCGGTCCAGATGCGGTACAGCTCGTACACGGCCCAGACCGCGCCGTAGAACTGGTCGAGCCGCGCGTCGCTCACGCTGGGCGCGGCCTCTTCGTCGTGCAGGTTCTGCGTCGGCACGCCGCGGTCGTCGTCCGTGAGCGCGCCGATGGTCTCCAGCGCCTCGGCGATCCAGCGCGCGGTTTCCTTGTCGCGCGGCGGCACCCACTCCTCGGCCCATTGCTCCACCACGTCGAAGAAGCCCTCGGCCCAGGCCTGCGCGTACGAAGGCAGCGGCTCGTCGCCCGCGGGGCGCTCGCCCTCGGGCATGGCGGCCACGGCACCGCGCAGATCGACCACTTCGGGGTGGTAGGCGCGTTCGTCGTCGAGCGTGCCCACCTCGGTGCCCAGTGCCTGGCGCACCTCGGCCTCGCGGCGGGCCCACAGCGCCATGAAACGCTCGTAGCGGGCGGTGTTCGGGAAATGCACCCCGTCGGCGTGCGGCACCGTGGGCAGCGGACCGGTGCCCAGCAGCACGGGCAACCACTCGGCCGGCGGCACGGGCCGGCGCGTGCACACCAGGGCCGTCAGGGCACCGTCCAGGTATTCCCACGGAGGCACATCCCCGCCCAGGGCGGCGAGCTCGTCCAGGATGGCGTCGAGCTCGTCAAAGTCACTGGCCTGCAAGGCGGAATCGGGGTCGGTGGTCATCGGCGGGCGGCGCTCGGGAATGGGCCCGACAGTGTAGTGCCGCCCATCGCGCGGCCCGGGTGCGGCTTGCCGGGTTTCAGTGGCGCGTGTGCCCCGAGGGCGCAGCCGGGCCCATGGCCAGCGAGGCCAGCGCGCTCGGACTTGGGGCCTGTTCGACCGGTGACTGGTGCGTGGCCGGTGCCGGCGCTTCGTACACGCTGCGCCAGGCGTTCTGCAGGCTTTGCCAGACGCCGGGTTTCACGGTCATGGCATCGGGCTCGTCCATCAGGATGGGAAACATGGCGATCTCCTTCGCGGCAGGCCCTGGAAAACCGGCTGCGCGTCGCCTGCCCGGCGCGCGCGGTGGTGTCTGAATTCAAGCCATTGTTCGCTTGTTCAAAACACGCCCCAATAATGCGCATGCAGGATTTTTTGCCCCCGACCAGACGACGAACGCCCATGCTTGACCGACTCAACGCCATCTACCCGGTGCGCTACACCGCGCTCGGCCTGTGCGCCTTCATCGCGCTGCTGAGCCTGTTCACCTTGGTGGCGTTCGGCGTCGGCGGCGTCTGGTTCCTGCTGTTCGGTGCGCTCACGCTGCTGGGCCTGTGGGACCTGCGCCAGACGCGCAGCTCGATCCTGCGCAACTACCCGGTGATCGGCCACCTGCGCTTCATGCTGGAGTACATCCGGCCCGAGATGCGCCAGTACTTCATCGAGAGCGACACCGAGGCGCAACCCTTCTCGCGCGCCCAGCGCAGCCTGGTCTACGCACGCGCCAAGGGCGAGACCGACAAGCGCCCCTTCGGCAGCCAGGTCGACATGCTGAGCAACGGGCACGAGTGGATCAACCACTCGATCGCGCCGACCAGCCTGCCCTCGCACGACTTTCGCGTGCGCATCGGCGGCCCCGACTGCGCGCAGCCCTACGAGGCCAGCGTGTTCAACATCTCGGCCATGAGCTTCGGCGCGCTGTCGGCCAACGCGATCCAGGCGCTCAACGCGGGCGCGCAGCGCGGCGGCTTCGCGCACGACACGGGCGAAGGCTCGATCTCGGCCTGGCACCGCCTGCACGGCGGCGATTTGATCTGGGAGATCGGTTCGGGCTACTTCGGCTGCCGCGACGACGACGGTGCGTTCAGCGCGGAGAGGTTCGCCGCCAACGCGCTCGACCCGCAAGTGAAGATGATCGAGATCAAGCTGAGCCAGGGCGCCAAGCCCGGCCATGGCGGGGTGCTGCCGGGCGCCAAGGTCACGGCCGAGATCGCGGCCGCACGCGGTGTGCCCGAGGCGGTGGACTGCATCTCGCCCGCGGCGCACAGCGCGTTCTCCACGCCGATGGAGCTGATGGAATTCATCGCCAAGCTGCGCTCGCTCTCGGGCGGCAAGCCGGTCGGCTTCAAGCTCTGCATCGGCCACCCATGGGAATGGTTCGCCATGGTCAAGGCCATGCAGAAGAGCGGCATCACGCCCGACTTCATCGTGGTCGATGGCGCCGAGGGTGGCACCGGCGCAGCGCCGCTGGAGTTCACCGACCACGTGGGCGCGCCGCTGCAGGAAGGCCTGCGCCTGGTGCACAACACGCTGGTGGGCGTGAACCTGCGCGACCGCATCCGCATCGGCTGCGCGGGCAAGGTGGTGAGCGCCTTCGATATCGCGCGCGCCATCGCCATCGGCGCCGACTGGTGCAACAGCGCGCGCGGCTTCATGTTCGCGCTGGGCTGCATCCAGGCCCAGCACTGCCACACCGGCCAGTGCCCCACGGGTGTGACGGCGCAGGACCCGCTGCGCCAGCAGGCGCTGGTGGTGCCCGACAAGGCCGAGCGCGTCTGGCGCTACCACCAGAACACACTGAAGGCGCTGAAGGAGCTGGTGCAGGCTGCCGGCCTGCAACACCCCGGCGAGATCAGCGCGCAGCACATGGTGCGCCGTGTGAACGACAACGAGGTGCGCCTGCTGGCCAACCTGCTGCCCACCACCTCGCCGGGCGCGCTGCTGGACAACGACGCCGAAGGCGAGCACGCCGTGTTCACCACGTGGTGGCGGCGAGCGAGCGCCGACAGCTTCTCTCAGCAGGTCTGAGGCCGCGCCTCAACTGCGCGACGGGTCCTCGTTCACGCGCTCGTCGCGCAGCAGGCGGCCGCGCGGGTCGTAGAGCTTGCGGCGCAGCAGCACGCCACGCTCTCCGTATTCCTCTTCGCGCTGCATGGCGCCGCCAGGCGCGTGGTACTGCTGCCAGCCGAACAGGCGGCCGTTGCGCTCGCGGTTGAGGGCGGCTTCGGTGCCGTCCTCGTAGAAGCTGCGCGTCTCGCGCAACTCGTCGCGGCCCAGGTGGCGGATGGTCTGCTCCAGCTTGAGCTGGCCATTGAGGTGCCACTGGCGGATGCGCCGCTCGCGCCCGCCGACCCACTCCACCTCCTGCGTGACCTGGCCCGACTCGGCGAACTCGCGCCCCACGCCCTCGCGGCCGTGGTACTGCTCGGGTGGGGGCTCGACCAGGTCGATCTCGTGACGCAGGCGGCCCGAGGGGTAGTAGACGCGCTTGATGCGGCGGTCGGGCGCGAGGGTGTTGTCGACGAACTCCTCGCTGCGCACCACCCCACCCTGAGGATTCACGATGACCTGGCGCATCAGCACACCGCGCCGGTGGCTCAGGGTGCCCAGCGGTTTGCCGGGTTCGCCGTAGAGCGTGACCTCGGCGAGTTCGCCGCCATGGCCACAGGGCTCGCGGTCCTCGGGCAGCAGGCTGGTCGGGGCGCAGCGCAGCTCGGCCAGGCTGCCGTCGCTCCAGCGGCGCAACAAGGCCATGGCACGGCGTCCATCGGCGCTCATTGCGCGCTGAAGGGTGGAACCGTCGGGCATGGCGCAGCGCTGCTGGCCGGCCGGGCCGATGGGGCCGCAGCGCGGCTCGTCGTCGGCCCAGGCGGGTGGCAGGGCAGTCAACAGGCCCGCCAGGCCCGCGGCGCGCCAGGCGTTCATGCGCCCGCCCTCTCGGCCTGCGGCGCCCACGAACGGGTCACCTGCACACCGACCCGTGCGAGGCGGCGCGCCAGCGCCAGCACCTGCGTGTCCTTGCTCAGCAGGGCCGCGCCGTGGGCCACGGCGAGGTCGATGAAACGCTGGTCGTCCGGGTCGCGACAGGTGAAGGGCGACTTGTCGGCCGGTTCAAGGCGGCGGACATGGCGATCGAAGGCGGCCAGCACGGCATCGCTCCCGGCGTCGTCAAGTCGGCGCGCGAGGTGCGGGTAGTCCAGCACGCGCCGCAACTCGTCACGCATCGCCGCCGTCGCGATCCAGGTGACGCGTCCATGCGCCAGCGCCGCGCGCAGCGGCGCCACGGCAGGGTCGTCGAAAACGAACAGGTCGAGCACGACGTTGGTGTCGATGACGACCTGGTCCATCCTCAGGCCTTCTCGGGGTTCGCCGGGCGCGGGGCGCGCGCGGTCAGGTCGAAGCGGAACAGACGGCACTCGATGGGCCCGTTCCACAGCGGCACGCGGCGCGACTCCTTGAAGCGCATGCGCCCGGGCAGCTTCAGGTCGGGCGTGAGCAGCCAGGCGCTCCAGCCGGCGTAGTGCGATTTCCAGTGCGCGGCCAAGCGCTCGAAGAAGGCGTCGGCGGCTTGGCCGTCTTCGTCGCGGGCCTGTTCCCGGCCGCGCACGCTCGCGCGCTCGGCCGCGTTGCGGCCGGCCACGCCCGCCGCCGCGATGCGCTCACCATACGGCGGGTTGAGCAGCAGCACCCCCGCGCGCGGGCTGGGCGGCAGTCGCTGCAGCGCGTCGCCGCCGCGCAGCTCGATGGCCTGGGCCACGCGCGCGCGCTCGGCGTTGCGCTGGGCGAAGTCGACCATGCGGAAGGCCACGTCGCTGCCGAAGACGATCGGCGCCTGTCCCTCGGGCCAGGGCCTTTCGGCCGCACGCGCTTCATCGCGCAGGGCCTGCCACACGTGCGGCTGAAAGGGCAGCAGCTTCTCGAAACCGAAACGGCGCTGGCCACCCGGCGCGATGTTGAGCGCGATCTGCGCGGCCTCGATGGGCACGGTGCCGCTGCCGCAGCAGGGGTCGACCAGGGGCGGCACTTCGGCCAGCGTGGCGGCCTCGCGCGCCTGCGTGTCCCAGCCGGTGGCCACGATCATGGCGGCGGCCAGGGTTTCCTTCAGGGGCGCGTCGCCCTTGTCCTCGCGCCAGCCGCGTTTGAACAGCGGCTCGCCCGTGGTGTCGATGTAGAGCGTGAGCGTCTCGGCCGTGAGGTGACCGAACAGGCGCACGTCGGGCCGCTGCGTGTCCACGCTGGGGCGCTCGCCACGCTTGTCGCGGAAGCGGTCGCACACCGCGTCCTTGATGCGCAGCGCGGCGAAGTTCAGGCTTTTGAGCGGGCTGTGCTGCGCGGTCAACTCGACCTTGATGGTCTGCTTCGGCGTGAACCAGATCTCCCAGGCCACCTCGGCGGCTGCGGTGTAAAGGTCCTGCTCGGCGCGGTACGGCCCGTGCCACAGGCGCACCAGCACGCGCTGCGCGAGCCGGCTGTGCAGGTTCAGGCGCAGCGCATCGCGCCACGAGGCCTCCAGCGAGACACCACCACGCGAGCGCTGCATGGCCTCGACGCCGGTGATGCGCTGCACCTCGGCGGCGAGGAAGTCCTCCACGCCGGCGGCGCAGGGGAGGAAAAGCTGGAGCTGGTTCAAAGGGACTTTCGCAGGTTCGCCGGCGCGATGCGCATGGCCTCGCGGTATTTGGCCACGGTGCGGCGCGCGCACTCGATGCCCTGCTCCTTGAGCAGGTCGGAGAGCTGGTTGTCGGACAGCGGCTTGGCCGGTGCCTCGGCGGCGATGAACTGCTTGAGCAGCGCGCGCACCGCCGTGCTGGAGGCGTTGCCGCCGGTTTCGGTGCCGAGCGAGGAACCGAAGAAGTACTTGAGCTCGTAGGTGCCGAAGGGCGTGGCCATGTACTTGGCGGTGGTCACGCGGCTGATGGTGGATTCGTGCAGGCCCAGTTCGTCGGCGATCTCGCGCAGCACCAGCGGGCGCATGGCCAGTTCGCCGTGCATGAAGAAGTTGCGTTGGCGCTCGACGATGGCGCTGGAGACGCGCAGGATGGTGTCGAAGCGCTGCTGGATGTTCTTGATGAACCAGCGCGCCTCCTGCAGGCGCTGCTGCATGGCGGCGTGTCCGCCCTCGCCACCGTCGCGCCCGCCGCGGTTCTGGCGCAGGGCGTTGGCGTAGACGTCGTGCACGCGCAGGCGGGGCATCACGTCGGGGTTGAGGATGACCTTGAAGCCGCGCCCGGCGCGCGTGACGATGACGTCGGGCACAACGACGTTGCGCTCGACGTCGACGAAGCGGCGGCCCGGCTTGGGCTCGAGCCGCGCGATGAGCGCGAGCGCGCCGCGCACGGTGTCTTCGTCGGTGCGGCACAGATGCACGAGCTTGCGGATGTCGCGCTTGGCGATGAGCTCGAGCGGTTGCGCGCAGATGGCCAGCGCCGCGCGCGCCTCGGGCGTGTTGCGCAGCTCCAGGATCTGCAGCTTGAGGCACTCGGCGAGATCGCGCGCGCCCACGCCAGGCGGGTCCATGTGCTGCAGCAGCTGCAGGTTCGTGCGCAGCAGTTGCTCGCAGGCCTCGCGGCGTTCGATGGCTTCGGGGGAATCGGCGTCGCTGCCGTCGTCGCCCCGCAGGCGCAGCAGCGCGAGCGCGAGTTCGGGCAGCGGGTCGCTCAGGTAGCCGTCGTCGTCGAGCGATTCGATCAGGAAGAGCAGCGCGGCGGCGTCTTCGTCGGACAGGCGCAGGCAGCGCGCCTGTTCGTGCAGGTGGTCCTGCAGGGACACCAGCGCACGCGCCAGATCGGCCGCACTCGCTGTGTCGTCGTCATCGCCCGAGCCCTGGCTGCGCGGTGGGGCGTCGCCGCCCCATTCACTGTCGTCGGGCGCCACCTCCACGGTGCCGTCGCCGTCCCAGCTTTCCTCCATGGGCGAGGCGCCGTCCAGGGTCGCTTCGACGCCTTCACCGTCACCACCGTCGGAGACATCGGTGGCGGTGCTCGTGGTCGGCGCGGCCGCGTCGGCGATCTGTTCACCCGCGTTCACCGGCGCGTCGGTGGCGGCCAGGCCGAACTCCTCCCGCTCCAACCCGTCGTCGGCCCGCTCCAGAAAGGGGTTTTCGTCGAGCATCTGCTCGACCTCCTGCGCCATCTCCAGCGTGGAAAGCTGCAGCAGGCGGATCGACTGCTGCAACTGGGGCGTCAGCGCCAGGTGCTGCGAAACGCGAAGGGAAAGGCTCTGTTTCATCGCGGACCAGTCACGGTGGTCACATGCGGAAGTGCTCGCCGAGGTACACCCGGCGCACGTCGGCGTTCTCGACGATTTCCGACGGCGTGCCACTGGTGAGCACGTGGCCGTCGTTGATGATGTAGGCGCGGTCGCAGATGCCCAGGGTCTCGCGCACGTTGTGGTCGGTGATGAGCACGCCGATGCCGCGCGACTTGAGGAAACCGATGATGCGCTGGATCTCGATCACGGCGATCGGGTCGATGCCGGCGAAGGGTTCGTCGAGCAGGATGAAGCGCGGGTCGGTGGCCAGGGCGCGCGCGATTTCGACGCGGCGGCGCTCCCCTCCCGACAACGCGGGCGCGGGCGAATCGCGCAGGTGCTCGACGTGCAGGTCGCGCAAGAGCGTGTCCAGGCGCTCGTCGATGGCGGCGGTGCTCAGCGGGCGGCCGCGCGCGTCCTCCTGCAGTTCCAGCACGGCGCGCACGTTCTGCGCCACGCTGAGCTTGCGGAAGATGGAAGCCTCCTGCGGCAGGTACCCCAGGCCCAGGCGCGCGCGGCGGTGGATGGGCAGGCGCTCGATCGACTGGCCATCGAGCAGGATCTGCCCGCCGTCGGCGCGCAGCAGGCCCACGAGCATGTAGAACGAGGTCGTCTTGCCGGCGCCGTTGGGCCCCAGCAGGCCAACCACTTCGCCCTTGTCCACCGCGAGCGACACGTCCTTGACGACGAGGCGGCTGCCGTAGGCCTTTTTGAGCCCGTTGGCCTCCAGGCGGCTGGTCGCCAGTACCTGCGTTTCGGGGAAGGTGGTCGACGGCGACTCGCTCACTTGCGCTCTCCGCCGAGCTCATTGGATGGGCGCAGCGGCGTGGGGGCGGGCGTGGGCTGCGGCGCCGCCTCGCCCTCGCGCGGCACCGGGGTGAGCGTGGCGCGCACGCGCCCCGAGGGGTTGCCAGGGTTGGCGCCCGCCGGGTTGCTGTCGACCGTGAACACTTCGGTGCGGTTGTCGTAGACGATCACACTGCCGCGCGTCTCGTCGTTGAGCTGGGTTCCGAGGTAGCGGCGCAGCACCGCGTCGCCGATGAAGCGCACGACGTCGGCGCGGCTGTCGTACTCGATGCGCCTGGCCTCACCCTCGATGAATTCATTGACACCGTCGCGCTTCTGCCTGAAATACGCCAGGTTGCCCTGCGCGACGCCGAACTGGTTGCCCTGGGCGTCCTGGCGCACCTCGACCTGATTGCCGCGGATCACGATGGTGCCCTTGGTGATGACCACGTTGCCGGTGAAAACGCTGACCTGCCGCGCGTCGTCGTAGCGCAGGTTGTCGGCCTCGGCGTTCATCGGCTTGAGCCGGTCGGCCTGCTCGGCCCGGGCGGTGCCTGCCAACGAGCAGGCGATCAGCAAACCGAGGGTGGTGCGGTGCAGCAGGGGGAGGGCGTGTGGCATGTCAAGGGCACGAAACTTGCATGCATTCTAAACACCCAGGGCGCGCGCCCGAGTGTCGCTGCCTCAGCCTTTTTTGGCTTCGCCGATGAGGTAGTTGGCGATGGTCAGCGTTTTGGGGCCCTGGCCGGGGATGTAGAAGCGGCCGGCCACGCCCAGGGCGGGCGTGCCCTCCACGCCGTAGACATCCTGCAGCAAGGCCGCGTGCTGGGCCTTCTTCAAGGTGTCGGCGTGGTTGAAGATCTCCGAAAACTTCGCCCGGTCCACGCCCTGTCTGGCCACCCAGTCGGTGATCGGCCCCGGCGTGGTCAGCGGCTGGCGGTCGACGTGGATGGCCTTGAACACCTGGGTGTGCAGGCGTTCGACGAGGTTCATGGCCTCCAGCGTGTAGTACAGGCGCTGCATGGGCACGAAGGCCGGGCTGAAGGCCACCGGCACGCGGCGCAGCACGGTGCCACCGGGCTTGCGCTTGTCCCAGTCTTCCAGCAGCGGCTCGAAGTTGAAGCAGTGGATGCACGAGTAGGCAAAGAACTCGACCACCTCGATCTGGCCTGCCGGCGCTTCCACGGGCACGGGTTTGCCCAGGCGCACGTATTCGGTGCCCTCTTTGGGAGCGATCCGTTGGGCCAGGGCCGGCAGGCTGGCGCCGGTGGCGAGCAGGGACAGGGCGAAATCGCGGCGAAGCATGAGACGGCACTCCAGGGGTTGAACCAGCGCTTGGGCCGGGCGAAGCGCGGGAAGTTCCCGCGCCGGCTCAGCGCTGCACGCGCACCAGGGCCGACTCGACCCCGTTGACCTGCAACTGCTCGATGGTCAGGTCGGCCAGGGCCTTCTGGGCGAAGGGGCCCACGCGCACGCGGTAGAGGGTGCGCCCGGCCTGTTCACGCTCGTCCACCGTCGCGGAGATGCCCAGCATGGCCAGTCGCGCGCGCTGGGCTTCGGCGTCGGGTGCGTTGCGGAAGGCACCGGCCTGCACGAAGTAGGTGTAGGGGTCGGCGCCCGGAGCGGGGGCTTCGGCGGGCGCGGCCCCCGGTGCGGCACCGGGCGAGGCGGGCGCGGGCTGGGCGGTGCGGGAGCGGGCCAGGTCACCCAGAGGATCGCTTGGCGCCGGCGCGGTACCAGCGGGCGGCAGGGTGCGGCCGTCGGCGGGCGGCACGGAGATGGCGCCCTCGGTGCCCGGCGCGGCGCCCGGCGTGGCGGGTGGCGCGGACGGCATACCGCTGACGCCGCGGTTGGGGTTCCAGCCCTTGTTGCGCTCGGCTTCCTTGGCATCGTCCTCGGCGCTGCGCGAGAGGCCGCGATCGACGAAGGGCACTGGCACGCGCGTGACGTAGACCGCCACGGCCAGGGCCGCCGCCAGACCGACCAGCAGGCCGACGATGAAGCCCACCAGCGTGCCGCCCAGGCTGCTGCGCGACGACGACTTGGAGGAGGAGGATTTCTTGCTCATGGTGCTCTTACATCTTCTGCGGCGCGCTCACGCCCAGCACGGCCAGGCCATTGTGCAGCACCTGCCGCGTGGCCGCGACGAGCGCCAGGCGCGCGCGCTTGACCGCTTCATCATCGACCAGGATGCGTTCAGCGTCGTAGTAACTGTGGTAACTCGCGGCAAGCTCGCGCAGGTAGAAGGTCACGTCGTGCGGCGCGAAGTCGCGCGCGGCGGCGGTGAGCATCTCGGGGTACCTGGCGATCTGGCGCATCAGGGCCTGGGCGGCCGGCGTGTCCAGCGCGGACAGATTGGCCCCCGCCAGCGTGGCCACGTCGCCACCCCAGCCGGCCAGCACCGAGCAGATGCGCGCGTGCGCGTACTGCACGTAGTAGACCGGGTTGTCGTTGTTCTGCTGCACGGCCAGGTCGACATCGAAGGTGTACTCGGTGTCGGGCTTGCGGCTGAGCAGGAAGAAGCGCACCGCGTCCTTGCTGGTCCATTCGATGAGGTCGCGCAGCGTGACGTAGCTGCCCGCGCGCTTGCTGATCTTCACCTCCTGCCCGCCGCGCACCACGCGCACCATGGTGTGGAGCACGTAGTCGGGGTAGCCGGCGGGAATGCCCACGTCGGCCGCCTGCAGGCCGGCGCGCACGCGCGCGATGGTGCCGTGGTGGTCGGTGCCCTGGATGTTGATGACCTTGCTGAAGCCGCGTTCCCACTTGGCGATGTGGTACGCCACGTCGGGCACGAAGTAGGTGTACGAGCCGTCGGACTTGCGCATCACGCGGTCCTTGTCGTCGCCGTAGTCGGTGCTGCGCAGCCACAGCGCGCCGTCCTGCTCGTAGGTCTTGCCGTTGGCGATGAGCCGGTTCACCGCGGCCTCGACGCGACCGCTGGTGTACAGGCTGGACTCGAGGTAGTAGTGGTCGAACCTGACGGCGAAAGCCTGCAGATCCAGGTCCTGCTCATGGCGCAGGTAGGCCACGGCGAACTGGCGGATGCCATCGAGGTCGTTCGCATCGCCGCTGGCCGTGAACTCGCGGTCATCGGCCTTCACGGTCTTCTTCGCGAGGAAATCGTTCGCGATGTCCTGGATGTAGTCCCCGTTGTAGGCGGCCTCGGGCCAGTTGGCGTCGCCGGGCTTCACGCCCTGCGCGCGCAGTTGCGTGGACGTGGCCAGGGTGTTGATCTGCACGCCCGCGTCGTTGTAATAGAACTCGCGGTGCACATCCCAGCCCTGGGTCTGGTACAGGTTGCAGATGGCGTCGCCCAGCGCGGCCTGGCGGCCGTGGCCCACGTGCAGCGGGCCCGTGGGATTGGCAGAGACGAACTCGACCATGAGGCGCTGACCGTTGCCCGGCTGGACGCCGAAGCGTTCGCCCGCGCCCAGCACCTCGTGCACCACCTGCTGCTTGGCCTCGGGCTTCAAGCGGATGTTGATGAAGCCCGGGCCGGCGATCTCGATCGCCTCGACCCAGCGCTCGAAGGCCGGCTGCGCCAGCAGAGCGGCGCGCAGCTGCTCGCCCACGGCGCGCGGGTTGAGCCTGAGCGGCTTGGCCAGCTGCATGGCCGCCGTCACGGCGAAATCGCCATGGGCCGCCACCTTGGGCGACTCGAAGGCGGCCTTCTCGCCCGCGCCGGGGCTGAGTTTTTCCAGCTCGTCGCGCAGGGCCGCGAGCAGGTCTTGTTGGATCTGGAGCATCGGGCGATTTTAGGTGGGGGCACGAACGCGCCCGGCCAGCCAGTCGCGCCAGTGATCGATGCAGGCACGCAGCTTGGGCAGACGGTGACGCTCGGGCAGCATCACGGCGACGATGGGCACGCGGCTGCGGTCGAACCAGTCATCCAGCACGGGCACCAGCGCGCCGCGGGCCATGTGCTCGCGAGAGAGCAGGTCGTTGAGCCGCGCAATGCCTGCCCCCTGCAGCGCCAACGCCATGGTGACGGCCGAGTTGTCGCTGCGCGTGTGGCCGCGCGCCTGATACACCGCCCCGCGCGCGTAGCCCTTGCCCGCGGCATAGGGCCAGCGGTTCAGCACGGCATTGACACTGTGCGTGATGAGGCGGTGCTGCGACAGCTCGTCCGGGTGGCGCGGGGTGCCGAAGCGGGCCAGGTAGCCGGGCGCCGCGCACAGACGGCGCCCGTGCTCCGCCAGCGGAAGCGCGATGAGCTGATCGCTGTGCGCCGTGCCGGTGCGCACCGCGATGTCCACCCCATCGCGCGCCATGTCGCTGATGCGGTCGTCGGCCATCACCTCCAGCTGCAGCTGGGGGTGGCGCTCGTGCAGGGAGGGCAGGCTGGGCGCAATCACCGTTTCGGCCAGCACGGGGCTCACGCTGACGCGCACCCAGCCACTGGGGCCGGCGCGCTGGCGGGCGAAGCTGGCCGCCAGTTCGTCGCGCGTCTCCAGCAGTCGGCGCGCGTGGCCGGCGAAGGTGTCGCCTTCGTCCGTCAGGCTCAGGCTGTGGGTGCTGCGGTGCATCAGCCGCGCGCCGCAGCGCGCCTCCAGCCGCGCCAGCGCGCGCGAGACCTGGCTCACCGGCAGGTCCCGCTCGCGGGCAGCGGCCGACAGCGAGCCCAGTTCGGCGATGCGCAGGAAGAGTTCGGCGTCGTCCAAGTCCAGCTTCATGACGCCATGCTCGGCTGCTTGTGCAGTTTCTGCAACACCAATTGGCTTCTGCAGGCGTTTCCAAGCCTCTGCACCACTCCTATTGTTCAAGCACCGCCACCCACCGGAGCCCGCCATGCCCACCGAATCGCCCCTGTGCCTGCACGAAGCCCGCGCCGCCGCCCTGCGCGCCCACGCCATGGCGGATTTCTGGCGCGACGCGGACGCCGTCTGGGCGCGCATGCAGCGCGACGCCGCCGCGCGCCTGGCGCGCAGTTCACAGCGCCTGCACGCCCGGCTGCGTCAGCACGGCGCCGGCCGCCGGCAGGGCGCCTGAGACCTCAGACAGCCATCGGCGCCAGGCGCTGGCGCGCCGCCGACTTCACCGCCGCCGTGAGCCGCTGCGCCGAGGGCGGCTCGTGCGTCCAGTGCTGCCAGTACAGGGCCACGTCCACCGTGGCACCGGGCAACAGCTCGGTCAGGCTGGGGTGCCTGGGCAGATGCTGCGTGGGGACCATGCCCCAGCCCATGCCCAGCTCGATCGCGGTCTCGAAGGCCTCCACCGCCGGCACGTAGTGGCGCGGGTAGGCCGGCTGCTGCAGGCCGATGTGCTGCGCCAGGAAGGCGTCCTGCAGCGCGTCCTTGCGGTTGAAGATGATGGCCGGCTGCGCCAGCAGCTTGTGCGGCGAGACCGCGCCGCGCGGTGTGCGGCAACGCTGCGCCACGGCCGCCGTGGCCACGCAGTGGTAGCGCATCACGCCCAGGGGCTCGGCCACGCAGCCGCGCATGGCGTCGGCGCGGGTGGTCACGCAGCCCACCACGTCGCCGCTCTTCAGGGCATCGTGGGTGTGGTCCTGGTCGTCGATGACGACCTCCAGCAGCAGGCGCTGGCGCGACAACAGCGGCGCCACGCCAGGCAGAAACCAGCTCGACACCGAATCGGCGTTGATCGCCACCGACAGGCTCTGCCAGCGCTCGCCCGCGCGCGCCTCGCCGCCGACGAGGCCGGCCAGCAGGTCGGCCTCCATCAGGCGCACCTGCTTCACGTGGCCCAGCAGGGCCTGGCCGGCGGGCGTGGCGCGCACGCGCTTGCCGCGCACCAGCAGGCGCTGGCCGAGCTGGTCCTCCAGCGACTTGATGCGCAAGGAGACCGCCGCCAGGGTGAGCTTCAAGGCTTGCGCGGCCGGGCCGAAACCGCCGTGCTCCACCACGGCGGCCAGGGCCTCGAGTTGGCGTGGATCCAGCATGATTTAAATGAAACTTGAGTGATTGGAATTCGAATCAACTCGATTAAACATCAGCCGGCTTTGCGGCACCATGCGTCCCGCTGTCACCCCACCCGAGACCCGCATGAGCCTGAGCTTTCCCGTCTTTTCCGCCGGCATGGTGCTGAGCCTGTCGCTGATCATGGCCATCGGCCCGCAGAACGCGCACGTGCTGCGCATGGGCCTGCAACGCCAGCACCTGTGGCTCACGGTGGCGCTGTGCGCCCTCTCCGACGTCGCGCTCATCGGCCTGGGCGTGCTGGGCCTGGCCCAACTCGGTGGCCTGTCGGACAAGCTCCAGGGCGCGCTCATCGGCGCGGGCGTGCTGTTCCTGGCGGTCTACGGTTGGCAGGCCTTTCAGCGCTTCCGTTCGCCCGCGGCGCGCGGGCTGGAGGGCCAGCCGCTGGCGCCTGCGCCCACCACGCGCCGCCAGGCCGTGTTCTCGGCGCTGGCCTTTTCCTGGCTCAACCCGCACGCCTGGCTGGACACCGCCGTGCTGATCGGCACCGCCTCGCTGGCCTATGGCCCGGCGAGCGAGGTCTTCGGCCTGGGCGCGGCCACCGGCTCGCTGATCTGGTTCACCGGCCTGGGCGCCGCCGCCTTCTGGGCCGGCCGCCGGCTCAACTCGCTGCACATCTGGCGCGTGCTGGACGGGCTGGTTGCGCTCATGATGTGGGGCACGGCCTTCTGGCTGCTCAGCTCCCTCTTCTGAGCCCTCCATGCCCTCGTCGAAACCCGTCACCGTCTTCGGCCCCGACTTTCCCTTCGCCTACGACGACTGGCTGCGCCACCCCGCGGGCCTGGGCAAGGTGCCGCGCGACCTGCTGGGTGCCGAGGTCGCCATCGTCGGCGCGGGCATGGCGGGCCTGACCGCCGCGTTCGAGCTGATGAAACTGGGCCTCAAGCCCGTGGTGTACGAGGCCTCGCGACTGGGCGGGCGGCTGCGCTCGCAGGCCTTCGAGGGCGGCCAGGGCGTGGTGGCCGAGCTGGGCGGCATGCGCTTCCCACGCTCCGGCACGGCCTTCTTCCACTACGTCGACCGCCTGGGCCTGGCGACGACACCCTTCCCCAATCCGCTCACCCCCGCGGCCGGCTGCACCGTGATCGACCTGGAAGGCCGCACGCACCGCGCGCGCACCCTGGCCGACCTGCCGCCGCTCTTCAGCGAGGTGGCTGCCGCCTGGGCCGACGCGCTGGAAGAAGGCGCGGGCTTCGGGGAACTGCAGGACGCCCTGCGCGAGCGCGACGTGCCGCGCCTGAAGGCCTTGTGGGACCGCCTGGTGCCGCTCTGGGACGACCGCACCTTCTACGACTTCGTCGCGCAATCGCGCGCCTTCCAGCGCCTGTCCTTCCACCACCGCGAGGTCTTCGGCCAGGTCGGCTTCGGCACCGGCGGCTGGGACTCGGACTTTCCCAACTCCATGCTGGAGATCCTGCGCGTGGTGCTCACGGGCTGCGACGAGAACCAGCACCTGGTGGTCGGCGGCGTGCAGCAGGTGCCACAGGGCCTGTGGCAGCACGCACCCGAGGCGAAGGCGCACGGGCATTGGGGCGCCGGTACCTCGCTCGCCGGCCTGCACAGCGGCGCGCCCCGCCCGGGCGTGGCCGCCATCGCGCGTGCGCCGCATGGCCAGATCGACGTCACCGACGTGCTCGGCAACACCCGCCGCTACCCCGCCGTGCTGGTCACCTGCCAGAGCTGGCTGCTCACCACGCAGATCGCGGTGGAGGAATCGCTGTTCTCGCACAAGCTGTGGATGGCGCTGGACCGCACGCGCTACATGCAGTCGTCCAAGACCTTCGTGATGGTGGACCGGCCGTTCTGGAACGACCTGAAGGCCGACGGCTGGCCGGTGATGGGCATGACGCTGACCGACCGGCTCACGCGCGGCACCTACCTGTTCGACAACGGCCCCGACAAGCCCGGCGTCATCTGCCTGAGCTACGCCTGGATGAGCGACGCGCTGAAGATGCTGCCGCACCCCACCGAACGGCGCGTGCAGCTCGCCTTGTCGGCGCTGAAGCGGATCTACCCCGACGTGGACATCGCCAGCCACGTCATCGGCGACCCGATCAGCGTGTCCTGGGAGGCCGATCCCTACTTCCTCGGCGCCTTCAAGGGCGCGCTGCCGGGCCACTACCGCTACAACCACCGCATGTTTGGCCACTTCATGCAGGACGCCTTGCCCGAAGCCGAGCGCGGCCTCTTCATCGCGGGCGACGACGTGTCCTTCACCCCGGCCTGGGTGGAGGGCGCGGTTCAGACCGCGCTGAACGCGGTGGCGGGCATGGTGCGCCACCTGGGCGGCGCGAGCCACGCGGACAACCCTGGGCCTTGCGAGGCCTGGCCCGGCATGGGGCCGGTGGCGCTGAGCGATTGAGGCCATGGAGCCGCTGCGCCTGGCGCTCTGGCAGACGGCCCACCCGGCCGACAGCACCGAGGCGCTGGCGCGTCTCGACAGCGCCTCGCGCGAGGCCGCCGCGCGGGGCGCGCACTGGCTCGTCACGCCCGAGATGTTCCTCACGGGTTACCTCATCGCCCCGGAGCGACTGATCGCGCACGCCGAGACAGCCGACGGCCCGCTGTTGCAGGCGGTGCGCGGCATCGCGCGGCGCCACCGCATCGGCATCGTCACGGGCTGGCCCGAAGCCAACAAGGAAGCACGCCCTTTCAACAGCGCCGCGGCGATCGATGGGACCGGCGCGCTGCTCGCGGTGCACCGCAAGACCCACCTCTTCGGCGACGGGGACACGCTGCGCTTCACGCCAGGCAGCGCGCCGCCGGCCTGGTTCGACTGGCGCGGCTGGCGCCTGGGCCTGTTGATCTGTTTCGACGTGGAGCACGACGAACCGCTGCGACAACTCGCCGACGCCGGCGCGCACGCGGTGCTGGTGCCGACGGCCAACATGGTCGGCTACGACCAGGTGCAACGCACGCGCCTGCCGGAGGCGGCGCGGCGCTTTGGCGTGGCGATCGCCTATGCGAACGCCTGTGGGCGCGAGGGCGAGACGGTCTACAACGGCCTGTCGACCGTGTGCTCGCGGGCAGGTGAGCGCCTGGGCGCGGCGACGCGCGATGAGGACGTGCTGCAGGCCACAGTCACTTTCCCGACCAGTACTCCACCCGCCCGTACTCGTGCTTGAGGTAGTCGATCCACAGCCGCACGCGCAGCGCCAGGTGCTTGCGCTGCGGAAACAGCGCGTAGATGCCGTTGGGCGGCGCGGCGAAGGCGTCGAGCACCCGCACCAGGCGGCCGGCGGCGACGTCGGCCTCCACCTCCCAGGTGCTGCGCCAGGCGATGCCCTGACCCGCCAGACACCACTCGTGCAGCACCTGCCCGTCGCTGCAGTCCAGGGGGCCGCCGGGGCGCAGGTAGTGGATCTCGCGCTCGCTGCCGCCGCCCTCGGCGGGCAGTGAGAACGCCCAGCCGCGCGTCTGCGAGGCGTCGCTGGACAAGGTGAGGCAGTCGTGCCGCACCAGATCCGCCGGCGCTTCGGGTGTGCCCCGCCGCTGCAGGTAGGCCGGCGCGGCCACGCACAGGCGGCGGTTGTCGGCCAGTCGCACGCTCACCAGAGACGAATCCGGCAGGTCGCCCACGCGCACGGCGCAGTCGTAGCCCTCGCCGGCCACGTCCACCACGCGGTCGGACAGGTTGAGCGAGACCGTCACCTCCGGGTGCAGCTCGCGAAAGCGCGGCACCAGCGGGGCCACATGGCGCCGGCCGAAGCCGGCCGGCGCGGTGATGCGCAAATGCCCGCTGGCCTTCACGCCGCCCGCGCTCACGCTCGCTTCCGCATTCGACAGGTCGGTCAGCAGGCGCTGGCAGTCCTCCAGGAAGGCGCTGCCTTCGTGCGTGAGCGAGATGCGCCGCGTGGTGCGCACCAGCAGCTTCACGCCCAGGCGCGACTCGAGCGCGTCCAGCCGGCGGCCGATGATGGCCGGCGCCACCGACTCGGCGCGCGCCGCCGCCGTGAGGCTGCCGCGCGTGGCCACGGAGACGAAAGTCTCAAGCTGCTTGAGCTTGTCCATGCGCTTCAGCCCTTGTTCGCCGTGCGCGACATCCGCTCGATCGCCGCGTCCTCGTAGCCCAGCTCACGCAGCACGGCGGCGCTGTGCGCCCCCAGCCGCGGCGGGCTGTGCACCGGCAGGCGCTGGTCGTCCAGGGTGAAGGGCAGCGGCACGGTCTGCACGGTCTGGCCGGCGCGTTCGCCGTCGGGCAGCGTGATGGGCGCCAGGCCGCCCGTGGCGCGCAGGTGCGGGTCGTCCAGCAGCTCGTGCGGTTTGGCGATGGGGGCGAACGGCAGGCCGTGGCGCTCGAACAGCTCGGCCAGTTCTTTCGCCGGGCGCTGCGCCACACGCGCGCGCAGCTCGGGCAGCAGCCAGTCGCGCGCGCGCACGCGGTCGTTGTTGGTGCGCAGGCGTGGGTCGTCGCGCCAGTCGCTCCAGCCCATGGCGCTGCAGAAGATGGCCCACTGCGTGTCGCTCACCACCGCCAGGAAGATCTGCTCGCCGCCGGCCACGTCGAACACGTCGTAGATGCCCCAGGGCGAGATGCGCTGCGGCATGGGGTTGGCGGCCGCGCCCGTCACCGCGTACTGCAGCATGTGCTGGGCCACCAGGAAGATGTTGTTCTCGAACAGCGCGCTCTGCACCGCCTGGCCATGCCCGGTGCGCTCGCGCTCGCGCAACGCGGCCAGCACGCCGATCGCGCCGAACATCCCGCCCATGATGTCGTTGACGCTGCTGCCCGCGCGCAGCGGGTCGCCGGGGCGCCCGGTCATGTAGGCCAGGCCGCCCATCATCTGCACCACCTCATCGAGCGCCGTGCGGTGGTCGTACGGCCCGGGCAGGAAGCCCTTGTGGCTCACGTGGATCAGGCGCGGGAAGCGCGCCTTCAGGCTCGCGTGATCCAGGCCGAGCTTGCGCATGGTCTCCGGCTTGAAGTTCTCCACCAGCACGTCGGCCGTGGCCACCAGGCGCAGCGCGGCCTCGCGGCCTTCCTCGCTCTGCAGGTCCAGCACCAGGCTCTTCTTGTTGCGGTTGAACAGCGGAAAGAAGCCCGCACCCGAGCCAAGCAGGCGGCGCGTGTTGTCGCCCGCCGGCGGTTCCACCTTGATCACCTCGGCGCCCAGGTCGGCCAGCACCATGCCGCACATGGGGCCCATCACCATGTGCGAGAACTCGGCGACGCGGATGCCGCTCAGCGGCAGGCTCGGGCGGTCGGGGGCAGGGCTCAATGCGGTCTCCTCGAATGATCAGCCGCAGATTACACGCAAAAAAGTCATGGATCCATCGCGCATGAGCCGATCAATGCGCGCCGATGTTTGCAATACAGTGCCTTCCCATGGCCAAACCCCGCGCCGTGCTCTTCGACGCCTACGGCACGCTGTTCGACGTGTACAGCGTGGGCCTGCGCGCGGAACAGCTGTTCCCGGGCCGCGGGGCGCGCCTGGCCGTGCTGTGGCGCGAACGCCAGATCGACTACTCGCGCCTCATCACCATGAGCGGCGAGCCGGCGCACTACCGCAGCTTCTGGGACCTCACCGAGCGCGCCTTGCGCTACGCCATCCAGGCGCTGGTGCCGCAGGCGGCCGAACGCTGGGACGACTACGCCGAGGCGGCGGCCAGCCTGATGAACCAGTACCGCCACCTCTCGTCCTTCCCGGAGAACCGTGAGGTGCTGCAGGCGCTGCGCGCGCAGAGCGTCACCACCGGCATCCTGTCCAATGGCGACCCGGAGATGCTGGGCATCGCCCTGCGCAGCGCCGGGCTCGAGGGCCTGTTCGACCACGTGATCAGCGCCGAGTCGGTGCGCGCCTTCAAGACGTCCCCCAGGCTGTACGCCCTGGGCGAACAGGCCACCGGCCTGACGCGCGCGCAGATCGTCTTCGTGAGCAGCAACGCCTGGGACGTGCTGGGAGCCACCTGGTTCGGCTACCAGACCCTGTGGATCAACCGCGCGAATCTGCCCTTCGAGCAACTCGACACCCAACCCACGGCGACCGGCACCAACCTGCGCGCCGTGCTCGATTTCTTCTGATTCCCGTCTTCCGTTTTTTCTTCCGGAGCCCTCGCATGAGCCAACGCACCACGATCCACAGCCTGCAGGTCGACACGGCCCTGTACCAGTTCATCAACGACGAGGTGCTGCCCGGCACAGGCACCGAGCCGGCCGCCTTCTGGCAGGGCTTCGACACCCTGGTTCGCGGCCTGGCACCCAAGAACGCGGCCCTGCTGGCCGAGCGCGACCGCCTGCAGACCGAGCTGGACACCTGGCACAGCGCCAACCCCGGCCCGGTGCGCGACATGGCGGCCTACCGCAAGTTCCTCGAGACCATCGGCTACCTCGTGCCCGACCCGGGCAAGGTGAAAGCGACGACGAAGAACGTGGACGACGAGCTCGCGGTGCAGGCCGGCCCGCAGTTGGTGGTGCCCATCCTGAACGCGCGCTACGCCCTCAACGCCGCCAACGCGCGCTGGGGCTCGCTGTACGACGCGCTCTACGGCACCGACGTGATCGCCGAGGACGGCGGCTGCGAGAAGGGCGCGCGCTACAACCCCAAGCGTGGCGCCAAGGTCATCGAATGGGCCCGCCACGTGCTGGACCGCACCTGCCCGCTGAAGAAGGGCTCCCACGTCGGCTCCACCGGCTACCGCGTGAAAGACGGTGAGCTGGTCGTGTCGCTGGCCGGCGGCGGCACCAGCCCGCTGGCCGATGGCAAGCAGTTCATCGGCTACCAGGGCGATGCGAAGAAGCCCTCCGCCATCCTGCTGGCGCACAACGGCCTGCACCTGGAAATCCAGGTCCGCCCCGACAGCGCCATCGGCAAGACCGACCCGGCGGGCGTGAGCGACCTGGTGGTCGAGGCCGCGTTGTCCACCATTCTCGACCTGGAAGACTCCGTGGCCGCGGTGGACGCCGAGGACAAGCTGCTGGCGTACAGCAACTGGCTGGGCATCCTCAAGGGCACGTTGACCGAGACCTTCGAGAAGGGCGGCCAGACGCTCACGCGCGGCCTCAACGCCGACCGCGAGTACACGGCGCCCAAGGGCAAGAAAACGGTCCGCCTGCATGGCCGCTCGCTGCTCTTCGTGCGCAACGTGGGCCACCTGATGACCAACCCCGCGATCCTCTGGGGCCCCGAGGGCAAGGAGATTCCCGAGGGCATCATGGACGCGGTCATCACCACCGCCATCGCGGTGCACGACATCCGCAAGGACAAGAAACACCCGCTGCGCAACTCGCGCAAGGGCTCGGTCTACATCGTCAAGCCCAAGATGCACGGCCCGCGCGAAGTGGCCTTCGCCGACGAGCTGTTCGGCCGCGTCGAGCAACTGCTGGGCCTGCCCGAGAGCACGGTCAAGCTGGGCATCATGGACGAGGAGCGCCGCACCTCCGTGAACCTGAAAGCCTGCATCGCCGCCGCGCCCAGCCGCGTGGCCTTCATCAACACCGGCTTCCTCGACCGCACCGGCGACGAGATGCACACCGCCATGCTGGCCGGCCCCATGGTGCGCAAGGGCGACATGAAGGCCAGCGCCTGGATCCAGGCGTACGAGCGCAACAACGTGCTGGTGGGCCTCTCGTGCGGCCTGCGCGGCAAGGCGCAGATCGGCAAGGGCATGTGGGCCATGCCCGATCTGATGAAGGCCATGCTGGAGCAGAAGATCGCCCACCCCAAGGCCGGCGCCAACACCGCCTGGGTGCCCAGCCCCACCGGCGCCACGCTGCACGCCATGCACTACCACCAGGTGCTCGTGAGCGACGTGCAGAAGGGCATGGAGAAGATCGACGCCGACAGGGAACGCGACACCCTGCTCACCGGCCTGCTCACCGTGCCCGTGAGCGCCAACCCGAACTGGAGCGCGGCCGAGAAGCAGCAGGAGCTGGACAACAACGTGCAGGGCATCCTGGGCTATGTGGTGCGCTGGGTGGACCAGGGCGTGGGCTGCTCCAAGGTGCCCGACATCAACGACGTGGGCCTGATGGAAGACCGCGCCACGCTGCGCATCAGCAGCCAGCACATCGCCAACTGGCTGCACCATGGCGTGGTCAGTGAAAAGCAGGTGCGCGACACCTTCGAGCGCATGGCCGCCAAGGTGGACAAGCAGAACGCGGGCGACAAGCTTTACCAGCCCCTGGCCGGCAACGCCAAGACCAGCAAGGCCTACCAGGCCGCGCTGGACCTGGTGTTCAAGGGCAAGGAGCAGCCCAGCGGCTACACCGAGCCGCTGCTGCACGCCTGGCGCCTGAAGGTGAAGGCCTCGGCCTGACGGGCCCCGCCAGAAGGCGAGAAGGGCGCCTTGCGGGCGCCCTTCTCTATGGCGGCCCTTGGTGGCCGCACATCAACCGGTTGGAAGATCAGATCGTTTTCGCGAGTTCGAACATCACCGCCGTGCCAAGCGACTCGCGGATGTTGCCGCGGCCCACGCGGGCCATGGCCATGTCACCGAAGCCCGACATGTCGAACGCGCTGTCATCGGGCGAGATCTCGACGAAGGGCATGTCCATCGCGTCGCGCACCAGGGCGCGACGGAACTGGTCGAACTCCGGCCCCTTGAGCACGGCGTCGATGACCACCAGGCTGGGCATGCGGTGCGCCGAGGCCTCGCGCGCCTGGATCAGGTCCACCACGCTGTCGGCGCTCACGCCGATCTCGCGCAGCGCGTCGCGCACGTCCGAGCGGATCTGCAGCGAAGGCGACACGATGAGCGCGTAGACCCCCTGCAGCGACTTGAACATCGAGGACTGCCCGTCGGACAGATCCACGGCCGAGATGCCGTCGATGGCCTGCACCGTGCGGTGGAACATAACGCTGGCGACGATGCCATCGGCCGACACCTGGCGCTGCACCTCGATGCCGCCGGTGGTGTGGGCGATCTGGCGCACCAGCGCCCAATCCAGGTTGTCCAGGTCCGGCGCGCGCGACGACGGCGCCTCGTCGCCGTGCACGCGCACCTGCAGGCGCGCGTGTGGCGGCCAGTCGTTGATGTCCACCCGCACACTGACGTGGCGTCCCAGGGGCAGCGCCCAATCGAGGAGCGCGTTGAACAGGGCGTGCGTGACGGTGGGGTCGAGCAGCACCTCCACCGGCTTGAGCTTGCGCCGCACGTCGGCGCCCATGAGCGCGAACTCCTTGCGGCGCTCCTGCAGGCAGGCCTCCACCAGTTGCGAGAGATCGAGCTTCTCGTGCGACTGGCGGATGCGCCCGTCGTGAAAGCGCTGGATCTGCTGCATCACCGTCGTCAGCCGCTTGATGCGGCCCATGGGCACCGTCAGGGCCCATTGCTCGCGGGCGGGCACCGCGCCGTGGGCGTTCAGTTGGTCCAGGCCGCTCTGCAGGGCCTGCAAGGCGTCGCTGATCTGCCCGGCCGCCGCGGTCAGCAACTGCGGGCACTGCTCGGCCAGCGACCAGTGCTCGTCGCCGCGCGGCTGGCCCGCCGCGCCGGCGGCGCCAGGCTGGTCTTTCTTCGGTGTGGCCATGGGTTTCAACACGGGGCTTGCGTCATCTGGTGCTTTGTCCGCCTGTCGCCAGGGGGGTGGTCCGTCCTGGCGGGCGATGTAACGAAATGTGCACCAATCGCCTCCGCAGATACAGGTCCGAGTAGCCGGAACTTCTCATTTCCGTGCAATGCGCCACGGCGCCGCCACCCCCTACGGGCACCCGCTCGCCTTTGCCACAATAGCCGCCATGCACAGCCCCGCCCCCTTCCCCGCCGCCCGGCCACGCCGCCTGCGCCGCGACGCCTTCACCCGCGAGCTGGTGCGCGAGCACCGCCTGCACCCCGCTGACCTGATCTACCCGGTGTTCGTGCTCGACGGCGCGAACCGGCGCGAGGCCGTGGCGTCCATGCCCGGCGTGGAGCGCCTGAGCCTGGACCTTCTGTTGCCCGTGGCCGAGGACTGCGTGAAGCTGGGCATCCCGGCGATGGCGCTGTTCCCGGTGATCGACCCGGCGCTGAAGACGCCCGATGGCCAGGAGGCCACCAACCCCGACGGCCTGGTGCCGCGCGTGGTGCGCGCCCTCAAGCAGCGTTTCCCCGAACTGGGCGTGATGACCGACGTGGCGCTGGACCCCTACACCAGCCACGGCCAGGACGGCGTGCTGGACGAGGCCAACTACATCATCAACGACGAGACCGTGGCCATTCTGGTGCGCCAAGCGCTCACACAGGCGGCGGCGGGCGTGGACATCGTGGCGCCCAGCGACATGATGGACGGGCGCATCGGCGCCATCCGCCAGGCACTGGAGGCCGACGGCCGCGTGCACACGCGCATCATGGCGTACAGCGCCAAGTACGCCAGCGCCTTCTACGGCCCCTTCCGCGACGCCGTGGGCTCGGCCGCCAACCTGGGCAAGGCCGACAAGAAGGTCTACCAGATGGACCCGGGCAACACCGACGAGGCCCTGCGCGAGGTGGCGATGGACATCGCCGAAGGCGCGGACATGGTCATGGTCAAGCCCGGCATGCCCTACCTGGACATCGTGCGGCGAGTGAAGGACGAGTTCGCCATGCCCACCTTCGCCTACCAGGTGAGCGGCGAGTACGCCATGCTCAAGGCCGCCGCGCAGAACGGCTGGCTGGACCACGACGCCGTGATGATGGAAAGCCTGCTGGCCTTCAAGCGCGCGGGCGCCGACGGGGTGCTGACCTACTTCGCGCGCGATGCCGCGCGCCTGCTGCGCGGCTGACCGGCCGCCAACACAGGGCCACACGATGCGGGTCTTTCACGTACAGCCCGGATCGGTGAACGAATCCACCGCGCTGCCGATGCTGCTGCCCGCAAAGGGCTTTCTCTGGGTGGCCTGCGGCCGGCGCGAATTCGAGCTCGAACACGGCCACGTGCAGGCCGCGCTGCAGGTGATGTGCGGCACCACGCTGGTGGACCTGCACGTGAGCGACCTGCTCAACAACCAGTTGCCCTCGCACTACGACTACACGTCCAAGTACGACATCCTGGTCTTTCGCCGCCTGGCCGCGGGCCAGGCCGAGACCGACATCTCGCAACCCGGCGCGGTGCTCACCGAACACGTCAAGCGCAGTGGGCCGCCCGTGCTGCGGCGCATCGACACCAGCCCCGTGGGCTTCGCGGTGTTCGACCGCGTGCTGCTGACGGTGCACCCGGCCGGCTGCGGCGTGCTCGACCAGTACTCCGCGCGGCTGCTGGCCAGCGCCGGCGTGGCGCCGCGCGCCGTGGGCGGCGGCCTGCCCGGCAACCCGGCCGACCTGATGCTGCGCATCGTCAACCAGATGGTGGACGGCTACCTGGACCTGCGGCGCGAGCTCACGCGCCAGCTCGATCACTGGCAGTCCGAACTGCTGCACCCCAAGACGCGCTTCACCAACTGGAACTCGCTGCTGGACGCGCGCATCTCGCTGCACCACCTCGACGAGATCTGCGAGGACCAGCGCAGCGCCCTGCAGGACTGGCTGGAGGCGCTGGAGGACTGGGACGCGAACGAGGCCATCGGCGGCCACCGCGGGCTGGAGCTGCTGAAGGTGCGCAGCCGCGATGTGCTGGAGCACATCGAGCGCGTGGTGCACCACGTGCGCCGGCTCGAGCAGAACGCGGAGACGGCCGTGCAGATGCACTTCTCGGCGCAGAGCAACCGCACCAACGACATCATGCGCACGCTGACGGCGCTGACCGCCGTGTTCCTGCCGCTGAACCTCATCGCCGGCATCTTCGGCATGAACTTCGAGTTCATCCCGTTCATCCACGAGCGCGCGGGCTTCTGGTGGGCGATGGGCTCGATGGTGTTCGTGGCCGTGGGCCTCAGCGCCTACTTCTGGCGCAAGCGCTACCTGCGCTCGTCGTCAGGCCGCTGAGCTCAGACCCAGGGCTCGGCGAGGCCTTCGTTGGTCATCACGCGCCGCAGCGCCGGACGATCGAGCACGCGCTGCAGGTAGGGCCCCAGGTGCGGGCGCTCGCGCGCGGGGCGCACCGGGGAGTCGGGCGAGAAGTGCCGCGTCCAGCGGCACAGCGTGAAGACGTAGGCGTCGAGCAGCGAATACGCTTCGCCCAGGAACCACGGGCCGCCGTGGCGCGCGAGTTCGGCATCGAGTTGATCCAGCTGCGCGCCCACGCGGCGCTTGGCCACGGCCTTGATCTCGGCTTCGCTCTCGCTGCCCGCCTCGTTCACCCAGCGGTGCGGATAGAAGTAGACGATGAGCGTGGCCTGCAGGGTGTTGGTGAGCCACATGAGCCACTTGTAAGCCTGCGCCCGTTCAGGCGTGCCCAGGGCGGGCATGAGCTTCGCTTCGGGGTGCGTGTCGCTCAGGTGCAGGCAGATGGCGGCGGTTTCGTAGAGCACGAGATCGCCGTCTTCCAGCACGGGGATCAGGCCGTTGGGGTTGAGCGCGCGGTAGGCCGGCGAGTCGAGCGCGCCGTGCTCGCGATCGATGCGCGCGCGCTCGTAAGGCACGCCGAGTTCTTCGAGCAGGATGTGCGGCACCATGGCCGCGGTGCTGGGGTAGAAGTGCAGTCGGATCATCGAGAGGGGGGCTCGGACACACCAAAAAGCGCGGCGCCATTGTCCCAGGCGATCTTTTTTGCCACCGCCGGCGGCAGCGTGCCCAGCCAGGCGCGGTAGCCCTGCATCAGGCCGTCGTAGTACAGCCAGCGCTGGTTGACCCAGGTGTCCGAGCCGATGAGGAAACGGTCGGGGTACTTGAGCAGCAGCGCGCGCCACTCGGGGCACAGCTCGCCCTCGCCGCAGGTGAGGCCGGGGCGGTAGGACAGTTCGCCGCGCAGTTGCGGGAAGCGGGCGAAGAGTTCATCGACGCGCGCAACCGGTGAGCCGCCGATGCCGGTGTGCGCCCAGATCAGGCGCGTGTTGCGGCCTTTGGACGGCGTGTGCCCCATGAGCTTTTCCACCGCCACGTCGTCCACGTGCGCGAGGACGGCGAGGCCCTTCTCGTCCGCCAGGGCCATGAGCTGCTTCGCCACGGGCCCGTCGGCGTTGGCGCTGTCGTACAGGTGGAATTCGCCCAGGCCGCGGTAGGGCCCGGCGGGTGTGCCGCGCGCGAGTTCGGTGTTCACCATCTCCACGATGCTCGGGTCGCGGAACCAGTTGCTGTAATCGGCGCGGTTGCGGTAGAGCCGCACGAAGGGCACCACGGTGACGCCAGCCGCACGCGTCTGCTCGCGCGCCTGCGCCAGGGCGCGCGTGCCGTCGTTGGGCCGCGAATTGGCCACGATGGCGCGCACACCATTGCGCTGCATGCGGTCCAGCACGTCGGTCAGCGGATGCGGGCACTCGGGCGCGGGCGTGCTGGCGTGGCCGCAGGCCTCGTCGTTGTAGTGCAGGTGCGCGTCGAACAGCGGGCCGCGGTACTGCGCGGCGGCACTTCCCATCCCGATCGAGAGCAGGAGCCCCACCCAGAGATGCCGCGGAACCGGCTTCGCCGGGCCGCAGGCATCGCCCCCTCGAGGGGGGACGCGCGAAGCGCGGCGGGGGTGTTCCATGTTCAGCCTATGTGCTGGGCGAAGAATGCGAGCGTGCGCTCACGCGCCAACTTGGCGGCCGCTTCGTTGTACGAGCCGCGCTGGTCGCAGTTGAAACCGTGGTTGGCGTTGTAGACGTGCACGGTCACGCCGGGCTGGGCCTTCTTGAAGGCTTCCACCGTGTCCAGCGGGATCCAGTGGTCCTGGTCGCCGAAGTGCGCCATCACGGGTACCCGGGGCTGGCGCGCCGCTTCCTCGGGCGTGGTCATGCCACCGCCGTAATACGGCACCGCCGCGCTCAGGCCCTTGAGCGTGCAGGCCGCGCGCCAGGTGAGCAGGCCACCCCAGCAAAAGCCCACGATGCCCACCTTGCCCGCCTGTGCGGCGTGCTCGATGGCGGCCTGGATGTCGGGCATCACGCCGGGTGCAGGCAAGGCTTCCACGGCGGACTTCAGGCCCATGCCCTCCTTCATGTCGGCCTCGGTGTAGCCGATCTCCAGCCCGCCCTTGCCGATGCGCGAGAAGGTGCTGGGCGCCACGGCGAGGTAGCCCGCCGCCGCGTAGCCGTCGGCCACCGACCGGATGTGCGAGTTGACGCCGAAGATTTCCTGCAGGACGACGATGCCGCCCTTGGGCTTGCCGGCGGGTTGCGCCACGTAGGCGGGGAAGCTGTGGCCGTCGGCGGCCTTGAGGGTGATGGTGTCGCTCATGCGTGTTCTCCTTGGTGGGTGGTGTCAGGCCTGCAGCCGGCGCTCGACGAAGTCGAGCCGGTCCTGGCCCCAGAAGAGTTCGCCGTCGATGACGTAGGCCGGCGCGCCGAACACGCCCGCGTCGATCGCGGCCTGGGTGTGGGCGTCGGCCAGCGCCTGGGCCTCGTCGGCTTGCGATTGTGCGAGCCGCGCGGCGTCGAGGCCACCCTCCTTCAGCAGCACGGCCAGGGTGTCGGCGTCGGCGATGTCGAGCTCGCGCGCCCAGACGGCCGAAAGCACCGCGCCCGTCAGGCGCAACGCGGCCTCGGTGCCGTCGCGCTCGGCCACCACGCTGATGAGCCGCGCCGAGGGGTCGCCCGCCACGGGAAAGTGCTTCGGGTGCAGGTTCAGCGGCAGGCCCAGCCACTCGCTCCAGCGGCGCAGTTCCACCAGGCGGTAAGCCTGGCGCTGGGGCGCGCGCTTGCCGAGCGGCAAACCGCCCGAAAGGGGAAAAATCTTGCCCAGGTCCATGGGGCGAACGCGCACCTCGGCGTGGACGGCGTGGGCGATGCGCACGAAGCGCTCGTGACCGAGGTAGGCCCAGGGGCTCATCGTGGCGAAGAAGTAGTCGACCGTGCGACGCATGGAGTCTCCGTTTGGCTGTTGTAATGGGCGCCGTTCAAAGGCGCAGGCGCTCTTGTACGCCATGCGGATGACTGTTGCAGGAGGTAGGGAATGAGCGACAAGGTTTTGCTGGTCACGGGCGGCTCGCGCGGCATCGGCGCGGCCACCTGCCGCCTGGCCGCGAAGGCGGGCTGGGCGGTGGCGGTGAACTACGCCGCGAACTCGCTGGCGGCCGACGAGGTGGTGCGCGCCATCCGCGCCGACGGCGGGCGCGCCATGGCGGTGCAGGCGCAAGTGGAGGACGAGGCGCAGGTGCTGCGCATGTTCGAGCAGATCGACGCCAAGCTGGGCCGCCTCACGGGCCTGGTGAACAACGCCGGCGTGGTGGACCGCCGGGCGCGCCTCGACGAGATGGACATGGCGCGCTGGCGGCGCATGTTCGACATCAACGTGATCGGCAGCCTGCTGTGCGCGCGCGAGGCCGTGCGCCGCATGAGCCCCCGACACGGCGGCTCGGGGGGCGCCATCGTCAACCTCTCCAGCGCGGCGGCGCGCCTGGGCTCGCCCGCCGAGTACGTGGACTACGCGGCCGCCAAGGGCGCCATCGACAGCTTCACCGTGGGCCTGGCCAAGGAACTCGCGGCGGAGAACATCCGCGTCAACGCCGTTCGGCCGGGCCTGATCGACACCGACATCCACGCCAGCGGCGGGCGGCCTGATCGGCTGCGCGAGCTCGCGCCGCAGGTCCCCATGCAACGCGGCGGACAGGCCGACGAGGTGGCGGGCCTGATCGTCTGGCTGTTGTCCGACGCCGCGAGCTACACCACCATGAGCCTGATCGACGTTTCGGGAGCGCGCTGATGTCCGTGCCGAAAAAGGAACCCCGCCTGTACTGGGAAGACCTGTCGGTCGGCGAGACGCGCGACCTCGGCAGCCTCTCGCCCACCGCCGAGGAGATCGTCGCCTTCGCCAGCCAGTGGGACCCGCAGCCCTTCCACCTCGACCCCGAGGCCGCGAAGGACTCGGTCTTCGGCGCCCTGTGCGCCAGCGGCTGGCACACCTGCGCCATGGCCATGCGGCTCATGGTCACCAACTTCCTGCACGAGACCTCCAGCCTCGGCTCACCGGGGCTGGAGAGCCTGAAGTGGCTCAAGCCCGTGTTCCCCGGCGACACGCTCACGCTCAGGCACACCATCACCGAGAAGCGCGTGATGGGCAAACGCCCCGACGTCGGCCTGGTGCGCACCATCTGGGAGATGGTGAACCAGCATGGGGACCCGGTGTTGCGCATGGAGGGCTACGGCATGTTCCGCTTGAGGAACCCTGCCCAAACGCCCTGAAGCCAGCCACAATGCGGCGCGCCACCCGCCGCCACCATGGACTTCAAACCCCTCATCACCCTGCTGGCCATCGTCAACCCGCTGGCCATCGTCCCCTTCTTCATCCACTACACGCAGGGCTTCAGCCGCAAACAGCGCCAGCGCACGGTGATGATCTCGGCCTTCAGCGCCTTCGCGGTGATCGCCACCTGCGCGCTGGTGGGGCTGCAGATCCTGGAGTTCTTCTCGATCTCGCTAGCGAGCTTCCAGGTGGGCGGCGGCATGCTGCTGCTGACCTCGGCGCTGGCCATGCTGAACGCGCGCCCGGCCGAGGCCAAAGCGGCCGACCAGGATTTGAGCGAGGATTCGCCGCGCACCAGCATCGCGGTGGTGCCGCTCACCATCCCGCTGCTCACCGGTCCGGCCACCATGTCCACGGTGGTGATCTACGCCGACCAGGCCAAGACCTTCCTCCAGCACGCCGCGCTGGTGGGCTACGGCGTGGTCATCGCGCTGGCCACGGCGGTGTGCTTCGCGCTGGCCGAGCCCATCGCGCGTGGCCTGGGGCAGACCGGCATCAACGTGATGACGCGCCTGATGGGGCTGATCCTGGCGGCGCTGTCGGTGGAGGTGATGGCCAGCGGGCTGGTGAAGCTCTTTCCCGCACTGGCGGCCTGAGAGCCGGGATCGCCCGCACGCGCTAGGGCGTGGCCGCCGCAGCCAGGCGCTTGTGGCGCAGGGCCGCGGGCGGCAGGCCCACGATGCGCTTGAAGGCGCGGCTGAACGAGGCCTCGGAGTCGTAGCCCAAGCGCGTGGCCGCCACCGCCACGCGCATGCCCTCGCGCTCGATCCAGCGCCGCGCCTGGAACATGCGCACACGGGCCACGTACTTCGCGGGGCTTTCGCCCACGGTGCGGGTGAAGGCCTCGGCGAAGCTCGAGCGCGACGCGCCCATCAGGTCCGCCAGTGCCGGCACCGACCAGTCGCGCTCGGGCGCGGCGTGAATGGCCGCGATCACCTTGCCGATGCGCGGGCATTGCATGGCCGCGATCCAGCCGCTGGCGTCATTGCAGGCGCACTCCACCCAGGCGCGGATGATGCTCGCGGCCAGCACGTCGGCCAGGCGCGCGAGCATGCCGCAGGCGCCGATGCGCTCCAGCGCCACCTCGCGCTCCATGGCCTCGAGCAGCGCGGGCACCGACGGGTCGCGCGACGCCAGCTCGTTGGCGCGCATCACGTCCGGCATCATGGCCAGCAGCGGGTGCAGCGGGTCGAGGTTGAAGCGCATGGCGCCGCAGAACATCACGTCGCTGCTCGGGCCCAGCGGCTCGCCACCCGCGGGTGGCGCCTCGCCCACGAGGTAAATGTTGTCGGCCACGGGGGTGCGCGCCAGCGAATCGATGTCCACCGTCGGCACCTGCGGCGAACTCGCCAGCACGTGAAAGGCGCCGCGCGGCAGCAGCACGGCGTCACCGGCCTGCAGCGCCAGCCAATCGCTGCCCGGCGTGCGCAGCCAGGCGGTGCCACGGGCCACGAAATGAAAGCGCGCCTCGGGCCGCGCGGGAAAGGCCACGGCCCAGGGCGGGCGCATCACGCAGCGGCCGTATTCCACGCCATCGAGCCGCAGCCCGAGCAGGATCTGACTCAGCAGATCCGAGGGCTTGCTGGGCGCCGGTTCACGGAGTTGGGGCGCAAGCGCGGAGGAATGGTCATGCATTTCGGCCGATTCGACATTGAAACGCCGAGATGCTAGCCCTAGGCTGTCGACCTTGCCCATCCGGCGCCCTTTTCAACCCTTGCCCACCCATGACTTCTTCCTGCAGCGCCTGCCTCGACGCCGAACCGGCCGGCCACCCCCTCACGCCCGAATCCTCTGGCGCCCCTGCACCGACCACCGACAAGGCCCACTGGGCCGCGATCGGCTCCCTGTCGCTGGGCGTCTTCGGCCTGGTGACGGCCGAGTTCCTGCCCGCGAGCCTGCTCACGCCCATGGCCGCGGACCTGGGCATCAGCAACGGCGCGGCCGGCCAGACCGTCACCGCCACGGCCGTGGTCGGCGCCATCGCCGCGCCCGCCCTGCCCGTGCTCACGCGGCGCATCGACCGCCGCTGGGTCATGCTGGCCCTGAGCGCCTTGCTGGTGGTCTCCAACCTGATGGCTGCACTGGCCAGTTCCCTGCCCGCCTTGCTGCTGGCGCGCGTGCTGCTGGGCGTGGCGCTGGGGGGCTTCTGGTCCCTGGCCGGCGCGCTGGCGCTGCGGCTGGTGCCGCCCGAGCGTTTCGCGCGGGCGATGTCCCTGATCCTCACCGGCGTGTCGGTGGCCACCGTGTGCGCCGCGCCCGTCGGCGCCTGGATGGGAGAGCTGTGGGGCTGGCGCAGCGCCTTTGTCGTGGCGGGCGCGGTGAGCCTGCTCACGCTGGCGGCTCAGGCGCTCACCCTGCCGGCGCTGCCGCCGCGCGACCACGCCGACCTGCGCCGGCTGGGCCGCCTGCTGACCCGCGGCGACGTGCGCGTGGCCCTGCTGGCGGTGGTGCTGGTGATCTCGGGCCACTTCGCCGGCTTCACCTACATCCGCCCGCTCATGGAGAACGTCACCCACCTGTCGGTGCAGGCGATCTCGCTGGTGCTGCTGGGCTATGGCATCGGCGGCTTCTTCGGCAACCTCGTGGGCGGCTACCTGGCCGAGCGCAGCGAACGCCGCGCCATCGTGGCCGGCGGCACGCTGATCGTGCTGCTGGCCGCGGGCCTGCTGCTGGCGGGCAGCTCGCCGCTGGTGACGGCCGTCGCCGTCACGCTCTGGGGATTTGCCTTCGGCGCCTTCCCGGTGGGGTTCCAGACCTGGATCGTGCGCGCCGCGCCCGACCAGACCGAAGCCGCGGGCGGGCTGCTGGTGGCCGCGTTCCAGATCGCCATCGCCAGCGGCGCCATCGGCGGCGGCATGCTGGTCGATCACGTGGGCGCGCTCGGCGGGCCCCTGTTCGCCATTGCCACCATCACCCTGGGCACGCTGTTGACCCTGCGCCATGGCCCGCGCGTCCAGCGCGCCTGACGGAACACGACACCATGAACGCAAGCCCTTCTCCCGTCCAGGTCCCCGGACAGAACCGACGCATCGCGCTCGCCGCCCGGCCCGAGGGCGCGCCGCGCCTGTCGGACTTTCGCATCGAGACCGGGCCCGTGCCCGAGCCCGCGCAGGGCCAGGTGCTGCTGCGCACCCTGGCGCTGTCGCTCGACCCCTACATGCGCAACCTGATGGACCCGGTGGGCCCGGGTTACGCGCCACCCGTGGCCCTGGGCGAGACCATGGTGGGCGGCACGGTCAGCCGCGTGGTGGCGTCGCGCCACCCTGAGTGGCGGACCGGCGAGCTGGTCCTCGCTCGCGCGGGCTGGCAGGACTTTGCGCTGTCGGACGGCAGCGAGTTGCTGCCGCTCGATGAGAGCGCGGCGCGGCCCCTGGCGCCTTCGCTCTCGCTCGGCGCGCTGGGCATGCCGGGTTTCACCGCGCACGTGGGCCTGCTCGACATCGCCCAGCCGCGCCCTGGCGAGACCGTGGTGGTGGCCGCGGCCACGGGTGCCGTGGGGGCCATGGTGGGTCAGTTGGCGCGCCTGCACGGCGCGCGCGCCGTGGGCATTGCGGGGGGTGCCGACAAATGCCGGCACGCCGTGGACGTCCTGGGCTTCGACGCCTGCGTCGACCGTCACGCCGCCGACTTCGCGCAGCAACTCGCGCGGGCCTGTGCCCAAGGCATCGACGTGTACTTCGAGAACGTGGGCGGCGCCGTGCTCGACGCCGTGCTGCCCCTGCTCAACCCCGGCGCGCGGGTGCCGGTGTGCGGCTTCATCGCCCACTACAACGGGGCCACCGGCGACGCGCCGTCACCGGACCAGCGGCCCGCGCTGCTGGCCACCGTGCTGCAAAAGCGCGTTCGCATGCAGGGTTTCATCGTGCTCGACCACTACGGCGAGCGCCTCGAACACCTGCGGGGCTTTCGCGAGCGCATGCACCGCTGGATCGAGGACGGTCAGGTGCATGCGCAGGAGCACGTGGTGGACGGGCTGCTGCAAGCACCGCAGGGGCTGATCGACCTGCTGGCGGGGCGGCACCTGGGCAAGACGGTGGTGCGCGTGGCCGAGGCCTGAACCCCGGCCCGCGCGCCAGGGGCTCACTTCAGCTTCTGCGTCTCCGCGCGGAACTCCGCCAGCACCGCACGCGCGTTCTTGAGGCCACGGCCTTCGGCGGCCGCCACCCACTTGTCCTCCAGCTGCGCCTGCTTGGCTTTCACCTCGTTCACGAAGGCCTCGTTGGCCATCTGTCGCTGCACGCCAGTGGTCTTCTGGATGTCGCGCGAGGCGGCGTCGGTGCGGTCCCAGCCGGCGGCGAACAGGCGCGCGGCGTACTCGCCCGAGACCTTGTCGATGGCCGCGCGTTCCTCTGGCTTGAGGCTGTCGTACCTGGCCTTGTTCATCATGAAGACGAAGCTGGTGTTGTAGAGCCCGCCCGGAAAGGTGGTGGCGTACTTCACCATGCCCAGGCGCATGGACTGCAGGGACTCGTCGGGGAAGAAGGTGCCGTCCATCACGCCGGTGGACAGCAGCTCGAAGGAGTCGGTGGCGGGCTTGAGGGTGGTGTTCCAGCCCATGAGCTTGGACAGCTCGTTGATGTTGCCGCCGCCGATGCGGAACTTGAGCTTGGCCGCGTCGGCCGCGCTGGCCACCGGCTGCTTCACCGTGAAGATGATGCCGGGGCCGTGCGTGAACACGGCCAGCGTCTTCACGCCGCGGTGTTCGCCCAGCGGCGCGAAGTACTTGTCGTAGATGCGCTGGTAGGCCACGCTGGTGGCGGTGGAGGAGTCACCGAGGAAGGGGAACTCGGCCACCTGCGTGAAGATGAAGCGCCCGGGCGTGTAGCCGTCCACCGTGTAGGACACGTCGGCCAGACCGTCGCGCACGGCGTCGAAGGTGCCGGGCGGCGCGGACACGGCCTTGGGCAGCAGGTTGCACTTGACGCTGCCTTTGGTTTCTTTCTCTACCGCTTCACACCACTGGTTCTGCGCCATGGTGGCGCCGTGCGCGGGCGGCAGCCAGGTGGAGACGTTGAGCACGGTCTGGGCACTGGCGGTGCCGCTGGCGGCCAACAGCGCGAGCAGCGCGATGGGCTTGAGGGTGTGGCGGGTCATGGACTTGTCTCCGTGGTGCTTGTCAGGCCATCGTGGCCGGCTGGGTGGGGGAAAGGGTCTGCGCCTGCTGCTCCGCGCGCACGCGCGCCTCGAGCAGGCGGCGGAACTGGATCAGCGCCGCGTCCATGGCCAGCGGCAGCATGGGCAACGTGGGGTTGCGCTGAATGTTGCGGTGCTGCGCGGTGATCATGTCGCGGTCTTCGTTGAAGGCGCCGATCAGGCTGTCGTAGATGCTCTGCGTCACCGTCTCGTCGCCCTCGCCCGTGGGGTGCGACTGTTGAAAGAAGTAATGCGTGGTGGTGGCGGTCTCGGGCGTGAGCGTCTGGCAGGAATGCAGGCGCACCGACGGGCCGGGCGCGTCGGGCGCGCTGCCGGTGAGCCGCCCACCCGAGTGCATGAGCAGCGTGCCGGGCAACAGGAATTCGTAGACGAACCAGCGGTCCAGGTTCGTGTCGAAGCGGCGGAAGCGCTGGTAGAAGGGCGGCGGCGGCACGTCGTTCACGTGGCGCGAGACCTTGATGCCGATCTGCGGCCACTCGGCGTTAGGGCCGGGCACGGGCTCGATGGCGGGGCGTGCCTGCGCGATGCGCGTGGAGCCGCCGAGCGACTTCTCGTGCACGTAGCTCAGGTGCGAGAAGTCCAGCAGGTTGTCACAGATCAGCAGGTAGGGCGTGTCGTAGTGCAGGTAGCCGGGCTTGTTCTGCCAGTCCGGTGAATCGCAGCTGAAGTTGTCGGGCAGCAGCGCGTCGTCGGCGAGCGCGGGGTCGCCCATCCACACGAAGACCCACTTGTTTCTTTCCACCAGCGGGTAGCGCTTCACCTTGGCCTTGGCCGGAATGATCTCGATGCCCGGGGCTTCGACGCACTGGCCGCGGTGGTCGAACTTCAGGCCGTGGTAGCCGCAGCGCACGCAATCGCCCTCGCGCCGGCCCACCGACAGCGGCGCGTGCCGGTGGCAGCAGCGGTCTTCCAGGGCGATCAGTTCGCCGATCTGCGTGCGGTAGACCAGCACCGGCTCGCCGAGCACGGTGCGCGTGAACAGGGTCGGCGAATCGGCCGCCGGGATCTCGTGGTCCCAGGCGATGACGTACCAGCAGTTGCGCAGCCACATGGGGTGTCTCCTCCTCGTGGGGATGGAGAGGGCATGCTAGGTGGCGGGTGGGGGTGGCTTGTCCCCTTCGAAGGGGATGGAAGGGGACTTAGTAAGGCGGGCACGGGACGACCGATTCAGGGCAGCACTTGGCGGCCTCGGAATAGAACGCCTTGATTTCAGGCAGAACCGCATGGAGCTCCGCGACGAGATCGGCGTCGCAGCGGATCGGCCGCTTGAAGTAGAAGCCATAGACACCCCACCGACCAGCACTCGGTGAACAAATCTCGTGCGCTTCGCCAGTTCCCGACTGCCACACGATGCCCGCACGAGAACCGTTCGGTGCCACCACGAATGCATCCCCCCAACTGGCAGGCTGATCCCCTTGGACCTCGGTAATCAGACCAAAGACGAAGTCGTCCAGTCGAGACTGCGGAAGCAAAGGAAACCCATGGTAGGCAGGGGCATCCGGCGGTGCCGCGATGAAGGGCGGCAACTCCGGATCCATTGACTTCGCTTCGGGATCCATCCGCACGACCTGGCCGCGATCCATCGAATTCGTCAAGTAACTCTCTCCGTCGAACTGAGGAAGGGCAACACACTATGCCAGCCAGCGCGCCAGCCGCAGCCGATCTGCCGGCAACCCCGCCTCCGCCAGCTTGGCGTACGCCCGCTTCCTTAACGTCACCACCGTCGACGGCGCGATGTCAAGCTCCGCAGCGATGCCGTCCGCGCTGAGCCCGTGCGCGATTCGCGCCACCACCTCGGCCTCGCGCGGCGAGAGCGTCGGCACCAACCGCGCGAGGCGCTGGCGCGATTGCGCGATCTGCGCCTCGCGGTCCACGGCCACGCACTCCGCGTTCAGCGCCGCCTGGTGCGCCTGCCGCAGCAGCGGCGCCAGGCCGAGCAGACGATCGATCTCGTCCGCGCGGAACAGGCCCTGGCGTTCGTCGCGGTAAAGGTGGATGGCCTGCACCGCGCCCGGCGTGGGCGCGTGCAGCAGCGTGAAGCGCTCGGTCAGGCGCTCGCGCTTGTAGATGTCGTTGCGCCAGCCCGCCACGGGCAACTCGTCGGCGCGGCAGTGCAGCACCGCCACCTCGCGCGAGGGCCGCCGCGCCACGCGGTCGGCCAGGCGCATCACCGAGTCGGCGCGCCAGTAGCTGCGGCGGTAGATGGCGAAGCACTCGGCGACCACGTCGCGGCCGTGCGCGTGGCGTGAGCTGCCTTCGACGAGTTCGGGTGTGTCGCGCCGGAAGTTGACGAGCGAGAGGTACTCCACGGGCACCACCGCGTCGATGGCGCTGAGCAAGCGCGCCGCGCTGGGCGGTGCGCTCGCGCAGTCGAGCAGGGCCGAGACGGCGGCGGGGCTAAGGGCCTGGCCGGGCGCGGGGGCATCGAGGGACCAGATGGCGGGCATGCGCCCATTCTGGAAACAGGCCCGCCCGGCGCGCCAGCGGACTAACCCTGCTCGGGGTACAGGCCGAGGGTTCGGGCGCGCAAGCGGGCCAGACCCAGCAAGGCCTCGGTGAAGGGCGTGGGCACCTGCGTGAGGCGGCCCAGCTCGGCCACCACGGCGACCAGCGCGTCCAGCTCCACCGGGCGGCCGGCCTCCACGTCCTGCAGCATGGAGGTCTTGAAGGCGCCGAGCTTGAGCGTGACGGCGTGGCGGTCTTCGGGTTGTTGGTCGATGGGGATGCCCAGCTTGGCGCCGATGGCCTTGGCCTCCAGCATCACCGCGCTGATGAAGTTGCGCACCTGCGGGTCGCCGAGGATGCGGTCGGTGGTGGCGCCGGTGATGGCGCTCACGGGGTTGACCGTCATGTTGCCCCAGAGCTTGTACCAGACGTCCTTCTGGATCTGCGGCGACAGCTTGCCCTCGATGCCGGCCGCGGTGAGCGCGTCAACGACGGCCTGCGCGCGCGGGCTCTGTTCGCCCGACGGCTCACCCACGATGAGGCCGTTGCCGAAGTGGTGGCGCACCACGCCGGGCGCGTCGAGCGCGCAACTGGCGTGCACCACGCCGCCCAGCACGTGGCGGCCGGGCACGGCGCGCGCCATGGCGCCCCCCGGGTCCACCACGGGCAGGGCCGTGCCTTGCAGCGCGCCGCCGAAGCCTTCGAAGAACCACCAGGGCACGCCGTTCATGGCCGTGAGCACGGCGGTGTGGCGGCCGATCAATGGCCCGATGGCGGGCGCGATGCCGGGCAGCGCGGGGGCCTTCACGGCGAGGATCACGAGGTCGTGCGGACCGAGTTCGTGGGCCTGATCGGACGCGCGCACCGGCGCCTGCAGCAGCTCGCCGCCCTGGTGCAGGCGCAGGCCGTTCGCGCGCAGCGCGGCCAGCGTCTCGCCACGCGCAAGCGCGCTCACCTCGCGGCCCGAGCGCGCCAGGCGCGTGCCGAGCCAACCGCCGATGGCGCCGGCGCCGACGATGGCGACGCTGCGGATCTCGGTGGGCGCGCTCATGCCCGATAGCTCGAATCGATGCGGTCGACCTGGCGCACCAAGGCGTCGAACACGTCGCGGCCGGCGCCGTGGTTCGGACTGAACTGCAAGGCGTCGCGCGTGCACTTGGCGGCGATGTCTTCGGGCACGGGGATCACGGCCTGCGGTCCGCCCATGCTGAAGGTGGCGAGCTGGATCTCGCAGGCACGCTGCAGGGTCCACAGGATGGCGAAGGTCTGCGGCAGCGTGGCGCCCCAGGCCAGCAGGCCGTGGTTGCGCAGGATCACGGCCGGCTTGTCGCCGATGCTTTGGAGCAGGCGCGGGCCCTCGTCGGCGTGGATGGTGATGCCCTCGAAGTCGTGGTACGCCACCATGCCGTGCAGTTGCGCGGTGTAGAAGTTGGTCTGCTGCAGGCCGTCTTTCAGGCAAGCCACGGAGACGCCGGCCGTGGTGTGCGTGTGCATCACGCAGTGCGCGCCTTGCAAGCCGTCGTGGATGGCGGCGTGCACCGTGAAGCCTGCGGGGTTGACGCGGTGCGTGGAGCCGTCGAGCACCTGGCCCTGCAGATCGATCTTCACCAGGTTGCTGGCCGTGACCTCGCTGTAGTGCAGGCCGAAGGGGTTGATGAGGAAGTGTTTCTCGCCTCCGGTCACGCTGTCGGGCAGGCGCAGGGTGATGTGGTTGTAGATCATCTCCGTCCAGCCGAGCATGGCGAAGACGCGGTAGCAGGCGGCGAGCTCCAGGCGCGCGGCCCATTCGTCGGCGTGCATGCCGGGCGGCAGCACGGTGCTGGTTTGCAGGGCGGCGTTCATGGCGTGTCTCCTCGGGTCTCGGGTGGGTCGTGGATCAGTAGGTGTTCGGGCCCTGTTCGATCGGGCCCTTGAATCGGGTGAGCAGTTGCGTGGCGCCGGCGGCCAGCAGCATGCTGTCCGCGCCCACGGCGACGAACAGCGCACCGGCGTCCAGCCACTGGCGCGCGCCGGCCTCGGTGGTGGCCAGGATGCCCGGGGCCTTGCCCGCCGCGCGGATGCGGCGCATGCCGTCGGCGATGGCGGCCTGCACCTCGGGGTGGCCGGCGTTGCCGCGGTGGCCCATGCTGGCGCTGAGGTCGGCGGGGCCGATGAACACGCCGTCGACACCCGGCGTGGCGGCGATGGCGTCGAGGTGTTTCATGGCGGTGACGGTCTCGGCCTGCACCAGCACGCAGACCTGTTCGTCGGCCTCATGCACGTAGCGCGCGTGCGCCTGCCAGCGCGAGGCGCGCGCCAGCGCGCTGCCCATGCCACGCACGCCCACGGGCGCGTAGCGCGTGGCGGCCACCACCTGGGCGGCCTGTTCGGCCGTGTCGATCATGGGCACCAGCAGGGTCTGGGCGCCGATGTCCAGGTACTGCTTGATGAGCGCGGTGCCCACGTCACCGGTGCCCACGGGCACGCGCACCACGGGGTGGGAGCGCGCATCGCCGAAGCCCTGCTGCGCGCTGGCCACGGCCTGCAGTTGCGCCAGCGTGCTGCGCACGTCGTTGGGCGCGTGCTCGCCGTCGATGAGCAGCCAGTCGTAGCCGATGCCGGCGATCAGTTCGGTGCTGTAGGCGCTGGCCAGTGCGGCCCACAGGCCAATCTGCGCGCGGCCTTCGGCCAGGGCCTGCTTGAAGACGTTGGTGGGGATCTGCATGTCGAACGGCGTCAAACGAAACGGAAGCGCAGCACGCCGAGCGGGCCGTAGTCGGCCTCGAAGCGGTCGTCGGCCTTGGCGGGCACCGGGCGCGTGAACGAGCCCGCGAGCACGATCTGCCCGGGCTGCAAGGTTTCGCCCCAGGGGGCGAGCTTTTCCGACAACCAGGCGATGCCGATGGCCGGGTGGCCCTGCACGCCAGCGGCCAGACCGGTCTCCTCCACCACGCCGTTGAGCTTGAGCGCGGCGCCGCACCAGGGCAAGTCGGTGGTGAGCGGGTTGGCGCGGTAGCGGGCGTCGCCCTCGCCGATGACGATGGCGGCGTTGGCGGCGTTGTCGCTGATGGTGTCGAAGACCTTGCGCGGCTTCTTGCTGTCGCGGTCGAACTGTTCGATGCGGGCGTCGATGATTTCGATGGCGGGCGTCACGTAGTCGGTGGCGGCCAGCACCTGTTCCACCGTGACCGGGCCGCTGAGCGCCTGCTTGAGCACGAAGGCCAGTTCCACCTCCACGCGTGGCGAGAGGAAGCGGTTCACCGGGATCTCGAGTTCTTCGCCCGCCTTGGCCACCAGCTTCATGGAGCCCAGCAGGGTGCCGAAGTCGGGCTCGTCGATCTGGCTGGAGATCTGCATGGCGCGGCTGGTGAGACCGATCTTGTGGCCGATGACCGGGTCACCGCGGCCACGCTGCAGCGCCACCCAGGCGCGCCCCACGCGGTAGCCGTCGTCGATGGTCATGGACGGGAAGCGCTGAGAGAAGTGACGCAGCGGCACGCGCTGGCGCGCGGATTCATCGAGTTCGGTGGCGAGCTGTTGAAGGGTGGCGTCGTCGAGCATGGTCAGGTCGATCGCAGGGGCGTGAACAGGGGATGGAGGGAGCTGATCTTGGCGTCGAAGACCTCGGGGCCTTCGTCCACCTGCACGGTGATGCCGATGGGCCGGCGCGCCAGTTGCTCGGCGAAGTGCTGGCGCGCCACGGCCTCCAGCGCGCCGCCGGAACGCTTCTGCACCGCCGCACTGCGCCCGCGGCCCATGCGCAGGTTGAGGTAGACGAAGGCGTAGTCGCGGCCCATGCCAGCGGCTTCGCCCGCGTCGCCGCCGTCGGCGATGGCCCAGTGCGCGGCGGGAAAGGCCAGCACACGCGTGCCGCCGGTGGGGAACACCTGGCGCCCGCCTTCGTCGTGGATGGTGAGCATGGCGTCGGCGAGCGATCGGCACAGCGCACGCATGTCGGTGCCGCCCTCGGCGTCGGGCCGGTCGAGGTTGCCGCTGTAGAGGATGACGAGGTGGGGCATGGCGTTCAGAGCCGCGAGACGGCCTGGAAGCCCTGGGCCGAGGAGGCCTGCGGCTGCGGGATGGCCTTGCCCGTGACCGGCGTGACCGGGAAGACGATGTTGATCTGGCCCGTGCCCGAGGCGCCGAAGTACGGCGTGATGACTTCGCCGTGGCCGTCGTACTCGCTCCAGCCGAGCGCCCCGAGCATCATGGCCGTGTCGTGCATGAAGCCTTCGCCGTGGCCCTTGACGGCGTACTCGGGCAGCATCTCGCAGAAGGCCTTCCACTCACCGCTTTGCCACATGCGCACCACCTCGTGGTCCATGGTTTCCAGGAAGGGGCTCCAGAGCTTGAAGGCGTATTCGGGCGCCAGGCCGTTCTGCGCGAAGCGGTGGCTGAGCGAGCCGCTGGCAAGGATGGCGACGGTGCCGTCGTATTCGTCCTCGATGGCGCGGCGCAGGGCCCAGCCCAGGCGGGCGCTGTCGTTGAGGTAGTGGGCCATGCACAGGGCCGAGACCGACACGGCCTTGAAGTGCTGGTCGGGGTTCATGTAGCGCATGGGCACCAGGGTGCCGTACTCGGGCGCGAGGGTGGTGCCGTCGTGCGCGAGGGTGTCCACCTTCCACTCGTTCGCCACCTTGGCCAGCAGCTTGCCCAGTTCGGGGTTGCCGGGGATGGCGTAGGGCATGTTGGCGATGAAGTGCGGCAGTTCGTTGCTGGTGTAGTTGCCTTGCCAGTGTTTGGCGCAGTTGATGTGGTAGCTGGCGTTGACCAGCCAGTGGGTGTCGAAGACGATGAAGGTGTCGACGCCCATGTCTCTGCAACGCTGGCCTATTTCCTTGAGGCCGTCGATGGCGTCCTGGCGGGTGCCTTTGCGGGGGCCCTCATCGATCTCGCTGAGGACGATGGAGGGGACGTGGGTGATCTTGGCTACCAGTGCTAGCTTGCCCATGGTTGGTCTCCTGTTCCAGGTGTGGTGGCTTGGTTTGCCACCGATTGCTCGGCTGCCTTGGTGGGGGGCAGCGCCAATGGGTGCCCGCCTCCGCGAATGTCCCCCGCCAAGGGCTGCGCCCTTGGCTCCTCCTTTATTTCGCTGCGGCGGGCACCCATCGTCACTGCTGGGCTGCGAACGAGGTCAACCATCCGTTGGCGCGCCGCGCTCGTCTGTTGATCGAAGTGACAGGGCGCTCTGTGTAGCGAAATAAAGGAGGAGGGTCGGGCGCAGCCCGATCCGGGGGACATTCGCGGAACAGAGCGCCCTGGCGCTTCGATCCTGCCGACCCAGATGAGCGAAGCGCCCCGAAAACCCATCACACCCCCCAATGAGGAATGTGGTGCGCCCCCAAAGACACCGCCACGTTCTTGGGTTCGAGAAAGACTTCGTAGCTCCAGGTGCCGCCCTCGCGCCCGGTACCCGAAGCCTTGGTTCCCCCAAAGGGTTGCCGCAAATCGCGAACGTTCTGAGAATTGACGAAGCACATGCCCGCTTCGATGGAAGCCGCCACACGATGCGCCTTGCCCAGGTTCTCCGTCCACACATAGCTGGAGAGACCGTACTGGATGTCGTTGGCCAGCTCGATGGCGTGCGCCTCGTCCTTGAACGGGATCAGGCAGGCCACCGGGCCAAAGATCTCGTCCTGCGCGATCTTCATGCGGTTGTCCACGTCGGCGAAGACCGTGGGCCACACAAAGTTGCCCTTGGCCACGCGCGCCGACAGCTCGGGCGCGTAGCTCGGGCGGTCCAGGCCGCCGCAGAGCATCGTGGCGCCCTCCTTCGGGCCGAGTTCGATGTAGCTCTTCACCTTGGCCAGGTGGGCCTGGCTGATCATCGGGCCGATGATGGTCTTGTCGTCCTGCGGGTCGCCCACCACGATCTTCTTCGCGCGTTCGGCGAACTTCTGCGCGAAGTCGGCGTAGATGCTCTGCTGCACCAGGATGCGGCTGCCCGCGGTGCAGCGCTCGCCGTTGTTGCTGAAGATCATGAAAACGGCCGCGTCGAGCGCGCGGTCCAGGTCGGCGTCCTCGAAGATCACGAAGGGGCTCTTGCCGCCCAGTTCCATGCTGAACTTCTTCAGGCCCGCGCTCTGCACGATGCGGTTGCCGGTGGCGGTGGAGCCGGTGAAGCTGATGGCGCGCACGTCGGGGTGGCTGCACAGGGGCTCGCCCGCCTCACGGCCGTAGCCGTGCACGATGTTGAGCACGCCCGGCGGCACGCCGGCCTCGAGCGCCAGCTCGCCCAGGCGCGCGGCCGTCAAGGGGCTCAGCTCGCTCATCTTCAGCACGGCCGTGTTGCCGAAAGCCAGGCAGGGCGCGGTCTTCCAGGTGGCCGTCATGAAGGGCACGTTCCAGGGGCTGATGAGCGCGCACACGCCCACCGGATGGAACAGGGTGTAGTTCAGGTGCGTGGGCGTGGGGTAGGTGTGGCCGTCCACGCGCGTGCACATCTCGGCGAAGTAGCTGAAGTTGTCGGCCGCGCGCGGCACCAGCTGCTTGCCCGTCTGGGAAATCGTCTGGCCGGTGTCGTCGGTCTCGGTGCGCGAGAGCTCGGGCACGTGCTTCGTGATGAGTTCGCCCAGCTTGCGCATGATGGCCGCGCGCTCGGTGGCGGGGCGGCCGGCCCAGGCGGGAAAGGCGTCCTTGGCGGCCTGCACGGCGGCGTTGACCTCGGCCTCGCCGCCAGCGGCGACCTCGGCCAGCGTGGCCTGCGTGGCGGGGTTGGTGGTCTCGAAGGTGGCGGCGCTGCCGACGGCCTTGCCGTTGATGAGGTGCTGGATGGTCATGTGGTGGCGGGTGCGGTGATGGTGTTGTGCAGTTCGCCGATGCCCTCGATGGACGTGACGATCACGTCGCCGGGCTGGCAGTCGACCACGCCGTCGGGCGTGCCGGTGAGGATCAGGTCCCCGGCCTGCAGGGTCATGAAGGAAGTGAAGTACTCGATGAGCGTGGGCACGTCGAACACCATGTCGCGGGTGTTGCCGCTCTGGGTGACCTTGCCGTTCACCGTGGTCTGCAGGGCCAGGTTCGCGGGGTCGGGCAGGTCTTGCGCGTCCACCAGCCAGGGGCCGATGGGCGTGCAGGTGTCGCGGTTCTTCACGCGCAGGTTGGGGCGGTACCAGTTCTCCAGGTAGTCGCGGATCGCGTAGTCGTTGGCCACGGTGTAGCCGGCGATGAAGTCCCGGGCGTCGCCGCGTTTCACGTGTTTCGCGGTGCGGCCGATGACCACGGCGAGCTCGCACTCGTAGTGCATGAACTTCACGTCGGCCGGTCGCACGGTGAAGGCGCGGTGGCCGATGAGCGAGGCCTCGCCCTTGGCGAACGCCAGGGGTTCGGTGGGTGGCTTGAAGGCCAGTTCCTTGGCGTGGTCGGCGTAGTTCAGTCCCAGGGCCAGCACGGTGCGCGGGCGCGGCACGGGCGCCAGCGGGGGCAGCCAGACGACCTCGTCGAAGCCGACGCGGCGGCCTTTGAAGGCGGGCGTGAGCAGCTCGAGTTGGCCGTCGCGCTCGACGGCGTCGTGGACCGCGCCGGCCCAGGCGATGCGGGCTCGTTTCATCGCGGTTCCTCCTCGGTCACGAAGCGCTGCATGACGGGCTTGAAGCCCGGCGCACTGATCTCCACCGCATCACCGGCCACCACGCGCGGGCGGGTGCCGTCGGCCAGCACCTCGCTGCCGATCAGCAGCACGTCGCCGGCGCGCAAGGTCATGAATTCGCCCACGTCCTTCAGCAGCGTGGGGATGTCGCGCACCAGGTCCTTGAGCGTGGTGCTCTGCTTGTGCACGCCGTGGATGCGCAGCTCCAGTTCGAGCGCGGCCAGGCCGTCGATGCCACCGAGCGCGTTGAGCGGCGTGGGTTCCTGCGGCAGGCCCAGGAAGCCGTCGCGGTTGCGGAACTTCATGGGTGGGCGGTAGTAGCTGTCGTGCGCCAGGCTCACGTCGTTGACCAGCAGCGCGTGCGTGGGCGCGCCGTGCTCGCCGATCAGCAGGCCCAGGCTGGCCGAGACCTCAACCGTCTCACCCGCGGGCAGGGCCACGCTGGCGCCGTGCGGCGCGAAGGTGTTGGCCGTCTTCACGTACAGCACGGGCGCCTTGGGCGCGCCGCCATAGGGCTTGTCGTCCATGCGCGGCTGCCAGCGCGCGACTTCGCCGCGGAAGTTCAGCAGCGTGCCGTATACGGTGCCCGGCGGCACCCATCCAGGACCGCTCATGCAGCCTCCTCATTCATGTCGTTGTCGTCCACATCACCTTCGAGGGCGATCACCTCGTCGAGCAGGGCATACAGCTGCGCGAGCCGCGCCTTGCTCAGTCGCTCCTCCAGCCAGGCGTAGTGCGCCTGGATGGTGGCGGACAGCTTGCGCACGAGCTTGAGCCCGGCGGGGGTGGCGCGCACCACGGTGCGACGTGCGTCCTGGCTGCAGCGCTCGCGCGAGATCAGGCCGTCGCGCTCCATGCGCGCGAGCACGCCGGTGAGGCTGGGCCCGAGCAGAAAGGCCTCGCGCGCGATGCGCCCGGTCTCGATGCCGGCCGGGTCGCGCGCGTGTTCGCCCAGCACACGCAGCACGCGCCATTGCTGGTCGCTCAGGCCGTGCTCGCGCAGGCTGGGCCGCGTGTGCTGCATCACCGACTCCCGCGCCTGCAGCAACAGGCGCGGAAGGTTGCGGTGGGTGAAGGTCTTGTCGGTGCTGTCCATGGCGGCGTCGATTTATTTAACATGTTAAATGAAATCGACCGATCCGCCTACCCCGGAACGTTCTGGGGTTTTCCCCGAGCCAGGGGCCCGTTCGTCGCGGGACCTCAGTCGATGGTGGTGCCCGAAGCGCGCACCACCTTGCCCCAGCGCTCGGTCTCGCTGCGCTGGTAAGCGCCGAGCTGCGCCGGGCTCATGGGCGCGCTCACTGGCTCGAAGCCATCGCCCTCCAGGCGCGCGCGCAGCGCGGGCTCCTTCATCACCTTGGCCAGGGCCTCGGCGTACCGGTTGATGAGTTCGGGCGGCGTGCCGGCCGGGGCCACCACGCTCTGCCAGGCCACGGCCTCGAAGTCCTTGGTGCCGGCCTGGCCCGATTCGGCGATGGTGGGCACCTCGGCCACGGCGGGCTGGCGCTTGGCGGAGGTGACGGCGATGGCGCGCAGCTTGCCCGTCTTGACGTGGCCCAGCGCGGGCGGGATGTCGCTGAACATGAGGTCGATCTGGCCACCCAGCAGGTCGGTGATGGCGGGGCCGCTGCCACGGTAGGGCACGTGCTTGAGATTGGCGCCGGTGGCGGCCTTGAACATTTCGGCACCCAGGTGGTGCGGGCTGCCGTTGCCGGCCGAGCCGTAGACCAGGCCGCCGGGGCGCGACTTCGACAGCGCCACCAGTTCGGCGATGGTCTTCACCGGCAGCGAGGGGTTCACCACACGAGCAGCGGCACCGCGCCGATCATGCCGATGGGCGCGAAGTCCTTCGCCGGGTCGTAGGCGAGCTGCTTGTAGAGCCAGGGGTTGATGGCCAGCGTGGTGCTGGTGGCCACCAGGAGGGTGTTGCCGTCGGCGGCCGCGCGCGCCACGTGGGCCGCGCCCACGCCGCTGCCGGCGCCGGGCTTGTTCTCCACGATCATGGTGCGGCCGAGCAGCGGCGACATGTGCTGCGCGAGCAGGCGGCCGAGCAGGTCGGTGGTGCCGCCAGGCGCGTAGGGCACGACGATGGTGATGGGTTTGTCGGGCTGCGCGAAGGCAGCGGGCGAGGCGGTGGCGGCGCACAGCGCGGCAAGCTGAGTCAGGGCAAGGCGGCGGTTCATGGTGTGTCTCCTGTGGTGATGAATCGTGTCAGGCCGCGACTGCGGCGCCGCGGAGGCGGTCGATCAGCGCGAGCGGATCGGCCGGCGGTGCGTCGCCGCGCCAGGCCACGTGCTGGTCGGGGCGCGAGAGCAGCAGCGCGGGCGTGTAGAGCTCGCCGGCCTCGCGCGGGCTCAGGTCCAGCAAGCGCAGGGGCACGCCACGTTGGCGCGCCGCGTCTTCCAGCGGCCGCACGTCGACCGTGGGGTCGCGGCGCAGGAGGGTGTAGTCGGGGCCCAGCGCGTCGTAGAGCGAGCGGCCGTCGTCGAGCCAGACGTGCGGCGTGCGGCAGCCCGGCACGGTGGAGGGCGTGAAGCCGTCCATGGTGTAGCCGGGCGCGGCCTCGCCGTCGTAGGCGATCAGCGGCGAGTCGTCGTAGAAGTAGCCGAAGTTCAGGCCGCCGCAGCAGTACTGGCGCACGTTGAGTTCGTACAGCGCGACACCGGCCTTGGCGCGCGCGGCGGCGCCGGCCTCGCCCGCGTCCTCGATGCCGGCCGGCACCCCCTCGCGCTGGGCCTGCAAGGCCAGCGCGTGGTTCATGGCGAAGCGCGAGACCTGCTCGGTGATGGGCTGGCGTTCGCGCTCATAGGCCGTGAGCGCGGCCTCGGTGGCCCAGCCATTGAGGTGCGCGGCCAGCACCCACGACAGGTTCATCGCGTCGGCGATGCCCGCGTTCATGCCGTAACCAGCCATGGGGATCCACAGGTGCGAGGCGTCGCCGCAGATGAAGATGCGGCGGTCGCGGAAGCGGTCGGCCACGAGGCGGCGGCCGATCCAGTCTTCCTTGCTGATGATCTCGTACTGGAAGTCAGGCCCCACGCCCAGGATCTCGCGGATCGCCCAGTCGCGGTCGACGGATTCGAAGTCGGCCTCGTCGGCCTTGAGGTAGTTATGCAGCAGCCAGGTCTCGCGCCCGTCGATGGCGTAGACGTTGCCGCAGCGGCGCGGGTTGAGCGAGAAGGTGGCCCAGGCCGGGCCGTGTTTCGCCAGGCCCAGCAGGGACGGCGCGCGGAAGTAGGTGGACTGCACGCGGCCCACCTCGTCGGTGCCGGAGAGCTTGGCGCCGATCTGCTTGCGCACCATCGATCGGCCGCCGTCGCAGCCGATGAGGTAGTCGGCCTCCAGGTGCAGCGCCTCGCCGCTGTCCAGGTTCACGCCACGGGCGTGAACGCCGCTCTCGTCTTGCGACACCTCGTTGATGCGCGTGCGGTTGAGGATGCGCAGGCCCTTCTGGCGTTCGGCGTGCGCGAACAGCACGGGCTCCAGGTAGATCTGGTTGATGCGGTGTGGCGGCTCGGGCGTGGGCCACCAGGTGTCGGGGCCGCCGGTGGCGGTGTAGCGGCTCTGGCGCGCGGGAATGGGAATGCGCGAGAGCTCGTCGCCGGTGAAGCTGGTGCGGTAGGCGACGTCGTTCGGGTAGTCGGCGGGCAGGCCGGCCTCGCGCAGCGCGCCGGCCACGCCCAGGCGGCGGAAGATCTCCATCGAGCGCGCCGACACGTGATTGCACTTGACGTTGGGCGGCTCGCCGCGGTGGCGCGTCTCGGCCACCAGCACGTCGATGCCGCGCTGGGCGAGGTCCATGGCGAGCGTCAGGCCCACGGGCCCGGCACCCACGATCAGCACCTGCGCGCGCAGGGTCTGGGTCATGCTTGTCTCCGTTGAATCGATGGGAACCCACAATTACAGGCCCTCACGCACCGCGTGAAAAATGAAACTTCCATGGCGATTCATAAAAATCCCGCCCACCTGGGCAGCCTGCCCTCGGTGCGCCAGTTGCGCGCCTTCGTGGCGGTGTACGACAGCGGCCAGCTCTCGGCCGCGGCCGAGGCCCTGTCGCTGACACAGCCGGCCGTGACCGTGCTGCTGCGCGAACTGGAGGCGCGCCTGGGCGTGCGCCTGTTCGACCGCAGCACGCGCAGCCTGCGCCGCACCGAAGCAGCGGCCGAGGCCATCGGCCACGCGCGTCGCGCGCTGGCCGAGATGCAGGCCTTGAGCGGCGGCATGGCCTCGCTGGCGCGCGGCGAACGCGGGCGGCTGCGCATCGCGGCCACGTCCACGGTGGCGCAGACCCTGCTGCCGGCGGCCGTGCGCCGCTACCTCGACCGCTACCCTGCCATCGAGCTGCAGATCGACGACTGCGCGCCCGGCGAGTTCGCCGAGCGCGTGCTCGCGGGCCACGTGGACCTGGGGCTGGGCACGCTCGAAGGTCCGGTGCCCGGGCTGTCGCAGCGCGTGGTGCTGCGCGACCACCTGGCGGCGGTGGCGCCCGCCGGGCCGCGGTTCGCGGCGGACAAGCCGCTGACCTGGAAGCAGCTCGCCGCCTGGCCCGTGATCACGGTGCGGCCGGGCTACGGCGTGCGCCGGCGCATCGACGCGGCGGCGCGCGAAGCGGGTGCCGAACTGCGCGTCGCGCACGAGGTCTCGCTGCTCACCACGGCGGTGGCCCTGGCCGCGGCCGGCCTGGGCGTGGCGGTGGTACCGGGCAGCGTGTTCGCACCCGCCCTGCACCCCGAGCTGGTGGCGCGGCGCCTGATGCGCCCGGCGGTGGAGCGCGACACGGCCGTGGTGTTCAAGAGCGATCGATCGCTGTCACCCGCCGCGCGGGCCTTCGCCGATCTGATGGAGAGCGGCGCCTGAGCCGCGCCGGGTCGGCACAAGGGGCATTGCCGCCTGCCTACACTCGCGCCATGAACCGACTGAGCGAACTGCTGGGCACGCGCTGGCCCCTGATCCAGGCGCCGATGGCGGGCGTGCAGGGCGCGGCCCTGGCGCTGGCGGCGGGTGAGGCGGGCGCCCTGGGCTCCCTGCCCTGCGCCATGCTGGCGCCCGACGCAATGCAGCGCGAGCTCACGCTGCTGGCCGCCGGCGGTCGCCCGTACAACGTCAACTTCTTCTGCCACACGCCGCCCGAACCCGACGCCGCGCGCGAGGCCGCCTGGCGCGCGGCGCTGGCGCCCTACTACGCCGAGATCGGCATCGACCCGGCCAGCATCCCCGCCGGCCCGGGCCGCCTGCCCTTCAGCGCGGCGGCGGCGGATGCGCTGGAGCCCTTCAAGCCTCGCGTGGTGAGCTTTCACTTCGGCCTGCCCGCGCCCGATCTCCTGGCGCGCGTGAAGGCCTGGGGCGCGAAGGTGCTGAGCTCGGCCACCACGGTGGACGAAGCGATCTGGCTGGAAGCCAACGGCGCGGACGCGGTGATCGCGCAAGGCCTGGAGGCCGGCGGCCATCGGGGCCACTTCCTGAGCCACGACCTGTCGCGCCAGACCGGCACCTTCGCGCTGCTGCCGCAGGTGAAGGCCGCCGTGCGCGTGCCGGTGATCGCGGCCGGCGGCATCGCCGACGCGGCGGGCGTGCGCGCCGCCATGGCCCTGGGCGCCGACGGCGTGCAGGTGGGCACCGCCTACCTGTGCAGCCCCGAGGCCACCACCAGCGCCCTGCACCGCGCCGTGCTGCAGAGCGAGGCCGCGCGCCACACGCAGCTCACCACCCTGTTCACCGGCCGGCCCGCGCGCGGCGTGCCCAACCGCGTGATGCGCGAACTGGGGCCGCTGAACCCGGTGGCGCCCGAGTTTCCGCTGGCCACCTCGGCCATCGCGCCGCTGCGCGCGCACTGGGAGAAACAGGGCAAGGGCGATTTCACGCCGCTGTGGTCGGGCCAGAACGCCAGCGGCTGCCGCGCGGCGGGCGCGGGCGAGATCACGCGCGGGCTGATCGAGGGGTTCGGCCCGATATAGTCCCGGCCTCATGGCCAAGGACAAGACGATCTACACCTGCGGCGAGTGCGGGGGCACCAGCCCGCGCTGGCTGGGCAAGTGCCCGCACTGCAACGCCTGGAACACGCTGGTGGAGGGCGTGGCCGAAGGCGGCGGCGCGCCGTCGAAGAACCGCTTCGCGGCGCTGGCCAAGACCAGCGAGGTGATGCCGCTCTCGCGCATCGAGGCGAAGGACGTGCAGCGCACGCCCACCGGCCACGAGGAACTGGACCGGGTGCTGGGGGGTGGCATCGTCGAGGGCGGCGTGGTGCTGATCGGCGGTGACCCGGGCATCGGCAAATCCACCCTGCTGCTGCAGGCGCTGGACAGCCTGCAGCGCGCGGGGTTTCCCTCGCTTTACGTGACAGGCGAGGAAAGCGGCGCCCAGGTGGCGCTGCGCGCGCGCCGCCTCGGCATCGACGGCTCCGAGGTTCAGGTGCTGGCCGAAATCCAGCTCGAGAAGATCCTGGCCACGCTGGACGCCGAGAAGCCCGCGATCGCGGTGATCGACTCGATCCAGACCGTCTATTCGGAACAGCTCACCAGCGCCCCGGGCTCGGTGGCGCAGGTGCGCGAGTGCGCGGCGCATCTCACGCGCGCGGCCAAGGCCTCGGGCACGGCCATCGTGCTCGTCGGCCACGTCACCAAGGAAGGCGCACTGGCCGGCCCGCGCGTGCTGGAACACATGGTCGACACGGTGCTCTATTTCGAGGGCGACACGCACAGCAGCTTTCGGCTCATCCGCGCGATCAAGAACCGCTTCGGCGCGGTCAACGAGATCGGCGTCTTCGCCATGACCGAGAAGGGCTTGAAGGGCGTGAGCAACCCGAGCGCGATCTTCCTGTCGCAACACGCCCAGCCGGTGCCGGGCAGTTGCGTGATGGTGACGCTGGAGGGCACGCGCCCGCTGCTGGTGGAGCTGCAGGCCCTGGTGGACAGCGGCGGGCCCAGCCCGCGCCGGCTGAGCGTGGGCCTGGAGCGCGACCGGCTGGCCATGCTGCTGGCCGTGCTGCACCGCCACGCGGGCGTGGCCTGCCTGGACCAGGACGTGTTCGTCAACGCAGTGGGGGGCGTGCGCATCAGCGAGCCCGCGGCCGACCTGGGGGTGATGCTCGCCATCACCAGCAGCCTGCGCGGCAAGCCGCTGCCCAAGGGTTTTCTGGCCTTCGGCGAGGTGGGCCTGGCCGGCGAGGTTCGGCCCGCGCCGCGCGGCCAGGAGCGCCTGAAAGAAGCGGCGAAGCTGGGCTTTTCCGTGGCGGTGGTGCCCAAGGCCAACCTGCCGAAGAAGAACGACAAGGCCTTCGACGGCCTGAGCGTGCACGGGGTCGAGCGCATCGAAGAGGCGCTGGAGCTGGTGCGCAGACTGGACTGACATGAACATGCGACGCGTCGCGGCGGCCGTCATCGGCGCCGCCCTTCTCTTCTGGGGCTACCGGCAGTTCGGCTGGCCCGGCGTGGCGGCCGTGGCCGGCGGCCTCGTGCTGTGGATGCTGCTGCACTTCACCCGGCTGATGACGGTCATGCAGCGCGCGGCGCGGCGACCGATCGGCCACGTCGACAGCGCCGTGATGCTGAACGCGCGCCTGCACGCCGGCATGCCGCTGGTGAGCGTGATCGGCCTGACCCGGGCCCTGGGCGAGCTCTTGTCGCCCGAGGGCGAACAGCCCGAGGTCTACCGCTGGACCGACCCGGGCGGCAGCAGCGTGCAGGCCCGTTTCGCCGGCGGCAAGCTCAAGGACTGGGGCCTGAAGCGTCCCGAAGCGGACGCCCCGGCCGAGCATTGAGGGCGGGCGCCGCCGTAAAATCGCCGGTTGACCCGAATACCCCCACACCCTCAAGGAAAACCATGAGCGCCCCCGTTCCCTCGATGTCCGACCGCGACGGCAAGATCTGGATGGATGGCCAGCTGGTGGACTGGCGCGACGCCAGGATCCACGTGCTGACCCACACCCTGCACTACGGCTGCGGGGCCTTCGAGGGCGTGCGGGCCTACGACACGGTCAACGGCACGGCCATCTTCCGCCTGCAGGAACACACCGAGCGCCTGTTCAACAGCGCCAAGATCCTGCGCATGAAGATCCCCTTCACCGTCGAGCAGGTGAACGAGGCGCAGAAAGAGGTGATCCGCGCCAACGGCCTCAAGAGCGGCTACATCCGCCCGCTCACCTGGATCGGCGACAAGAAGCTGGGCGTGAGCCCCAAGGGCAACACCATCCACCTGAGCGTGGCCGCCTGGGCCTGGGGCGCCTACCTGGGCGACGAAGGCATGAAGCGCGGCATCCGCGTCAAGACCAGCAGCTACACCCGCCACCACGTCAACATCACCATGACGCAGGCCAAGGCGGTGAGCAACTACACCAACAGCATCCTGGCCAACACCGAGGCCACCGACGAGGGCTACGACGAAGCCCTGCTGCTCGACTCCAGCGGCTTCGTGAGCGAAGGCGCTGGCGAGAACATCTTCGTCATCAAGGGCGGCGTGATCTACACGCCCGACCTCTCGGCCGGCGCGCTCAACGGCATCACGCGCAACACGGTGTTCCACATCGCCAAGGACCTGGGTCTGGACATCGTCCAGAAGCGCATCACGCGCGACGAGGTCTACATCGCCGACGAGGCCTTCTTCACCGGCACCGCCGCCGAAGTGACGCCCATTCGCGAGCTGGACCGCATCGAGCTGGGCAGCGGCTCCCGCGGGCCGATCACCGAGAAGATCCAGACGGCCTTCTTCGACATCGTGAACGGGCGCAACGCCAAGTACGCCCACTGGCTGACCAAGGTCTGAGGAGCGCAGCATGAGCAAGGCAGTCGTCGAACTCAAGGCCAGGGACCTGAATACGCACGGCGGGGTGTTCTGCCCCAGCCCGCTGGCCGACATGAAGCTGTGGAACAGCCACCCGAAGGTGTACCTGGACGTGGCGTCCACGGGTGAAGCGATGTGCCCGTACTGTGGAACGGTGTACAAGCTCGCCGCTGGCGAGCAGGTGGCGCACGGGCATTGAACAGGCGTGAAGTCGGGCGTTGAAGACCCGGCACCGCACAGGGAGACGACTCGAATGATCCTGGTCACCGGCGGCGCCGGCTTCATCGGCAGCAACTTTGTGCTGGACTGGCTCGCGCAAAGCAACGAGTCAGTGCTCAACCTCGACAAGCTCACCTACGCAGGCAACCTGGGCAACTTGCGGGGCCTGGAAGGCGATGCGCGCCATGTGTTCGTGCGTGGCGATATCGGCGACGCGGCCCTGGTGGCGCGCCTGCTGGCCGAACACCGGCCGCGAGCGGTGATCAACTTCGCGGCAGAGAGCCACGTGGACCGATCCATCCACGGCGCCGAAGACTTCATCCAGACCAATGTGATGGGCACCTTCCGCTTGTTGGAAGCGGTACGCGCCCACTGGTTGAGGCTGCCGGAGACCGAGCGGACCGCCTTCCGCTTCCTGCACGTGAGCACCGACGAGGTGTACGGCAGCCTGGCGCCCGAGGCGCCCGCGTTCACCGAGCAGCACGCCTACGAACCCAACAGCCCCTACAGCGCCAGCAAGGCGGCCAGCGACCACCTGGTCCGCGCCTGGCACCACACGCACGGGCTGCCGGTGCTCACCACCAACTGCAGCAACAACTACGGGCCGTTTCATTTCCCCGAAAAACTCATCCCGCTGATGATCGTCAATGCCCTGGCAGGCAAACCCCTGCCCGTGTATGGCGATGGCTTGCAGGTGCGCGACTGGCTCTACGTCGGCGACCATTGCAGCGCCATTCGCCGCGTGCTGGAGGCCGGCCGCGTGGGCGAGACCTACAACGTGGGTGGGTGGAACGAGCAGCCCAACATCGCCATCGTGAAGACCATCTGCGCGCTGCTCGATGAACTGCGCCCGCGTGCGGACGGCCAGTCCTACGCGGAGCAGATCACGCACGTGAAGGACCGTCCGGGGCACGACCGGCGCTACGCCATCGACGCGCGCAAGATCGAAGCCGAGTTGGGTTGGCGTCCGATCGAAACCTTCGACAGCGGCATCCGCAAGACGGTGCAATGGTTCCTGGACCACACCGACTGGGTGGCTGAAGTGCAAAGCGGTGCGTACCGCGAGTGGGTACAGGTGCAATACCAGGGGGCCGCTTGAAAATCCTGCTGCTGGGCGCCAACGGTCAAGTGGGCTGGGAACTGCGCCGCAGCTTGGCGCCGCTGGGCGAGGTGCTGGCCTTCGACCGCGACCCGAACGATGCGGGCGCGGTGGACCTGGCCCGGGTGGACAGCCTGGGCCCACTGGTGGAGCGCGTGGCGCCCGACGCGATCGTGAATGCGGCCGCCTACACGGCGGTGGACAAGGCCGAGTCTGAGCCCGCGTTGGCGCACACCATCAACGCCGAGGCCCCTGGCGCACTGGCCCGCGCCGCCGCCGCGCGCGGCGCACTGCTGCTGCACTACTCCACCGACTATGTGTTCGACGGCAGCGGCGACAGCCCGCGCGACGAGGACGCCGCCACCGCGCCGCTCAGTGTGTATGGCCGCACCAAGCTCGCGGGCGAGCAGGCCGTGCGCGAGAGCGGCGCGCGCCACCTGATCCTGCGCACGAGCTGGGTGTACGCGGCGCGCGGCGCCAACTTCCCGCGCACCATGCTGCGGCTGGCGCAGGAGCGCGAGCAACTGCGCGTGGTGGCCGACCAAGTGGGCGCGCCCACGGGCGCCGAACTGCTGGCCGACGTCAGCGCGCACGCCATTCGTGCGCTGGCCGCACAACCCATGCTGACTGGCACGTACCACGTGGCCGCGGCGGGTGAAACAAGCTGGCATGGCCTCGCGCGCTTCGTGATCGAACAGGGGCGTGAGCTGCGACCCGATCTGCCCTGGAAGGCGCAGGCCATCGAGCCCATTGCCACCACAGACTACCCCACGCCCGCGCGACGCCCATTGAACTCGCGCCTGGACACCTCGCGCCTGCGCGCGTCCTTCGGGCTGCGCCTGCCGGCCTGGGAAGCCGGCGTGCGGCGTATGCTCACGGAGTACCTGGGGACACCATGAGCAGCACGCAACGCAAGGGCATCATCCTCGCCGGTGGTTCGGGCACGCGCCTGCACCCGGCCACGCTGGCCATCAGCAAGCAGCTGCTGCCGGTGTACGACAAGCCCATGGTCTATTACCCGCTGAGCACGCTCATGCTCGCGGGCATCCGCGAGGTGCTGGTCATCAGCACGCCGCAGGACACGCCGCGCTTCCAGCAGTTGCTGGGCGATGGCAGTGCCTGGGGCATGAACCTGCAATACGCGGTGCAGCCCAGCCCGGATGGCCTGGCGCAGGCCTTCATCATCGGCGCGGACTTCGTGGGCGACAGCCCGAGCGCGCTGGTGCTGGGGGACAACATCTACTACGGACACGACTTTGCCAGCTTGCTGAGCGGAGCAGACGCGCAGGCCAATGGTGCGACCGTGTTCGCATACCACGTGACCGATCCCGAACGCTACGGCGTCGTCGATTTCGACGAGCGCGGCAAGGCCTTGAGCATCGAGGAGAAGCCGCTGCAGCCGCGCAGCAGCTACGCCGTCACCGGCCTGTACTTCTACGACGCACAGGTGGTCGACATCGCGCGCGGCATCCGGCCCAGCGCGCGCGGCGAGCTCGAGATCACCGCCGTGAACCAGGCCTACCTCGAACGCGGCCAACTCGACGTGAAGATCCTGCAGCGCGGCTATGCCTGGCTGGACACCGGCACGCACGACAGCTTGCTGGACGCGGGGCAGTTCATCGCCACGCTGGAACACCGGCAGGGGCTGAAGATCGCGTGTCCGGAGGAGATTGCCTGGCGCAATGGGTGGATCGATGCGGCGCAGGTGCAGCGGCTGGCGGAGCCGCTGAGCAAGAACGGGTATGGGCAGTATCTGATGCGGCTGCTGCAAGACCGCGTATTCGGAGGCCCGGCGGCATGAGCGGCCAGCTCAAGGTCATTCCCACCGACATTGCTGGTGTGCTCGTTCTCGAGCCCCAGGTGTTCGGCGACGCCCGCGGCTTCTTCTACGAGAGCTTCAACCAGCGCCTCTTCAACGAGGCCACTGGGCTGGACGTGCATTTCGTGCAGGACAACCACAGCCGAAGCGCCAGAGGTGTGCTGCGCGGCTTGCACCTCCAGCTACCGCCACATGCCCAGGGCAAGCTGGTGCGCGTCACAAGCGGCAGCGTGTTCGATGTGGCCGTCGATGTCCGCACCGCATCGCCGACCTATGGCCAATGGGTGGGCGTCGAGCTGAGCGAAGACAATCGGCGCCAGCTTTGGATTCCGCCGGGTCTTGCGCATGGCTTCCTGGTGACCAGCGAGAGCGCGGACTTCCTCTACAAGACCACCGACTACTACACCCCCGCGGCCGAGCGCAGCATCCGCTGGGACGATCCCGCCCTGGACATTGGCTGGCCACTGGACGGCTCACCGACCCTGTCGGCCAGGGATGCGGCAGCCCCCGGCCTGGCTCAGGCACAACATTCCTTCTCCCCATTTGCATGAACCTGGACAACAAGCTCATCGCCGTCATCGGACTGGGATACGTCGGCCTGCCGCTGGCGGTCGAATTCGGTCGCTCGCGCGCTGTGCTGGGCTTCGACATCAATGAGCACCGCGTGGCAGAACTGCGCGCCGGACGCGACCACACGCTCGAATGCAGCGAGGCGCAACTGCGCGATGCCCAGCATTTGCGCTACTGTGCCGACCCGGCGGAACTCGAACGGGCCGACATCTTCATCGTCACCGTACCCACGCCGGTGGACAAGGCCAATCGTCCCGACATGACGCCGTTGATTCGGGCCAGCGAAACCGTTGGCAAGGCGCTGCGTCGCGGCGGCCTGGTCATCTATGAATCCACCGTCTACCCTGGCTGCACGGAAGAGGTCTGTGTGCCGGTGCTGGAACGCCTGTCGGGACTGAAGTTCAACCAGGACTTCTTCTGTGGCTACAGCCCCGAGCGCATCAACCCGGGCGACAAGGTCAATACGCTGACCAAGATCCGCAAGATCACCAGCGGTTCCACGCCCGCTTCTGCCGCCGCCGTCGACGCACTCTATCGCTCCATCATCACCGCAGGCACCTTCCCCGCAACGAGCCTCAAAGTGGCCGAGGCCGCCAAGGTGATCGAGAACACCCAGCGCGACCTGAACATCGCCCTGGTCAATGAGTTGTCGGTCATCTTCGAGCGCTTGGGCATCGACACGCTCGAAGTGCTCGAGGCCGCGGGCAGCAAGTGGAACTTCCTGCCTTTCAGGCCCGGAATGGTCGGCGGACACTGCATCGGCGTGGACCCGTACTACCTGACGCACAAGGCGGAAGAAGTGGGCTACAACCCGCAAGTCATCCTGGCGGGCCGACGCATCAATGACAACATGGCGCGCTACGCCGCGCGCAACGTCATCAAACGCATGCTGCGGAACGGCATCGACGTGCCGCGAAGCACCGTAGGCGTGATGGGCATCACCTTCAAGGAGAACTGCCCCGACATCCGCAACAGCAAGGTCGCGGATCTGGTACGCGAGCTCCAGGGCTGGAACGTCAACGTGGTCGTCACCGACCCTTGGGCAGATGCGCAGGAAGTCCGGGAGGAATATGGCATCGAATTGGGTGAGTTGAAGACAGATCAGCCCGTGGACAGCCTGATCGTGGCCGTGGGCCACCGCGAGTTCCGGGAGTTGAGCCCACCTCAACTGGCCCGACTGTGCCGCCCTGGCGGACAACCGGTGCTGGGCGACCTGAAGAGCTTGTATGACCGGCACGAAGCCGCGCGAGCCGGCTTCAGTGTCTTTCGCCTGTGACCCCCGCGCTGACCACACGCCCACCCCCATGAAGAACTTTGCCCTCATCGGTGCCGCCGGCTACATCGCCCCACGGCACATGCGCGCCATCAAGGACCTTGGCCAGCGCCTTTCCATCGCCTACGACATCAACGACTCGGTTGGCATCATTGACAGCATCTCGCCCCAAAGCGAGTTTTTCACCGACTTCGAGCACTTCCTGGAGCACGCGTGCCGCCTGCGGCGCGACCCTGCCACCGCCCTCCACTACGTGAGCATCTGTTCACCCAACCACCTGCACCACGCCCACATCGCGGCGGGTCTGCGGCTGGGCTGCGACGTGATCTGCGAAAAACCTCTGGTACCTACGCCGGCCCTGATCGACGACCTGGCCGAGATTGAACGCGAGACCGGTCGACGCGTCTACAACATCCTGCAGTTGCGCCACCACGACGCCATCCTGAAACTGCGAGAGAAAGTGGCGAACGCGTCCAGGGACCGCAAGTTCGACGTGGAGCTCACGTACATCACGTCACGCGGCAAGTGGTACATGCAGAGCTGGAAGGGCGATCCGCGCAAGTCCTTTGGCGTGGCCACCAACATCGGCGTGCATTTCTACGACATGCTGCAGTTCGTGTTCGGGCCCGTGGTGCGCAATGAGGTCCACCTGAATGCCGAGGCCAAGGCCGCCGGCTACCTCGAGTACGAGCGCGCGCGGGTGCGCTGGTTCCTGTCCATCGACGCGGATGACCTGCCAGCGGAGGTCAGGGGCAAGAAGACCACTTTCCGCAACATCGACATCAACGGCGAGCAACTCGAGTTCTCCGAAGGCTTCACCGACCTGCACACCACGAGCTACAGAGAGGTGCTCGCGGGCCGGGGGTACGGACTGGCCGATGCTCGCCCCTGCATCGAAGTGGTCGACACCATCCGCGAAAGCCGTCCTTCGGCTCCACGCCCCGGTGAAGGCCACCCCTTCCTGGAAGGCAAGCGCGCGTGAAGGACGTGAGCATTCACCCGAGCGCGATCGTCGACGAAGGCGCAACGATCGGAGAGGGCTCGCGCGTCTGGCACTTCGTACACGTGTGCGCGGGCGCACACATTGGCAAGGGCGTCTCGCTGGGCCAGAACGTGTTCGTGGGCAACAAGGTCGAGATCGGTGACCGCTGCAAGATTCAGAACAATGTGAGCATTTACGACAATGTCACCCTGGAAGAAGGAGTGTTCTGCGGTCCCAGCATGGTGTTCACCAACGTGCACAACCCGCGAGCGCTCGTGGAACGCAAGAGCGAGTTCCGCAACACGCTGGTCCGCCGCGGTGCGACGCTCGGCGCCAACTGCACCGTGGTGTGCGGGGTCACGATCGGCGAGTTCGCCTTCGTGGGTGCGGGTGCCGTCGTGACGCGCGATGTGCCTGCCTACGCCTTGATGGTTGGCGTTCCTGCGCGCCAAAAGGGTTGGATGAGCGAACATGGCGAACAGATCCCATTGCCCCTGGACGGCAATGGCAGCTTCACCTGTCCGCACACCGGCTCGCACTACCGCCTCAATGGACGGCAAATGTCCCGAGAGCCCTCGCCATGAACATTCCTTTCATCGACCTCAAGAGCCAGTACCGCGCCCTGCAACCGCAGATCCAGGCGCGCATCAATGCCGTGCTGGAGCATGGCCAGTACATCATGGGACCGGAAGTGCGGGAACTGGAGGAGCGGCTGGCCGCCCGCACGGGCGCGCGACACTGCATCACCGTTTCCAGCGGCACCGAAGCGTTGCTGATGAGCCTGATGGCCCTGGGAATCGGACGCGGCGACGAAGTCATCACCACCCCGTTCACCTTCGCCGCGACGGCCGAGATGATCGTGCTGGCGGGCGCCACCCCGGTGTTCGTGGACATCGAGCCTGGCACCTGCAACATCGATGCGACGCAGATCGAAGCCCGCATCACCAGCCGTACCAAGGCCATCATGCCCGTGAGCCTCTATGGGCAGACCGCGGATATGGATGCCATCAACACGGTGGCTGCGCGACATGGCGGCATTCCCGTGATCGAAGATGCCGCACAAAGCTTCGGCGCGACCTACCAGGGCCGCCAGAGCGGCAACCTGTCTACGCTCGGCTGCACCAGTTTCTTCCCCAGCAAACCGCTGGGCTGCTACGGAGACGGAGGCGCCCTCTTCACCAACGACGACGGCCTGGCCCAGGCCCTGCGTGAAATCCGCGTGCATGGCCAATCCGGGCGGTACGTGCACACCCGCATTGGCGTGGGGGGCCGCATGGACACGCTGCAGTGCGCCATCGTCTTGGCCAAACTCGATCGATTCGATTGGGAGGTCGAACGGCGCATCGCCCTGGGCGAGCGCTGGGGGAAGGTGCTGCGCGCCAGCGGTCTACCCATCCGGCTGCTCGACCGCCCCATCGATCGCACCTGCGTGTGGGCGCAATACACCGTGTTTGTGGAACAGCGTGCGGCGCTGCAAACCGACCTGGAGCAACGCGGCGTGCCCACGGCCGTGCACTATCCGATGCCGCTGAACCGTCAGCCCGCGTATACCGAGCTTTGCCCGCCCCATCCCACGCCCGTCAGCGATTTCGCGGCGGAACGGGTCATGAGCCTGCCCATGTCCGCCGATCTGAGCGAATCGGTGCAGGACCGCGTGATCGAAGCCCTTCAGGATGCCTGCGCATCTACACAACCCTGAACTCGAAGAAACCAGCCATGGACATCAAAGGCAAAAAATTCGTAGTGGTCGGCGGCGCCGGCCTGATCGGCTCCCACACGGTCGACCACTTGCTTCGCGAGGATGTGAAAGAGGTCGTGATCTACGACAACTTCGTCCGTGGCCGCGCGGAGAACCTCGCCGAGGCCCTCAAGGATCCCCGCGTTCGCATCTACGAAGCTGGCGGCGACATCATGCAGACCGACATCCTGCAATCGGCGTTCGAGAATGCTGATGGGGTATTCCACCTCGCAGCGCTTTGGCTGCTGCAGTGCCACGAGTACCCGCGCACGGCTTTCGACGTGAATGTGCGAGGCACCTTCAACGTGATGGAGGCCTGCGTGGCCAAGGGTATCAAGCGTCTGGTGTGGTCGTCTTCGGCCTCGGTCTACGGCGATGCCATCGAAGAGCCCATGACCGAAGACCACCCCTTCAACAACCAGAACTTCTACGGCGCCACCAAGATCGCGGGCGAGGCCATGATGCGCTCGTTCCACCATCGATATGGCCTGAACTACGTGGGCCTGCGCTACATGAACGTCTATGGCCCGCGCCAGGACTATCACGGCGCCTACATCGCCGTGATCATGAAGATGCTCGATGCTATCGACAAGGGCGAAAGTCCGACCATCATGGGCGACGGCTCCGAGGCCTTCGATTTCGTAGCGGTCGAGGACTGCGGGCTGGCCAATCTGTGTGCCATGAAGGCCGATGCGGTCGATAGCTTCTACAACGTGGGCACGGGCCAGCGCACCTCTCTCAAGGAACTGGCCGAGATGCTGATCGAATTGACCGGGTGCAAGCAACCCATCCGCTACGCGCCCCGCAGCCAGGCAACGCTTGTGCGCAACCGCATCGGCTCGCCCGTGAAGGCGACGCGTGAGATCGGGTTCACCGCCCGCATCGGGTTGCAAGAAGGCCTGCGCCGGCTGATCGAGTGGCGCGCCGCCCACAAGGCCGAAGTCGCGGCTCGCCGTGTCGCCGTCGGGCTGAGCGCCTGATCTCAACGAGGAAACCATGAACACCACCACTGCTGCCATGCAGGTGCCCATCGCGCGCACCCAATTGACCGAGGAAGAAATCCAGAGCGTGCTCGGGCCACTGCGCAGCGGTTGGCTCGTGCAAGGTCCCAAGGTGCGCGAGTTCGAGGAGAAATGGAGCGCTTTTACCGGCGCCAAGCATTCGATCGCCGTCACCTCCTGCACCACAGGCCTTCACCTGGCGCTGGCGGCCCTGGGTTTCGGCCCAGGCGACGAAGCCATCGTTCCGGCGTTCACATGGATCGCCACGGCCAACGTGGTTGAGCACCTTGGCGGCAAAGTGGTGTTCTGCGACATCGACCTCAGCACCTTCAACCTGGACCTGGTCGACCTCGAAGCCAAGATCACACCGCGCACGCGCGCCATCCTGCCGGTGCACCTGTTCGGCCTGCCGGCAGACATGGACGGAGTGAACCGCCTGGCACGCGCGCACAAGCTGTGGGTGCTGGAAGACGCCGCCTGCGGCTTCGGCAGCCGCATCGGCGATCGCCACGTGGGCACCTTTGGCCAGGCCGCGTCTTTCAGCTTCCACCCCCGCAAGGCCATCACCACCGGCGAAGGAGGCATGGTCACCACCGACGACGACGAGTTGGCCGTCAAGTTGCGCCGATTGCGCGACCACGGAGCCGCCATGAGCGACCTCCAGCGCCACCTGGGCCCGCGCCCTTACTTGCTAGCCGACCACCCAGACGCCGGCTACAACCAGCGCATGACCGACATTCAGGCGGCCCTGGGCGCGGCTCAGATGGACCGTGCGGCGGCCATCGTGGCCGAGCGCCAACGCCTGGCGCGCGTCTACGACGAGGCGTTCTCGGGCCTGTCCTGGCTGCGCACGCCCGCCCACCTCGACAGAATGACCCACGGATACCAGAGCTACCCGTGCCTGTTCCAGCCCGAACCGGTCACTCGCGAATCCATTCCCCGAGTCAATGCACGCCGAAATGAATGGATGGACCACCTGTTGAAAGCCGGCATCTCCACGCGTCCAGCCACGCATGCGGTGCACATGCTGCAGTTCTATCGCGAGAAGTACCAGTTGTCGTCGGCCGACTTCCCCAATGCGTGGGCCGCCAACGACTGCAGCATCTCGCTGCCGCTGTTCCATGGCATGAGCGAGGCCGAACAGGCCTATGTGATCGACCAGGTTCTGGCCTCGAACCCCTGATGTGCGGCATCGCTGGACTGATCGATCTTTCGGGCGACGCGGTGTCGCCGGTCATCCTGCAGCGGATGACCGATGCCATCGCCCATCGTGGTCCTGACGGCGAGGGGCATTGGATCGAAGGCCCGGTGGGCTTCGGCCACCGGCGCCTGGCCATCATCGACCTCTCGCCTGGTGGACATCAGCCAATGATCAGCGCCGACCACCGCTACGTCATCACCTATAACGGCGAGATCTACAACTTCCGCGAGTTGCGGGCCGAATTGCAGGCGGCTGGCTACTGGTTTCGCTCGCAATCCGACACCGAAGTGCTGCTGCATGCCCTGGCATATTGGGGAACCGAGGCCCTGGGGCGACTCAACGGGATGTTCGCGCTGGCCTTGTGGGACCGCAAGGAGCACCGCCTGCTGCTGGCCCGCGACCGCTACGGCATCAAGCCTTTATACGTGGCTCAGCAAAACGGGCGGCTGCTGTTCGCATCGGAACAGAAGGCGATCCTGGCCCATCCCGCGTTCCAGCGGCAACTGGACAAGGCTGCGCTGCTGGAATACCTCACGTTCCAGAACATCTTCACCGACCGCACCTTGCTGCAGGATGTGCAGTTGCTGCCTGCAGGCCACTACGCCACGCTGGACCTGCGTCAGCCCAACGCGGCATTGGTCCGCACGCGCTACTGGGACTACCGCTTCCGCGAACCGGACCAGCCCGCCAGTCGCGAGGAGTACCTGGAAGAGCTCGACCGCCTGTTCCGCCAAGCCGTCAACCGGCAGCTCGTGAGCGACGTCGAGCTTGGCGCCTACCTGTCGGGCGGCATGGACAGCGGCTCAATCACCGCGGTCGCCGCCCAATCCTTCGCCAACCTCAAGACGTTCACTTGCGGCTTCGACCTGAGCTCGGCCTCGGGCATCGAACTGGCGTTCGACGAGCGCGTCAAGGCAGAGGCCATGTCGGCGCGCTTCAAGACCGAGCACTACGAGATGGTGCTCAAGGCTGGCGACATGGAACGCTGCCTGCCCCGGTTGGCCTGGCACCTGGAAGAGCCCCGCGTGGGCCAGAGCTATCCCAACTACTACGCCGCGCAACTCGCCAGCAAGTTTGTAAAGGTCGTGCTGTCCGGCGGAGGGGGTGACGAGCTCTTCGGTGGCTACCCCTGGCGCTACTACCGTGCCGTGGTCAATCAGGACTTCGAGCACTACATCGACCAGTACTACGTGTTCTGGCATCGGCTCATTCCCAACACGGTTCTCTCCAAGGTATTCGCGCCAATCTGGGGCGACGTGAAGCACGTCTGGACGCGCGACATCTTCCGCGACGTCTTCTTGACGCACGACAACGAGCTCGACAGGCCCGAGGACTACATCAACCACTCGCTCTATTTCGAAGCCAAAACCTTCCTGCACGGCCTGTTTGTGGTGGAGGACAAGCTCAGCATGGCGCACGGGCTGGAGGCCCGCGTGCCCTTCATGGACAACGACCTGGTCGAGTTCGCCATGCAGTGCCCGGTCAACCTCAAGCTCAACAACCTGGCAGAGGTGGTACGGATCAATGAGAACGAGCCCGGCGGCAAGGCGGTCAAGTACTTCGAGAAAACCCGCGACGGCAAGCAGATCCTGCGCGACGTGATGGCACGGCACATCCCCGCCAGCATCGCGCAGGCCGAGAAACAAGGCTTTTCGTCGCCTGACGCCAGTTGGTTCAAGGGCGAAAGCATTGACTTCGTCCGCCGCAAGCTGCTGGACAGGCACTCTCCGCTGTACGAGCTGCTCGACCGCGAGACGGTTACATCTCTCGTCAACGACCATCTCGAGGGGCGCCAGAACCGCCGCCTGCTGATCTGGTCGCTGCTCAACGTTGAACAGTGGCTTGCCACGACCCTGCCATGAGCGGCCTCACCACTCACGTCATCGACGGCCCGGGCAACGATGCCATCGAAGCCTTTGTCTATAGCGATCCACGCACGCTGATCTATGCCAGCCCGGCCTACATCGGCCTGGTCGCCGCCGAAACGCAGTCGCACCCCCACTGGCTGACTGCCCAGGACGCATCCGGTCTGCGTGCGGCGTTGCCTTTGCTGGTCAAGCGGGGCGCGCTCGGTCCGGTGATCAACTCACTGGCCTTCTACGGCAGCAACGGTGGCGCCATCGTGCCCGATGGCGATCAGCAGGCCTGGCTTGCCGTGGTACGCGCTTTTGATGCCTTCGGCGAGCGGATTGGCGCCGTGGCGTCAACCTTGATCACCAACCCGCTCGTCGAGGACCACACGCTGTACGAAGCGAATCTGCCGCATGACCTGCGCGACGAGCGCATTGGGCAGTTCACCGTCTTCCCACAAGACCGGCAGGCGGTGAGCCTCATGGCCCTGTTCGACGACCCGCGCCCGCGCAACATTCGCAAGGCCCAGCGCAGCGGTCTGAAGGTCTCGCGATCGCAGTCGGATGACGCGATTGCGTTCCTGCACGCCACCCACGACCAGAACATCCGCTCGATCAATGGTCTGCCAAAGCGGCTCGACTTCTTTCAGCGGCTCGCCACGAGCCTGCCCCGTGACGCATGGACGATCTATCTGGCTGAACAGGACGGCGAGCGCGTCGCGGCCCTCCTGCTCCTCTACGGCAACCAGACAGTGGAGTACTTCACGCCCTGCGTGGTCGAGAAGCACCGTTCCTCTCAAGCCCTGCCACTGCTCATCCACGACGCCATGGTCGACGCCATGGCGTGCGGCTATCGCCAGTGGAACTGGGGCGGCACCTGGCTGACGCAGGATGGTGTGTACGCCTTCAAGAAGAAGTGGGGTACCCGGGACATCCGCTACCACTACTTCACCCGGCTGCGTTCGGCAGATCTGCTGGCCACCACGCGCGACACCCTGCTGCGCGAGTACCCCGGCTTTTATGTTTTGCCGTTTTCTGCCCTGGCTTGTGCCACGGCGAACCAGGAGACCAAATGAAAGACATGGTCGTCGTGGGCACCGCTTTGTTCGCGGAAGTGGTGCGCGACTATTTTCACGAATACACCGACTACCGCGTGCGCGCCTTCGCATGCCATGCGCAGTACAAGGACCGCGACGAGTACTGCGGCTTGCCCATCGTGACGATCGAGGACCTCGAGCGGCACCACCCACCGGGTGAGGTCGATGTCTTCGTTGCCATCGGCTACCGCAAGATGAACAAGTTCCGGCAATCCACCTACGAGGAACTGAAGGGCCGCGGTTATTCCTTCGCGTCGTTCATCGCGCCCAACGTCAAGACCTGGAGCAGCAACCGATTTGGCGAGAACGTGTTCATCTTCGAGAACAACGTGATCCAGCCTCATGTGCACATCGGCAACAACACGATCCTCTGGAGCGGCAACCACATCGGGCACCACTCGAGCATCGGCAATCACTGCTTCATCTCGTCACACGTCGTGGTGTCGGGCTCCTGCAGGATCGGCGACAACTGTTTTCTGGGTGTCAACTCGACACTGCATGACAGCCTGAGCATCGGCCCCGAGAACCTGATCGGTGCCGGCGCCGTCGTCGCGCGCGATACGCGCGAACGCGAGGTATTCGTGCCCAGTGCAACCAAGGCCTTTCCCAAAACCAGCGACCAACTGGAGTTCTGAGTGGACCTTTCCAAACCCCTCTCGCGCATCAGTGCGCTCTACAGCGACAACCTGGAGCGCAATGGCCCGGTGTCCACGGCAGTGGGCTGGAACACGCCCGAGTCCCAGCGCCTGCGCTTCGAAAAACTGACCTCGGTCGTCGAGGCAGACGCCGCGCCATTCAGCGTGAATGACTATGGCTGCGGCTACGGCGCGCACCTCGACCACCTGCTGGAGCGCGGCATGAGGGTCAGCGCCTATCACGGCTACGACCTCAGCGAGAAGATGCTGGACACCGCGCGGGCACGACTCGCCGGGTTCCAAGGCGAACTGGACTTGCGCCAGAGTGCCACCGTCGAGACCGAGGCCGACTACACGTTCGTTTCGGGCACGTTCAACGTGCGCTTTGAAGCCAGCGAGGAAGAGTGGAAACGGTTCATCCTGGCCAAGCTCGATGAAATGCATCGTCAGTCGCGCAAGGGTTTCGCGTTCAATCTGTTGTCGACCTATGTTGACTGGCAAGAGCCTCACCTGTTCTATGGTGACCCTTTGTTCTGGTTCGACCACTGCAAGCGCAATTACTCGCGAAAGGTGTCGTTGCTGCACGACTACCCGCTGTATGAGTGGACGATAGTCGTAAGGATCTAGCGCCATGTGGGAGTTCAAACGCTTCCTGGCTCTTGACTCGTTTGGTCAACCCTGGATGTATAGCCACGCACAGTTGCCGACGCCAATGGTGGTCGACGACAGGACGGTGCGTGTGTTCTTCGCCTCTCGTGACGAGCGCCAGTACTCGAGCATAGGATTCGTCGACCTTCAACTCGAGGACGACACCGTGACCCTCGCTCGCGTAGGCGAGCACCCAGTCATGTCTCCGGGCCCTTTGGGGTACTTCGACGAACACGGCGTCTTCCCTTCTTGCGTCGTCCGTGATGGCGACCGGTGGTTGATGTATTTCATCGGCTGGAACAAGGCATTCGAATCGCCGATGTTCTACGCTTCCATCGGCGTCGCGAGTAGCCCGGATGGCGAGGCATTCCATCGACTTAGTGAAGCGCCATTGCTGAGCCGCAGCAGTTGCGATCCTTGCATGGTGACCTCGCCCAACATAGTTCGATTCAACGGGCACTGGTTGATGACCTACGTCTCGGGCATCGGGTGGTTCCGAGATGGTGACGGCCGACTGCAGTCACGCTACCACATCAAATCAGCAGAAGGATCTAGCGCGCTCGATTGGGAACGAAAAGGGCATGTTGCGATAGACCTGCGAGAGGGCGAAACGAATACGGCTCGGTCTTCTGTATTGGAAGTTCGCAAGGGCGTCCTAGGCATGTGGTTCTCCTTCGTTCACAGCAGCATCGGCCGCTACCGAATCGGTTACGCAGAATCCGCAGACGGCCTGCACTGGCACCGCAACGATGCCGCGAGTGGCGTCAGGGACTTGCCCGACTTCGGAAACGAAATGCTCTGCTATCCCGCAGTGTTTGAGCTCGGCGGGCAACGCTGGATGCTGGTCAACGGCAACGCGTTCGGCGCCCGAGGGTTTGGCATCGCTCGCTGGAAGCGTGATTGAGTCGCCCACGCAATGCGAATTTTCATCGGACTAACTGAGGTATCCGGCTACTACGCCCGCTTGCAAAGGGGACTCTTGGATTTGGGTGCAGAGGCGGAGTTCTTCCCGCTTCAGGATCATAGATTCGGCTATGGATCCTCCAGCCACCACTGGGTCCCGCGCTTCGCGCAATGGTGCGTCAAGCAGCGCATTGCAGCGCTTGACGCATCGTCACTGCGCCGCCTCTTCTGGCTGTCGTTGGTCACGCTGAGCCGGGCAATATTTTTGATCTGGGCCTTGATCCGCTTCGATGTGTTTTTGATGGGCGGCGGATCTTCGTTCTTTCGGTTTCACGAGTTGCGCCTCATGCGCTTATTGGGTCGGCGCATCGTGTACACGTTTCACGGGACCGATTCGCGCCCCGCGTGGATGGACGGATTCTGTCAAGGAACGTCCCGCATGTCTGGGCACCACTCCTCAGTTGCGTTTCCTACTGATAGTGACATCTCCGTCTACCATCGAGTCAACGAAGAACGATTGGACACGGTGCGTCGAATCGAACGCTATGCCAATGTGATCATCAACGCCCCGCCACAGGCGCAACTTCTCACAAAACCGTACGTCATTGGCTTGGCCGTTGGGATTCCCGTTGACGCTGTTTCGCTTGATGAACCCAGCGAACCCCGCGCGCGCGCGTCGGTTGTTCGAGTCCTGCATAGCCCCTCCTTCCACATAGGCAAGGGAACAGCCGAGATTCGCGCGGCAATCCAGCGATTGCAGCGAGCCGGCATCGATCTCGAATACACCGAGATCAGCAATCGCCCACACATGGAAGTGAGACAGGCTATCGCGGCGTGCGACTTTGTCGTGGACCAGGTCTACTCAGACTCGCCAATGGCCGGATTTGCTGCGGAGGCTGCCCTCGCAGGAAAACCTGCTGTGGTATGCGGCTACTACAGTGCCTACCACGAAACTGACCTCGCACCCTACATGAGGCCGCCCAGCCTGTATTGCCATCCAGAACGACTGGAGGAAGCGATTCGCGCCCTTGCCGTCGATGGCGCTCACCGGGAAGAGCTGGGCACGCAAGCAAAAGAGTTCGTGGAAAAGAACTGGTCTCCACGATCAGTTGCAAGTCGGTATCTCCGACTTGCTTCAGGAGAGCCCGTGCCGTCCGAATGGATGTACCACCCCGAACAGAACCGGTACTTTCTCGGGATGGGAATAGACGAACAAAGCTTGCGGAAGGTGCTGCAACAATACCTGAGGCGGTTTGGCGACTCGGCCCTGGGTATCGACGCAGCAGTCGAACTCAAGCGCCGTGTTCTCGCGTTCGCATCGCAAGATGAACCCTGAACGGACCACGATGGGCCTGCAGCGACTCGGCCGAGACACCCTGCTCTACGGACTATCGACCTTGCTTGTCCGGGGACTTCAGATCTTTCTGATCCCCGTGTATTCGCGAGCACTGGGTTCCGGCGACTACGGGGTGGTGGAAACCGTGGCCATCGCGGGTGCTCTGGTGAACCTGACCGTCGCGCTGGAGATTTCGCAAGGCATGGCACGCTACATCGCCGACGCCCCGGACGAGCGCGCCCGGCGCGCCTACGCCAGCACCGCCGTCGGTTTCGCCGCGCTCGCGTATGCGGCCTTCGCCCTGGCCGTATGGGCATTTTCCGACGGGCTAGCCCACTGGCTGCTCGCGGGGCAGGCCCCACCCAAGACGCTTGCACTGGCTGCAGCGGCTATCGCAATCAACGGCGTATTCGTCATCGTGCAGGACCTGCTGCGTTGGCAACTGCGTCCAGGGTCGTACGTGGTGGCCAGCCTCGCGTACGCGCTGGGCAGTGCCGGCGTGGGCATCTGGCTCGTTGCGGTCCAGGAGGTCGGCGTGGCCGGCGTCTTCTGGGGACAGCTGGCGGGCGCACTGCTGGGCATGGTGGTTTCCCTCTCACGCGCCAGCGGTCTGCTGGAGCGGGTGTTCGATGCTCAGCGCTTGCAAACCATGCTGCGCTATTCACTGCCCCTGGTGCTGTCGGGCGCGGCGGTGTTCGGCAACCTGTTCATCGACCGCATCGTGGTGCGCGAACTGCTGGGGCTGGAGGCGCTCGGGGTCTATGGGGTCACGGCCCGCTTCGCGTCCGTGGTGTCGATCCTGGCCGTGGGCTTGCAGGCCGCGCTGTCTCCCTTGGTGTTTCGCCACTGGCGCGAGCCCGGCACGGCTGCCACGCTCGGGCGCATCTGCCGCTGGTACCTGGTGGCGATGGTCGCGCTCGTGGGCGCCATCGCCCTGTTGTCGGCACCGATCATGGGCACGCTAACCGGCCCGGCCTTTCATGGCGGCAGCGCGGTCTTGCCGCTGCTCACGCTGGGCGCCATGTTCTCGACGCTGTACGTCTTCGCGCCTGGCCTGTTCCTGGGGGAGCGCACCGGCCGGGTGGCCTTGTTGAATGTGGCGGGCGCGATGCTCAACCTGTTCGCCGCGCTGCTGCTCACGCGCTGGTTCGGCCTGTTGGGCGCGGCCCTCGCTGCTACGATCGCGCCCGCCTGCGTTTTTGCGGGCTACCTGGCCTTGGGTCGCCCTTGGTTCACGGTGCCTTACCGGGCGCCCCGAATCGCCTTCACGCTGACATTGGTCGTGGCGTTGGTGCTGATCGGCATGACCTGGCCAACAAACCCCACCCTGTGGGACCCGGCCACGCTAGTCGCCAAAGCCGCCCTGTGGTGCTTGTGCCTGGGCTTGGCCGTGGCGCTGGGCACTGACGCCGCCGACCGATACCAAGCTTCACAAGTCCTGCGGGCCCTGGCCCGCCAACGCTCGCACTAGAAAGACTCCCATGGCCATTGAGGGAAAACACATCGTCATCACCGGCGGTGCCGGTTTCATCGGCTCCACCCTGGCCGGCCGCCTCGCCGACCACAACCGCGTCACGCTGTTCGACAACCTGGCGCGCAACACCATCCAGCACACCGGCGGCGCCCTGCACCCCAATGTGTCGCTGGTGCAGGGCGACATCCTCGACTCCACAGCGGTGAAGCGGGTGTTCACGGGTGCCGACATCGTGGTGCACGCGGCCGCCATCGCTGGCATCGACACCGTGATCAAGTCGCCGGTGAAGACCATGGAAGTGAACATGATCGGTACCGCCAACGTGCTGCGCGCGGCGCAGGAAGCGGGCGTGAAGGACCGAGTGATCGAGTTCTCGACGTCAGAGGTCTTCGGTAGCATGGCCTACCGCGTGACTGAAGAGAACCACGCCGTCGCCGGTTCGGCCGGTGAGGCGCGCTGGGTGTACGCCGTCAGCAAGCTCGCCGGCGAGCACCTGGCTCACGCCTACTTCCGAGAGCACGGCATGCCCGTGGTCACGCTGCGTCCGTTCAACATCTATGGCCCGGGTCAGACCGGCGAAGGCGCCATCCAGATCTTCATCCGCAAGGCGTTGCGCAACGAGCCCATCTCCATCTATGGCGACGGCTCGCAGATCCGGGCCTGGTGCTTCGTCGACGACATGGTTGACGCCCTGATGCTCGCGCTGGAGCATCCCAAGGCCATCGGCGAATCCTTCAACGTGGGCAATGCGCGCGCGGTCACCACCATCTTCGGCCTCGCCGAAGCGGTGTGCCGCGTCTTGAATTCGCGGTCCGAGATCGTGTTCAAGCCACCGCTGTCGGCCGACATCGAACTGCGCATTCCCGAAACCCGCAAAGCCGCTGATCTGCTGGGCTTCAAGGCCAAGGTCGATCTGGAGGAAGGCATTCGCCGAACGGCTGACTGGTACCGCAGCAATGCCATCTGAACCCCTGATCGAGCTCGTGCTGGTGGGCGGCGGCGGCACCAGCGCCGACGTGCTCGCCATCGTCGACGACATCAACCGCGAGGCCCCGCGCTACCGCGTGCTCGGCCTGCTCGACGACGCTCTGGCGCCCGGCTCGCTGCAGTTTGGCGTGCCGGTGCTCGGTGGCCTGAGCGACGCACCGCGGCTGCTGGGCAATGGCCGCTTGGTCGACTGCCTGGGAAGCCCTCGCAGCAACGCGCGCCGCGAGGCCTTGTTGCAGGCCAAGGGCCTGGCCGGACTGCCCTTCGCCAGCCTGGTGCACCCACGCGCCGTCGTGGCCAGCAGCGCCGATCTCGGGGAAGGCTGCATCGTGTACCCCAACGTGGTGTTGCTGGCGCGGGTACGTCTGGGCCGCCACGTCACCGTGTTGGCCAACTGTGTGCTCAACCACGACGTGCGCGTCGACGACTTCGGCATCCTGGCCAGTGGCGTCAACCTTTCGGGTCGGGTGCAGGTGGGGCGGGCCGCCTACCTGGGCTGCGGCTGCAACGTGCGCGAAGACATCCGCATCGGCGAGGGCGCGCTGGTGGGCCTGGGCAGTGCGGTGGTGCGCGATGTGCCGCCCGGCACCGTTGTCGCCGGAGTGCCCGCACGAGAAAGGCCCTCGGCATGAGGATCCTCCTGGTGGGCGGCATGTATCCACCGATGCGCACGGGCACTGCGTTCTACACCCAGAACCTGGCCGCCGAACTGCAGCGCCAGGGCCACGCCGTGGAGATCGTGACGCTCGGTGCCTCGTTGTCGCATGCGTTTGAAGACGGACTCTCGGTGCACCGTCTGCAGGCCTGGCGCCTGCCGCTGGCCGGCTTCTTCAAGCACTACCAGCTATGCGCCATCAACCCGCTCAACTGGTGGCGGCTGGCGCGCATCGCCCGCCGCTTCCGGGCCGATGCCGTGCTGCTGGTCAACCACTACCTGGATATCGCGTTTCCCGCCGCCTTCGCGGCCTGGCGAGCGCGCGCGCCACTGGTCTGCTCGGTCGGCACGCAGCTGCAGTCGCTCAACCCACGCCGCGACCGCCTGCTCAACCGGCTGGACCGGCTCATCTGTGGCTTGGGCGTCTTTCCGTTTTGCGACGCGGTGGTGGCCTGGGACACACAGATCCGCCAGTACCTGTCAGACGTGCAGGGCGAGCGCGTGCTGCGCAAGACCCACCTCGTCAACTACGGTGTGGCCGGGGACGGCGAAGCACTGGCCCAGCACTCCAACGACCACGCATTCCGGGGGCTGATCCTGGGAGTGGGCGCGGTTAGCGAGCAGCGCAGCTTCGTGCCGCTGGTCAAGGCCTTCGCCGAGCTGGCCCCCGACTACCCCACGCTGAAGCTGCGCATCGTGGGCCACGTCTACTACGACGAGGCACCGCGTCTGGCGGCCAGCCTGGGCCTGGGCGAGCGCGTCGAGTTCCTCGGAGAGCAGCCGCACGCCGACGTGCTGGCACACATGAAGGCGGCCGACCTGCTGTTCTCCTCGCTCACCGGGCGTTACGTCGGTATGGGCACGGCCACGATCGAGGCCATGCTGCTCGCCGTTCCGACGGTGGTCAACACGCCGCTCGATCTGCTGGGCAATGCCACCTTGGTCGATGGCGAGCACCTCGTGCAATGCACGGAGCCCACGCCGGCAGCCATCGCGCAACGCCTGCGCGCCTTGTTGGGCGACGAGTCCCTGCGGCGGCGCGTGGGCAACGGGGGCCGCCGCTTCGTGCAGGAGCAATTGAACTGGCCCAAGGTCGCCCGTGACATGGTGGCCCTGCTGAGCGGCCTGGCCCAGCGGCAAGGCAAGGCATGAGGGCCTGGCGACAACACGCCTTGACCATGGCTGGCCTGGCGGTGAGTCTGGCCGCCATCGGGTGGCTGATGCGCCACTTCGACCTCGGCGCGGTGGCCCGCACGCTGGCAGGCGCCGACGCCTGGGTGCTCGCGCCCCTGCCACTGCTGCTGATCGCGTCTTTCGCGCTACGCACCCAGCGCTGGCGGCTGGTGGTGGAGCACCAGCCGCCGGTGCGTTGGTGGCCGGGTTTTCGCGCCCTGATGATCGGCTACCTGCTCAACAACTTGCTGCCCGCGCGCGCTGGCGACCTCGCCCGTGCGCTCGAGCTGGGCCGTACGGAGCAGATGTCGCGCACCAAGGTTTTTGCCACACTGGTGGTCGAGCGCACCGCGGATCTGGCCTTCATGCTGGTACTGCTGTCCGCGGTGCTGCTGTCCTACCCGGCGATTCCAACCTGGCTCAAGCAGGCGGGCGTGGTGGTGGCGGCCATCACCGCCACCGCCATCGCCGTGCTCACAGCCGCGCACACCATGGGCGAGCGCTTCGTGCCCTGGCTGCACGCGCGCCTGCTGCGGCGCCTCCCCGATCGCACCGCCGCGCGCGCCCGCGAGATCCTGCAATCCGCGCTGGCGGGCATCGCAGGCGGCTTTCGGCCGGGGCGCTTCACCGGCTTTCTGCTGCTCACCATCATCATCTGGACCCTGGAGGTGGCCCTGGTGTGGCTCACCGCGCGCGCGCTGAGCCTTGACCTCGCACCCGGCAACGCCTTGTTCGTGCTGCTGCTGATCGCCATCGGCACCATGGTCCCGGCCTCCCCGGGCTTCGTAGGCACCTACGAGTTTTTTGGCGTGGCAGCCTTGGGCATGCTGCAGGTACATGGGATCCAGGCACTGGCTTTCGTCGTTCTGCTGCATCTGGTCACGCTGCTCGGGTCGTCGCTGATCGGCGCGCTGTGCCTCTTGGCGCGACCGGCTGCGCCATCGCCGCGCACGATCGGGGCGCAGGAGACTGAGCCGGTTCATCGCGAGGAAGACAAGCCATGAACGCCCACCCCACCGTCACCTTGGCCACGCTGATGCTGGCGGTACCGGTCACCACCGCACATGCCCTGGCCTGTGTGGGGGCAGGCCGGGCCATGCAGTGGGCACTGGGCCTCCGTGGTCCGGCGCGACCCGCGGCGCTGGCCTCGGACGCCTGGGTGGACCTGGCCACGCAGTTCCTGGCGGGCCTGATGGTCTTCAATGCGGTGTTCACCGTGCTGGGCCTCATGGGCCAGTTGCAACCCGTGCCGGTCGGTGCCGTGCTGGTCCTCGGCTGGCTGGCGCTGATTGCCAGCCGCCCCCGCGCGGCGCAAGGCATGGCGATGCTGCGCGATGCCTGGGACAGCTTCTGGCGCCTGGACTGGCCGATGCGCGGCCTGGCCGCGGTGGTGGTGCTGTTTTTCCTGTGCCTGGCCCCGGCAGCCCTCACCATGCCGCCCACGGGCGATGCCGAAGCCTTCTACCTCGCCTACGCCTTGATCATGGCAAGCAGCGGCGTGCTCGAGCCCATGCGCGGTACCTACGAGGCGTTCTCCAGCATCGGCCTGCCGGCCGAGCTGCACTACGCCGTGCTGATGCGCTGGCAGGGCACAGCCGCCGCCAAGTTCCTGGTCTGGCCGGTGGCCCTGGCCTGCGGCGTGTTTCTCTCGGGCATTGTCGGCCGCTGCGGCGGTGGTCTGGTGGCGCGCTGGGTGGCCTGGACCATCCTGATCACGTCGTCCAGCTTCACGCTGTACGTGTTCGACGGCAAGGTGGACCTGTTCGGCGCCGCCTTCGCCTTGGCCGCTCTTTACTGGCTGTTGCGTGATGCGCCAGAGGACGGCCGCTTCCGTGCGCTGGCCTGGGCGGGGTTGATGGCCGGCAGCGCCACGGTCGCCAAGTTCTCGTATGTGCTCACGCTGGGCGTGGCGATGTTGGTGCTGCTGGCGTGGCAACGCCGCGGCCACGCGCTGGGCGACCGGTACAACGGACGGGCCTTGGTCCGCACAGCGAGCGTGCTGGCAGCCTGGGCCGCCCTGGCATGGCTGCCACAGTGGCTCAAGAACGGCGTGCTCTATGGCGCCCCTCTGGCACCCTTTTTCGGCATGGGCGAAGTCGGCTCTTGGTTGAATCAGGTGTGGCACAGCCCGGAGGTGACGCGAGAAATCCTGCTGACCTATCCGTACGCACTCGTTTTTGGCACCTATCCTATGCAGGGCGGTGGCGTGTCGCTGCTGCTGCTGGCCGTGCCTGGCATGGCCTGGATCGCGCTGCGGCGCCCAATGCACGGTGCGCGCTGGCGAGACAGCATTTTGACTGCGGTGACATCGGCGGCGCTTCTGTCTACCGTCGCCTGGGTGGTCATGCGCCCTTCCGTACTTGCCCCTCGCTATATCTTGGCCACCCTGCTGCTGTTCGCGCCGCTGGCGGCGCTTACGGCTCAAGCGGCACTGGGGGATCGGCGCTGGTGGTTGCGCCTCGGCACTTGGGGTTTGTTGATTTTGGCCCTCTATTCCGCCGTCAACAAAGTCAGGGCCGGAGCAGCCAACCTGCGGCTGTTGACCACGGGTCGGGAAGAACGTTGTCTCAAAGCCAGCGAATCCTGCCCACCCTTGTCAGCATTGGCCAACGAGGGGCGTCCCGGAGAGCGAGTCATGATCGCTGGCTACTATGGCTACTGGCTACGATCCGATCAACTTCAATGCCGCGACAGCCTGGCGGAACAGGACGTCATACAGAAGACCGACGACGTGCTCGCTGCGTTGCAAGCGGGAGGTTTTCGCTATGCAGTGGTGGAGCGCAGTTCGCATGGCTGGCTGGAAGATCGCCTGCGCCGAGTCCAACTGCCCGTGTATCGCCTGGTCGAAAATGGCAACGTCGTGGTGTATCTCGTGCCGCCAGGCTCGGCGGCGCAGCCACCACAATGTGTCGAGGTTCGCCCGGGCCTATGGAAAGTCATGTCGCAACACCAAGCTCCAAGGTGATCATGTCCGCTCCACTGGTCACCATCGTCATACCCGCCTACAACCACGGCAAGTACCTTGCCGAGGCCGTGCGAAGCGTGCTGGCGCAGGATCACCATCCGCTGGAGTTGATCGTCCTCGACGACGGCTCGACGGACCACACGCCCGAAGTCCTGGCAGGAATCGCTGGTGACTTCGTACGCGAAAGACACGTCAATATGGGGCAAGCGCGCACCTTGGCAAAAGGCTGGGCCATGGCCAGAGGGTCGATCCTTGCGTACCTGAGTGCTGACGACACGCTGGCACCTGGCGCAGCCAGCGCGGCGGTTGCCGCACTCGCAGCCGATCCGCACGCCGTGGCTACGTATTGCGACTATCACTTGCTCGACCCGCAGTCGCGAACCGTGCGGCCGGTGCAAGCCCCACCCTACGACTACCGCACGATGTTCACCGATGTCGTCTGCCCCCCCGGGCCTGGTGCATTTTTCAGGCGCGATGCGTATGAGCGCGCAGGTCCATGGGATGCCCGCCTACGCCAGATGCCGGACTACGACTTCTGGTTGCGCCTCGGCCTGCAAGGCCACTTCATTCACATCGAACGTTCGCTGGCAGGATTTCGGGTTCACGATGGCTCGCAATCGTTTGCACCCACCAGCCCGGAGCGCGCTGCAGAACCCGTGGCCATCATTGAAGCACTGCTGCGTACCCCAGACCTTCCTTCCGACATTGCGGCGCTAGGGCCTCGCGCGCTCGCCCATGCACACCTGATCAGCGCGCAGTTGCACCTGCGGGCGGGCCGCTGGGGCATGGCGGGCCGTTCGGTGCGCGCGGCCTGGTCGCAATCCTGGCCGCGCGTGCTGTCCCTGCGGGCGCTGCGACTGCTGGGCAATGCCTTGTTCAACCGGGCAGGCCATCGCCTGCTATGGTCCGTGCGCTCCAGCCCCTCCGAGCGAAATCCATGAAGCACGACCCGGTCACCCGTCGCTATACCGAAGGCGACTACGCCCAACAGAACCCTGATTGGGACAGCGCTGATTCGCCATGGAAGGCGCAGCAGGTCCTGAGACTGCTGGCGCGGCACGGCCTGTCGCCGACCAGCGTGGTCGAGGTGGGCTGTGGGGCCGGTGGCGTGCTGTCGACCTTGCGTTCCCATTGGCAGCAAGCCGATATGGAGGGTTTTGACATCGCCCCTGGCCTGCCAGCACTTTGGGCACAGCGCCAGGCAGAAGGCATCCGCTTCACGTTGGGCGACTATTTGACCATCGACCGACCGACGCCCGATCTGACACTGGTGCTTGATGTGCTCGAACACCTGGGCGATCCATTCGCCTTTCTGGCAGCTTTGCGTGAGCGTGCCGGCTACACCGTATTTCATATTCCTCTCGACCTCTCGGCCGTCAGCGTGACCCGGGAGCGCCCCTTACTACATGTGCGCCATAAAGTCGGACATCTTCACTACTTCACCCGCGGACTGGCTCTCGCCATGCTTGAGGAATGCGGCTGGCAAGTGGTAGAAGAGCGTTACACGCGCCCTGCCCTCACGGCGCCCAACAAGAAAGCCGTCACACGCTTGGCCGGGCTTCTTCGCGCCGCAGCCCACGCCATGTTTTCCCATGCGGGCGTGCGACTCCTGGGCGGCGAGACCTTGCTGGTGCTGGCCAGACCACGATCTGACGCATGAGCTTGCTCATTCACGCCCCCAACGTGCACCACGGCGGCGGCCGGGCGCTGCTCATGGCACTGCTCAACGCCATTCCACAGCGCAGCGGCATAGCTTTGCTGGACCGACGTCTCGAACTGGACAGATCGTTGCCCGATCATCTGGAGGTCTTGCGATTCCAGCCCACCTTGCGAGGACGGCTCGCGGCGGAACTGTCCCTAGCGCGAAGGGCCCGAACCAGCGACCACGTGCTGTGTTTTGGTAATCTGCCGCCGCTGCTGCCTGTGCACAGCCGGGTATCGGTACTCGTCCAGAACCGGTACTTGGTGGCGCCCATCGCGCTTGATGAACTGGCCCCCAAGGTTCGACGCCGCATCTTGCTGGAGCGGCTCTGGCTTCGGCATGGCCTGCGAGGCGCACAGGTACTGGTGCAGACGCCCTCGATGGCGAGTGACGTGCAGCGCTTCCTGGGAGTGCCCGCGCGCGTGGTGCCGTTCATGCAGGCAACCGCTGAAACGGTCGAAGGGAAAGCAAACCATTCGCCGCATGACTTCATCTATGTGGCATCCGGTGAACCTCACAAGAACCACCGCCGCCTGATCGAGGCCTGGATTGAGCTCGCCCGGCGAGACCAATTCCCATCCCTGTGTCTCACGCTAGACCAGCAAATGAACGAACCGCTGTTGCGCTGGATCGATTCCCAAAGCCGCACCCACGGCTTGCGCGTGGTGAACGCCGGCCATGTCACAGGCGATGCCATTGGTGCCCTTTATGCCAGCAGCGGCGCATTGATCTACCCCTCACTGATGGAGTCTTTTGGCCTGCCGCTGCTGGAAGCCCAAGCGGCCGGGTTGCCCATCGTGGCAGCGGAACGGGACTACGTCCGCGATGTGGTGACGCCAATCGAGTGCTTCGACCCCTTGTCGCCTGTGTCCATGGCCCGCGCCGTGCTCCGATACCTCAAGACACCGGAACCAACCGTGACCCCGCTCTCGGCCCAGGCATTCGTGGCTCAACTGCTGCTGGCCAAAGATGCACAGGAGGAGGCGACGCAAGACCACACAGCCCGGGGATAGACAACTCAAGTGCACTCCGACAATCGGATACGAAAACCATAACAGCGCCAGAGAATTTTCTGGTGCACTAACGCCCCACTCTGCCTGTCACACCATGCCTCTGCTGTTTCCTGCCGCAGCCCTGTTCAACTCGTTCTCGATGACCGCCCTGCTGATGGCCATCGGCCTTACGGGCGACGCTACGCTGGCCGCGGAGATCGGCATTGTCCAAGCTGCCACGCTGGCACTGTTCTTTGCCTTTTCAGCCAACGCGCGCGGCCTAATCCTCGCGGACCACCAGGGTCACGTAGCCCCGAATTTGTTGCGCAACCGCTTGCTTCTGCTGCTGCCACTGGGTGCCGTTGCCGCATTTCTCAGCGTGGGCATTGGAGGTACGCCCACCATGCTAGCTGCCGTGCTGATCTTTCGCCGCATGGCGGAATGGATTGGAGAGATCTGCCTGGCCGAGCACGAACGCCAGCACCAGACCACACCTGCCCTGACCACCTTGGTGGCCGAAGGCGCCACACTCCTGGGCTGCGTCGGCTTCCACCTTCTTGGCGGCGTCGATCTGGCCTGGAGCGCCGTGCCCTGGGCCATCACGCCGTTGCTGGCCCTACGGCAAGCAAAGCTGTTCGGCAACCCCGCCTCAGGACGAGGGCTGTCGGCCAAAACCTTGCTGCCGCATTTCGGTTCCACCGCCATCGTTGGTGCAAGCGTCTATGTGTTCCGCATCTCGATCGCCCTGCTGGTGGGCAAGGCCTCGGCCGGCATGCTTTTCACCGCCTTTGCAATTGGTGGCCTATTGCCCACCATTTATGGCCAGGCCCTGGCACCCTCCCTGGCGCGCAGGTTCGCTGGCGACGGCCTGCCCAAACGCTACCTGCTCATTCCAGCAGCGATGCTGGTCACGGGCTTGGCACTCGCCTGGCTAGCAAAGACGCAACCCCGATTGCCATTGACGTCCGACGGCTCAAACTTCTTCTGGCTCGCCGTGGGACTTTCCGTCGCAGGCGGTGCCATCATGACCGTGGCCGCTTCAATTCGTGCACGGTTGATCCACTCCGGCAAAGGACACGATGTCTTTGGGCCGGATCTTCTGGCCAATGCCCTCATCGCCACCTGCGTGCCCTTTGTCTTCCATGTCATGGGGACACAAGCGCTGACGGCTTTGTACCTCTTGAGCGCCCTGCTAAGCCTGGGATTTCTGCTGGGTACCGCCAGACAGGTGCCTGGTCTGACGCGCGTGCGCGGCGCGCTGCACTGGCTGGTCGCCGCCTTCCTGGTGACGCCGTTTTTCTTCCAGATCCAGGGCGGCTTGTTTCATGACAGGGCATTCATCTTCGATTCAGGTGGCTCCATCCTGCACCTTCCGCTGCCCTTGTCGATTGCCGGCATGTTCGGGGGCATTGCTCTGCTGGGTCACTACACGGGGGCATCCCGGTCACTGGCCACCCTGTTCTTCACCGCTCTGTCCTTTGTTCTGACCGCCCTGATTGTGGCCAACATCGGCTCACCTGAACAAGGGGCCAAGCTCGTGCTTCTGGCGCAGTACCTCCTGCCCATGTTTGCCCTGGTTCTGGGGGAAATGTTCGGCCGTATGGACGATCGTCGGGTGTTCGAACGCACCGCGCTGTGGATGCTGGTGTTGCTGGTGCCGGTTCACCTGCTCCTGACCTGGAAACAGGGTCTGTTGATCCTTGCCCCCTCGCTGGGCTTCTTCAGCATTTACCAGCATCTGCAGTACTTCCCGTCGGTGGTGGTGGGATTGACGTTGCTCAGCTGCGGGCTGCTCGATGCGCGCTCCCCGCGCTGGGCCCGCACAGCACTGCTGGTGCTGCTGCCGGCTGTGGCCGTGTACGCGGTCGCCTCTCGCTCGGCATCCGCCATGGGAAGTCTGTTGTTGGGCGGGGCCGTGATCGCGCTCGTGCGGGCAATGACCGGACACAAGATCAAAGCCCTGCTTGCCGCAATGATCGTGGCCATCGCCATGGGCGGCATCTATGCCAACCTGTCGTGGCACGACCTGTCCGCCAAATTTGTTATGCAGGACGCAAGCGGTGGTTCGGGCGGTTCGGGCAACGCCGGCACACTCACCCAAGCTGACATCGACCGGATGATGGGAGCCCCGGCTGGTGTCACGGACCGCTTGCGACACTGGGCCTACTACGCAGAGGGAATCACCAGTTCGACAAGAGCCTTCCTGTTCGGCCACGCCAGCCCCCCGAACCGCGATGAACATCCCAGCGCGCACAACTACTGGCTCGACGCACTGTACAACTTCGGATTCCTGGCCGTGGCCCCCTTGCTGGTGCTGTTGTATTGGACTGTGCACGCGCTTTGGCGACAACGCCGCACGGTGCTGTCGGACCCGCTGCTGATCGCCACCGCGTTGGCCACCTTCTATCTCATGCTGGGCGAGAACATGCTGAAAGTGGGCATGCGCCAGCCCTACCCAGGAATCCTGACCTTCTTCCTCTGGGGACTCTTGCTCGCGCGCCTGTCGACGACCACACCGACCCGGGCCACTGCCCCTGACCAACTTCCATGAAGCTGCTCATCGTCAGCCAGTACTGCTGGCCCGAGGTGTTCGGGATCAACGCACTTGCTCAGGCCTTGGCGCAGCGCGGCGTGAAGGTTACGGTACTGACAGGCCAACCCAACTATCCGGAAGGCCGCGTCTTCCCGCACTATCGGGCCACCGGGTTGACACGCGAAACGCTGGGTGATGTCGACATACTGCGCGTCCCACTTGCGCCACGCGGACAGGGCGGCGTTCGCCTGGCCCTCAACTACCTGTCCTTCATCCTCGCCGCCGGCCTGCTGGGCCCCTGGGTCCTGCGAGGCCGCTCCTTCGACGCCGTCCTGGTGTACGCGCCCTCGCCACTGCTGCAGGCCCTGCCGGCCATCCCCATCGCCTGGCTGAAGCGGGCACCACTGGCGGTGTGGGTGCAGGACCTGTGGCCCGAAAGCCTGTCCGCCACCGGCTTCATCCGTAACCAGCGCGTGCTGGCGGCTGTGCGCCACGTCGTGCGTTACATCTACCGGCATACCGACAGCATCCTTATCCCCTCCGAAGCGTTTCGCGAACCCATTGCCGCGCTCGCGCCGGCGCCAGCCCGCATCCACTACTACCCGAATGCCTGGACCGCAGAGAGCGGTGCGGCACAGGTCAGCGAGTCGGCGCGCCAACTTGCCGCGGAGATGGCCCAGGGCTTTTCCGTCGCCTTCACAGGCAACCTGGGCACCGCGCAGGCGCTCGACGCCGTCATAGACGCCGCACGCCAGCTGCAGGCGATCGGCAGCCCGGTGCGCCTCTATCTGATAGGCAGCGGAAGCCTGTCGGACTGGCTGGCGCAGCAGGTGCGCGAGCACAGTCTGCGCAATGTGTCCCTGCCGGGGCGCTTCGCACAATCCGACATTCCCGCCCTGCTGGCCGCGTCCTCGGCGGTGCTGCTGACGCTGCGCGACGAGCCCATCTTCGCCTACACCGTGCCGAGCAAGCTGCAGGCCTACCTGGCAGCGGGCCGACCCATCATCGCTGCCATCAATGGCGAGGCCGCACGCCTGGTGCGCGAAGCCGATGCCGGACTGTCCTGTCCGGCCGGCGATGCCACCGCATTGGCCAAAGCGGTGCAGGCCATGCATGGACTGGACGAAGGGCGGCGCGCAGCGATGGGAGACAATGCAGGGCGGTATGCGGCCGCGCACTTCAGCCTGCCGCAACTGACCGACGACCTGATCGAACACCTGAGACATCTGACCATGCAGCACGCCGACCACCCACAGGAGAACTCGCGTTGAACGTCCTGATCCTGGGCGGCACGGGCATGCTCGGCCACGCCATGTTTCGGCTGCTGTCGCAGGCTCCGGATCTGCAAACCTGGGCCACCGTGCGCTCGGGCGCGGCCCGGCGACACTTCGCCCCCGCGCTGTCCGAGCGCCTCATCAGCGGCGTGGATGTGGAGAACACCGACACCCTGAGCCAGCTGTTCGCCCGCGTGCGCCCCGACGTGGTCATCAACTGCATCGGCCTCATCAAGCAGTTGTCGGCGGCCAACGATCCGCTGGCAGCGCTGCCGATCAACGCCCTGCTGCCGCACCGGCTCGCCCGCCTTTGCGACGTCGCCAAAGCCCGGCTGATCCACGTCAGCACGGACTGCGTGTTTTCCGGCCAGCGCGGTGGATACGTTGAGGCCGACACGGCCGACGCCACCGACCTGTACGGACGCTCGAAGCACCTGGGCGAGGTGTACTACCCCCATACCATCACCCTGCGCACCTCGATCATCGGGGAGGAGCTGGAGGGCGGCGCCAACGGCCTGGTCGGCTGGTTTCTGGCGCAGTCTGGCAGCGTCAAGGGGTTCACCCGGGCGGTCTTCTCGGGCCTGCCCACCGTGGAGCTCGCGCGCGTCGTGCGTGACCACGTGCTGCCTCGCCCCGACCTGCATGGGCTCTACCACGTGGCCACCCGGGCCATCGCCAAGGCCGATCTCCTCGCGCTCGTGGCCCAGGCCTACGACCGCCAGATCGAGATCTTTCCGGACGCCTCCCTGGTCATCGACCGTTCGCTCGACGCCTCGAAGTTCCACGCAGACACCGGCTACGTTGCCCCTGAATGGCCGGCCCTGATCGCTGGCATGCGCCTGTTCCACTCCCAATCCTGATTCGACATGTTTTCCAATGGCGTCTTGATGATCACCGGCGGCACCGGTTCCTTCGGCAACGCGGTGCTGCAACGCTTTCTCGACACTGACGTGCGCGAGATCCGCATCTTCAGCCGCGACGAGAAGAAGCAGGAGGATATGCGTATCGCGCTGTCGCACCCGAAGCTGAAGTTCTACATAGGCGATGTGCGCGACTACGACAGCGTGCACCAGGCCATGCACGGTGTGGACTTCGTCTTCCACGCGGCCGCGCTCAAGCAGGTGCCGTCCTGCGAGTTCTATCCCATGGAAGCAGTGCGCACCAATGTTCTCGGCGCCGAGAACGTGATGAACGCTGCCATCGCGGCCGGGGTGCGCCGCGTCGTGGTGCTGAGCACCGACAAGGCCGTCTATCCCATCAACGCAATGGGCATCTCCAAGGCGATGATGGAAAAGTTGATGGTGGCCAAGTCGCGCATGCGCGGTCCCGAGGAAACCGTGCTCTGCGCCACGCGCTACGGGAACGTCATGGCTTCGCGCGGCTCGGTGATCCCCCTGTTCATCGACCAGATTCGGGCCGGCCAGGACCTCACGGTCACCGATCCCGCCATGACCCGCTTCCTGATGTCTCTGGAGGACTCGGTCGACCTCGTGCTGCACGCGTTCCAGTACGGCAGCCAGGGCGACATCTTCGTTCAGAAAGCCCCGGCGTCCACGGTAGGCGACCTGGCGCAGGCGTTGCTTGAACTGTTCAGCAGCCCGGCGGCTGTGCGCATCATCGGCACCCGCCATGGTGAGAAACTCTACGAGTCGCTGCTGTCGCGCGAGGAAATGGGCAAGGCAGAGGACATGGGGCGCTACTACCGCGTGCCATCCGACGACCGCGACCTCAACTACAACAAATACTTCGTCGAAGGCGAAACCCGTGTCTCGGCGCTGGAGGACTACACCTCCCACAACGCCGAGCGGCTCGACATCGCTGGCGTCAAGCAGCTGCTGACGAAGCTGAACTACATTCAAGAGCGGCTGCATGCTTAAGGTCATGACCATCGTGGGCACACGCCCCGAGCTGATCAAGATGTCGCGCGTCATTGCCGCGTTTGACGCACACACCCGGCACGTGCTGGTGCACACCGGGCAGAACTTCGACTACGAACTCAACCACGTCTTCTTCGAGGACCTCGGCATCCGCAAGCCGGACCACTTCCTCGAGGCCGCCGGAGAGAACGCTGCACAGACCATAGCCCGTGTGATCGAGCGCGCCGACGCGGTCATGGCGCTGGAACAGCCGGACGCCGTTCTCCTGTATGGCGACACAAACTCCTGCCTCTCGGTGATCTCGGCCAAGCGACGCAAGATTCCGGTGTTCCATATGGAAGCGGGCAATCGCTGCTTCGACCAGCGTGTGCCGGAAGAACTGAACCGCAAGGTACTGGATCACCTGAGCGACATCAATCTTGTGCTGACCGAACACGCACGGCGTTACCTGATCGCCGAGGGCATTCGGCCAGAGACCATCATCAAGACGGGCTCCCACATGCGGGAGGTGCTGGACCATTACCGCGAAGGCGTTGAGCGATCCACCGTACTCAAGCGCCTGGGTTTGCAAGCCGGCCAGTACTTCATCGTCAGCACCCACCGCGAAGAGAACGTCGACAGCGAAGCCAATCTGGACGACCTGCTCGACACACTGAACGGCATTGCCGACAGCTTTGACCTGCCAGTGGTGGTGTCGGTGCATCCCCGCACGCGCAAACGGCTCGACGCGCTGGGCACGCGCCAGCACCACCCGAAGATTCAGTTCCTCAAGCCCTTCGGATTCAACGACTACATTCACCTGCAAACGCGAGCGCGTTGCACCATCTCCGACAGCGGCACCATCACCGAAGAGAGTGCCCTGCTAGGTTTTCCGGCGATCACCATCCGCAACGCGCATGAGCGCCCCGAGGGCATGGACGCGGGCGTGTTGATCATGTCCGGGCTAAAGCGCGAGCGCGTCCTGGATGCCATCCGCGTCGTGACCAGCAGCCCCGCCGGGCCGGCGCGCCCGGTCTCCGACTACGAAACGCCGGCCGTGTCCACTCAGGTGCTGCGCGTCGTGCTCAGCTACGTGGACTACGTGAACCGCACCGTGTGGTCCAAACCAGCGACCCAATGAATGCCGTCCCTGGGAAGATCCTTCTGACGGGGGCGACCGGATTTGTGGGCCAAGCGCTGGACGCCCGGTTGCGCAGCGAGGGCCGTCGTCTGCTGGGCACTGCGCGCCGCTCCGGTCAGCTGGGCACCGGCACACCCGTTGCCGCCGCCGAGCTGAGGCCCGACCAGGACTGGTCCGCGTGCCTGGCCCACACACACGCGGTCGTTCATCTGGCGGCACGCGTGCACGTCATGGACGAGCGGGCCGCCGACCCCCTCGCGGCGTTTCGCCTGGCCAACACCGCCGGCACCCTGAACCTCGCCCGTCAGAGCGCCGCCGCTGGCGTGCGGCGCTTCGTCTTTGTCAGCAGCATCAAGGTCAATGGCGAACAAACAGCTCCGGGGCGCGCCTTCCGGTTCGACGATGCGCCAGCCCCGCTCGATCCCTATGGCGTATCCAAGCGCGAGGCGGAAGAGGGCTTGCGTGCGCTGGGCGCGACCAGCGGCATGGAGATCGTGATCGTCCGCCCTCCCCTGGTTTACGGCCCCGGCGTCAAGGCCAATTTCGCGGCACTGATGCGTGCCGTGCGCCGCGGCTGGCCGCTGCCGCTGGGCGACGTGACGGCGAACCGCCGAAGCCTGGTCGCTCTGGACAACCTGGTGGACCTGCTGGTGAGCTGCATCAACCATCCCGCGGCGGCCGGCCAGACCCTCCTGGTCAGCGACGGCGAGGACCTGTCGACGGCCGAGCTGCTCAGGCGCATGGGCAAAGCACTGGGGCGCCCTGCGCGCCTGCTGCCGGTGCCTGCCTCGCTGCTGGAGGCCAGTGCCGCGCTACTGGGCCAGCGCGCCGTGGCCCAACGACTGCTGGGCAGCCTGCAAGTTGACATCGCGCATACCTGCCACACCCTGGGGTGGTCCCCCCCCGTGTCGGTGGACGAAGGCCTGCGCCGGGCCGCAACGGGGCTGCCAGCGTGAGCAAGCGTCTGTTTGACCTTGTGCTGGCCGTGCCGGCGGCATTGGTGCTGATCGTGCCCATCGCCCTGGTGGCACTGGCCGTGCGCCTCACCTCTCCTGGCCCCGCCCTGTACTGGAGCGACCGCGTGGGCCGCCACAACCGCATCTTCCGCATGCCCAAGTTCCGCAGCATGCGCGTGGACACGCCCGCCGTGGCCACCCACCTGCTGGACGACCCCAAACGCTGGCTCACGCCCATCGGCCCCTTCCTGCGCAAGAGCAGCCTGGATGAGCTGCCGCAACTCTGGAGCATCCTCAAAGGCGACATGAGTTTCGTGGGCCCGCGTCCGGCGCTCTTCAACCAGGACGACCTCATCGCGCTCCGAACTCAGGCCGGTGTGGACGACCTGGTGCCCGGCCTGACGGGCTGGGCGCAAATCAACGGCCGCGACGAGCTGCCGATTCCGCAAAAGGTGGCGCTGGATATCGAGTATCTTCAGCGCCGCAGCCTGGCCTTTGACCTGCGCATCCTCTGGCTTACGGCCATGAAGGTGCTGCGGCGCGAAGGCGTGCAGCACTGACTTCAACAGAATTCCCGGGGAGACATGATCGAATGAGCCAGCCAACACCGCTGGTCATCGTGGGAGCCGGCGGGCACGGCCGCAGCGTGCTCGAACTCGTTCGGCTGAGCGGCACCCATCAGGTGCTCGCTTTCCTGGACGATCAGCAGTCCCCCGGTACCGACATCATGGGTATTCCCGTCTGGGGCGCAAGCGCCCTCCTCGATGACCTGCCCGCGCGTGGCGTGCAAACGGCCCACGTCGCGATCGGCAACAACCGGGCCCGCCAGGCACTGTCCGAACGGGTCCGCGCTGCCGGTTTGTTGCTGGCCAATCTGGTCCACCCACGCGCCTTCGTGTCACCCAGTGCGGTTCTGGGCCCGGGCAGCGCCGTGATGGCCCTGGCGTCCATCGGCACCGAGGCCGTTCTGGGTGACGGCGCCATCGTCAACATGGGCGCTGTGGTGGACCACCACGCCCAGGTGGGCGCGTACGGACACCTGGGCACCAACGCCACCATGGCCGGTGGTACCCGCATCGGTGCGCGCGCCTGGCTGCAAGCAGGTTCCGCCTTGGGCTATGGCGTGCAACTGCCGGATGACGCGATCCTGGGCCCCGGCGAGGGTCGCGCATGAGTCCGCCCCGCCCCGAGGCCCCCCCTCCCGGCACCGACGAAGGCCTCGCCAGCGCCCTCCTGCACATCCCGCGCCCGGTCAAGCGCGCGCTCGCCGTGTCGGTGGACATCGCGTTGTGCGTGCTCGCCGTCTGGGTGGCCCTGTACCTGCGACTCGAGGTCTGGCTGCGCCTGGAAATGCCCTACCTCTGGGCGGTCATCGGCTCCGTGCCGATCGCCATTCCCCTGTTCACCCGGTTCGGCCTGTACCGCGCCATCTTCCGCTACGCCGGCTGGAACGCCATGCTCAGCCTGGGCCAGGCCATGGCCCTGTACGGCTTGTTCTACGCCACGGTGTTCACCGCCATCAGCGTGCCCGGCGTACCGCGGTCCGTGGGCGTGATCCAGCCACTGCTGCTGTTCGTCTTCGTCGGCCTGAGCCGACTGCTCGTGCGGGTCTGGCTCGGTGGCCTCTACCGCAAGGTGCTCGCTCGCGAGGAACTGCCCGGCGTGCTGATCTACGGTGCGGGTTCCGCCGGCCGCCAGCTCGCCGCCGCCCTGGCGCGCAGCGGCGAGCACCGCCTGCTCGGCTTCATCGACGACGACCCCGCATTGCAAGGCAACAGCCTGGACGGACGCAACGTCTACCCGCCCGCGTCGCTGCACGAACTGGTGCCCTCCATCGGCGCCACCGATGTGCTGCTGGCACTGCCCTCGGCCTCGCAACGGCGCCGCCGCGAGATCCTCGAATCGCTGCGTCACCTGCCACTGCACGTGCGCACCCTGCCGGGCATGGCGGATCTCGCCGCGGGCCGCGTCAACCTGAGCGACCTGCGGGAACTCGACATCGAGGACCTGCTGGGGCGCGAGCCCGTGACGCCCGACGGCACACTGCTGAACAAGCTGGTCCGCGACCAGGTGGTGGCCGTGACGGGCGCGGGCGGCAGCATCGGCAGCGAGCTGTGCCGCCAGATCGCTGCCCTGCGGCCCCACACACTGCTGCTCATCGAGCAGAGCGAGTACGCGCTGTACGCGATTCACCAGGAACTCACGCGCCACGTGGACGCCGACGCCGACGCCGACGCCGTCGAGATCGTGCCGCTGCTGGCCTCGGTCCAGGACGAAGACCGCATGCGCCAGATCCTCCAGGCCTGGCAGCCCCATACCCTGTACCACGCCGCCGCCTACAAGCACGTGCCGCTCGTGGAACACAACGCCGTGCAAGGCCTGCGCAACAACGTCTGGGGCACCTGGGTGACGGCCCGTGCCGCGCTCGATGCCGGCGTGCGGCACATGGTGCTCATCAGCACCGACAAGGCCGTGCGCCCCACCAACATCATGGGCGCCAGCAAGCGACTGGCCGAACTGGTGCTGCAGGCCCTGGCCGAGCGCCGGGATGGCGCCACCACCTTCAGCATGGTGCGCTTCGGCAACGTGCTGGGCTCCAGCGGCTCGGTGGTGCCCCTGTTCCGGGAGCAGATCGCCGCGGGCGGACCCGTCACGGTCACACACCCCGACATCACCCGCTTCTTCATGACCATTCCGGAGGCGGCGCAGTTGGTCATTCAGGCCGGCGCCATGGCCGAGGGCGGCGACGTCTTCGTGCTCGACATGGGCGAGCCGGTGCGCATCGTCGACCTGGCGCAGCGCATGATCGAGCTCTCCGGCCTGCAACTGAAGAACGAGCAGCAGCCCTGGGGCGACATCGAGATCCGCATCACCGGCCTGCGCCCCGGCGAAAAGCTCTACGAAGAGCTGCTGATCGGCGACAACCCCTTGCCCACCCGGCACCCGCGCATCCTGCGTGCGCAGGAAGTGCGGCTCGCACCCGACACGCTGCTGGGCCTGCTGGAACAACTGGAAGCCGCCATGCGGGCCAATGACGTCAACGCCATCCGCGCGTTGCTGCAGCAAGCCGTGCAGGGCTATCAGCCGTCCGGGGAGGTCGTCGACTGGCTGCACAGCGGCCCGCAGGATCCGATCCCGGCTGCACAAGCCTGACAGCGGCGAAAAAAAAGCCACCTTTCGGTGGCTTTGACAAGTCCTCGAGAGGACGTCGTTGGGAGACCTGATCAATTCGGGTGTCTCGGGCCTGGTTCAGATATGCACCTCGTGCATATGGTTGGCTCTGAAACGGTGTCGTGACAGCAACTCGGCGATTGTGTCGGGCCTGACAGCCGACCGGCATCCCCAATTTGGGGGAAGTTCGCGGCGCCACGGCACTAGGCCGGCAGCGTGACCACGAACCGCGCACCGCCGCCCGGGCGGTCTTCGCACCGCACCGCGCCCTGGTGGCGTTCCACGATGGTGCGCACCAGCGACAGGCCCAGCCCGACGCCGCCTTCGCGTTCGCTGGCGCCCGGCAACCGGTAGAAAGGTTCGAAGATGCGCTCGCGCAACTCCGCCGGCACGCCCGGACCGTGGTCGTCCACCGACACCACCACCTGGCGCGCCTGGCCGCTTCCCTGCACGGACAGGCTCAGCCGCACCTCGGCATCGGCATTGCCCGCCCCGCGGCCATAGCGGCGCGCGTTCTCCAGCAGGTTGCGCAGCACCCGGCGCAGCAGCCTGGCGTGGCCGTGCACCACCACCGCGCCGGCTTGCGGCGCCACCTCCAGTTCTGCCTCGGCGCGCGCGCACTCCTCGGCGGCCAGGCCCAGCAGGTCCACCTCCTCTTCCGGCCCCAGGGCCGCCGGGTCGGACGGGTCGCTCAGGTCGAGCCGGCTGGCCAACAGGATCTCGTCGATGAGCTGGTCGAGTTCGTCGATGTTGCGCGCGATCTCGGCGCGCTGCGCCTGGTGCGCCGGGTCGTTGCCCACCAGGGCCAAGCCCATGCGGATGCGCGCCAGGGGCGAGCGCAGCTCGTGCGAGGCGTTGGCCAACAGCCGCTTGTGCGACTGCAGCAGTGTCTGCACCCGCTCGGCCGCCACGTTGAAGCGCTCGGCCAGGAAGGCCACCTCGTCCTGCCCGTGTACCGACAGGCGCGTCGACAGGTCCCCCGCGCCCCAGCGCTCCACGCCCTTCTGCAGCGTCTCCAGCCGCTTGGTGAGGCGGCGCACGATGGGGTAGGCCCCGAGCGCCACCGCCAGGGCCACCAGACCCAGCAGCCAGGCGAAGCCGGCGGGGGTGAGCAGCCAGGCCGGCGCGCGGCTGCCCGGGTTGGTGGGCGCGCCGCGGTTGGAGAACGGCAGCATCACGTAGAGCTTGCTGCTGTCCTTCATGATCACCTCGAAGCGCCAGCCTTCGCCGGGGATGCGCTCGGCGCGCGCGGGCGCGTTGCCCAGCACGTCTCCCGCCGAGTTCTCCACGATGATGGTGCGCATCACGCGCGCTTCGCGTTCCTCGCGGTCGCGCTCCAGTGCCTGTTGCCACAGCCAGCCCACCACCAGGGTGAGCACGGTCACGGCGGCCACCACCGCGAGCCAGATGCGCAGGTACAGGCGTTGGCCAAACAGTGAAAGACTCATTCCTGCTGCTTGGCGAACACGTAGCCCACGCCGCGCACCGTGAGGATGCGCTTGGGGTTCTTGCTGTCCGCCTCGATGGCGCCGCGGATGCGCCCGATGTGCACGTCGATCGAGCGGTCGAAGGCCTCCAGTTCGCGGCCACGCACAGCCTCCATGATCTGGTCGCGCGTGAGCACGCGCCCGGCGCGCTCGGCCATGGCCACGAGCAGGTCGAACTGGTACGAGGTGAGCTCGGCCGGGTGATCGCCCACGGTGACGGTGCGCGCGTCGCGGTCGATCTCCAGCGTGCCGAAGCGCATGACCGGCGTGGTGCGGCTGCCGCCGTTGCCGCCGCCCTCGGCGCGGCGGCGCAGCACGGCGCGCACGCGCGCCAGCAGCTCGCGCGGCTCGAAGGGTTTGGGCAGGTAGTCGTCGGCGCCGAGCTCCAGGCCGATGATGCGGTCCATCGGGTCGCCTTTGGCGGTGAGCATGAGCACCGGCACCCGGGCCTGCGAGGTGCTGAGCGAACGGATGCGGCGGCACACCTCCAGGCCGTCGATGCCGGGCAGCATCAGGTCGAGGATGACCAGCTCGGGCTGCACCAGCGGCAGTTGCTCCAGGCCGCTTTCGCCGTCGGCGGCATGGGTCACCTCGAAGCCCGACTGGCCCAGGTACTCCTGCACCATCGCGGCCAGGCGGGCGTCGTCTTCGATCATCAGCAAGTGGGCGGTGGTCATGCGGATCAGTGTAGCGGCGGGCGCCGGTGACACCGATGCTGTGTCGCCCGCGTGAAGCGGGCTTGCGCCCCGCGTAAAGTAAGGTAAATGATGGCGGCCGATATGTCCGCCACGCCGCGCCCAACCGATCCACCGCCATGCCCCTGCCCGCCGCCGACACCCTGAGCGCGCTGCTCGCGCAACGCGCCCAGATCCACCCCCGCCACACCGCCCTGCGCTGGGACGGCGAGGATCCGCGCTGGCGATCACTGGACTACGCCACACTGGCCCTGCGCGCCCGGGCGCTGGCGCAGACCCTGCCGGTGGAACGTGGGCTGCGCGTGGCCTGGCTGGGCTTCAACCACCCCGCACAGATCGCGCTGCTGTTCGCCCTGGCGCAGCGCGGCGCCATGCTGGTGCCGCTGAACCACCGCCTGGCGCCGGCCGAGTGGGCCAGCGTGCTGAACGATAGCGCGCCGGTGCTGCTGGTGCACGACGAGGCCTTCGCGGAACCCGCGCGCGCCCTGACCGCTGCCCATGGCATCGCGGCCCTGCCGGTAGAGGCGCTGGACACCGGCGACGAGCTGCCCACCGAGCCACCGGAGGGCTTCGCGGACAACGCGGGCGGCCCCGACGACCCGGCGCTGCTGGTCTACACCTCGGGCACCACCGGCCAACCCAAGGGCGCCGTGCACACCCAGGCCAACCTGCTGGCCAACATGGCCATCGCCGCGCAGGTGCAGGAGATCACCGAGCACGACACCGTGCTCACCGCGCTGCCGCTGTTCCACGTGGGCGGCCTGTGCATCCAGACCTTGCCCGCCCTGTCGCGCGGCGCCACGGTGCTGCTGCACCGCCGCTTCGATCCGGGCGCGGTGTTCGACGCCCTGGCCGCGTCGCGCCCCACGCTCACCCTGCAGGTGCCCGCCACGCTGCAGGCGTTGCAGCAGCACCCGCGCTGGGCGCGCGCCGACCTGTCCTGCCTGCGCGCCATCTGGGCCGGATCCAGCCTGCTGCCAGCCGATCTGCTGCGCGCCTGCCACGCGCGCGGCATCCCGGTGTGCAACGTGTACGGCAGCACCGAAACCGGCCCGTTCTCCATCGCCCTCGGCCCGGCCGAAGCCATGGACCACGTGGGCTCCTGCGGCTGGCCCGCGCCAGGTGTGGAGATCCGCCTCGCCGGCCCGGACGGCGAACCCGTGGCGCGCGGCCGGGTGGGCGAGATCTGCGTGCGTGGCCCCAACGTGGTGGGCCTGTACTGGCCCGACATCGCCGCGCTCGACGCCGAGGGCTTCTTCCACAGCGGCGACCTGGCGCGCCAGGACACCGATGGCAGCTACGTGGTGGTGGGTCGCGCCAAGGACATGATCATCTCTGGCGGCGAGAACATCTACCCGGCCGAGATCGAGCAACTGCTGGCCGAGCATCCCTGGGTGGCGGAGTGCGCCGTGGTGGGACGCCCGGACGAACGCTGGGGCGAGGCGTGCGTGGCCGTGGTGGTGCTGCGCGAGAACGCGCCCGATGACTGGCAGGGCGGCGTGTCCGCTTCGCTGGAGGGCCGTCTGGCGCGCTACAAGTGGCCGCGCCACTGGCACCGCGTGGACGCCCTGCCCCGCACCGCGCTGGGCAAGGTGGTCAAGCCGGCGATCCGGGCCTGGCTGGTGAGCCAGCGCTAGCGGCCGGCGCAGTGGTGGGCGGCACCGGCAACCAGCGCGTGGCCAGCCAGATCAGCAGCAGCACCGGCACGCCGAGCAGGGCCGTGCCGATGAAGAAGGGCGTGTAGCCGAAGCTGTCGACGAAGGCGCCGGAGTAGCCCGCCACCCACTTGGGCGCCAGCAGCATCATCGAACTGAACAGCGCGTATTGCGTGGCCGAGTAGCTCACGTTCGTGAGGCCCGAGAGAAAGGCGATGAAGGCCGCCGAGGCCACGCCCGCGCTCAGGTTGTCGGCCGAGATGACCATGACCAGCGCCGGCAGGCTGGCCGTATGGCCGGCGAGCCAGGCGAAGAGCAGGTTGCTGCCGGCCGACAGCACCGCACCCAGCATCAGCACGCGCATCACGCCCAGGCGCATGGACAGCGCACCGCCGACGAAGGCGCCCAGCAAGGTCATGATCACGCCGTAGACCTTGCTCACAGCGGCCACCTGGTCCTTGGTGTAGCCCATGTCCACGTAGAACGGGTTGGCCATGATGCCCATCACCACGTCGCTGATGCGGTACACGCCGATGAGCGCCAGCACCAGCACCGCGTGCTTGCCGTAGCGGCGCAGGAAATCGGCGAAAGGCTCCACCAGCGCGGTCTGCAGCCACTCCTGGACGTTGCGGGCGGGCGGCAGTTCCATGCGGGCGGGCTCGCGCGACATCAGCACCGTGAGCACGCCCACCGACATGCTCGCGGCCATCACCAGGTAGGCCGTGCTCCAGGCGGCCTGCTGGTAGCCGCCGCCCGCCACCTCGGCACGCGCGGCCAGCCACAGCACGCCCGCGCCGGCCCAGATCATGGCCAGGCGGTAGCCCGTCTGGTAGGTGGCCGCCAGCGCGCCCTGGCGCTGCGTGTCGGCCGATTCGATGCGGAAGGCGTCCAGCGCAATGTCCTGCGTGGCCGAGGCAAAGGCCACTACCAGCGCACACCAGACCACCGCGTCCAGCCCGGCCCGAGGATCGACCAGCGCCATGCCCACCAGCCCCGCCACGATGGCCAGTTGCGACAGCAGCAGCCAACTGCGCCGGCGGCCCAGCGCGCGCGTGAGCAAGGGGATCGGCAACCGGTCCACCAGCGGCGCCCAGCACCACTTGAAGCCATACGCCAGGCCGACCCAGCTCAGGTAGCCGATAGTGGTGCGGTCGATGCCGGCCTCGCGCAGCCGAAAGCTCAGCGTGCCCAGCACCAGCAGCAGCGGCAGGCCGGCCGAGAAGCCCAGCGCGAACATGCGCAGGCTGGCGGGTTCGAGGTAGACGCGAAGCGTCTGCGCCCACGACCGACAGGCGTTGATCGGCGGTGGGCGTGGGCGAGGTGGCGTCGGGTGGCATGCGATGGATGGTGGAACGCCGTCACGCAAGGGCGCGCGGCTTTGCCTATTATTCGCCCATGTGCTTCCTCTGCGACCTCAAGACCCGTGACCCCGCCCCACCACGCGCCGAGCCCGTGTGGTCGGCGCGCCGTGCCTTCGTGCTCGCCGCCGGTGCAGCGGCCGCCGCGCCCGCGCTGGCCCAGGTGGACGTGGGCTCGGGTTCGGCCCTGCGCAACCTGGTGCCAGCGGAAGAACTGGAAAAGGCGGCCGACCAGCAATACGACCAGATGATGGCCGAGGCCAGGGCCAAGGGTGCGCTCGTGGCCAGCGGCGACCCCCAGGTCCAGCGCCTGCGCAACATGGCGCGGCGCCTCATTCCGCATTCGCCGCAATGGAACAAGCGCGCCAGCGGGTGGCAGTGGGAGGTCAACCTCATCCGCAGCGAGCAGATCAACGCCTTCTGCATGCCCGGCGGCAAGATCGCCTTCTACACCGGCATCCTCGAGAAGCTGCAGCTCAGCGACGACGAGGCCGCGATGATCATGGGCCACGAAATGGCGCATGCGCTGCGAGAACACGCGCGCTCGCGCGTGGCCAAGACCAATGCCACGGGCATCGGCCTGTCGATCGCGGCACAACTGCTGGGTTTGGGGCAACTGGGCGACGTGGCCGCCAACCTGGGCACCCAACTGCTGAGCCTGAAGTACAGCCGCGACGACGAGACCGAGGCGGACCTGGTAGGCCTGGAACTCGCGGCGCGGTCGGCCTATCAGCCGCGCGCGGCCGTCACCCTGTGGCAGAAGATGGCCGCGGCCGGCGGCGGCGCGGCGCCGGGGTTTCTGTCGACCCACCCGACGGGGCCGGACCGCATTCGGCAGCTTGAGGCCAATGTGCCGAAGGTGCAAGGGTTGTACGAGCAGGCGCGCAAGGGCTGAGGCTCAGATCCGCTCGCCCACAAACGGATTCATCCGCCGCTCCCGCCCGAAGCTGCCCTCGGGCCCGTGCCCGGGGACGAACACCGTCTCATCCCCCATCGGCCACAGCCGCTCACGGATGCTGGCCAGCAGATCTGCGTGGTTCCCACCCGGAAAATCGGTGCGGCCGATGCTGCCCACGAACAGCACGTCGCCCACGAAGGCGCGCTGCGCCTCCTTCGAATGAAACACCACGTGCCCCGGCGTGTGGCCGGGGCAGTGGCGCACCGCGAGCTCGCAGCGACCGATGCGCACCGTGTCGCCATCGTGCAGCCAGCGCGTGGGCGTGAAGGTCTCGGCCGGCGGAAAGCCGAACATCGCCCCCTGCTGGGGCAGTGCGTCGATCCAGAAGCGATCGCCCTCGTGCGGACCGATGATCGGCAAGGACAGCCGCCTTGCGAGTTCGGCCGTGGCGCCCGCGTGGTCGATGTGCGCGTGCGTGAGCCAGATGGCCTTGAGCGTGACGCCCAGGGCCTTGACTTCGCCAAGCAGGCGGTCCAGATCGCCACCCGGATCGACGATCGCGGCCTCCATCGTCTCGTCGCACCAGACGATGGAGCAGTTCTGGGCGAAGGCGGTGACGGGAACGGTGCGGTAGCGCAGCATCGGCTCAGAGTTTGAAGTCGTAGCCAATGGTGATCGGCGCGTGGTCCGAGAAGCGCTGCTCCTTGAAGATGGATTCGGTGCGCGCCAGCGCGGCAATGGCCGGCGTGGCCAGGTGGTAGTCGAGCCGCCACCCGACGTTGTTTGCGTAAGCCTGGCCCCGGTTGCTCCACCATGTGTAGCAGGCGTCGGTGGTGTCGGGCTGCAGCTTGCGGTAGACATCGATCAGGCCCACGTCCTCGCCGAACAGGCGGGTCATCCAGGCGCGCTCATCGGGCAGGAAGCCGCTGTTCTTCTGGTTGCTGCGCCAGTTCTTCAGGTCGTTCTGTGTGTGCGCGATGTTCACGTCGCCACACAGGATGAACTCGCGCTGCGACTTGAGCGTCACCAGGTGGGGGAAGAACGCCGCCAGGAAGCGGTACTTGGATTCCTGGCGCTCCGGCCCCGACGAACCGCTGGGAAAGTACACACTGATGATGGACAGCTTTCGCTTGGGCGTGTCGAAGCGAAGCTCGGTGTAGCGGCCCTCGTCGTCGAACTCGTGCGTGCCAAAACCCGTGACCACCGCACTGGGTTCGTGGCGAGAGAACACCGCCGTGCCCGCATAGCCCTTCTTCTGCGCGAAATGGAAGTGCCCGCGCATCCCGGCCAGTTCTTCGAAGCGACCGGCGACGTCGGCCGCCTGGGCCTTCACTTCCTGCATGCAAATACAATCCGGCGCACTTTTCGCCAGCCAGGCCTCGAGGCCTTTGGTGGTCGCCGAGCGGATGCCGTTGAGGTTGAGGCTGGTCAGATTGAACACGAGGAAGTCCCCTATGGTGATGGCAGGCGCGGCGAACGAGCCGCTGGCCCAGGCATTCGTGAAGTTCTGCGTCGAGGCCGGTGCCTTGAAGTTCGGCGAGTTCAAGACCAAGGCGGGTCGACTCTCGCCCTACTTCTTCAACGCGGGCCTGTTCGACGACGGCGCCAAGCTCGGTCGGCTCGCCGAATTCTATGCACGCGCGCTGCTCGACAGCGGCATCCCCTTCGACATGATCTTCGGCCCCGCCTACAAGGGCATCCCCCTGGGCGCGGCCGTGGCCATCGAGCTCGCCCGCCTGGGCCGCAACGTGCCCTTCGCCTACAACCGCAAGGAAGCCAAGGACCACGGCGAGGGCGGCACCCTGGTGGGCGCGCCGCTGCAAGGCCGGGTGCTGATCGTCGATGACGTGATGAGCGCCGGCACCGCTGCGCGCGAGTCGATCGCGCTGATCCGCGCGGCGGGCGCCACGCCGAGCGCCGTGGCCATCGCGCTGGACCGGCAGGAAAAGGCCACCGAGGTCGGCCCGGACGGCGGCGTCCGCGACGTGGATCACAGTGCCGTGCAGTACGTACAGCGGCAGCTGGGTCTGCAGGTCTGTTCGATTGCGAGGCTGGATGATTTGCTGCAGTATCTGTCCGCGCAGGCCGGCAACGAGGTCGCGGCGCACCGCGAGCGCGTGCTGGCCTACCGGGCGCGCTACGGCGTGAGCTGAGTCGCCCGACACCTGCCAGACCACCACCCATGAACCACCCACCGTCGACGCATCCCCTGTCCCGCCGCCTCGGGCCGGCCATTGCGGCGGCGTTGTGGCTGATGGCAGCGGGCGCTCAGGCCCAGAGCAGCCAATCCATCTACACCTGCACCGACAGCAAGGGCCGGCGCATCACCTCCGACCGCCCCATCGTCGATTGCCTCGACCGCGAGCAGCAGCGCCTGGGCCGCACCGGCACCGTGCGCGAGGTGATCCCGCCCAGCTACACACGCGAAGAGCGCGAGAAGGTGGAGGCCAAGCGCCGCGCCGAGCAAGAAGAACAGGCCCGCATTCAGGAAGAGCGGCGCCGCGATCGTGCGCTGCTGATCCGCTACCCCAATCAGGCGGTGCACGACAAGGAGCGCCAGGAGGCGCTCGCTCAGATCGACGAGGTGATTGCGGCGGTGCACAAGCGCGAGGCGGCCCTGGTCGAGCAGCGCAAGGGCATCGCGCAGGAGCTGGAGTTCTACCAGGGCGATCTGGCGAAGGCACCTTTGTGGCTGCGCCGCAAGGTCGATGACAACGAGAAGCAGATGGACGTGCAGAAGCGGTTCCTGGCCGACCAGGCCCAGGAAAAGCAACGCGTGAACGCGCGCTTCGACGAAGAACTGGCCAAGCTCAAGCAACTCTGGGCCAACACCGCCGCCCAGAGCCGCTGACCGCCCCGGGTCAACCCAGTTTCTTGCGCAGCAGGTCGTTCACCTGCTGCGGGTTGGCCTTGCCCTTGCTGGCTTTCATGGCCTGGCCCACCAGGGCGTTGAAGGCCTTGTCCTTGCCGGCACGGAACTGGGCCACCATCTCCGCGTTGGCGGCCATGACCTCGTCGATGATCTTCTCGATGGCGCCGCTGTCGCTGACCTGTTTGAGCCCCTTGGCCTCGATGACGGCGTCGATCTGCGCGCGTGCGTCGATTACCTGCGCATCGGCACCCTCACCGGTCCACAGCGCGTCCATCACCTGTCTGGCGGCGTTGTTCGACACCGTGCCGTCGGCGATGCGCGCGAGCAGCGCGGCCAGCTGCCCCGCGTTCACCGGCACCTCGGCGATGTCGCGCTCCTCGTTGTTGAGCCGGCGCGAGACCTCGCCCATCACCCAGTTGCTGGCCATCTTGGCCTGGCCGCTGGCCTGGGCCGCGGCCTCGAAGTAGGCCGCCATGGCGGGGCTCTGCGTGAGCGTGGTGGCGTCGTACTCGGGCAGGCCGTACTGCTGCACGAAGCGCTCGGCCATGGCACGCGGCAGCTCGGGCATGGCCGCCTTCACTTCGTCCACCCAGTCGCGCGCCACCACCAGCGGCGGCAGGTCCGGGTCGGGGAAGTAGCGGTAGTCGGCCGCGTCTTCCTTGGTGCGCATGGCGCGCGTCTCGCCCGTGTCGGGGTCGAACAGCACCGTGGCCTGCTCGATGGCGTGGCCGTCCTCGATCTGTTCGATCTGCCAGCGCACCTCGTAGTCGATGGCCTGCTGCATGAACTTGAAGGAGTTCAGGTTCTTGATCTCGCGCCGCGTGCCGAGGGGCGCGCCCGGCTTGCGCACCGAGACGTTGGCGTCGCAGCGGAAGGAGCCCTCCTGCATGTTGCCGTCGCAGATGCCGATCCAGGTGACGATCTTGTGCAGTTCCTTGGCGTAGGCCACGGCCTCGGCGCTGGAGCGGATATCGGGCTCGGTCACGATCTCCAGCAGCGGCGTGCCGGCGCGGTTGAGGTCGATGCCGCTCTGGCCGATGAAGTCCTCGTGCAGGCTCTTGCCCGCGTCCTCTTCCAGGTGCGCGCGAACCAGTCGCACGGTCTTCTTCTCACGCGCCGCGTCGGCGGCGCCCTTGCCGGTGTCGAGAAAGAACGTCACCGAGCCACCCTGCACCACCGGGATCTCGTACTGACTGATCTGGTAGCCCTTGGGCAGGTCGGGGTAGAAGTAGTTCTTGCGCGCGAAGACGCTCTTCTCGGCGATGTGCGCGCCCACGGCCAGGCCCAGGCGGATGGCGCAGGCCACGGCCTCGCGGTTCATCACGGGCAGGGTGCCGGGCAGCGCGAGGTCGACCGCGCAGGCCTGGGTGTTGGGTTCGGCGCCGAAGGCGGTGGCGGCGCGGCTGAAGATCTTGGATCGGGTGGCGAGCTGGGTGTGCGTCTCGAAGCCGATCACGACTTCGTAGCCTTGCACCAGCAGGGAGGCGGTTGGCTTGCTCATGGTCAGAACCCTGCGGGCGTCTTGGTGTGCCAGTCGGTGGCCTGCTGGAAGGCGTGCGCGGCCTGCAGCAGCTCGGCCTCTTTCAGGTAGTTGCCCATCAATTGCAGGCCCACGGGCAGGCCCCTGTTCTCGCCGGACCCGCCAAAGCCCGCCGGCACGCTCATGCCCGGCAGGCCGGCCAGGCTGCCTGGCAGCGTGAAGATGTCGGCCAGGTAGTTGGCGACCGGGTCGTCCGCCTTCTCGCCGATGGCCCAGGCCACGGTGGGCGCGGCCGGGCCGGCGATCAGGTCGCACTGCGTGAACGCCTGCTGGAAGTCCTGCGCGATCAGGCGGCGGATCTGCTGCGCCTTGAGGTAGTAGGCGTCGTAGTAGCCGTGGCTGAGCACGTAGGTGCCGATCATGATGCGCCGCTGCACCTCGGGGCCGAAGGCCTCGCTGCGCGACTTCTTGTACATGTCCAGCAGGTCGTCGTATCGGGCCGCACGGTGGCCGAACTTGACGCCATCGAAGCGGCTGAGGTTCGAGCTCGCCTCGGCCGGCGCAATGATGTAGTAGACCGGAATGGCCAGCTCGGTACGGGGCAGCGACACGTCCACCAGCGTGGCGCCCAGCTTCTCGACCTCGGCCAGCGCGGCGTGCACCGGCGCCAGCACGTCGGCGGCCACGCCCTCACCGAAGAACTCCCTCGGCAGGCCGATGCGCAGCCCCTTGAGCGGCTGCGCGGCGGTGGCGCCCTCGCGGGGCTGGCCGAGCAGGCGGCTGTAGTCTTCGGCCGGGTGGTCCAGGCTGGTGGAGTCGCGATCGATGTCCGGCCCGGCCATGGCCGTGAGCAGGGTGGCGCAGTCGGCCGCGCTGCGGGCCATGGCGCCGGCCTGGTCCAGGCTGGAGGCGAAGGCCACCATGCCGTAGCGCGAGCAGCGGCCGTAGGTGGGCTTGATGCCGGTCACGCCGCAGAAGCTGGCGGGCTGGCGAATGGAGCCCCCGGTGTCCGTGCCGGTGGCGGCGGGCAGCAGGCGTGCGGCCACGGCCACGGCCGTGCCGCCCGAGGAGCCGCCAGGCACGCGGGTGGTGTCCCAGGGGTTGTGGGCCGGCCCGTAGGCCGAGTTCTGGTTGCTGCCGCCCATGGCGAACTCGTCGCAGTTGAGCTTGCCCAGGCTCACGGCGCCGGCCTGCGCCAGCTTCGTCACCACGGTGGCGTCGAAGGGGCTCTGGTAGCCCTCGAGCATTTTCGAGCCCGCGGTGCTGGGAAAGTCGCGCGTGACGAAGATGTCCTTGTGCGCGATGGGCACGCCCAGCAGCGGTGTGCGCTCGCCGGCCGCAAGGCGCTCGTCGGCCACCCGGGCCTGGGCCAGCGAGGCCTCTTCGTTGAACGACAGGTACGCCCCCAGCGCCTGGTGCTGCTTCGCGCGCGCCAGCAGGTGCTGAGTGGCTTCGGCGCTGCTCGTCTGCTTGTCGGCGATGGCCTGCGCGAGCTCGGCCACGCCCATCTCGTGGAGCGCCTTCATTCGATCACCTTCGGCACGAGGAACAGGCCGCGCTCCACGGCCGGAGCGCTCTTCTGGTTGGCCTCGCGCGCGTTCGGCTCGCTCACCACGTCGGGGCGCAGGCGCAGGGCCACGTCCTCCATCACGGCCGTGGGGTGGGCCAGCGGCTCCACGCCGGTGGTGTCGACGGCGTTCATGCGCTCGACAATGTCGAAGAAGCCGTTGAGTTGCGCGAGCATGCGCTCGCTGTGCTCGGCGTCGAGTTCGAGGCGCGCCAGGTTGGCGATGCGCCCGATGTCTTGAAGGGTCAGGGACATGGTGCTGGGGGTGAAGGAGCCTGCTCCACGGGTGCGGCGAAGGCCTGCAACCGGTTGCAAAACGGCGCTTTTGCGGGGCAAACCGCCCTGTTTTCGTGCGGTTGTACACAGGCGTTCGGGTATTATCCAGCGTTCGGCGGAGTCGGCCTTCTGGCCCGGTTTTCGTCACCGAATCAATCACTTAGCCCCGATGTCCGGCCCGATCTTCGGCCCCACCCCCGGCTGCACGCGCTCGCGTGAGCGCACGCATTCCACAGGATTCACCCACCATGTTTGAAGCGTTCCGTCGGAGTTTCTCGACCGACCTGGCCATCGACCTCGGCACCGCCAACACCCTCATCTACGTGCGCAACAAGGGCATCGTGCTCGACGAGCCCTCGGTCGTGTCCATCCGCCACGAAGGCGGTCCGCAGGGCAAGAAGACCATCCAGGCCGTGGGGCGCGAGGCCAAGGCCATGCTCGGCAAGGTGCCCGGCAACATCGAGGCCATCCGCCCGATGAAGGACGGGGTGATCGCCGACTTCACCGTCACCGAGCAGATGCTCAAGCAGTTCATCAAGATGGTGCACCCGCGCTCGATGTTCAAGCCGAGCCCGCGCATCATCATCTGCGTGCCCTGCGGCTCCACCCAGGTCGAGCGCCGCGCGATCCGCGAATCGGCCCTGGGCGCCGGCGCCAGCGAGGTCTACCTGATCGAGGAACCCATGGCCGCGGCCATCGGCGCCGGCCTGCCGGTGACCGACGCCTCCGGCTCCATGGTGGTGGACATCGGCGGCGGCACCACCGAGGTGGGTGTCATCAGCCTGGGCGGCATGGTCTACAAGGGCAGCGTGCGCGTCGGTGGCGACAAGTTCGACGACGCCATCATTGCCTACATCCGCCGCAACTACGGCATGCTGATCGGCGAGCCCACGGCCGAAGCGATCAAGAAGGAAATCGGCTCGGCCTTTCCGGGTTCCGAGGTGCGCGAGATGGAGGTCAAGGGCCGCAACCTCTCCGAGGGCGTGCCACGCAGCTTCACCATCAGCTCCAACGAGGTGCTCGAAGCCCTCACCGAACCCCTCAACCAGATCGTCAGCGCCGTCAAGAACGCGCTGGAGCAGACCCCGCCCGAACTGGGCGCCGACATCGCCGAGCGCGGCATGATGCTCACCGGCGGCGGCGCCCTGTTGCGCGACCTGGACCGCCTGCTGGCCGAAGAAACCGGCCTTCCCGTGCTGGTGGCCGAAGAGCCGCTCACCTGCGTGGTGCGCGGCTGCGGCATGGCCCTGGAGCGCATGGAGCGCCTGGGCACGATCTTCACCAGCGAATAAGGGCCGCGTTCCGCGCGGCGAGCCACCATGCCACTGGGCACGCTGGACCGCACCCCACCGCCGTTCTTCAAGCAGGGCCCCTCGGCCCTGTCCAAGCTCGTGGTGTTCAGCGCCGTCGCGCTGTTCCTGATGGTGGCCGACCTGCGCTTTCGCGTGGCGCAGCCCGTGCGCGCGGTGCTCGCCACCGTGCTTTACCCCGTGCAATGGGCCGTGCTGCAACCCGTGCAATTGGTGGGCGCCGCCGGCGGCTACGTCACCAGCCTGCACGCCGCGCAGCAGAACGAGGCCGACGCCGTGCGCCGCCTGGCCGACCAGGCCGCGAACAGCCTGCAGGTGGAGCAGCTGCGCAAGGAGAATCAGCGCCTGCGCGAACTGCTGTCCATGCGCGAGCGGGTGATGCCGCGGGCCATCGGCGCTCAGGTGGTCTACGACGCCGCCGACCCCTACTCCCGCCGCGTGGTCATCGACCGCGGCCAGACGCATGGTGTGCAGGCTGGCTCACCGGTCATCGACGAGTCGGGCGTGCTGGGCCAGGTCACGCGTGTGTACCCGCTGATCGCCGAGGTGAGCCTGCTGGTGGACCGCGACCAGGCCATTCCCGTGCTGGACGTTCGCTCCGGGGTGCGCAGCGTGGCCTACGGTGAGCCCGCCAGCGACGGCGACGGCCTTGCCTTGCGCTACACCCTGGCCGAGACCGACATCCGCGAGGGCGACCTGCTCACCACCAGCGGCGTGGACGCCGTCTACCCGCCCGGCCTGCCGGTGGCGCGCGTGACGACCGTGGAACGCCAGAGCGGCTCCTCCTTCATGCGCATCCGCGCCGAGCCGCTGGCCCGCATGGACGGCACGCTGCACGTGCTGGTGCTGGAGCCCGCCGGCGCGCAGGTGCCCCCGCCACCCGCCGCAGCGCCCGCCAGCGATGCCGCCAAGCCCGGCGGCGTGCCGGGCGCCAAGGGCGCTGTGCGACCGGGCAACCGGGGGGCCACGCCATGATCATGCGCCCCGGCCAGCAACTGCTGCTGCCCGCCAACACCGTTTTCATCTGGTTCAGCCTGCTCATTGCGCTGGCGCTGAACATGCTGATGAACATGGGCCTGTTCGGGCGGGCCGCCTGGGTGCCCGACCTGCTGGCCCTCACCCTGGTGTTCTGGTGCGTGCACCAGCCACTGCGCATCGGGGTGGGCACGGCCTTCTTCTTCGGCCTGGCCATGGACGTGCACCAGGGCGCGCTGCTGGGCCAGCACGCGCTGGCCTATACCGTCATGGCCTTCGGCGCCGTGGCCATGCACCGGCGCCTGCTGTGGTTTCCGGTGCTGCAGCAGTCGCTGCAGGTGCTGCCGCTGTTTGCGGTGGCGCATCTGCTGGGCATGGTGGTGCGCCTGCTGGGTGGCGGCAGCTTCCCGGGATGGCCCTACTTCCTTTCGCCACTGATCGAGGCCATGCTGTGGCCTGTCGTCACGGTGATGTTGCTGGCCCCGCAGCGCCGCGCACCCGATCCCGACGACAACCGCCCGATCTGACCCCACAGCCAAGGCCATGACCGAACTGCGCAACGTCGATGCGGACATCTGGCAGTTCCGCCAGCGCGTGATCGTGGTCGCGCTGGCGGTGCTGTTCGCCTTCGGCCTCATCGTGGCGCGCATGAGCTGGCTCCAGGTGCACAAGCACGAGGAGTTCATGGCCCAGGCCGAGAGCAACCGCACGGCGGTGATTCCGGTGGTGCCCAACCGGGGCCAGATCGTCGACCGCGACGGGCGCGTGCTGGCCAGCAACTACTCCGCCTACACGCTGGAGCTCACGCCCTCGCTGATCGAGGACCTGGACGAGACCATCACCGGCCTGCGCGAGCTGGTCGACATCGGCCCGCGCGACGAGCGACGCTTTCGCAAGCTGCTCGAGGAGTCGCACCGCTTCGATTCGCTGCCCATCCGCACCCGCCTGAGCGACGAGGAGGTGGCGCGCTTCACCGCCCAGCGCTTCCGCTTCCCCGGCGTCGAGGTGCGCGCGCGCCTGCTGCGCCACTACCCCAACGGTGAAACGGCCAGCCATGTGGTCGGCTACATCGGCCGCATCAACCAGCGCGAGAAGGAGCTCATCGCCGACTGGCCCGAAGAAGAGCAGGCCAACTACCGCGGCACCGAGTACATCGGCAAGCTCGGCGCCGAGCAGCAGCACGAGCAGTTGCTGCACGGCACCACGGGCTTCGAGCGCGTCGAGACCTCGGCCGGCGGTCGCGCGGTGCGCTCGCTCGCGGCCACGCCGCCCACGCCGGGCGACACCGTCGTGCTCACCATCGACGCCAAGCTGCAGCACCTGGTCGAGACGCTGTACGGCGATCGCCGGGGCGCGCTGGTGGCCATCGACCCGCGCAACGGCGAGGTGCTGGCCTTCGTCTCCAAGCCCACCTTCGACCCCAACCTCTTCGTCGAGGGCATCGACGTGGACAACTGGCGCGCGCTCAACGAATCGCTCGACAAGCCGCTGCTCAACCGCGCCCTGCGCGGCACCTACCCGCCGGGCTCCACCTACAAGCCCTTCATGGCCATGGCCGCTCTGGAAACCGGCGCGCGCAAGGCCGAAACGGTCATCAACGACCCGGGCTACTGGATGCTGGGCAACCACCGCTTCCGCAGCCATGGCGACGGCGGGCTGGGCGCGGTGGATCTGCGCCGCAGCATCATCAAGTCGAGCAACGTCTACTACTACTCGCTGGCCAACGAGATGGGCGTGGACGCCATCCACGACTTCATGAAGCCCCTGGGCATCGGCCAGATCACCGGCATCGACCTCAAGGGCGAGGTGCGCGGCGTGCTGCCCAGCCAGGAATGGAAGCGCAACACCTACAAGCGCCCCGACCAGCAGCGCTGGTACGCGGGCGAGACCATCTCGCTGGGCATCGGCCAGGGGTACAACAACTTCACCATGCTGCAGATGGCCAACGCCATGGCCACGCTGGCCAACGGGGGCATCAAGCACGCCCCGCACCTCTCGCTGGCACGGCGCAACCCGCTCACGGGGCAGGTCGACCCCTTGCCCGCGCCTCCCACCGAGAACCTGAACTTCAAGCCCGAGCACGTGCGCGCCGTGCTCAGTGCCATGCAGGCCGTCACCACCGAAGGCACCTCGGCGCGCGTGTTCTCGGGCGCCGGGTACACCAGCGGCGGCAAGACCGGCACGGCCCAGGCCGTCACCATCGGCCAACGCGAGCGCTACGACGCCAGGAAGCTCGAGGAGCACCAGCGCGACCACTCGCTCTACCTGGCCTTCGCGCCGGCCGACGCGCCGCGCGTGGCGCTGGCCGTGATCGTGGAGAACGCCGGCTTCGGCGCCGCGGCGGCAGCCCCCATCGCGCGCCGCGTGTTCGACTACCTGCTGCTCGGCCAGTACCCGAGCGAGCAGGACATCGCCTCCCTGCAAGCCGGCGGCGGCGGCCCGCCGCAGGGCACACCGCGCCAGGTCAGCGAGGTGCCCTGGCCGCCCGCCGAGCCAGCGCCCTAGGCGGCGCGGTCACTGCAGCCGGAATAGGCCAAAAGGCAGGATCCCGCGGGTCATCCCCAACTGGCGGCCAGCACAGGTGTCAACACCGCTTGCTGCTCGGATGTCAGCAAGAGTTGTCCCGGCGGCGGCGGCGCGAATGCCGCCATGGCCTGCACCAGCGCATCGACCTGTTGGGCGAACAGCGTATCGCCGCTGGCGGTTTCGAAGGCGTCGATCCGCGTAGGTGTGCTGCTGTACCAGCCATTCAGTCGAACCACGTCATCGGTACCCATGACGCGGACCTCCAGATGGCTGTTCTCGCGCCGGAACCAGAGCTGATGGTGTTCGATTCCCTCGCAAAAGAACAACTTGTCTTCAACGGCCACGTCGTTGTCGGCAAGGTATTCGGGGTTGTGGATTTCATCCTTTCCGTCGCCGCGTCCAAACCGGTAGATATCCGAGCCAGCGCCGCCATTGAGGTAATCGTTGCCTGCGCCACCGTGGAGTACATCGTCGCCAGCGTCGCCATACAAGCGGTCGTCGCCGCCCCCGCCAAACAGATGGTCGTCGTCGGCCCCGCCGTACAGGTGATCGTTGCCATCCCCACCATCGAGCGCATCCTGTCCGGCACTACCACGCAACAAGTCGGACCCGCCTTCTCCCGAGAGTGCATCGTCGCCGGCCAAGCCCAGGAGTTCATCGTCTCCGCCAGCTCCATACAGCGCGTCATCGCCAGCGGCACCGTCCATTCGATCGTTGGCCGACGTGCCGAAGCCGTGCCCCACGCCCACGCCACGCAGCTCTTCGGGGATCGGGCTGCCTTCGGGCAGTTCGGCCAGCCAGCGGCGCAGCAAGGCCTGCGCGTCCACGCCGGCGACGGCAAGCGGTGCGCCGGCGTGCAGGCTCAGGTCGGCCAGGTCCAGCAGCGCCTCGCGCGGGTCGCTCTCGTGGCGTTCGGTCAGCCGCGCCTGCATGCCCGCACCGTCCCAGCGCACACTGGTTTCGTCGATGACCAGATCGATTCCGTCCAGATACGGCTTGAGTCGCGTCTGCATCGCCAGCGCGCCGTAGACGCCGTCCTCCAGCGCCGTCCAGCTCTCTTGGAGAAGCCGCTGCCGTGTCGATCCCGTCCACACGTTGGTGGTGCCATTGGGCTTGAGCGTGACGTAGTGCTGTCCATTGAAAGCCTCGAGCACCGCGATGCGTTCGCGCCAGAGGGCGGTTGCCTCGGCATCGAGCTGGTGCAGATCGAATGTCACGGTGTGTCCTGCGGCAGACCAATCGCTCAGCGTGACGAAGTCGCTGGTCTCTGCCCAGGCGTGGAGGATGGGCTCTAGCAGCACGCGCTGCGCATCGCGTGTTTCGGCCAACGCGAATTGGTTCAGCAGATCGGCCAGCGCGGGCGACAGGGCGGCCGCTTCGCGCAGATCGCGCACCGCGCCCGAGCCCTGCATGTCGGGCAAGGCTGTATTGATTGACGATGCGACGGGCGTGTTGAACGCGCGATGGAAAGGGTTCTCGGCGAACCAGGCGTCCGTGTACGCATGGATCTGGCCGTCGAGGTTGAAGCTGCCCAAACCATCCAGGCGCGTGCCATCGGCCAGGGTTTCGGCGTGCGCCGTTGGCGCAAGGTCGATCTGTGAGAGGCCGATGGCGTCGAGCGCATGCAACTCACCCGGGTCGCTGACACCGTCCTGGTCCTGATCGCGCCACACCCGAAGGGCGGCGAAGCCCGCATCGCGCGCATCGATCACGCCGTCGGCATTGCCGTCGAGCGCACCCAAGGCCTCGAAACCGTCTGCGGCGTATGCACCATCGTTCAGCAGGGTGTGGTTGCCGAACAGCTCGCGCCCCGAGTCAATCCAGCCATTGCCATTGCGGTCCAGCACCAGCAAGCCGTCGTCGGCCCCCGGCCCAGGCGGTGCCGGTGCGCAGGCCATCGGCGTTGTGGTCGAACAGGACGGCGCCGGTCAACGCTGAGATTTCGATGCCGTCGCCATCGAGGTCCAGCACGAGGGGCGAGGAGTTCTTGCGCGAACTCGTGAAGCGCGTGTTGGTGGTGGGGTCGACGCCATAGGGATGGATATCACCCCAGCCTTCGGCGGTCCACGTGGATGGGAGCGGGTCTTTTTCCATGTACAGCGGGATGAACCAGGGCGCGAGGCCGCTGGACGAGAAGCGCACGTCGGCACCGGCGTACTGCAAGGCGGCGATGGACCAGGTGGCGCAGTTCCAGGTTCTTTCACCGCTTCCATAGCCCGGCAGCGTCCAGGTGACGCCTCGCTTGGACAACTCGACAAACTCTCGCAGCTTCTGCAACTCTGCACTGGTGACGGGAATGGGGTCCGACGTCAAGCCTCGGCCGGCATAGTCCCGGGCGTCGGTACTGATGACCTCCCCTGGCGCGGTGTATGCGACCGGATTCGGGTACAGCCCGGCGGACTCGATCGAGCCGTCCGAGTGGTGGATCTCGATCCATGCGTGCCCGACCCTTGAGATATCTCGGCGGCTGTTCTTGACAGTGCCGGGCATGACGGATCGGACATAGACAGTAGCTGTCATTCAATGCTCCCTTGAGATGAAAAGTGAAAGTGAATCTCTCCTCGCGAGGCGTACCTCACCACTGCGCGGAACGGAGAGGAAATCCCGTCGCAGCCGAAACGATGTCGATCGATGCCATGGATCAAGGTGGCGTCGGTGATATGAGCGCAGGGGTTGGCAACGATGGGAACGGCGACCGAGCGGATGACGGCTTTCAGTTCGAGGACGTCTTCGTCCGAGGCATCGCCGGACAGCGTGATGGACTTGCAGTCGCGCCAGACTTCTTCGAGCAACAGGAACGAACAGCCCGCAGAGCGATTCGTGCCCAAAGTGGTAGGCGCAATCAGTTCGCCCAACCGGGGAGACTTCTTCGCAACGGCGGATCGGATGAGCTCTTCCATCACCATCGACTGCCGATCCATGGTCAAGCTGAACACCGCGTACCGCGATACGAAGTACGTGCCGTAGAACAGCAGCACCGGCAGCAGCGCGAACAGCAGCCGCCGACGCCAGCGGGCCCGCGCGCTCATGGCGCCACCCGCATGGTCAACACGGCGTTAGTCACGCCGCGCTGGATGTGCGCCCACTCCGCCTCCAGGCTGCGCCGGTAATGCACCGACACCAGCACCGGCCAGCCGTGGCGCTCCAGCGACCAGACCTGCACGCAGTGCCGGGGCAGCACGGGGTCGTTGCTGCAGGCGATGTAGGCCAGCAGGTGCCCGGCATCGTCGTAGGCCAGGTGGCGGTCGTCCGGCACCGGGCCGAGCCCTTCGTGCCTTGCCGCCTGCAGGGCCGGTGGCACGAAATCGACCCGGTGCTGTCGGCCCTGCTGTGCTGGCGCGGGCCAGTGGGCGTCGTCGGTCACGCGCTCGCGCACGAACCGGCGCAGGGCATCGGCACCGGGAAAGCGCTCGCCGCTGAGGACCAATGCCAGCACCCAGGGATGGTCGGCCTCGGCTTCAAGCGCCTTGAGGCCCGCGGACAACGGGCCCGGTTCGTGGACCGGCGTCAGCTCCGGGTGCCGCAGGAGCATGCCGAAGCGGCGGATGGACGAGGTGGGGGTGCGCACCGGCACGTGGCGCGTCCACTGCCCCCAGGCCGGATCGCCATCGAACTCCGGGTAGTCGGCCGCCCCGGGCGGGATGTGGACCGGCACGCCACCCAGCAGCCCGACAGTGGGTACGCGCGGGCCCCAGTGCGTGGGCGCTTGCGCCGGGACATAGCCCGACCAGTTCGCGTACTGAAAGCCATGGCCCAGTGCCACGCAGGCGGCCAGGGCCGCCCCTGCCCACGCGATCCGCAACATCCACTTCAGCGCGTGTGCGCGCGTCGATGCCTCAAGCCCCATCCGCTCCTCCTTGCCTTGGCGGGAGGATCATGCGGGAGCGGGTGTGCGCCTAACCCCCGGGTGTACGACCCACGCGCGCTATCGCCACCACCTTCGCCCAGGTGTTTCGTCCATGGCGCACCGGTACAGGCATGGCGAAACGACCGAACACCGTGCTCATTTGACGCTCCCATTGATGAATTGCACCTGCCGGATGGGCGGTGGTGATGTCGGGTGTTGCTGCACCCGGATGAGGCCAATGTCATGCTGGCCGAAGCACATGGAGTCAGAGGTCAGTTCTGCAACAGTCGTCTCGTTGATGAGCAGCACCCGCGCAATTGCCTTGCCCTGAAACGCCACCAGATACCAGGTCAGGTCCTCGCTGGGCAGATCAAGGCGGCGCACCGCCTGTTCTTCTTCCGGACTCATGTTCTCAATCCCTCGATTGCCCGTGTAGGGACGCAATACGCAGATGCGCTCTTCGAGCGATCCGAAGAGCGATGCCAATGGGCGCTCGCCGATGTCAATCAACGCTTGGGGCACTTGCGTTTCGCGAGACAGTCGATCGAGCTGACGGGTGCGCTTGAACTCGTTCCAGCCGATGAGCGCGACGCTCACGGCCAGCGTCCCGACGACGATGACGAGAAGTAGTGCGACCCCCTTCCTGAGGAGACGGAGCGTGTCGTGGAACTTGGAGTGCATGAGGGCAAGGGGAGAAGGCGTTGGGTGAAGTCGCTTACGAGGACCGCATGCAAGACTCACCCATGCCATGGCGGATGGATCTTGCAGAAGCCTTGTGGCGGCTACCCCCAGGTGTAGCGCCCTCACGGCCACCGAGCCTGGTGTTCGTCGACCGCAGGCCGACTACCGCAGCCAGGCGTCCCAGGTGGTCTTGAGGATCAGCGCCCCCACCACCACGATGAACACCCAGCGCACGAACCCGCTGCCGTGCTTGAGCGCCAGCCGCGTACCGGCCAGGCTGCCCACCACATTGGCCAGCGCCATCACCAGCGCGTAGTGCCACCACACGTGGCCCTTGAGCGCGAACAGCAGCAGCGCCGCCAGGTTGGACGCCGTGTTCAGCAGCTTGGCACTGGCGCTGGCGTGCAGGAAGTCGAAGCCCAGCCAGCGCACGAACAGGAAGACGAAGAAGCTGCCCGTGCCCGGACCGAAGAAGCCGTCGTAGAAGCCGATGACCACGCCCATCACACAGGCCGCTGCGGTGAGACGGCGCCCGGCGAAGGCCGGGTCGTGCGCGTGGCCCAGGTCCTTGCGCATGAGCGTATAGACCAGCACGGCGCCCAGCACGAACGGCAGCGCGCGGCGCAGGAAGTCGGGCGAGATCACCGTGACCGTCCAGGCCCCCGCCATCGCCCCGATGAACGCCGCGGCCGCCGCCGGCAGCAAGGAGCGCCAGGGCATGTCCACGCGTCGCGCGTACTGCACCGTGGCCGCCGCCGTGCCCAGCACCGCCGCCCCCTTGTTGATGCCGAACAGCGTGGCCGGGTGGGTGGTGGGGAAGACCGCGAACATCGCCGGCACGAGGATCAGCCCGCCCCCGCCCACGATCGAGTCCACGAAACCAGCGAGCAGCGAGGCGGCCGAGACGAGCAGCAGTTCCATAGGACACGGATTCTCGCCGCGCCGAGCACGCCCACACCCAGGCTGCCATGGATCCGGCTCCGCCGGTCCATCGGCAGCGTCCCCCCCGGGGGAAGCGCCGAAGGCGCGCAGGGGGGAGCCTAAAAAGAAAGAGCCGACCTTGTGGGTCGGCTCTGTCGGGGTGCCTGTGCGGCGTGTCCGGCGGTGCCGGTACGGGTGTCTCCTCGGTCTCCAACGTCCTGAATACCCTACCGAGCACCAGGCAATGCAGGGACTGTAGCGGCTTGCACCGCCCGGGTGCATCCGGGCTTTCCCTTGCACCGGGCCGGTCCTGGCACAGGAAATGCACCACGCCGTGCACAACCACGTTGGGGGATTCGTATGCCAGACATCAGCGGCCCCGCCCTGGCGGCCCTGGACAGCCTCTCCGCCGCCGACACCGCCTGGGTGATGGTGAGCACCGCCCTGGTGCTGCTCATGACCCTGCCCGGTATCGGTCTGTTCTACGGCGGCATGGTCCGCCGCTTCAACGTCATCAACACCATGGCCAGCGTGATGGGCATCGCCGCCCTGGTCAGCGTTCTCTGGTTTGCGATCGCTTACTCACTGGCTTTCACGCCCGGAGGCTCATTCGGGGGAATCATCGGTGGCCTGTCCCGCGCGGGCTTCGCGGGGCTGGACTACCTGGGTCAAGGTGGTCAGGTGGCGGTGAGCCACATCGCCCCGCACCTGCCGGAATCGGTGTTTGCCATGTTCCAGCTCAGCTTCGCGGTCATCACCTGCGCGCTGGTGGTAGGCGCTCTGGTGGAGCGCATGAAGTTCGGCGCCCTGCTCGCTTTCTCCGGGCTGTGGCTGCTGCTGGTCTACGCGCCCATCGCGCACTGGGTGTGGGAGCCGGGCGGCTGGCTGGCGCAACTCGGTGCGCTCGATTTCGCGGGCGGTGCGGTGGTGCACATCAACGCCGGCGCGGCGGCCCTGGTCTGCGCCTACGCGCTGGGGCCCCGGCAGGGCTACGGGCGCGAACCCTTCCTGCCCTTCAACCTGGGCCTGACCATGGCCGGCACCGGCCTGTTGTGGGTGGGCTGGTTCGGGTTCAACGGCGGCTCGGCCCTGGCGGCCGACGGCCGCGCGGGCCTGGCCATCGCAGTCACGCACATCGCCGCCGCCGCCGGTGCGCTGGCCTGGATGGCGGCCGAGTGGTGGGCCCGCCGACGCGCCACGCTCCTGGGCCTGTGTTCGGGTGTGGTAGCCGGCTTGGTGGCCATCACGCCCGCCGCCGGCTTTGTGGGGCCGCGCGCGGCCCTGCTGATCGGCGTGGCGGCGGGCTTCGCCTGCTACTGGGGCGCCACGGGCCTCAAACGCCTGCTGCGCGCCGACGACTCGCTCGACGTCTTCGGGGTGCACGGCGTGGGCGGCCTGGTGGGCGCGCTGCTCACCGGCGTGCTGGCCGACCCGGCCATTTCGGGACTGGAGGGCAGCGTGCTCACCCAGCTCATTGCCTGCGTGGCGGTGCTGGCCTACAGCCTGGTGATGACCACGGTGGTGCTGTTCATCGTGTCGCGCTTCGCGGGCCTGCGCGTGCGCGCGGACGACGAGCGCCAGGGGCTGGACGCTTCGCTGCACAACGAACGCCTGGGCGGCTGAGCGCGGTCCGGGCCATGAGCAACACGAGCGAGCTGTTCGCCATCGCGGCACACCTGCATGTGCTGCTGCGGCGCAAGACGGGGCGCGTGACCGACACCGAATGGCTCGCGACCAACGCGGAGTACGCGCGCGCCATCGTGCGCTTCGCGCGCGAGAAGGCCACCGCCGAGGGCCACGAGGACCTTCGGCAATGGGCCGACAAGCTGGAAGCGGCCATCGTCGACATGGGCGCCACGCCGCGCAAGACCCTGCTGGACGTGGCGGCCGAAGCCCTGCGCACCGCGCCACCCGGGCCAGCGCCCGCGGGCGCCGATCACAAGTACGTGGGCGGGCTGCGCTGAGGGCTGTCAGGCTCCCTCGCGTATCCAGCGCGCCGCCTTCTCCGCGATCATCAGCGTGGGGCTGTTGGTGTTGCCGCTGGTGATGGTGGGCATCACGCCCGCGTCCACCACGCGCAGACCGGCAATGCCGCGCACGCGCAGGTGGCTGTCCACCACGGCCGTGTCGTCGTCGGCGCGGCCCATCTTGGTGGTGCCCACAGGGTGGAAGATCGTGCTCGCGATGTCGCCGGCCAGGCGCGCGAGCTCGTCATCGCTCTGGTATTGCGGGCCCGGTTTGAACTCCTCGGGCTTGAATGGCGCCAGCGCAGGCTGGGCCACGATGCGCCGCGTCACGCGCAGGCTGTCGGCGGCCACGCGGCGGTCCTCGTCCGTGGCCAGGTACAGCGGTGCGATGGCGGGCGCGGCCTCGGGGTCGGCGCCGGTGATGCGCACGTGGCCGCGGCTGGTGGGGTTGAGGTTGCACACGCTCGCGGTAAAGGCCGGAAAGGCGTGCAGCGGCTCGCCGAAGGCGTCCAGGCTCAGCGGCTGCACGTGGTACTCCAGGTTGGCGTGCGGCTGCGCGGGATCGCTGCGCGTGAAGGCGCCGAGCTGGCTGGGCGACATGCTCATGGGCCCGCTGCGCGACAGCGCGTACTGCAGGCCGATGCGGGCCTTGCCCCACAGCGAACCGGCCAGCACGTTGAGCGTGGGCGCGCCCTGCACCTTGTAGACGGCGCGGATCTGCAGGTGGTCCTGCAGGTTCTCGCCCACGCCCTTGAGTTCATGCACCACGTCGATGCCGTGCGCGCGCAGCAGCGCCGCCGGGCCCACGCCCGAGCGCTGCAGGACCGCGGGCGATCCGATGCTGCCCGCGCTCAGCACGACCTCACGCATGGCCTGCACGCTGACGCGCTCGCCGCCGCGGCGCAACTCGGCGCCGCTGCAGCGCAGTTCGCCATTCGCTGCGCGTTCGAACAGCAGGCGCTCGGTGAGCGTCTCGGTCCACACCGTGAGGTTGGACCGTCGCAGCACCGGGCGCAGGAAGGCCTTGGACGCGTTCCATCGCCAGCCGGCCTTCTGGTTCACCTCGAAATAACCCACGCCCTCGTTGTCGCCGGTGTTGAAGTCGGCCGTGGCGGGCACGCCGGCCTGCTGCGCGGCCTGCGCAAAGGCGTCGAGGATGTCCCAGCGCAGGCGCTGCTTCTCCACGCGCCACTCGCCGGTGCTGCCGCGGCGGCCATTGCCGTGCAGCGCGGCGAATGAAGGGTCCTGCGCGGCGTCGAGGCGGTAGTGGTCCTCGTGCGCGGTGAAGTCGGGCAGGCAGGCGTCCCAGCGCCAGGCGGCGTCACCGGTGGCCTCGGCCCAGTGCTCGTAGTCGCGCCGCTGGCCACGCATGTAGATCATGCCGTTGATGCTGGAGCAGCCCCCCAGGGTCTTGCCGCGCGGGTAGCGCAGGCGCCGGCCATTGAGGCCGGGGTCGGGCTCGGTCTGGTAGCACCAGTCGGTGCGCGGGTTGCCGATGCAGTAGAGGTAGCCCACCGGGATGTGGATCCAGTGGTAGTCGTCCTTGCGGCCGGCCTCCACCAGCAGCACCCGCTTCGTCGGGTCGGCGCTCAGGCGATTGGCCAGCAGGCAGCCCGCCGTGCCGGCGCCGATGACGATGAAGTCGAAGCGGGTGTCGCTCATGCCTTGTCTCGCTCTCGTTGTTGTTTGTCGCGCTGCTGGCGCGCGGGACTTTACTTCGCCGTCGGCATGACGAACTCGGCGCCCTTTGAAATGCTTTCCGGCCAGCGCTGCATGATCGACTTCTGCTTCGTATAGAAGCGCACGCCCTCTTCGCCATAGGCGTGCATGTCGCCGAACAGGCTCTTCTTCCAGCCGCCGAAGCCCTGCCAGGCCATGGGCACGGGAATGGGCACGTTGATGCCCACCATGCCCACCTGGATGCGCCGCGCGAACTCGCGCGCCACGTTGCCGTCGCGCGTGAAGCAGGAGACGCCGTTGCCGAACTCGTGCTCGTTGATGATCTGCACCGCCTGCGCGAAATCGGGCACGCGCACGCAGGACAGCACCGGGCCGAAGATCTCCTCCCTGTAGATCTTCATGTCGGTGCTGACGTGGTCGAACAGCGTGCCGCCCATCCAGAAGCCCTTGTCGCAGCCCTTGCCCGCCGTGGCGCCGCTGAAGCCTCGGCCATCCACCAGCAGCGTCGCGCCTTCCTTGGCGCCCGCGTCGATATACCCGCTGATGCGCTGGTGCGCGGCGGCCGTGACGATGGGGCCCATCTCGGCCGCGAGGTTCATGCCGTCCAGCACCTTCAGCGTCTTCGTGCGCTCGACCAGCTTGGGCATGATCTTGTCGGCCACGTCGCCCACCAGCACCGCCACGCTGATGGCCATGCAACGCTCGCCGGCGCTGCCGTAGGCGCTGCCGATCAACGCGTCCACCGCCTGGTCCAGGTCGGCGTCGGGCATCACCACCATGTGGTTCTTGGCGCCGCCCAAGGCCTGCACGCGCTTGCCGTGGTGCGCGCCGGTCTCGTAGATGTAGTTCGCGATCGGCGTGGAACCGACGAAGCTGATCGCCTTCACGTCGGGGTGCACCAGCAGCGCGTCCACCGCCTCCTTGTCGCCCTGCACCACGTTGAACACGCCGTCGGGCAGGCCCGCTTTCTTCAGCAGTTCGCCCATGAACAGCGAGGCCGAGGGGTCGATGGGGCTGGGCTTGAGCACGAAGCAGTTGCCCGCGGCGATGGCCACCGGGAACATCCACATGGGCACCATCACCGGGAAGTTGAAGGGTGTGATGCCCGCGACCACACCCAGCGGCTGGCGCAGGGTCCAGTTGTCCATGCCGGTGGAGACCTGGTCGGTGAAGTCGCCCTTGAGCAGTTGCGGAATGCCGCAGGCGAATTCGATGATGTCGATGCCGCGCGCGACCTCGCCTTGCGCGTCGGTGAACACCTTGCCGTGCTCGCTGGTGATCAGCTTCGCCAGTTCGTCCTTGTGCTGGTTCACGAGCTCGAGGAACTTGAACATCACGCGCGCGCGGCGGATCGGCGGCGTGTCGGCCCAGGCCGGGAAGGCGGCTTGCGCGGCGGCCACGGCCGCATCCACGTCGGCCGGATTGGCCAGGGCCACGCGGCCGGTGACGGCGCCGGTGGCGGGGTTGGTCACGTCCTGCACGCGCACGGACGAACCGGCGGCGACGCGGCCGCCGATGAAGTGGGCGATGGAGGTGGGGTTCGTGGTCATGGCGGCGGTCCCTGGCGGTGGCGAAGCGGCCCAGTCTAGGCAGCGGCCCCGCCCCTGCCTAGGCGCCGGACTTGAACGCATTGTTTGCCATGGTGAACAATGTGCCCATGAGTCTGGAAAAAGCCGAGCACCTCTGGTCCCACCTGCACTGGCTCACCGTGCTGGCGCAGCACGGCAGCTACACCGCGGCGGCGCAGCGCCTGGGCGTGAGCAAGGCCGCCATGAGCCAGCACATCAGCGAGCTGGAACGCGCGGCCGGCGTGCCCTTGGTGCAGCGCACCACGCGCAGCGTGCGCCTCACCGAAGCAGGCCAGCGCCTGGTCGATGGCCTGCGCGAGCCTTTCGAGCGCATCGCCCAAGGCTTCGCCAGCGTGCGCGACCTGGCCGAGGTGCCGGCGGGCCGCGTCCGGGTAACGGCGCCGGTGGCCTTCGCGCGCCAGCAGCTCGTGCCGCGCATCGCCGATTTCCTGCGCGAGCACCCCGGCATCCGCATCGAGCTCGACCTGTCCGACCGCCTGAGCTCGGTGGCCACCGAGGGTTTCGACCTTGCCATCCGCCACACCGCCGCGCCACCCGACACGCACGTGGCCTGGACGCTGTGCCGCACACGCTCGGTGCTGGTGGCCAGCCGCGCCTACCTGCGCCGCCGCGGCACGCCCGCCACGCCGCAGGACCTGGCCGGCCACGACTGCCTGCACTACCCGCGCGCGCAGGACACGCCGGCCTGGCACTTCCAGCCCGCCGAAGGGCGGCGCAAGGCCAGCGCTCCCCGCACCACGGTGGCGGTGACCGGCCCCTTCGGCGCCAACAACAGCGAGGCACTGCGCGAGGCCGCCCTGGCGGGCCTGGGCATCGCCCTGCTGCCGGACTTCAGCGCGCAGGCCGCGCTGCGCGCCGGCAAGCTGGTGGAGGTGCTGCCGGACTGGGAAGCCGTCGGCACCTTCAGCGACCACATCTACGCCATCCGGCCCTACGCCAGCCATGTACCGCGCGCGGTCACGGTGTTCGTGGCCTGGCTGCGCGGGGCGCTGGCCGAGGGCTTTCCGCTGCGGCCCTGACAGGAACGCCCTGCAGCGCCCATAGATGTTTTCGTCATAAACAACCAAAAACGTATTCGTTCCTTGTTCGCCCGCTTGCCGGGAACATCGCGGCCTTGTCGCTGACACCAGCGCCTCCGAACGACCGACCGAACAAGGAACGAACCATGACCACCCGCCGCCACCTGCTGACCACCCTGGGCGCCGCCGCCCTCACCCTGACGCTGGGCGCCGCCCAGGCCCAGGCGCCCGCACCCGTCACCCTGCTCAACGTGAGCTACGACCCCACGCGCGAGCTCTACGTCGAATACAACGCCGCCTTCGCCAAACACTGGAAAGCCAAAACCGGCCAGGACGTGACCATCAAGCAGTCGCACGGTGGCTCGGGCCGCCAGGCGCGCGCCATCATCGACGGCCTGGACGCCGACGTGGCCACCCTGGCCCTGGCCGGCGACACCGACGCCCTGCACACCAACGGCCAGTGGGTGCCCAAGGACTGGCAGAAGCGCCTGCCGCAGAACAGCTCGCCCTACACCTCCACCATCGTGCTGGTGGTTCGCGCCGGGAACCCCAGGAACATCAAGGACTGGGACGACCTGATCCGACCCGACGTCAAGGTCATCACGCCCAACCCCAAGACATCGGGCGGCGCGCGCTGGAACTACCTGGCCGCCTGGGAATTCGCCAAGCGCAAGTACGGCGGTGATGAAAAAGCCAAGGAATTCGTCGCCAAGCTCTACGCCAACGTGCCCGTGCTGGACACCGGCGCGCGCGGCTCCTCCGTCACCTTCGCGCAGCGCAACCAGGGCGACGTGTTCATCAGCTGGGAGAACGAGGCCTACCTGCTGGAGAAGGAGTTCGGCAACAAGGTGGACTTCGTCTACCCCTCGCTGTCCATCCTGGCCGAGCCCGCGGTGACCGTGGTCGACAAGAACGTGGACAAGAAAGGCACGCGCGCCGTGGCGCAGGCCTACCTGGAGTTCCTCTACACCGAAGAGGCGCAGGACATCATCGGCAAGCACTTCTACCGCCCGCGCTCCGAGAAGGCCCAGGCCAAGTACGCCAAGCAACTGCCCAAGCTCAAGCTGTTCACCATCGACGCCGCCTTCGGCGGCTGGGACCAGGCGGCCAAGGTGCACTTCGCCGACGGCGGCAGCTTCGACCAGATCTACACCCGCAAGTAGGTCTTCCCATGGGAGCGACAATCCTCGCGCCGTTGAAGGCCCCATCAACCCACGAGGAGATTCCCCCCATGCCCAAGGCTTACTGGATGGCCACCTACCGATCGATCAGCGACCCCGCCGCGCTGGCGGCCTATGCCCAATTGGCGGGGCCGGCCCTGCAAGCATTTGGCGCGCGCTTTCTGGCGCGCGGCATGCCCGCGCAGGTGTACGAGGCGGCCGTGCAGCAGCGCGCCGTGCTGATCGAGTTCGACAGCGTGGACCAGGCCATCGCGGCGCACGACAGCCCCGCCTACCAGGAGGCGCTGCAGGCCTTGGGCGATGGCGCCGAGCGCGACATCCGCATCATCGAAGCCATCGCCTGAGCGCTGGCCGGCGGCCGGTGGCCGCCGTTTCTTATGCCGTCATGGCATGAAGAAACAAGAAAACTGTCGTTTGCTTTTGTGAAGGGCACTTCCAGAATCCCGCTCCTGCCCCCTGAACACCATGAGCCTTCGACCATGAACACCGCCCTGCGCACCACCGTCGCCACCCTCGGGCTGGCCCTCAGCACCCTGGCCTCGGCCCAGAGCACCACGCTGCTCAACGTCTCGTACGACGTGGCGCGCGAGTTCTACAAGGACATCAACGCCGCCTTCGTCGAGCAGCAGAAAAAGGCCGGCAAGACCGTGGTGGTGAACCAGTCGCACGCCGGCTCGAGCGCCCAGGCGCGCGCCGTGGCCGACGGACTGGAGGCCGACGTGGTCACCATGAACACCACCACCGACGTCGACTTCCTCGCCGACAAGGGCGTGGTCGCCAAGGACTGGCGCCAGAAATTCCCCCACAACGCCGCGCCCACCACGTCCACCATGCTGTTCCTGGTGCGCAACGGCAACCCCAAGAACATCAAGGACTGGGACGACCTGATCAAGCCCGGCGTGCAGGTCGTGGTGGTCAACCCCAAGACCGGCGGCAACGGCCGCTACGCCTACCTGGCCGCCTGGGGCCAGGTGCGCGCCAAAGGCGGCACCGATGAACAGGCCGCCGCGTTCGTGAAGAAGCTCTACGCCAACGTGCCCGTGCTGGCGCGCGGCGGGCGCGACGCCACCGGCACCTTCCTGCAGCGCAACGTCGGCGACGTGCTGATCACCTTCGAGTCCGAGGTGGTGTCGGTGAACAACGAGTTCGGCGCCGGCAAGGTCGACGCCATCCACCCGAGCGCGAGCATCGTGGCCGAGAACCCGGTCGCCATCGTCGAGCGCACGGTGAACAAGAAAGGCACGGCCGCCGAAGCCAAGGCCTACCTCGACTTCCTCTACACCGAGCAGGGCCAGGAGATCGCGGCGAAGCACAACATCCGCCCGCGCTCGGAAGCGGTGCTGAAGAAGCACGCCGACGTCTTCAAGCCCGTCAAGCTGTTCACGGTGGAGCAGTACTTCGGCTCCTTCGCCGAGGCGCAGAAGACCCACTTCAACGACGGCGGGAAGTTCGACCAGCTCTACACGGTCCGCTGAGCCATGACCGCCACCACGCTGCCCCTGCCGGCAGCGCCCGGCGCGCGGCGCCCCGCGCGCCGCGTGCTGCCGGGCTTCAACATCACCCTGGGCTACACGCTGCTCTACCTGAGCCTGATCGTGTTGATCCCGCTCTCGGCCCTGGTCTTCAAGACCTTCTCGATGACCTGGCCTCAGTTCTGGGACGCGGTGGCTTCACCGCGTGTGCTGGCCTCCTACCGCCTGACCTTCGGTGCCTCGCTGATCGCAGCGCTGGTCAACGTGGTGTTCGGCCTGCTGGTGGCCTGGGTGCTGGTGCGCTACAGCTTCCCCGGCAAGAAGATCGTCGACGCGCTGGTGGACCTGCCCTTCGCGCTGCCCACGGCCGTGGCCGGCATCTCGCTCACCGCGCTGCTGGCCGACAACGGCTGGATCGGCCAGTACGTCGCGCCGCTGGGCATCCAGCTCGCCTTCAACCCCAACGGCGTGGTCATCGCGCTCATCTTCATCGGCCTGCCCTTCGTGGTGCGCACGGTGCAGCCCGTGCTGGAAGACACCGAGAAAGAGCTGGAAGAAGCCGCCAGCAGCCTGGGCGCCACGCGCTGGCAGATCTTCTGGCGCGTGATCTTCCCCAGCATCGCGCCTGCGCTGCTCACGGGCTTCGCCATGGCCTTCGCGCGCGCAGTGGGTGAGTACGGCTCGGTGATCTTCATCGCCGGCAACATGCCCATGGTCTCGGAGATCACGCCGCTGATCATCATCTCCAAGCTCGAGCAGTACGACTACGCAGGCGCCACCGCCGTGGCCACCGTCATGCTGCTCATCTCCTTCGTTCTGCTGCTGGTCATCAACGGCCTGCAGGCCTGGCAGCGCAAGCGCTCCGGTGGAGCGATGGCATGAGCCTTGTACGAACCGAAGCGCCCTGGGTGCGCCGCACGCTGATCGCCATCGCCCTGGTCTTCATGGCGCTGTTCCTGGTGCTGCCGCTGGCCGCGGTGTTCGCCGAGGCGCTGCGCAAGGGCTGGGAAGCCTACTGGGAGGCGCTGAAGGAGCCCGACGCCTGGGCCGCGATCCGCCTCACCCTGATCACCGCCGCCGTGGCTGTGCCGCTGAACCTGGTGTTCGGCGTGGCCGCGGCCTGGGCCGTGGCCAAGTTCGAGTTCCGTGGCAAGGCCTTCCTCACCACGCTGATCGATCTGCCGTTCTCCGTCTCGCCCGTGGTGGCGGGCCTGATCTACGTGCTGGTGTTCGGCGCGCAGGGCTGGCTCGGCCCCTGGCTGGCCGCGCACGACATCAAGATCGTCTTCGCCGTGCCCGGCATCATCCTGGCCACCATCTTCGTCACCTTCCCCTTCATCGCGCGCGAGCTCATCCCGCTGATGCAGGCGCAGGGCAACGACGAGGAGCAGGCCGCGCAGGTGCTGGGTGCCTCGGGCTGGCAGACCTTCTGGCACGTCACGCTGCCCAACATCAAGTGGGGCCTGATCTACGGCGTGATCCTGTGCAACGCGCGCGCCATGGGCGAGTTCGGTGCGGTCTCGGTGGTCTCGGGCCACATCCGCGGCCAGACCAACACCATGCCGCTGCACGTGGAAGTCCTCTACAACGAGTACCAGTCCGTCGCCGCCTTCGCCGTGGCCTCGCTGCTGGCGCTGCTGGCGCTGATCACCCTCGTCATCAAGACCGTGGCCGAATGGCGCATGGAGCGCGAGCTCAAAGCCCTGGCCGAGCTGCCGCCCGAGCGGCCGCGTCACGACCCCGCCGTCGCAGGAGCATCCGTATGAGCATCAACGTCCAGAACATTTCCAAGCACTTCGGCTCGTTCCACGCGCTGGACAACATCCGGCTCGACATCGAAAGCGGCGAGCTGCTGGCCCTGCTGGGCCCCTCGGGCTGCGGCAAGACCACGCTGCTGCGCATCATCGCGGGCCTGGAAACGGCCGACGCCGGCCAGATCGTGATCAGCGGCGAGGACAGCACGCACGTGCACGTGCGCGAGCGCAACGTGGGCTTCGTGTTCCAGCACTACGCGCTGTTCCGCCACATGACGGTGGCCGACAACGTGGCCTTCGGCCTGCGCGTGAAGCCGCGCGGGGAGCGCCCGAGCGAGAAGCAGATCCAGGCCAAGGTCCACGAGCTGCTTCAGCTCGTGCAGCTCGACTGGCTGGCCGACCGCTACCCCGCGCAGCTCTCCGGCGGCCAGCGCCAGCGCATCGCCCTGGCGCGCGCGCTGGCGGTGGAGCCCAAGGTGCTGCTGCTCGACGAGCCTTTCGGCGCGCTCGACGCCCAGGTGCGCAAGGAACTGCGCCGCTGGCTGCGCCGCCTGCACGACGAACTGCACGTCACCAGCATCTTCGTCACGCACGACCAGGAAGAGGCGCTGGAAGTGGCCGACCGTGTGGTGCTGATGAACCACGGCAAGATCGAACAGGTCGGTTCGCCGCGCGAGGTGTGGGAACACCCGGCCACGCCCTTCGTGGCGCGCTTCCTGGGCGGCGTGCCGCTGGTGGGCGACGGCACGCGCCCGTTGCGCCCGCACGAGCTGCAGGTGCAGCGCCTGCTGCCCGGCGTCGACACCACCGGCGCCGTGGTGGCCACCCTGCGCCGCGCGCTGGTGCTGGACCCGGTGGTGCGCCTCGAGCTCGAGTGCACCTCGGGCGGGCACGACCTGATCGAGGCGCGCCTGGGCACGGCGCAGTTCCAGGCCCTGGGCCTGCGCGAGGGCGACACGGTGCTGGTCTCGCCGCGCAGCCCCCTCGGCGCGGCCGACCCCGCCCTGGCCCTGGCCTGAGCGCAGGGGCGCGGTCGCGCCGGTCGCGCTGGCGCGTGGCCCGGGAACCCCGCTGTCGTCAAACGGTCATGCAGGGACACCAGCATCACCGCGCCCCATGGACCACAGCCTTGCACGCCGCCTGCGCCGCGCCGCCATCCGCCAGGAGCGGCTGTGGCGCTCGCACGGTCTGGGCGGCTCGCACGACCCCGACGTGCACGCGCCGCTGCGCCTGACGCTGGCCGAGTTGATGAACCTGCACGGCGAAGCCTCGTTGCCGGTGCTGGTGATGGTGCTCTCGCTGTTCACGCTCATCCCCGTGGGCGGCGCCGGCTGGTTCGTGAGCTTTTTCATCGCAGGCCTGGGCTGGTACTGGGCGCGCGGCCACGAGCGCGTGGCGCTGCCCGGCACGCTGGGCGGCTTCACCTTGAACGAACGCTGGTCGCGCCGCAGCCTGCACGGTCTGGCCTGGCTCTACGCCCTGGCCGACCGCTGGCTGAGTCCGCGCTGGCAGGTCTGGCGCCACGAAGGCACGCGCGGCTGGTGGGGCCTGTGGATTGCGGTGATGGCCTTCATCATCTTCCTGCCCCTGCCCTTCGGCAATGTGCTGCCCAGCGCCAGCCTGGTGCTGCTGGGCCTGGGCTGGCTGTTCCGCGACGGCCTGGCGCTGGCCGTGTCCACCGTGACCGGCGCCGCCGCCATCGCCTATACCCTGGCGTTCGGCCAGCTCGCGATCGACCTGGTGCAGCGCGGCTGGGCCTGGTTGTTCTCCACCTGATGCTGTCACGGGCGACCCCTAGAATCGCCCGAGACCCGCAGCTCAGGCAAATGAACAACCCGCCCCTGGACGACTGTCCGCTCTACGTGGACCTCGACGGCTCGCTCACGCCGAGCGATACGCTGCACGAGTCCGTGGTGCTGTTCGCGCGCCGCCACCCGATGAACCTGCTGCGCATGGTGGTCTGGCTGCCGCGCGGCAAGGCCGGCTTCAAGCGCGCGCTGGCCGATGCCGTGCTGCCCGAGCCCGAGCAACTGCCCTGGCGCACCGACTTCATCGATTTCCTGCGCCATGAACACGCGCGTGGCCGCACCCTGGTGCTGGCCACGGCGGCCGACGTGCGCATCGCTCGCCGCGTGGCCGATCACCTGGGCGTGTTCAGCGACGTATTGGCCACCGGGGACGGCGGCCCCAACCTGAGCCGCGCCAACAAGCGCGAGGCCATTGCTGCGCACGCGCGCCTGCTCGGCCACGAGCGCTGGGCCTACGCCGGCAACAGCGCCGACGACCTGCACGTGTGGGCCGGCAGCGCGCAGGCCGTTGCGGTGAACACGCCCGCCGGCGTGCTGCGGCGCCTGCAGTCCACCCATGCGCCCGCGCAGGTGTTCGAGCACCGCCCGCTCACGCTCAAGACCGTGCTGCGCGCCATCCGGCTCAAGCAGTGGTCCAAGAACGGCCTGTTGTTCGTGCCGCTGCTGGCCGCGCATGCCACGTCACCCGCGCTGTGGTTCACCCTGTTCATGGCCTTCGTCGCCTTCGGCCTGTGCGCCTCGGCCACCTACCTCGTCAACGACCTGCTGGACCTGCCCAACGACCGCGCCCACCGCCTCAAGCGTTTCCGCCCCCTGGCCGCAGGCACCATGGGCATCGCATCCGCCGTGGCCATCGGCGCGGTCATGATCCTCGCCGCCTTCGCACTGGCTCTCTGGGTGGGCGGCGCCTTCACCGCCGCGCTGCTGGTCTACACCGCGCTCACGCTGGGCTATTCGCTGCGCTGGAAGCGCATCCCGCTGATCGACGTGCTGCTGCTGGCCACCCTTTACACCCTGCGCATCGGCGCCGGCGCCCTGGCCGCGCACGTGGACCTGTCCAACTGGCTGCTGGCCATCTCCATCTTCCTGTTCCTGAGCCTGGCGCTGGTCAAGCGCTGCGCCGAGCTGGAAGAGGCCGTGGAGGCGCACCACGCGCCCGCGCCTGGTCGCGGCTACCACCCGCGCGACCTGGCCACCCTGCGCACCATGGGCATGACCAGCGGGTTCATGTCGGTGCTGGTGCTCACGCTCTACATCGATTCGCCCAACAGCCGCGCGCTCTATGGCCAGCCCGACTGGCTGTGGGCCGCCGCGCCCGTGCTGCTGCTGTGGGTGATGCGCATCTGGTTCAAGACCGGGCGGCGCGAACTCTACGGCGAGGACCCGCTGGCCTTCGCGCTGAAGGACCCCTTCAGTTGGGCCACGCTGCTCATCATGGGCGGCATCGGCGTGGCCGCCACCATCGGCTGGCAACCCCACCTATGAAAACCCTCGCCCTGCTGCTCGCGCTGGTCTGTGTGCTCATGTCCTCGGCGGCCCAGCTCGCCATGAAGCGTGGCCTGGGCCCCGGCGGCGCCGACGTGGCCGGCACCTACGCGCAGGCCTTCACCAGTCCCATGGTCTGGCTGGGCCTGATGCTCTACGGCGCCAGCGCGGTGCTGTGGCTGTGGGTGCTGTCGCGGCTGGACGTGTCCCTGGCCTACCCGCTGGTGAGCCTGGGCTTCGTCGTCACCATGCTGCTGGGCGTGCTGTGGCTGGGCGAGCCGTTCTCGTGGCTGCGCGTGGCGGGCTGCACTTTGATCGTGGTCGGCGTGAGCCTGCTGGCCCTGGATGCGCGCGTGTGAAAGCCGACAACAACTCCCTCGCGGCCGCGCGCCGCGTCTTCTGGTGGGCCTTTGGGCTCACGCTGCTGCTCAAGCTGTTCCTGGCCGCGGTGTTTCCCTTCACCGGCGACGAGGCCTTCTTCTACCAGTGGGGCGCGCGCCCGGCCTGGCACTACTCCGACCACCCGCCTCTGGTGGGCTGGCTGATCGCGGGTCTGCGGGCCATCGGCGGTGACACACCCCTGGTGCTGCGCAGCGTCACGCTGCTGGTGACCAGCGCCATCGCCCTGCTGGTGGTGGACCTGCTGCGCCGCCTGCTGCCCGAGGAGCGCGAGGCCCAGGCCTGGCTCGCCGGCGCGGTCTACCTGGCCCTTCCCTGGAGCTGGCTGTTCGTGCTGGTGACGACCGACACGCTGCTGATCCTGTTCATGGCGCTGTCGTTCTGGGCCTATGTGCGTGCGGACACGGCCGAGCGCGCCACGGGCTGGTACCTGCTGAGCGGCGCGCTGCTCGGCGCGGCCTTCTTCAGCAAGTACTTTGCGGCGCTGCTGGGCTTCGCCTACGCGGCCCACGCCTGGGGCTGGCGGCGCGAGCGCTGGTGGGCGCCTTTGCTGGTCTTCGTGGCCGCGCTGCCCGCCATCGCGGCCAACCTCATCCTGAACGCCACGCACGGCTGGAGCCACGTGATGTTCAACGTCTTCAACCGCAACGAGGCATCGGCGTGGTCCCTGGAGACCTTCCTCACCTACCTCGGCATGGCGCTGTACCTGGTCACGCCCTGGTGGCTGTGGCGCGCCGCGCGCTCGCGCGCGCCCGAGGGCGTGAGCGCCACCACGCGCACCACGCTCGCGGTGCTGTGGGTCTTCCCCTTCGTGGTGTTCGCCCTGCTGGCCACGCGCCGCACCATCGGCCTGCACTGGGTGCTGGGCTTCGTGCCGGTGTTCGTGGTGTGGGCCGGCCTGCGCTGCGACGTTCGCCCGCTGCGCCGGCTGTTGGGCTACACGGTCGCGCTGTCGCTGCCGCACCTGTTGGTGGTGCTGGCGCTGGTGCTGAGCCCGGTGTCGTGGTGGGCCACCACCAAATGGGCCGACCGCATCGTGTTCCTGCGCGACAACCCGGCCGTGGTGGCCGCGCTGCGCCAGGGCCTGCCCGCCAACGGCACGATCATGGCCCACGCCTACAACCCGGCGGCGATGCTGGCCTTCCGCCACGGCCAGTACGTGCCGGTGTTCGGTCAGGGCCGCCACCACGCACGACAAGACGACCAGATCGTCGATTTCCGCCGCTACGACGGCCAGCCGATCCGCGTGTTCCAGTACGACGAGCCGGACCTCTCGGCGTACGCCCCCTACTTCCAGCGCGTGAGCAAGCAGGTCTTCGTGGTGGATGGCGCGCAGTTCTGGTTCGTGGATGGCGAGGGCTTCCGCTTCGCGCCCTACCGCGAGAACGTGCTCGCCGCCGTGGCGCGCGACTTCCACGACATCCCGCGCTGGCTGCCGCTGTGGGGCAACCCGTTCTGCGAACGCTACGGGTTCAAGGACTGCTCGCCGGGGCGGTGAGCCCTCAGGGGTGCAGCGCCGCCGCGCCGGACACGGGTTCGCCGAGAAACGGCGCGATGTTGGCCATCGCGCGTTCCACGTACGGGTCCTTCTCGCCCACCGGCGCCACATAGTGCAGGGCAGCGCGCGCCGCCTCCTCGCCCACCAGGCGCGCGATCAGCCAGGCCGCCAGGTACTGCGAAGCCAGGCAGCCACCCGCCGTGGCCACGTTGCCGTGGGCCACGAAAGGCTGCTCCAGCACGCGCACACCCGCTTCCTCGACCCAGGGTTTGGTCGTGAGGTCGGTGCAGGCCGGCACATCGCCCAACAAGCCGAGCTTGGCGAGCACCAGGGTGCCTGAGCACTGCGCCCCGAGCAGTTGTCGCGCGGGATCCAGCCGCAACTGCGCCATCAGGGCCGCATCGGCCACCACCTCGCGGGTCTTGATGCCGCTGCCGACGATCACCGCGTCGGCGGCGCTGGCATCGCGCAGGTCGGCTTGGGCCTCCATCACCACGCCGTTCATGGAGCGCACGCGCGGCGCGGGGCAGGCGATGGAAACGCGCCAGTCGGACCGCTTGATGCGGTTGAGGATGCCGAGCGCGACCAGGGAGTCGAGCTCGTTGAAGCCGTCGAAGGTGAGGATGGCGATGTGCATGGCTGCGGGTCCGTGGGGAAGGCGGACATGCTACGGCGCCAGTGCTCGCGCCAAGGGGCCGATGGCGGCGCCGCGCCCGGGGCCATCCGCGCTCAGTCGAACAGCGCGGTGTAGCGCCGCTGCATTTCCTCTGGCGAGACGTTCTCGATCGAGTGGCCGATGAGCCAGCGGTGGCCGAAGGGACAGCGCACCACGCCGCTGCGCTCGCCGTAGAAGGCGTCGCTGGCCTCGCGCTCCAGCGTGGCGCCGGCGGCCACGGCCTGGGCGAGCATCGCGTCGGCGTCGTCCACGTGCAGGTGCAAGGTGACCGGCGTGGCACCCAGGCTGCGCGCGCTGCGGATGCCGACCTCGGGGAACTCATCGCACAGCATCACGGTGTGCGGACCGAAGGCGAGTTCGGCGTGGCCGATGCGGCCGGAGGGTTCGACCAGGCGGAATTTCTCGTTGGCGCCGAAGGCCTGGCCATAGAAGCGAATGGCGGCGTCGGTGTCGTGCACGCAGAGGTAGGCATAGGTTTCATCGATTCGCATGGCGGCTCCTGGTTGAGGCGGCGAAGCCCGCACTGTGCCGCTCGACGCGCCCTGCGTATAGAAGAAATTGTTCGCGCCGTGAGCGCCCGCTCAGTGGCGGCGCGGCGGCACCAGCGGCAGGTGGTTGGGCTCGTCGGGCGCGAGCGCGCGAAAGCGCCCGGGCGTGAGGCCGGCCATGGCGCGGAACTCGCGGATGAAGTGCGACTGGTCGCTGTAGCCCAGGATGGCCGCCAGGTCGGCGGGCGCGGGGCCGTCGCTCGCGGCGAGCGCCCTCACCGCCGCCTGGAAGCGGCGCACACGCAGCCAGGCCTTGGGGTTGAGGCCGGCGGCTTGGCGGAACTGCAGTTCGAAACGGCGGTGGCTCAGGCCACTGGCGCGCACGGCCGCCCCCACCGAGGGCGATTGCCGCAGCAGCCGCGCGAGCGCGCCGGCCTGCCCCACCACGGGTGGTCGTCGCGCCAGCAGCCAGGCCTCGAACAGGGCGAGCCGCGCGTCCACGGTCGCCGCCTCCATCAGCCGCTCGCGCAGGCGCGGCGCCTCGGGGCCCAGCAGGGCCTCCAACGGCACGTGGCGGCCAGTGACAGCATCCGCGTCCAGGCCGAACAGCCACTGCGCGGCGCCCGGCAGCAGCGTGGCACCCACGCTGGCCGAGCGGGCGTGCAGGCGCTTGAGGTAGGGCGCGGTGCGCGCGCCCGCGAGCACTGCGTTCGCCAGCGGTTCACCCTGCGCGTCGTCGCATGAACGCAGCAGTTGCACCGGCGATTCGTCGAGCCGCAGCACCAGGTGCATGAAGCCGCTGGGCAGCAGGCGCTCGATGCGCGCCTGCGACTCGCCCGCCGGTTCGGCGGCGCAACTCCAGACCTCGCGCACGAAGGGGCGCAGCAGCGGGTGGGGTGCGCGGCGCCGGTTCATGCGAGCCTCAAACGGCGATGACCTTCATTCGCCGACCTCGAAGCGCACGCGCGGCGCCACCGCGCACAGCGGTTCGTAGGCGATGGTGCCGGCCGCGTGCGCGACCTCGTCCACCGGCAACAACGCGCCGTTGCCGGCACGGCCCCACAGCACCGCCTCGCTGCCGATGCCGGCCTTGGGCACCGTCGTGAGGTCCACGGTGATCATGTCCATGCTGACGCGGCCCAGGGTGCGCGTGCGCACGCCGTCCACCAGCACCGGCGTGCCACTGGGTGCGTGGCGCGGGTAACCATCGGCGTAGCCGCAGGCGATGACGCCGATGCGCATCGGCCCGTTCGCGGTGAACGTGGAGCCGTAGCCCACGGTGTCGCCGGCCTGCAGTTGCTGCACGCCGATCACGCGGGTGGACAGCGTCATGGTGGGCAACAGGCCCCAGTGCGCGGCACTGTGCTCGGGGAAATCGGGCGCGCTCCCGTAGAGCGCGATGCCCTCGCGCACCCAGTCGGCCGCGAGCGAACCCGCGCCGCGCAGGGCCCCGCGCGCGTGGCGCAGGATGGCCGCGCTGTTGGCCAGCGTGCGCTCGCCGGGCAGGTCGTCGGTGGCCTGCTCGAACAGCGCCACCTGGTGCGCGATACCGCGCGGCCCGTCGGCGTCGCTGAAGTGCGTGATGTGGCCGATCTCTTCCACCTGCGGCAGCGCGTTGAGCCGCGCCCACGCCGCGCGGTAGGCCGCGGGCGTGAAGCCCAGGCGGTTCATGCCGCTGTTGAGCTTGAGGAAGACCTTGTGCGGCTGCTGCGTCTTGTGCGCGGCGAGCCAGTCGATCTGTTCGGTGCAGTGCACCGTGTGCCAGAGGTTCAGGCGCGAACACAGCTCGAGATCGCGCGCCTCGAAAGCGCCTTCCAGCAGCAGGATGGGGCCGCGCCAGTCGAGCGCACGCAGGCGCTCGGCCTCGTCGAAGTCGAGCAGCGCGAAACCGTCGGCGCCGCGCAGGCCCTCGTACACGCGCTCGATGCCGTGGCCGTAGGCATTGGCCTTGACGACGGCCCACACGCGGGCGTCGGGCGCGCGTTCACGCGCGACGCCGAGGTTGTGGCGCAGGGCGCCGATGTGCACGGTGGCCAGGATGGGGCGGGGCATGGCGTGAGAATTGTCAAGCGGCGCTGGACGGACCGAGCAACGGGGGTGGCGTACCGGTGGCGCTGCCGCACGCGCGTGCTATAACCCGCGCCACCTCACTGGAGACAAGCCCCGAACTGTCGCACAAACGAGTGAGGCATCCGTCCGTGGGGCGCTTCATCCTGGCAGCCAAGCACACCGATTCATCGCCATGAAGCGCGGCTTCTACACCATCATGACGGCGCAGTTCTTCAGCTCGCTGGCTGACAACGCGCTGTTCGTCGCCGCCATCGAGCTGCTGCGCCACCGCAACGCGCACGAATGGCAGAGCGCGGCGCTGGTGCCCATGTTCGCGCTGTTCTACGTGCTGCTGGCGCCCTTCGTGGGCGCCTTCGCCGACGCGCGGCCCAAGGGCCAGGTCATGTTCATCAGCAACGCCATCAAGGTGGTGGGCTGCCTGCTCATGCTGGTGGGCGTGCACCCACTGCTGGCCTACACCCTGGTGGGCCTTGGCGCGGCGGCGTACTCGCCGGCCAAGTACGGCATCCTCACCGAGCTGCTGCCGCCATCGCAACTGGTCAAGGCCAACGGCTGGATCGAGGGCCTCACCATCGCCTCCATCATCCTGGGCGTGCTGCTGGGTGGCCAGCTCGTGGGGCCGACGATGTCGGCCTGGCTGGTGGAGCTGCACATCCCCGGCATCCACCATGGCCCCGCCGCCGCCATCGCCATGCTGGTGGTGCTGTATGTGCTGGCCGCCGCTTTCAACCTGCGCATCCCGCTCACCGGCGTGACGCCGCGCCCCATGCCGCGCAACCCGCTGGTGCTGCTGCCCGATTTCTGGACCTGCAACATGCGCCTCTGGCGCGACCACCTGGGCCAGATCTCGCTGTCCACCACCACGCTGTTCTGGGGCGTGAGCGGCAACCTGCGCTACATCGTGCTGGCCTGGGCCGCGGTGGCGCTGGGTTACAGCACCTCCAAGGCCTCGGCGCTGGTGGGCGTGGTGGCGCTGGGCACGGCCGTGGGGGCGGTGGTGGCCTCCATGCGCATGCGGCTCGACCAGGCCACCAGGGTCATTCCCCTGGGCATCGGCATGGGCCTGCTGGTGGTGCTGATGAACTTCATCGACAACGTCTGGGTGGCCGCGCCCTTCCTGGTGCTGCTGGGCGGCCTGGGCGGCTTCCTGGTGGTGCCGATGAACGCGCTGCTGCAGCACCGGGGCCACAACCTCATGGGCGCGGGCCGCTCCATCGCCGTGCAGAACTTCAACGAGCAGGCCTGCATCCTGGGCCTGGGCGCGCTCTACACGGCCTCCACCGGCGCGGGGCTCTCCGCCTTCGCGGCCATCACGGCTTTCGGCCTGCTGGTGGCCGGCACCATGGCGCTCATCGGCTGGTGGCACAAGCGCAACCAGCGCGTGCACGGGCACGAGATCGAGCGCTTGCTCGAGATCGCGCGCCGCGACGACCTTCATGGTTGACACCCCCGCCGCGCTGCGCGCGACCCCCTGAAGGGGGCTGAGAGCCGCGGCTCCAAGCCTGCCTGCGCAGGCTTGGACGGCCCGAAGAAGCCTCGCCTCTGGCGAGGCTGCGGCCTGCAAGGCGCGCCTGCGGCCCGGCAAAGCCGGTTCCGCGGCGCCCCCGGCTGGGCCACCTCACGCGACGCGCGTCAAAAGCTGCCCACGTTCGTAGGCGCGAAGCCGTTGAGGCTCACCAGGCGGTGCTGCGCCAGCACCTTGTACAGGTCGGCCTCGCTCACCGAGCGCGAGAGGTAGGCGTCGGCGCCGGCCAGGCCGGCCTTCATGCGTTCCATGCTGCCCGCGCTGGGCGCAAACAGGATCACCGTGGCCGCGCCCTTGGGCCCCTTGGCTTGCTTGGCCCAGCGGCACACCTGAAAAGCGTCGGGCTCACCGCTCAGGCGGTCGATGACGACCAGCCGGTACGGGTGCGCCTTGAGCATGGCCTGCACCTGCGCGGGTTCGCGGCACCAGTCCATCGACAACTCGTACTTTCGGAAGCGTTTGAGCAGGATGCGACCCTCCACCAGGCTCTGCCCCACCAGCAGCGCGTCGCCGCGCGGCACCTCGGGCACGGCGGCGTCACCCTGTCGCAGCCGCGAGGCCAGGCGGGAATTGCGCGCGCGCGGCGCGGGCGGCGCGACGTTGAGCAGGTCCTCGAGGTCGGCGAAGTCGGTGGCGCCGCGCAGCGGAATGCTGACGGTGCCGGTGCGCGCCTTGCCGGCCTCGGGCGGACTGCCCGGGGCCATGCGAGGCGTCGCTGGCGCCGGCGTGTAGGCGGTTGCGGCAGGCAGCTGTCGTGCGGCTGCCGGCATGGGCGCCGTGGACGGCGGCGACGAAGCATCCGCCTCGACGGCCATGCCCGCCGCGCGCGCGATCATCGCCAGCGCTTCCTCGCGCGTCATCGGCCGCGTGGGCGGAAACTCGGTCTCGGGCGAGCGGCGCCGCGCACGGGCGGAGGGAGGCAGGGGCGCGATGGGTTGCGGCTTGCCGCTGGCCAGGCGCATGCTGGCCTGCAGGCCGTGCAGTTGCGAGGCCTTGAAGGCTTCGGTGTCCGCGAGACCTGGCGCAAGCGGTGCCGCCGTGGCCGCCGCCGCGCGCGCCGTGCGCAGACCCACGAGGGCGTCCAGCGACCCCAGCAGCGAGACCAGGCGCACCGGCTTGCGCTCCACCGGCCAGCCGGTGCCGGCGTCGTGCGCACCGATCAGCAGCACCCGCCCGGGCAAGGTGGCGTCGCGCACCAGGGCCACGGCCTGCGCGTTGTCGGCGTTGACGAGCAGCAACTGCGCGTCGAGTACCTCCTCCTGCACCCGATAGGCCGGTGGCCGCCGCGCGGCGAGCCGGAAGAACGATTCGAAGGTGGCGCTCTCGTGCTGGGCGAACCCCACAAGCGCCACGGTGTAGGCAGCCTCCATTACCCGCTCCACGCCCCGCGACACGTTTTGAAACCCTTTGGGGGCCGGCGCAGTATGGCGCGCCGCCGGGTTTTTGGGTGAGGCGCGCACCGCCGTTCATGCCGCCATGTGAAGATTCTGTCGCGCGCCAGACACTGCGCGCCCACTTCAGGAGCCCCCTCATGTCCAGCGTCTACGACTTCGAAGCCCAGACCATCAACGGCCAGCCCGCGCCCCTGAGCCGGTACAAGGGCCAGGTGCTGCTCATCGTCAACACCGCCAGCGCCTGCGGCTTCACGCCCCAGTTCGCGGGGCTGGAAGAGCTGCACAAGACCTATGGCCCGCGAGGCCTGGCGGTGCTGGGCTTCCCCTGCAACCAGTTCGGTTCGCAGGACCCGGGCAGCAACGAGGAGATCGCCGGCTTCTGCCAGCTCAACTACGGCGTGAGCTTTCCCATGATGGCCAAGATCGACGTCAACGGCGCCGAGGCGCACCCGCTGTACCGCTGGCTCACCGCCGAGGCGCCGGGCCTGCTGGGCAGCAAGGCCATCAAGTGGAACTTCACCAAGTTCCTGGTCGGCAAGGACGGCAAGGTGCTCAAGCGCTACGCCCCCCAGGACGCACCGGCCAAGCTGGCGGGGGACATCGAGGCGGCGCTGGCGGCTTGAATCGCGCTACAGATAACGCAGCAACGCTCCCGCCAGGGACGGCAGCACGAGCGCGTTGAGCAGCGCGCTCAGCCCCATCGCCAGTCCCGCGAACGCCCCGGCCTCCTCACTCTCCTGAAACGCCCGCGCGGTGCCGATGCCGTGCGCGATCGTTCCCAGCGCGAAGCCGCGAACGGCCGGCTCACGGATGCGAAGCGCATCGAAGAGGAAGCGCCCACCCACCGCGCCGAGCACGCCAGTGGCCATGACGAGCACGGCGGTGAGCGAGGGCAGGCCGCCGATTTTTTCGCTGATGCCCATGGCCACCGGCATGGTGACCGACTTGGGTGCGAGCGAGGCCATGGTGGCGGGTGAGGCGCCGAGCAGCCAGGCCACCACGATGGCGGTGGCGGCGGCCGCCAGGGCACCGGCCACCAGCGCGGCAATCAGCGGCAAGGCCAGGCGGCGCAGGCGGTGCAACTGCTCGAACAGCGGCACCGCCAGCGCCACGGTGACGGGGCCGAGCAGGAAGTGCACGAACTGCGCGCCTTCGAAGTAGGTGGCGTAGGGCGTGCCGGTGGCCCACAGCAGCGTGGCCAGCACCAGCACGGTGGGCGGCACCGGGTTGGCCAGCGGGTGAAAGCCGCTGCGCCGGTACAGCACGAAGGCCGCGTGGTAGACGATGAGCGTGAGCGTGAGGCCCAGCAGCGGCGTGGCCGCGAGGTAGACCCAGATGTCGATGAGGCGGCGCGGCGTTTCCACGTTCATCGCGCCGCTCCGTTGCGACGTGGCTGCCGACGCATCAACCAGACCATGGTCCAGGCCGACACCGCCAGGCCCACGAGCGTACTCACCACCAGCGCCACGCCGATGGCCAGGGCCTCGTCGCCCAGACGCTGCAGGTGCTGCATGACCCCCACGCCGGCCGGCACGAACAGCAGCGAGAGGTGCTGCAGAAGCCCCTGCGCGGTGGGCTTGATGGCGTCCAGCCAGGCCGGACGCAGCGCCAGCGTGGCCAGCAGCAGGGCCAGGCCCACCACCGGCCCGGGCACCGGCGCGGCGGTGGCGAGCACGGTCACCTCACCCAGCAGCTGGAACACGAGCAGGGTGGCCAGCGCGGGGATCATGCGGGCTCAGGCGCGCAGCGCGTCGTCCAGCAGCTCGACCCAGTGCCGCACGGGCGTGCCGGTGCCGCTCTGCAGGTGCGTGATGCAGCCGATGTTGGCGCTGGCAATCACGGCGGGCTTGAGTTCGCCCAGGTGGCCGAGCTTGCGGTCGCGCAGTTCGTAGGCGATCTCCGGCTCGAGCACCGAGTAGGTGCCGGCCGAGCCGCAGCACAGGTGCGCCTCGTTGCGCGCGAGCTGCACGGTGAAGCCGAGCTCGCCCAGGCCTCGCTCCACGCCACCGCGCAGCTGCTGGCCGTGCTGCTGCGTGCAGGGCGGGTGGTAGGCCACCACCCGCTGCGCATCGGGCACGCGCGCGAGCTGGGGCTTGAGCGCGGGCACCAGTTCGGGCAGCAGCTCGGACAGGTCGCGCGTGAGCGCGGCGATGCGCGCGGCCTTGTCGGCGTAGGCGGGGTCGTCGCGCAGCGCGTGGCCGTAGTCCTTGACCATCACGCCGCAGCCCGAGGCGTTCATGACGATGGCCTCGGCGCCCTGCTCCACGAAAGGCCACCAGGCGTCGATGTTGGCGCGCATCTGCGCCAGGCCGCCGCCGTGGTCGTTGAGGTGGAACTTCACTGCGCCGCAGCATCCGGCCTCGGGCGCCACGATCGTCTGGATGCCGGCCGCGTCGAGCACGCGCGCGGTGGCGGCATTGATGTTGGGCGCCATGGCCGGCTGCACGCAGCCCGCGAGCATGAGCACCTGGCGTGGGTGCGAACGCGTGGGCCAGGCGCCGGCCGCCTGCGGTGCGGGCACCTTGGCCTTGAGGGCCGCCGGCAACAGGCCGCGCACCGCCTGGCCCAGCTTCATCGCGGGCCCGAACAGGGGCGAGGTCAGGCCTTCCTTGAGCAGCCAGCGCACGGCGCGCTCGCCCGCGGGGCGCGGCACCTTCTGTTCGACGACGGCGCGGCCGATGTCCACCAGGTGCCCGTACTGCACGCCGCTGGGGCAGGTGCTCTCGCAGTTGCGGCAGGTGAGGCAGCGGTCCAGGTGCAGCTGCGTCTTGCGCGTGGGCGTGGCGCCTTCGAGCACCTGCTTGATGAGGTAGATGCGCCCGCGCGGGCCGTCGAGCTCGTCGCCCAGCAACTGGTAGGTGGGGCAGGTGGCGGTGCAGAAGCCGCAGTGCACGCACTTGCGCAGGATGGCCTCGGCCTCGCGGCCGTGCGCGGTGCCCTGGAACTCGGGGGCGAGCTGGGTCTGCATGTCAGAACAGGTCGGGGGCCTGGAAGATGCCGTGCGGGTCGAAGGCTTCGCGCAGGCGGCGCATCACGGCACGCAGCGCGGGGCTGGGCGCGTCCGCGCGAGGCACGCCGCCATCGCCCGAGAGCGGGGCGCGGAACAGTTGCGCGTGGCCACCCGCGACTCGCGCGGCGGTGCGGATCGCCTCGGCCGCCGCCACGGGCGCCCACAGCCAGCGCTGGGCGCCCTGCCATTCGATGAGCTGCGGCCACTCGCCCAGCAGCGGCGCGGCGGTCTGTGGCACGGACACGCGCCACAGACCGTGATCCGGCGAGGGCGCGTCGGTGAAGAAGGGCAGGTGATGGTCGCGGCAGGCGGCCCAGTCCGAGCTGGCCTGGGTGTTGTCCAGCCGCGCGCCCGGCGCCTCGGCCAGCAGGCGCTCGCACGCGGCCTCCACCGCCGCGACGGCGCCGCGCAGGCGCAGGCACAGGCGATCGCCCGCGCCGGCCTCCTGGAGCCAGCGCGAGGCGTTGATCGGCAGCGGCTGCCCGCCCCAGCGGTGCAGGCGCTCCAGCGCGTTGAACTGGTCGACTTCGAACACCAGCGTGGCCTCGGCCGGCGCCACGGGCAGCACCTTCAGGCTGAGCTCGGTGATGAGGCCCAGGGCGCCCCAACTGCCCGCGAGCGCGCGGCTCACGTCGTAGCCGGCCACGTTTTTCATCACCTGGCCGCCGAAAGTGAGCAGTTCGCCCCGGCCATTGATGAGGCGCGCGCCGAGCACGTAGTCCCGCGCGCCGCCCACACTGGCGCGCGCGGGCCCGGCCAGGCCCGAGGCCACGGCCCCACCCACCGTGCCGCCCGCACCGAAGCGCGGAGGCTCGAACGGCAGACACTGGCCGTGTTCTTCCAGGGCGGCCTCCAGCTCCGCCAGCGGTGTGCCGGCGCGCACGGTGACCACGAGCTCGCTGGGCTCGTGGTTAAGGATGCCGCTGTGGGTGCGCAGATCGAGCGCCTCCCCCGCCACGGGCGCGTGCACGAAGGCCTTGGTGCCGCCGCCCACCAGGCGCAGTGGCGTGCGCGCGGCCACGGCGTCGCGCACCCGGTCGATGAGTTCCTGGGGGTGGTCGCTGGCGGGAACGAAGGCCGCCTCTGCGGACGGCGCGGCGTGGGACACGGGCATGGCGGCGATGGTAGCGGCCACTCACCGCGCGGGCCTTGAATTTTTTGCACGCGCGGCTGCAACGCCGCCGGCGCCCCGCGGGTCAGCGCGAGGCGAACCCGAGGCAGGCGCCAGCGTTGGGCCGGCCCTTGCACTCGCGTTTGAGGCGCCGCTCGCGTGCGGCCGGGCTCTCTTCGGAGGGCGCCTTGTGAAAGGTGACCTTGCCCGGCGCGCGCCGCGCCGGTGGATCGTCGGCCTTGGCCGCGATGGCCTGAGCACCCGCGAGCAGCAGCGCCGTCACCGCCACCGCCACCGCCACACCACCCCGCCACTTCATCCAGCCCATGCGCACGTCCCTTGTTTGATCCGGGCGGCGATGCTAGGGCCTGCTTGCGCCCCCTGCTCCCCGGGGTACGGACGAAAAAAAGCCCGAGGACCTGTCGGGCCTCGGGCCAGAGCCGGAAAGCACCCCGTCCTCGGACGGGACGCCCCCCTGGAGTCAATCAGCGGTGGTAGGCGGTCTCGCCGTGCGAGGTGATGTCCAGGCCTTCGCGTTCGGCCTCTTCGCTCACACGCAGGCCCATGACCATGTCGACGATCTTGTAGCAGATGAAGGCCACGACGGCGGACCAGACGATCGTGATGAGCACGCCTTCGGCCTGGATCACCAGCTGGCTGCCGATGGAGAAATCGTCGCCCTTGATGCCGCCCAGCGTACCGGCGGAGAACACGCCGGTCAGCAAGGCACCGACGATGCCGCCCACGCCGTGCACGCCGAACACGTCCAGCGAGTCGTCCGCGCCCAGCATCTTCTTGAGGCCGTTGACGCCCCACAGGCAGAGGAAGCCGGCGACCAGGCCGATCACGATGGCGCCCATGGGACCCACCGTGCCGCAGGCCGGGGTGATGGCCACGAGACCGGCGACGGCGCCCGAGGCGGCACCCAGCATGGAGGCCTTGCCTTTGGACAGGGCTTCACCGATGCACCAGGCCAGCACGGCGGCGGCGGTGGCGAACAGGGTGTTGATGAAGGCCAGGCCCGCACCGCCCGTGGCTTCCAGGTTGGAGCCGGCGTTGAAACCGAACCAGCCCACCCACAGCAGCGAGGCGCCCACCATGGTCAGCGTCAGGCTGTGCGGCGTCAGCGCTTCCTTGCCGTAGCCGATGCGCTTGCCCAGCACGTAGGCACCCACCAGGCCGGCCACACCGGCGTTGATGTGGACCACGGTACCGCCGGCGAAGTCCAGCGCGCCCTTGTCGAACAGGTAACCGCCCGCGCCCCAGACCATGTGGGCGATCGGCAGGTAGCTGAAGGTGAACCACAGGGCCGAGAACAGCAGCACGGAGCCGAACTTGATGCGCTCGGCGAAGGAGCCCACGATCAGCGCGCAGGTGATGCCGGCGAAGGTGCACTGGAAGGCGATGAAGATGAACTCGGGGATCATCACGCCCGGGGTGAAGGTGGCGGCCAGCGAATCGGCCGTCACGCCCATCAGGAACAGCTTGTCGAGGTTGCCGATGATGAGGCCCTCGCCGCCGAACGCCAGGCTGTAGCCGTAGACGGCCCAGAGCACGGCGATGAGCGAGAACACCACCATCACCTGCATCAGCACCGACAGCATGTTCTTGCTGCGCACCAGGCCGCCGTAGAACAGCGCCAGACCGGGCACGACCATCAGCAGCACCAGAATGGTGGACAGCATCATCCAGGCGACGTCGCCTTTGTCCACGGTTTCTTTGGGCGCCTCTTCGGCAGCGGCCGGCGCAGCGGCGGCGGGTGCTTCAGCCGCGGGCGCGGTGGCGGCCGGGGGAGCCTCGGTGGTCGTCTGTGCGATGGCTGCGCCACCGCCGATCGCCAGGCCGAGGCCCAGCAACAGGGAAGCCAGGAATTTCTTCATTTGGATTGCTCGGTTGGGGTTCAGGGGATGGCCAGGTCAGATCGCCTCGTTGCCGGTCTCGCCGGTGCGGATGCGGACCACTTGCTCGAGGGGCGAGACGAAGATCTTCCCGTCGCCGATCTTTCCGGTGCGGGCCGCACCTTCGATCGCCTCGATGACGCGCTCGACCAGCTCGTCCGCAACGGCCGCTTCGATCTTGACCTTGGGCAGGAAGTCGACCACGTATTCCGCACCGCGGTAGAGCTCGGTGTGCCCCTTCTGCCGCCCGAAGCCCTTGACTTCGGTGACGGTGATGCCTTGCACGCCCACGCCGGACAGTGCCTCGCGCACTTCGTCCAGCTTGAACGGCTTGATGACGGCTGAAACCATTTTCACGACGATCCCCTCCAGGGTTGGTTGATCCGGTCTCAGCCTTAGCAGCTTGTGTGCCAACCGGGCGCGCGGTTCGGGCGCCGAAGGGCACCACGATGAGGCCAACCGGGCCGGTCGGCACCTCGGTTGGGCCGGGAGGCACCAAGTCGGTGCCGTTTGCGCCACTTCGGGGCCACGTGGGAGGCCGACACCCCCACCCGTGTCGTCCGCGGCGCCCCCGCAGAATCGCCGGCCCCATGGCCGCCGCCGGCGGTCGCGCACCGAATCAGGGAGAAACCGCATGGCCTTGGCACATGTGCACAGCCGCGCGCTGCAGGGCCTGGCCGCCCGGCCCGTGAGTGTGGAGGTCCACCTGGCCAACGGCCTGCCCAGCTTCACGCTGGTGGGCCTGGCCGACACCGAAGTGAAGGAAGCGCGCGAGCGCGTGCGCGCCGCCATCGCCAACAGCGGGCTGGAGTTCCCGAGCAGCCAGCGCATCACCGTGAACCTGGCGCCGGCCGACCTGCCCAAGGACTCGGGCCGCTTCGACTTGCCCATCGCGCTGGGCATCCTGGCGGCCAGCGGGCAGATCGACGCCGAGCCGCTGGCGCACTGGGTGTTTGCCGGCGAGCTGTCCCTGGGCGGCGAGTTGCGTCCGGTGCGCGGCGCGCTGGCCATGGCGCTGGCCCTGGGGCGAGAGGGCGGCGCCCGTGCGCTGGTGCTGCCGCCGGGCAGCGCCGAAGAGGCCGCCCAGGTGCCGGACGCCCACGTGGTGCGCGCGCGGCACCTGATCGACGTGGTGGCCCGCCTGCGCCGCGAGCAGCCGGCCACGCAGGACGACGGGGGCTGGACGCGGCTGGAGCCACGCGTGGCCGTGGCGCGCGACGACGGCCCTGACCTCGCCGATGTGAAGGGCCAGGCGGGCGCGCGGCGCGCGCTGGAAATCGCGGCCGCCGGCGAGCACAGCCTGCTGCTGGTGGGCCCGCCGGGCGCGGGCAAGTCCATGCTCGCGCAGCGCCTGGGCGGGCTGCTGCCGCCCATGGCCAACGACGAGGCCCTGCAGGCCGCGGCCGTGGCCTCGCTGGCGGGGCGCTTCGAGCCCTCACGCTGGGGCCAACGGCCGTTCTGCGCGCCGCACCACAGCGCCTCGGCCGTGGCGCTGGTGGGCGGCGGCTCGCCACCGCGGCCGGGCGAGATCTCGCTCGCGCACCAGGGTGTGCTGTTTCTCGACGAACTGCCGGAGTTTCCGCGGCACGCGCTCGAAGCGCTGCGCGAGCCACTTGAAACAGGACAGATCCGCGTCTCGCGCGCGGCCCAGCAGACCGAGTTCCCCGCGCGCTTCCAGTTGGTGGCCGCCATGAACCCCTGCCCCTGCGGCTACCGGGGCCACCCGGTGCGCGCCTGCCGCTGCACGCCCGATCAGGTGGCGCGCTACCAGGGTCGGCTCAGCGGGCCGCTGCTCGACCGCATCGACCTGCAGGTGGAAGTGCCCGCGCTGCCCAGCGACGAGTTGCTGCAAGGGCCACGCGGTGAGCGCAGCGCCGAGGTGCGCGAGCGCGTGGTGGCGGCGCGCGAACGCGCCTTGCGGCGCCAGGGTCTGCCCAACCGGGCTTTGTCGGGTGGTTCGCTCGACGAACACGCGCGCGCCGAACCGGCGGCGCTGAAGTTCCTGCACGCCGCCGCCGTGCGCCTGGCCTGGAGCGGACGGGGCACGCACCGCGCGCTGCGCGTGGCGCGAACCATCGCCGACCTGGCCGGGCGCGAACGCGTGGATGCGGCCGACGTGGCGGAGGCGGTGCAGTACCGGCGGGTGCTGGGCGTGGGCTGAGAATGCCGCTGTGGTCGACCCCCGGCCTGAACACGACACGCACACCCACCGATGATCCCCTCCAAGCCCCTCCCCGAGGGCCGCGCCGCCGACCTGGTGCGCTGGCTCGGCCTGCAAGCGCATCCCGAAGGCGGCTGGTACCGCGAGACGTTCCGCTCGCCGCATCCGGTGCAGCCCGGTGACGGCCGCCCGCCGCGCAGCGCCTTGACGACGATCGACTTCCTCCTGGTGCGCGGCCAGTTCAGCGCCTGGCACCGCGTCGGCAGCGACGAGGTCTGGCACCTGGTGGAGGGCGGGCCGCTTCGCCTGTGGCTGATGCCGCCCTCGCTGGACGCCCTGCACGGGCTCACGCTGGGCGTCGCCGCAGCGAACCAGGCGCCCCGCCACACCGTGCCGGCGGGCTGGTGGCAGGCGGCCGAACCCCTGGACGCGGACTTCGCCTTGTGCGGCGCGACGGTCGGCCCCGGCTTCGATTTCGCGGACTTCGGCTTCCTGCGCGACGACGCGCCCGCCCTGGCCGCGTTGGGCCAGCTGCGGCCCGAGCTGATGCGCCTGGCATTGCCGAGACCTGCGTGAACCTGGCCGCCCACGGCGGCGCTCACGTGCGGGCGCCCGCGTCGCCCTCAGACCTGGATCAGAGGTTCGGCGCCAGCCAGCGCTGCAGTTCCTCACGCGCCACGCGGCTGCGCCCGGCCAGGTCGTCGAGCTGGTCCTCGCCGATCTTGCCGACGTTGAAGTAGGTGCTCTGCGGGTGGCTCAGGTAGAAGCCGCTCACGCTGGCCGCCGGTGACATGGCCAGGCTTTCCGTCAGACCCATGCCGATCTCCTCGGCCTGCAGCAGATCGAACAGGCCGCGTTTGACGGTGTGGTCCGGGCAGGCCGGGTAGCCCGGTGCGGGGCGGATGCCCTGGTACTTTTCCTTGATGAGGTCCTCGTTGCTCAGCGCCTCGTCGGCCGCGTAGCCCCAGAGGTCGGTGCGCACGCGGTGGTGCATCTGCTCGGCCAGGGCTTCGGCCAGGCGGTCGGCCAGGGCCTTGAACATGATGGCCGAGTAGTCGTCGAGGTCGTCGAGGAACTGCTTCTCCTTCTTCTCGACACCCAGGCCCGCCGTCACCGCGAACAGGCCCACGTAGTCCTTCGCCACGCCCCGCGGCGCCACGAAGTCGGCCAGGCAGCGGCTGGGGCGCATCACGCCGTCGATCTCCTGCTTCTCGGTCTGCTGGCGCAGGCCGTGCCACACCAGCACCGGGCGCTCGCGAGACTCGTCGGCGTAGAGCGCGATGTCGTCTTCGTTCACGCAGTTGGCCGGGTACAGGCCGATCACCGCATTGGCCGTGAGCCAGCGCCCGTCGATGATGCGCTGGAGCATGCGCTTGCCGTCGCTGAACACGCGGCGCGCTTCCTCGCCCACCACCTCGTCTTTGAGGATCTCGGGGAAGGGACCGGCCAGGTCCCAGGTCTGGAAGAAGGGGCCCCAGTCGATGAATTTCGCCAGTTCGGCCAGGTCCACGTTCCTGAACACGCGCCGGCCAATGAACTTGGGCGCGGGCGGCGTGTACCCGGCCCATTCGATGGGCGTGCGGTTGGCGCGCGCCTTCGCCAGCGGCCACAGCGGCACCTGCTTCTTGTTGGCGTGCTGGTGGCGCACGCGCTCGTAGTCGGCGTTCACCTCGGCGATGTAGGCCGCGGCCTGCTCCGACAGCAGGCCCTGAGCCACGCTCACGCTGCGCGAGGCGTCGGGCACGTAGACCACGGGGCCTTCGTAGTGCGGCGCGATCTTCACCGCCGTGTGCACGCGGCTGGTGGTGGCGCCACCGATCAGCAGCGGGATCTTGCGCACGCGGAAGTGCTCGTCCTTCTGCATCTCGCTGGCCACGTACTGCATCTCTTCCAGGCTGGGCGTGATCAGGCCCGACAGGCCCACGATGTCCGCGCCCTCGACCTTGGCGCGCGCCAGGATCTCGTGGCACGGGACCATCACGCCCATGTTCACCACCTCGTAGTTGTTGCACTGGAGCACGACGGTGACGATGTTCTTGCCGATGTCGTGCACGTCGCCCTTGACGGTGGCGATGACGATCTTGCCCTTGCTGCGCACGTCGCCCCCAGCGGCCTCCAGGCGCTTCTTCTCTTCCTCGATGTAGGGCAGCAGGTGGGCCACGGCCTGCTTCATCACGCGCGCGCTCTTCACCACCTGCGGCAGGAACATCTTGCCCTGGCCGAACAGGTCGCCCACGATGTTCATGCCGTCCATGAGCGGGCCTTCGATCACGTTGAGCGGGCGCCCGCCCTGGGCCTCGATCTCGCGCCACACCTCTTCCGTGTCGGCCACGATGTGGTCGGTGATGCCGCGCACCAGGGCGTGCGACAGGCGTTCGCGCACCGGCAGCTCGCGCCAGGCGTTTTTCTGCGAATCGTCCTTGGCGGCGCCCTTGGCGCTCTCGGCGATGTCGAGCAGGCGCTCGGCCGCATCGGGGCGGCGGTTCAGCACCACGTCCTCCACACGCTCGCGCAGCGTGGGATCGAGCTCGTCGTACACGCCCACCATGCCGGCGTTGACGATGCCCATGTCCATGCCGGCCTTGATGGCGTGGTACAGGAACACGGTGTGGATGGCCTCGCGCACCGGGTCGTTGCCGCGGAAGCTGAAGCTCACGTTGGACACGCCGCCCGAGACCTTGGCGCCCGGCAGGTGCTGCTTGATCCAGCGCGTGGCCTCGATGAAATCCACCGCGTAGTTGTTGTGTTCCTCGATGCCGGTGGCGATGGCGAAGATGTTGGGGTCGAAGACGATGTCCTCGGGCGGAAAGCCCACCTCGTCCACCAGGATGCGGTAGGCGCGCTCGCAAATCTCGATCTTGCGTTCGTAGGTATCGGCCTGGCCCTTTTCGTCGAAGGCCATCACCACGGTGGCGGCGCCGTAGCGCTTGATGAGCGTGGCCTGGCGCTTGAACTCCTCCACGCCTTCCTTCATCGAGATCGAGTTCACCACGCCCTTGCCCTGCAGGCAGCGCAGGCCGGCTTCGATCACGCTCCACTTGGAGCTGTCCACCATCACCGGCACACGCGCGATGTCAGGCTCGCCGGCCATGAGGTTGAGGAAGCGCACCATGGCGGCCTCGCTGTCGAGCATGGCCTCGTCCATGTTCACGTCGACGATCTGCGCGCCGTTCTCCACCTGCTGGCGCGCCACGGCCAGCGCGTCCTCGAAGCGGCCTTCGAGGATCATGCGCGCGAAGGCCTTGGAGCCGGTGACGTTGGTGCGCTCGCCGACGTTGACGAACAGGCTGCCTTCGCCAATGGCGAGCGGCTCCAGGCCCGACAGCAGCATGGGGCGGACGGCGGGGGACGTGGGGGAGGTCTCGGAGGTCATGGGGCTCACCAGGCTTGATTGCGAAAACACCGTGCTGGCGAGCGTCGTTGGGGCCGGTCGAGCCCGCTCAAGCCTGACGGCCCCGGTCCCGTGGGGGACTGGCCGCTGCAACGCTCCTTGAGAGGCGGCGATTTTAGCGGGGCCCCCTGGCGCTTCACTGGTGCGATGCTTGCTTGCCCCCACGCCATGCCCGCCGACGCGAACAAGCTCACGCCAGACACCCCCACCGACTGGCGCGCCCAGGAGCTGCTGCTGATGCGCCAGGTGATGGCCCTCGTGGGCCGCAGCCTGGCGCCGGCCGAGGTGTTCCGCGAGATGCTGCACCTCATGAGCGAGTTGCTGGGCCTCAACCGGGGCCGCCTGGTGCTGGTGGACGACGGGGTCGGCGCAGACGGCCAGCGCCTGGCCTCGATCCGCCACGCCTACGGGCTGACAAAAGCCGAGACCGCACGCGGCCGCTACCGCTGGGGCGAGGGCATCACCGGCCGCGTGCTGGCCAGCGGCCTGCCCGCCATCGTGCAGGACGTGGACGCCGAGCCCCTGTTCCTGTTCCGCGCCGTGCGCCGCGCGCAACTGCCGCCACAGACCGTGGCCTTCATCGCCCTGCCCGTGGCGGTGCGCGGCGCCACCGTGGGCGTGCTGGCCTGCCACCGCATCCGCAGCCGCCAGCGCCACCTCAACGACGACCTGGCGCTGCTGCGCCTGCTGGCCACACTGACCGGCCAGCTGCTGGAGCTGGAGCAACTGGTGGCCGAGCAGACGCGCCAGCTGCAGGCGCGCAACGCGGCCCTGGAGCGCGCCCTGGACAGCGCCAGCGCGCGCTACGGGCTCATCGGCCGCTCGAACGCCCTGCTGCAGGCCCTGGCGGAACTGGAACGCGTCTCGCAGTCGCAGGCCACGGTGCTGTTGCTGGGCGAATCGGGCTCGGGCAAGGAGCTGTTCGCGCGCGCCGTGCACCTGGCCAGCCCGCGGCACGACCAGCCCTTCATCAAGGTCAACTGCGCGGCCATCCCCGAATCGCTGTTCGAGTCCGAGCTGTTCGGCCACGAGCGCGGCGCCTTCACCGGCGCGGCCGGCGCGCGCGCGGGCTGGTTCGAGCAGGCGCACGGCGGCACCCTCTTCCTCGACGAGATCGGCGAGCTGCCGCTTTCGATGCAGAGCAAGCTGCTGCGCACGCTGCAGGAGGGCACGCTGGTGCGCCTGGGCGGCACGCGCGAGCAGCGCGTGGACGTGCGCCTGGTGGCCGCCACCCACCGCGACCTCGCGCGCGACGTGCAGGCCGGCCGCTTCCGTCAGGACCTGTACTACCGGCTCAACGTGGTGCCGATCCGCCTGCCCAGCCTGCGCGAGCGGCGCGAGGACGTGCGCGCCATCGCCCTGCACTTCCTCAGCCGCGCGAACCAGGCGCACCAGCGCAACGTGCACCTGAGCGCCGACGCGCTGGCCGCGCTGCAAGCGCACGACTGGCCCGGCAACATCCGCGAGCTGGGCAACCTGATCGAGCGCGTGGTGCTGCTGGCCGAGGGCGCCCTGGTGGACGCGGCTGCGCTGCGCCGCTTCATGCCCGAGCGCGAGCGCGCGGCCCTAGCAAGCCCGACGGCGCCGCCGCCGGGCGACGCCGCCCCGCTGGTGCGCGACTACCAGAGCGCGCAATCGCACAGCGCGCAGACCTTGCGCGAGGCCCTGGAGCGCCACCAGGGCAACCAGACCCGCGCGGCCCAGAGCCTGGGGCTCACGCTGCGCCAGTTCAGCTACCGGCTGCGCAAGGCGCAACTGCGTTGAACGGGCTTGCACTGTGTCGACAAAGTGTCGACACAGTGGCGGTGGCGGGCCTCGGCGTTCAGGCCCCCGTTGAACAGCAAGCTGTTGATCTGATTCGATATTCCTTCGCCTCAAGGCCCTGGCACGCCCGTTGCAAAAAGCAGGTCCGGTACATCCCGCCGGCCCTTCCACTTCGCGAGGTCTCCATGAGCATCGACGCCACCCTGATCGCCCCCCAGCAACTGCAAGCCCTGCAAGCCAGCGAACCCGTGGTCCTCATCGACACACGGGACCCCGAGGCCTATGCGGCCGGCCACATCCCCGGCGCGGTGAACCTGCGCGAGGTCTTCACCTACCTGGCCACGTCCACCCCCGAAGGCCTGGAGGCGCTCAAGGACACCTTCGCCAGCGCGCTCGGCGCGGTCGGCCTCTCAGGCAGGGAAACCGCCGTGTTCTACGAAGACGCCATGAACAGCGGCTACGGCCAGTCCTGCCGCGGCTACTACCTGCTCACCTGGCTGGGCTACCCGAAGATCAAGGTGCTCAACGGCGGCTTCAGCGCCTGGAAGGCCGCCGGTCTGCCCGTGTCCACCGAGGCCACCACGCCCTCGCCCGCCACCTTCCCCGAACTGCCCATGGCCGACGTGATGCTCACGCAGGCCGACGTGGAAAAGGCCCTGGGCACCGACACCGTGCTGCTGGACGTGCGCGACGTGGACGAGTGGATCGGCGAGAGCTCCAGCCCCTACGGCAAGGACTTCGCGCCGCGCAAGGGGCGCCTGCCCGGGGCGAAATGGGTGGAGTGGTACCGCTTCATGAAGCCCTCGCCCCAGGGCCCGGTGTTCAAGACGCCCGACGAGGTGAAGGCCGAACTGGCCACCGTGGGCGTGGGCACCGACGACCGCATCTACCTCTACTGCTTCAAGGGCGCGCGCGCCTCCAACACCTTCCTCGCGCTCAAGCAGGCCGGCTTCGGCGACGTGCGCATGTACTTCGGCTCCTGGAACGAGTGGTCGCGCGACCCCGCGCTGCCCATCGAGACCGGCCTGCCGATCAAGGCCGCCGCCGCCGCGCCGCTGGCGATGGCCGCCTGAGCCCTTCCGCTTTTTCAACCCTGTCCCCGGAGACACCCATGTCCATGACCGACACCGCCGAGCCCACCACCGTCAAGGCCTACCTGCGCCCCATCGACGCCGCCGGCCTCGCCGCCTTCGCCGCCAAGGGCAAGGCCAACCCCGGCTCGCGCGGCACCAACAAGGTCCACACCGTGATGGAGGGCCAGTACCGCTCGCTCAGCACCGTGGGCCAGCACGCGCCGGTGGTGGTGGACGAGCCCCTGCACCTGTTCGGCCAGGACACCGCCCCCGCGCCGGGCGAGATCGTGCTCTCGGGCCTGGGCGGCTGCATCGCCGTGGGCGTGACGGCCGTGGCCACCTGGAAAGGCGTGAAGCTCAGCAAGCTGGAGGTCTTCCTCGAAGGCGACATCGGCAACCCCGCGGCCTGGGGCGCGGGCGGCGCGCTGGAGAAGACGCCGCCCGAGATGGGCTTCCAGGCCATCCGCGTGAAGGTGCTGGTGGAAGGCGACGCGCCACGCGAGGTGCTCGACGAGATCGTGCAGCACGCCAATCACTACTCGCCGGTGGCCAACAGCATGCGCAACCCGATCCCCTTCGAGATCTCGATGGCCTGAGCATGGACCTCGCCGACATCCCCCGCGACCTGCGGCTCGATTCCCCCGACGCGGTACTGGCCGCCGTGCGCGAGATCGCGCGCGGACCGCTGGCCCAGGTGGTGGAGGCAATCGACCGCGAGGGCCACTACCCGCGCGCCGAACTGCAAAGGCTCGGCGCCCTGGGCGCCATGAGCGCCCACCTGGACGCGCCCGCGGGCCGCGGCGACTTCGCCCTGGCCCTGCGTGCCATGGCCGAGGTCTCGCAGGTCTGCGGCGCCACCGGCTTCATGATGTGGTGCCAGGCCGTGTGCGGCCTGTACATGCAGGCCTCGGGCAACCCGGCCCTCACGGGCGAGGCGCTCATGGCGTACGCCAGCGGCGCCTCGCTCGGTGGCACGGCCATGTCCAACCCCATGAAGAGCTACGCGCAGATCGAGGGCCTGCTGCTGAAAGCCGTGCCGGTGGACGGCGGCTACCGCGTCAGCGGCACCCTGCCCTGGGTCAGCAACCTCGGCCCCGGCCATGCCTGCGGCGCGCTGGCCGGCGTGGTGAATGAACAAGGCGAGGTGGTGCGCGAGGTGATGTTCCTGCTGCGCTGCGACGCGGATGGCGTGGAGATGCGCGAGTGCCCCAGCTTCAGCGGCATGGAAGGCACGGGCACCTTCGGCCTGCGCTTGAAGGACCACTTCATCGGCGCCGGCGAAATCATGGCCAACCCGGCCAAGCCCTTCATTGCGCGCATCCGCGGCGCCTTCGTGCTGCTCCAGTGCGGCATGGCCGTGGGCGTCACGCAGGGGGCCATCGACAGCATGTGGGCGGTGGAAGACCCGTTGGGCCACGTCAACCAGTACCTGGAGGACCGGCCCGCCGCGCTGCAGGCCGAACTGGATGCGCTCACGGAGCGCGTGATGCGCCTGGCCGAGACGCCCTTCGACCCGTCGGTGGATTTCTTCATCGACGTGCTCGACGCGCGCGCGCACGGCGCCGAGCTCTCGCTGCGCGCGGCGCAGTCGGCCCTGCTGCACCAGGGCGCGCGCGGCTACCTCATGAGCAGCGAGGTGCAGCGCCGCGTGCGCGAATCGCACTTCGTGGCCATCGTCACGCCGGCCATCAAGCACCTGCGCAAGGAAATCGCGCGCCTGAGTGCGGAGGCCTTGCCCGCATGAGCGCCGCCGGGCCGTTCCCAAGGCGCTCAGCCCCGCAGTGCGCAGCACGGAGGGAAGTCCAGTGAACCCCACGCCCCATCCCGTCGCGCAGGCCGTGCGCGCGCTGGCGCCCTACCGCCAGTACCTCTGCGAGGCCTGCGGCTACGTCTACGACGAAGCCCTGGGCGACCCCGACGGCGGGCTGCCCCCCGGCACGCGCTACGAGGACATCCCCGACGACTGGGCCTGCCCCCTGTGCGGCGTGACCAAGGCCGACTTCCGCCTCTACGACGCGCCCGACATCGAGGCCTTGCGCGCGCGCGGCGACGCAGGCGTGGTCGTGGTCACGCGCGGCGGTGAGGCGGGTGTGGTCATCGTGGGCGCGGGCCGCGCCGGCTGGCAGACAGCCGAGGCCTTGCGCGCCCTGAGCCCCACACTGCCCATTGCCCTGGTGAGCCAGTGCGCGGGCGACGTGTACGACAAACCCATGCTCTCGGTGGCCATGGCGCGCGGGCTGGCCGACGACGCGCTGGTGCGTGAGCGCGGCGCCGACGCCGCCGCACGCCTGCGCGTGCGCCTGCTCGCGCACACCCAGGCCATCCGCATCTGCCCCGACACCCGCATCCTGCGCACCACGCGCGGCAACCTGCGCTACGCGCACCTGGTGCTGGCACATGGCGCCAACGCGCGCCTGCCCGAGGGCCTGGCGCCCGACTTGTGCTGGCGCGTGAACCACCTGGCCGCCTACCGGCGCCTGCGCGCGCGCCTGGACGGGGCGCCGCGCGAGGTGCTCATCGTCGGCGCGGGGCTGATCGGCAGCGAACTCGCGAACGACCTCGCCATCGGCGGCCACCGTGTCACCCTGCTCGACACCTGCGAGCAACCGCTGGCGCGCTGGCAGGACCTGGGCGTGGGCGAGCAACTGCTGGACGCCTGGCGCGACCTCAGCATCCGCTTCGTGGGCGGCGTACAGGTGCAGTCGCTGCAGCGCGTCGGCGAGCGCTACCGCCTCACCACCGCCGACGGCCAGCGCTTCGCGGCCGACGAGGTGGTCGTGGCCGCCGGCCTGCACACGCCCAACCGCCTGGCGCGCAGCGCGGGCCTGGACTGGGACAACGGCATCCGCGTCGCCTCACGCAACCTGCGCACCAGCGTCGATCGCATCCACGCCCTGGGCGACTGCATCGCCATCGACGGCCAGCCCAGCCGCTACATCGAACCCATCGCGCGCCAGGCGCGTGCCATCGCGGCCGACATCTGCGGTGCCGAGCCCGTGCCCTACGTGCCGCGCGCGCCCGTGGTGCGGGTGAAGACGACGTCGCTGCCGCTCACGCTGCACTGAGTGAAGTCAGGCTTTCAACAGGGCCAGCAACACGTCCAGCTCTTTCGCCTTGCGACGCGCCTGCTCGAAGAACGCGGCGTCAGCGTCGCGCAGGTACTGGCCATCGTGGGCCGGCCGGCCGAACTCTCGCAAGAACTTCTGCTTCAACTGCTGGGAGTTCAGCCCCTGCGTCTTGTGGTCAAAAGCCTGCAGCAGCAAGGCCTCCAGGCAAGGCTCGCAAGGCAGCAGCGCCACCTTACCGCGCGCGGCCTGTCGGCGCACTCGCTCGGTCCACGCGGTGTCGGTATCGAACATGGCCAGGACGCTGTCGAACGCCACGTTGCGTGACTGGCGGATGGCAAAGTCGACGACGTACTCGGCGCCTTTGCCTCGGGCGTTCTTGATGGTGACCACGAGGCCCGATCCGCGCTCCACGTACAAGCCCTTCAGGTGGCGAAGCAAGACCTCTTCGGCATCGCCCTCACCCACCAGAAGGACGGTCCGCGCCACCCGGCGCCGCTCATTGGACCTCACAGCTGTGGGGTAGCGCCATACGCGCCCGCCATGTACTTCGCGTAGAGGTTGTCGTCGCTGCGCACCCCTTGCACGCTGTCGAGACGCCAGGCCGTGCTCTCGCTGCCATGCCGCTTTTCGACCAGCATCACTTGCGATTTGTGCAGCAGATTCAGCACCTCGATGGCATGGCAGGTGAAGAGCAGTTGCGCCTTGTGCGGATTGGTCTTCGGATCGGCGAACAAGTTGAGGATGGGTTCCAGCATCTGGGGATGCAGGTCGCTTTCGAACTCATCCACGACGGCCAGACCGCCTTCCTTCAGCACCGGCAATACGCGCCGAAGGAGGGTCAGGGCACTCTGCGTGCCACTGGACTCCAGGAGGAAGGGCAACTCGAAGGTCTTTCCAGCACTCAAGCGATGAACGCCGATGGGCAACCAGAAGCGCTCGGTGCTGCCATCGGGCTTGGCCGCCTGCATTTCACGAAACAGCACGTCCTCAAGGCCCAGATCCCAGCGCGTCAGCAGGTCCACCAGCGTTTGCCGCAAGCCTTCTTCCTGCGCAAAGAAGTGCGCAGACTCCGCGAGCCCTGCCCCACCGGCCTGCGCCTTGCCAAGGTGGTTGACGTTGGTGAACACGCGGCTTTGGGCCAGGCGGATCGCCAAGGGCACGCCGTACTGCGCGGCTGTCGCCACCAGGGAGGCGTTCGGGCGCACCTTCTTCGCCTCCGCTGGCGCGAGTCCGAAATCCTGTTGTTTGACGTCGTACCCGCCCGTCGTCGCATTCCAGTCTCGAACGAACACGTAGCGCATGCGCTCGTGGCGCTCGTAAAGCGCTTCGTGCAGCACCTTCTCTGCCGTGCAGCGCAACACGTAACGCATCAAGCGGCCATCCACGTCCGCCTCCACCTCGAATTCGGTTGGCTCATCCGGGGCAGCGCCGGCATGGGCGCGCAGCGGCAGCGCGGCGGTGGCGTCCAGCCCAAACGAATGGCTGAGGAACCACACCACGAACAACAGCGGCTTGAGCAAGGTCGTCTTGCCACTGGCGTTCGGGCCGATGACGGCCATCACCGTGCTGAGGCGCTCGCCCGAGTCGGCCGTGGCCGACCAGCCCAACGGGCCCTGACGCCGGTTCAGCGACCAGTCGACCTCGGTGCGCTCGTGAAAAGACTGGAAGTTGGAGAAGGCGTATCGATGAAGCATCGGATCATTAAAGCAGATTTGACACGAAAATTTGTGCCAAATCTGCTTTAATCTGCCGCTTGCACGGGTTCAGCGGCCCGCCGCCGCAGCGCCACCACCCGCTCCCCCGTCTCCATCGACCGCGCCCGCAACTGCCCGCAACCTGCGTCCACGTCCTGCCCCGCCGAGTGGCGCAGCTTGGTGAGGATGCCCTGGCGGTGCAGGCGGCGGGCGATGTCGGCGGCCTTTTCCCAGGCGGGGCGCTGGAACGGCAGGCCGTCGACGGCGTTGTAGGGGATGAGGTTGAGCACGCCGTAGCGTCCGCCCAGCAAACGCACGATGCCTTCGACCTCGTCGTCGCCGTCGTTCACGCCGTCGAGCAGGGTCCACTGGTATTGCACCGGGTAGCCGGTGGCGCGCGCGTAGGCCTCGGCGCGTTCCACCAGTTCTTGCGGTGTGAGGCGCGGCGCGCGCGGCAGCAGTTGTTCGCGCAGCGCGGCCTTGGTGGTGTGCAGCGACAGGGCCAGCGCGGGCTTGACCGCGCCGCGCGGCAGCGCGTCGAAAGCGCGCTCATCGCCCACGGTGGAGAACACCAGGTTCTTGTGGCCGATGCCGCCCACGGTGCCCAGCAGCTCGATGGCCTCGAGCACCGCCTCGAGGTTGTGCGCGGGCTCGCCCATGCCCATGAAGACGACCTTGTTGACCGGCCGGCCCGCACGCGCCAGCGCCACCTGGGCCACGATCTCCGCGCTGCCGAGCTGGCGCAGAAGACCGCCGGTGCCCGTCATGCAGAAGGCGCAGCCGACGGCGCATCCCACTTGCGTCGACACGCACAGGCCGCCGCGCGGCAGGCGCACGCTCTCCACGGTCTGGCCGTCGCGCAGGGCCACGAGCAAGCGGGCCGAGCCGTCTTCGCCCGGGTGTTCGGCCCGCAGGCGCGCCAGGCCGGCGAGCTCCTCGCGCAGCGCGGGCAGGGCCTCGAGCAGGGCTTTGGGGAAGTGGTGCTCGGGCTTGCGCCGGCCGGCGTCGGCTGGCAGGGCGTGCAGCCAGTGGCGCAGCACGCGCTGCGCATGCAGCGGCCCGGCCCCGAAGGCGGTGAGGCGGTGGCGCAGTTCGTGCAATTGCATGGGGCGGGGATTGTCGCCCAGGCGCGGGCGATGTGCGCGGGGTCGCCCCATGCGCCCGCGCCGTTGGCGTGGCCGTGCCCGCAACGGCGTGGCTCAAGCCGGCGACGTGGCGAGCACGGCAGACAGCGCCACCGGCCACTGCAAGGACGAGCGGCAGGCCCGCACGCTGGCACGCCCCAGCGCCGCCGCCAGCGTGGCGGGCTCGCCAGGCGCCAGCACCAGCGCGCGCACGCCCACGCCGCGCCCCGCGGCCTCGCGCGCGGCGCGTTGCAGGTCGGCCGGGAGGTAGGCCGGGTCGTGCACGTCCACGTCGTGCGGCTCGCCGTCGCTCAGCAGCACGATCAGGCGTCGGCGGCCCGGGTGGCGGCGCTGGTCCAGCGCGCTCAGGTGCAGGGCGTGGCGCAGGGCGGCACCCATGCGCGTGGAGCCACCACCCCGCAGGGCCGGCAGGCGCGCGGGCGCGTGCTCGTCCCAGTGGCGCAGGCACGGGATGTCGATGCGGTGGCGACCCCGGCTGGAGAAAGCCCACAGCGCGCAGCGGTGGCCCAGCGCGCGCAGGGCCTGGACGGTGGCCAGGGCCCCGCGCTGCAGTTGCGCGAGCGGTTCGCCCTCGGTGGAGGCCGAGGCATCGAGCAGCAGCAGCACCGCCAGCGGGGGCGCGGGGCGTTGCGGCGACCGGTAGACCCGCGCCTCGGGCGTGCGGCCCGCGAGCCGGTCGAGCCGCGCCTCCACCAGCGCGGCGGGGTGCAGCTCGTCGCCCTCGGCGCAACGCCCGCCGCCCGCACGGCGCTGAAGGCTCAGGGGAGCGAGGCGGCGTTGCAGACGTCGGCGCTCGGCCGGCGGCGGTGGCACGCCCTCGCCCCCCGCCAGCTCGCCGCCGAACACGCGGCACCAGTCGGGCCGGTAGCGCGCGATGCGGTGGTCCCACTCGGGGTAGACGGCATCGGGCTCAAGCGCGATCAGCGTGGGCGAGGCCGACGGCGCGTCGTCGGAGGGCGGCGCGGCGTCGGCGTGCAGCGGTGCCTCGTCGCGGGGCGGCTCGTCATCGGGCCGCCAGAGGTGGCTGTTGTCGTCGCGGTAGCGCGCGGACACGGTGTAGGTGCGGGCGTTGAAGGGCAGGCGCATCTGGCCGATGTCGTGGCCCAGCCGCGAGGCGGCGTCGCGCACGCGGGCCGGTGTGTCGAGCGCGAGGCCGCCGTCGGGCGCGAAGAACACCCGCCGCACCTTGGCGACCCAGGCGTGCGGGTCCTCGTGGTCCGGGTTCAGCAGACAGGCCGCGAGCCGCGCGAGCAAGTCCTCGAAGCCGCTGCCCTGGCGCGCGGCGGCCTCGGCATGGAAAGGCCACCACAGGGCGCGCAGGCCGGGCAGCTCGCGCATCGCGAGCCATTCCACGCGCGCGTCCTCCAGCACACCCAGCAGGGCCTGCTGCACGGGCTTGAGTCCCGCGCGCGTCTGCGCTTCACCGCCGAAGCGCCGGTGCGCGGCGGCGTGCGCGGCCAGGGCGAGGCCGAGGTCCGGCGCGGGTTCGGCCCAGGCGGGCAGGTGCAGCACCGGCACGGCGTCGTGCGCGCGCTCGACCTCGCCCTTGTGGCTGCCATCACCGAGGCGCCAGCCACTGTCGCGACCGATCACGATCACGGCGCGCTGTGCTGCGTCCTTCGTGCCGCCACGCCGCTCGACGCGCCAGGGCTCGCCCCACAGCGCGTGCGCCAGGGCGCGCACCTGGCCCGGCAGGTCGGGCGGCGCGGCACCCCGGCGGAGCATCAGAAGCTCGCGTCCACCAGCGCGCGCAGGCTGGGCGCGAGCTGTGGGTCGTCGCTCAGGGGGTCGGCGATGGCCCGCATCGCCGCCGCGCGAACCGGCAGGCCCGCGCGGTGCAGCAGCGCGGCGTGCACCAGCATGCGGGTGGAGGCGCCTTCGTCCAGGCCCTCGTCGCGCAGGCGCCGCGTGCGCACCGCCAATTGCACCAACCGCATCGCAAGTTCGCCATCGACACCGCCCTCCCGCGCCACGATGGCGGCCTCCGCCCCGGGCGCCGGGTAGTCGAAGCCCAGCGCCACAAAGCGCTGGCGCGTGGAAGGCTTGAGCTCGCGGTGCAGGCCCTGGTAGCCGGGGTTGTAGCTGACCACGAGCTGGAAGTCGGGATGCGCGCGCAGCAATTCGCCGTGCCGCTCCAGCGGCAGCGCGCGGCGCGTGTCGGCCAGGGGGTGCAGCAGCACCGTGGTGTCGGCGCGCGCCTCCATCAGCTCGTCGAGGTAGCACAGCGCGCCGTGCCGCGCGGCCAGGGCCAGCGGCCCGTCCATCCAGCGCGTGCCCTCGCCGTCGAGCAGCCAGCGGCCCGCCAGGTCACCGGCGCTCAGGTCCTCGTGGCAGGCCACGGTCACCAAGGGCAGCTTCAGCCGCCAGGCCATGTGCTCGACGAAGCGCGTCTTGCCGCAGCCCGTGGGACCTTTGAGCAGCACCGGCAGGCGCGCGGCGCGCGCGGCCTCGAAGGCCGCGACCTCCTCACCCATCGGCTGGTAGAAGGGCTCCTCGGCGAGGCGCCAGTCGGCCAGCGGGTCAGACACCGCTGGGCATCGTCAACGGTGGCCGGCCGTGGCCGGGTTGGGGATGCCCTCGATGGGGCACTCCTCCGTGCCCACCATGGGCCGCGTGATGGCCTCCACCGCCTTCTGCGTGCCCTCGGGGTCGTTCACCCACTTGCCGTAGAACTCGTAGGGGCAGGCGGCCACGCCCTTGTCGCCATCGCGCGAGTTGATCGTGCCCGTGTAGCCGCGGTGCAGCAGCTTGAACAGGTGGTTCTCGCTCTGCGCGTTCTTGCGGAAGTCGCGGATCAGGCTTTTCGAGAGCGCGGCGTACTGCACGCCGTAGTCCTCTTCACCGCATTCGCCGAGCGTGCGGCCATCGAAACCGATGAGGGCGCTGTGGCCGAAGTAGCTGTACACGCCGTCCCAGCCGGAGGCATTGGCCACGGCCACGTAGCTGTTGTTGGCCCAGGCCATGGCCTTGGCCATCAGCACCTGCTGGTCCTTGGCGGGGTACATGTAGCCCTGGCAGCGCACGATGAGTTCGGCGCCCTTCATGGCGCAGTCGCGCCAGATCTCGGGGTAGTTGCCGTCGTCGCAGATGATGAGGCTGACCTTGAGGCCCTTGGGGCCGTCGCTCACGTAGGTGCAGTTGCCGGGGTACCAGCCCTCGATGGGCACCCAGGGCATGATCTTGCGGTACTTCTGCACGATCTCGCCCTGGTCGTTCATCAGGATGAGCGTGTTGTAGGGCGCCTTGTACGGGTGCTCCTCGTGCTGCTCGCCGGTGAGCGAGAACACGCCCCAGACCTTGGCCTTGCGGCAGGCCTCGGCAAAGATCTCGGTCTCGGCGCCAGGCACGGTGGACGCGGTCTCGTACATCTCCTTCGCGTCGTACATGATCCCGTGCGTGCTGTATTCCGGGAAGATCACCAGGTCCATGCCGGGCAGGCCCTGCTTCATGCCGACCACCATGTCGGCGATCTTGCGCGCGTTGTCCAGCACCTCGGCCTTGGTGTGCAGGCGCGGCATCTTGTAATTGACGACGGCCACGCCGACGGTGTCGGCGCTGCTTGAAATGTCACCGTGCATCATGGCTCGGGTTCCTTGTTCAGTGGCTGATCATCCAGGGGCGCTTGGAGGGAAACGCCTTCGCGCCGTTGGGCGCGGTCACCGTGGCCTTGCTGCGCCCGGGGCTGCAGCAACCGCAGCCCGCGGGGTGTTTCAGGCGCGCGTAGTCGCCCGAGCGTTTCGGCTCGTGCCGTGCGCGCTCGTTGATGCCCATGGCCGTGCGCGTGGCGCCGTCCATGAGCGCCAGGCGCGGCGCGGTGGCGAACACGCGCGGCGAGGCGGTGCCGCAGTCGGGGCAGTGCGCCGGTTGGTTGCGCTCGCTCAGCGAGCGGTAGGCGTCGAAGCCGCCGCAGGCCGGGCAGGCGTAGTCGTAGGTCGGCATGGGCGGCTTCCTTCGTTCACAGGTCCGGCGAGAGCGGCATCTGGATCGAGCCGTCGATGTGCTTGATCGGCCCGCTCGCGTTCGGGTTGATGTCGAAGTCGAAGATCTGCGTGGGCAGCCACAGCGTGGCGCAGGCGTTGGGCACGTCGACCACGCCGCTGATGTGGCCCTGCACCGGCGCCGTGCCCAGGATGGAGTAGGCCTGCGCGCCCGAGTAGCCGAACTTCTTCAAGTACTCGATGGCGTTGAGGCAGGCCTGGCGGTAGGCCACGTTCACGTCCAGGTAGTACTGCTTGCCGCTCTCGTCGACGCTGATGCCTTCGAAGATGACGTAGTCGTCGTAGGTGGGTTTGATGGGGCTGGGCTTGAAGATGGGGTTCTTGATGCCGTACTTGGCCATGCCGCCCTTGATGAGCTGCACCTTCATGTGCACCCAGCCGGCCATCTCGATGGCGCCGCAGAAGGTGATCTCGCCGTCGCCCTGGCTGAAGTGCAGGTCGCCCACGGAGAGGCCGGCGCCGTCCACGTAGACCGGGAAGAAGATCTTCGAGCCGCGCGAGAGGTCCTTGATGTCGCAGTTGCCGCCGTGCTCGCGCGGGGGCACGGTGCGCGCGCCGGTGGCGGCGGCCTTGGCCAGCGCGTCGCCCGTGAGCTTGCCCATGTGCGCGGTGCCCGCGAAGGGCGGGTTGGCCAGGCCGCTGGTGGCGGGGTCGGAGTCGATCAGCGCCTGCTCGCGCGTGTTCCACACCTCCAGCATCTTCGGGTCGGGCAGGCAGCCGATCAGGCCGGGGTGGATGAGGCCCGCGTACTTCACGCCGGGCACGTGGCGCGAGGTGGTGAACATGCCGTGGAAGTCCCAGATGGACTTCTGCGCCTGCGGGAAGTGCTCGGTGAGGAAGCCGCCGCCGTTCTTCTTGCTGAAGAAGCCGTTGAAGCCCCAGAGGCTGTCGTCCTTCGCGCCGATGTCGAGCAGGTCGACCACCAGCAGGTCACCGGGCTCGGCGCCCTTCACGCCCACGGGGCCGCTGAGGTAGTGCACCGTGGTGAGGTCGATGTCGCGCACGTCGTCGGCGCTGTCGTTGTTCTTGATGAAGCCACCCGTCCAGTCGTAGGTCTCGAGCACGAAGTCGTCGCCGGGATTCACCCAGCAGGCCATGGGGATGTCGGGGTGCCAGCGGTTGTGCACCATCTCGTTGGTGGGCGCGGGCTTGGAGAGGTCGACCTTGATCAGGGTGTCGGGCATGGCGTGGCTCCTGGGTGGAAGGGGATCGATCGGGGTTGGGGGAAATTCAGACCGACAGGTAGGCCTTGATGCGCTGCTGGTCGGTGTTGGCGCGTTCGGTTTCGTGCACCAGGCGCCCGCCCTCGATGACGAACAGGCGGTCGGCGACGTCCATGGCGAACGAGAGCACCTGTTCGGAGACCACGATGGTGATCTTGCGCATCTGGCGGATCTCGTTGAGCGCCTTGGCGATGTCCTTGATGATCGAGGGCTGGATGCCCTCGGTCGGCTCGTCGAGCAGCAGCACCTTGGGGTCGGTGACGAGCGCGCGCGCGATGGCGAGCTGCTGCTGCTGGCCGCCGGAGAGGTTGCCGCCCTTGCGGCGGCGCATGTCCCAGAGCACGGGGAAGAGCGCGTAGATCTCCTGCGGGATGGTCTTGTCCTTCGCGTTCTCCAGGCCGGTCTGGATGTTCTCTTCCACCGTCAGGGTGGGAAAGATCATGCGGCCCTGCGGCACGTAGGCCAGGCCCTTGGCCACGCGACGGAAGCTCTCGTCGCGCGTGAGGTCCTGGCCGGCCACGCTGATGTGGCCGCTCTTGGTGGGCAGCACGCCCATCAGGGCCTTGAACAGCGTGGTCTTGCCCATGCCGTTGCGGCCCATGATGGCCACGGCCTCGTTCTCGCGCGCTTCGAAGCTGATGCCGTGAAGCGCCTGGCTCTGGCCGTAGGCGACGAACAGGTCCTTGACTTGCAGCATGTGCGTCACTCCTTCAATGGCCGAGGTAAACGTCGATGACCTTGGGGTCGGCCTGCACCTGCTCCATCGGGCCCTCGGCCAGGATCTTTCCCTGGTGCATGACGGTGACCTTGTGCGCGATCTTCTTGACGAAGTCCATGTCGTGCTCGATCACGATCACGGCGCGGTTCTGGCAGATGCGGTGCAGCAGCTCGGCGGTGAGGTCGCGCTCCTTGGCGCTCATGCCGGCGATGGGCTCGTCCAGCATCAGCAGCTCAGGCTCCTGCATCAGCAGCATGCCGATCTCCAGCCACTGCTTCTGGCCGTGCGAGAGCAGGCCCGCCTCGGTCTCGAGCTTGTCGGCCAGGCCGATCTCCTCGGCCACGGCGCGCACGCGGGTCTGGATCTCATCGGTGGCGCTGAACGCCAGCGCGCCCCAGACGGATCGGCCCGAGGGGTAGGACACCTCCAGGTTCTGCCAGACCGAGAGGTTCTCGTAGATCGAGGGCGTCTGGAATTTGCGCCCGATGCCCAGGCGCACGCGCTTGTGCTCGGGGATCAGCAGGATCTCCTCGTTCTTGAACTTGATGCTGCCGCCGCTGGCCTTGGTCTTGCCGCAGATGAGGTCCAGCAGCGTGGTCTTGCCGGCGCCGTTGGGGCCGATGATCACGCGCAGTTCGTTCTTGTCGACGTAGAGGGTGAGGTCGTCGATGGCCTTGAAGCCGTCGAAGGACACCGTGAGGTCTTCCACGGCGAGGGCGAAGTCGGTGCTGCTCATTCGGTGCTCCTGTTCAGACGCCCTGGCCGCTGGTGCCGTCGGGCAGCTTCACCTCGGGGGCGCTGCTCGCCACCACCGGCTTGTGCGGCGCCTGCGGCGGCGGCGAGGGCGGTTGCGGGTGCGCGGCCGCGGCTTCGCGCAGCGCGGCGCGCCGGCCCTTCCACCAGGGCAGGATGCGGCTCTCCCACAGCCCGGCCAGGCCCATGGGGAAGGCCATGGTCACGCCGATGAAGAGCGCGGCCATGAGGAAGAGCCAGAGGTCGGGGAAGCTTTCGGAGAAGAAGGTCTTGCCCGCGTTGACCAGCAGCGCGCCATAGACCGCGCCCACCAGGCTCATGCGCCCGCCCACGGCGGCGTAGATGACCATCTCGATGGAGGGCACGATGCCCACGAAGCTGGGCGACATGAAGCCCACCTGCAGCGTGAACAGCGCGCCACCGATGCCCGACAGCGCGGCCGCCAGGCAGAACACGAAGATGCGGAAGTCGGCCACGTCGTAGCCCGAGAAGCGCACGCGGTCCTCCTTGTCGCGCATGGCCAGCAGCAGGGTGCCGAGCTTGCTGGTCTGCACCCAGCGGCAGGCCACGATGGCCAACACCAGCAGGCCCACGCAGACGAAGTAGAGGATGTACTTGGCGCTGTCGGTGCGCGTGTCCCAGCCCATCAGGGTCTTGAGGTCGGTCATGCCGTTGACACCGCCCGTGTAGCCCTGCTGGCCGATGATGAGCACGGTGAGGATGAGCGCCACCGCCTGCGTGATGATGGCGAAGTACACGCCGCCCACGCGCCGCTTGAACATGGCGAAGCCGACGATCCAGGCCAGCAGCACCGGCACCACCACCACCGCCGCCAGCGCGAAGGGAAAGCTCTTGAAGGGCAGCCAGAACGTGGGCAGTTCGGTGATCTGGTTCCAGTCCATGAAGTCCGGAATGCCGGGCGTGGACTGGATCTTGGTGCTCTCGGGGTCCGAGGCCTCGAGCTTGAGGAACATCGCCATCGCGTAGCCGCCCAGGCCGAAGAACACGCCCTGCCCCAGGCTCAGGATGCCGCCGTAGCCCCACAGCATCACCAGGCCGATGGCGACGAAGGCGTAGGTGAGGTACTTGCCCACCAGGTTGAGGCGGAAGATGTCCAGCGTGAGCGGCAGCACCACCGCCAGCAGCACGGTGAGCAGCACCAGGCTGGCGAGCTGGTAGCGGGTGATCCAGGCATTCAGGGCGTTCATGAGCGGGCTCCGGGTGGCGGGGAGATCAACGGCGGACCTTGCTGGCGAACAGCCCTTGCGGACGCATCATCAGGATGACGACGATGAGCGAGAGCGTGAGCACCTTGGCCATGGAGCCGGCGAGGAAGAACTCGGTGATGGACTGGGTCTGCGCGATGCCGAAGGCCGAGACCACGGTGCCCAGCAGACTGGCCGCGCCGCCGAAGGTGACGACCAGGAAGGCGTCCACGATGTAGAGCGAGCCCGAGGTGGGGCCGGTGGAGCCGATGGTGGTGAAGGCCGCGCCGGCCACGCCCGCGATGCCGCAGCCGATGGCGAAGGTCAGGCGGTCGGTCTTCTTCGTGTCGATGCCGATGGCGTTGGCCATCACGCGGTTGCTGACCGTGGCGCGCACGCGCAGGCCCCAGCGGCTGCGGTGCAGGGCCAGCAGCACGCCGCCGGTCACCACCGCCGTGAGGGCGAGCACGAACAGGCCGTTGATGGGAATGTCCAGGCCCTCGGTGGGCGCCCAGGAGCCCATCAGCCACTCGGGCAGCGTGGGGCTCACTTCCTTGGGGCCGATGAAGGTGCGGAAGCACTGCTGCAGCGCCAGGCTGATGCCCCAGGTGGCCAGCAGCGTGTCCAGCGGGCGCTTGTAGAGGTGGCGGATCAGCGCCCACTCCACGATCCAGCCCGCGATGAAGGCGAAGACGAAGGCGGCGACGATGGCGAAGGGAAAGTAGGCCGCCACCGCGCCGGGGCTGATCGCCTCGGCCAGCGTGGAGCCGAGGAAGATGGTGTAGGCGCCGATGGTCATGAACTCACCGTGCGCCATGTTGATCACGCCCATCTGCCCGAAGATGATGGCCAGGCCCAGCCCCATGAGCAGCAGCACCGCGAACAGGCTCAGGCCCGCGAAGCCCTGCATGACGCCGATGTTGAGCAGGTCGTTGAAACTCATAGCGATCTCCAGGCGAAGTTCATCCAGAACGCCACGGATCCGGCTCTGCCGGTCCGTCGGCGTTGCCCCCTTGAGGGGGTCACGGCGCTAGTGCGCCGTGGCGGGGGTGGTCACTGATATCCCTTGGGGAAGGGATCCGGTTTGATGAGGTCCGGCGACTCGGACACCACCTTGAACGTGCCGTCCGGCATGCCCATCGCGATGCGCGACTTGCTCCAGAGGTGGTGGTTGGGGTCCAGCTTCACGTAGCCCTCGGGCGCGTCCTTGAGCTCGATGCCAGTGCGCGAGGCGGCCACCACCTTGTCGACGTCGAAGCTCTTGGCCTTCTCGACCGCGGCCTTCCATAACCAGGGACCGAGGTAGCCGGCCTGCGTCACGTCGCCGATGACGGCGTCCTTGCCGTACTTGGCCTTGAACGCGGCCACGAACTTCTTGTTGTTCTCGTTGTCCAGCGTCTGGAAGTACTTCATCGACGAGTAGAAGCCGGCGAAGTTTTCGCCGCCCACGCCGGTCATCTCGTCCTCGGTCACCGACAGGGTCACCAGGGTCTGCTTGTCACCGGTGATGCCGGCCGCCTTGAGCGCCTTGTAGAAGGCCACGTTGGAGCCACCCACCACGGCGGCGAAGATCACGTCGGGCTTCTGCAGCTTGATCTTGTTCATCAGCGAGCCGAAGTTGGTGCTGCCCAGCGGGTAGTACTCCTCGCCGACGACCTTGCCCTTCTGGAAGGCCTCGATGTGCTTGCGCGCGATCTTCATCGAGGTGCGCGGCCAGATGTAGTCGGAGCCGATGAGGAAGAAGGTCTTGGCCTTCTTCTCCTTCTGCGCCCAGTCCAGGCTGTAGAGGATCTGCTGCGTGGCTTCCTGGCCGGTGTAGATCACGTTCTTGGACTGCTCCAGGCCTTCGTAGAAGGTGGGGTAGTACAGCAGGCCGTTCTCTTTCTCGAACACTGGCAGCACGGCCTTGCGCGAGGCGCTGGTCCAGCAGCCGAAGACGGCGGCGCAGCGGTCATTGATGAGCAGCTTCTTGGACTTCTCGGCGAAGGTGGGCCAGTCGGAGGCGCCGTCTTCCTTGATGACCTTGATCTTGCGGCCCAGGATGCCGCCCATGGCGTTGATCTGGTCGATGGCGAGCTGCTCGGCCTGGATGGAGCCCGTCTCCGAGATGGCCATGGTGCCGGTGGACGAGTGCAACTGACCGACGGTGACCTCGGTGTCCGTGACCGCGAGCTTGGTGGTGTTCACCTGCGCGGTGGGCTGGCCGAAGCTCCAGGTGGGCAGGCCGGCCAGGCCGGCGGCGCCCAGCATCTGCAGCACGCGGCGGCGGCTGGCCTCGGGGGTTTCGGGCGAAACGTCGTTCGGATCGGGTTGGTGCTTCATCAAGGGCTCCTGGGCGGGTTGGTGCGGTGAAAACCGGCGGTGTGCCGACTGGAGCGAAGCCTAGGGAGAAGCCCCGATCGGGCCCATAAGTCAAATAACGTAGGTGGCGACCGCACACCCGCGGACGGGGCGGGTACGGTTCTTGTTAGGTGCCTGGCATGCAGCCGCCCGAGCCCGCCGCACCGCCCGCGACCCCCCCATTGGCCGCGCAGAAGATCTTTCGCTTCCGCCGCGAATACAACTCCTGGGTGGCAGACGAGTCCATGGAGGACTACGCGCTGCGCTACGCGCCGCGCAGCTTCCGCAAATGGAGCGAGTGGCGCGTGGGCCACACCGCTTTCGGCTCGCTCTCGTTCCTGGCGCTGGAGGCGATCGGCGGCGCGATCGCCGTGAACTACGGCTTCGCCAACGCCATGTGGGCGATCCTGGTGGTGGGCCTGATCATCTTCTTCACCGGCCTGCCCATCGCCTACTACGCGGCGCGCCACGGGCTGGACATGGACCTGCTGACGCGCGGCGCGGGCTTCGGCTACCTGGGCTCGACGATCACCTCGCTGATCTACGCGGTGTTCACCTTCATCTTTTTCGCCATCGAGGCCGTGATCATGGCGCTGGCGCTGCAACTGGCCACCGACTGGCCGCTGCCCGTGTGCTACTTGGTATCGGCCGTGGTGGCGATTCCGCTGGCCATGAAGGGCATCACGCTGATCTCGCGCCTGCAGGCCTGGACACAGCCGCTCTACCTGTTCCTGCTGTTGCTGCCCTTCGTGTGGATCGCGCTGTCGCAGCCGCAGATGTACCGCGACTTCGGCAGCCTCAGCGGCCTGCGCTCGGGCAGCAGCGGGTTCGAGCCGCTGATGTTCGGCGCCGCGGCCGCGGTCATCTTCTCCCTGGTGGTGCAGATCGGCGAGCAGGTGGACTTCCTGCGCTTCATGCCCGAGCGCACGGCGAAGAACCGCGTGCGCTGGTGGTTGGCGGTGCTGATCCCGGGGCCGGGCTGGATCGTGATGGGCATGCTCAAGATGGTGGGCGGCGCCTTCCTGGCCTTCGCCGCCATGCAGTTCGAGGTGGACCCCGAGCGCACGGCCGAGCCCACGCAGATGTTCCTGGCCGGTTTCACCGAAGCGGTGGGGCACCCGGGGCTGGCGGTCATCATGACGGTGGTGTTCGTCATCCTGGCGCAGATCAAGATCAACGTGACCAACGCCTACGCGGGCTCGCTGGCCTGGAGCAACTTCTTTGCCCGGGTGACGCACAGCCACCCCGGGCGCGTGGTGTGGCTGGTGTTCAACGTGTCCATCGCCACGCTGCTGATGCTGCTGGGCGTGTTCGCCGGCATCGAGAAGGTGCTGGGCGTGTACAGCAACGTGGCCATCGCCTGGGTCGGCGCCCTGGTGGCCGACCTGATCATCAACAAGCCGCTGGGCCTGAGCCCCAAGGGCATCGAGTTCCGCCGCGCCTACCTCTACGACTTCAACCCGGTCGGCATGGGATCGATGATCATCGCGGCGCTGGTGGCCAGTCTGGCCTACGGCGGCCTCATGGGCGAGGCGGCCGCGGCCTTCTCGCCCTTCATCGCGCTGGGGCTGTCGCTGCTGCTGGCGCCGCTGCTGGCCTGGGCCACGGGCGGGCGCTACTACCTCGCGCGCGAACCATCCACCGAGTGGTGGCCGGGGCAGATCGTGCGCTGCGCGGTGTGCGAGAACCCGTTCGAGTCGGAAGACATGGCCAGTTGCCCGGCCTACCGCGCGCCCATCTGTTCGCTGTGCTGCTCGCTCGAATCGCGCTGCCACGACCGCTGCAAGACCAACTCGCGCGCCATCGACCAGGTGCGCGGCTGGCTGTCGCAGGTGCTGCCGCAAGGCGTGATGGCGAAGGTGAACTTTCGCGCCGGCCAGTTCCTGGTGGTGTGGCTGTCCATCAGCGCGATCATGGGCCTGCTGATCGGCATGGTGTACGCGCAGGAAAGTCTGCATGGCCTCAGTGCCGCGCTGGAACTGCCCTTTCTGAAGATCTACGCCTTCCTGGTGCTGTTCGCCGCCGTGTGCTCGTGGTGGGTGGTGCTGACCACCGACAGCCGCCGCATGGCGCAGGACGAGTCGGAGCGCCAGACGCAGTTGCTGATGCGCGAGATCGAGGCCCACCAGCGCACCGACGCCGAGCTGCAGTCCGCGCGCGACCGCGCCGAGGCCGCCAGCCAGGCCAAGACGCGCTACGTCGCGGGCATGACGCACGAGCTGCGCACGCCGCTCACCAGCATCCTGGGCTACGCGCAGATCCTGCTGAAGAACAGCGACATCTCGGTCTGGGTGCGGGAGACCATTGCCACCATGCAGCGCAGCGGACAGCACATGCACGCGCTGATCGATGGCTCGCTGGACCTGGCGCGCATCGAGGCCGGTCGCCTGAAGCTCGACACCGTGCCCCTGCCCCTGCCGCAGCTGATGGAGGACGTGGAGCGCATGGTTCGCCCGCAGGCCGAGGCCAAGGGCCTGCGCTTCACGGTGCAGCGCAAGGGCGAGTTGCCCGGCTGGGTGCGCGCCGACGCCAAGCGCCTGCGCCAGATCCTCATCAACCTGCTGAGCAATGCCGTGCGCTTCACCGACGAGGGCGAGGTCACGCTGCGGCTGGACTTTCGCCAGCAGGTGGCGCGCATCGACGTGGTGGACACCGGCATCGGCATCGCCGAGCAGGACCAGAAGCGCATCTTCCTGCCCTATGAGCGCGGCGCCGCCGGGCGGCGCGCGCGCGATTCGGGCACCGGCCTGGGCCTGACCATCACCCACCTGCTGACCGACATGATGGGCGGCGACCTCAGGCTCAAGAGCGCGCCGGGCCAGGGCAGCACCTTCTCCCTGCGCCTGTACCTGCCGCCCATCGCCTCCGACCCGCAGCACCCGCTGCCGATACCGTCGACGCTGCGCGCGGTCACCGGCTACCTGGGCCCGCGCCGCACCGTGCTGGTGGTGGACGACCAGCCCCTGCACCGGCAACTGCTCGCCAGCATCCTGGTGCCGCTGGGCTTTCTTGTGCGCGAGGCCGCCAGTGGTCAGGAATGCCTGGAAATCGTCGAGCAGAACCCGCCCGACCTGCTGCTGCTGGACCTGACCATGGACGGCCTGGACGGCTGGCAGACCGCGAGCGCGGTGCGCGAACGGCTGCCGTCCTCGCGACTGCCCATCGTCTTCGTCTCGGCCAACCTGATCGACAACCGGCCCGAGGCCTTCAAGGACCTGGACTACCAGGGCTTCGTTGCCAAGCCCATGAGTGAGGCCGAGCTGCTCGACGCGCTGAGCCATGCCTTGTCGCTGGAGTGGCTGACCGAACAGGTACCCGCCAGCGGCGCGTCCGCGCAGGCCGTGCGCCCGCGCCCCGGTCTGCCGCTGCCCGACGCGCTGCGCGAGGAACTGCAGCGCCTGGCGCGCCAGGGCCAGGCCGCGGCGCTGCGCCAGCGCCTGTGGCAGGCCCAGGGCACCGAGCCCGCGCACGCGGCGACGCTGGCGCTGCTGCTGGCCTGCGCCGACCGATTCGACTTCCAGACCCTGATCGAATACCTGAGAGACACCGAGGAGCTTGCGGACGATGACACCGTGGTCTGACACCCCGCCGCCGCCATCGGCCACCCAGCCGGTGATCCTGGTGGTGGACGACTCGCTGGAGACCCTGCGCATGCTGGGCGACGCCCTGGTGGCCGAAGGCTACGTGGTGCTGGCCGCGCGCGACGCGCAGGAGGCGCTGGAGCGCTTCGAGGTGGCCATCCCCGACGGCGTGCTGCTCGACGCCGTGATGCCCGGCATGGACGGCTTCGACCTGTGCCAGCGCATCAAGTCCACGCCGGCCTGGTCGCATGTGCCGGTGCTGTTCATGACCGGCCTGTCCGACAGCGAGCCGCTGCTGCGCGGCTTCGCCAGCGGCGGCGTGGACTACGTGGTCAAGCCGCTGCGCATCCCCGAGGTGATGGCGCGCCTGGCCACCCACGTGCGCAACGCGCGGGTGGCGCGGCTGGCGCAGGAAGCGGTGGACGTGGCCGGCCTGGGCACCGTCGTGCTCGACTCGCTGGGGCGCCTGGCCTGGCGCTCGCCGCAGGCCATGATCTGGCTGGGCCAGGCCTTCGGCGGTGACGCGGATGGGCAGGAGCAGGCCGCGCGCTGGCTGGCCGCCGCGCGGCGCGACGGCACCGCGCAGGCCGACGGTGCGCAGGGCCGCCTGCTCGCCCGGCACCTGGGCCAGGGCAGCCTGGGCGAGTCCATGCTGCTGCTGAGCCTGACACCCGTCAACCACGCCGCCGCGCAGCGCCTGCGCGAGGTCGCGCTCACGCCGCGCGAGACGGAGGTGCTGTCCTGGCTGGCCAAGGGCAAGACGAACCGCGACATCGCCGACATCCTGGGCATGAGCCACCGCACCGTGAACAAGCACCTGGAGCACGTGTTCGAGAAGCTGGGCGTGGAGACGCGCGCCGCGGCGGCGGCCATCGCAGGCAAGCTGCTGCCGCAGGCGTGAAGCCCCGGCTGCGTCAGAGCTGTGCGATGCCCCCGTCCACCACGTACTCCGCCCCCGTGACGAAGGACGCGTCGTTCGAGAGCAGGAAGGCGGCCACCGCCGCCACCTCGTCGGGCCGGCCGAAACGGCCGAGCGGCACCTGCTGCAGCACGGCCTGGCCGAACTCGGCCACCGCCGTGGCCGGCATTCCCGTGCGATCGAAGAAGGCGGTTTCGATGGGGCCCGGGCTGACGGCGTTGACGCGGATGCCGCGCGGCGCCAGTTCGCGCGCCAGCACGCGGGTCAGGGTGCGCACCGCGCCCTTGGTGGAGGCGTAGACCGCCATCGAAGCGAAGCCCTTTTCGCGCGCCACCGAGGTGTTGAGCAGCAAGGCGGCGCCATGCGACAACAAGGGCGACAGGGCGCGCGCCTGCAGCAGCGGGCCGCGCACGTTGACCGCATATTGGGCATCGAACTCGTCGGCCGTCACATCCTCCAGCGACTGGAAGCGGCCGAAACCGGCGTTGAAGAAGGCACCGTCGATCGTCGGCGCAATGGCCTCGATGGCCTCGCGCAAGGCCTGGGCGGCGGCGGGATCGCCCGCGTCGTTCAGCAGGTAGCGGGCCCGCTCGCCGAGCACGCCGCGCGCCGTGTCCAGCGACGACGGCCGCGAACCGGTGACGATGACGCGCGCGCCTTCGTCGGCCAGGCGCTGCGCGGTGGCGAGGCCGATGCCGCTGGTACCGCCGGTGACGAGCACGGTCTTGTGTGTGAAACGGGTCATGATCGATGTCCTTTCCTGTTGAGGTGCGCCTATGATGGGTTGTCGATCTGAACAAGGAAATCCCGAAAGTGGGCAAGAAGAATTTGCGCAGTCGCACAAGCGCGCTGGATTGGAACGACCTGCGCATGGTGCTGGCCGTGAGCCGCGCGGGCAGCCTGAACGGGGCGGCCCGAGAACTGGGCTTGCGTCACTCCACTGTCTTCCGGCGCGTCGAGGAGGTCGAAGCACGCGCCGGCGCCCGGCTCTTCGAGCGTTCGCGCACCGGTTGGCGGGCCAACCTCCAGGGCGAAGCGGTGGCGGCCGCGGCCGCCGAGATGGAGGCCGCGGCGCTGTCCGCCGAGCGCGCGATCAGCGGGTCCGACGCCCGCGTGGAGGGCGTGATTCGCCTGGCCACCAGCGAGATGCTGGCCGGCTACCTGTTGCCCGCGATGCTGCAACGCTTCCTGTCGGCGCACGCCGGCATCGAGATCGAAGCCGACGTGTCCAACCGCGCCGTCGATCTGACGCGGCGCGAGGCAGATCTCGCCCTGCGGGCCACCGCCCGTCCACCAGACTCGATGGTGGGGCGGCAGGTGGGCGAGCTGCGCTATGCCGTGTACGCCGCACGCTCGCTGCTGCCGCGCCGTGGCGATGTCCAGCCGGTGCTGCAGGCCCTGCCATGGATCGGCTTCGACGATCGCATCGCCTACACCGGCATCGCCCAGTGGTTCGTCCGTGCACTGCCCGAGGTGCGGCCCCGGATGAAGGCCGACTCGCTGCCAGCCATGCTGAAAGCGGGTGCTGCCGGCATCGGTGCCGTCGTGCTGCCGATGTTCGCTGCCGCGCAGGAGCCTGGCCTGCTTCGCGTCACCCCGCCGATTGAAGGACAGTCCATGGGCCTGTGGCTGCTGCACCACCCCGATGTGCGCGGCAACGCGCGCGTTCGGCTTCTGACGCAGTGGCTGGCGCAGGCGATACCCGAGGAGCTGGCGCGGCAGGCGGACAGTGGCAAGACCGTGTCCTGCTTCGCGGATTGCCCGCTGGCGGGCCGGCGGTCGCGCCGTCTCGCCAGCGCGGCATGACAGCGCGGCATGAGCACCGCTCGGCCCGCGCGACCACGTCACCGGACAAGCCCGGCCCAGCCGGCCACAATCGCCCCAGCAACCGAGGAGACCACCATGCTCGAGACCGTCATCAACGCGCGCCCCGCCGACCTGGGCCACGGCCTGACCGTGCGGCGCGTGCTGCCCTACGCAAAACGCCGAATGGTCGGCCCCTTCATCTTCGTGGACCACGCCGGGCCGGTGACCATGGCGCCCGAGGACACGAGCGCCGCCGACGTGCGCCCGCACCCGCACATCGGCCTGTCCACCGTGAGCTACCTGCTCAGCGGGCAGGTGATGCACCGCGACAGCCTGGGTGTGGTGCAGTCCATCGTGCCCGGCGACGTGAACTGGATGACGGCGGGGCGGGGCATCTCGCACAGCGAGCGCTTCACCCACCCGGACTCCTTCGCGGGCGGCGGGCTGGAGCTGATGCAGCTGTGGGTGGCGCTGCCCGAGAAGGACGAGGAGACCGAGCCCGCCTTCACCCACTACCCGGCGAAAGACCTGCCGGTGCGCGAGCAGGACGGCGTGTGGATGCGCCTGATCGCCGGCGAGGCCTATGGCATGACGAGCCCCGTGCGCACGCACTCGCCGCTGTTCTACCTGCACACGCAATGGCAGGCCGGCGCCAGCCTCGCCCTGCCCGGCGGCCACCGCGAGCAGGCGGTCTACGTGGCACACGGCGAGATCGAACACGCGGGCGAGGTCTACCACCCGGGGCAACTGCTGGTCTTCGGCGACGACACCGACGCGCTCATCACCGCGCAGGTGCCGAGCACGCTGATGGTCTTCGGTGGCGAGCCGCTGGGCGAACGGCACGTGTGGTGGAACTTCGTGTCCTCGCGCAAGGAGCGCATCGAACAGGCCAAGGCGGATTGGCAGGCGGGACGGATCGCGCTGCCGCCGGGGGATGACAAGGAGTGGATTCCGCTGCCGGGGTGACATGTCCGGCCCAGCACGCTATTCTTACCACTTCGCCATCGATCAAATTCGATTCAGAAATGCCATCCACCGCCACCCTATCCAGCAAGTTCCAGATTTCCATTCCCAAAGCCGTTCGCGAGGAACTGCACTGGGAAGCGGGGCAGGAGTTCGTGTTCCTTCCCAAGGACAAGGGTGTGCTCGTCATGCCCGTTCCCAAGCTGAGTGATCTGGCGGGCATCGCCAAAGGCGCCAAGCGCAAGGACAACTACCGAGACCGCAAGGATCGCTACTGATGGCCAGCCGACCACCTCGTGTGGTGGACACCTCGGCGTGGATCGAGTGGTTGACCGGTTCGGCGCTGGGACAACAACTCGGCAAGCAGATGCCCGCCGCAGCGGACTGCATCGTGCCCACCGTGGTTCAGTTGGAACTGTCCAAATGGTTGTGGCGGGAGATGGGCGAAGCAGTGAGCGATCAGGTGCTGGCCTATACCTTGACCTGTCGGGTGGCCGAACTTGACACGCCCATTGCCCTGCTGGCCGCTCAGATGCATCGCGAGCACAAGCTGGCAACAGCCGACGCGATCGTCTATGCCACGGCGCGCCACCACGGTGCTGAACTACTCACTTGTGACGCCCATTTCGAAGGTCTGCCTAACGTGATCTGTGCGAGCAAGGCCGTCAGGCACTGACGCTCAGGACCAGTACGGGTCGTCCGCCTTGCGGCGCTGCACGCGCGCCGAGCCCCACACCACGCGCAGTTGCCGGCCCTCGCGGGCCAGGCTGTCGGCCACCTTGTCGATGACGTAGCGGCGCCGGGCCGGCTCGCCCGGCACGTCGAATTCCCACAGCTTGAGCGAGCCGTCGGGTTGCTCCTCCACCAGGATGGAGAAGCGGCCGTAGGGGTCGCGGTATTTGAGCGTGCGGCAGTACATGGGGCTCGTCGAAAGCGAGCCGGTGAGTAACCGCCGGGGCCGCGGGAGTTCAGGCCCTCGTCACAGGCCCAGCTCGGTCAGCCCCGGGTGCGTGGCGGGCCGTGGCCCGAGCGGCCAGTGGAACAGCCGCTCGCTGTCGTGAATCGGCCGGTCGTTGATGCTGGCGTGGCGCTGCTCCATCAGGCCCAGGTCGGTGAACTGCCAGTTCTCGTTGCCGTGCGAGCGGAACCACTGGCCCGAGTCGTCGCGCCATTCGTAGACGAAGCGCACGGCGATGCGGCGTCCCTCGAAGGCCCAGAGCTCCTTGATGAGCCGGTAGTCCAGCTCCTTCGCCCACTTGCGCGTGAGGAAGGCGTGCACCTCGGCCCGGCCCACCGGGAACTCCGCGCGGTTGCGCCAGCGCGTGTCTTCGGTGTAGACCTTGACCACGCGGTCCGGCTCGCGCGTGTTCCACGCGTCCTCGGCCATGCGGACCTTCTCGATGGCCGATTCGCGCGAGAAAGGCGGCAGCGGCGGGCGCGGCTCGGCGCTCATCAGTACTGTTTGTAGGGGAGGAACTTGCCCGACATCACGATGTTCACGCGGTCGCCGTTCGGGTCTTTCTCGCGCTTCATGTCCATCTTGAAGTCGATGGCGCTCATGATGCCGTCGCCGAACTCTTCGTGGATGAGTTCCTTGAAGGTGGTGCCGTAGACGCTGACCAGTTCGTAGAAGCGGTAGATCAGCGGATCGGTGGGCACGCTGGTGGGCAGCGAGCCTTTGTACGGCACGACCTGCAGCCACTTCTGCTCTTCCGCCGTCAGGCCGAAGATCTTGCCGAGCGCCTTGGCCTGTTCGGGCGTGGCGGTCATCTGCCCCAGGCACAGGGCCGTGGTCCATTCCTTGGACTTGCCGACCTTCTTGGCGACGTCTTCCCACTTCAGGCCCTTGCTGACCTTGGTGGAGACGATTTTCTCGGTGACTTCAATGCGACTCATGTTTGCCTCTGGAGTAGTGGTGGAATGAAAGGGTTGAACCGGGGGTGCCGCGGAACCGGCTTTGCCGGGCCGCTGGCGCCGTCCCCCTTGGGGGAAGCCGCGCAGCGGCGCAGGGGGTCAATTCGCTCTCGCGCGGGAAACGAGGAAGTCGACGATGTGGTTGCGCAGCTCGTAGTAGCCGTCCAGGTGGTGCAACTGGGCGCGTGTGCGTTCGCGCGGCAGGGTGTTGCTCACCACCTCGGCCATGCCACCGGGCTTGTAGACGCCGTCCACCTCGCGGCCGTTGCTCATGAGCAGGATGCGGTCGGCCAGCAGGATGGCCTCGTCCACGTCGTGGGTGATCATGAACACCGTCTGGTGCGTCTCGCGCACGATGGACATGAGCTCGTCCTGGATGGTGCCGCGCGTGAGCGCATCCAGCGCGCCGAAGGGCTCGTCGAGCAGCAGCATCTTGGGTTGGATGGCGAAGGCGCGCGCGATGCCCACGCGCTGCTTCATGCCACCGGAAAGCTGCGAAGGCTTCTTGTCGATGGCGTGGCTCAGGCCCACCATCGCCACGTACTTCTCGACCTGCGCGTCGACCTCGGGCTTGTTCCACTCGGGCCAGCGCGACTTCACCGCGAAGGCGATGTTCTGGCGCACGGTGAGCCAGGGCATGAGCGCGTGGCCCTGGAAGACCACGCCGCGCTCCAGGCTGGGGCCGGCGATCTCGCGGCCGTCCATGAAGGCGTGGCCTTCGCTGGCCGTGTCCAGGCCGGCAAGCACGTTGAGGATGGTCGTCTTGCCGCAGCCACTGTGACCGATGATGCAGACGAACTCGCCCTTGTGAATGCCGAAGTCGACGCCGGCGAACACGGGCTTGTCGGACTGGTAGGCCTTGGCGAGGTTGTCGACCTGCAGGAAGGCGCGGGGGTGGGCGCTCATGGCGGTGCCTTTGGTTTGCATTGAGGGTGCCGCGGAGCCGAGGCCCTGTTGCCGGCTGTCACTCCACATAGGTCACCGCCTTCTGCAACTGCGCGAACATCAGGTCGAGCAGCATGCCCACCACGCCGATCATCAACACCGCGAAGATGACGTTGGTGAGCGAGAGGTTGTTCCACTCGTTCCAGACGAAGTAGCCGATGCCGGTGCCGCCCACCAGCATCTCGGCCGCGACGATGACCAGCCAGGCGATGCCCATGCTGATGCGCATGCCCGTGAGGATGGTGGGTGCGGCGGCGGGCAGCACCACCAGGAAGGCCTTGCGCAGCGGGTTCACCTCCAGCGTGGCGGCCACGTTGAGCCAGTCGCGCTTGACCGAGGCGACGCCGAAGGCGGTGTTGATCAGCATCGGCCAGACCGAGCAGATGAAGATGACGAAGATGCCGCTGACGTTGCTGTCTTTCAGCGTGTAGAGCGCCAGCGGCATCCAGGCCAGCGGGCTGATGGGCTTCAGGACCTGCACGAACGGGTCGAAGGCCTTCTGCATGAGCGGCGACATGCCGATGAGAAAGCCCAGCGGGATGGCCACCAGCATGGCCAGCACGAAGCCCAGGCCGACACGCGCCAGCGAGTGCGCGATCTGGATGCCGATGCCTTTGTCGTTGGGCCCGTTGTCGTAGAAGGGGTTGGACAGGTGGCCCCAGCTGGCCTTGGCCACGTCGCCCGGCGGCGGGAAGCCGCCGGTCTTGGTGGCGCCCCCCGTCGGGTCCTTGCCCATCATCCTGGCGTACTCGATCTCCTCGGGCGTGAGGTTGGACGCCGCGGCGTCCGCGCCACCACCGCCCGTGGCCAGCTGCCAGGCGCCGACAAAGACGGCGAACAACAGCAGCGAGACCATCGCGGCGCGCAGGTTGAGGCTCACGCTCTTCATGTCACGCCGCCTTGCTGATGCTGAAACTCTTGAGGTACTCGGCCGGCTTCGCCGGGTCGAACACCTTGCCCATGATGGTGTGCTTCTCGTAGCCCGGACCGGCCTTGAAGTCCTGGCCCAGTTCCTTCATGTGCTTGCGCGCGTCGGTGATGAGGAAGACGCGCTCGGCGATCTGGTTGTAGTTGACCTCGCCCTTGATGTAGCCCCAGCGCTGCATCTGCGTGAGCATCCACACCGCCATGCTCTGCCAGGGCATGGGGTCGAAGTCGGCGCGCTCGGGCACGTTCTGGACCTTGCCCAGGCCGTCGGCGAAGCGGCCGGTGAGCACTTGCGTGATCACGGCCTCGGGCTGGTTGAGGTACTGGCTGGGCGCGATGACCTTGGCGATGAGCTCGCGGTTCTTGGCCTGGCGCGCCATGGCCGCGGCGTTGAGCACGGCGCGGTACAGGGCCGCGAAGGTGTTGGGGTTCTGCTTGATGAACTCGGTGCTGGTGCCGAAGGCGCAGCAGGGGTGGCCGTTCCAGAGGTCCTTCGTGAGCACGTGGATGAAGCCCACCTCCTCGAACACGGCGCGCTGGTTGAAGGGATCGGGGCCGAGGAAGCCGTCGATGTTGCCGGCGCGCAGGTTGGCCACCATCTCCGCCGGCGGGATGACGCGCAGCTGCACGTCGGTGTCGGGGTTGAGCCCGTTCTCGGCCAGGTAGTAGCGCAACAGGAAGTTGTGCATCGAGTACTCGAAGGGGATGCCGAACTTGAAGCCCTTCCAGTTCTTCGGGTCGCGGTTGTCCTTGTGCTTCAGGGCCATGGTGATGGCCTGGCCGTTGATGTTCTGCACGGTGGCCACGTTCATGGGCACGGCGTTGCTGCCCAGGCCGAGCGAGATGGCCAGGGGCATGGGCGAGAGGAAGTGCGAGGCGTCGTACTCCTTGTTGATCATCTTGTCGCGCACCAGTGCCCATCCCGCGGTCTTGGTGACTTCGACGTTGAGGCCCTGCTTGCTGTAGAAGCCCAGGGGGTGAGCCATGATCAGCGGCGTGGCGCAGGTGATCGGGATGAAGCCGATCTTCAGGTTCGTCTTCTCGAGCTTGCCTTTTTCCTGGGCCATGGCCTGCAGGCTGGCGATGGGCAGCACGCTGGCAATCGCTGCCATCGCCGTGCCCTTGCCCACGGCGCGCAGGAAGCGGCGACGCACCGCATCCTGCGGGAACAGGGCCTTCACCAGGGTGGCTTCGATGAACTCGCGGCTGTAGGCCTCGAACTCGGGGGTTTCGCTGCGCGCGCGCAGGGTGGCGGCGGCCCGTTCGGCGGCGCTGTCCTTCGTTCGCTGCTCGGCCTGGTGCTCGGCCACCGTGTGGTCGCGCCCGCAGCTGCACTTGAGCATCAGGGGCTTGTCGGCGTTGTACGGGTCGAAGAAGTCGGACATGGCGCACCTCGTGAGTTGGAGATGCGCGTTGAATTGCAAGCACCGGGCCAGTTGCTGCGTCGCAGCAAGCTCGGGCGCAATTTCACGGGCGCGCGCGCCACGCCGTGTAGGGCTGCCCCTACACGGAGACCGTTTCAAGCCCCCGAACGGTGCCTTTCGGCGTACAGCGCGAGCTCGACATCGTTCTTGGCGCCGGTCTTTTCGAGGATGCGCGCGCGGTAGGTGCTCACCGTGTTGGACGCCAGGCCCAGGCGCGCACCAATTTCGCTCACGGTGAGGCCCTGCGTGAGCAGGCGATACACCTGATGCTCCCGATGCGATAGCGACTCGGGCCCCGCCTGCGCGGTGCCGCTGCCCACGGCGGCGGCCAGGGCCTCGGCCGTGGCGGGCGTGAGGTAGCGCCCGCCGCCGGCGCACTTGCGCACCGCCAGCAGCATGTCGTCGGGGTCGGCGCTCTTGTTGAGGTAGCCGCAGGCGCCCAGGCGGATGCAGCGCACCGCGTATTGCTTCTCGGGGTAGGTGCTGAGCATCAGCACGGGCAGGTGCGGGTGTTCCTTGCGCAGGCGCTGCAGCACGTCCAGCCCGTCGATGCCGGGCATGGCGACGTCGAGCAGCACGAGGTCGAGGCCCTCATTGCCGCCGAGCGCGCGCACCTGCGCGAGCACCTCTTCGCCGCTTTGCGCTTCCGCCACCACGCTCACGTCGGGTGCGTCCGCCAGGATCTGCCGGAGGCCTTCGCGCACGATGCGGTGGTCGTCGCCGATCAGAACGCGGATGGTGTCGGCCAGCAAGTCAAAGCGGCTGGCCTCGCTGTATTGGCTGTTCATGTCACCTCCCCGGGCGTCAGCACGATGGACAGTTCCATCAGCGTGCCGCGGCCCAGGATGCTTTCGATCCGGATCTTGCCCCCGAAGTGCCCCGCGCGTTCGCGCATGCCCATGATGCCGTAGGCGTCGGCCGCCTCGAAGGCCTGGGGGGAAGCGCCACCGCCATCGTCCTGCACCGACAAGCGCAGCAGTCCGTCGTGGTGACGGATGCGCACGGCGATCCGACGGGCCCGCGCGTGACGGCCCACGTTGGACAGCATTTCCTGGAAGATGCGAAAGACCGCGATGGCCAGCGGCTCCGGCGGTTCGGGCGCACCGTCCACGGCCATGTCCCAGTCGAGCGCGAGCTCGGCGCTGGCGACGAATTCCTGCGCCTGCCATTCCAGCGCGGCCCACAGGCCCTGGTGGTCGAGGATGCTGGGCCGCAGGTCGGTGATGATGCGCCCCACGTTGTCGACCGCGCTTTCGATGAGGCGGCTCATGTTCTGGCACTTGCAGCGCATGCGCTCGCGCATGCCCTCGGCCTCGTCGGGCTGGCGCCGGGCCTGTTCGGACAGGCGCTTGTCCATCCAGTTCACGTCCATCTTGAGGGCCACGAGCAGGCTGCCGAGCTCGTCGTGCACCTCGCGCGCGATGCGCGTTCGCTCGTCCTCGCGCACGGCCTCGCTGCGCGCCGCCAGTTCGCGCACCTGGCGCAAGGCGGTTTCCAGGGCGTGGGTGCGCTCGCGCACGCGCTGCTCCAGTTGTTCCTTGGCGCTGTGCAGGGCGTCGGCGGCGCGGCGGCGCTCGGTGATGTCGATGAAGGTGACCACCGCGCCGCGCACCTGGCCGCCGTCGACGATGGGGTGGCTGCTGTACTCCACCGGGAAGGCGCTGCCGTCGCGCCGCCAGAAGACTTCGGTGTCGATGCGGCAGGGCGCGGCCGCGCGGAAGGCATTGAAGATGGGGCAGTCTTCCACCGGATAGGGCGCACCATCGGCGTGCGAGTGGTGCGTGAGTTCGTGCATGTTGCTGCCCAGCAGCTCCCCGGGCTCGTAGCCGATCATGCGGGCCCCGGCGTGGTTGATGAACACGCACAGGCCGTCCAGGTCCACGCCGAATACACCTTCGCCGGTGCTGGCCAGCAGCAGGCCCAGCGGGTCGCGCCAGGCCGCCGTGGACGGGGCCACGGCGGCGCTGATCAGCTCGGGGAAGGCCTGGCGCTGCATGGCAGGGTTGCTAGCAACGCCTGTGCCAAGTTGGTGCGCGGGGATTCACGAGTTCGGCGCGGTCTTGGCGCTCCACACCATGGTGATCGCCAGGATGCCCACCACCACGCCCAGCGACACCGCCACCGGGATCTTGAAGACGTCGATGAGCATCATCTTGGTGCCGATGAAGACCAGGATGACCGCGAGGCCGTAATTGAGCAGGTGGAACTTGCCCGCCACGGCCTGCAGCAGGAAGAACATGGCGCGCAGGCCCAGGATGGCGAACACGTTGCTCGTGAGCACGATGAAGGGGTCGCGCGTGATGGCGAAGATGGCCGGGATGGAGTCGACGGCGAAGATCACGTCGGTGACGCCCACCAGCGCGATCACCATCAGCAGCGGCGTGGCGATGCGCTTGCCGTTCTCGACGGTGAAGAACTTCTCGCCGTCGTAGCGCTGGCTCACCGGCATCAGGCGGCGCAGCAGCTTGAGCGCGGGGTTGTCGTCCAGGCTCGGCTCCTTGCCTGCGGCCCACCACATCTTGATGCCGGTGAGGATGAGGAAGGCGCCGAAGAGGTACAGGATCCAGTGGAACTCCGACAGCAGCCAGCCGCCGAGCAGGATCATCACCGTGCGCAGCACGATGGCGCCCAGGATGCCGATCATGAGCACGCGCTTCTGGTACGCGGGCGGCACGGCGAAGTAGCTGAAGATCAGCAGGAAGACGAAGATGTTGTCGACCGCCAGGCTCTTTTCGATGAGGTAGCCGGTCAGAAATTCCAGCGACTTTTCGTTGGCGATCGCGGTCGAGCCGGTCGTGTCCTTCACGGCCCACCAGAACAGGGCGTTGAAGACAAAGCTCAGCGCGATCCAGACGAGTGACCAGTTGAGCGCCTCCTTGACGCCCACGGCCTGGGCACCCTGCTTCTTCAGCAGGACAAAATCGACGAACAGGGCCGCCACGACGAACGCGACGAAAACCCCCCACAGCCACAGCGGAGCAATGCTTTCCATGAAAGACCTCGGTTTGGTGTTGACGAACACCCCAAGGTCTGGTCGCGGGCCACCGTGGATGGCCTGGACGTTCCCGGCGGCCTTGTCAGCCGCGAATTGACGAGAACGCCGCGCCGCCGAAGCCTCGCTGTGCGCGGGGTGGCGGGCCGATTACTCCCCTTGAAGGGAAGCGCGATTGTGCCGGCGCCCTACATCTCCCCGCAATCTGTCGGGAATTGTTACCGGGAGCGGGGCTTGCCCCGTTTCGGTCCACCCAACCCGAGTCAGTGGGAGCTGCCATGAAGACCCCTTCACGCTCTGCACGCTGGTGGCGGGACGGGGCCCGCGGACTGGCCGTTCTGGCCTGCGCCGCCGGGGCCGCCCTGGCGCTGGCACAACCCCATGCCGTGAGACACGGCGACTTCACGCTGCAAAGCAGCGTCGTCAGCAGCCTGACGATCGCCGAAGAAACGGCGCGCCAGCACGGGATCACGCCCGCTGAGCACACGGCCGTGCTCAACGTGGTCGTGCTGCGCGACGTGGGCGAGGCGCGCTGGCCGATCGCCGCCGCCGTCGATGCCACGCGCACCACGCTGGCCGGCGTGCAGCAGGCGATCGCGCTGCGCGAGGTGGCTTCCCAGGGGCGGGTGTCCTACGTGGGCAGCTTCCGGTTCACGCCTCGCGAGGTGCTCGACTTCAGCGTGTCGGCGCGCATCGACCCCGCGTCACCACCGCTGCGCCTGGGCTTTCGCGAACGCATGCCGCCGACCCAGTTGCCCACGCCTTCGCGTTGAACACGCACTTGCATTGAAAGAAAGGAACTCGACATGCCTACCTCGACGACCCTGATCTCCATCGGCCATGTGACGACCACCGCGGCGCTCGCGCTGGCCTTGGCCGCCTCATTGGGCGCCAACCCCGCCCGGGCAGCGGGCATGGGAGCCGCCGGCTCGCCAGCAACGCAGCCCCACGCCGCGTCCATGGCCGACCAACGCCCGGACGGGCACCGGTTCCGCAGCGGCGGCATCGGGCAGGCTTCGCAACAGGCCATGCGCGAGGCCGCCGACGACTACAGCCTGGGGCTGAGCTTCTCGCGCGCCGCCGATGGCGCCTACCTGGGCGACGTGGACCTGGAAATCCTGAACGCGCAAGGCCAGACGGTGCTCGACCGGCAGGACGCCCACCCGATGGTGCTGGTCGATCTGCCCGCGGGGCGCTACACCGTGGTCGCCACCTTCGACGGCCGCACGCAGCGCCAGGCCGTGCAGGTGCCCGACGACGGGCACGAGCGCGTGGTGCTGAGCTGGTGAGGCGCGCCATGCCGGCCCGCCTCGCCACCCAGCTGCGCCGCGCGTGGCTGCGTCCCGCTTCGCACGGCGCACTGCTGATCGCATCCGCCCTGCTGGTGCTGGCGGCCTGCCGCGCCCAGGAGGCACCGGACGCGGCCAAGGCACCGCCACCCGCACCGCCCGGCGCCAGCGCCGCGGCGAACGCGCCCCCCACGCCACAGGCGACACCGCCCGACTTCACCGCCCTCATGCGCCGCGTCGGGCCGGCCGTGGTCAACGTCACCACGCGCCAGGCCGTCTCGGCCAGCGCCGCCGGGCCCGACCTGCCCGACGACCCGATGTTCGATTTCTTCCGGCGCTTCGTGCCGCAGCCGCCCGCGCAGGGTGGCGAGTTCCGCCGCGAAGGCGTGGGCTCGGGTTTCGTGATCGACGCCGAAGGACACATCCTCACCAACGCCCACGTGGTGGCCGAGGCGGACGAGGTGCTGGTGCGCCTGCCGGGCAGCGACCGCGAGCTGAATGCGCGCGTGCTGGGCAGCGACCCGCCCACGGACGTGGCCCTGCTCAAGGTCGAGGCGCGCGACCTGACCGTGGCGCCCATCGGCGATGCGGCCAGCGTGCAGGCCGGCGAGTGGGTGGCGGCCATCGGCTCGCCGTTCGGCTTCGCCAACACCATCACCGCGGGCATCGTCAGCGCCACCGAGCGCTCCCTGCCCGACGAAACCTACGTGCCCTTCATCCAGACCGACGTCGCCATCAACCCGGGCAACTCGGGCGGACCGCTGATCAATACGCGCGGCGAGGTGGTGGGCATCAACTCGCAGATCTACAGCCGCACCGGCGGCTACCAGGGCCTGGCCTTCGCCATCCCCATTGGCGTGGCGATGGACGTGGCCCGGCAGCTGCGCACCGACGGCCAGGTCACGCGCGGGCGCCTGGGCATCGGCATCCAGCCGCTCAACGAGGGGCTGGCGCGCGCCTTCGGGCGCGAGGACACGCAGGGTGCCCTGGTGACCTCGGTGGAGCCCGGCAGCCCGGCGCAAAGCGCCGGACTGCGCGCCGGCGACCTCATCCTGGCCTTCAACGGCGAGGCGCTGGCGAAGGCCGGCGCGCTGCCGCGCCGCGTGGCCGCGGTCGCACCCGGCACCACGGTGCCGCTGGAGGTCTGGCGCGACGGCGCGCGCCAGCGGCTGGAGGTGCAGGTGGGTTCGTCGGAGCCGAGCGCGCCCCGCGAGGCCAGCGCTGGCGACCGCGGGTCCTCGCCAGGCCGCCCTGCGGGCGACGCCCGCCTGGGACTGGGCGTGAGCGAGCTGTCGGAGGCGCAGCGGCGCGCCCTGGGCGTGGACTTCGGCCTGGTGGTGCAGCAGGTGAGCGGTGCCAACGCGGACAGCGGCCTGCGCCGCGGCGACGTGATCGTGGCCATCAATCAGCGGCCATTCGACAGCCTGGCCGAGTTCCGCCGTCAGCTGGCCGCCGTGCCCGATGGCGGCAACGTGGCCGTGCTGGTTCGCCGTGGCGAGGCCCGGCTGTATGTGCCGCTTCAGGTGGGCGAGGGCTGAGGCCGTGCTTGCGTCGGCAGCGCTTGCGGCAATTCCGGGGCGCACGGCCCCGGTCACGCGGGCGCTTGCCTTGCCCGATGAGGACTCGCCACCGCCATCGACGCGGTGAGCTTTCGAACCTTCACACATCAGGAAAGGAACCACTCATGAACACACGATTCACCTGGCGCCCCGCCGCGACGGCCGTGCTGGCCGCCGCCAGCTGGCTGGCGGGCCCCGCGCTGGCCCAGACGGGCCAAATGCCCGCCGCGCTGGACATGCGCGCCAGCCGCATCGTCGGCATGGACGTGCACAACATGCAAGGGCGCGACCTGGGCGAGATCAACGACCTCATGATCGACGTGAACAACCAGCGCGTGCACTACGCGATCCTCGGTTTCGGCGGCTTCATGGGCCTCGGCGAAAAACTCTTCGCCTACCCGGTGCGTTCGCTGCGCAGCAGCGGGGACCGCCTGCTGCTGGACGTGCGGCAGGACGTGCTGGAGCGCGCCCCGGGCTTCGAGCGCGCCAACTGGCCGGACTGGAACGACACCCGCTACCGCGAGCAGGTCGACCGCCACTTCGGGCCCGGTGTCGCTCTCGAGCGGCCGCGCCACGCGCAGCGCCTGATGCGCGCAAGCGATCTCATCGGCATGGACGTGAACGGCTTGCAAGGCGACGACGCCGGCGAGGTGGAGGACCTCGTGGTCAACCTCGGTTCGGCGAAGGTGCGTTATGCCGTGCTCGACTTCGATGAGGCGTGGAGCGCGGACGACCGCATGGTGCCGCTGCCTCTCGCCACGCTGCGCCTGCCCGCCCGCGAAGACCAGGACGCGACCCTGCAGGTGCCGCGCGACAAGCTGGACCTGGCGAGCGCCTTCGATGAAGGCGACTGGCCCGATCTGAACGATCGGCAGTACCGCGACGACCTCGACCGACTGATGCCCGCCTACCGCCCGTGGATACACACGCCCAACCAGGTGCTGGGAGCCGACCCACCGAGGCCTGCGCCTGCGGCGCGCTGATGGACGAACCGGAGACAGTCCCATGCTTCACAAATTCAGCCAATGGCGCGGCACCGCGGTCACCGCCCGCGACGGTGAGGTCGGCACGATCGAGGACGTCTATTTCGACGACGAGCACCGGCGGGTCCGCTACCTGGTGGTGGACGCGGGTGGCTGGCTGAGCCAGCGGCGCGTGCTGATCTCGCCCTACGCGGTGCGCATGGGGGAGTCCACGGAAGGCAACATCCGTGTCGACCTCACGCGCGATCAGGTCAAGACCAGTCCGCCGGTGGACACGCAGCAGCCGGTCTCGCGCCTGTACGAACAGGCGCACGCCGACTTCTATCGCTACCCCTACTACTGGGCCGGTCCCCTGGCCTGGGGGCCCATCGCCTATCCGGCGCTCGACAAGAACGGTGTGCCGCCGGTGCCGGGTGTGCCGGCGGATGCGCCGGCCTTCGACCCGGGCGCGAGCGAAGCGCTGGAGGCTGCGCGCCGTTCGCACCTGCGCAGCTGCCAGGAGTTGCTGGGCTACCAGGCCGAGGCGCTGGACGGCAAGGCGGGCCGCATCGACGACATCCTGATCGACGACGGCGACTGGTCGGTCGCGCAGTTCGTGGTGGACACCCGCGAGTGGCTGCCCGGCGGGCAGCGCCAGGTGCCGGCCGAGGCCCTGAAGGGCATCCATTGGTCGGCGCGCGAGGTGCGCCTGGACACGCACCAGCGCGCCGTGCGCCAGGGCCCCAAGGCGCACTGAGGCCGATGCGCCACAACGCACGGGTCCGGAAGGCGACGCCGTGAACGGCCCGCTCACCCACGGTGCGCATTCGGTGCTGTCGCCCGCCAGCGGACAGGCCGAAGCGATCGTGGTGCTGTGGTGGGTCATGCTGGCCGTGTCGGTGCTGGTGTTCCTCGCCGTGATGGCGGCGCTGGCGCTGGGCGCCTGGCGCGCGCGTCGGCCGGGCACCCAGGCGCTGAGCGAGGCAGCGAGCCGGCGCCTGGTGCTGGCCGGCGGCGTGGCCGTGCCGCTGGCCGTGCTGATCGCGCTGGTGCTGGGCAGCGTGCGCACCGACCTGGCGGGGGCGGACGACCGGGTGCCGGGCGCGCGCATCGTGGTGGAGGTGACGGGCTGGCAGTGGTGGTGGGCCGTGCGCTACCTCGACGCCGATGGCGCCACGCTCGCCATCACGGCCAACCAGATCCACGTGCCCGTGGGCGAGCCGGTGCGCGTGCTGCTGCGCTCGGGCGACGTGATCCACAGCTTCTGGGTGCCCAACCTGCGCGGCAAGACGGACATGATCCCCGGCATCGTCAACGCCGCCGCGTACGAAGCCACGCGCGCCGGCGTCTACCGGGGCCAGTGCGCCGAGTTCTGCGGCACCCAGCACGCGCGCATGGCCTTCGAACTGGTGGCGCAGCCGCGCGAGGACTTCGACCGCTGGCTGGCGCAACAGCGCGCCCCCGCGGCCGTGCCCGAACCAGGGCGCGCCGCCGAGGGGCGGCGCGTGTTCGATCGCGACTGCGCCAACTGCCACCGGGTGCGCGAGGCGGGTGAAGGCTTCTGGCCGCAGGGCCTGGGCCCGGACCTCACGCACGTGGCGAGCCGCCGCCGCCTGGGCGCAGCCACCCTGCCCAACGGCCCCGCCCACCTGGCCGGCTGGATCGCCGACCCGCAGGGAGCCAAGCCCGGCGTGCACATGCCGCCGGTGCCGCTGGAGCCGGGTGAGCTCAAGGCCGTGGTGGCGTACCTGATGGCCCTGGAATGAAGGCGGCCCATCGTGGCCCGACGGCCCCATGAACGACGCCGACGAGCTGGCCAGACTCGACGCGACCTGGCGCTCGCCCGGCGGCCTGCTCGGCTGGTTCACGCAGGTCAACCAACGCAAGATCGGCGCGCGCTTCGTCGTGACCTCGCTGGTGTTCTTCGTGCTGGCGGGTGTGCTGGCGCTGCTGATGCGGCTGCAACTGGCCGCCCCAGGTCAGCAGTTGCTCGAGCCGGACCTGTTCAACCAGGTCTTCACCATGCACGGCACCACCATGATGTTCTTCTTCGCGGTGCCGGCGATGGAGGGCTTCGCCATCTACCTGGTGCCGCTGATGCTGGGCACCCGCGACATGGCCTTCCCGCGCCTGAACGCGCTGGGCTACTACGTGTACCTGATCGCCGGCATCGTGCTGTTCGCCTCGCTGCTGCTGCGCGCCGCGCCCGACGCGGGCTGGTTCAGCTACGTGCCGCTGGCCGGCAAGCGCCATTCGCCGGGCGTGGGGGTGGACGTGTGGACCACCATGGTCACCTTCATCGAGATCTCGGCCCTGGCGGCGGCGGTCGAACTCATCGTCACCATCCTCAAGCAGCGCGCGCCCGGCATGGGCCTGCACCGCATGCCGCTGTTCGTGTGGTCGGTGCTGGTGATGAGCTTCATGATCGTCTTCGCGATGCCGCCGCTGATCGTGGCCAGCGTGATGCTGGCGCTGGACCGGCTGGTGTTCACGCAGTTCTTCGTGGCGGGCGCCGGCGGCGAACCGCTGCTGTGGCAGCACCTGTTCTGGTTCTTCGGGCACCCGGAGGTCTACATCATCCTGGTGCCCGCACTGGGCATGGTGTCCACCATCATCGGCACCTTCGCGCGGCGCCCGGTGTTCGGCTACACCGCCCTGGTGCTGTCCATGGTGGCCATCGGCTTCCTGGCCTTCGGCCTGTGGGTGCACCACATGTTCGCCACCGGGCTGCCGCGCCTGGGCCTGAGCTTTTTCACCGCGGCCAGCGCCATGATCGCCATCCCCAGCGGCGTGCAGGTCTTCTGCTGGGTCGCCACGCTGTGGGGCGCGCGCGTGCGCTGGGCCACCCCCCTGCTCTTCGTGATGGGCTTCTTCGTGGTGTTCGTGATGGGCGGGCTCACGGGCGTGATGGTGGCCTCGGTGCCCTTCGACCTGCAGGTGCACGACAGCTACTTCGTGGTCGCGCACCTGCACTACGTGCTCATCGGGGGCGCGGTGTTTCCGCTGTTCGGGGCCTTGTACTACTGGTACCCCAAGTTCACGGGGCGCCTGATGTCCGAGCGGCTGGGACGCTGGAGCTTCGGGCTCACGCTGCTGGGCGTGCACCTGACCTTCTTCCCCATGCACCAGCTCGGCCTGGAGGGCATGCCGCGGCGCGTCTACACCTACGACGCCGGCCTGGGCTGGGACGGTCTCAATGCGCTGGCCAGCGGCGGCGCGGTGGTGCTGGCCCTGGGCTTCGCGCTGACGCTGTGGAACGCGCTGGCCAGCCGGCGCCGCGGCGCCCTGGCCGGCGACGACCCGTGGGGCGCGGACACGCTGGAGTGGGCCACGGCCTCGCCGCCGCCCGATGCCAACCACCACCACATTCCGGTGGTGGGCGGGCGCCACCCCTTGTGGGACTGGCGGCGCGAGGGTGGCCCGCGCCCGGTGGTGTCGGGCCTGAGCGCGCATCGGCGCGAGGTGCTGGTCACGAGCGTGCTCGATGCGCAGCCACAGGCCGTGGTGGAGCTGCCCGGCCCGTCGGTCTGGCCCTTCCTGACCTCGCTGGCCATCGCCACCGGCTTCATCGGCGTGATCGTCGATCCCTGGTGGTTCGTGGCCGGCTTCTTCGCCAGCTTCCTCACCATCGTGGGCTGGCTCTGGCCGCGCCGCCCCTGGCGCGAGGGGGGATCATGAGCGCCCCACGGAGGGCTGCCCCGTGAGCGCCGCCGCGCCAGGGGCGGTCCGCGTGCTCGTCGACGCGTCCGCGCTGCTACGTGAGCCGGCCGGGCCTGCAGCGCCGCTGTGGTGGGGCGTGGCCGGGCTGGTCGCCATCGAGTCGACGGTGGTGGCCAGCTTCGCCGCGAGCGTGCTGTACTGGCGCGCCACGCACGCGCCCTGGCCGCCGCCCGGTCTGGATCTGCCCTCGCCCTGGCTGCCCGGCCTGGGCGCGGCCCTGCTGCTGCTGAGCTGCCTGAGCATGTGGGGCGCGGGCCGCGCGCTGGGGCGCGACGAGGTGTCGCGCTGCGTGGGGCTGATCGTCACCAGCCTGCTGCTCGCTTCGGCCACGCTGGCCCTGCGCGGCTGGCAGTTCACCCAGTTCGGCTACCGCTGGGACGCGCACCCCTGGGGCTCGCTGCTGTGGACGCTGTCGGGCTTCCACTTCGTGCACGTGGTGTCCGCCGTCATCGGCACGGCGGTCGTGGCGCTTCTCGGCGCCATGGGTTACTTCAGCCGCCGACGCCAGCTCGCGGTGGTGGTGGACTCGCTGTACTGGTACTTCGTGGCGGTCGCCTGGCTGCCGCTCTACGCGGTGCTTTACGGGGTGCCGAGATGGACCTGAACCAGCGCCCGCCCGGGCCTTCTCCCCAGCGGCGCGCGGACAGCGTGCCCCGGCTGTGGGCCGCCTGGGCCTTGCCGATGCTGTCCTGGTTCGTTCACCTCAACGCGAGCTACCTGCTGGTGGACTGGACGTGCCGCCACGGCGCGGGGCTCCTGCACGCCGTGTCGCTGATCTGCCTGCTGCTCGCGCTGGCGGGCATGGTCCTGGCATGGCGCGCCGCACGGGTGGACCGCGAGCGCAGCCGCTTTCTCGGCCGCGTGGGCCTGTTCGCGGGCGGGCTGTTCGCCGCGGTCATCGCCATGCAGGCGCTGACCGGCTTCCTGGTGCCGCCATGCCACTAGGGTCTGCCCGATCGCTGGTCGCGATCGTGCTGCTGGGCGCGGGGCCCGCCCACGCCCACCTCGGCGGCGGCGCGGGCGACCCGTGGTGGCACCACCTGGACCCGCTGACCGCCCTGCTCTTGCTGGTCAGCGCCACGCTGCACGCGCGGGGGCGCCTGGCGCTGGCGGCGCGCTCGCGCCGCGGCGGCCGGGAGCAGCAGCGCCTGGCACGGCGCTTCCAGCTCGGCCTGATGCTGCTGGCGCTGGCCGTGCTCTCGCCACTGGATGCCTGGGGTGAGCAGCTGTTCAGCGCACACATGGTGCAGCACGAGCTGCTGATCCTGGGCGCCGCGCCGCTGCTGGTGAGCGCGCGCCCCCTGCCCGTGCTGATGTGGGGCCTTCCGGCGCGCTGGCGTGCCGCGCTGGCGCGCGGCGGGCGCCATGCGGCGTGGCGTGCGCCCTGGCGCGTGCTGTCGGCGCCCCTGGTGGCCTGGGCCTTGCACGCCGCCACCCTGTGGCAATGGCACCTGCCCACGCTGTTCGAGGCCGCCTTGAACGACCCGCTGGTGCATGGCTTGCAGCACATGGGCTTCTTCGGTTCGGCGCTGCTGTTCTGGTGGTCGCTGCTGGGATCGGGTGCGCGGATTGCCCGCCCCGGCATCGGCGTGATCGCCGTGTTCACCACGGCCTTGCACAGCAGTCTGCTCGGTGCGCTGCTGAGCTTCTCGCCCAGCGTGTGGTACCCGAGCTACCTGGCGACGGCACCGCGCTGGGGCCTGACGGCGCTGCAGGATCAACAGATCGGTGGACTCATCATGTGGGTGCCCGCCGGCCTGGTGTTCATCGGCATCGGCCTGATGCTGCTCGAACAATGGCTACGACAACCACCACCCGAACCCGAGCCCGCGCGCCTGCCCCCCTGGCAACGGCCTTGAGGCTTGCGGCGCTGCTGCTGGCCCTGGGCGCCCCGCTGCTGTCGGTGGGCGCCTGCAAGGGCCCCCGCGCCGGCCCCGGCGGCGCCGGCTGGCCCGTGGCCGAGGAGCCGGGCGATGCGCGGCGCGGCCAGGTGCTGGCCGCGGCTTACGGCTGCGGCGCCTGCCACCGCATCGAGGGCGCGCCATGGGCGCGCGGGCGCGTCGGCCCACCGCTGGACGGCGTGGGGCGGCGCGCCTACCTGGGCGGCGTCTTGCCGAACACGCCGGCCGGCATGGTGGCCTGGCTGCGCTCGCCGCAGCGGGCCGATCCGGGCACGGCCATGCCCGACCTGGGGCTGTCCGAGGCCGAGGCGCGCGACATCGCGGCCTACATGCACACCCTCTGAATGCGTATGCGAACCGCCTGGAAAGCCACCTTGGCCAGTGCCGCCGGCGCCCTCGCCCTCGCGGCGGGCGCAGCGGCCTTCGTGTGGTCGGGCTGGTACGACGTGGCGGCCACGCGGCAGCACACGCAAGCCGTGTACGACCTGCTGGAACAGGTGATGCGGCACTCCATCCACGCGCGCGCGGGCGAGGAGGACTGGGTCGCACCGGCCTCAGACGCTCGCCTGCGCGGCCTGCGCCTGTACGAGGCGCATTGCCTGCAATGCCACGGGGCACCGGGCGTGGCCCCCGCGCGCTTTGCCCTGGGCATGACCCCGCTGCCCGTGAATCTGGTGCACACGGCGCGCCAATGGACCCCCGCGCAGATCCACTGGGTCGTGAGCGAAGGCATCAAGATGACCGGCATGCCGGCCTGGCGCTTCCGGCTGGCGCCGCACGAGATCGATGAGGTGGTGGCCTTCGTTGCGACGCTGCCCACGCTGTCGCCCGCGAGCTATCAGGCCCTGGCCGCCAGCGGCCCGGCCGGCGACGCGGGCACCGACGGCCCCACCGAACCCGACGCCGAGACCTGGCCGGTGGATCGCGCGCGCGGGCTCACGGCCTTGCAGCAGTACGCCTGCACCAGCTGCCACGCGGTGCCCGGCGCGGTCGGCAGCCAGCCCGCGGTGGGACCGCCACTGCATGGCCTGGCGCAGCGCAAGTACCTGGCGGGCCACCTGCCCAACTCGCCGGACAACCTGGTGCGGTGGATCCGCTTCCCGCAGCGCGTGGCCCCGCGCTCGGCCATGCCCGATCTCGGCGTGAGCGAGCGCGACGCTCGCGACATGGCCGCCTACCTGCTGGGACCCGCCGCCGATTGACGCGGGCGGCATCGCGTGCCCGCGCCCCGTTCAGGCGGCTTCGCGGTAGAAGCCGGCGCGGTGGCGTGGCGCCAGCGGGGTGACCGCGCGGCCGATGGCGGCGATGTGGTCGGGCGTGGTGCCGCAGCAGCCGCCCACGATGTTGACCAGGCCTTCGGCCGCGAATTCGTGCAGCAGGCGGCTGGTGACCTCGGGCGTCTCGTCGAAGCCGGTGTCGCTCATGGGGTTGGGCAGACCGGCGTTGGGGTAGCAGCTGATGTAGGTGTCGCCCGCGACCTTGGCCAGCTCCTGGATGTAGGGCCGCATGAGGGCGGCGCCCAGGGCGCAGTTCAGGCCCACGGCCAGCGGCTGCAGGTGGCGCACGCTGGCCCAGAAGGCGCTCACGGTCTGGCCGCTGAGAATGCGGCCGGAGGCGTCGGTGACGGTGCCGCTGATGATGAGCGGCAGGCGCTCGCCGGTGGCGGCGAAGACCTCGTCGATGGCGAACAGCGCGGCCTTGGCGTTGAGCGTGTCGAAGATGGTCTCGACCAGCAGCACGTCGGCCCCACCTTCGATCAGCGCCTCGACCTGCTCGCGGTAGGCCGCGCGCAATTGCTCGAACGTCACGTTGCGCGCGCCCGCGTCGTTCACGTCGGGGCTGATGCTGGCCGTCTTGGGCGTGGGGCCCAGGGCCCCGGCCACGAAGCGCGGCTTGTCGGGCGTGGAGAACTTGTCGCAGGCGGCGCGCGCCAGGCGGGCAGACGCCACGTTCATCTCGCGCGCGAGGTGGGCCATGTCGTAGTCCTCCTGCGCGATCGTGGTGGCGCCGAAGGTGTTGGTTTCGATGAGGTCGGCGCCGGCCGCGAGGTAGCCTTCGTGGATGTCGCGGATGACGTCGGGCCGCGTGAGGCTCAGCAACTCGTTGTTGCCCTTCACATCCTTGTGGAAGTCCTTGAAGCGTTCGCCCCGGTACGCCGCTTCGTCGAGCTTGAAGCGCTGGATCATGGTGCCCATGGCGCCATCGAGGATGGCGATGCGCTGTTCGAGGATGGCCGGCAAGGCCTGGGCACGGGTGAAGGCGGGGGAGGCGTCCATCGTGTGGATTGTATGAAGCGGCCCCGCCCCCACGCGGGGCAAGGCCACGTCATGGCCGACAATACGCGCCCATGAAGCACCTGTCCCCCAAGGAAGCCTGGACCTGGCTTCAGGCCGAAACCGCGCGCCGCGCCGCGCTGGGCCAGGAACCCCCGCTGTTCGTGGACGTGCGCATGGAGATCGAATCGCTCTACGTGGGCCGCCCGCCCGGTGTGGAGAACATTCCCTGGTACGAGTACCCCGACCTCACGCCCGACCCGGCGCGTTTCGCGCAGGCCGTGGCCCACGAGGCGGGCGACAAGGACCGCCCCATCCTGCTCATCTGCCGCAGTGGCAAGCGCACGCTGGACGCCGGCAAGGCGCTGGAGGCCGCCGGTTTCAGCGACGTGGCCCACGTGCTGCACGGCTTCGAGGGCGAGCTCAACGACCACTTCAAGCGCTCCACCGTGAACGGCTGGCGCCACGACGGATTGCCGTGGGAACAGATGTGATCGACGTCGCGGCCGGGGCCGAGACGCTGGAAGCCTGCGTCGACGTCCTGCAGTCGGTCTTCGGCTACGAGGCCTTTCGCGGCCCGCAGGCGCAGATCGTCACGCACGTGTGCGAAGGCGGCGACGCGCTGGTGCTCATGCCCACGGGCGGCGGCAAGTCGCTGTGCTACCAGGTGCCGGCCATCGTTCGCGCGCAGCGCGGTGGTGGTGTCGCGGTGGTGGTGTCGCCGCTGATCGCGCTGATGCACGACCAGGTGGGCGCACTCACCGAAGCCGGCGTGAGCGCCGCCTACCTCAACAGCAGCCTCTCGCTGGAGGACGCGCAGCGCATCGAGCTGCAACTGCGCAAGGGCGAGCTCACCCTGCTCTACGTGGCGCCCGAGCGGCTGCTCACCCCGCGCTGCCAGGCCATGCTGGAGAGCCTGCACGAGCAAGGACGCCTGTCGCTGTTCGCCATCGACGAGGCGCACTGCGTGAGCCAGTGGGGCCACGACTTCCGCCCCGAATACCGCGAGCTCGCCGTGCTGCCCGATCGCTTCGCGGGCGTGCCGCGCATCGCGCTCACCGCCACGGCCGACGCGCTCACGCGGGCCGACATCGTCGAACGCCTGCAATTGCAGGACGCGCGCACCTTCATCAGCAGCTTCGACCGGCCCAACATCCGTTACCAGCTGGTGGAGAAGAAGGACGCCACCGCGCAATTGCAGCGCTTCATCCGCGACGAGCACGCCAACGCCCAGGGCCACGACGCCGGCGTGGTGTATTGCCAGTCGCGCCGCCGCGTGGAAGAGGTCGCTCAGATGTTGCAGCAGGCCGGCTTCAAGGCCCTGCCCTACCACGCCGGTCTGGACGCCGCCGTGCGCCAGGCCCACCAGGACCGCTTCCTGCGCGAAGAGGGCCTGATCATGGTGGCCACCATCGCCTTCGGCATGGGCATCGACAAGCCCGACGTGCGCTTCGTGGCGCACCTGGACATGCCCAAGAACATCGAGGGCTACTACCAGGAGACCGGTCGCGCGGGCCGCGACGGCGAACCCGCCAACGCCTGGATGGCCTACGGCCTGCAGGACGTGGTGAACCAGCGCCGCATGATCGACGACAGCCCGGCGCCCGACGAGTTCAAGCAGGTGCTGCGCGGCAAGCTCGACGCCCTGCTGGCCCTGGCCGAGGCCAGCGACTGCCGCCGCGTGCGCCTGCTGCGCTACTTCGGCGAAGAAAGCTCGCCCTGCGGCAACTGCGACAATTGCCTGAACCCGCCCGAACTGTTCGACGCCACCGAGCCCGCGCGCAAGCTGCTTTCCTGCATCTACCGCGTGCAGCAGGCCAGCGGCCACGGCTACGGCGCGGGGCACATCCTGGACATCCTGCGCGGCAAGTCCACCGAGAAGGTCGAGGCCAACGGCCACCAGCGGCTGAGCACCTTCGGCATCGGCGCCGACTGGAGCGAAACCCAGTGGCGCGCCCTGCTGCGCCAGCTCATCGCCATCGAGGCGGTGCGCGTGGACGACGCGCCCTACAACACCCTGCACCTGAGCGATGGGGCGCGCGCCATCCTCAAGGGCGAGGGCGAGGTGCGCCTGCGCATCCAGGCCGAGCGGGCACCGTCGCGTTCGCGCAGCGCGCGCGCCAAGCCGCCCGTGGGCGACGATGGCACGCCGCTGAGCCTGGCCGAGCGCGACTGCCTGGACGCGCTGAAGGCCTGGAGAGCGGGCGTGGCCAAGGAGCACAACCTGCCCGCCTATGTGATTTTTCACGACGCGACCCTGCGCGCCATCGCCCAGCGCCGGCCCACGGACGTGACCGACCTGGACGGCATCAGCGGCATCGGGCAGAAGAAGCGCGCGGCCTACGGCGATGCGGTCGTCCAGGTGGTGAGTGCTTTTCTCTGAACCCTCAAGTCGCCAGCGACCTGGCCGATAAACCAACGGGTGACACCGCCGACCGCCCGTCGGCCCGCCGCCTGTCGCACAGGGCCTGCCGCTCAAGCCGCAGGCCCTCGTGCCGATGTTCCATGCAAGGGGCGGCATCCGCTCCACGGTCTCAACGAATCGATTGCACGGAGCGCGTCATGTTTTTCCGCCTGCCCTGGCTGTCCAAGCGAAGGGCCCCCAGTTACCAGCACACCCAGGCCCTTGACCTGGACTACGTGGTCGATGAATTCCATTCGGCCATGGCCGACATCCAGGACCCGCTGCGCGTGCGCCTGCACGCCGCCCTGATGAACTGCCGCACGCCCCGCGAACTGTGGTTCCTGCGCGGCAAGCTCTTCAACCTGATCTGCAAGCACCACCACGAGGGTGAGGCCAACAAGCGCGTGGGCCGCCTGGACGCCAAGCTGCGCTACTTCGTGGACAACCACCCGGACTACTCGGCGGACGAGGTGCCGAGTCGTCCCATGGCGCTCCTGCACTGAGCCTGGCGCGCGCCCACACGAGAGGCCACCTTCGGGTGGCCTTTTTGCTGGCCGCGCCAGAAACCGTCTCAGGCGAGGCCGCCGCCACGCGGACGCCGGACGGATTCGAACCAGGCGCTGTCGCGCTCGATCTGCTCCTTCACGCGCGCCGCTTCCTGTTCGTCCAAGAACAGGGTGGTGCCGAGGCGGGCTCTGACCCGTGGCAAGGACACGTGCCCGGACAGCAGCCCCGCACGGATCCAGCGCAGGTCATTGGCCTGGCTTCGGGCGTACTTCGAGATGGCCGCATCGTCCGGATCGAGGAACCACACGCGCAGACCATCCCGCTCAATGAACGTCATGCGGACTTCCCAGCCGTCCGGCAGGCTGGGCAGGCTCGGCGACACGGGGTCCAGGTAGTAGCCGTGCGCCCGGTGGAAGTCCGAGCCCTCGCCCAGCGTCGCTCGCACGTCGTTGATGCGTCCCGGGTCGGACTTGGTGTAGCAATCGATGTCGATGGACATGGACATCTCCGCCGGCACGCCGTCCTCGTCATCGGTGCCGAGGATAGACAGGCTGCCGATCACCACGAAATCGCGGTGCCCGGTCAGCGCGTGGGCTTGCTCGAACAGGGTGAACAGGTGCGCCCGGTTCACGATGTCACCAGCAGCCAGGGGGAGTTCTGCCGCAGGGCGGTCCCCCACTCCAACGATTCGCACGCCATGGCGCTCGCCAGTGCTTCCACAGGCAGGCCGAGCAAAGCGTCCCACCGCGCGATGTAGTCTTCGCTGCAGAGGCGTTCCCGCCGCCAGCGCTCCACTTCCGCGCGGGCGCGGGCAATCAAGGCCTCGCGCTGCGGCTGGGGCATCAGGATCAGGTCGATGGCCAGGCGCTGGTGTTTGATCAGGCGGTCCTTGTCAACAAGCGCCTGCGCGGCGCGCGCCGCGCGCCGCTCGGCCAATTGTCCGTCGCGGTTGGCGCGCCCCTGAAACGCTTCGGGCGAACAGACGATGGCCTTGACCTTCTTATGCCGCTCGATGGCCACCGGCTCGTGCGCGGCGGCCTCCAGCAGCTCCCCGAAGTTCTGCTTGGCGTGGCTGGAGCTCATTTGGCGCATGAGCGAAGCGTACCCTGTTTTGTCCATTTTGGACAAAACATCTGGATGGAGCGAGAGCAGATCAGTGCACGAAGCCCATGCCACGCGCCTCACGCACCTCGGGCTTGATGCGGTGCTCGGCCTCGAGCTGGTCGAGGAACTCGGCCGGCGCCATGGCCTCGCCGAGGATCTCGGACTGGCGCTTGACGGCGGCGAAGTCGCCGGGGCACAGCTGCTCGAGGCGCGCCAGGCGTTGGCGCAGGGCGTCGTCCAGGCGCTCGGCCTTGCCGTCGAGGGCCTCGACCACGAACATGGTCTCGCGCTGCTCACGGGTGAGCGGCTTGAAGCGGATCTTGAAAGTGAAGCGCCGCAGCGCGGCCTGGTCGATGCTGTCCATCAGGTTGGTGGTGCAGACGAAGATGCCGGCGAAGCGCTCCATGCCCTGCAGCATCTCGTTGACTTCGGTCACCTCGTAGGTGCGCTGGGCGCCGCGGCGGTCCTGCAGGAAGCTGTCGGCCTCGTCGAGCAGCAGCACGGCGCGCTCGGCCTCGGCCTCGCGGAACATGGCGGCCATGTGCTGCTCGGTCTCGCCCACGAACTTGCTCACCAGGTCGCTGGCGCGGCGGATCATGAGCGGGCGGCCGAGCTGCTGGGCGATGTGCTCGGCCAGCGCCGTCTTGCCGGTGCCGGGCGCGCCGTGGAAGCACAGGCAACCGTGGCCGCGCGCCTTGAGTGCCTCGATGATGCGCGGGACGGGGTGGCGCGACTCCACGTGCAGCATGTCCAGGCTGTATTGCGTGACGCTGGGGCGCTGGAGCACGTCGGGCGCGCGGCCCAGGGCCTGGTCGGCGTGGCGCAACTGGCGCTCGATGAGCTCGTCCAGCAGCGGGGGCGGCCCCACGCGCGCGGCCTTGCGGCCCGTGGCGCGCGCTGGCGCGGCGGCCAGTTCGGCGAAGCGCACCGCCGTGCGGATCTGCGCCGGCGTGAGGCCCTTGCGTTCGGTCAGGCGGCCCACCAGGGCCTCGCTCACGGCCGCGCCTTCCAGCGTCTTGCGCACGAGCTGTTCGCGCGCGCCGGGCGGCGGGCTCTTGAGTTCCAGGTGGTAGGCGAAGCGGCGGCGGAAGGCGGGGTCGATCTGCTCGATGCGGTTGGTGATCCACACGGTGGGCACCGCGTTCGATTCGAGCACCTGGTTGACCCAGGCCTTGCCGCTGACCGAGTGGCTGTGCGGCGCGGCCACGTGCTCGGCGCGCGCCATGAACTGCGCGGCTTCGCTGGAGATGGGCGGGAACACGTCCTCCACCTCGTCGAACAGCAGCGCCGATTGCGCCGTGCCCTTGAGGAACACCTGCGCGATCTGCAGCGAGCGGTAGCGGTCGCGGCCGGAGAGCGCATTGCCGTCGCGGTCGGCGTACTCCACTTCGAACAACTCCAGGCCGGCGGCCTTGGCCGCCACGCGCGCGAGTTCGGTCTTGCCGGTGCCCGGCGGGCCGTAGAGCAGCACGTTGACGCCCGCCTCCTTGCGCGCCACGGCCTCGCGCAGCAGGCCGCTGAGCAGGCGCACGTCCTCGGCCACGTAGTCGAAGTCGCCGGGTACCAGGGTGGAGCGCGCCGCCGGGCGCGTGAACACGGCCATGAGCTCGCTCTGCGAGCGGTACTCGCGCATCAGCACGGGCGGCAGTTTTTCGCTGACCTTCATCAGGTCGGCCAGGTCGGTGATGTTGTGCTCGGAGATGAGGTTCTCGACCATTCCGATGCGCTCGAGCCGCGAGCCCGCGCGCAGGGCCTCGCCCACCTCGCTGGCCTTCACGCCAGCCACGTCGGCGATGGCGGCGTAGGCCTCGGGCGCGTTGTTCACCTTGAACTCGACCAGGATGGAGCGCAGGTCGCGCTGGTAGCGCGCCAGCGTGCCGTAGAGCAGCAGCGCGCGCTCGGCGCGGTTGAGCTGCAGCAGGCCGGCCAGGGCGTCGATGTTCTTTTCCACGAGTGTGCTCTGCTTCTTGAGCGCCTGGCTCAGCCAGTCGCCGGTGACGGCCAGCACCGAGAGGAGGTCCTTGGGCGCTTCCTTGGCGTATTCGTCCAGGTAGAAGAAAAGCGTGCCTTCTTCGTAGGGACCGCGCCAGACGCCGTAGCGGTCCATGAATGCGGCGGTGGAGAGCTTGTCGTGGCCGGCCCAGAGGTCGTTGTCGCGGCAGCGGCGTTGCAGGAACTCGCGCAGGCGCTGCAGCACCGTGTGCGGCCACACCAGGTGGCGGCCGGCCAGCGACAGCAGGGTGTTCAGGTCGCGGCGCACGTTGAAGCGCGGGCCCTGGCGCGCAGCAAGCGTGAGCACGAAGTGCGAGCACATGAGGTCGAGCACGGGCGCCTGCTTGAGGCCGTGCGGCACGTGCAGGCGCCCTTCGCCCAAGGCTCGCGCCTCGGGCGAGCGGATCGCGGGACTGGGGGACAACGGCCGTTTGCTCATGCGCAGGCTCCTGCGACTACCTCCTGAGTGGCGGGGCGCCGCAGAACCAGGGCCCCTGTGCGGCGCACCATAACGCAGCTTGCTGCGCAGTGGAAGGGCGTCATGACGGGCGTTCGCGGGCTTTTTCCACGGCGGTCGCGCCACAATCGCCGGATGCTTCAAATCGACGACATCCGCGCCGCGGCGGCGCGCCTGAACGGCCAGATCCTGCGCACGCCCTGCGTGGAATCGCGCACGCTCTCCCAGCTCACGGGCTGCCAGGTGTTCCTGAAGTTCGAAAACCTGCAATACACCGCCTCGTTCAAGGAGCGCGGGGCGTGCAACAAGCTCGCGCAGCTCACGCCCGAGGAAGGCGCGCGTGGCGTGATCGCCATGAGCGCGGGCAACCACGCCCAGGGCGTGGCTTACCACGCGCAGCGCCTGGGTTTGCGCGCCGTCATCGTGATGCCGCGTTTCACGCCCGGCGTGAAGATCGAGCGCACCCGCGGCTTCGGCGCCGAGGTCGTGCTGCACGGCGACTCGCTGGACGAAGCCCGCGCCCACGCCCGCGCGCTGGCGGAGCAGCAGGGCCTGGTGTTCGTCCACCCCTACGACGACGAAGCGATCGCGGCCGGCCAGGGCACGGTGGGGCTGGAGATGCTGGCCGACGTGCCCGAGCTGGACACGCTGGTGGTGGCGATCGGCGGCGGTGGGCTCATCGGCGGCGTCGCCACGGCGGCCAAGGCACTCAAACCGGGCATCGAGGTGATCGGCGTGCAGACCGAGCGGTTTCCGGCGATGGTCAACGCGATCAAGGGCACGCAGCACCCGCAAGGCAGCAGCACCATCGCGGAAGGCATCGCCGTGGGCACGCCGGGCGAGATCAATCTGCCCCTGGTGCGCGAGCGAGTGGACGACCTGTTGCTGGTGGACGAGGGCGACATCGAGCAGGCCATCGTGATGCTTTTGGAGATCGAGAAGACCCTGGTGGAAGGCGCGGGCGCCGCGGGCCTGGCGGCCCTGCTCAAGCACCCCAAGCGCTTCGCGGGGAAGCGCGTGGGCCTGGTGCTCAGCGGCGGCAACATCGACCCGATGCTGCTGGCCTCCATCATCGAACGCGGCATGGTCCGCGCCGGCCGGCTGGCGCGCATCGCCGTGAACGCGCGCGACGTGCCGGGCAACCTGGCCCGCATCACGGCACTCGTGGCCGAAGCGGGCGCCAACATCGGCGAGGTGCACCACCAGCGCGCCTTCACCCTGCTGGCGGCGCAGAACGTGGAGATCGAGCTGGTGCTGCAGACGCGCGGGCGAGCGCACGTGAAGCAGGTCATCGACGCGCTGAACGCGGCCGGCTTCGGCGCCCACGAGCAGTAATCCGCGGGACGCCCGCTCGTCCGGCCGCCTCCGCATAATCGCGCGCCATGGACAACAGCACCCTGCAGGCCGCCCTGGCCGAGTACTTCGCCCCCTGGGTCCAAGCCCTGGGACTCGTGGTCGACGGCAGCGCCGAGGGCGCCGTCACCCTGCGCCTGCCGCAGAACGACCAGCTCAGCCGCGTGGGTGCCATGCTCTGCGGCCAGGCCATGATGGCCGCGGCCGACACGGCCATGGTGCTGGCGCTGATCCGCCAGTTCGGCGAATTCCGCCCTTGCACCACGGTGCAGATGAACACCAGCTTCCTCAAGCCCCTGTCGGGCCAGGACGCCCTGGTCGAGGCGCGCGTGATCCGCGCCGGCAAGAGCCTGGCCTTCGGCGAGATCGACATCCGGGGCGCCAGCGACGGCAAAAGCGTGTGCCGCGCCACGACGACATACGCGCTGTTGTAGAGCCCGCGGGCCCCGCGCAGCCCGTTTCCCCTAAAATCGCCGCTTTTCGAGACCTGACCCCCCGGAGCATTTCATGGCCCACCACGAACACCACACCCCCGAACAGACCGAAGACGTAGTCGAGGCCATCACCCCGCTGATGCCCGTCGTGCTGCCCATCGCTGGCGGCGTGCTGATGTTCCTGCTGGCCTTCATCGCTGTGTTCATGGCCTGAAACCGCCCTGCGGGAACGAAGCCGGCCACCCATCGGGCGCCGGCTTTTTTGTGGGTTTCGGCGCCGGGATTCGCTGGGAACCCCGTAAATTGCATCACGTCATGCGGGTTTTGCATGTACCCCGCCTGTAACTCCAAGGGGTAAATCCTAAAATCGACCCAGTCGTCGAATAGCGCCCCGCCCCGCGAGACCACCGCCTTGCCGGGTACGCAGCTTGCCCACATCCACCGATGGCAAGCGGCGCAAACGACCCGAATTTGCTCGCCCAGACCCCACGCCGACAGCCGCTGCCCGCGGCTGTCCCCGTCTTGGGCGGCCGCCGGTTATCAATCTCAGGAGTCACTCGATGAACTCTCCCGTGATGCAGGGCCTGGCCCTCAACACCCCCGCCTATGTGAAACACGCACGCCTGATTGCCTGGGTGGCCGACATGGCCGCCCTGTGCAAGCCGGACACCATCGTCTGGTGCGACGGCAGCGACGAGGAATACAACCGCCTTTGCCAGCAACTGGTGGACGCCGGCACCTTCAAGCGACTCAACCCGGCGAAGCGCCCGAACAGCTATCTCGCCTGGTCCGATCCGTCCGACGTGGCGCGCGTGGAAGACCGCACCTTCATCTGCAGCGAGCGCCAGGAAGACGCCGGCCCGACCAACAACTGGAAGGCCCCGGCCGAGATGCGCGCCACCCTGCAGCCGCTGTTCGACGGCTGCATGCGCGGGCGCACCATGTACGTGGTGCCCTTCAGCATGGGCCCGCTGGGCAGCCCCATCGCCCACATCGGCGTGGAGCTCTCCGACAGCGCCTACGTGGCCGTGAACATGAAGCTCATGACGCGCATGGGCAAGGCCGTGTACGACGTGCTCGGCACCGACGGGGATTTCGTTCCCTGCGTGCACACCGTGGGCGCGCCGCTGCAGGCCGGAGAGCAAGACACCACGTCCTGGCCGTGCAACCCCACCACCAAGTACATCGTCCACTACCCCGAGACGCGCGAGATCTGGAGCTACGGCTCGGGTTACGGCGGCAACGCGTTGCTGGGCAAGAAGTGCTTCGCGCTGCGCATCGCGTCCACCATGGGTCGCCAGCAGGGCTGGCTGGCCGAGCACATGCTCATCCTGGGCGTGACCAACCCGCAAGGCAAGAAGTACCACGTGGCAGCGGCCTTCCCCAGTGCCTGCGGCAAGACCAACTTCGCCATGCTGATTCCGCCCAAGGGCTTCGAGGGCTGGCAGGTCACCACCATCGGTGACGACATCGCCTGGATCAAGCCCGGCACCGACGGCCGCCTGTACGCCATCAACCCCGAGGCAGGTTACTTCGGCGTGGCGCCTGGCACCAACACGGCCACCAACCCCAACTGCATGGCCAGCCTCAACAAGGACGTGATCTTCACCAACGTCGCGCTCACCGATGACGGCGACGTGTGGTGGGAGGGCATGGGCGAAGCGCCTGCGCACGCCATCGACTGGCAAGGCAAGGACTGGACGCCGCAGATCGGCAAGGAGACGGGCGCCAAGGCCGCCCACCCGAACGCCCGCTTCACCGTGGCCGCCACCAACAACCCCGCACTCGACGCGGCCTGGGACGACCCCAAGGGCGTGGCCATCGACGCCTTCATCTTTGGCGGCCGCCGCAGCACCACGGTGCCGCTGGTGACCGAGGCGCGCGACTGGACCGAGGGTGTGTACATGGCCGCGACCATGGGCTCGGAAACCACCGCCGCCGCCTTCGGCGCCCAAGGCGTGGTCCGCCGCGACCCCTTCGCCATGCTGCCCTTCACCGGCTACAACATGAGCGACTATTTCCAGCACTGGCTCGACCTTGGCGCAAGGCTGCAGGCCCAGGGCGCGAAGTTGCCGGGCATCTTCTGCGTCAACTGGTTCCGCAAGGACGAGAACGGCAAGTTCGTCTGGCCCGGCTTCGGCGAGAACATGCGCGTGCTCAAGTGGATGATCGATCGCCTGGAAGGCAAGGGCCAGGGCGTGGAGCACGCCTTCGGCGTCTCGCCGCGCTACGACGACATCCACTGGAGCGGGCTGGACTTCAGCGCCGAGCAGTACCGCACCGTCACGGCCATCGACAAGGCCGCCTGGCTCAAGGAGCTGGAGTTGCACGCGGAGCTGTTCGAGCAGCTGGCCCACCACCTGCCGCGCGAGCTGCAGGACACCAAGGCGCGCATCGAGCAGAGGCTGGCGGCCTGAGGGTGCCCTGACCCTCTCCCCAAGACGGCCCTGGCGGGCCGTTTTTTTTTGTTGGTGCCGCTAGCCGGTGAGCCTCGGGTCAGTCAAAGGTATTGCCGTTACCTTGTGTGATCGATTTCGTCAATCAGGGAGTTATCACGAATTGGCGTCATGCTTGGTCGAGTTACATTTTGATGCAGACGCTGGTGGCACCAGCGTCGTACGTCAAAACCACTCATCAGGAAGGCAAATGTTCACTACAAGCATCAAATACACGCTGGCAGCCTCATGCGTCCTGGCATTGGCCGGATGCGGAGGAGGGGGAGGGGGAGCAACGGCGAGCGCCCCTGAGGCTCCCGTGACGCCAGCAACTCCCGCGGCTTTCACACTGTCGGTCGAAGTCGATGGAGTCGCCGCCTCGCCCGACGCCTCAGGCCGGTACGTCGTGCGTCCGGGACAGTCGGTGGCCGTCAGGTCCAACCACGACGCGACATGGTCGGGCAATGACCTGGGCAGCGGGGTCACCCGCACTGAACGAGACACCGGCAACGCGCAATGGATCTCGCGTTTCGCCAACCCAAGCCCTGGCGCTCCAGGCAGCTATCGACTGACAGCCGGCGCATCGGGCGGCCGCACACTGACGCTGGACTTCACGGTGCAGACTGGCGACTACCGCAATGGCGAGTACATGCTGTACGCCGCCAACGGCACGCGCCAGAAGCTCACCATCAACTTCGACACCGCCACCTACAGCACAACCGACGGCACCGGTGGGGTGGAATCCGGCACGTTGACCGCGCCCGCCGGGCCAGCGACGGACTGGACGGTGCACAGCGCACGCATCGCCGGCTTCAACGCGGCATCTCTGCGCAGTCTGGGCGACACCATCGTCGGCGCACTTCCGTTCAGGGTTCCCTCGGCCGCGCCTGGCACGTTCGCGGTCTACCCGTTCATTGCCACGCGTGCCTTCCTGCTCAGCGCGAATCGACTCGACGGGGTGTTCAACCGACTGCAGATCCAGTACCTGACGGGTGGCGGCCGCCAGTCCGCCATTTCTCAACTGGGGGTCTTTGACGGCGGAACAGTGATGAAGCAGTGCTCCCACCTCACCATCCACGAAATCGATACGTGTCCGGCCGCCAGCGTGGTGACGAGTCGCCTGGAGCCCGACCCAGACAACAGCGGCCTTTGGCTGATGAAGCATCCGACCACAAACGCCCTGATGGGCCGGATCGGCATTGCCGAGATCAATGGCGAAAAGATCTATTTGTCGGGTGGCGCGTCGCCCTCGGACGGCAGCCAGCTCCTCAGCATCGGCCTGCCATCCCAGACCCGGGTTCCGACCTTCACCAGCTCGGGTTGGTCCACCGACGGGACGCTCGACAGCGTCGTGGCCACACCCACCACCTATGACATCGACCACGACACGGGCGCCATCAGCACGCACAACCTGACGCTCAACACGATCAGCCCTCCGGGTCTGCACCTGCTCAGTGACGGCACCCAGCACTACTTCATGATCCGCTCGCAGACGCTCGAGCTGGCGGTGGCCGCACGCAACTCCACGCTACGCCCTGGCTTTCTGCACATCGGCGTACTGCATTGAACGCAGCGCTGTTCAAAGAAAAAAAAGGCCACCCGAGGGTGGCCTTTCTTATTCGCGCAGGAAGCGCTTCAGATGAAGTGCAGCTTCGCGTAGCGTGCGCGGCTGGCGGCCAGGCGCTCCCAGTAGCTGGCTTCGGGTGCCGCTTCGGCCTTGGCCGCTTCGGGCAGGCCCAGGGGGGCCAGCGCTTCGCCAAAGTCCGCGGCGGCCGGCTCCTGCTCGGCGCGGTCGCGGGCGGCGATCAGCTCGCTCATCAGGCGCTGGTCGTGGCGGGCCATTTCCCACAGGCGCATTTCAGCGCGCGCTTCCGCCAGCGAACGGGACCAGCTGTCGAGCGCCGCCACGGTGCGGCGCGCCAGGCCGCGGGCGCTGTCGGCGAACAGGGCCAGACCGGCGAAGACCACGGCCCAGAGCAGCACCCAGGCCAGCATCAGGTGGCCATCGGCCCAGGTGTCGATCAGTTGGTCGGCCACCACGATGAGGGTGGCAATGGCGGCGGCGAGCAGCAGGGCGCTGAGGCCACGCGCGCCTTCAGGTGCGGCGGATTTTTGGGTGCCGGCGCGCAAGGCGGCGGGCAGCGAGGGGGCGGTAAGGGCGGTGCTCATGGTGAACTCCTGGAAAACCACGTCTTGTGGACTGGGGTGGAATCTTGTGGACAGGGGTGAATATAGGGATAACCCGCATATGTATCCACTTTATTCTGATGATGGGTACCATTCCCCGTATAAATGGTTTCCCTGAACTTTCGCACCCTCGACCTGAATCTCCTGCGCGTGTTCGACGAGGTGATGGCCGAGCGCAACCTCACCCGGGCGGCCTACAACCTGTCGATGACCCAGCCAGCGGTGAGCAATGCCCTGCGCCGCCTGCGCGAGCTGGTGGGCGACGAACTGGTGCGGCGTTCGGGCTTTGGGGTCGAACCCACACCCACCGCCCTGGCCCTGTGGCCCTCGGTGCGCGAGGCCCTGGGCCTGTTGCGCGGCGCCCTGTCGCCCGGCGCGTTTGAGCCGGCCACCGCGACCAGCACCTTCCAGGTCGCCATGGCCGACGCCACCTCGGCCAAGCTGATTCCCAGCCTGATCGACATCCTGGAGCGCGAGGCCCCGGGCGTGAACCTGCGTGTGCTGCCGCTGACCACGCGCGACCCGCGCCAACTGCTGGAAAAGGGTGACGCGGACCTCGCCATCGGGCACTTCCCTGCCGTCATTGCCGAGTTGGGCGCGCGCCAACAGCAAGATGAGCTGCCGCGCTTCGCCTTCGAGCGCCTGTACGACGGCGACTACGTGGTGGTGATGCGCCGCGGCCACCCCCTGGCCGGACGGCCGCTTTCGCTGGACACGTACTGTTCGGCCCGTCACCTGCTGGTGAGCTTCTCGGGCCGGCCCTTCGGTTTCGTCGACGAAGCCCTGGCGGCGCGCTCGCGCCAGCGGCGGGTGGTGATCACGGTCAACCAGTTCTTCACCGCCGGGCGCGTGGTGGCCACCACCGACCTGCTCACCGTGCTGCCGCGCCACTTTCTGTCGGCCACCGGCATGGAAGACGAGCTGGCCATCAGCGAGCTGCCCCTGGCGGTGCCCGAGGTGCACGTCGATACGCTGTGGCACCGCCAACGCCAGCACGACGCCGCGCACCGGTGGTTGCGCGAGGCGGTGTCGCGCTCTGCCGCCGACAGCGGCCTGCAGGGCGCCGGCACGAACACAATCGCCCCATGATGAACATCCAGCTGCTGAGCGACCTGCACCTCGAAGCCAACCGCGACTTCGAACCGCAACCCGCGCCCGGCGCCGACCTGCTGGTGCTGGCCGGCGACGTGGGCTCCTACCAGCGCCGGCGCGACGGCAGCGCCATGCCCGAGCCCGACTGGGGCCTGCGCCGCTTCGCCGACTGGCCAGTGCCCGTGCTTTACCTTCCGGGCAACCACGAGTACGACGCTCTCGACGTGGACGAGGCGCACGCCGCCCTGCGCGCCACCTGTGAGCGGCTGGGCCTGCGCTGGCTGGAGCGCCAGACCTGGGTCTGGCGCGGCGTGCGCTTCGTCGGCACCACGCTGTGGAGCGACTACGACGCCATCCGCCCGCCCGGCAGCGACCCGCTGCTGCAACGCGAAAAAGCGTTCCGCGCCGCCAACCACTACCTGCGGCAGATGGACGCGCGACGACACGGCACCCTGTTCGACGCCGCCGCCATGCGCGACCTGGGCCTGGAGTGCCAGGCCTGGCTGCGTGAGGCCCTGGCACAGCCTTTTGACGGCCCCACCGTCGTCATCACGCACTTCGCCCCCACCTTGCACAGTGCCGACCCGCGCTACGGCCTCACGCCCGGCACGGCGGGCTTCTGCAACGCGCTGGACGAGCTGCTGCCGCTGGCAGACCTCTGGCTGCACGGCCACCTGCACTGCCCCACCGATGTGCGCGTGGGCCGATGCCGCATTCGCGCCAACCCGCTGGGCTACCACGACAAGAAGGAACAATTGGCCTTCGATCCGGTCTGCCTGGTGCCAGTGGAAGCGAGGGGCCAGCCCGTTTGATCCTGCGCAAACCCGTGGCGCGCCTCGGCCCGTACACTGGCCCCGTTCCTCACTCGATCAACAACCAAGGAGAACCGCGATGAAGATCCTGCTGGCCGTCGATGGCAGCGAGTACACGAAGAAGATGCTCGCCTACCTCACCACCCACGACGAGTTGTTCGGCGCCAACAACGACTTCACCGCGATCACAGTCCAGTCGCCGCTGCCGCCGCGGGCCCGCGCCGCTGTCGGCGCCGACGTGGCCAACCAGTACTACGAGGACGAAGCGGCCAAGATCACCGGTCCGGTGGACAAATTCCTGAAGCGCCACGGCATCAATGCCAAGCTGGTGCACAAGACCGGCGCGGCCGGCGAGGTCATCGCCAAGACGGCCAACTCGGGCAAGTTCGACATGGTGATCATGGGCTCGCATGGTCACGGCGCGCTGGGCAACCTGGTGCTGGGCTCGGTGGCCACCCGGGTTCTGGCGCACTGCACCTCGCCGGTGCTGATCGTTCGCTGAAGCCTGCGGCCCACCGTTCGAATGAAGCCGCCCGCGGGCGGCTTTTTTCATGCCCGGCGCAGGCTGAGGGTGGCCGCTGCGCGCAGGGCCGCGCTCAACGCGTCCAGCACATCGGAACTGAGGTTCCAGCAATGCCAATGCAGTGCCACGCCCAAGCGATGCTTCGGCGCCGCGTTCACCAGCTCGCCGCGCTCGATGAGTTCCCGTACCAGCAGCCAGGGCACCACGCTCAGGCCCCAGCCCGCCAGCACGGCGCGCACCTGGCCTTCGCTGGAGGGCACGAAGCGCTGCTTGAGCAACACGCGCTGCAGGCCGAAGGCCTCGGCCACGAAGGCGTGCTGCAGGTGGTCCTTGCGGTTGAAGGCGATGAAGGGCAGGCGGTGGAAGTTGTGCGAGTTCAAGCCGCGCGGACAGTGCTCGCGCGCGAAATCGGGCTGGGCGATCAGCACGTAGTCCATGACACCCAGCGGCTCCATCCGGCAGCCGCGCAGCGCCTGGCCGAGCGAGGTGACGCAGCCCAGCACCTGGCCCTCGCGCAGCCACTCGTGCGTGAATTCCTGGTCGTCCGCGATGATCTCGAGCGGCAGGCCCTGGCGCGCCAGTTCGTTCAGCGCGGGCAGCGCCCAGGTGGCGATGCTGTCGGCGTTGATCGCCACCGAGATGCGCTCCTCGCCCCGCGCGCTGGCGGCGCTGCTGGGCGCCAGTTCCTTCAGGTCCTTCTCCAGGTCGGCGCGCAGCAGCCGCATCATCTTGGCGTGCTTGATCATGAGCTGCCCGGCCGGTGTGGCCTTGAGCGGTCGGCTGCGCACGATGAGGACCGTGCCCACCTGCGCCTCCAGCGCGCGCAGGCGCTGCGAGACCGCCGACTGCGTGATCGACAGCCGCCGGGCGGCGCGCTCGAAGCCGCCCTCTTCCACGATGGCGGCCAGACACTCCAGGGCATCGGGATCGAAGGTGGACATGGTCGGCTCCTTTATCAGCAAAACTGATGAACTCGATTTTGCTTGAATCCCGCTTCACTTGAGTTCACGCTTTCCCGACACTGCCGGGATCAGCGATCCGCTGTTCGGAGAAAGCCATGAAAGTCACCGTCCTGGGCGCCGGCATCATCGGCGTGAGCACCGCCTGGCACCTGCTGCAGCGCGGACACGAGGTCACTCTGGTGGACCGCCAGCCCGACGCCGCACTGGAAACCAGCTTCGCCAATGCGGCGCAGATCTCGGTGAGCTACTGCGAACCCTGGGCCAACCGCGAGGCGCCGCTGAAGGCGCTGAAGTGGATGTTCTCGTCCACCTCGCCGCTGCTGTTCCGACCACAGATGGACCCGGCGCAGTGGCGCTGGGGCCTGCAGTTCCTGGCGCAGTGCAACGACGCGGCCTTCGAGCGCAACGTGGCGCAACTGGTGGCGCTGGGCTCGTACAGCCACGCCGCGCTGAAAGACGTGGTTCGCGAGACCGGCATCGACTATCAGCGGCTGGAGCGCGGCATCGCACACTACTACGTGGACCAGCGGGCGTTCGACGGCGCGGCCGGCGCGGCCGAGCTGATGGCGCGCTTCGGCGTGAAGCGGCGGGTCGTGTCGCGCGAAGAGCTGTTGCGCATCGAGCCCGCGCTCTCGGCCTTTGCCGATCGCATCGTGGGCGGCACCTTCACCGAGACCGACGAATCGGGCGACGCACGGGTGTTCACGCAAGCGCTGGCCTCGCTGTGCGCCGCGCGCGGGGCGCGGATGCTCTTCCATCACGACATCGAACGACTCGATGTGGCCGGCGGCGCACTGAACCACGTGCGCGTGCGCAGCCGCGCCACCGGCGTGCTCAGCGCGCTCAAGGCAGACGCCACCGTGGTGGCCTGCGGCTCGTACACCACGCCGCTGCTGGCGCGCATCGGCGTGCGCGTGCCCATCTACCCCGGCAAGGGCTACAGCGCCACGCTGCCGCTGCTCAAGCCCGCGCGCGCACCGGTGGTGAGCATGATCGACGACAGCCTGAAGATCGCGATGTCGCGCCTGGGCGATGAGCTGCGCGTGGCCGGCACCATCGAGCTCGGCGGGTTCGACCTGTCGCTGGACACGCCGCTGGCGCAAAAGCGCTGCGAGATGCTGGTGCGCCGCATCGAGCAGGTGTTCCCCGGCGTGGCCGACACGCGCGTGCCGGCCGAGGGCGGCACCCCTCGCTTCTGGACCGGTTTGCGCCCCGCCACACCGACCAACATCCCCCTGATCGGCCGGCTGCCGGTGAAGGGTCTGTGGATCAACGCCGGCCACGGCACCCTGGGCTGGACGCACGGCGCGGGCTCGGGCAAGGCCCTGGCCGAGCTCATCAGCGGCGAGCGGCCCGCCATGGCCTTTGGCTTCCACGGCTTCGAGGCCGCGCGGGCGGCCCGGCAAGCAAAGGCTCAGGCGTCCTTTTCCCCTGGCTCGTAAAGCGTCTCGCGCCCCATGCGGTCGACGATGAGTTCGGCCGTCCAGGGCAGCATGAGCGAGCCACAGCGGCTGTCGCGGTACAGGCGTTCCAGCGGCAGGTGCTTCATCATGCTCTGGCCACCGCAGGTGCGAATGGCCAGTCGCGCGATGTCGTTGGCGCCTTCCATCACCGCGTGGTGCGCCGCGTACAGGCGCAGCTTCTCGTCCTTGCCCGGGTTGGGCCGAGCCTCCTGGATGGCGCGCGTGAACAGCGCCTTCATGCCTTCGAGCTGCAGGCGCATCTGCGCCACCGCGATCTGCTTGGTGGGGTACTGACGGCGCTTCACCGGCGGCTCGCCCGGCACCTCGCCGCGCAGGTACTGCACGGTGAAGTCGTAGGCGGCGTTGGCCAGGCCCAGGTAGGTGGGCGCCAGCGTGAAGAACATGGCCGGCCAGGTCTGCGCGCCGACGAAGTAGATGCCGCGCGGCATGAGTTGCTCGGCGTCGGTGACGAACACGTCCTTGAAGGTGAGGTTGCGGCTCACGGTGCCGCGCATGCCCAGCGGGTCCCAGTCGCCACTGATGCCGAGGCCTTCGCTGGTGGCGGGCACGCTGATGTACATCGTGTCGCGCGGGTCCGGGTCCTTGCCCTCGACGTCTTCGGTGCACAGGATGCCGTAGTAGTCGGCCGCGCCCGAGAGGCTGGCGAAGATCTTGCGGCCGTTGATGAGCCAGCCGCCGTCGACCTTCTTCGCGGTGGTGCCGAAGGGCGCGCGCCCGGCCGCGGCGGCCGAGCCTTCGCTGAAGGGCTGGGCGTACACGGCGCCGTCGTTGACGATGCGCTGGAAATGCAGCTTGCGCCGCGCCGCGTGTTCGGCGCGCTGGGCCTCGGTCATGGCGATGCCGTCGGCCAGCACGCCGGTCCACATGGTGCTGCAGATGTGCATGTTCCAGGTGAGGGCGGTGGCGCCGCAGAAGCGCCCGATTTCGGCCGCGACCATCATGTAGGTGGGGTAATCCGCGCCCAGGCCGCCGTGGTCCTTGGGCACGCACAGGCGCAGGAAGCCGGCCTCGCGCAAGTCCTCGTAGTTGGCGAAAGGAAAGCTCGCCTCGCGGTCCCACTGGGCGGCGCGGGGCGCGAATTTCTCGCGCCCCAGGCGGTTCGCCACGGTGAGCAACTCGCGCTGCAGCGGCGTGAAGGCCATGTCGCCCACGGCGGGGGTGAAGTCCAGGCCGGTGTTCAGGGGCTCGCGTTGCATGCTGTCTCCTTGGTTCTCTGGTCAGTGCAGGTCTTTCGCGGGCGAGGGCGCGGGCTCGGCCAGGAAGCCGAGCAGCAGGCCGTCGAAGTCCTCGGGCGCTTCGAGGTTCATGAGGTGGCCGATGCCTTTGAGCTCGGCGTAGCGCCCGTTCGGAATGGCCTCGGCCATCTGCTTCATCACCGAGGGCGCGGCCACGCGGTCGAACTCGCCGCCGATGAGCAGCGTGGGCACGCGGATGTCGCGCAGCGCGGCCTGGCGGTCGAAGGTGACGAGGCAGTCGAGCGCGCGCCGGTAGGTGGCGGCCGGCACACCGCCCATGCAGTGCTCGGCCAGGCGCAGGCCCTCGGGCAAGGCGCCGGGGCCGGCCATCTGCGGCACCAGCACCTGCGCCACCTCGGCCATGCTCTTGCCGGCGTCCAGCGGCGCGGTGCGCTGGGCGATGAACTGGCGCGCCCAGGCCTCGGCGTCGCGCCCGTCGGTGCGCTTGCCGAAGGCGGCCGAGGTGCCCGCCAGCACGAGCCGGCTGACCTTGTCGGGACGGCGCGCGATCACCTCCTGCGCGACCATGCCGCCCATGCTGTGGCCCACCAGGGTGACGCTGTCGCACTGCAGGGCGTCGATGAGATCGACGCAGCTTTGCGCGAGGCCCTTGAAGGTGTAGGGCTCGATGGGCGCGCTGCGGCCGTAGCCGGGCATGTCCCAGGCCACGGCGCGGTAGCCGGCGCCCGCGAGCGATTCGACCTGCGGCGCGAAGGCCAGGTGGCCACCGCCGATGCCATGCAGCATGAGCACGGTGGCGCCGCTGCCCAGCGCGGTGAAGGTGGGCAGCGCGTTCATTCGACCACCACCTTCCCGGCGTCGATGACGACGGTGTCGTCCAGCGACACGGTGCAGCCGCGCAGCGGGAAGTCGAAATGCCCGCGCGTGTGGCGTCCTGCGACTTCATTGGCGCCGGTGCTGTAGAGGAAGTTGCCGGCAAAGGCGCGCAGCTCGGTGCCGTTGAAGTCGCGTTTGTCGTAGAGCGCCATGCTGTCCCAGCGCGCGCGTTCGTTGAGCCCATAGCCCACGTGGCTCACGGCGTAGGCCTCGGGCTCGCCCCAGGCGGCGTAATGGCTGCGCAGCAGCTCGGCGTCAACGCCGCTGCCCTCGATGCGCGTGACGGTGTCGGATTCGATGCGCAGCGTGATGGGCCGCTCGATGTAGCGCTTGAAGGTGAGGTTCACGTCGCCCTCCGCGAGCACCAGGCTGCCGTTGACCGTGCCTGCCGCCGGAAAGCCCAGCACCATGCCGCCAGGCCAGTGCGTGAGCGTGCCGGGGCGCGTGGTGCTGCCCCAATTGCCGCCGAGCACCGCTCCCTTGAGGTCGACGCTGAGGTCGGTGCCGGCGGCTGAGGTGACGCGAAGGCGCCTCGCGCCGCGCAGGCGCTTGACGTGCGCCTTCACGCGCGCCTCGGTGGCCTCGTCGGGCAGCAGGCGCATCAGCGCCTCGGGGTGTTCGTCGCTCACATAGACCACGCGCGGCTGGGTCTGGCCGTCGCCCTTGAGGATGGCGGGCAGCTCGGGCGCGTGCATCAGGCCCTCGGCGGTGCAGTCGATCACGAGCTGACTGCCCGCGAGCGCGGCGATCACGGGCTGCAGATGCTGGATCGCCGGGCTCGCGCCGGTGGAGCGTTGCACCGGCGCGCCGTTGCTGAACACCGAGGGCAGCGTGAGCCGGAAACAGCGCGCGCCCAGGCGCGCCGCGGCCAGGTGGGCCAGCTCGACCAGCACCGGCCGGCTCTGGGTCTCGCCGAGAATGGCGACCACTTCGCCGGGCTGCAGCGCACAGCGCTTCAGCATGGCCTCGAAGGCGTCGATCCAGGCGGGTTCGATCCGCTCCTGCAGCATCCGTGCTCCTGTCGGGGTTGTGAAATGGGTCGAGGCCCATTATTCATGAAAATTCATGTAAATTGCAGCCCATGTCCCCCGCCCGTCAAGCCGGCCACGCGGCCCGCCCACCCGATTTTTCGGCGCACGAGTTCCGCGCCTCGCTGGGCATGTTCGCCACCGGCGTGACCATCGTCACCGCGCGCGCCCCCGATGGCGCGCTCATCGGCCTCACCGCGAACTCGTTCAACTCGGTGTCGCTGTCGCCGCCGCTGGTGCTGTGGAGCCTGGCGCACCACGCCGGCTCCATGGCCTTCTTCCGCAACGGCTCGCACTACGCCATCAACGTGCTCGCGGCCGACCAGCAGGCCCTGGCCGAGCGCTTCGCCGCGCGCGGCATCGATCGCTGGGCCGGCGTGGCCTTCACCGAAGGCGGCAACGGCGCGCCGCTGCTCGATGGCGCGGCCGCCAACTTCGAGTGCTTCAACCGCAGCCAGTACACCGAGGGCGACCACGTCATCTTCGTGGGCGAGGTGGAGCGCTGCACCCATCGCCCGGGGGCATCGCCCTTGCTGTTCCACGGCGGGCGCTTTTATGCGGAGCATCCGTTGTGAAGGAACGCTTCACCAACGACTACCTGGGTTACCTGCTCGGCCAGGCCAACCACGCCCTCTTCAAGGAGTTCGATGCTCAGGTGCGCGAGGCCGGCGTGGGCTCGCTCGAGTGGCGGGTGCTGGCCGTGCTGAGCGGCGAATCGCCCATGGCGGTGGGCCGGCTCGCGCACGAGGTGCTGAGCCAGCAGCCCACCGTCACCAAGCTGCTGCAGCGCATGGTGGCGCAGGACTGGGTGGCCCTGCACGACGACCCGGCGGACCAGCGGCGCACGCTGGTGTCCATCACGCCCACCGGACAGAAGACGGTGGCACCGCTGCTGCGCCGCGCCCGCGCGCACGAGAACGCCATGCTGGCCGACCTCTCGGCGGCCGAGGTGCAGCGCCTGAAGGACCAGCTCCGTCGCCTGGCGCAGGCGCGCTGAGCGAAGAACCCCCGCGACACGTCGGGCGCGCGCCGCCGCGCACAATCGCCGGCCATGTCGCCTGCCCTGCCCGTCGCCCGCAAGACCCACCTCGATTCCCTGGCCGTCACGCTGCTCGTGGTGTGCTGCGCCTTCTGGGGTTTCCAGCAGATCCTGATCAAGTTCGCGGTGGCCGAGGTGCCGCCGCTGTGGCAGGCCAGCCTGCGCTTCTGGGGCGCCACGCTGCTGCTGTGGCTGTGGTGCCGGGCGCGCGGCGTGCCGCTGTTCCAGCGCGACGGCACGCTCAAGGCCGGCCTGCTCGCGGGCGTGCTGTTCGCCGGCGAGTTCGCCTTCATCTACCTTGGGCTGCAGCTCACCTCGGCGTCGCGCCTCACGGTGTTTCTGTACACCAGCCCCTTCGTGGTGGCCCTGCTGCTGCCCCGCGTGGTGCCCAGTGAAACGCTGCGCCGCGTGCAGTGGGTCGGCCTGACGATCGCCTTCGCGGCCGTGGCCACCGCGTTCAGCGAAGGCTTCACCAGCGCTTCGCCGGTGGCCGGCCAATGGCGTGGCGACGCCATGGCCCTGGGCGCCGGCATCCTGTGGGGCCTGACGACGCTGACCATCCGCGCCAGCCGCCTCGCGACGACCAGCGCGGAAAAGACCCTGTTCTATCAAGTGGCCGTCACCGCCCTGGTGGCGCCGCTGCTCTCGCTCGCGCTGGGCGAACCCTGGGGCTGGTCGTACTCGGGCCTGGCCTGGGGATCCATCGCACTGCAGTCGGTGGTGGGCGCCTTCGCGAGCTACCTGGCCTGGATGTGGATGCTGCGCCACTACCCGGCCACGCAGATCAGCACCTTCACCTTCCTCACGCCGGTGTTCGCGCTGGTGTTCGGCGTGCTGCTGCTGGGCGAGCCGCTGACGCTCAAGCTGGTGCTGGCCCTGGTGGGCGTGGCGCTGGGCATCGTGCTGGTGAGCCGGCGCTGAGCGCGGCGGTCAGCGCGCGCGCACGTCAGCCGTCGGGCAGGCCGAAGTGCGCCTGCAGCGCCCGCAGCGCGTGGCGCACCTTGGCGGGCTGCTCGTCGCGCCGGGGCGTGACGGCAAACACCGCGGCCGGCTCCAGGCGCCAGTCGGGCAGCACGGGCACCAGGCGGCCCTGCTCCAGCGCGGTGCGCACGTCGTCGCGCATGCCCACATACAGCCCCCAGCCCTCCAGCGCCAGGGCCTCCAGCACCGTCACCTGCGAGGCCAGCACGCGCGGCTCCACGCGCACCTCGGCACGCGCCCCGTCCTGCGCCTGGAACACCAGCGTCGTCACCGCACCGCTGCGCGGCGGCAGGCCCAGCCAATCGTGTCCGGCCAGTTCACCCGGGTCGCGCGGCCAGCCGCGCTCGGCCAGGTAACGCGGCGCGGCGCACAGCACGCGCTGCAGCTCGCCCAGGCGGCGCGCCACCAGGGCCGAGTCGGTGAATCGGCCCACGCGCAGGGCCAGGTCCACGCGCTCGGCGATCAGGTCGATGGGGGTGTCGTCCAGCAGCAGGTGCAGGCGCAGCCGCGGGTGGCGGCGCAGGGGCTCCAGCGCGCTGGCCAGCAGCTCGCCGAAGCCGATGGGCGCGGCCAGGCGCAGCTCGCCCTCGGGCTCGTCGCGCAGGCGCTCCAGGGCCAGGTCGGCACTGCGGGCCTGGGCCACCATGGCCGCGCAGGCGGGGTGGTAGCGCTCGCCGGCCTCGGTGAGGGTGAGTCGGCGCGTGGAACGGTGCAGCAACACCAGGCCCAGCGAACGCTCCAGCAGGCGCAGCTGCTGGCTCACGGCCGAGGGCGTGGTGCCCAGGCGGCGCGCGGCGGCGCTGATGGAGCCGCTGTCCACGATTTCGGCGAACAAGGCCATGCGGCGCAGCTTGTCGGCCAGGGTTTGGGCTTCACTCATTAGATTGGCTACAAGATGAATGCCGATTCTGCCGTCTGGTGGGGCGTTCGTGTAGCCGGGAGACTCAATCCCATCCCCAACCCTTCAGGAGCACCCCATGAAGATCGCCCTCATCGGCGCCACCGGATTTGTCGGCAGCGCCGTGCTGAACGAACTGCTTTCGCGCGGCCACGCCGTGACCGCGCTGGCCCGCCACCCCGAGAAGATTGCCGCGCGCGGCGGTTTGCAGGTGGTGCGCGCCGACGTGCTGGACCCGGCCCAGGTCGCCGCCGCCGCCAAAGGCCAGGACGCCCTCGTCAGCGCCTACAACCCCGGCTGGAGCGAGCCGCGCATCTACGAGGTCTTCGGCCAGGGCTACGACGCCATCCTCGCCGGCGCGAAACAGGCCGGCGTGAAGCGCGTGCTGGCCGTGGGCGGCGCCGGCAGCCTGGAGGTGGCGCCCGGACTGCAACTGGTGGACACGCCCGAATTCCCGGCGGAATGGAAACAGGGCGCGCTGGCTGCGCGCGACCTGCTGACGCGCCTGCGTGGCGAGAGCGCGCTGGACTGGAGCTTCGTCTCGCCCCCGATCGCGCTGGCGCCGGGCGAGCGCACGGGCCGCTACCGCGTGGGCGGTGACCGGTTGCTGCCCGGCCAGGGCGATCAGCCCTCGGGCATTTCGGTCGCCGACCTGGCGGTGGCCATCGTGGACGAGATCGAGAAGCCGCAACACGTGCGGCAGCGCTTCACCGTGGCGAGCTAAGCCCCCGCGCGCTCGCGCGCCAGCTTCACGTACCAGTCCAGGCAGCCCGGGTTGGCCATCGCCTCGCGGTTGATGACCTTCTCGATCGGCTGGCCCAGCAGCAGCTTCTTGATCGGCAGCTCCTGCTTCTTGCCGGACAGGGTGCGCGGGATCTCGGCCACCTGGTAGATCGCGTCGGGCACGAAGCGCGGTGACAGCGCCTGGCGGATGGCGCCGCGCAGGCGCTCGCTCAACGCGTCGTCCAGCGTGCAACCCGGGCGAAGCACCACGAACAGCGGCATCCAGCTCTCGCGGCCCAGGTACTCCAGGTCCACCACCATGGAATCGAGCACCTCGGGCAGGGCCTCGACGGCGCTGTAGATTTCGCTCGTGCCCATGCGCAGGCCGTGGCGGTTGATGGTGGCGTCGGAACGGCCGTAGATGATGCAGGAGCCGTCGGGCAGCACACGCAGCCAGTCGCCGTGGCGCCAGACGGCGCCGGCCTCGGGGCCGAGGTCGCCGCCACCCGGTTGTCTGCCATGGCCGGGCGGGTAAGCGTCGAAGTAGCTGCCGATCAGGCGCTGGTTGTCCTTGTCACCCACGAAGTGGAGCGGCATGGACGGAATGGGCTGCGTGCACACCAGCTCGCCCACCTCGTCGATCACGGGCTCGCCGCGCTCGTTCCACGACTCCACCGCGCAGCCCAGCAGGCGGCACTGCATGCGTCCCGGCGCCTGCGGCAGCTCGCGGTTGCCGCCGATGAAGGCGCCCGCGAAGTCGGTGCCGCCGCTGATGTTGCACCACCAGATGTCTTTCTGCGCCTCGCTCGCGGCGATGGCGGCGAACTGCGCCGTGCCCCAGCGCTGCGCGTCCTCCGACAGCGGCGAACCGGTGGTGCCCAGCGCGCGCACGCGCGACAGATCGCCGCATTGCGACAGGTCCACCCCCGCCTTGAGGCAGTTGGCGAAGAAAGCCGCGCCGGCGCCGAAGAAGGTGACGCCGGTCTCGGCCGCGAATCGCCACAGCGTGGTCCAGTCGGGCGCGTCCTTGGAGCCGCCGGGATTGCCGTCGTAGATGACGCAGGTGGTGCCGTTGAGCAGGCCGCTGACCTGCGCGTTCCACATCACCCAGCCGGTGGAGCTGTACCAGTGGTAGCGCTCACCCCAGCTGTTGGGCTCGTAGCTGCAGCCGATGTCGTTGTGCAGGACCTTCAGCGCCATGCCCACCAGCACCGTGCCGCCATGGCCATGCACGATGGGCTTGGGCAGCCCGGTGGTGCCGCTGGAGTAGACGATCCACAGCGGGTGGTCGAAAGGCAGTTCCACCGGCTCGAAAGCAGCGGTCCCGGCGTCCTCGCGCGCCACCACCGCCTCGAAGTGCGCGCATGGTGCCGCGCGGGACAGCACGCCGGCCTTGGCGTCGGCGGTCTCGGCCAGGTTGGTGTGCAGCACCACATGGCGCACCGTGGGCAGGGCAGCGCGCAGCTCGGCCACCACGCCCAGGCGGTCGATGTCGCGTCGGCCATAGGTCACGCCGTCGCAGGCGATCAGGGCCACAGGTTCGATCTGGCGGAAGCGGTCGAGCACGGCGTTGGTGCCCATGTCGGGGGCGCACACGCTCCACACGCCGCCGATGCTTGCCACCGCAAGAAAGGCGATCGCCGTCTCCGGGATGTTGGGCAGGTAAGCGGCCACGCGGTCGCCCGGGCGCACACCTTGCGCCTTCAGGTGCAGGGCCAGCGCGGCCACCTGGCGGCGCAGCTCGGGCCAGCTCAGTTCGGTGTGGCGGCCCTTTTCGTTGCGCGCGATCAGCGCGGGCATGCCGGCCGCGTGCGCGGGCGCCACGTGGCGAAACACCTGGTCCACGTAGTTGGCGTGACCGCCCGCGAACCACTGGGTACCCGGCATGGTGTTATGCAACAAAACGTTCTCGTTCTTGCTGTCGAAATGCAATCCAAAGTATTCTTCTATGGACTTCCAGAACCCTGAGAGATCGGTGACGGACCACTGCCACAGGTCGTGGTATCCGTCGAAGCGCAGGCCATGGCGCTGCGCGAGCCAATCGGTGTAGCGGCGGATCTGGGGCACGTAGGGGGGCGTTGGCATGGGGTTCCTGCTTTGGGTTGCGGGCCGCAGCGTAGCGTCGTCCTACGGGAATGTCAGTCTCCGCGGCGCGCCTGAGCGACGCGCCCTTCCTCGATTTCCGGTCCCGCATGCCATCACCCCGCCCTTCCCAGCTGCCTGCGCGCAGCGAACGCCAGCAGGCCATCCTGCGGGCCGCCGAGCAGCTGTTCGCCCAGCGCGGCTTCAACTCCGTGACGATCCGCCAGATCGCCGACGCGGCCAAGGTGCCGCTGGCCCTGGTGGGCTACTACTTCCACCACAAGGAAGGCCTGTTCCGCGCCGTCTTCGCGCAGCACGGCCACCGGCACCACGAGGCCATGCGCGCACTGGAAGAGGCCCGCCGCGGCGCCAGCGAACCCGATGGCCTGCACCGCGTGGTCGAAGCCTTCGTGCAGCCGATGCTGCGCTGGCGCAGCGACAGCGCCTCCCGGCATTACGCGCGGCTGCTGGCCCGCGAACTCGCGCAGGCCACGCCCGAGGCCGAATCCGCCCTGCAACAGCACATCGACCCCTTGCTCCAGCGTTTCCTCGATGCCCTGCAGGCGGCGCTGCCCAAAGCCTCGCGCGCCGACCTGGCCGACGCGCTGCGCTTCACGCTGGGTGCGGTGCAGGCGCACCTGGGTGATCACCGGCTCGACCAGCTGCTGCCGGGCCAGGGCGCCGAGCCTGGCAGCACGCTGCGCCTGTGCGGCTTCATCGCCGGCGGCATCCGCGCGGTGCTGGCGCCTTCCGCGTCGCCCGCCCTCGCCCTTGCCCTGACGCCGCTTCGCGCGCGACTGCAAGAGCGCGCCTGAGCCTCGCGCGGCCGCGCCGACGCGACGCGTCCATCGCGGCACTTGCTTGCACAATCGCCTGCCACTTCGGCGGAACAAGGAGCGAGCGAGATGGGCCTCTTCAACTGGACAGAAAAACCGGCGAGCACCCTCAACCAGGGCGGTGTCATCGCCCCCGACGAACGCCTGCCCTGGCCACAGACCACGGTGATGGGCGTGCAGCACGTCATCGCCATGTTCGGCGCCACCGTGCTGGCGCCGCTGCTCATGGGCTTCGACCCGAACGTGGCCATCCTCATGAGCGGCATCGGCACGCTCATCTTCTTCTTCGTCACCGGCGGCCGGGTGCCCAGCTACCTCGGCTCCAGCTTCGCCTTCATCGGCGTGGTGATCGCGGCCAGCGGCTACGCCGGCAGCGGGCCCAACGCCAACCTGGGCGTGGCACTCGGCGGCATCATCGCCTGCGGCGTGGTCTACACCCTCATCGGCTTCGTCGTGCACGCCACCAACGTGCGCCACGTCAAGAGCGCGCCCCTGAAGGGCATGGAGGTGGAGGAGGTCGAGGAAGGCGTGGCCGTGCACTGGATCGAACGGCTGATGCCTCCCGTGGTGACCGGCACCGTGGTGGCCGTGATCGGCCTGAACCTGGCGGCCATCCCGATCAAGAACATGGCGCCCACCGGCTTCGACGCCTGGATGCAGGCCATCACCTTCGTGAGCGTGGGCCTGGTGGCCGTGTACGCGCGCGGCATGGTGCAGCGCCTGCTGATCCTGGTGGGCCTGATCCTGGCCAGCGTGGTCTACGCCGTGCTCACCAACGGCCTGGGCCTGGGCAAGCCGATCGACTTCAGCGGCGTGGCCAACGCCGCCTGGTTCGGCCTGCCCACCTTCGCCACGCCGGTGTTCAGCGCGCAGGCCATGCTGCTCATCGCACCGGTGGCGCTGATCCTGGTGGCCGAGAACCTGGGCCACGTGAAGGCCGTGAGCGCCATGACCGGGCGCGACCTCAATCCCTACCTGGGCAAGGCCTTCATCGGCGACGGCGTGGCCACCATCGTGAGCGGCGCCTCGGGCGGCACGGGCGTCACCACCTACGCCGAGAACATCGGCGTGATGGCCGCGACCAAGATCTACTCCACGGCCATGTTCGTGGTGGCGGCGGTCATCGCCATCGTGCTGGGCTTCAGCCCGAAGTTCGGCGCGCTGATCCAGACCATTCCGCTGGCCGTGATGGGGGGCGTGTCCATCGTGGTGTTCGGCCTGATCGCCATCGCGGGCGCCAAGATCTGGGTCGACAACCAGGTGGACTTCTCCGACAACCGCAACCTGCTGGTGGCGGCCATTCCCCTCATCCTGGGCACGGGCGACTACACGCTCAAGTTCGGCCAGTTCGCGCTGGGTGGCATCGGCACCGCGACCTTCGGCGCCATCGCGCTGTACTGGCTGCTGAGCCGCGGAAGAAAGGCCTGAACGCCATGGCACGCATCTGGACCCGCCCCATCTCCTGCGACATCCTTCACCAGTTGCACGAGGGCACCGCCGTGCGGCAACTCGGCATCGAATTCACCGAGGTGGGTGATGACTTCATTGCCGCGCGCGTGCCGGTGGACGCGCGCACGAAGCAGCCCTATGGCCTGTTGCACGGCGGCGTGAGCGTGGTGCTGGCGGAAACGCTGGGCTCCTGCGGCGCGGCCTTCACCTGCCCCGAGGGCCACCGCGCGGTGGGCCTGGACATCAACGCCAACCACCTCAAGGGCGCCACGCAGGGCTGGGTCACCGGCCTCGCGCGGCCGGTGCACATCGGCCGCAGCACGCAGGTGTGGCACATCGATTTGCGCAACGAGGCGGGCGAGCTCACCTGCGTCTCGCGCATCACGATGTCCGTGCTTGCGCCACGCACGAAGTGACTTCAGTCCAGAGGCACCACGGAACCGGCTTCGCCGGGCCGTCGGTGCCGCCCCCCTCGAGGGGGGACGCGCGCAGCGCGGCGGGGGGTGCTACCTCCTTGTACAGCGGCCCTCGGAGGTGGCTTGCCCCCGGAAATCACTGCGCCAGGTGAGCGTGGCGGTGTCGAGCTGGATGCGCTCGTTGTCCAGCGCGGTGAGCAGCACGGTCTCGAACACGGAGAAGCTGTACACCGGCACGCCGTCGATCTCCACGCCGCGGATGCGGCGCTCGTCCAGCGTGAAGCGCACCTCGCGCACCCAGGTGCTGCGTGCGGGCAGGTAGACGGCCTCGCAGCTCAGCACGACCTGTTCGGTGGCGGCCTGAACGCTGCCGCCAGACGCGGTCAGGCAGGCCAGGGTGAGCGCCGCCAGGGGCTTCACGCGTTGGCCCCGCGCTGCAGCCGCTCGCTTTTCCAGTACACGTCGTCGCCGCCGTGCATGCGGTTGAGCACGCGCGCCAGCACGAACATCAGGTCACTCAGGCGGTTGAGGTACTGGCGCGGCGCCTCGCGCACGCTGTCGGCCTCGCCCAGGGCCACCACGGCCCGCTCGGCGCGGCGCGCCACGGTGCGGCACACGTGCGCCTGGCTGGCCGCGCGGTTGCCGGCGGGCAGGATGAATTCCTGCAGGCGCGGCAGGGCCGCGTTGTGGTGCGCCAGGGCCTCGTCGAGCGCGGCCACGGCCTCGGGCTTGAGCAATTCATAGCCGGGAATGGACAGCTCGCCGCCGAGGTTGAAGAGCTGGTGCTGCACCTCGACCAGCAGATCGCGCACCTCGGCGGGCAGCTCTTCGCACAGCAGCACGCCGATGTGGGAATTGAGCTCGTCCACATCGCCCATCGCGTGCACGCGCAGGTGGCTCTTGGACACGCGGGTGTTGTCGCCGAGGCCGGTGGTGCCGGCGTCACCGGTGCGGGTGGCGATCTGGGTGAGTCGGTTGCCCATGGGCGGTCGGTCTTCCTCGTGGTCGGTCGCGCATTGTGCGCCACCGACCGCGTGTAACCGCATGTCACCCTCGTCAAGCGGTGGTCAAGCCCGCAACGGCGCGCAAAAACACTTGGTCCTGTCACATGGAGACGTTGCAATCGCCCCCATCGCCCGCACCTGGGGGCGCAATGGAGACTGAATGAGCCTGCCCCGAAAGACCCAAGCCCTGTCCCAGCGCTTCGAAGCGCGCAGCGTGCAATTGCTCGCCGCCTGGACCCTCGTCATCGCCGGTGCCGCGTCCACCGGCCCGTTCCTGCAGAAGCCCCGCCAGGGCGCCACGCCCAGCAGCCTGTCCATGCCCTCCGGGCAGGGCGCGCTGACCGGTCCCACGGCCCGGGGCCCCCGCCGCTGAACACCCCCCGGGCGTACACTGCGCGGCTCAGAACACCGCGCCGGAGACCGCCCATGAACGCCCCCACCCAAGTCGCCCACCTGCTGCCCACGGTCGAGCAGCGCGAGGTGTCCCAGGCCTTCCTGGCCGAGCTGCAGCAGCGTTTCGGCGCCCAGTGCTCCACCGCCCTGGCGGTGCGCGAGCAGCACGGGCGTGACGAGTCCGCCTTCGTCACCGTGCCGCCCCCGGCAGCCGTGGTGTTCGCCGAAAGCACGCGCGACGTGGCCGATGCCGTGGCCCTGTGCGCGCAACACAAGGTGCCGGTCATCCCCTTCGGCGTGGGCTCCTCGCTCGAGGGCCACCTGCTGGCGGTACGGGGCGGCATCAGCATCGACGTCAGCCGCATGAACCAGGTGCTGGCCATCAACGCCGAAGACCTGACCGTGACCGTGCAGCCCGGCGTGACGCGCAAGGCCGTGAACGAGGCGGTGAAGAGCGAGGGCCTGTTCTTCCCCATCGACCCCGGCGCCGACGCCTCCATCGGCGGCATGACGGCCACCCGCGCCAGTGGCACCAATGCCGTGCGCTACGGCACCATGCGCGAGAACGTGCTGGCGCTCGAGGTCGTCAATGCCAAGGGCGAGGTGATCCGCACCGGCACCCGCGCCAAGAAGAGCAGCGCCGGCTACGACCTCACGCGCCTGATGGTGGGCAGCGAGGGCACGCTGGGCGTGATCACGGAGGTCACGCTCAAGCTCTATCCGCTGCCCGAGGCGATCTCGGCGGCGATCTGCTCCTTCCCCACCATCGAGGCCGCGGTGCGCACCGTCATCCAGGTCATCCAGCTCGGCGTGCCGATCGCGCGCTGCGAACTGATCGACGCCAACACCGTGCGCATGGTCAACGCGCACAGCAAGCTGGGCCTGCGCGAGGAGCACATGCTGCTGATGGAGTTCCACGGCTCGCCCGCGAGCGTGAAGGAGCAGGCCGAGACGGTGCAGGAAATCGCCAGCGAGTTCGAAGGCAAGGCCTTCGAGTGGGCGGTGACGCCCGAGGAGCGCACGCGCCTGTGGACCGCGCGGCACAACGCCTACTTCGCCGCCATCCAGACCAAGCCCGGCTGCCGCGCGGTGAGCACGGACACCTGCGTGCCCATCAGCCGCCTGGCCGACTGCCTGCTCGACTCCGTGGCCGAGGCAGACGCCAGCGGCCTGCCCTACTTCCTCGTCGGCCACGTGGGCGACGGCAACTTCCACTTCGGCTACCTGATCGACCCGGACAACGCCGAGGAGCGCCGCGTGGCCGAGGACCTCAACGTCAAGCTCGTGACGCGCGCGCTCAAGCTGGAAGGCACCTGCACCGGCGAGCACGGCGTGGGCCTGCACAAGATGGGCTTCCTGCTCGACGAGGCCGGCGCCGGCGCGGTGGACATGATGCGCACGCTCAAGCGCGCGCTGGACCCGGACAACATCCTGAACCCGGGGAAGATCTTTTCGGTGTAAGCGCGCAGCGCGGCGGGGGGTGATGGCTAGGCGGCGCGCAGGCGCTCGATCAAGCCATTGAGCGCGTCCAGCGAGCCGAACTGGATCGCCAGTTCGCCCATCTCCTCCACCCGGCCGTGGCGCTTCACGCGCTTCTTCACGCGCACCTCGACTTCGGCGGTCAGCAGGTCGGCCAGTTCTTCTTCCACGCGGCGGATGTCGCGTGACTTTTCCTTGCGCGGCTTCTGCGGCGCCAGGGTGAACTCGGCGGCGAGCTTCTTCACCAGGTTTTCGGCCTCGCGCACCGACAGTTTCTTCGTCGCGACCTGATTGGCCGCGGTGATCTGCGTGGCCTTGTCCAGCGGCAACAGGGCGCGCGCGTGCCCCATGTCGATGTCGCCGGCCATGAGCATGGTCTGCACCGGCTCGGCCAATTGCAGCAGACGCAGCAGGTTGCTGGCGGCGCTGCGCGAGCGCCCCACCGCCTGGGCCGCCTGTTCGTGAGTGAGCCCAAACTCTTTCACCAGGCGTTGCAGGCCATGGGCCTCTTCCAACGGGTTCAGGTCCTCGCGCTGGATGTTCTCGATCAGCGCCATGGCGGCGGCGGACTCGTCGGGCACCTCGCGCACCAGTACGGGCACCTCGTTCAGGCCCGCCAGCCGAGAGGCGCGAAAGCGCCGCTCGCCCGCGATGATCTCGTGCTTGCCGGCGTCGGGGCCGCTGGTGAGCCGGCGCACGAGGATCGGCTGCATGATGCCCTGGGCCTTGATGCTCTCGGCCAGTTCGTACAGCGCGCCCTCGTCCATGCGGGTGCGGGGCTGGTACTGGCCTGGCACCAGCTGGTCCAGCGGCAGCGTGGACGGCGCGCCGGCGGGCGCGGCTTCGGTGGCGGCGGGCTTGTCCTCCACCTTGGGGCCGAGCAGCGCTTCGAGGCCGCGACCGAGGCCCTTGGGTTTTTTGGTGACCATGTCAGATGTCTCTTTCGGTATAGCCGGATTGGCGCTGGTGACGGATGCGCAGAACACGCACAGCCGCCAAGTGGGGCAGGTAGCGGTACTTGACCAGATAGCCGCTTTTGCCCCGGTGCAAGATCAGTTCGCGCAGACCTTCGCCCGCTGGCCTGCCCACACCGGGTTGGTGGGTCAGCACATGCAGTCCATCCAGCACGAAGGCCATCAGCTCGGGCGCGGCCGGGTCTTCCCGCGTGAGCAGGAAAGCCACCAGTTCCTCAAGGTCGAGCCAGTCACCTTCGGCCAGCTGTACGGCAATGGGCGCCATCAACGGGGCACAGGCCGCAGCGGCGGACGTTCGGGCTGTTCGCCCCGGGCACGCGCTTCGAAGTAGGTTTTGACATCGGCCAGGTCGTAGCCCCCACTGGCCAACATCTTGCGCTCAGCCGCCAGGGCGTCCTGCGTGAACTGCTCGCGCAAGCGGGAGCGCTCGGCCGCGTCGGCCAGGGTCTTGATCATGTAGGCGTGCGTGGAAAGGCCCTGCCGCTGCGCATCTTCATCGATGGCGGCCTTGAGTTCGACGGGCAGTTTGAGGCTGGTGGCGACGGTCGCGCGCATGGTGGCTCCTGAGGTTGAGCAGGTAGTCAAGTTTGACTACCCCTGCCCAGCTTAGGCATCTGCCTTGAGTTTGTCCAGCCAGGCCTGGCCCTGCGGCCAGTCGCCCAGCCCCGAATCGGCGTTGATGTGACCGGCCGGGCCAAGGTCGGTGAAGCGGGCACCCCAGTCGGCGGCGAAGCCCCGGGCACGCTCGAAGCTGCAGTACGGGTCATTGCGGCTGCCGATCAGGTGGGCGGGGAACGGCAGCCGCTGGCGCACGATCGGCGACCAGCTCGGCAGTTGATCGCGCAAGTCGTCGCGCTCCGAATCGCCCGGCGCCACCAGCAGCGCGCCCGCCACGCGGTCGGTGTTCTTCGAATGCGCAGCCCACGCCGCCGTCAGGATGCAACCCAGGCTGTGCGCCACCAGCAGCACGGGGCCATCCGAGCCCAGGACCACATCTTCGAGCCGGGCCATCCAGTCGCCGCGCTGCGGGTGCATCCAGTCGTGCTGCTCCACGCGGCGGTAGCCGAAGCGCGCCTCCCAGCGGCTCTGCCAGTGTTCGGGCCCACTGCTCTGCCAGCCGGGCAGGACCAGTACGTTCTGCGGTTTCACGTGGAACACCCCTCCTCACATCTTGCGAATGCGCTCGACCATCTCCTCGGCGAAGGCGATGAAGGCCTGGCTGCCGCGGGCAGCCGGGTCGAACACCACGCCGGGCAGGCCATAGCTGGGCGCCTCGGCCAGGCGCACGTTGCGCGGGATCACCGTGTCGAACACCTTGTCGCCGAAGTGGGCCTTGAGTTGGTCGCTCACCTGTTGCTGCAGGGTGATGCGCGGGTCGAACATGACGCGCAGCAGGCCGATGATCTGCAGGTCCTTGTTGAGGTTGGCGTGTACCTGCTTGATGGTGTTGACCAGATCGGTCAGGCCCTCGAGGGCGAAGTACTCGCACTGCATGGGCACGATCACGCCGTGGGCCGAGCACAGGCCGTTGAGGGTGAGCATGCTCAGCGAGGGCGGGCAGTCGATCAGCACGAAGTCGTACTGCTCGGCCACCCCGGCCAGGGCCTGCTTGAGCCGGCGCTCGCGGCGCTCCACCTCCACCAGTTCCACCTCGGCGCCCGCCAGTTCGCGGTTGGCGCCGAGCACGTGGTAGCCGCACTTCTCGGAAAAGATGGCCGCTTCGGCCACGGAGGCGGACTCGAGCAGCACGTCGTAGACCGAGAGTTGCATGGCCCGCTTGTCCACGCCGGAGCCCATGGTGGCATTGCCCTGGGGGTCCAGGTCCACCATCAGCACGCGCTGGCCGACCTTGGCCAGGCCAGCGGCCAGGTTGACGGTGGTGGTGGTCTTGCCGACGCCGCCCTTCTGGTTGGCCACGCAAAAGATCTTCGCCATCAGTTGAGCCCCCACGCTCCGCCGCTGCGCGGGTCGCAAGGCCTTGCAGGCCGCGGCGCTGCCGGAGTCAGCGCCTCTTCGCCCGTCCCGGCCTGCGCAGGCAGGCCGGGAGCCGCGGGGCTCAGCCCCGAGGGGGCGTTCGCGCCTTGGGGCGGCCCAGCGGCGCTCAGTGTTTGCGATTGAAGTTGCGTCATTTGGAAAGCGCCAGCTTGACGCCGAAGCCGATGAGGAAGACCCCGGCGATCTTCTCGAGCGTGCGGCCGATGCGGGGGTTGGCGCGCAAGCGCTCGGCCAGGAAATGGACGATCAAGGTCATGCCCAGGCCATAGGCGAAGGTGAGCGCGGCGATGGTGGCGGCCATGGCGCCGAAGGTGACCAGACCCTGGTGGCGGGCGGGATCGACGAAGAGCGGGAAGAAGGCCATGTAGAACACGATGGCCTTGGGATTGAGCAAGGTGATGGCCGCGGCCTGCTGGAAGTACTGGCGAGGGCGGATGGTGAGGACGGGTGCATCGCCGGGCTTGGCGGTGAGCATCTTCCAGCCGAGCCAGGCGAGGTAGGCGGCGCCGATCCACTGGACGGCGCTGAACAGGGCGGGCGTGGCGGCCAGGAGCGCGGCCACACCCGCCACGGCGGCCCACATCAGGACCTGGTCACCGGCAATGACCCCCATGGTGGCCGCCAATCCGCCACGCACGCCGCCTTTGCCGGTGGAGGTGATCAGGGCCAGGTTGCCCGGGCCGGGAATGGCGAGGAAAACAACGATGGCGACGACAAAAGCGTCGTAATCCGCGATGCCGAACATGGTGGTGGGCCCCGAAAAAGCAGGGGTCGAGTGTACGTGACGGGGTCTTGTCGGCTGTTTGATTTGGCAGTGATTCGGGGCTGCTTGTGGTCGTGGTGCTGCTGCCTTTGGGGGCGGGCCGGGCTTCTCACGTGCGTGGTTGGTGGCCCGAGGCCACTGGGTGGCCGACTCCGCGAATGTCCCCCGCCAAGGGCCGTGCCCTTGGCTCCTCCTTTATTTCGCTGCGTCGGCCACCCAGCGTCCTCGGGCAGCGGAGAGGCAGGCGCACCAACGGCAGTCGCATGCCGAGGCGCCTCAGGATCGGGCGACAGGGCGCTCTGTGTAGCGAAATAAAGGAGGAGGACCGGCGCAGCCGGTCCGGGGGACATTCGCGGAACAGAGCGCCCTGGCGCCCGATCTTCGCGAGGTGGTGGCGTGAAAGGCGCGGGCCTTCAGCCCAGCGTCAGGAAGGCCGCGCGCCTTCCCACGCCGCCTGCAGCAGCGCGCGGATCGCCCCGGCCTCCAGCGGTCGCGGGTTGGGGTACTGGTTCTGCAAGGCGATCTCGCAGGCCTTGTCCAGGTCCTCCGCCTTCATGCCGATGTCGCGCAGCGCCACCGGCGCGCCGTTGGCCTTCGCCAGGTCGAACACCGCCTGCGCGGCCTGGCCGTCGTCGCGACCCAGCGCGCGTGCGATGCGCCGCATGGCCTGCGGCGCGGCGGCGGCGTTGTAGGCCAGCGCGTGCGGCAGCACCACCGTGTGCGTCTCGGCGTGCGGCAGGTTGAAGCTGCCACCCAGGGTGTGGCACAGCTTGTGGTGCAGCGCCATGCCCACCGAGCCGAGCACGATGCCGCACAACCAGGCGCCATAGAGCGCGTCGCCGCGCGCCTCGATGTCTTTCGCGTCGGCGACGATGCGCGGCAGCGCGCGGCCGATGGCGGCGATGCCCTCTTCCGCCATCAGATCGATCACCGGGTTGCCCTCCACCGAGTAAAGGCCTTCAGCCGCGTGCGCGATGGCGTTGATGCCGCTGGTCACGCTCAGGCCGACGGGCAGGCTCAACGTGAGTTCGGGGTCGTAGATCACGCTGCGGGGCAGCACCTTCAGGTCTTTGCCGGTCTTCTTCAGGCCGGCCTCGGTGATGCCGTAGATCGGCGTCATCTCCGAACCCGCGTAGGTGGTGGGAATGGCCAGGATGGGCAGGCCCGAGTCGAGCGCGATGGCCTTGCCCAGGCCGGTGGTGGAGCCGCCGCCGATGGCCACGGCGCAGTCGGCGCCCAGTTGACGCGCCAGCTCGCGCGCCTCGCGCGCGGTCTCGATCGGCACGTGCATCACCGCGCGGTCGAAGATGCCGGCGGCGCGCTCGCCCAGCAGGTGCGACACGCGCTCGGCGCTGGCGCGCTGCTCGGGCGTGCACAGCACCAGCGCGCGCTGCGCGCCCATGGCCTGGATGGCCTGCGGCAGTTGCGCCAGCGCCCCCGCGCCGAACACCACGCGGCTGGGCAGGCCCTGATAAACGAACGATCGCATGCGGTGGCTTTCCTTCTTCAATCGGCGGGCAGGCCGGCGGCGCGCTGCATCACGCGAATGATGGCCGCGTAGTCCAGCGCTTCATCGCCCTGCGCCTGTGCGGCCGACATGAGCTGGCGCGTGGCCGCCGTCTGCGTCAACGGTACCCGCAAGCGCGCGCCTTCGCCGAGGATGAGGTCGATGTCCTTGTTCATCTGGCCGACGGTGAAGGTGGGCGTGTAGTCGCGCTGCGAGAGCTGCACGCTCTTGGCCTTGACGATGGGCGAGGCCACGGCGCTGGCGCCGATCACGTTCCACATGTCGGCCCAGGCCAGGCCGCCTTTCTGCCCCAGGCTCAGCGCCTCGGCCAGCATGGCGCTGGTCTGCGCGATCATGAGGTTGACCACCAGCTTCATCAGCCGCGCCTCTTCCGCTTCGCCCAACCAGAACTGCGTGGGGCCCCAGCAGCGCAGCAGGGGCAGCAGGCGCTCGTGCAGGGCCTTGGGGCCCGAGGCCATCACCGTGAGCTGAGCCGCCTCGGCCATGTGGTTGTTGCCGGAGACGGTACAGCGCAGGCTCTGCAGACCCGCGCGCGCGCAAGCCTCGGCCGCGCGCGCCGAGGCCTCGGGCGACACCGTGCTGGTGTCCACCCAGGCAACGCCCCGCCCCTCTTTCCCGGCGTGCGCGGCCACGCGCTCGCTCACCGCGAGCAGCGCGCCATCGTGCGGCAGCGAGGAGACGACGACCTCGGCCACCGCGAGGCCGTCGGCCACGCCAAGCCCGGCCTCGCGGGCCAGGGCCAGGCGCTCGGCCGAGGGGTCTTCCACCGAGACGCTGTGCCCCGCGGCGAGCAAGTGGCGTGCCATGGGCAGACCCATCTTGCCTACGCCGATGACGTGAACCTTCATGCAATCGCTCCATTCGATGCGCCGATGCCCATGGCGCGCGTGATCTTTTCGCCGGAGGCGCGCAGGGCGGCGAGCAAGGGCGGCAGGTCCACGCCGACGAGGCGCCCCGCCCGCTTGCGCCACTGGCCCGCAACCATGACCGAATCGATGTTGGCCAGCGTGGCCTGGAACACCACCGCGCTCACCGGGTCGTGCACGGGCTGCATGTTCAGTTCGTCGGCGCGGATCAGCACCAGGTCGGCCTGCTTGCCGGGCGCCAGCGTGCCGATGCGGTGCAGCTGGCGCAGCATGCGCGCGCCCTCCACGGTGATCCAGCCCAGGGCCTCTCGCGTGGTGATGGTGGAGGTGTCGGGAATGGTGCCGTGCGCGGCGCGGTGGGCCACGTTGTCCAGGCTGCGCTGGATGCCCAGGGCGATGCGCGCCTGGCTGATCATGTCGCCGCCCATCACGCTCTCCAGGTCCACACCCAGCGAGGGCGCGCGGCCCAGCGCGCGCAGGCGGCCAGTGAGCGGGTGGCCGTGGCCCTGCGACATCTCGCTCTCGGCCGCGGCCGAGAAGCTCATGCCGAGCTCGCAGAAGCGCTGGAGCTGCTCGTCGCTGAGCGCGTGGCCGTGCACGATGTTGATCTGCTCGCCGAGCAGGCCCAGTTCCTCCAGTCGCTCCCAACCGTCGGGCGTGCGCGCCGGCCCGCCGCCCTGGTGCAGCGAGGCGATGAGGCCCAGCTCCTTGGCCATGCGGAAGTCGTGCACCGCCACGTCCAGCGTGCTGTAGTGCGGGCCCAGCACGGCGGCGTGGATCTCCAGCAGCGGCTTTCCCTGGTGGGCCTTGAGCAGGCGCTCCACCTCGGCGCGCGGGTGCGGCACCTCCCAGAACGGCGTCTGGCCGGGCTTGGGGTCGGGCTTGGGCGTGCCGTGGAAGAAGCCCGCGCGGATGCCCGAGGCCAGCAGCGCGTCCACCGCCGCGTCGTTGTGCGCGGGCGTGGGGTTGTTGTGGCACCAGTCCACCAGCGTGGTGGTGCCGCAGTTGAGCTGGTTGAGCGCGCCCACCAGCGTGGCGATGCGCAGGTCATCGGGCGTGAACACCGTGGCCAGGCCCGCGTGCATGTTCTTGAAGTACTGCAGCAGCGTCCAGTTGGCGGCCACGCCGCGCAGCGCGGTCTGCCAGGTGTGCATGTGGGCGTTGACGAAGCCCGGCACCAGGATGCAGCCGCTGGCGTCGATCACCTGCGCCTCGTCCACCGGCAGGTGCGGCGAGATGGCCTCGATGGTGTCGCCCGACACCAGCAGGTCGCCCACGGGCAGGTCGCCCTGCGCGTCCATGGTGACGATGGACGCGCCGCGGATGAGGGTGCGCTGCGCCATCGTTCAGCTCGACAGGCCGTCGCTCACGTCCACGTTCAGTGGCGCGATCGTCAGGCCGGCGTCGTTCGCGGTTTCCTGCAGCAGGATGGCGAAGTCCACGTCGTCGTGGCCGCGTCCCACCAGGCGCGCGATGCTCTCGCGCGTGGCCGCCGCCGAGGGCATGGGCACGCCGTGCGCCTTGCCCGCGCCCAGGCCGAGGTCCATGTCCTTGAGCAGCAGCTTGGGCGTGAAGGTGACCTGATCGAAGCTGAGCTTCGTGAGCACTGGCGTCTTGTAGCGCGTGTACATGCTGCCCAGCACCGAGTCGTTGATGCTTTCCAGGAACACGTGGCGCGGGATGCCGGCCTTCTCCGCCAGCACGGTGATTTCGCACAGGCTCTGGATGATCACGCCGAACATGGTGTTGTGCGCGATCTTCCAGACCCGGGCGAGCTCGCCCTCGCCCACCCACATGGCCTTGCGCGACATCGCCGCCAGGTACGTCTCGTTCGCGTCGAACAGCGCCTTCGGCCCCGAGGCCACCACCAGCAGCTTGCCGGCCTTGGCCACCTTGGCGTTGCCCGAGACAGGCGCGCAGAGGTAGGCCACGCCCATGCCTTCCAGCGTCCCGCGGATCTCTGCCGAGCCCTCCTGCGAGATGGAGGAGCTGTCGATCACCGTCTTCGGCTTCGTCGCCCCCGTCATCACGCCGCCGTCGCCGAACAGCACCTGCTTGAGGTCGTCGGTGGTGGAGACCATGGTGAAGATGGTGTCGCAGGCTGCCAGGTCGAGCTTGCTCTCGACCACCTGCGCACCGTACCCGGCCAGCGGCTCGGCTTTGCTGCGCGTGCGGTTCCAGACCTTCACGCCGTGTCCGGCCTGCAGCAGTTTCCTGACCATGGCCTCGCCCATGCGGCCCAGGCCGATCCATCCCAGTGATTGGCTCACGCGCTTGTCTCCTCTTGTGGTTTGTCGAGCGCGCCGAGTGTGTCCAAGCACCACCCCCAGCGACAACCCGGCACGCGGAAATCAGTTTTTCAAGGCCGACCGGGCCGACCATGGAAGCGGGCATGATCGGCCGCATGAGCGAGCCCCGCACCTGGGACATCTTCTGCCGCGTGATCGACAACTACGGCGACATCGGCGTCTGCTGGCGACTGGCCGCGCAGCTCGGCGCGCGCGGCCAGGCCGTGCGCCTGTGGATCGACGACCCCGCGCCGCTGGCCTGGATGGCGCCCGAGAGCGCGCCCGGCGTGAGCGTGCTGCCCTGGCGCGAGCCCTTCAACCTGCAAGGCGTGGTGCCGGGCGAGGTCTGGATCGAGGCCTTCGGCTGCGAGCCGCCCGAGGCCTTCGTCGCGGCGCGCACCGGCGAGCCGGCCTGGATCAACCTGGAGTACCTGAGCGCCGAGGCCTGGGTGGAGCGCTGCCACGGCCTGCCCTCGCCCGTGATGAGCGGGCCGGGCAAGGGCCTCACCAAGCGCTTCTTCTACCCCGGCTTCACCGAGCGCACCGGCGGGCTGCTGCGCGAGGACGAGCTGGCCGCGAAGCAGGCCGCGTTCGACCGGACGGCCTGGTTGGTCGCCCACGGCCTGCCCACCGATGGCCGGCGCATCGTGCTCTTTGGCTACGAGCCACCCAGCCTGGCGGCCGTGATGGCCGAGGCCGAGGCGCACTGGCTGGTCACACCGGGCCGATCGGCCAGCGCCGCGCAGGGCCTGCCGCTGGCGCCGGGCGCCTCGCGCCACGCCCTGCCCTGGCTGGACCAGCGCGGCTTTGACGAACTGCTCTGGAGCGCCGACCTCAACCTCGTGCGCGGAGAGGACTCGCTGGTGCGCGCCCTGTGGGCCGGCCAGCCCTTCGTCTGGCAGATCTACCCCCAGCACGACGACGCCCACCACGCCAAGCTGCGGGCCTTCCTGGACTGGCTGGACGCCCCGGCCAGCCTGCGCGCCTTCCACCACCACTGGAACGGCCTGCCGGGTTCGCCGCCAGCGCCGCGCGCCCCGGCCTGGCCGGGGTGGGACGTGGTGGACGGCTGGCGCGAGACCGTGCAGGCCGCACGGCAGCGGCTGCTGGTCCAGCCCGATCTGGCGACGCAGCTGAGCCAGGCGGTGGGGCGAAAACGGTAAAATGCCGGGTTTCGCGACAAACCCGCAACCCGGGCCAGGTCCATCCACCGCAGATGCCGGCCCTTCGCCCGAACCGCCGGGCGATCCCTTCAACGGAACTCCCTCATGAAAATCGCCCAAGAAATCCGCGCCGGCAACGTCATCATGCACGGCAAGGACCCGATGATCGTCCTGCGCACCGAGTACGCCCGTGGTGGCCGCGGCGCCGCCACCGTGCGCATGAAGCTCAAGGGCCTGCTCGGCAACATCGGCACCGAAGTCGTCTTCAAGGCCGACGACAAGATGGACCAGGTCATCCTCGACCACAAGGAGTGCACCTACTCCTACTTCGCCGACCCCATGTACGTCTTCATGGACGCCGACTTCAACCAGTACGAGGTGGAAGCCGAGAACATGGGCGATGCCCTGAACTACCTGGAAGACGGCATGGCCGTCGAGGTGGTGTTCTACGACGACAAGGCCATCTCGGTGGAACTGCCCACCAGCGTCGAGCGCGAGATCACCTGGACGGAACCCGCCGTCAAGGGCGACACCTCGGGCAAGGTGCTCAAGCCGGCCAAGATCGCCACCGGTTTCGAGATCCCCGTGCCGCTGTTCGTGAGCCAGGGCGACCGCATCGAGATCGACACGCGCACGGGCGAGTACCGCAAGCGCGTCTGATCGACCGCATCACCGTCGCAAGACACGAAGGGCTCCACACGGAGCCCTTCTGCTTTGAACGCCACGCCCACGCGCCATGGACCTGATTGCCCGCATCGCCGACATCATCATCCCGGTCTTCCTGATCGTGGCCATCGGCTACGGCTACGCGCGCCGGCGTTCCACCGAACTGAACAGCTTCAACCGCATCGCGCTCGACGTGCTGGCGCCGCTGCTGGTGTATTCCGCTCTGGCCTCGCGCGACTTCGCCATCGGCGAGCACGTGCCCCTGCTCATCGGCGGCACGGTGATCATCCTGGCCAGCGGGCTGCTGGCCTGGCCACTGGCCAAGGCGTTCGGCGCGCAGCCGCGCACCCTGGTGCCGGTGGTCATGTTCAACAACTGCGGCAACATGGGCCTGCCCCTGGCCTTGCTGGCCTTCGGGCCGGCGGAGTTCGGCGCGGCGGTGGCGCTGTTCTCGGTGAGCAACCTGCTGCATTTCTCGCTGGGCGCGCGCATCACCAGCGCCGCGGCGCGCACGCGCGACCTGCTGCGCAGCCCCTTGATGATCGGCACCCTGCTGGGTTTTCTCAGCGCCTTCAGCGACCTGCGCCCACCGCCCGCGGTGCTGTCGGGCCTGAAGCTCCTGGGCGATGCCCTGCTCCCCATGATGCTGTTCGCGCTGGGCGTGCGCCTGACGGCCTTGACGCGCCAGGGCATGACACTCGGTCTGCTGGGTGCGCTGGCGCGGCCCCTGATCGGCCTGGCCATCGGCCTTCCGCTGGCCTGGGCCATGGGCCTGGAGGGCGCGGCGCGCAGCCAGTTGCTGCTGTTCGCGGCATTGCCACCCGCCGTCATCCAGTTCATGCTGGCCGACCGATACCATCAGGAACCCGAGACCGTGGCCGCCTCCATCATGGTGGGCAACGCGCTGGCGGTGGTCTTCGTGCCACTGGCGCTGGCCCTCGGCCTGTGACCCGAAAGTGAACGACATGCCCGAAGCCAACACCACCGAAGCCGATCACGACATCACCGAACGCCGCCTGGCCGACGCCTGGGCCGAACTGCAGGCCCATTCGGACAGTGGCAACCCGCTGCTGGCCGACGCCTACCGCCTGGCCTTCGCCGACCCCGAGTTCCTGCTGCGACGCGAGACGCGCGGCATCCGCATGCAGCTGGAGCTGCTCAAGCCCGACCTGGCCCAGCTGCAACTGGGCATCGAGAACACCATCGTGGTGTTCGGCAGCGCGCGCTTTCGCGAGCAGAGCGAGGCCGAGGCCGGCCTGCGCGCGGCCGAGGCCGCGGGCGAGCCGCGCGCCATTGCCAAGGCGCGCGCGCTGGTGCGCAACGCCCACTACTACGACCGCGCGCGCGAGTTCGGCCGCATCGTGGCGCAGTACAGCGCGCACTGCCCCGAGAGCGACAAGCTGTTCATCTGCACCGGCGGTGGCCCGGGCATCATGGAAGCGGCGAGCCGGGGCGCGCACGACGAGGGTGCGCTCAACGTGGGCCTCAACATCGCGCTGCCGCACGAGCAATCGGCCAATCCGTACATCACCTCGCAGCTGAGCTTCAAGTTCCACTACTTCGCGCTGCGCAAGATGCACTTCATGATGCGCGCGAAGGCCTTGCTGGCCTTTCCGGGCGGCTTCGGCACGCTCGACGAGCTGTTCGAGGTGATCACGCTGGTGCAGTGCAAGAAGTCCAAGCCGGTGCCGATCCTGCTGTACGGCAGCGACTACTGGAAGCGCCTGATCAACCTGGAGGTGCTGGTGGAGGAAGGCACGATCTCGCCCGAGGACCTCGATCTCTTCCAGTACGTGGACGATCCGAAGGTCGCCTGGGAGGCGATCGTGAAGTTCTATCAGTTGCCGGTGGCTTGACGCCTCTCGGACTTTCGGACTTCGCGGCACGGCCTCGCGTCGGCTTCAATCGCAGACCTCGCACTGACGGCTGGCGTGGTCCGCGTTCTCCGGCCCNNATGGCCGGCCAGCCCGCTACTGGGGTCGATGGTGTGGGTGTCCGGGCGCAGGCCCCATTCGCGCTTGCCACAGAGGGGGCGCGCCAGCCGCGGCGGTGACGCCAGCCCTGTTCGAGCGCTCGGGCGCCTCTGCGCGAGCGTGGGCCGGAGAACGGGCACACGCACCAGCGGCCCTCGCGAAGCAGAGGCGCGAAACGCCCCGAACCCCGAACCCCACAGCCCAAACCGCATCAAGCCCGAGCAATCACTCCAGCCAGCCCCCACCCAGCGCCGCGTACAGCGCCACCCGGTTCTGCTGCAGCGCCAGGCGCGTCTGCGCCTCGGCCTGCTGCGCGGCAAACAGCGAGCGCTGCGCGTCGAGCACGTCGAGGAAGCTGGCCACGCCGTTGCGGTAGCGCAGGTCGGCCAGGCGGAAGCGGTCTTCCTCGGCCACCACCTGGTCGCGCTGCGCCTGCAACTGGTCGGCCAGCGTCGCGCGGCCCGCCAGCGCGTCGGCCACCTCGCGGAAGGCGGTCTGGATGGCCTTTTCGTACTGCGCCACCGCGATGTCGCGCGACACCTCGGCCGAGTCCAGCCCCGCGCGGTTGCGACCCGCATCGAAGATGGGCAGCAGCGCCACGGGGTTGAGCGTGAAGCCCCAGGAGCCGTCCTTGAACAGACCCGAGAGCTGGTTGCTGGCGGTGCCCGCGCTCGCCGTGAGCGTGATGCGCGGGAAGAAGGCCGCGCGCGCCGCGCCGATGTTGGCGTTGGCCGCGATCAGCGTCTGCTCGGCCTGGCGGATGTCCGCGCGGCGCGTGAGCAGGTCGGACGGCAGGCCCGCCGGCACATCGGCCAGCACGGCCGTCTCGGCCTCGGCCACCTGCAGCAGCTCGGCCGGCACGGCCTCACCCACCAACAGGTTCAGCGCGTTCACGTCGAGCGCGCGCGCCCGCTGCTGCTGCGCCAGCGCGGCACGCCCCGTGGCGGCCAGGGACTCGGCCTGGCGCAGGTCCAGCGCCGAAGCCGCGCCGTTGTCGAAGCGCAGCCTGGTCAGGCGCAGGGAGTCCTCGCGCGTGGCCAGGGTCTGGCGTGTGATGGCGAGCAGGGCCTCGTTCGTCTGCAGGCTGAGCCAGCTGCTGGCCACCGCCGACACGAGGCTGGTCTGCGCGGCGTTGCGCGCTTGCTCGCTGGCCAGGTACTCGGCCAGCGCCGCTTCTTTCAATGCGCCCAGGCGGCCGAAGAAGTCGATCTCCCAGGTGCTCAGGGCCAGGCCCACGCTGTAGGTGCTCTGGATGCCGCCGGTGCCGTCGGGCTGGCGGTTGCCGCTGGCGGCCAGGCCGATGCTGGGGAACTGGTTGGCGCGCTGGATCTGGTACTGCGCGCGCACGCGCTCGATGTTGAGCGTGGCCACGCGCAGGTCGCGGTTGTTGTCGAGCGCGCGCCGCACGAGTTCGCGCAGGCGCGCGTCCTGCACGAAGTCGCGCCAGGCGGTGTCGGCCGCGCTGGGCACGCCGCTGGCCTGGCCCGCGAGCGGGTAGGCCTGCGGCACCGGCGACGCCGGGCGCTCGTAGGTGGGGATCATCGAGCAGCCGGCCAGCAGCAGGGCCGCGACCAGCGGGCTCAGGCGGGTGGTGAGATCAGCTTTCATCGTTGTCGATTCCATGAGAGCGCGCGCTTTCGCGGTCGCGCTGGTGCTGGCGTTCGCTGCCCTTGAAGAAGCGGCGCACCACCACGAAGAACAGGGGCACGAAGATCACGGCCAGCAGCGTGCCGGAGATCATGCCGCCCACCACGCCGGTGCCGATGGCGCGCTGGCTGGCCGAGCCCGCACCTGAGGCCAGGAAGAGCGGCAGCACGCCCAGCGTGAAGGCCATGGAGGTCATGATGATCGGGCGAAAGCGCAGCTTGGCCGCTGCCAGGGCCGCCTCCATCGCGCTCTTGCCCTGGGCCTGCACGTCCTTGGCGAACTCGATGATCAGGATGGCGTTCTTCGCCGACAGGCCGATGATGGTGATCAGGCCCACCTGGAAGTACACGTCGTTCTGGTAGCCGCGCAACATCGTGGCCAGGAACACCCCGATCACGCCCAGCGGCACCACCAGGATCACCGACAGCGGGATGGTCCAGCTCTCGTACAGCGCCGCCAGGCACAGGAAGACCGCGAGGATGGCGAAGCCATAGAGCACCAGGGCCTGGGCGCCCGCGAGCTTTTCCTCGCGCGAGGTGCCGGTCCATTCGAAGCCGATGCCCTGCGGCAACTGCGCGGCCAGGCGCTCCATCTCGTCCAATGCCGCGCCGGTGCTGTAGCCGGGGGCCGCGCTGCCGCTGATGCGCATGGTGGGGTAGCCGTTGTAGCGCACGGTCTGCATCGGGCCGCTGATCCACTTCGTCGACGCGAAGGCCGACAGTGGCACGGCCTGGCCCCGGTTGTTCACCACGTTGAGCCTGAGAAGGTCGTCGGGCTGCATGCGCGCCGCCGCATCGGCCTGCACCACCACGCGCTGCAGGCGCCCGGCGTTGGGGAAGTCGTTCACGTAGCTGGAGCCCAGCGCGGTGCCGATGGCGGAGTTGATGGCATCGAAGCCCACGCCCAGCGCCTGGGCGCGGTCGCGGTCGATGTCGAGCTGCAGTTGCGGCGCGTCTTCCAGGCCATCGGGGCGCACCTGCGTGAGCACGGGGCTCTTCGCCGCCAGACCCAGCAGCTGGTTGCGGGCCTGCAGCAGGGTGTCGCGGCCCAGGCTGGCGCGGTCCTGCAGGCGGAAGCTGAAGCCCGAGGAAGCGCCCAACTCCGGAATCGGCGGCGGGCTCAGGGGGAAGATGAAGGCGTCGCGGATGCCCGAGAGCGCACCGAAGGCGCGGCCGGCCACGGCCTCGGCCGAGTTGGCCGCGTCTTCGCGTTCGTCCCAGTCCTTGAGCGTGATGAAGCCCAGCGCCGCGTTCTGGCCCTGACCCGAGAAGCTGAAGCCCAGCACGCTGACCATGCTCTGCACCTCGGGCTGCTTGAGCATGTAGCCCTCGACCTGCTGCATCACCTCCAGCGTGCGCGCCTGCGTGGCGCCCGGGGGCAGCTGCACGTTCACGAGCATGGTGCCCTGGTCTTCGTTGGGCAGGAAGGAGTTGGGCAGGCTGGTGTACACCCAGGCCGCGCCCGCGCCGATGGCGAGGTAGACGATGAGCATGCGCCCGGCGCGCGGCAGCAGGCCGCTGACTGTGCGGGTGTAGCCGTTGGTGGTGCGCGCAAAGCCGCGGTTGAACCAGCCGAAGAAGCCCTTCTTTTCCACGTGGTGGCCTTTGGCCACCGGCTTGAGCAGCGTGGCGCACAGCGCGGGCGTGAGCGACAGCGCCAGGAAGGCCGAGAAGGCGATGGACACGCCCATCACCGCCGCGAACTGGCGGTAGATGTTGCCGATCGATCCGGCGAAAAAGGCCAGCGGCACGAACACGGAGATGAGCACCACGGTCACGCCGATGATGGCGCCCGAGATCTGGCCCATGGCCTTGCGGGTGGCCTGCAAGGGCGGCAGCCCCTCCTCGCTCATGATGCGCTCGACGTTCTCCACCACCACGATGGCGTCGTCCACCACGATGCCGATCACCAGCACCATGCCGAACATGGTGAGCACGTTGATGGAGAAGCCCATGGCCAGCAGCGTGGCGAAGGTGCCCAGCAGCGCGACCGGCACCACGATGGTGGGAATGACGGTGTAGCGGAAGTTCTGCAGAAACAGGAACATCACCAGGAACACCAGCGCCACCGCTTCCAGCAGCGTTTCGGCCACTTGCGAGATCGAGATCCGCACGAAGCGCGAACTGTCGTAGGGAATGACCCAGCTCATGCCTTCGGGGAAGAAGCGCTCCAGCTCGGTCAGGCGCGCGCGCACCGCGTCGGCGGTGGCCAGCGCGTTGCCGCTGGGGGAGAGTTGCACGCCGATGCCGGTGGACGGCTTGCCGTTCAGGCGCGCCGAGGTGGCGTAGGCCTGGGCGCCGAGCTCGATGCGGGCGACGTCCTTCAGGCGCACGGTGGCGCCGCCCGGGTCGGCGCGCAGCACGATGTTGCCGAACTGCTCGACCGAACTGAGCTGGCCATTGACCACCACGGTGGCCGAGATGCCCTGGCCCGCCACGTTGGGCAGCGCGCCGATCTCGCCGGCCGACACCTGCGCGTTCTGCGCGCGGATCGCGGCGTTCACGTCGGCCGCGCTGAGGTTGAAGCCGAGCAGCTTGGCCGGGTCGATCCAGATGCGCATGGCGCGTTCGGTGCCGAACAGCTGGGCCTGGCCCACGCCGGGCACGCGCTGGATCTCGGGCAGCACGCTGCGCGTGGCGTAGTCGCCCAGCGCCACCGGGTCCCACTTGGGGTCGTCGCTGGTGAGGATGGTGAACAGCAGGAAGTTGCTGCGCGCCTTGTCCACGCGCACGCCCTGCTGCGTCACGGCCGCCGGCAGGCGCGGCGAGGCGCGCGAGAGCCGGTTCTGCACGTCCACCTGCGCCAGGTCGGCGTTGGTGCCGGGCTGAAAGCTCAGCGTGATCGAGCCGGTGCCGTTGGCCTGCGCCACCGACTCCATGTAGATCAGGCCGGGCGAGCCGTTCATCTCCTGCTCGATGATGGACAGCACCGAGTCCTCGAGCGTCTTGGCCGACGCGCCGGGGTAGGTGGCGTTGATCGTGATGGAGGGTGGTGCCACCGGCGGGTACTGCGCGATGGGGAGCTGCGTGATGGAGACCGCGCCCAACACGATGATGAACAGCGCGATCACCCACGCGAAGATGGGCCGGTCGATGAAGAACTTCGCCATGTGCCAGCGCCTCGCTCAGCTCGCCTTGGACGGCGTGGCACCGCCGGATTTCTTGTCACCCGGCTTCTGCCATGGCACGGGCTTGACGGTGCCACCCGGTTGCAGCTTCTGGAAGCCATCGACCATGACCTGCTCGCCGGTCTTGAGGCCATCGGTCACGACCCACTGGCCGTCCTGCTCGCCGCGCACGGTGACGTTGCGCGGCGCGACCTTGCCTTCGCCGTCGACCACCCTCACCGAATCGCCCTGCGCGGTGCGCGTGACGGCCTGCTGCGGCAGCAGCACGGCGTTGCCGGCCGTGGCCTGCTCGATGCGCACGCGCACGTACAGGCCGGGCAGCAGCACGCCATCGGGGTTGGGCACCTCGGCGCGCAGCGTCACCTGGCCGGTGGCGCTGTCGACCGTGAGGTCGGAGAACAGCAGGCGCCCATCGCGGCCGTAGACGGAACCGTCTTCCAGAACAATCTTCACGTGCGCGACCTGGTCGCCCGCGCCCTTGAGCGAGCCGCTCTGGAACGCGCGGCGCAGGCGGTAGACCTCGGAGGCCGACTGCGTGAAGTTCACGTACATGGGGTTGATCTGCTGGATGACGGCCAGCGGTGTGGGCTCGCCCTGCCCCACCAGCGCGCCCTCGGTCACCAGCGCGCGGCCGATGCGCCCGCTGATGGGCGCGGTGACGTTGGCGTAGCCCAGGTTGATGCTGGCGGTCTGCACCGCGGCGCGGCCGGCGGCCACGTCGGCCTCGGCCTGCTTCTGCGCGGCCTGGGCGTTGGCGTATTCCTGCTGGCTGATGGCGTTTTCCTTCACCAGCGGGCCGTAGCGGTCGGCCAGGGCCTTGGCCTGCGTGAGGTTGGCCTCGGCGCGCGCCAGCGTGGCGCGCGCACTCTGCAGCGCGGCGTTGTAAGGCGCAGGGTCGATCTGGAACAGTCGCTGGCCGGCCTTGACCTCGCTGCCCTCGCGGAAGAGACGCTGCTGAAGGATGCCGGCGGCGCGCGCGCGCACCTCGGCCACGCGCGAGGCCTCCAGCCGGCCAGGCAGTTCATTCACGAGGCCGACGTCGCCCAGGGCCACGGTGACCACGCCCACTTCGGGCGGCGGCGGCGCGCCGGCGCCGGCGGCCGGCGCCGCACCGTCCTTCTGGCCGCAGGCGGCGATCAGGGCGGCCAGGGCGATGGCAACAAGGGTCTTGGCCGCGCGGGAACGCGGCAGCGGGAGCGAACTGGGCATGGAATAACCTCGAGGAACGTCGGGCCAGGCACGAAAGCGACGAGTATACATACGTGAATGTATGTATAGTGACGATCTTGTAATCGAAGCCCCCACCTTTTCACGGCCCATTCATGGCACGACGCACCAAAGTCGAAGCACTGGAGACACGCAACCGGCTGCTGGACGCGGCCGAGCGCCTGTTCCAGGCCAAGGGCGTGACCAGCACCACGCTGGGCGACATCGCCACCGCCGCTGGCACCACGCGCGGCGCGGTCTACCACCACTTCAAGGACAAGGCGGACCTGTTCAACGCCATGATGGAGCGCGTGACGCTGCCCATGGAGGACGCGCTGGCCGAAATGGCAAAGGACGCGGGGGAGCAGCAAGACCCCTTGCAATCCCTGCGCCAGGTGATGCTGCACGCCCTGCACCAGATTGCGCACGACGAGCGCACCCGGCGCGTGTTCGAGGTGGCGATGCAGAAGGTGGAGCGCACCGATGAGATGCGCGCCGTGCACGAGCGGCACGTGCAAGTGCTCAATGAGTGCCAGGCGCTGACGCGCACGGCCCTGCGCGAGGCCGTGCACCGCCAGGGTGGCGCGCTGTCCATTTCCCTGCCGGCCGCCACATTGGGCCTGCACGCGCTGATCGATGGCCTGATCCACAACTGGTTGCTCGACCCGCAGGCATTCGAGCTCGCGCGCATCGGGCGGCAGACCCTGGACGCGTATTTGCGCGGGCTGGGTTTCGAACTGCCCTGGGCGCGCCGCGCCAGCGCGCGCACGGCTCAGAAGCGGGTGCGTTCGAGCGGCGCAGGCAGCACCGGCCGCAGGCGCCAGGCCATGGGCGATGCCACGCCCACCACGCCCCCCACGGCCCAGAACACGTAGGCCACGCCCACCGCGGCGCCTGCCGAGCCGAACAGCAGCGGCATCAACACGCTGGAGCCGTTGATGGCCATGGAGCGCAGGCCCAGGGCCTCGCCGTGGCGGTGGGGCGGTGTCATCTGGTGCAGCATGCTCATGATCATGGGCTGCACCGAACCCAGCGCGAATCCCAGCAGCACCGACAGCGCGGCCATGGCACCCGCGGCGTGGGCGAACGGGTAGATGGCGAACAGGGCGGCGGTGGCGCACATGGCCGAGGCGATCACGGCCGACTCGCGCAGGCGCGCTGCAATCCAGGGCATCAGCAGGCGGATGGCCGTGGCCGCGAGCGCGAAGCCGCCCAGGATGGCACCGATGGCGGTGGCGCTCAGGCCGCGCTCGTGGCCCAGCACCGGCACCAGGAAGGTGTGCACGTCCCAGCAGGACGAGAGCATCCAGTTCAGCGCCATCAGGCGGCGGAAATCGGGCTCGCGCAGCAGGTCCCAGGACGATCCGCGCTTCGCGCCCTCGGGCCCGGGCTCACGCGGCAGTTCCTGCGTGCGCCGCACCCACCACCAGGCCAGCCAGGGCAGCAGCGCCAGCACCAGGTAGGCCCAGCGGAACCCCGCGTGGTCGATGACGAAGCCGGCCAGCACCGGCCCCAGGAAGTTGGAGATGGAAGGACCCACGGCCATCCAGCTGAAGACCTGGCGCAGCTCGGTGGCGTCGTGCGCCAGCCGGCCGACGTGGCGCTGCAGCGCGATCATCGCCAGGCCGCTGGCCGCGCCACAGGTGATGGCCGACAGGCACAGCACCCAGAATGCGGGCCAGGCCACGGCCGCCAACGCACCCACGCTGGCCACGGTGACAGCCAGGCGCACCGGGCGCTGCAGGCCGTGGCGGTCGGCGAAGCGGCCGGCCGGCAGCGCCAGGAACACGGGTGCCAGCGCGAACAAGGCGAGCAGCACACCCACCGACCAGGCGCTGTGGCCCTCGCGCAGCGCCATCAGCGGCGCGGCCATGCGAAAGCCCGTCATGCAGGCGTGCACGCTGATCTGCGAGGCGATCAGCCGCGCGAGATCGACACGCAAGCGGGGGTTCACTTGCCCTCGGGCTCGATGGGGTCGCTGTCCAGCGGCAGCAGCGCACTGCTGCGGTCCTGCGGCAACGCCTCCACGGTCTTGAGCGCGCGGCCCATGGCGCGGCTGCGCACTTCGGCCTGGTCCAGTGTGTTGAGCACCGTTTGCGTCTGGCTCTTCACGCGCGCGAGCGTGTCGCCAAACTTGCCGAACTCGGTCTTGACCGCACCCAGCACCTGCCAGACCTCGCTGCTGCGTTTTTCCAGCGCCAGCGTGCGAAAGCCCATCTGCAGCGAGTTGAGCATGGCCATCAACGTGGTGGGCCCGGCCAGGGTGACGCGGTGCTCGCGTTGCAGCAGCTCCATCAGGCCCGGGCGGCGCAGCACCTCGGCGTACAGACCTTCGGTGGGCAGGAACAGGATGGCGAAGTCGGTGGTGTGCGGCGGCTCCAGGTACTTCTCGGCCATGGACCTGGCTTCGAGGCGGATGCGCTGCTCCAGCGCGCGCGCGGCTGCCTCGGCACCGTCCACGTCGGCGCGCTGTTGCGCATCGAGCAGGCGCTCGTAGTCCTCATTGGGAAACTTGGCGTCGATCGGCAGCCAGCACGGCGCGCCGTCGTCTCCACGGCCCGGCAGGCGCACCGCGAAGTCGACCGCGTTGCGCGAGCCGGGGCGCGTGCTCACCTGAGCCGCGTACTGGTCGGGCGCGAACACCTGCTCCAGCAGCGCGGCGAGTTGCGCTTCGCCGAACATGCCGCGCGTCTTCACGTTGGTGAGCAGGTGCTTGAGGTCCCCCACGCCTTGCGCCAGGGTCTGCATCTCGCCCAGGCCCTTGTGCACCTGCTCCAGGCGGTCGGCCACCTGCTTGAAGCTCTCGCCCAGGCGCGCCTGCAGGGTGCTCTGCAGCTTCTCGTCCACCACGGCGCGCATCTCGTCGAGCTTGGCCGCGTTGCCCTGCTGCAGTTGCGTGAGCTGCGCGTCCAGCGTGGTGCGGATCTCGGCCAGGCGGCGCGCATTGGCCTCGCTCATGTCCTGCAGCTGGCGCGTGAGTGCGTCGCCCAGCGCGCCGCGCAACTGCACGAGCTGCTGGGCAAAGCCGTCGAGCTGCGCGTTCTGCGTGCGTGTGGTCTCCGCCGACTGCGCGGTGAGCGACTCCTGGAAGTGATTCAGGCTTTGCTGCTGCTCCAGGCGCGCGTGGCGCGCGTTGTCGGCCACCTCACGGCGCAGCTCGCCCTCGACGTGCTCCACGCGCTGGGTGATCTGGTGCAACTGCGCCAGCACGGTCTGGCGGTGGGCGATCTCGTCCAGTGTGGGCGCCGCGGGTGCGGGTTTGCGCCACCACAGCAAGAGCTGCAGCAGCACGCCCACGCCGGCCAGCGCCAGCAGTGCAATGAGCAGCCAGGTGTCCATGATCAGGTTCGCGCACCCTTTCCGATGATCTCGGCGTTGAGCGGCGTGCGGGGCTTTCCGGTGGTGAGGTAGTCGATCACGTTGTCCGCCGCCAGCATCGCCATGGCACGGCGCGTCTGGATGGTGGCGCTGGCGATGTGCGGCGTGAGCACGACGTTGGGCACGGTGAGCAGGTCGGGGTGCACCTTGGGCTCGCCCTCGAACACGTCCAGCCCTGCGGCGGCGATGCGCCGCTCTTTCAGCGCCTTGGCCAGCGCCGCATCATCGACGATGCCGCCGCGCGCGATGTTGACCAGGGTGGCCGTTGGCTTCATCTGCGCGATCTCGGCCGCGCCGATGGCGTGGTGGCTCTCCTTGCTGTAAGGCAGCACGAGGATGAGGTGGTCGGCCTCGCGCAGCAGCGTGGCCTTGTCCACGTAGCTCGCCTTGCACTCGGCTTCGGTGGTCGCGTCCAGGCGCGAGCGGTTGTGGTAGATCACCTTCATGCCGAAGCCCAGCGCGCCGCGGCGCGCGATGGCCTGGCCGATGCGGCCCATGCCCAGAATGCCCAGCGTGCTGCCGTGCACCTCGGCGCCGGCAAACATGTCCAGGGCCCAGCGGTTCCACTGTCCGGCGCGCAGGAAATGCTCGCTTTCGGTGAGCCGGCGGGCGGTGGCCATGAGCAGCGCGAAGCCGAAGTCGGCCGTGGTCTCGGTGAGCACGTCGGGCGTGTTGGTGGCCAGCACGCCGGCCGCGCTCAGCGCGGGCACGTCGAAGTTGTTGTAGCCCACCGCGATGTTGGCCACGATGCGCAACGAGGGCGCGGCCTGCACGATCGCGCCGTCGATGCGCTCGCTGCCGGTGGTGAGCGCGCCCACCTTGCCCTGCAGGCGCTCGATGAGCTGGGCCGGCGCGAGCACGCCATCGGTGTCGTTGTGGTCGACCTCGAAGTGCTGGCGCAGGTGGTCAACGACGTCGGGAAAGATCTTGCGGCTGATCAGGATGGCGGGCTTGGCGGCCATGCGGCGGGTCTCCTTCTTCGGGTGTTGTTCGGGTGTTGTGCGGACGCGGGTCAGACGAACCAGATCCAGGTGACGATCAGGAACAGCGGCGTGAGGATGCCGACAGACCAGGCCATGTAACCGAAGAAGCTGGGCATCTTCACGCCCCGGTCCTCGGCGATGGCCTTGACCATGAGGTTGGGTGCGTTGCCGATGTAGGTGTTGGCGCCCATGAAGACCGCACCGGCCGAAATGGCCACCAGGGTCGGGCCCAGCGTGGTCATCAGCACCTGCGCATCGCCACCGGCGGTGTTGAAGAACACCAGGTAGGTCGGCGCGTTGTCCAGGAAGGAGCTCAGCACACCCGTGGCCCAGAAGTACATGGCGTTGTTCGGCGAGCCATCGGTGTGCGTGACCGCGCGGATCACTGACGCGAACGGGCCTTCGACGCCTGCCTTGAGCATGGCAATGACGGGGATGATGGTGAGGAAGATGGCCGCGAACAGTTTGGCCACTTCGAGCATCGGGCCCCAGTTGAACTGGTTGCCCTCGTGCGCGCTCTCCGGCGTGATGCGCAGCGAAATCAGTGTGACGATGACCAGACCGACGTCGCGCACGATGCCGGGCAGGCCGACCTCGGTGCCGGCGATGTTGAACACCACCGACGACTTCCACAGGCCGCTCATGAGCACCAGCACCACCACCACGCCCAGCAGGGCGAAGTTGGCTGCGCCGTCGAAGCCCAGGCGCGGCGTGTCCGGGGTCGGGTCGGGCGCGCGGATCTCTTCGCGGGTGCGATAGAACCAGCTGTCCAGCAGGTAGAACAGCAGCAGCAGCGCGCCGACGATGAAGCCGGTCTTGGCCCACAGGTGCTCCAGCGTCCAGAAGAAGCCGACGCCTTTGAGGAAGCCCAGGAACAGTGGTGGGTCGCCCAGCGGCGTGAGCGCGCCGCCTGCGTTGGACACGATGAAGATGAAGAACACCACCACATGCACCTGGTGCTTGCGGTTGTCGTTGGCACGGATCAGTGGGCGGATCAGCAGCATCGAGGCACCCGTCGTGCCCATGAAGCTGGCCAGCACCGCGCCGATGGCGAGGATGCCGGTGTTGAGGGCCGGGCTGCCGTGCAGGTTGCCGCGCACGAAGATGCCACCGGCCACGGTGAACAGGGCCGTGAGCAGGATGATGAAAGGGATGTACTCGGCCAGGGCCGCGTGCACCACCGCGGCGCCCGTGGCCCCGGCGCCGAAGGTGATGGCGAAGGGCACCAGGAAGACCAGCGCCCAGGCGGCCGACACCTTGCCGAAGTGGTGGTGCCAGAACACCGGCGCCACCAGCGGCAGGATGGCGATGGACAGCAGCACACCGGCGAACGGCACGCCCCACAACACCGACAGCTGGCTGCCGTCCAGGTCGGCTGCGGCGGCCAGGCCGGGCAACAGAAGGGTGAACAGGGTCAGCGCCCTGGTCCATTGAAGTCTCACGCGGTGCTCCTTGATCAGACGGCCAGCAGATCGACTTCGAACAGCAGCGTCGCGTTCGGCGGGATCACGCCACCGGCACCGCGCGCGCCGTAGCCCAGCTCGGGCGGGATCACCAGGCGGCGCGTGCCGCCCACTTTCATGCCCTGCACGCCCTCGTCCCAGCCGCGGATGACGTGACCCATGCCGAGCGGGAATTCGAACGGCTGGCCGCGGTCCTTGCTGGAGTCGAACTTGCTGCCGGCCGCGCCGTTGACGAACAGCCAGCCGGTGTAGTGCACCTGCACGGGCCGGCCCGCCTGGGCTTCGTCGCCCTGGCCGACCGTGGTGTCTTCGTATTGCAGGCCGCTCGGGGTGGTGATCATGGGTGTCTCCTGAAAAAGAAAAGGAAGAAGGCGCTTCAACCCAGCCAGCGCGTGAACGCCGACACCGGCTCGCGCGGCGTGTGGAACCCGTTGACGGGCGCGTCGGGGTCGGCGAAGCCCAGCGCCATGCCGCAGACCAGCATCTCGTCGGCGCCCGCACCGATGTGCGGCAGGATGATCTTCGCGAAGCCGTTCCAGGCCGCCTGGGGGCAGGTGTGAAGACCCTGGCCGCGCGCGGCGACCATGATGTTCTGCATGAACATGCCGTAGTCCACGAGGGACCCGCGCCCCATCACACGGTCCAGGGTGAACATCAGGCCCACAGGTGCGTCGAAGAAGCGGAAGTTGCGGTGGTGCTGGGCATGCATCTTGTCTTTCTCGCCCTTGGCGATGCCCAGCAGACCATACAGGCCCCAGCCGTTTTCGCGGCGGCGGTCGATGTAGGGGCTGACCCATTTCTCGGGGTAGTAGTCGTATTCCTCGCGGTAGTCGGCGGCCAGCGCGGGGTTGGCGTAAATCGCATCGTGCGCAGCGCAGACCTTGGCCACCAGGTCGTCTCGCGAGGCGTTCTGCAGCACATACACGCGCCAGGGCTGGGTGTTGGTGCCCGAGGGCGCGCGGCTCGCCACCTGCAGGATGTGCTCGATGGACTCGCGCGGCACCGGCGTGGGCAGGAAGGCGCGCGTGGACATGCGGCTGGTGATGGCGGCATCGACGCTCGCGGGGTCGATCGACACGGGCTCGGCAAGGTTCATCGAAGGGTCTCCAGGGTCTTCTTCAAGGCATCCGGCAGGGGCACGGGCCGGCGGCTGGCGCGGTCCACATAGACGTGAACGAAATGGCCGTGCGCCGCGGTGCGCTCGGCACCCTCGGCGAACAGCCCGACCTCGTAGCGCACGCTGGAGTTCCCGAGGTGCGCCACGCGCAGGCCGGCCCACACGGTCTGTGGGAAGGCCAGCGGTTCGAAATAGTGGCACTGCGTCTCCACCACCAGGCCGATCACGCCGCCCGCGTGAATGTCCAGTGCGCCCGACTCGATCAGGTGCGCATTGACGGCCGTGTCGAACCAGCCGTAGTAGACGACGTTGTTGACGTGGCCATAGATGTCGTTGTCGGCCCAGCGCGTGCCGATGGCCCGGAAGACACGGTAGTCGCTGCGGGGCCGGGCCTGGGGTCGGGAAGCCGGTGCGGTCATGGCGCCGGATTGTGCCAGCGCGTACCCAGGGGGGTGGCCGCGGCCTCGGCCGCGAGTGCCTGGCCCTGCCATCGGCGCTCGAACGTCAGCGCGGTGCGATAGGTGTTGACTTGCACCTGCAGGGTGGCCTCCATGTCGTGGCCATAGCCGCCGCCCATGGCAAAGACCAAGGGCAGGCGGCGCGACCAGGCCCACTCCATGACGCGCCGGTCGCGCGCCTCCAGGCCATCGAAGCTCAATTTCAGGCGTCCGAGCCGATCGCCCTCGTGCGGGTCGGCGCCGGCCAGGTAGAGCACCAGCTCGGGCTCGAAGCGGTGGTCCAGTTCGTCCAGTGCCAGTTCCAGTGCGTGGAGGTAGTCATCGTCTGCGCAACCATCGGGCAACTCCACATCGAGGTCGCTCGGCTCCTTGCGGAAGGGAAAGTTCTTCGCGCCATGCAGCGACAGCGTGAACACGCTGGCATCGCCCGCGAAGATGCGCGCCGTGCCGTTGCCCTGGTGCACGTCCAGGTCGATGATGGCCACGCGCAGCGGCTGGTGTATGCCGTGGCGGCTGGCGTGCTCGGCCTGCATGAGCCGTGCCGCGACGGCGAAGTCGTTGAAGACGCAGAAGCCGCCGCCCTTGTCGGCATAAGCGTGGTGCGTGCCCCCCGCGAGATTGGCCGCCAGGCCGCCGCCCTGCCCCATCACCCGTCGAGCGGCCTGCAGCGTCGCGCCCACCGAGCGGCGCGCGCGCTCGGCCATGGCCGGGCTCCAGGGAAAACCGATTTCGCGCTGCAGCAGCGGGCTCAGCGCGCCGCTGGCCACGGCGTCGATGTAGGCCGGTGTGTGCACGAGCGCCAGCTCGTCGTCGCTGGCAGGCAGCGCCTCGTGCATCTCCACCTCGGGCAGCTCCCGGGCCAGTCGTTCGCGCAGACGGGCGTACTTGGCCATGGGAAAGCGGTGCCCGCTGGGCAGGGGCAGCACGAAATGGTCGGCGTAGAAGGCGTGCACGGGGCGGTCGGGAAGGCTGCGGCGCATTGTGGGCGGGGTTCGAAGCCGCAGCACAACCGCCGGATTTAGAAAGCCCTCTCCAAATTGTTGCGGCGCAGCAAAAAGGGCTTGCGCTCCTGCGCCGGGTCCTGAATAATCCGACCCATGTTGCAGCGCAGCATAACGAGCGGGAGCACCGCTCGAACGGGGCCTCAGCCCCCCACGCCGCAACCGCTGTTGTCCCTCATCCACCCCTCAGGAGAATCCTCATGCTGACCGCCGAACAAATCGTCGCCGCCCAGAAGTCCCAGATGGACACCCTCTTCGGCCTGACCCAGAAGGCTTTCGAAGGCGTCGAGAAACTGGTTGAACTCAACCTGCAAGCCACCAAGGCCGCGCTGTCCGAGTCCGCCAACAACGCCCAGGCCCTGCTGAGCGTCAAGGACGCCCAGGAACTGCTGAACCTGCAAGCCAGCATGGTGCAGCCCCTGGCCGAGAAGACCGTGGCCTACAGCCGCCACCTGTACGACATCGCCTCCGGCACCGGCGCCGAGTTCAGCAAGGCCGCCGAAGCCACCGCCAGTGACGCACAGAAGAAATTCATGGCCGTCGTCGACAACGCTTCCAAGAACGCCCCCGCCGGCTCCGAAACCGCCGTGGCCGTGATGAAGAGTGCCGTCTCCGCTGCCAACAACGCCATCGAATCGGTGCAGAAGGCTGTCAAGCAAGCCACCGACATGGCCGAAGCCAACTTCAACACCGTGGCCGCCACCGCCGTGAACGCCACCAAGACCGCCGCCAAGAAGCGCTGAAATAGCACAAGCTTGCTGCCGTTGATCGCGGGACTTGACATTTCGTCGCCCGCCCACAATTGGATCAACAAGACAGTTTTAGCCTGAGCGCCCAAGGTTTTGCTGTCATCGGTTTTTTCTGGTTGTCTCCTCGGGTCCTTTTCGAAATTCGGTTTCATCGGACCCTTCAATGCCCTCACCACACGGTGAGGGCTTTTTTTTGGTTACATGCCCCCGGGTGAAGCCCCGGGACGGGCCTCCTAGAATGCCTGGGACCGAGCGCCACGCGACCGCGGACGGCGCGCTCGATGAACAACGAGGTTCCATGCAAGAGGCGGGTGTCACGCAGCGCGACTGCGATGTTCTGGTGATCGGCGGCGGGCCCGCGGGCTCCACGGTCTCCACGCTGCTGGCGCGCCAGGGGCACCATGTGGTGCTGCTGGACAAGGACCGGCACCCCCGCTTTCACATCGGAGAGTCGCTGCTGCCGGCCAATCTGCCCTTGCTGGAACGGCTGGGTGTGGGCGACGCGATCCGGGCCATCGGCATGCACAAGCCCGGAGCGGAATTCGTCTCTCCCGACCACAGCCGTGCGCGGGTCTACCACTTTGCCGACGCCTGGGACAAGTCCCTGCCCGCGGCCTACCAGGTCAAGCGCGCGGACTTCGACCATGTGCTGCTGCGCAACGCCGCCGACCACGGCGTGGAGGTGCACGAGGCCACGTTGGCCCGGGACCTGCGCTGGTCGACCGATGCCCAGCGTGCCGAATCGGTCACCTCGGTGGACGAGCGCGGCCGCGTCACGCAATGGCGGCCCCGCTTTCTGGTGGATGCCTCGGGACGCGACACCTTTCTGGCCGGCCGGCTCAAGAGCAAGGAAAAGAACCCCGACCACAACAGCGCCGCGGTGTACGCGCACTTCCAGGGCGCGCGCCGGCTGACAGGCGCCGACGAAGGCAACATCACCGTCTTCTGGTTCGACCACGGCTGGTTCTGGTTCATTCCGCTGAACGACGGTGCAACGAGCGTGGGCATGGTCACCTGGCCGTACCACATGAAGACCCGGGGTGGTCGCGATCTGCAGGCGTTCCTGCTCGACAACATCCGCAGCTGCCCGGCGTTGGCCGAGCGCCTGGCCGAGGCCGAGCCCATCACCGCCGCCGAGGCCACGGGCAACTACTCCTACCGCTCCACGCTGAGCCATGGCGAAGGCTTCCTGCTGCTGGGCGACGCTTACGCCTTCATCGACCCGGTGTTCTCCTCGGGCGTCTGGCTGGCCATGAGCAGCGCCGAAATCGGGGCCCGCACGGTCGACACCTGCCTGCGCGAGCCCGCGTGCGCGCCGCAGGCCCGGCGCCTGTTCGATCGGCACATGCGCCATGGCCCACGCGAGTTTTCCTGGTTCATCTACCGCATGACCAACCCCACCATGCGCGGCTTCTTCATGGATCCGCACAACCCTTTGCGCATGAAAGAGGCGCTGCTGTCGGTGCTGGCCGGCGACCTGTTCGGGCGCACGCCGATCTGGCCTTCTCTGTGGGCCTTCAAGGGCCTGTATTTCGCGGTCAACCTGGGCAACCCCCTGCGAACCTGGCGGGCCTGGCGGCAACGCCGGCGCAACATCCGGCCCATGCCGACGGCCAACGCCCGCTCGAACCCATGAGCGGCTTGCAATGGCTCACGCTGCGCGTGGTCGAGGCGTCGACCACGCACACCGTGCTGGGCGGCGCGGCCCTGCCCGACGCGCAAGGCACGCCGGGCTGGCCCGAACAGCGCTTGCGCATGGCCGTCGAGGGCGGCAGCGACGCGACCTGGCGTGAAGCCTGGTGCACCGACGGCCCCCTGCGACAAGGACAGGCCCCGGGTCTGCAATGGCGCTGCGGCCGCGACCTGCTGTACGGTCTGATCGAACTCGACGAACCTGCGCCCGATGCGCCCGAACGGGGCAAGCACCTGCGCGAGCGCACGCGCGAGGCCTACCTGCGCCTGTTCGCCCTGTTGAGCGATCAGGGCACGCCACACCTCTGGCGCGTGTGGAACTTCATGGCCGACATCAACCGCGACGAAGAGGGCCTGGAGCGTTACCGCTGGTTCAACCTGGGCCGGCACGACGCCTGCTCGGCCGTCGGTGCCGCCAGCGCCGCCCAGATGCCGGCGGCCAGCGCCCTCGGTTGGGCCCGGGGGCCGTTGTCAATCGCCTTTCTCGCCGGGCGCGTGCCCCCGCGCCCGATCGAGAACCCGCGCCAAGTGAGCGCCTTTCACTACCCCGGCGACTACGGGCCGCGCCCCCCGCTGTTCGCGCGTGCGGCGCTGGCCGAATCGGGGAGCGGCGAATGGCTGTTCGTGTCGGGCACGGCCAGCATCGTGGGTCACCGGACCGTGCACCCGGGCGACGTGGTCGCGCAATGCGAAGAATCCGCCCGCAACGTGCTGGCGGTGCTGGAACAGGCCAACCGCACGACGCGCACGGCCGGCCACCGCCCCGAGGCGCTGACCCACCGTGTGTACGTGCGCCACGCGGCCGACTTCCCCGTGGTGCGCCGCGCCCTGGAGCGCTGCCTGGGTGGCGCGGGCCTCACGCTCGTGCAGGCCGACATCTGCCGCCCCGACCTGCTGGTCGAGGTGGAGTCCGTGGCCCATGGTCGCCTGCTGACTTGATGCGGCTCGCCCTGCCACGGACGGCCCAGGCGCTACAGGCGCTGCGCGAGCACATCGCCATGGGGATCGGCCTGGGCACGCTTGCGCTGCTGTGCCTGAGCTGGTCGCCGATCGCCCTGCTCCTGTACCGCGCACTGCCCCGCCGCTGGGGCCAGCCCCTGGGGCGCCAGGTGGCCACGCGGTGCTTCCGCTTCTACCTGGGCGTGCTGCGCGTGGCCTGCGGCTGCCGCTTCGACCTGGACGCGCTCGACGAACTGGCCACGCGCGGGCCAGCGGTCATCGTGGCCAACCACCCCAGCCTGCTCGACGCCCTGCTGCTGATTTCGCGCCTGCCCCATGCGGTCTGCATCATGAAGGCCGGCCTCATGGACAACCCGATGTTCGGCGCGGGCGCCCGGCTGGCGGGCTACATTCGCAACGACAGCCTGCTGCACGTGATCCTGCACTGCCGCGCGGCCGTGCGCGAAGGCGCGCACGTCATCGTGTTTCCGGAAGGCACCCGCACCACCGAGGCTCCGATGAACCGCATCCCCGTCTCCATCGGCCTGCTGGCGGTGCGCGCGCAGATGCCCGTGCAGACGGTGCTGCTCGACTACTCCAGTCCCTACCTCGGCAAGGCCTGGCCGCTGTGGCGCCGTCCGGATCTGCCCCTGCAGGTGCGCGCGCGGCTGGGCCGGCGCTTCGAGCCGCCCAGCGACGCCCAGGCCTTCACCGACGAACTGCAGCGCCACTTCGACCAGGCCCTGAGCGCCCAGCCTTCTTGCCCGAATCCATGCCCCAAGCCTCCAGCACCCACCTCGTCCTGATCCCGGCCTACAACCCGGGCGAGCTGCTCGCCCGCACGGTGCGCGCCGCGCGGGCCCAATGGGCACCCGTGTGGGTCGTGGTCGATGGCAGCACCGACGGCTCGACCGCCACCGTGCAGGCCATGGCCGCGCAGGACCCGCACCTGCGCGTGATCGTGCTGCCGAGCAACCAGGGCAAGGGCGCGGCCGTGCTCGAGGGCCTCGAGGCCGCGGCCAGGTCCGGCTTCACCCACGCGCTCACCATGGACGCCGACGGCCAACACCCGGCCGAGTTGATCCCGTCGTTCATGGCCACATCGGTCGCCAGTCCCGATGCCATGGTGCTGGGCAGGCCCGTGTTCGGCCCGGAGGCCCCTGCGCTGCGCGTGCAGGGGCGCCGCATCTCCAACGCCTGGGCCGACATGGAAACCCTGGGCATGGGCATCGGCGATTCGCTCTACGGCTTTCGCGTGTACCCGGTGCGCGCGCTGATCGACGTGATGCGGTCCACGCGCTTCATGCGCCGCTTCGACTTCGACCCCGAGGCCGTGGTGCGCCTGTGCTGGGCGGGCGTGCGCCCGATCAACGTGGACGCACCGGTGCGCTACCTCGCGCCCGACGAAGGCGGCGTGTCCCACTTCAAGTACGTGCGCGACAACCTGCTGCTGACGTGGATGCACAGCCGCCTGTGGTGGGGCTTCGTCTTCCGTCTGCCGATGCTGCTGGCGCGCCGGCTCAGGCCATCGCGCCGTTGATGCCGATCACCTGCCCGCTGATGTAGCCCGCGCGCTCGGACGCGAGGAAGGCCACGAGCTCGGCCACTTCGTCGGCGCGGCCCGCGCGCTGCATGGGTACCAGTTGCTTCACGGCGGCGGCGTCGAACTGGCCTTCGGCCATGCCGCTGTCGATGAGGCCCGGCGCCACCGCGTTGACGGTGATGCCCCGCGCGGCCACCTCCAGCGCGAGCGAGCGGCCCGCGGCGTGCAGCGCGGCCTTGGCCGCCGAGTAGTTGACCTGCCCACGGTTGCCCAGCACGCCCGCGACCGAGGTGATGTTGATCACCCGCCCCCAGCGCGTGCGGATCATGGGCAACATGAGCGGCTGCGTGACGTTGAAGAAGCCGTTGAGCGAGACGTCGAGCACGCGGTCCCACTGATCGCCCGTCATGCCGGGAAAGACGGCGTCGTCGTGCACGCCGGCGTTGTTCACCAGCACCTGCACGGTGCCCTGCTCGGTCAATTCCGCCAGGGCCGCGGCGCAGGCGGCGCGGTCGGTCACGTCGAAGCGCAAGGCGCGCGCCTGGCCGCCCGCGGCGCGGATGCGGTCAACCACCGCCTGGGCGCGTTCCAGGCCCTGGTTGGCGTGCACCAGCACCTCCAGCCCGTCCTGCGCCAGGCGCTGCGCGATGGCCGATCCCAGGCCACCGCTGCCCCCCGTGACAAGCGCGCGCTTCATGGCCGGGCCTCGCCGGCATCGAGCACAACCGCCGCGCGGCCATCGGCCACCGCGCCGCGTGCGCCGTCGACGCGGAAGGCATAGAGCACGTTGCGGGCATCGCCCGACAGGCGCTCGGCGTGCACACGCAGCGGTGCGTCGCTGGCGGTGATGGTGTCCAGGTGCAGGTTCACGCCGCGCACGCTGGCCAGGTAGCCGGCTTTCGGCGCTTCGTTCATGCCCGCCACCAGGGCGCCGTGCACCGCCATGGCCTGCGCGGCGTATTCGACGGCGTTCACCGCGCCCAGGCCGCCATCGGCCGCGCGCAGCGGGTGCGCGCCCAGGCCTTCAAGCCGCGCTTCGCACTCGATCGCCTCGGGCGACCAATGCCGCACGGCGTCGAGCAGGCACATGTCGAACTGGTGAGGGATGCGCCGGGCGATCCACGCGCGGTCAAGCGGCGCGTGCGGGGTCAGGTCAGGGGTGGTCATGGTCAGCGGGCGTGAACTGTACACGCAGCCGCTGAGGGGTGAGGTAGTCGATGACCACGGGGCGCTCGTCGCGCCGTGCAATGCGTTCCAGCAAGGGCAGGCAGCGCAAGGCGGGGAAGTCGGTGCGCAGGGCGTCGAGTGGCGCCTGCGACATGGCTTCGGGTGCGTCGGGGACCACCGCGGTGCGCAGCGTGCCCAGGCTGTGCCCGCGGGGCTCGCGGCCCAGCCAGAACGCCACGCCCGCGGCGTCGGGCATGGGGCGGCAGCTGTGCAAGGGCTCGGGGTATTCGCTGTCGTAGGCCACCAGCAGCAACTCGCCACCGTCGCAGGCGAGCTGGCCCAGCGCGTCGATCCAGCCGGCGCCAAAACTCGCGTCGTGCGCGCAGAGCACCTGGCTGGGCGCCATGGAGCGGGTGGCAATGCCCCAGTACCCGGCCGCCGCGTTGTGCACCGAGTTGTGGAAGCGCGTGGGGGAAATGGCGCGGTCCTCGCCCGCGAGCTGCTCGCACAGCGCGTGGCAGTTGTGGCCGTCCGCGCCCGATGAGGTGAACACCGTGGCGATGTCGCTCGCGTCGTGCCCCTTCAGCGCGCCCAGGCCCAGGGCAAGGGCCACGCGCACCGTGCGGCTGGCGCGCCGGCGTTCGGCGGCGGGCAAGGCCTCGGCCGGCGGCAGCACCGACGGCGCCTGGACCCAGGCCTGTTCACCGCGCAGCACGGGCGCCGCCTGCGCCCAGTCGGGCAGACCGGGGGCGATGACCGCCAGACCGTGCAGCCAGAGCTTGTCGCTGCTCATGCGTCCCCCTTGCCGAACACCAGGCTGCAATTGCTGCCGCCAAAACCGAAAGAGTTGGACAGCGCGTACCGCAGCCCGGGTGCTGGGGCACCCCGCAGGCGGTAGTCCACCTCGATCGCCGGGTCGGGCGTCTGTGTGCCGGGGCTGCCGGGCACCCGGGACTCGCCCAGGGCGATGGCGCAGACCACGGCTTCCAGTGCGCCCGCCGCACCCAGCGTGTGCCCCGTGGCGCCCTTGGTGGACGAACACGGCACGCCGCGCCCGAACAGCGCGGCCACGGCCTGTCCCTCGGCGGCGTCGTTGGCGGGCGTGCCGGTGCCGTGCAGGTTGATGTAGCCGATGTCCGCGGCCCTCAGGCCGGCCGAGCGCAGCGCCGCGGCCATGGCGCGCTGCGCGCCCAGCCCTTGCGGGTGCGGCGCCGACATGTGGTGCGCGTCGCTCGATTCGCCGGCACCGAGCAGCCGGACGTCCGCCGGCGCGTCGCCACGCTCGAGCAGCGCGAAGGCCGCGGCCTCGCCGACGGAGATGCCGTCGCGCCGCGCATCGCCCGGGCGACAGGGTTCGGGCGAGGTGAGCTGCAGCGAGGCGAAGCCGTACAGCGTGGTGAGGCACAGGGAGTCGACCCCGCCGACTACGGCGGCGTCGATGGTGCCGAGTTGCAACTGGCGCGCCGCTGCGGCGAACACCTTGGCGCTGGACGAGCAGGCACTGGACAGGCTCATGGCCATGCCCTCGATGCCGAAGGCTTCGCGCACGAAAGCGCTGACCGAGTGGATGTTGTGGGTGTGCTCGTAACGGAACCATGCGGGCAGCGCACCCGTGACCGGGTCGCGCTCGCGGTAGGCCAGTTCGGTCTGCAGCACCCCCGAGGTGCTGGTGCCGATGAACACGCCCACGCGAGCGGCGCCATGGCGCGCGATGGCCTCGCGCACACGTTCGGCAAAGCCGTCCTGCTGAAGGCCCAGCCAGGCCAGGCGGTTGTTGCGGCAGTCGAAGGCGCGCAGATCGTCGGGCAGCGCCACCTCGTCGACACCGGCGACTTCGCCGATCCAGGTGGGCAGGTTCACGGTTTCGAAACGGCAGGGCGTGAGGCCACTGCGCGATTCGCGCAGCGCGAGCGCGTGCGCGGCGACGCCACGCCCCAGGCAGGACGTGGCGGTATGGGCGGTGAGGGAAACGGCTGGCATGGCGCGGAGTGTGGCGGCGAAACGGCGCGTTCAGCGCACACGGCAATACAACATCACATTCGCCAAAGGTTTGTTGCCGCTCATGTCCCGGCTGTCCACCTCGAAGCCCAGCGATTCCAGCTCGGCGCGCCAGTCGGCCAGTGATCGGGCGTACAAGCGGGACAGCCGGTGCCCGCGCGCGAAGGTGACCGCTCGGTCGATGTTCAGGCCCACGTGGTAGCGCCAGCCCGCCGAGGCGTCGCCGATGCGCGTGAGAAACACGCCGCCGCTGGGCAGGGCGTCGCGGATGCGCGCGAGCAATTCGCTCTGGCGCTGGTGGTCCACATAGTGCAGTGCGTCAAGGATGGTGATGGCGTCCGGCCGGCCGAGCTCGGCGCGCGTCATGTCGCCGAGCTCGATGCGCACCACCGGGTGCGTGGCGCCAAAGGCCCGCGACGCGCGGTCCACGTCGCGGCCCATGAGCTCGACGCCGCGCAGGGTCTGGGGCTGCGGTGGTGCCGCCCAGTCACCGGGCCAACGGCCCTGCGCCGCCAGTTGCTGTCCGGCCAGCAGCCAGGCGAACAGGCTGCCCTGCCCGCTGCCCAGGTCGAGCACGCGCGGCGTGTGGCTCAGCAGGCCGCGGCGCAGGATGTCGTGAAAGATGGTGTCGTAACCCAGCTTGCCGCGCGCGTAGTGGTAGGCGAAGCGGCCGCCGGCGCGGAAACGTTCACTGGCATGGTCGACCAGTTCTTGTACGAAGGCTTGGCTCATGTCAGGCAAACGACGCGCGGCGCGCGGGGGTCATGTCAGCGATTGGAACAGGGTCACCGGCTTCAGGCCGAGGCGGCGCGCCTCGGCCATCACGGCGGGCAAGGCATGCAGCAGCACGGCGCGCCCATCGGGCGCGCGCGCGGCGTGGCCATCGTGCAGCAACAGGATGTCGCCAGCCGCGAAGCCGCGCAGCAGGCGGCGCCGCACGGTGCTGGGGTCACCGCTGCGCGTGTCGAAACCGCGGCGCGTCCAGCTCGCGTGCTGCAGGCCGAGGCCATGCAGCACCGGGTCGAGAAAAGGGTTGCGCAGGCCGGCCGTGGGCCGGAAGAAGCGTGGCGCCTGGCCGGTGATGTCGCCCAGCACGGCCTGCGCGGTGGCGATGTCGCGCCGCATGCGGCCCGGGCCGAACAAGGAGAAGGCGTTGGAGTGCCCGTGGCCGTGGTTTTCCACCCGGTGGCCGCGCGCCACGATGGCGCGGCACAGCGCCGGGTGTGCCCGGGCGCGGTGGCCGATGCAGAAGAAGCTGGCGGTGGCACCGAGTTCGTCGAGCGCGTCGAGCACGCGCGGCGTGAGCTCGGGATCGGGGCCATCGTCGATGGTGATGGCGAACTCGCCCCGCGCGGCCGAGGCCGGGGGCAGGTGCGTCCAGTTGGACCCGAGCCACTGGGAGCGCGGCCACAGACCGGCGGCCACCACGGCCGCGTGGTTGGCCACCACGCCAGAGGCCAGCCAGGGCCACCAGCCGGGCTGCCACAGGCCCGCGCCCAGTGCGGCGCCGTGCACCAGCGCGCTGGCGGTGAGCAGTGGCGCGGGCCGCCAGCCGGTCGTCATCGCGCGCCCTCCTCCGCGGCCTGCCACGCCTGGCGGGCCAGGAACGCGGTCCACAAAGTCCGCCAGCAGGCCCAGTCATGCCCGCCGTCGATGCGCAGCACCCGCCCGGGCGGCAGGCGCGCGGCCATGCGGTCCATGCCGTCGGCGAAGCGGTCCTGGCGGCCGTAGCCCATCCATACCACGGGGCGCGGCGGCAGGCGCCGCCACCAGGCCCAGACCTCGAAGGCCGGGTCGGCTTCATCCGCTGCGGGGCCGGTCCAGACGTCCAGCCCGCCCGCGCGTTCGATCGAGTTCCAGGCCAGGCGGTCGCCGGGGTATGGGGCCAGCAGGCACAGGCCGTCGACCAGTTCGGGGTGCCGGCGCGCGCACAGCACGGCCTGCCAGCCGCCGGCCGACAGGCCACCCAGCCACACGCGCCGCCCCGCCTCGCGCGCCGGGCGCAGCCATTCGGCCGCCAGCGCATCGATGGCGTCGGCCCCGTCGTGGCGCTGCGCCTGCAGGTCGATGGCCACCATGTCCACCGGCCAGCCCGCGGCGGCGGCCTCGGCGGACCAGCCCTGTGCCGCCACGTCGGCGGCGGTCATTGCCGCGCCGGGCAGCCAGACCAGGCGCGAGGGCGCCTCGCCCGTCCAGCCTGCGAAGCGCGCGGCGTTCATTTCGGCGCCTCCGCCGGCGTGAGCGCGGCCGACAGCAACAGCGCCAGCACCGCCCCCGGCGCCACCGTGACGCCCACGGCCTGCAGCACCGGTACCGAGGACAGCGACAGCACGCCAAAGCCGATGGCCGTGGTGGCGCAGGCCACCAGCACCGACAGCAGAGCCTGCGGATCGGCCTCGGGGTCGCGGCGCCAGCGTTCGATGAAGAGCGAGTAGTTGGAGCCCACGGCCACGATGAGCAGCGTGCCGATGAGGTGCAGCAGGTGCAGCCGCACGCCGAGTCCGTGCAGCACGGCGATCACGATGAGCACCGCTGCCGCGATGGGCAGCATCACGCCTGCCAGGCGACGCGGGTGGCGCAGCGAGGCGCCCAGCACCAGCACGATGCCCGCCAGCCCCAGCAGCGACAGCGTGATGGCCTGGCCAAGGTACTCTCCGTAAAGCGATTCGAACTCCTGCTTGAGATCGACGAAGTTTGCACCGCTGCCCTCCAGGGCCGCGCGCAGCGAGTCGGCCGGCAGACCCGCGTCGGCTGCGCCGGGCGCCGGGCGCAAGGGCAGCAGTGCCGTCCAGCCGTCGGTGTGCGGCTGCAACAGCGAATCGACCGCGATGGCCAAGGCGGAATCGTCGAGGTCCTCGCGCCGCATCGGCTCGGCCGTGCGCGCCCGTGCGACGGCCTCGACGAAGGGCTGGAGCCGATCGGCCGACAGCGGCTGGCCCTGCAGGGCCAGCGCCAGGTCGCGCTTGAGTGCGTCGGGCGTGGGCAGGCTGCGCTGGCGCTCGCGCTGCAGCGCTTCGCTCGGCAGGAAACGCGCGGGGCTGTCGTACCCACCGATCAGGCCCTGCGCCACCAGGGGGTCCAGGCGCCGGGCCGCCGCCTCGGCGCCGCGCAGCGCGGCCTCGCGGTCGGGCGCGCGCACCACCACCATGTAGCGCGCATCGGGCGCCCCCAGGTCGCCGCGCAGGCGCGCGTCGCGCTCGGCGTCCTCCAGGCTCACGCTGGACAGCGCCGACAGGTCGGGCGCCCACAGGCGGTCGTGCTGCGACACCAGGTAGGCCAGCGCGAGCACGGCCGCGCCCAGCGCCGGCCAGCGCCAGGCCTGCAGCGCCACCACGCGCGGCGTGACCCAGGCAGGCAGCTCGGGCGTGCGCGCCACGTCGTGGCCCGCCATGGCGGGCAGCACCAGCCGCGTCGTCAGGGCCGCGACGAACACGCCCGTCATGGCATAGAGCCCCAGCTGCGCGAGTCCTGGAAAGCCCGCGAACAGCAGTGCGCCGAACCCCAGCATCGACGTGGCCACGCCCAGCCGGATGGTCGGCCAGAAGCGCTGCCGCCAGGCCCCGCTGTCGGCGCGGCCCGTCTGCACGAAGAAATAGATGCCGTAGTCCACCGCCTCGCCCACCAGCGCGGCGCCGAAGCCGGCGGTGATGGCGAAGACCGAGCCGTGCACCTGCCCCACCACCACCAGGCCCGCGAGCGAGCCGCTCGCCGCCGGCACCAGTGTGAGCAGCAAGGGGCGCCAGCGCCGGTACATGAACCACAGCAGCACGCTGATGCCGATCGCGCTGGCCGTGGTAAGCCGCGCCACATCGGACTGGATGGCCGCGCGCGTTTTCACGGCGAAGACGCCGGGACCCGACAACTCGAGACGCATCGCCCCGGGCGCGGAAGCCGACAACTCGTCGAACACCGCCTGCACGCGCTCGGCGGCCCGGGCCTGCCCGTCGGTGTCGGCGCCGGCGGCGCGGGTTTGCAGCAGGAGCAGCGCGCGCTCGCCGTCGCGCGAGGTCCAGACGCCATCGGCCATGGCCGGCTGGCCCTGCGACTGCCAGCCCATCAGCACCTCGACCGCCTCACCCGTGGGATCGGCCGGGAATTGCGCCTTGAACGGCAAGCCGGCCGGCGAGGACACGATGTCGATCGTGTTGAGGATGGCGTCGCGCAGGCCCTCGGGCGTGAAGCGGGTCTCGTCCACCGCCGGGCTGAGCGTGTAGCGATGGCGCTGCAGCAGCGCGAGTTCGTGGTCGAAGGCGTCGAGTTCGCCGTTCTGCACCGACACGAAGTCGGCGTCGGCGGCGAGGCGTTCGCGCAGGGCGCGTGAGCGCTCGGCGCGCGCCGCGCTGTCGCCACCCGCCACGGCCACCATGATCAGACGCGACACCACGCCCTCGCGCAACTGCTCCACCAGCACCTGCTGCTCGGCGCTGGGTCTGGAGGGAAGGAAGAAGGACAGGTCGGTGGTGAATCGCGTCTGCGAAGCGAGCCATCCGCCCAGCGCCATGGCAAGCGCCCAGGCCAGCACCACGCATGCGCGCCTCGCCGTCGTCACGGCTTGCCCACCGGTTCCAGGCGCATCTCGGTGCTGTCACCGTCGGACTGTGTGTAGTCGACGCGGTCCACCGCCACGCCCATGCCCGAAATGACGATCTGCGTGACGATGCCGCGCAGGCGCGCCTGCAGGGGCTCCAGGGTCATCGTCCAGCGCTTCTCGGGCTGGCCCTGCAGGGCCACGCGGTAGTGGCGCTCCAGCGCGGCGCGGTCACCCCGCAGGGTGCTGCGGATGCTGGCGACGAAGGCCTCGACCTCGGGGCGCTGGCTGATGGGCATGCTCATGCGGCGCTGGTCGCGCTCCATCGTCAGGGTGTCCTTGTCGAGCAGCAGGCGCTCGGGGCGTGGGGAGAGCGTGCGCCGCTCCAGCCAGTCGGGTGCGCGGTAGGTCATCTCGCCGCGCGAAACCAGGGGCGCGTCCAGCATGGCCAGGTGGCGCCGCTCGACGAAGCGCACCGTGCCGCCGGGGTGGGCGGCCAGCAGGGCCATGAGGCGGTCGAGGTCGTCGGCCGCCCGCGCGGGTGCCATGGCCGCCAGGGGCAGCAGCAGCGTCGTCAGCAGCCAGAGCCTTCGGGTGTTCATCGTTGCCAGAAATCGAAGAAGTTGAACCAGTTGAACGGCGCCTGCCGGCAGCAGGCCTGCAAGCGTTCGACGTAAGCGGCGCGCGCCTGGGCGATGGCCGCGTCGCGCGCCGCGCCACGGCCTACCGTACCAAAGTCGGCCAGCGGCTCGAACACCAGGCGGTAACGATTCGCACCGAGGTACAGCCCGGCCATGAAGAACACGGGCCGGCGCAGCACCGCGGCCATGCGCCAGGGCGCGACGGGAAAACCGGCGGGTTCGCCGAGGAAATCGTGCACCGCGCGGTCGTCGGCGTCCAGCGAGCGATCGACCAGCATGCCAACGAGGTGCCCCTGCTCCAGCCGCTGCGCGGCCTCGATCATCGAATCGGGCCGGCCCAGCGGCACCACGTCCTGCTGCGCCGCCGGGTTGATGGCACCGAGCGCCGCGCGCACCTGGCGCGCGTTCTCCTCGTACATCAGCATGCTCACCCGCAGCCCCCCGCGGTGGCGGCCCACGCAGCGCAGCACCTCGAAACTGCCCAGGTGCGCGCCCATCAGCAGCACGCCGCCCGACCGCACGGCGTCCATCAGCGCGTCCGCACCCTCCACCTCGATATCGAACAGATCGAAGCGGTCGTTGAGCAGGTAGACGCGGTCGTGCACCGTGGTGGCGAAGCTCAGCAGGTGGCGGTAGCGGTCGCGCCAGCCCGGCGCGCGTCCGGTGGCGCGGCGCAGGTAGGCGGCGCTGGCCGCGCGCGGGAGCGGCGCGAACAACAGGAAGTAGAGCGTGGCGCCGTGCAGCACCACGCGACTGAGCGCGCGGCCGAACCACAGGGAGAGGCGCACCATCAACCGCAGCAGCCAGAGCTGGCCGCGTTCGGGCCGTTGGCGCCATTCCGGCACTCGGGCGGCGGTCATGCCGCAGGCCGCAACTGGCCCGAGGCCACGGCCTCGCCGTCGCGCGTGAAGCTGAAGGCGAATCCGGTGGACGGCAAGGCGCTCAGGTTCAGGCGCAGTGCATCACCCGGCAGCACCGGCCGCAGAAACTTGGCCTGGGGAATGGTCCAGCCGCGTGCGCCGGGCGCGAGCTCGCGAGCCGCTCGCAGGGCCTCGTCGAGCAAGACCACACCGGGCAGGATGGGCCGGCCCGGGAAGTGGCCGGCAAAGGCCGGGTGGTCCAGGGGCACACGCCAGTCGCGCTCGAGCCCGGGCACCGGACCACCCTCCGTGCGGCCCACTGCGGGGCTGAGCGCCTGGGGAGCGGCCCGGCGGCGCTCTTGCAGCACCTCGCGGCGGTGGAGCCCGGCCAGCGCGTCGCGCGTGAGCTTGCCGGTGGCGTTGCGCGGCAGCGCCGGCAACAGCACCAGGGGCCGGGGCAGGAAGATGGCGTCCACGCGCTCGCGCAGTTGCGCCAGCAGATCGGCCGCGCGGCGCCCGGGCGCCACCGCGAAGGCCACGAGCCGCGTGACGGCCGCCGCGTCGCCCGCGCCAGCCGGTTCGTCGGGCAGGAAGAAGGCGGCGTCGATCACGCCTTCGAGCCCCGCGAGCTGGCGGTTGAGGTAGGACAGCGAACTGCGCTTGCCCGCGATGTTGATGAGGTCGGCGTGCCTGCCGTGCAGCAGAAAGCGCCCATCGGCCAGGGGCTCGATCAGGTCGGCCAGGGGCACGCAGCCTTCCACGTGCCCGCCGTCGGCACTCGCCACGTCGCCAGAGAAGCTGAGCCGTACCCCAGGCAACAGCGTCCAGGCCGGGCCCAGCACCGTGCGCCGGCTGGCCAGCGCCGAGGACTCGGTGGAGCCGTAAATCTCGTGCAATTCGGCGCCGCAGGCGGCTTCGGCCTGCTGCGCCAGGCCCTCGGCCAGCGGCGCGGTGGCCGACAACAGGCGCTGCGGCTTCACCGTGCGCGCGGGGGCCGCCAGCCAGTTGGCCAGGTGAAACGGCGTGGTCACCAGCAGGCGCGGGCCCGGCACGGCGGCCAGGGCATCGTCGATGTCCTGCGGAAAGAAGGGCTTGCCCGACCAGAAACTGCAGCCGCCGTGCAGCGCCAGCAGAAAGGTGGATTCGAAACCGTAGCTGTGCTGGATCGGCACCGTGCCCACCAGCACGTGCGGCTCGCGGTCGAGCCCGAGCGCGGCGGCTTCGGCCACGCCGTTGCGCACCAGGCGCCCCCAATGCTTGGGGTGCGGCTGCGGACGCCCGGTGGAGCCCGAGGTGAACAGCACGGCGGCGACACGCTCATCGTCGATCAGGGGAATGTCGGTGAGCGGCGCGCGGCCCGCGCCCGCGCGGGACGGCACGCGCAGCACGGGCAGGCCGGCCGCCTGCGTGGGGTCTGGCGTGTCGACGGCGTCATCGGTGAGGCACAACGCCCCCGGGTGCTCCTGCGCAAGCTGGCGCAGGCTCTGCGGCGCCAGCGACGAGGGTTGCAGGCTCACGCGGCCACGCAGCAGGCCGGCCGCGAAACCCACTGCGAAGCGGTAGCGGTCTTCGCACAGGTTGATGAGATCGCCCGAGGGAGGCAGGCACTCGGCGAAGGCCGTGGCATCGGCGAGGAACTCGCCCACGCGCACCGGCCCGTCGGGGCACCAGGCAAACACCGCATCGAGCGTGTGCACGGTGATCAGCGGTGAGCGGCTCATGGCTGGCTCCGCGGGTCCGCCGGGCGGTGCTGGCCGACGGCGCGCCACGCACGCACCACGGCTGACAGGCTGGGGCGTTCGTGCGGCGGCAGCACGGCGCGCCGGCACAGCACCTCGATCAGGAACACCAGGCCCACCAGCGGCCCGGTGAGCACGTTGGCGTGCAGCGACCAGACCTCGCGCGGCGCGAACAGGAACAGGGCCGTGGACACCAGGGCGTTGAGCACGAAGAACACGGCCCAGACCGCGGTGACCTGGCGCGTGTATCGAACGTGACGCGGCGAGAGATCTCCCTCGCTCACGAAGCGCGCCAGCCGCGTGACCAGCGCGTCCCCCGCGCCCTGCAGGCTGGCGCCGAACAGCGCGGCCAGGGCCAGGTGAATGCCGAGGTGCTGCAGGTAATACAGCAGGGCCACCTGCGTGCGCAGCAGCGGCCACAGGCCCCACAGCAGCGCGCCCACCGCCAGCCAGGCCAGCAGCTTGAGCGCGGGCCGCGCGACCCGCGCGAACAGGATTGCGATGGCTGCGAGGAATGGCGCCACCGCCACCGCGACGTGCCCATCCACCGGCCCGCGTCCGGTGCTGCCGAGGTGCGAGGCCACGACCCAGCCCAGCAGGAGCAGAGCGGACGCGGCAGCGCGCAGAACGTTCATGTCGTGCGGTGACGCGCGATGTGCGCCGCGAGCGAACGCGGGCTGGCGAAGATCGTCTGGTTGTGCTCGTTGTCCGAGCGCATCTGGAAGCCGTAGCGCTTGGAGATGACCAGGGCGATCTCCAGCATGTCGATGGAGTCCAGGCCCATGCCCTCGCCATACAGTGGCGCGTCCGCGTCGACGTCCTGCGCGCTCAGCTCCAGATTGAGCGCCTCGATGATGAGCTGCACGAGTTCGGGAAGCAGTTGCTCCACGGCTTCGGGGTTGACGGTGTCTTCCTGCATGAGGGCGCTCCGGGGGAAAGTTCAATGAGGCGGGGCCGCGAACGCCAGCACGGCGTTGCTGCCACCGAAGGCGAAGGAGTTGGACAGCGCCACGCGAATGCCGCTCACGCGCCGGCCCTGTGGCACATGGTCCACCCCCTCGCACGCGGGGTCGAGCCGGCCCGCCAGATGGGCCGTTGGCGGCACCGCCTGCTCGCGCAGGGCCATGGCCGTCACGATGGCCTCGATGGCACCCGCCGCGCCGAGCAGGTGGCCGTGCATCGATTTGGTGGAACTCACGGGCAGGCGGGCGGCGTGCGCTCCGAACACCTCGCACAGCGACTGCACCTCGATGGGATCGCCCTCGGGCGTGGCGGTTCCGTGTGCATTGACGTAGTGCACATCGTGCGCGCCGATGCCCGCGTCGTCGAGCACCGCGCGCAGCGCGCGCACCTGGCCGGCCTGGTCGGGCCGCGCGATGTGGGCGTGGTCGCAATTCGTGGCAAAGCCGATGAGCTCGCCGTGGATGCGCGCGCCACGCGCCACGGCGCGGTCCCAGTTCTCCAGCACCAGCGCCGCGCCGCCCTCGCCGAGCACGAGGCCGGTGCGGTCGGACGCGAAGGGCCGGCAGGCGCTGGGCGAGGTGTGCTCGTCGCCGCGCGCCATCACACGCATGGCCTCCCAGGCCTTCACCACGCTGACCGAATGGCACACGTCCGAGCCGCCGGTGAGCATGACCTGCGCCTCGCCCGATCGCACGCGCCGAAAGGCCTCGCCGATGGCCATGGAAGCGGACGCGCAGGCGGCGGTGTGGCTGCTGCTCACACCGCCCAGGCCGAGCTGGATGGAGATGTGCGCGTTGGCCGCGTTGTTCATGCCCATGACCACCGACAGCGGCGAGACGCGCTCGCGCCCCTTGAGCCAGAGTTCACGCGCGCCGCGCTCGTGCGCCGCCAGCCCGCCCAACGCGGTGCCCCACAGGCAACCCCAGTTGGCGCGATCGCTGCCATCGTCGGCCGCCTTCACCGCCAGCCCGGCGTGGCGCCAGGCCTTGAAGGCCGCGGCCATGCCCAGTTGCGAGAAGCGCTCCATCATGGACGCCAGGGGCTTGCCCAGCTCGCGGTCGGGCTCGAAGCCCGCGCAGCGCACGTAGGGCAGGCGCAGCGGGCGCGGCTCGTCGTCGGTGACCATCCAGCGCACGGCCGATTCGCCGGCCCACACCCGTTGAAAGAAATCCTCGAGATCCCCGCCGTACGGGCTCACGAGTCCCAGGCCGGTGATCGCGACGCGGTGTCGCGCCATGCTCACTCCGTCTTGGTCGCCGCGAGCGCGTCGATGACGGCCACCATGTCCGCCACCGTCTTCGGGGGCGTCTGGTCGGACGAGATCTCGATGCCCAGCCGGTCCTCGGCCTCGAACATCAGTTCCGCGAGCATGAGCGAGTCGACGCCCAGTTCGCCCAGCACGGCTTCGGGCACCACGGCGGCTTCGGCCACGCCGAGGCGATCGACGAGAAACTGGCGGATCAGTTCGATGGCGTTCATGGGGGCCCGAAAAAAGTGCGGAATTATAGTGAGCGGGTCCCCGAGAGCCCCCGGGCGTACCGCCTGCATGGGGGATGTCATCGGCCTCGGGTACAGTGGCGCGGCCCCGCCAACGGAGTGTCGCCGCCTTGACCCCTTCCCCTCCCCCGGCCTGGACACGCAGGGTCGTCGATTGCTTTTTCGCCCTGTGGCCGCTCAAGGCCCTGGGCACCACCGCCTTCATGGTGCTGTTCTTCCATGCCTACTTCTGGGTGCTGAAGAACCCGTCCACCGAGGCGTTCGAGCTGCCCCTGATGGCGCCGGACCACTGGGTACCGTTCACGCCCGCCGCCGTCTACGCCTACGGCTGGCTCTGGGTCTACGTGTCCGTGGCGCCCGGCCTCGTGGCGGGCTTTCGTTCGCTGCTGCGTTATGGCGCCTGGGTGGCGCTCATGTGCGCGCTGTGCCTGGCCATCTTCTGGATCTGGCCCACGCGCACGCCGGTGTTCGATATCCACTGGGTCGCCTACCCGCAACTGGCCTTCCTCAAGGGCATCGACGCGTCCAGCAACGCCTGCCCTTCCCTGCACGTGGCCGCGGCGGTGCACGCGGCCTGCTGGCTGCACTGGCGCCTGCAGGCCCTGGGCGCGCCGCCATGGACGCGCTGGGCCAGCGGCCTGCAGTGCCTGGCCATCGTGTGGTCCACGATGGCGATCCGCCAGCACGTCTTCATCGACGTGGCGTGCGGCGCCGCCGTGGGCCTGCTGTTCGCCTGGCTGTCGATCCGCTCGCAGCGGCGCGCCACCGTGGGCCGCGCCGCTACAGCGAGCGCCGCATCGCCAGCAGCGCCTTGAGTCGCGGCAAGGCCGCGCGCATGGCCTGGCGCCCGGCCTCGATGGCGCGCTCGCGGGAGGAGAAGTCCGCGCCGCTCATGCCGTTGAGCACCGGCTGCACCACCAGGTCTGCCGCGGCCAGCTCATGGCGGTTGATGCTCTGGCCCATGATGGCGAAGGTCTGCAACAGCAGCTCGAGGTTGCCGCTGGCGCTGTTGGTCTCGGGCACGCTGGAGATGTCCACCGCGAGCACGATCTCCGCGCCCATCTCGCGCGCCTGGCGCACCGGCACCGGGGCGGTCAGGCCGCCATCGACGTACTCGGTGTCGCCGATCTTCACCGGCGCGAACACGCCCGGCACGGCACTGGAGGCGCGCACCGCAAGCGCGGCATCGCCCCGGCGGAACAGCACGCCGCGGCCGGTGCGCAGGTCGGTGGCCAGCACGCCCACGGGCAAGGCCATGTCCTCCAGCAGCTTGCCGTCGATGGCGCGGCGCACGTAGCGCGTCAGCGCCTCGCCGCGCAGCAGGCCACGGCCCAGGATGGGCAGCGACCAGTCGGCGATCTCGGCCTCGTGCATGCCCATGGCCAGACGCTCCAGCTCCTTGCCCGGCATGCCGCTGCCGTAGAAGCTGGCGACCATGCTGCCGACCGAGGTGCCGGTGAGCAGGTCGGGGCGGATGCCCACGCGCTCCAGCTCCTGGATCACACCGATATGCGCGAAGCCGCGCGCCGCGCCGCCGCCCAACGCCAGTCCCAGGCGCGGCGCCCGCGTGAGCGTCACGGGCGGCGTCGGCGGCGTGACCCCCACGGGCGGCGCCGTCTCGGGCGGCGGAGGGGGCGTGAGGGCACAGCCCGTGAGCAACAGGATCAGCGCGCAAAGCCACGCCTGACGTCCCGGGAACCAATTGATTTGCTTAAGAATCATTCGCGTCTCTGCTAGCATCCACCGCCGCCGTCCAGCGGGTGCGGGATTGTCCCAAAGCGCGGGGCGGCCAACCTCTTCCCGAAACGAGAGACCACCATGAAAACCACCCGTTACATCGTCTCGGCCCTGGCGGCCGCCGCCACCTTGGCTTTCGGCGCCGCGCAGGCGCAAGAGAAGGTGCTCAACATCTACTCGGCCCGCCACTACCAGACCGACGAGGCGCTGTACAACGGATTCACCCAGGCCACCGGCATCAAGATCAACCGCGTGGAAGCGGACGACGCCGGCATCGTGTCGCGCCTGCGTGCCGAGGGCGCGGCTTCCCCGGCCGACATCGTGCTCATGGTGGACGCCGCGCGCATGGCCGCGGCCGACGCCCAGGGCCTGTTCCAGCCGATCAAGTCGAAGAAGCTGGACGACACCATTCCCGCCACGCTGCGCGCCGCACCGACGCCCGACGGCGTGACCTGGACCGGCTTCTCCACCCGCGCCCGCGTGATCGTCTACGACCCGGCCCGCGTGAAGGCCGAGGACGTGGCCACCTACGAACAACTGGCCGACCCCAAGCTCAAGGGCCTGCTGTGCACGCGCACCGGTTCGCACCCCTACAACATGTCGCTGTTCGCCACCGTGGTGGAGCGCCTGGGCGACCAGAAGGGCGAGGCCTGGCTCAAGGGCCTGGTGGACAACCAGGCGCGCGCACCCAAGGGTGGTGACACCGACCAGATCCGGGCCGTGGCCTCGGGCGAGTGCGGCGTGGCCATCGCCAACAGCTACTACATGGCCCGCATCCTGAAGTCGGACAAGCCCGAAGACAAGGCCGTGGCCGAGAAGGTGAAGGTGGTGTTCCCGAACCAGGGCACGTCGGGCACGCACGTGAACATCGCTGGCGCGGCCGTGGCCAAACACGCCAAGAACCGCGACAACGCGGTGGCCTTCATGGAGTACCTGGCCAGCCCCGCGGCGCAGAAGTACTTCGCCGACGGCAACAACGAGTTCGCCGCCGCCAAGGGCGTGAAGCTGGACAACCCCGCGCTCAAGGCCATGGGCGGCGACGACTTCAAGCTGGAGACCGTGCCGCTGGCGGCCGTGGCCAAGAACCTGACCAAGGTGCAGCAGATGCTGGACCGCGTCGGCTACAAATAAGCCGGTCCGCTGCCCAGCAAAAGCCGCGCGATGCGCGGCTTTTTCGTTTCACACCGAGCGCGTCAGGCCGCCATCCACCCGCAGGTTCTGCCCCGTGATGTACGCCGCGCCGTCCGAGGCCAGAAACGCCACCGTGGCCGCGATCTCCTCGCTGGTGCCGTAGCGCCGCATCGGCACGCTCTCGCGCCGCGCCTCGGTCGGCGGCAGGCTGTCGATCCAGCCCGGCAGCACGTTGTTCATGCGCAGGTTGTCGGCCGCGTAGGTGTCCGCGAAGACCTTGGTGAAGGAGGCCAGGCCCGCTCGAAACACCGCCGAGGTCGGGAACATCTCGCTCGGCTCGAAGGCCCAGGCGGTGGAGATGTTGATGATGGCTCCGCCCTTTTGCCGCTGCATGTGCGGCGTCACCAGCCGCGTGGGGCGGATCACGTTCATCAGGTAGGTGTCCATGCCCCGGTGCCAGTCCTCGTCGCTGATCTCCAGGATGGGCCCGCGCGGCCCGTGGCCCGCGCTGTTGACCAGCACATCGATGCGGCCCCAGCGCGCCAGCACCCGATCGACCAGCCGGGCGAGGTCGTCGGTGGACTGGTTGGACCCCGTGACGCCCACGCCGCCCAGTTGCTCGGCCAGCGCTTCACCTTTGCCCGATGAGGACAGCACGCCCACGTGAAACCCCTCGGCCGCCAGCCGCCGCGCCACCGCCGCGCCCATGCCACTGCCACCCGCGGTGACCACCGCCACTTTGCCTGTCGCCATGTGCTTGCCTTCCGTGTGGGGGAAAGCGCCGCATGCTACCCGCGGATCGCGGGCCGTGCCCAGAGCCTCAGTACACGTCGCGCCGGTAGCGGCCTTCGGCCGCCAGCGCCTGCAGCGCCTCCTCGCCGAGGGTCTCGCGCAGCGTGCGATCGACCTCGCCGGCCATGCCCTCCAGGCTGCCGCACACGTAGATCGCGGCGCCATGCCCCACCCACTCGCGCACGGCATCGGCCGCGTCGGCCAGCGCGTGCTGCACGTAGCGGCGCTCGGCCTGGTCGCGCGAGAAGACCCAGTCCACGCGACCGAGCCAGCCCTGGTGCGCCCAGGCCTCGATCTCCTCGCGGTGGTGCGCGTCGCAGGCCGACTGGCGCTCGCCGAACAGCAGCCACATCGGCGCCACGCCATCGGGGCGCGGCACGCTGGCCGCATCGGGCAGGTGCCCGGCCTCGGCCAGGCGCCCGCGCATGTGTCCGCGCAGGCCCGCCAGGCCGGTGCCGTTGCCGATGAGGATGAGGCGGCGACGCGCGTTGTCGCCAATGCGGAAACCGCCGTGACCCCGCACGCGCAGCATCAGCGTCTCATCGAGCGGCGCGCCCTCGGTGAGCCAGCCGGACGCCAGGCCCGGGCTGCCATCGGCCCGCCGCGAACGGCGCACCAGCAGGTGCACGGCGCCGTCGGCCGGCACCGAGGCGATGGAGTAGTCGCGCGGCTCACCGGGCGCGCCGGGCACCTCCACCTGCACCAGGTCGCCGGCCTGCCAGTCGGGCAGCTCGCCGGACACCGGCACCAGTTCCAGGTGGTGCACCGGCTCGCCCGCGCTGCCGGGGTTGAGGTGGCGGCGCGCGCGCAGGCGCCAGGGCTGCAGCGCGGGGGCCTCCCAATCGGGCAGGTCGCTGGTGCCGGCCAGGTGGGCCAGGTGCTGGCGCCAGCGGCGCAGCGCCTCGGGGTCGCTCTTGTCGACGTCGATGCGATCGAACAGGGCCTGCGCGCCGCGCGCCGTGAGCCAGGCGTCCAGCGCGCGGCCGAAGCCGCAGAAGTGCGCGTAGGTGGTGTCGCCCAGCGCGAGCAGGCCCACGTGCAGGTGCGACAGGCTCACTTCGGCCGAGGCCATGACCTGGCGCGCGAAGCGCGAGGCGCTGTCGGGCGGGTCGCCCTCGCCGTAGGTGCTGGCCACGCACAGCAGGCGGTCGGCCCGCTGCAGGTCGGCCAGGCTCAGTTGGTCGAGCGGCGCCAGGCGCACGGGCACGCCGGCCGTGTGCAGGGCCTGCGCGGTCTGCAGGGCCAGTTCTTCGGCCTGACCGGTCTGGCTGGCGTAGGTCACCCACCAGGCGGGCACGCCGGGCGTGGCGGGCAGCAGCGCGGCCACGCGGCGCCGAGCCGCGGCCTGGCGCCGGCGGTGCTGCCAGGCGAAGGCCGCGCACAGCAGGGCATAGGCGACCAGAACGGCCAGGGCGCAGGCGATCTTGTCCGGGCTCATCCAGCAAGGCGCTCCATCGCGCTCGTGAGGGTTTCGGTGAGGCAACCGTCGGCCTCGCGTTGAACGAACAGGGCCGCGATGCCGTGCGCTTCGGCCAGGGCCAGGCCCTGCTCGCGGCCCGCCACGGTGAGTGCGGTGGACCAGGCGTCGGCCCACAGGCACTCGGCGTGCAGCACGCTGACCGAGGCCAGGCCGTGCGCCACGGGCTGGCCGGTGCGCGGGTCGATGCTGTGCGGCAGGCGCTGGCCGCCGTGCAGGTAGGCGCGGCGGTAGTCGCCGGAGGTGGCCACGGACAGCCCGTGCAGCGCCACGCGCGTGGCGCGCGGCACGGCGTGGCCTGCGGCCACGGGCGGTGTTTCCAGATCCACCCACCAGGGCATGCCGTCGGGCCGCAGGCCCTGGCCACGCAATTCGCCACCCACCTCAACAAGCGCGTGCGCGATGCCGAGTTCGCCCAAGCGCCGCGCCACGCGGTCCACCGCGTGGCCCTTGGCGATGGCGGAGAAGTCGAGCCGCAGGCCGCCGGGTTGCGTCGCCTCGCGCGCGGCCGCGTCGAAGCGCAGCGCGCGCCAGTCGGTGCCGGCCAGCGCGGCGTGCACGGCATCGGCACCGGGCGGCACGAAACCCGGGTCGGTGTAGCGCGGCGCGGGACCGAAGCCCCAGAGGTTGACCAGCGCACCGGCGGCCGGATTGAAGGCGCCCGACGAGGCCTCGGCCAGCCACAGCGCGGCCGCGAGCACCTCGGCGAAGGCCTCGGGCAGCGCGCGGCGCATGCCGGGCGGCGCCGCGTTGAAGCGCTCCAGGTCCGAGGTGGGCAACCAGGTACTCATCTGCGCCACGACGAGGCCGAGCTCGGCCTCGACGGCGGCACGCACCGCCTCATGGCGCGCCGCGTCGCGATCGGCCCACAGCACCTGCCAGGTGGTGCCCATGCTCTCGCCGCGCAGGCGCTGCACGCGCGCGCCCAGCAGGGGCGCGGCGCCAGCAATACGTTCGGGAACCAGCACGCGGGTCATGGAAGGCGGGCGCCACGCTCGAGGTGCCCCATCGGGGGCGGCGCGGAACCGGCTTCGCCGGGCCGCAGCCGCCGCCCCCTTGAGGGGGTCGCGCGAAGCGCGGCAGGGGTGGGCTCAGTCCGGAAGAACTTCCAGGGTGAGGCTGTAGTTCGAGCGGCGCACCGGCTCGGCCAGCGTGCCGGCCGGGCCGGTGGGCGCGGCGGGCGGCGCGCCTTCCACGCGCGGCGGGCGCGGGGGCGCCACGTTCACCCAGTACATGCCGGCGGCCGGCCACTTCACCTTGATCTCGCCATTGGCATCCGTGTCCATGCGGATCTCGCCGAGCTCGCTGCGGTAGCGCAGGCCGCCCAGGATGATCGTGGCCGAGTAGCCCGCAGCGGGCTTGCCGTTGTCGAGGAAGCGGAAGGTGGCCATATCACCCTCCACCAGATCGTTCGGGTGCGTCACGGCCACCAGTTCGATGCCCTTGCCCGTGGGCTTGAGCGCGTCGGTGCTGGGTTTGCCGCGCGTGACGAAGGTCTCCACGCGGCTGCTGTTCTGGCTCACGCGCAGGTCCGTCGCGCCAGCCGGGATCTCCTTGGCCAGCGACTCGGCGTCGCCGCGCAGGCGCCTGGTCTCGTTGCCGACCTTGAAGCTGGCGATCATGCCGTCGTTGACGAGCGCGATGCGGTACGTGCCCTGCTGCTCGAGCTTGACGTCGAACACGCTGCGGTAGCGGCCCTTGGCCTGGTTCTCGGCTTGCACGGGCTGGCCGTTGGGGGCGATGACGACGAGGTTGTCCAGGCCGGCCGCGTTGTGCTCGTAATAGAAGATGTCGTTGGAGACGGCAGCGTCCACACTCACCCAGGGCTGCTGGCCCGAGTAGACGGTGCCCGAGGGCAGCAACCAGGCGCGGTGCGCGTGCGCGGCCATGGGGAGGACGAAGCTGGCGGCGGCGGCCAGGGCGAGCGCGCGGGCGCGAAGGGACATGTTCTTCATGCGGGGGCTCCGATCGGGTCTGGGGTTCAGGGTTTGACGGTGACGCTGACGGCACCGAGTTCGTGCTGGCCGCTGGCCTGCGTGGTGGTGGCGCCCTTGGGTGGCCACACGAAGGGGACCTTCACCAGTTCACGTCCGCCCACCTCGCGCGCGGCCTCCAGCACCACGGTGTACTCACCGGGGGCCAGCTTGCCGAGAGCGGCGTCGTTGAACTGCACGCTGTGCTCGCCGGGCGCGCGCGTGGCGCCGCTCAGGCCGTCCACGGGCATCGACAGTTCGCGCCCGCTCTTGCGCCACCAGGCCCGCATGTCCTTGAGCCACTTGGTGCCTTCGTTGTTGCGCAGCTTGATGTCGTACCAGACCGCGAGGTTGCTCACGAAGGACTGGTCGGGCTTCTCGATCCAGATGGCCACGTAGGGGCGGTGGTACTCCGCGACGGTGAGGCGCGGGATCTCGACCTTGAGCGCCATGTCGGCGGCCACGGCGGGCCAGGCGAGGCCGGCCGCGGTGAGCGCGGCGGCGTAACGGATGGTCGTCATGAGACGGAAGCTCCTTAGTGGATGAAGAGGATCACGAGCAACAACGGGATCACCAGGCCCGCGCCCACCATGGGCCAGGTGCTGGGCCGCGCGCTGGCGTGGAACTTGAGGATGAACAGGCCGGTGATGCAGAACACCAGGCAGGCCACCGAGAAGACGTCGAGGAACCACTTCCAGGCCAGGCCGGTGTGGCGGCCCTTGTGCAGGTCGTTGAAGTAGGAGACCCAGCCGCGGTCGGTGCGCTCGTACTCCACCGCGCCGCTCTCGCGCTCGATGCGCAACCAGGCGTCGCCGCCGGGACGCGGCAGCGAGAGGTAGACCTCTTCGGGCGACCATTCGGCCTCGGTGGTGGGCAGGCTCAGGTCCAGCTCGCGGCCCAGCCAGGCGCGCACATCGGGCGGCAGCGCGGCGTTGGCGGGCTCGTCGTCCTTCACGGTCAGCGCGGCCTTCAATTCGGCGGGCAGCTCCAGGGTCCTGGTCTGCACCACCGGCGTGGCCGGGATGTCGGCCGCGTGGTTGAGCGTGATGCCGGTGAACGCGAACAGCAGCATGCCGATGAGGCACAGCGCGGAGCTGATCCAGTGCCACTGGTGCAGGGTCTTGAGCCAATAGGCCCGGTTGGACGCCGCCGGGGCGGCCGAGGGAGGTTTGGCGAGGGCGTCTGACCGGGTGTTCACAGTTTGCAAATTATAACTATTCTCATTTAGATAAAGCAGCGAACTGCCCTCCTTTTCGAGTGCGTCGCACCGTCAGGACAGGGAAGGACTGGCGACCCAATCGCCGCCCAGCGCCTTGTACAGATCCACCGCGGCCGTCAGGCGCGACAGCTTCTGCGTAGACAGCGCGTCCAGCGCCGAGAACAGCGTGCGCTGCGCGTCCAGCACCGACAGCAGGTCGCCGCTGCCCTCGCGGTAGCGCAGCTCGGCCAGCTCCAGCGAGCGCCGCGCCTGCGCCACCAGCTCGCGCTGCAGCGACTCCTGCCGCTCGCTGCGCGAGAGGTTGCCCAGGCCGTCGTCCACTTCCTTCAAGGCGGTGCGGATGGTCTTGCCGTAGTTCTCGATCAGCACCACGCGCTGCGACTCGGTGGTGCGCACCTGCAGGCGCTGGCGCCCGCCGTCGAAGATGGACTGCGCGAGCGACAGGCCCAGCGACACGCTGCGCGTGGGATCGGCCAGGCTCAGCAGCGCCGAGGTGCCCAGGCCCACCGAGCCCGAGAGCGACACACTGGGCAGCAGCGCGGCGCGCGCGGCGGCCACGTTGGCGTCGGCCGCGGCCAGTTGCGACTCGGCCGAGGCCAGGTCGGGCCGGCGCGTGAGCAGCGTGGACGGCAGGCCCGGCGCGAGCGTGGGCACGCGCAGCTGCGCGAACTCACCGGTGGCGGGCGCGTAGCCCTGCGGCACGCGGCCCAGCAACAGGGCCAGGGCCGACGCGGTCTGGCGCTGCTGCAGCTCCAGCGGAATGAGCGCGGTGCGCGCCGACAGCACGGTGGCGCGCTGCTGCGAGACCTCCAGCGCGGTGGCCACGCCGTTGCGCTGGCGCGCCTCCACGATGCGCAGCACGCGCTCGGCGATCTCCAGGTTCTGGCGCGCGATGTCCAGGCGCTCGCTGGTGTTGAGCCAGAGGAAGTAGTTGGACGCCACGCCCGACAGCAGCGTCAGGCGCGCGGTGCGCCAGTCGTGCTGGCTGGCGGCGAAGGAGGCCTCGCCCGCGCGCACGCCGGCCGCGATGCGGCCCCACAGGTCGAGTTCATAGCTGACCGACAGGCCGGCGCTGGTGGATTCGCGCGAGGTGGACGGTGTGTCCGCCGCATCGCTGCGGCCAGTGGAGGTGCTCAGGCTGCCGCCCACCGAGGGCAGGCGCGCGATGCCGGCCTGCTGCAGGGCGATGTCGGCCTGGCGCATGCGCTCGATCGCGATGCGCAGGTCGGCGCTGCCGGCCTGGGCTTCGTCCAGCAGTTGCACCAGCGCGGGCGAGCCGAAGCCCTGCCACCAGGCGGTGGTGAGCGCGGGTGCCTCCGCCGTCGCGGCGGTGGCGTCCCATTGCGCAGGCATGTCCACCACGGGGCCGCGCGCCGGGTCCTGGGTGACGGCGCAGGCTTGCAGCAACATGGCGAGGAACACCGCGGAACCGGCTTTGCCGGGCCGCAGGTGTTGCCCCCTTGAGGGGGTCGCGGCTTCGCCGCGGCGGGGGTGTTTCATGTTCATTCGGAGGACAGGGCAACGACAGGATCCAGCCGCGCGGCCTTGCGCGCCGGCAGGAAACCGAAGATGAGGCCGGTGGCGAAGGCGCAACCGAAGGCCAACACCACCGGCGCGACGGAGAACTGCACGGCCGTGCCCGTGGCGCCCACCACGGCGGCCACGCCCAGGCCGACGAACACGCCGATGACGCCACCGAGGGCCGAGACCACCAGGGCCTCGATGAGGAACTGCTGCAGGATGTTGCGCGTGCGCGCGCCGGTGGCCATGCGGATGCCGATCTCGCGGGTGCGCTCGGTCACGCTCACCAGCATGATGTTCATGACGCCGATGCCGCCCACCAGCAGCGAGATCGCGGCGATGGAGCCGAGCAGCACCGTCATGGTGTTCTGCGTCTCGGTGGCGGTGTCGATGATGGAGGCCATGTTGCGGATCTGGAAGTCGATCACGCCATGGCGCTCGGCCAGCAGCGACTCCACCGCCGACTGCGTCTCGTCGATGCGGCTCACGTCCTGCACCGCCACGGTGACGTTGCGCAGGAAGCGCTGGCCCGACAGGCGCAGCTGGCTCGTGGCGTACGGCACCATGACGATGTCGTCCTGGTCGTCGCCGTTGGGCGAGGCGCCGCGCGCACTCATGACGCCGATCACCTGGAAGATGAGGTTGTTGACCAGGATGTACTGGCCCAGCGGCTCCTGGCCGCCGGGGAACAGGGCCTTGGCCACGGTTTGGCCGAGCACGGCCACGGTGGCGTATTCCTGCTCGTCCTCTTCGCTGAAGAAGGTGCCGCGCGCCACCGGCCACTGGCGCGCCAGCGGAAACTTGGTCGAGGTGCCGCGCACGCTGCTGGAATAGTCGGACTCGCCGAAGCGCAGCGTGACGCTGCTGGTCTGCTCGGGCACGGCGGCCAGCACGTTGGGCACTTCCTTGTCGATGGCCTGCACGTCGGCCAGCACCAGGGTGGCGATGTTCTGGAAGCCGCGCTGGTTGGGCGCGCCCGGGCGCACCAGCAGCAGGTTGGAGCCCATCGCGCTGATGCGGTCGATCACCTGCTGCTTGGCGCCGTCGCCGATGGCCAGCATGGCGATCACCGAGGCCACGCCGATGACGATGCCCAGCAGCGTGAGGATGGCGCGGAACACGTTGGCGCGCAGCGCGCGCAGCGCCGTCTTGGCGGCCTCGGCCACGTCGCCCAGGTGCGAAATGCGGCCGCGCCTCGGCGTCCAGTCGCGCGCGAGTTGCGCGGCCTCGCCCTGCGGCGGGCGCGGGCCGGGGTCGGCCACCACGTCGCCGTCCTTGATCTCGATCACGCGGTGCGCGTGCGCGGCCACCTCGGCCGCGTGGGTGATGAGGATCACCGTGTGGCCCTGCGCGGACAGGTCCTTCAACAGGGCCATCACGTCGGCGCCGCTCTTGCTGTCCAGCGCGCCCGTGGGTTCGTCGGCCAGGATCACGCGCCCGCCGTTCATGAGCGCGCGCGCGATGGACACGCGCTGCTGCTGGCCACCCGACAGTTGGTTGGGCCGGTGGTGCGCGCGTTCGCCCAGGCCCAGCGACTCCAGCAGCTCGGCGGCGCGCGCGTGGCGCTCGGCCGGCGGCACGCCGGCATAGACCGCGGGCACCTCCACATTGTCGGTGGCCGTGCCGGTGGCGATGAGGTTGTAGCTCTGGAACACGAAGCCGAAGGCGTCGCGGCGCAGCTCGGCGAGCTCGTCGCGCTCCAGCTCGGACACGTCGCGCCCCATGAAGCGGTAGGTGCCGGTGGTGGGCTTGTCCAGGCAACCCAGGATGTTCATGAGCGTGGACTTGCCCGAGCCCGAGGCGCCCATGATGGCGACCAGCTCGCCCGGGTAGATCTGCAGGTCGATGCCGTGCAGCACCTCGACCGCGAGCTCGCCATTGCGGTAGGTCTTGGTGATGCCGCGCAGGTCGATCAGGGGCAGCACCGCCTCGGGCGGCGTGCCCGAAGGCAGCACCGCAGCGTCGGGGGCGGCGGGCAGCTGTGTCATCGGCGGGCTCCGGCCGGCGCGGCCATCGGCAGGCCACCCGGGCCGCCAGGGCCACGCATGCCCTGCTGGCCCAGGGGCGAGCCTTGCTGGTTGCTGCTGTTGTTGCGCGGCTCGGTTTCGCGCGTGCCGGCCACCACGCGCTCACCCTCTTTCAGGCCCGACAGCACCTCGGCGTGCACGCGGTTGCTGATGCCGATGGTGACCTCGCGCTCTTCGATGGTGCCGTCGTCCTTCATGACCTTGACCTTGGCCTGGCGGGGGCCGCGCGCGCCACGCGGGGCGGGCCCGGGCTGCGCGGCGGCGGACGGCGTGGCCGCGCCGTCGCGGCCCTGACCGGCCGCTTCACGCTGGGCGCGGCGCTGCTCACGCAAGCGCTGACGTTCCTCGGGCGAGAGACCCTCGAATGCCGCTCGGTCCATGCGCCGGGGTTCAGCGGCCGCCGCGGGCGGCGAGGCGCCCTTGTCGGCCTGCGACGCCGCGGCCGACGGCGGAACGGCGTTCGCCACGACGGGTGCGTTGGCGCCACCGCCCTGCCCCGCGCGCTCGCGGCCCGCCGGCCCGCCGCGCTGCAGGGTCAGCGCCGACATCGGCACCACCAGCACGTCGCGTGCCTCGGCCACCACGAAGAACACCTGTGCGGTCATCTGCGTCATCAGGCTGCGGTTGGGGTTGGGCACCTCGAACAGCGCGTTGTAGAGCACCACGTTGTTCGTCACCGTCGGCGTGGGCTCGACCTTCTTGAGTTCGCCGTAGTAACGCCGGCCCTGCCCGCCCAGGGTGGTGAAGTACACCGGCATGCCCTGGCGCAGCTTGCTCACGTCGGCTTCGGACACCTGGGTCTGCACCGTCATCACCGACAGGTCGGCGATGCGCAGCAGCGTGGGCGCCTGCTGGTTGGTGTTGAGCGTCTGGCCCTGGCGCGCGGTGATGCTGACCACCGTGCCCGCCATGGGCGCGAAGATCTTCGTGTACTTGAGGTTGGCCTCTTCCACCCGCATGCTGGCCTGCACCTGCTCCATCTGCGCCTTCAATGAATTGATCTGCGCGCGCGCCGTGCGCGCGGCCGTTTCGGCGTTCTGCAGGGCCTCGGCGGTGGTGGCCTCCTCGGCCATCAGGTTCTTCTGGCGCTGCAGGTCGCGCTCGGCCTTCACCAGGTTGAGCTCGCGCTCGGCCATCTGGGCCTGCTGCGAGCGCAGTTGCGCGCGGCTGGCGTCCACGCGGGCCTGCGAGGTCTCGGCGTCGATCTCGGCGAGCAGGTCGCCCTCCTTCACTTCGGTGCCCACCTCCACGTGCAGCTTGCGCAACTGGCCGGACACCTGCGCGCCCACGTCAACGTAGTCGCGCGGCTGCAGCGAGCCGGTGGCCGCCACCTGGTCCTCGATGTCGCCGCGCTGGATGGTGGCGGTGATGTAGGTGCTTTCCTTTCTGGCCCCAGGGCCCCATTGGAACCACCAGGCCGCGCCGCCGCCGCCCAGCAAGGCCAGGCCCGCCAACGCGATGAGCGCGGTGCGCCAGGGGTGGCGGCGGAGGGAGGAGGTCTTCTGTTTCTGGTTCATGGTTCGCAGGCGGACAGCCGGGTTCGGCAATGCTGGGGGCGGATCTTGCGGGGCAAATATGGAAAGAAAACGCACGGCGTGCGAAGCCCGCTTCACACAGCGCTTGCACAGTGTTTGCCAGATTCCGGTTTAGTCTTGCCCCATGTCCGCCGCGCCCTCCGTCTCCCCCGCCCGCCCCCGCTCGGGGCTCGCGCGCTTCGATTCGCTGCGCGTGAAGCTTTTTCTGGCCATCGCCGGCGCCAACGTGGTGCTGGTGATGGCGGCCTACCTCATCTACGGCTGGAGCTTCGACCGCGGTCTGGTGGAGTACCTGAACAAGGCCGACGAGACGCGCCTGCAACCCCTGGTGGTGCGCCTGGCCAACGGCTACCGCCAGCACGGCCACTGGGACTGGATCGCGGGCGACCGCGAGCGCTGGTTCGAGCTGTCGCGCGAGGTGCTGGGCTCGGGGCGCGTGCAACGCCGGCCGGGGGAACAAGGGCAGCCCCCCGGCGCCCCGCCGCCAACGAACAACGCGCCGGCGCCCGCGGGCCCACGCCCTGCGGCCGAGGCCCCGCCCCCCGGCAACCCGCCCGCGCTCACCATCGACCCGCGCCTGCTCCTGCTCGACGCCGAGCGGCGGGTGATCATCGGCCCCGAGTGGCGCGCCGAGCAGGCCGTGCTCAAGCCCATCACCGTGGACGAGCGGCTGGTGGGCTACCTGGGCTACGTGCCGCGGCTGCAGATGGTGGCCTCGCTGGAGCGCGTGTTCCAGGCGCAGCAGACGCGCACCTACGCGGCCATCGCGCTGGGCCTGTTCGCGGCCGTGCTGCTCAACGCGGCGCTGATCGCGCACTGGCTCTCGCGGCGCCTGCGCGCGCTGGGCGCGGGCACCACGGCCATCGCCCAGGGCGACTACGAGGTGCGCCTGAACGCGCAAGGCCACGACGAACTGGCCCAGCTCGCGGACGACTTCAACCGCATGGCCGTCTCCTTGCAGGCCGCGCGCCAGGCGCGCCAGCAGTGGATCGCCGACATCGCGCACGAACTGCGCACGCCACTGGCCACGCTGCGCGCCGAGATCGAGGCGCTGCAGGACGGCATCCGCCAACCCGACGCGGCCAACCTCGACTCGCTGGCGCAGGAGGTGAGCCGCCTCACGCGGCTGGTGGACGACCTGCGCCTGCTCTCGCTCTCGGACCTGGGCGCGCTGGACTACCGCTTCGCGCCGCTGGACCTGGGGCGCTTCGTGGCCGACTACCTGCACGAAGCCACCGCGCGGCCCGGCCAGCGCCTGCGCCTGAGCACCGATCTGCCCGAGGGCCTGAGCGTGCGCGCCGACGGCGACCGGCTCGACCAGGTGCTGGCCAACCTGCTGCAGAACACCCTGCGCTACACGCACGAGCCCGCGTCGCTGGACGTGCGGCTGGTGCGCGACGGCGACGAGGCGCGCCTGAGCTGGGAAGACTCCGCGCCCGGCGTGCCCGCCGAGGCCCTGCCGCGCCTGACGGACCGGCTCTACCGCGTGGACGAGTCGCGCGCGAGCGCCAGCGGCGGCTCGGGCCTGGGGCTGGCGATTGCCCGGGCCATCGTTGAAGGACACGGCGGGCGCATGACCGCTTCGGCCAGCGCCTTGGGCGGGCTGCGCTGGGACCTGTGGCTGCCCCTGCACGCGGAGGCCGAGCATGACTGACACGGCGGGCCGCATCCTCATCGTCGAAGACGAGACCAAGATCGCCAAGGTCCTGCTCGACTACCTCGCGCAATCCGGCTACGAGACGCACCACCTCACGCGCGGCGACGAGGTCGAGGCCTGGCTGGCCGAGCACCCGGTGGACCTGGTGCTGCTGGACCTGATGCTGCCGGGCAAGAGCGGGCTGGACGTGTGCCGCGAACTGCGCTCGGGCCAGGCCGGCCGGCCGGCGCCCGCGATCATCATGGTCACGGCGCGCGTGGAGGAGATCGACCGCCTGCTGGGCCTGGAGCTGGGCGCGGACGACTACATCTGCAAACCCTTCAGCCCGCGCGAGGTGGTGGCGCGCGTGAAGGCGGTGCTGCGCCGTGGCACGCACGCGCCGGCCGACACGCCCGGTGGACTGCAACTGGACGAGGCCGCCTGGCGGGCCACCTTCGATGGCCACGACCTCGGCCTCACCGTGGTGGAGTTCCAGTTGCTCAAGGTGCTGAGCGCGCGACCGGGGCGCATCTTCTCGCGCGAACAGTTGATGGACGCGATGTACCGGGACGAGCGCGTGGTCTCCGATCGCACGGTGGACAGCCACATCAAGAAGCTGCGCCGCAAGATCGAGGACGCCGCCCCAGGGCGCGAGCCCATTCACTCCGTCTACGGCCTGGGCTACAAATTTGAACTACCCCCGCAGCCGCTCACTGAGTGAGCGGCTTCCCCCCTCAAGGGGGCAACACCTGCGGCCCGGCAAAGCCGGTTCCGCGGTGTTTCTGGCTTGGGGGTTGGCAGGCGACGCTGATCAGGGTGTCGCCAGCGCGCCCAGGCGGTCGGCATTCTGCTGCAACTCGGCCACCGGGTCGCGGCCTTCGGTCTGCAGCACGATCAGCTTCGCACCCGCCTGCTGCACGGCCTGCGCCACGGCGGGCGGCGGCTCGCGGTGGTGCAGCGCGGCGGCCACCGCGCCCTCGCGCAGGCGCTTCGTCAATTCGGCCAGGGCCTCGGGCGTCCAGGCCGCGTCGTCCTCGCGCGCATCGGTGCCCACCAGGTCCAGGTTGAAGCCGCTCACCAGGTAGTCGAGCCGGTCGGACAGGCTGAACACCGACAAGTTGCTCGCGCGCGCCAGCCGCGCCTCGCTCTGCGCGGTGGTGGCCAGCACACGCTGGCGCAGCGCGGCCACGTTGTCCTGCAGGCGTTGCTTCGCCTCGGGCACCAGGCGCGCCACGTCGGCCGCGATCACGTCGGCCATGCGGCCCAGGTTCACCGGGTCCAGCCAGGGCAGGGCCGCCACAGTGGCGGCGCCTTCCCGCAGCGCGATGCCGGGCAGCGAGGCGTCGAGCGGGCGCGCCGCGTCGATCTCGATCAGGCGGATGTTCTGGCGCCGCGCGAGCGGGAACAGCGGGTCGTCGGGCCAGATGGAGCGCAGCGCGATCACCGCGTCGGCCTGGCGCGCGGCCTGGCCCAGGGCGGCAGCGCCGCGGCTGCTGAAGAAGGCGAGTTGGCGGTTCGCCGGCAGGGTCTCTGGCACGGGGCGTAGCACGGTGATGCCGGTGCCCTGCGCCAGCGTCTGGGTGAGCGAGGCCACCACCGGGTGGGACACCAGCAGGCGCACAGGGGCCGCGATCGCTGCGCCGGCAACGGGCGCCTGCGCCTGTGCGGCCAGCGGCGCGGCGAGCGCGAGCATGAGCGCCAGACCGGCCTGGCGCAGGCCGGGTGCCAGCGCGGCGAGGAAAACAGGGCGCGGGTTCATCCGGCGTGTCCTTTGAGGGCGGGCGTGAAGCCGCGCACGATGGCCGCGAGCCCGAAGAGCGCGCCGGCGGTGAGGATGATGGCCGCGCCCGAGGGCACCGGCAGCTCGAGCTCGATCGGCACCAGGATGCCGACCTGCGTGCTGAGCGTGGCGACGAGCACGCTGAGCCAGAAGAAGCCGCGCAGCGACAGGCTCAACAAGCGCGCGGCAGCGGCGGGGATGATCAGCAGCGCGCCGACAAGGATGGCGCCGATGACCTTGACCGAGGCGACGGTGACGATGGTGACCAGCACCACGAAGAGGTAGTCCAGCAGCTTCACGCGAACACCGCGCACGCTGGCCAGTTGCGGGTTGAAGCTGGCCAGCATGAAGCGGTTGTAGAGCGGCACCGTGAGCGCCACCACCACCGCGCTCACCGCCAGCAGCACCAGCAGGTCGCTGGTGTCCACGGTGAGCACCGAGCCGAACAGCACGTTCTCCAGGATATGGATGTTCACGCGGCCCGAGAGGATCAACAGCAGGCTGGCGCCCAGCGAGAGCGAGACCGCGAGGAACACGCCGATCAGCGTGTCGGGCGACAGGCCGGTGCGGTTGCGCACGTACATCAGCAGCAGGCCGAACAGCGTGCAGTAGGCGAACAGGCTGCCGTAAGGCCCGGTGTACGGTTCGCCCAGCAGGATGCCGATGGCCACGCCCGTGAGCGCGGCGTGGCCCACGGCCTCGGAGAAGAAGGCCAGGCGCTTGACCACCACCAGCGTGCCCAGGCCGCCCAGCACGGGGCCGATGCACAGGCCCGCGAGCACCGCATTGACGACGAAACCGTACGTCAGCGAGTTCGGCAGCAGGCCCTGTGCGGCCAGGTGCTGGATGGCGTGGCGCAAGGCGTCGATCAGCTCGGTCATGCGTCGAGCTCCTCGGGCGCTCTCGCCTCTTCGTGCCGGTGCCGGTTCGAGAACAAGGCCAGCACGCGCGGCGGCGTCAGCGCGTCGGCAGGCGGGCCATCGAACAGCACCTGGCGGTTCAGGCCGGTGACGCGGTCGGCCAGGCGCGTCACGGCGTCCAGGTCGTGCTCGATCCACAGCACGGTGGTGCGCCGCGCGCGCCAGTGCGCGAGCAGTTCCTCGAACACGCGCATGCCGGCCTCGTCGAGCGCGGACATGGGTTCGTCGAGCAGCACCAGGTCGGGCGCGGGAATCAGCGCCTGCGCCAGCAGCACGCGCTGGCGTTCGCCGCCCGAGAGCGCACCCATGCGGCGCTGCGCCTTCTCCCACATGCCCACCTGGTGCAGCGCCTGTTCCACCGGCGCTTTCCAGCGCCGCGACAGGCCCAGCATCACCGGGCGGCGCTGGCACATGGCGCCCATGAAGTCCATCACCGTCATCGGCAGGCCGGCGTCGAAGGCCAGGGCCTGCGGCACGTAGCCCACCACGCCGGGCCGTTCGCCGGGCCATTCCAATGCGATGCGGCCGCGGTGCGGCACCTGGCCCAGCAAGGCCCTGAACAGCGAGCTCTTGCCGCCGCCGTTGGGCCCCACCAGCGCGTGCACGCCGCCGGCGGTCACGCGCAGGCTCACCTGCTGCAGGATGTCGGTCTGGCCGAGGGTGAGGGCAACCGACTCGAAGGCGATGGCGGGGCCGCCGGAAGCGGTCATGCGGCCTCCTGGATCGCGCGCACGACCGTCGCCAGGTTCTTCGCGATCTCCTGCTCGAACTTCTCGGCCGTGTAAGGCCCGTGCGAGATGTGCGTGAGCGCGTACAGGCGCACGCCGGTTTCGCGGCGAATGGTGTCGACGTAGGCCGAGGGGAAGTCCATCTCCGAGAAGATCACCTTCACGTCGAGCGAGCGGATCTGGTCGATGGTGCCCTTGAGCTGCGCGGGGCTGGGTTCGATGCCGTGCGCCGGTTCCACCACGGCCGCCACCTCCAGGCCGAACTCGCGCAGCAGGTAGTCGTAAGCGCCGTGAATGGTGGCGATGCGGAAGTCGGCGCCCGGCGTTTTCACGAGCTGGCCCAGGGCGTCGGCGCGCAGCTTGCGCAGCTTCTGCGCGTAGGCGCGCGCATTGGCCGTGAAGGCGGCGGCGTTGGCGGGGTCGAGCTTGCCGAGCTCGCGCGCGATGGTGTTGACCTGCGAGATGGAGGCCGTGACCGAAAGGAAGGTGTGCGGGTTCACCACCTTGCCCGAGGTGCCGCGCCCGGTGCCCACCGCCGCCAGCAGCGGCACCTGCGCATTGGCCTCGATCACCTTGAGGTCCGGCTTCTCGCTGGCCTTGATCATGCGGCCGGCGAAGTCGTCGTGGCCCACGCCGTTGAGCACGATCACGTCGAGCGAGCCGATGCGCTTGATGTCCTCGGTGCGCGGTTCGTAGGCGTGCGGGTTGAAACCGGCGGGGATGACGGGCACCACCTCGGCCAGCTCGCCCACCGTGTTGGCCACATAGCTGTAGTAGGGGTGCAGCGTCACGCCCACGCGCAGGCGCTTGCCCTGGGCGAAGGCGGGACGGCCGGTGGCGGCCAGTGCCAGGGGCGTGCAGGCCAGGGCCGCGAGCAGGCGGCGGCGCTTGTGCATCGTCTGAAGGTCTTGCATGTCGGTGCGTCTTGGGAGAATGAACGGCGTGCGCGCTGGCCGCGCTCAGTGCGGCGTGTCCTTGCGCGTCACGCCGGCGTCGTAGCGCGTGACCACCTGGCGCCAGCCCTGGCGAACCAGCGCGGCGCTGTCGATGCCCTCGGGCCAGGCCACGGGGCCTTCGCGCTGGATCCAGATCTCGACCGCGTCGCCGTGCACGTGGCCGGCGGCGTTGTCGCCCCCGTCCTTGCCGGCGGTGGCCGGCAGGCGCAGCAGGAAGGACGCGGCGACTTGCGGTTCGGCGCTGCGGCCGACGTAGGCCAGGTCGTGCCCTTGAGGGCTGGCCCGCCACTCGTGCGCGCCGCGGGCGCGCGCCTCGGGGCCGGCGGAGAACGGCGGCAGGCCGAGGTCGCGCAGCGCCTCGACGGTGGGCATGGCCTGCTCGCTGTCGCGCAGCGCCGCGATCTCGTCGGCCGCCACCAGCAGGTCCGCGTGCACGCCCTGCTCGGCCGCGTTGAGTTGCGTGCGCGCGTCCACCTGGTGCGTGGCCAGCGTGGCGGTGGTGGCCGGCTGCGCGCGCACGCCCACGACCAGCGCGGCCACCGCGAGCACGCCCGCCGCAGCGAGCAAGACCCACAGGGTTTCGTGGCCAGCCCCGGCCGGACGCACCACCTGAACGGTCATGGTTTGACGTCGGTGTGGTCCACTTCGGCCGAGTGCTCCCCGCCGTCTTCCAGGCGCACGAAGTACTCGCCCGCGGGCTTGGCGAAGCGCCAGGTGGCGTCGCCACCCAATGTGCCCTTGGCCAGCACCCGCTCGTCGTAAGCCTTGACCGCAATGGCCATGCCTGCCGCGTCGCTCCCATCGGAGAACTCGCCCTTGCACTGCACCATGTTCCCGGCCGCGGAGCGACAGCTCAGCAGCAGGCTGTGCGCGAACGAGGGGCCGGGCAGGGCCAGCGCCCCCAGGAGCAGGACAGGGGCCAGGCGGTGGGCGGAACGGGCGCGCGTGACGGGCATGGGGGACAGTGGGGGCGAAAGCTCAGGAGGGCCTGATCATAAATGAGAATTGTTTTTAATATCAGCACGGACGATGCCACCGCCCGCCAGCACGGCGCCGGAACTTGATCGAGCCCCGGCGGTCCAGCGCTTGAAAAAAAAATTGGCCGATCGCTGAGAATGCGAAACATTCTCGTTTAGAATGGCTCAACTTTCCTGTCACACCCCTGTGTGCGCCACTTGCGCGAAAGGACGTTCATGATCACGGGCCTCGTTGTTCACGTTGCCAGTCTCATGCTCACGCTGATCGCGCTGTACTGGATTTTTCGACGCGAATAGTCATCGACGAGGCTTCTTCATCCGGGCCAAGGGCACTGTTTGTGCCGGCCCCCTCGTTCAACCGCCATGCCCACGACCAGCTTTCCCCTGGGGTCCCCCGCCCCCGTCCCGATGACCCCCGTGCCGCGCCGCTTCAACCGCCGCCTGCTCGTGGTGGGTTCCGTGGTGGGCCTGCACGTGTTCGCGGTCTGGGCACTGCAAAGCGGCCTGCTGCGCCGCGCGGCGGAGATGGTGATCCCGGTGGAGGTGATGGCCGAGCTGATCGAGCTGCCCCAGCCCCAGGTGGAGCCCGAGCCGCCTGCCCCGGCCCCGCCCGCACCCAAGCCGCCGCCACCCAAGCCGCGCCCGGCGCCGCCGCCGCCGCGCCCGCTGCCGGTGGCCACGCCTTCACCTGCGCCGTCCCCCATCCAGGCCGCACCGCCCGAGCCCGTGGTGCCCGCGCCGCCTGCCCCCGTGGTGGCGGCGCCGCCGCCACCCGCCCCGCCGGCTCCGCCCGCGCCGCCGCCGGTGGTGCAGCTGCCTTCCAGCAGCGCCGACTACCTCAACAACCCGCGCCCGGCCTACCCCTCGCTGTCGCGCCGTCTGGGCGAACAGGGCAAGGTCGTCGTGCGCGTCTTCATCGATGTCAACGGCACGGCCAGCAAGGCCGAAATCCACACCTCCAGCGGCTACGAGCGCCTCGACCAGACGGCGCTGCAGACCGTGCTGCGCTGGCGCTACGTGCCCGGCAAGCGCGGCGGCGTGGCCGAGGCCATGTGGTTCAACGTGCCCATCAATTTCGTCTTGGAATAAACCGCCTTCGCAGGAGTCAGAGCTTCATGGATTCGCAATTCGCCACCTCGGGCATCGCCCACGTCTGGAGCCAGGGTGACTGGGTCACCCGCAGCGTGGCCCTCGTGCTGCTGGCCATGTCCCTCGCCTCGTGGATCATCATCCTGTGGAAGGCACTGGACCTGCGCGCCCAGCGCGCCCAGGCCCGTGGCGTCGAAGGCTTCTGGCACAGCAGCGACTTCGCCGAAGGCCTGGAAAAACTCGGCGACGCCGATGGCAACCCCTTCCGCACCGCCGCCATCGAGGGCCGCGAGGCGGCCCGCCACATCACCCACCAGGACGGCGCCAGCCGCCCGCAGCTGCACGACAACCTGGACGTGAGCGACTGGATCGAGCGGGCGCTGCGCAAGAGCGTGGACGACTTCACCATCCGCGCGCAGGGCGGCCTGTCGGTGCTGGCCTCGGTGGCCTCCACCGCGCCCTTCGTGGGCCTGTTCGGCACGGTCTGGGGCATCTACCACGCGCTGCTGGGCATCAGCACGGCGGGCCAGGTCGCCATCGACCAGGTCGCCGGCCCCATCGGCGAAGCGCTCATCATGACGGCCCTGGGCCTGCTGGTGGCCATTCCCGCGGTGCTGGGGTACAACGCCCTGGTGCGCGGCAACAAGGCCGTGCTGCACAAGCTCAACCGCTTCGCGCACGACCTGCACGCCTACTTCGTCACCGGTGCCCGCGTGAGCGTGGCCGCCGAGGGCAAGGTTCTGCCGATCAAGCAGCAACAGCAGCGGAGCTGATCACATGGCCATCGGAACGCAAGACGCCAGCGATGAAGTCATGAGCGAGATCAACATGATCCCGTTCATCGACGTGATGCTGGTGCTGCTCATCATCTTCATCATCACGGTGCCGGTCATCCAGCACGCCGTGAACATCGACCTGCCACAGGCCAGCGTCGAAAAGGTGCAGGACAAGCCGGAGAACATCCGCTTCTCGGTCGATGCCGAGGGCCAGTACTTCTGGAACGACCAGCGCCTGAGCGATGGCGAGCTGGACGGCATGCTGAGCGCTGCCGCCGCGCAGGAGCCGCAACCCGAACTGCACATCCGCGGCGACAAGGCCGTGCGCTACGAACGCGTGGCCCTGGCCATGGCCGCGGCGCAGAAGGCCGGCTTGCGCAAGATCGGATTCATCACGGAGCCCACGCCCTGAACGTGCGTTCAGGCGCGCGGGACCGCTTTTGTATCGTGGGGCGACCCGGGGATGCCTCATCCCCGAGCGTCGTTTTTGAGCCAGCCAGGGCGGCACACCACGCCGCCGTTAGCCAGGCGCTTTTTACCCGATCTTCAAAGACCGAGTGCGGCGATGCCCGCGCGCGCGATCTGCGCGTCCTCGGTGGACTTGACACCGCTGACGCCGACGGCGCCGATGCACTGGCCGTCCTTCATCACCGGCACGCCGCCTTCGAGCATGCCCTGCAGTTGCGGGGCGCTCAGGAACGAGGTGCGGCCCTGGTTGATGACATCCTCGTAGACCTTGCTCTCGCGCCGGCCCATGGCCGCCGTGTGCGCCTTGGCGGGTGCGATGTGGGCCGAGATGGGCGGCGCGCCGTCCAGGCGCTGCAGCCACATCAGATGGCCGCCCGCGTCGACGATGGCGATCGTCACCGCCCACTGGTGGGCCAGGGCTTCCTTTTCCGCCGCTTGGGCGATGGCTTTGACGTCGGCGGCTTCGAGCGCATGGGTGGACTTCATGTACTTCCTTGGAGTGGGTGAAAAACGGGTGAGCCCCGGACGATAACCCCTTGATTACGAACCTGGCGGTCACAACTGAGCTCACCCTGTCATCAACGGCGCACGACACCGCGTTGAGGGGCACGGGAACCTCGGGCACAATGCCCGAATCTTAGGGTTGACTTAAGGAGTCCACACAATGTCCGACCACGTTCAAACCAACGGCCGCTTCGGTACCGCCGTCTCGGCCAGCGCTTCGCAACGCAACCGCGTGCTGCGCAACACCTACTGGCTGCTCGCGCTGTCCATGCTGCCCACGGTGCTGGGCGCCTGGGTGGGGGTGGCCACCGGCATCACGGCCAGCCTCACGGGCGGCCTGGGCCTGATCGTCTTCCTGGGCGGCGCCTTCGGTTTCATGTTCGCGATCGAGAAGACCAAGAACTCGGCCGCCGGCGTGCCGATCCTGCTGGCCTTCACCTTCTTCATGGGCCTGATGCTGTCGCGCCTGCTGGCCATGGTGCTGGGCTTCGCCAATGGCTCCGGCCTGATCATGATGGCCTTTGGCGGCACGGCGGCGGTGTTCTTCGGCATGGCCTCGCTGTCCAGCGTCATCAAGCGCGACCTGTCGAACATGGGCAAATTCCTGTTCATCGGCGCGATCCTCATCCTGGTGGCCGCGGTGGCGAACGTCTTCATCCAGTCCAGCGCGCTGATGATCACCATCTCGGTGTTGGCGGTGGGCGTGTTCTCGGCCTTCATCCTGTACGACCTCAAGCGCGTGCAGGACGGCGAGGAAACCAACTACATCAGCGCCACCCTGGGCGTGTACCTGAGCCTGTACAACGTGTTCCAGAGCCTGCTGATGCTGCTGGGCGTGTTCGGTGGCGAGCGCGAATAAGTGGCGTTTTCCACCTGATGAAAGAAGGGCCTTCGGGCCCTTTTTTCTTGGCCGAGACCGTCAAGTTCCGGGCCGGGCGGCCGAAGTTCAGGGGCAACACCCCGAACCACCATGCGCCGCCCTGCCCTCATCCTGCTCACACTCGCCAGCACCTGGCTGGCCGGCTGCGATGCCCTGGGCATCGAGTCGGCCACGGCCGTCAATGCGCGCAAGGAGGCCGAAGGCCGGGCCATCGGCAGCGCCTGCCGGCACGCCGTGCGCAGCATCGAGTTGTGCTTCCAGTCGAATCCGCGCGCGGGCAAGGCGGCGGTGTTCGCGGGCTGGCGGGAGATGGACCAGTACATGCGGGACAACAGCGTGGTCGGCATGCCGTCGGAGGGCGAGGCGGCTCCTGCTGAAAAGGCTTCTTCGGAGAAGCCGACGTCCTGACGGCTTCTGGCCTGCACCTCGCGGCGCTGGCGGCCACTGGGCGCCCTGCTCCGCGAATGTCCCCCGCCAAGGGCTGCGCCCTTGGCTCCTCCTTTATTTCGCTACGCAGGGCGCCCAGCGTCCGCCAGCTCAAACACCGCCATGCTCTCGACGTGGGCGGTGTGGGGGAACATGTTGACGGCACCGGCCGATACGCAGCGGTAGCCCGCCTGGTGCACCAGCAAACCCGCGTCGCGCGCCAGCGTGGCGGGGTTGCAGCTCACGTAGACGATGCGCCTCGGGGGCGTCCAGTCGCCCCGCAGTTCGGGTTGCTGGTGCAAATCGGCCAGGGCCTTGGAAAGGGCGAAGGCGCCCTCGCGCGGCGGGTCGACCAGCCACTTCTCGGCCACGCCGTCGGCCACCAGTTGCTCGGGGGTCATCTCGAACAGGTTGCGCGCGGCGAAGGTGGTGGGCGCGAAAGGCTGCGCGCGGCCTTCGCTGTTGCGCGCCAGGTTCTCGCGCGAGCGGGCCACCAGGGCCTCGCTGCCCTCCACGCCCAGCACCTCGCGCGCGGTGGTGGCGATGGGCAGGGTGAAGTTGCCCAGGCCGCAGAACCAGTCGATCACGCGCTCGTCTGGCTTCGCGTCGAGCAGGCGCAGGGCGCGTGAGACGAGCACGCGGTTGATCGAGGGGTTGACCTGGGTGAAGTCGGTGGGTTTGAAGGGCATGAGCACGCCGTAGTCGGGCAAGGCGTAGCTCAACTGCTCGCCGCCTTCGTCCAGCAGGCGCACCGTGTCCGGCCCCTTGGCCTGCAACCACCACTGCACGCCGTGCTGCTGGCCGAAGGCGCGCAGGCGCGCCAGATCGTCCTCGCTCAGGGGCTCGAGGTGGCGCAGCACCAGCGCGGTCACGCTGTCGCCGCAGGCCAGTTCGATCTGCGGGCAGGTCTCGCGCGCGTCCATGCCGAAGATGAGTTCGCGCAACGGGGCGAGCATGTCGCTCACGTGCGGCGGCAGCACCAGGCACACGCCCATGTCGGCCACGTAGCGGCTCTTGCGCTCGTGAAAGCCGATCAGAACCACGCCCTTCTTGTGCACGTGGCGCACCGACAGGCGCGCGCGGTGGCGGTAGCCCCAGGTGGGGCCTTCGATGGGTCGCAGCACGGTCTCGGGGCGCACCTTGCCCAGGTGCCAGAGGTTGTCCTCCAGCACGCGCTGCTTGATGGCGACCTGCGCCGCCGGGTGCAGGTGCTGCATCTTGCAGCCACCGCAGGCGCCCGCGTGCAGGCCGAAGTGCGGGCAGGCCGGGCGCACGCGCTGCGAGGACTCGCGGTGGATGGCCGTGACGGTGGCGGCCTCCCAGTTGTTCTTCTTGCGGTGGACGGAGACGCTGACCTGCTCGAACGGCAGCGCGCCTTCGATGAAGACCACCTTGCCGTCGGCGCGGTGGGCGATGCCCTGGGCTTCGATGTCCAGGGATTCGACGGCGAGCGAGCCGTCGGGGAACGTGGGGTAGGTGTTGTGCGGAACGTCAGAGGACATCCCGCGATTGTCTCAGGCCGTCAGCGGGCCAGCGCTCATGCCCAGGCCGCGAGGTATTCCTGCCAGTGCGACTCACCGGGTGCCAGCCCACCCAGCGTTTCCTTCACGTAGGCGATCTCGCGCTCGTACTCGTCGGGCGTGAAACCACCGCGCATCTTCTGGAAGCGGCAGTACATGAGGTAGGTGTTCATCACGTCCGTCTCGCAGTAGCGGCGGATGGCGTCCGTCTGCCCGGCGAGGTACTGGGCGTAGACCTGCGAGCCGTCCATGCCCAGTTTGCCCGGAAAGCCGCAGAGCTTGGCCATGGCGTCGAGCGGCGCGTTGTTCTTGGGCGAGTACATGGCCAGCAGGTCCATCAGGTCCAGGTGGCGCATGTGGTAGCGGCCGATGTAGTTGTTCCACTTGAACTCGCGGTCGTCCTCGCCCATGTCCCAGTACTTGTTGGCCTCCAGGCCATGGCGCAGACCGCGGTAATGCAGCACGGGCAGGTCGAAGCCGCCGCCGTTCCAGCTCACGAGCTGGGGCACGTGTTTTTCGATCGCCTGGAAGAAGCTCTGGATGACCCGGCCTTCACTCTGGCCGTCCTTGTCGACAAAGGAGTGGATGCGCAGGCCTTCGGCGTTGCGGAACACGCAACTGATGACCAGCACGCGCTGCAGGTAGAGCGGCATGAAGTCGCTCTGCCCCTTCTCCTTGCGCTCGGCCACCCATTCGGCGTGCACCTGCTCGTCGCTCAGGTCGGCACCGGCCGAGCGCAGCGCGCGCAGCCCATCCACGTCCGGAATGGACTCGATGTCGAAGACGAGGACAGGCCAGGCCATTCGCGCCGGATCAGCGCTTCGGCAAATGGGAGAGCGGATCGACCGGTTTGCCCTGGCGGCGCACCTCGAAGTGCAGCTTCACGCGGTCGGTGTCGCTGCTGCCCATCTCGGCGATCTTCTGGCCCTGGCGCACCGCCTGGTTCTCGCGCACCAGCAGCGCCTGGTTGTGCGCATAGGCCGTGAGGTAGGTGTTGTTGTGCTGCAGGATGATGAGGTTGCCGTAGCCGCGCAGGCCGGCACCCGCGTAGACCACGCGCCCATCCGCCGCCGCCACCACGGGGTCGCCGATCTTGCCGCCGATGCTCACGCCCTTGTTGGTGTTCTCGTCGAAGTTCGCGATGACCGCGCCCGAGGCCGGCCAGACGAACTGGATCTCGTCGCCGGCCGCGGCAGGGGCTGGCGCGGGCGCCGGGGCCGCCGGGGGTGCGGGAGCCGGCGCGGCGGCCGGGCTGGTCTCGCTCAGGGGCCGCGAGGTGACGCCGCTGCTGGTGACGGGCGCCGTGGACACGCCGTTGGGGGCGGGCGCCGGCGCGGCGGCCGTGGCGGCGGGCGGTACCACGCGCAGCAGCTGGCCCACCTCGATGGCGTTCGGGTTCGGCAGGTTGTTCCAGGTGGCGATGTCGCGCCAGTCCTGGCCCGCGTTGAGGGCGATGCGGTACAGCGTGTCGCCGGGTTGCACCGTCACGTAGCCCACGCGGGGCTGCGCCGGGGCGGGCGCCGGCGCGCTCGTCTCCGCGGCGGACCGGGAGGTACCCCGGTCTTCGACCGGTGCGGGACGCGACACGCGTGTGCTGCAGGCGCTCACGAGCAGGGCCAGGCCGAGCACGGACCACGTCAGCGCGCGCGCCGCCGTGTGCCCCTGCGCCCGGGTAAGGCCCAGGTCGTGTTTTGCCATTTGGTTCATGAAGACTCCACCGTTGTCTTGCGGGCCCGCGAGGGGGCCCCATTTCGATTCACGCTCTGCGCCAGCAAGGGCGGGACCGTCATGCGAGGCCCGATTTTAGGGGCACGAAATGAACGGCCTCGAGCTCCGTGCGAATCACGCCGGTGGCGGTCTTGTCGATCACCACCAGGTTCTGCCGCCCGGCGGCCGTGACGGCCGGCGCCACCAGCCGGCCGCCGACCGCGAGCTGGTCGATCCAGGCCGGCGGCAGATCGTTCCCGCCGGCCGCGGCGATGATGCCCGCATAGGGCGCGCCTCGCGGGAATCCCACCATGCCGTCACCGAACAGCAGATGAAGATTCGGGACGCGCAAGGCGCGCAGGTTGTCGCGCGCCTTCTCGTGCAGGCTGCGGATGCGCTCGATGCTGTAGACCTCTTTGGCCACGCGGGCGAGCACGGCGGCCTGGTAGCCGCAGCCGGTGCCGATCTCCAGCACGCGGCCCAGGGGCTGCACGCGCGCCTGGCACAAGAGCTCGACCATGCGCGCCACCACGCCGGGCTTGCTGATGGTCTGGCCCTGGCCGATCGGCAGGCTGGTGTCCTCGTAGGCCTGGTTCACCAGCGCCGAATCGACGAAGCGGTGGCGCTCGACCGCGAGCATGGCGGCCACCACGGCCGGGTGCGAGACGCCCTGCCCCTGCAACTTGCGCACCATGGCCGCGCGCACGGCGGCCGAGTCCATGCCGACGCCGCTGGGCGCGGCGGCCGTGCGTGCCGCGGGAGCCTCGGGCTTGTGCTGGCGTGCCGGCGCGGGGGCCGGTGTGCCGGCGGGCAAACGGGCCGGAAAGCCCGGGCGCTGGCGCGGCTGCGGCGGTTTCACGCGTCCTCCTTCGACAGCGCCGCCGCCGTGGGCACCCAGTACGCCAGCGTGTCGTGGTCGGTCAGGTCCACCTGCAACGGCGTGAGGCTCACGTAGCCCTGCTGCGTGGCGTGGAAGTCGGTGCCCTCGGCCTCGTCGCGCGCGGCACCGGCGCTGCCGATCCAGTACATGGTTTCGCCGCGCGGGTTGACCTGCACGATCACCGGTTCGGCGGCATGGCGGCGCCCCAGGCGCGTGACCTTCACGCCCCGGATCTGCTCGGCCGACAGGCAGGGAATGTTGACATTGAGCAGCCAGGCGTCGCCGCGTTTGGCCGATTCGGGCAGCGAGGGCAGCAGTTGCTGCACCAGCGCGGCGGCCTGGGCGGCGGCCACGTCGAGATGGGCCCAGCCCCTCTCGGTCTGGGAAAAGGCGATGGCGGGAATGCCGAACAGGTAGCCCTCCATCGCCGCGCCGACGGTGCCGGAGTAGATGGTGTCGTCGCCCATGTTGGCGCCGTTGTTGATGCCGGAGATGACGAGGTCGGGCCGGTAGCCCAGCAGGCCGGTGAGGGCGATGTGGACGCAGTCGGCGGGGGTGCCGTTGACGTAGCGGAATCCGTTGGCGGCGGTGTGCACGTACAGCGGGGAATGCAGACTCAATGCGTTGCTTTTGGCGCTGTTGTTGTGCTCGGGGGCAACGACCTCGACTTCGACGTCTGGCAGGGCTTTCACGGCCTCGTAGAGGGCGACGATGCCCTTGGCCTGGAAGCCGTCGTCGTTCGAGATCAGGATTTTCATGGGCGAAATTCTATTGACCTGGGGGTATCGAGCTTTCTTCTTATCTTGAGTGTTCTTTCTCCGGCTGGTCCGGTCATCGGCGCTCGGGTGTCCGGCTCCGCGAATGTCCCCCGCCAAGGGCTGCGCCCTTGGCTCCTCCTTTATTTCGCTACGCCGGACACCCGATCACCGCCGACCTCGTTGGCACTCGATCGGTTGGTGCGCCACCGTGTCTGTGGCTCGCGGACGCTGGGTGCCCTGCGTAGCGAAATAAAGGAGGAGGACCGGCGCAGCCGGTCCGGGGGACATTCGCGGAGCAGGGCACCCAGTGGCCGCGAGCTTCGCGAGGTGGTGACGAGCAAGAAGAACGCCCACACCCCCCGTCACCCAAGGGACAAAACCCCCTGCGCAAACGCAAGACCGATCCCTATCATGCCCCGCACCCCCATTCACGAGAGGAGACCCCCATGCACGCCTGGCTGTGCGAAAACCCCATCGGCGTCGACGCCCTGCAATGGAAGGAGCTGCCCACGCCCGAGCCGGGCGCGGGCCAGGTGCGCATCCGCATCGAAGCGGCCAGCCTGAACTTCCCCGACCTGCTCATCGTGCAGAACAAGTACCAGATGAAGCCGCCCCTGCCCTTCGTGCCCGGCAGCGAATACGCGGGTGTGGTGGAAGCCGTGGGCGAAGGCGTCAAGCACCTCAAGCCCGGCCAACGCGTGGCCTGCCTCAGCGGCACCGGTGGCTTCGGCACCCACACCCTGGCGCCCGCCGCGCTGTGCATGCCCCTGCCCGAAGGCTTCCCTGCCGTGGATGCGGCGGCCTTCATCATGATCTACGCCACCTCGTACCACGCCCTCATGGACCGCGCGCAACTCAAGGCGGGCGAGACGGTGCTGATCCTCGGCGCGGCCGGCGGCGTGGGCACGGCCGCCATCCAGATCGCCAAGGCCGCTGGCGCGCGCGTGATCGCCGCCGCCTCCAGTGACGAGAAGTGCGCGCTGTGCAGCTCGCTCGGTGCCGACGCCACCATCAACTACGCGCAACACGGCCCGCTCACCAGCCTGCGCGACGAGATCAAGCGCCTCACCGAAGGTAAAGGCCCCGATGTGATCTACGACCCCGTGGGCGGCGACTTCGCCGAACCGGCGTTCCGCTCCATCGCCTGGCGAGGGCGCTACCTGGTGGTGGGCTTCGCCAGCGGGCCCATTCCTGCCCTGCCACTCAACCTGGCGCTGCTCAAGGGCGCCAGCATCGTGGGCGTGTTCTGGGGCGACTTCGCCAAGCGCGAGCCGCAGGCCAACGCGGCCATGATGCAGGCGCTCGCCGGGATGTACGCCAGGGGCCAGGTCAAGCCGGTGATCGACCAGACCCTGCCCATGGCCGAGCTGCACAAGGCCTACGCGATCATGGGATCGCGCTCGGTCAAGGGCAAGCTGGTGCTGGTGAACTGAGTTCAGGACTCAACGCGCGGCGGCGGTGGCCGCCGCCGGGGGCGTCCACCCACCACCAATGGCCCTATACACCGCCACCAGCGCCGTGGCCACGCCCACCTGGGCCTGCGTGAGCTGCTCCCGGATCGAGAGCACCTCGCGTTCGGCCTGCAGCACGGCCTGGAAGTCGGTCACGCCGGCCTCGAAGCGCGCGCGGGCCAGTTGCGCGGCCTCGTCGGCGTGGCGCGCGGCCTCCAGCAGGCGCTCGGCGCGCTGGGCGTTGCGGTTGAAGCCGCTGAACGCGCCTTCGGTTTCCTCCAGCGCCAGCGCCACGGTCTGCTCGAACACCACCAGGCCCTGCTGGGCGCGCGCTTCGCTGGCGGCCACACGCGAGCGGATGGCGCCGAAGTCGAACGGCGTCCAGGACAGGCCCACGCCGAGCGCGTAGCGCGCCGCGTCGCTGGTGAACAGGTCGCCCAGGCGAGCCGCGTTGAAACCCAACAAGCCAGAGAGCGAGACGCTCGGGTAGAGCTCGCTGCGCGCAATGCCGATGCGGGCGGTGGCCGCCGCCAACTGGCGTTCGGCCGCGATCACGTCGGGCCGGCGCTGCAGCCACTGCTGCGGCGTGCCCACGGGCAGCGTGCCCAGATCGGTCACAGGCAGCGACGGCAGCGGCCGGGGCAGCGCCACGTCGGCCAGCACCGTGCGTGGCGGCTGCGCCGTGAGCGTGGCCAGGCGGTAGGCCGCGGCCTCTATGCCGGCCTGCAGCGCGGGCATCAGGGCCTCGGTGCTGGCGACCAGGGCGCGCGCACCGGCCACGTCGAGCTGGCGCGCCCGGCCGGCTTCCAGCCGCGCCTCGGTGAGGCGCAGCGACTCGCGCTGGTTCACGAGACTGGCCTCTGTCACGCGCAGGCGTTCCTGCAGGCCGCGCAGTTCCATGTAGTAACGCGCCACCTCGGCCGCCACGGCGGTGTGTGCGGCGTGCAGGCCGGCCTCGCTGGCGCTCACCTGCGCGGCGGCGGCCTCGCGGGTGCGGCGCACGCGGCCGAAGAGGTCAAGCTCCCAGCCGGCGATGAAGCTGGCGTCGAAGCTGTTGCCGGTGCGCTCGCTGCGTGAGGCGCCGGGCTGCTGCGTCTGCGGCGCCACGGACCGTTGGGCGCTGCCTTCGATGGCCACGCCGGGCCGCGCGGCGGCGTCGGCCTCGCCCTGCAGCGCCCTCGCCTCCTGCAGGCGCGCCTGCGCCAGGCGGATGTCGGTGTTGGCGGCCAGCGCGCGTTCGATCAGCGCGTCCAGTGCCGCATCGTTGAAGCCGCGCCAGAAGCGCGCGATGTCCTCGCCCGGCGCCTGGGCGTTGCTGCCCGCGGCACCGGCGTTGATGAACCGCTCGTCGAGCGCGACAGCGGGCGTTTCATGGTCCGGCCCAACGGCGGCACATCCCGTCAGCAGCGCGGCCAGCACCAACCCGGCAGGCGTGAAGCGGCTCAAGCCAGAGACACCACGGAACCGGCTTTGCCGGGCCGTCGGTGTCGCCCCCTTGAGGGGGTCGCGCGCAGCGCGGCGGGGGTGTTCCTTGTCACGCATGCTTCACCTCTGCTTCATCCTGGCCCAGGCGATGGGCCCTCCGCGAGCGCAGCAGCGCATAGAACACCGGCGTCATGAAGATGCCGAACAGCGTGACACCGACCATGCCCGAGAACACCGCGATCCCCATGGCGCGGCGCATTTCGCTGCCCGCGCCGCTGCCCACGATGAGCGGAATGACGCCCGCGCAGAAGGCGATGGAGGTCATCAGGATGGGCCGCAGCCGCATGCGGCAGGCGTGCACGATCGCGTCGTACAGGGCCTCGCCGCGTTCCTCCAGCTCCTTGGCGAATTCGACGATCAGGATCGCGTTCTTGCAGGCCAGGCCCACCAGCACCACCAGCGCCACCTGCGTGAAGACGTTCAGGTCGCCCGGTTGCCCGAAGAACGGCAGGCTGGACAGCCACACCCCGAACAGCGCCGACAGGATGCCCATGGGAACGATGAGCACGATCACCAGCGGCAGGCTCCAGCTCTCGTACTGCGCGGCCAGCACCAGGATCACCAGCAACACCGAGATCAGCAGCACCGCCGCCAGCACGGGCAGCGTGACCTGCGTGCCCGGGATGGTGAAGTCGCGCGTGAGCCGGTCCTGGTAGCTCAGCTCGGTCCACTCATAGGTCATGCCACGCGGCAGCGTGCGCTGCAGCAAGGTCTCGATCTCGGCCTCGGCCTGGCTCGACGAGAAGCCCGGGTTGGGCGCCCCGTTCACGTCCGCCGAGGGGTAGCCGTTGTAGCGCGTCACGCGCGTGGGGCCGAAGCTGGGCTCCACCGTCATCAGCGCGCCCAGCGGCACCATTTCACCCGCGGCGTTGCGCGTCTTCAGGTTGGTGATGGCCTCGGCGTCGGCGCGGAACGGCGCGTCGGCCTGCACCACCACCTGGTAGGTTCGGCCGAAGCGGCTGAAGTCGTTCACGTAGAGCGAGCCCAGGTTCACCTGCATGGTGTCGTAGATGTCGGAGAGGTGGATGCCCATCTGCTTGGCGCGCGTGCGGTCCACGTTGGCGTAGAGCTGTGGCACGTTGATGTCGTAGCTGGAGAACGGCGTGCCCACCGACGATTGCGGGTTGCCGTAGATCTGCCCCAGCGTGCCCCAGACCGCGCCGTACAGCGCCTGCTCGCCCAGGCCGCCGCGGTCCTGCACCTGCAGCTTGAAGCCGCCGACGTTGCCCAGGCCATCCACCGCTGGCGGCGGCACCACGAACATGCGCGCGCCCTGGATCTGCTGGATGGCGCCGTTGACCTGGCCCAGGATGGCCTCCTTGCTCATCTCGGGCGAGGTGCGCTCCTCGAAGGGCGCCAGGCCGAAGAAGATGATCCCCTCGTTCGGCGCCGCCGAGAAGCCCGCGATCGACAGGCCGGGGAAGGCCACCGAGTCGATCACGCCCGGCACCTTGAGCGCGATCTCGCTCATCTCGCGGATCACCGCGTCGGTGCGGTCGATGGACGCGCCCGCCGGCAACTGCGCGATGCCGATGAGGTACTGCTTGTCGGGCGCGGGCACGAAGCCGGCCGGGATGCGCGCGAACAGCAGGCCGGTCACGCCCAGCAGCACCGCGTAGATCGCCAGCGACACCGTCTTGTGCCGAACGATGTAGTTCACCCGGCGGCCGTAGCCTTCGCTGCGGCGGTGGAAGGCGGCGTCGAACCAGCGGAAGAAGCGGCCGAAGACCTTGTCCATGGCGCGCGTCAGGCGGTCGGGCGACTGGTCGTGCGGGTGCAGCATCAGCGCCGACAGCGCCGGGCTCAGCGTGAGCGAGTTGAAGGCCGAGATCACCGTGCTGATGGCGATCGTCACCGCGAACTGCTTGTAGAACTGCCCGGTGAGGCCCGGCACGAAGGCCAGCGGCACGAAGACCGCGCACAGCACCAGGGCGATGGCGATGATGGGCCCGGACACCTCGCGCATGGCCTTGATGGTGGCCTCGCGCGGCGACAGGCCTTCCTCGATGTTGCGCTCGACGTTCTCCACCACCACGATGGCGTCGTCCACCACGATGCCGATGGCCAGCACCAGGCCGAACAGCGTGAGCGTGTTGATGGAATAGCCCAGCAGCAACAGGAAGGCGAAGGTGCCGACGATGGACACCGGCACCGCCAGCAGCGGAATGAGCGAGGCGCGCCAGGTCTGCAGGAAGACGATGACCACCAGCACCACCAGGGCCACGGCCTCCAGCAGCGTCACCACCACCTTTTCGATCGAGGTCTGCACGAAGCGCGTCGGGTCGTAGACGATGTCGTACTCCACGCCGGGCGGGAAGCTCTGCGACAGCCGGTCCATGGTCTCGCGCACGCTGTTGGACAGCGCCAGCGCGTTCGATCCCGGCGCCTGGAACACGGCGATGGCCGCGGCCTCCTTGTTGTTGAGCAGGCTGCGCAGCGCGTAGGTGCCGGCGGCGAGCTCCACGCGGCCGATGTCGCGGATGCGGATCAAGCCGCCGGTGGCCGGGTCGGTGCGCACGATGATGTCGGCGAACTCTTCTTCGGTGGTCAGGCGGCCCTGCGTGTTCACCGCGAGCTGGAACTCCGTGCCCGAGGGCGCGGGCGGCGCGCCCACGGTGCCGGCGGCCACTTGCGCGTTTTGCTCGCGGATGGCGCCCACCACCTCGGCGGTGGTGAGGTTGCGCGCGGCGAGCTTGCCCGGGTCCAGCCAGATGCGCATGGCGTAGTCGCCCGCACCGAACAGGATGACCGACCCCATGCCGGGCAGGCGCAGCAGGTCGTCGCGCACGCTCATCTGGCCGTAGTTGCGCAGGTAGAGCGCGTCGCGGCTGTTGTCCGGGCTGACCAGGTGCACCACCATGGTCAGGTTGGGGCTGCTCTTTTCGGTGGTGACGCCGATCTGGCGCACGATGTCGGGCAGGCGCGGCAGGGCGCGGTTGATGCGGTTCTGCACCGCCGTCTCCGCCGCCTCGGGGCTGGTGCCGATCTTGAACGTCACCGTCAGCGCCATGGCGCCGTCGGCCGTGGCCTGCGAGTCGTAGTACAGCAGGTTCTCGATGCCGCTGATCTGCTCCTCCAGCGGCGTGGCCACGGTTTCGCTGATGACGCGCGGGTTGGCGCCGGGGTACTGGGCGCGCACCACGATCTGCGGCGGCGCGACCTCGGGGTACTCGGACAGCGGCAGCTGGAAGATGGCCAGCGTGCCGACGAGGAAGATGAAGATCGACAGCACGGCCGCGAAACGTGGCCGGTCGATGAAGAACCGGGAGATGTCCATGCGGGCGCTCCCTTTACTTGGCCGGCTGCTGCGTGGCGGGCGGCGGCGTGATGGGCATGCCCTTCTCGTCCACCTTCAGCACCTGCGGCTGCACCGGCACGCCGGGCATGATGCGCTGCAGGCCTTCCACCACCACGTTCTCGCCGGGCTTCACCGCATCGCCCAGCAGCACGCGCATGCCGTCCTGCAGGGCGCCGAGCTGCACCACGCGGAACTGCGGCTGGCCGTCCTGCCCCACCACCACCACGGTCTTGCGGTTCTGGTCGGTGCCGATGGCGCGCTCGGGCACCAGCGTGGCCTGGTAGGGCGCGCTGGTGGTCATGGTCAGGCGCGCGGCCAGGCCGGGCACGAAGCGGCCGTCGCGGTTGTCGAAGCTGGCGCGCAGGCGGATGGCACCGGTCTGCGGGTTCAGGCGGTTGTCCACGAAATCCAGCGTGCCCTGGTGCGGGTAGCCCTGCTCATTGGCCAGGCCCATGCGCACCACGGGCCTGGCGTTGCCGGCGGCGCGCACGCGCAGGAAGGTCTGTTCGCTGCCATCGAAGTAGGCGTGCACGCGGTTCGTCGCGGCGATGCTGGTGAGCACCACCTGCTCGTTCACCAGATTGCCCGCCGTGACGTTGGCGCGCGAGAGCCGCCCGCCGATGGGCGCGCGCACCGCCGTGTAGGCCAGGTTCAGGCGCGCCACGCGCAGCGCGGCCTCGGCGGCCTTGATGTCGGCCTCGCTGGTGCGCGCGCCGGCGGCGAGCTGGTCGAACTCCTGGCGCGACACGGCGCGGCTGTCCAGCAGCTTCTGGGCGCGCGCGTACTCGGTCTGCGCCAGGTCGGCGCGCGATTTCGCGGCCACCACCTGCGATTCGGCGCGCGCGACCTCGGCCTCGAAGGGGCGCGGGTCGATGGTGAACAACAAGGCACCGGCGGCCACGGTGGCGCCGTCGGTGAAGTGCACCTTGTCGATGGTGCCGGCCACGCGCGGGCGCAGCTCCACGAACTCGGCCGCTTCCAGGCGGCCGCTGAAGGTTTCGACGTCGGTGACGCTGCGCTGGACCGCGGGCGCCACGCTCACCGGCATGGCCGGGGGTGGGCCCCCCTGCGCGTCGGCGGGGCCGCCGCAGGCTTGCAGAACGGGCAACAGCAACGGGAACAGGACAGCCAGGGCGAGGGTGCGCCCGGAAGGAATGGCAGGCATGGGGGTGACTCCGGAGATTGCCGACCGCCGACGCGCCCGGGTAGGGAACGTGACGAAGAAGGAGCGCGGATTCTGCGCATGAAATGTGGCGAATCGTTGTAATCCTTCACTCACAACTCCTTAAAAAATGCCTAAGCGCCTACTGCAAAGCCTGACGCGGATGCCGGACTCACCTACATGGCATTCGGTGTTGTGCCTACAGGGGCGATCGAACAGTCCCCACAGACGCGCCGGTGCGCCGTTCCTACAGTTCCCCCCATGGCCGAGGGAGTGAAAAACCTCACGATCCGGCCGGATTCAGGGGAGCTTCACATGACCACCGCCGCCGCCTCCACCGCTTCGCGCAACGAGCAGATCCGCCAGATGCAACCCCTGGTGCGCCGCGTCGCCCGCCACCTGCGCGCGCAGCTGCCGCCTTCGGTGGACGTGGACGACCTCATTCAGGCCGGTCTGATCGGCCTGAATGAGGCCATCGGCCGCTGCGACCCGGCCGAGGCCGAGGCCGGTGGCCTGGAGAAATTCGCCATGCCGCGCATCCGCGGCGCCATGATCGACGAGCTGCGCTTCACCGAATGGGCCTCGCGCGGCTGCCGCCAGAGCCGGCGCGAGATCGACGAGGCCGGCCAGCGCCTGCAGCAGCGCCTGTGCCGCCGCCCGCACGACAGCGAGATGGCCGCGGAACTGTGCCTCTCCCTGGACGAATACCACGCGCTGCAGGCCAAACTGCACCGCTCCCAATTGATGTCCCTGGACGACCTGGGCCTGGCGGGCGACGAGGACGACGACGGCCTGCACGGCAGGGAGTTCGGCGACACCCACGACGAGCCGCTGAGCGTGCTGGAGCAGCAGCGCATGCGCCTGGCCCTGGTGGACGCCATCCGTGGCCTGCCCGAGCGCGAGCAGCAGGTCATGCTCATGCACTACGAGGACGACATGATGTTCAAGGACATCGGCCGCGCGCTGGGCGTGAGCGAATCGCGCGTGAGCCAGATGCACCGGCACGCGGTGGAGATGCTGCGCGCGCAACTGCAGTCGCATTGAGGCAGGCGCATTGATGTCGTCTCAGGGATAACCCCCTGACCTGGCGCCGGCGGGCGCGGGTATCGTCCGGCGCTGCTGATCTTTGATCAAAGATCACAGACCGAATCCCACCCCCGCATGTCGCCACTCTCCCCTCTGCCCATCAACGAGGCGGTCTACCGCGCGTTGCGCGACCAGCTCATGCGCGGCGACTTCGCCGCCGGCCAGCTCCTGGGCATCGAGGAGCTGGCCCAGGCCATGAACACCAGCACCATGCCCGTGCGCGCGGCCCTGCAGCGCCTGGCGGAGCAGCGCGCCGTGGAGCGCCACCGCAGCCGCTCCATGCAGGTGCCCCTGTTGAGCGTGGAGCGGCTCGACGACATCCGCCGCAGCCGCGTGCTGGTGGAATGCGCGCTCACCGAATGGGCCGTGCCCCGTTTGCAGCGCGCCGACATCGAGGCGCTGAAGCAGCTTGCCCGCAAGATCGCCAAGGCGCTCAAGAGCCCGGCGACGGTGGACCAGGGCCTGGCGCACAACCAGGCCTTTCACTTCACCATCTACCAGGCGGCCGCCTCGCCCACGCTGCTGTCCATGGTGGAGAGCCTGTGGCTGCAGTCCGGCCCCTACCTGCGGGCGGCGCGCGAACTGATGCACCAGCCGCAGGGCCCCGACCCCGAACTGCACCAGCAAATCCTGCAAGCCATCGTCGACGGCGACGCCAGCGCCGCGCGTAGCGCCATGGAACAGGACATCGCCTGGGCCTTCGACCGCCTGCGCCTGATGCCGCACATGCTGGACATGGCCGCCTGATCCTTCACCCGAGCTTCCCACTTCGACCCCATCCCGTGACCCCTCCCAAGTCCCTGCACAAGCACCGCTCGCGCGCCGTCACCGACGGCGTGGCGCGCGCCCCGCACCGCGCCTTCCTGCGCGCCACCGGCCTCGACGAGGCGGCCTTCGACAAATCCCTCGTCGGCATCGTCAGCACCCAGGGCGAGAACACGCCCTGCTCCATGGGCCTGGCGCCGCAGGCCGACCGCGCGCGCCTGGGCGTGGCGGCCGGCGGCGGCGTGCCGGTGAGCTTCACCACCGTCTCGGTGTCCGACGGCACCTCGATGAACCACGCCGGCATGCGCATGAGCCTGGTCTCGCGCGAGGTGATTGCCGACAGCGTGGAAGTGGCCGTGCGCGGCCACGCCTACGACGGCCTGGTGGCCTTCGCGGGCTGCGACAAGACCCTGCCGGCCATGATGATGGCCATCGCGCGGCTGAACGTGCCGGCCGCCTTCGTGTTCGGCGGCGCCACCCTGCCCGGCCACGCGCGGGGACGGCAGGCCACCATCCTCACCACCATCGAGGCCGTGGGCGCGGTGCAAACCGGCGCCATGCCACCCGAGGAGCTGCTCGCCATCGAGCGCACCTGCACGCCCAGCGCGGGCGCCTGCCCCGGGCAGTTCACGGCCAACACCATGGCCATGGTGGGCGAGGCCCTGGGCCTGTCGCCCCTGGGCTCGTCCATGATGCCGGCCGTCTACAGCGAGCGCCTGGCCATCGCCCAGCGCGCGGGCGAAACGGTGATGCGCCTCATCGCCAACGGCGGGCCGCTGCCGCGCGAGCTCATCACCCGCCAGAGCCTGGAGAACGCCTGCGCCGCCGTGGCCGCCACGGGCGGCTCCACCAACGCGGCCCTGCACATCCCCGCCATCGCCCACGAGGCCGGCGTGCCCTTCACGCTGGACGACGTGGCCGCGGTGTTCGAGCGCACGCCCCTGATTGCCGACCTGCAACCCGGCGGCAAGTACCTCGCGCGCGACCTGCACGAGGTGGGCGGCGTGCCCATGGTGCTCAAGACCCTGCTGCAGGGCGGCCACCTGCACGGCGACGTGCTCACGCTCGACGGCGAGCGCCTGGCCGATGCGCTGCAGCGCTGGCCCGACGCCGACGGCACCGTGGTGCGGCCCTGCGGCCAGGCCATCCACCCCACAGGCGGGGTCACCGTGCTGCGCGGCAACCTGTGCCCCGACGGCGCGCTGCTCAAGATCGCCGGCCTGAAATCGCTGCAGTTCACCGGCCCCGCACGCGTGTTCGAGAACGAAGAGGCGTGCATGCGCGCCGTGGCCGAGCGCCGCTACGAGCCCGGCGAGGTGCTGGTGATCCGCAACGAGGGCCCCAAGGGCGGGCCCGGCATGCGGGAGATGCTCAGCGTGACGGCCGCGATCTACGGCCAGGGCATGGGCGAATCGGTGGCCTTGCTCACCGACGGGCGCTTCTCGGGCGCCACGCGCGGCCTGTGCATCGGCTACGTGGGCCCGGAGGCCGTGGAAGGCGGGCCGATCGCGCTGGTGCGCAGCGGCGACGTGATCCGCATCGACGCGGCGGCGGGCCTGATCGAGCTGCAGGTGCCGGATGAGGAACTGGCCGCGCGCCGCGCGAACTGGAGCGCACCCGCGCCGGTGCGCCTGGGCGGCGTGCTAGAGAAATACGCGCTCGTGGTGCGGCCCGCGCGGCAAGGTGCGGTGACCCACTCAGGCGCGGTCGAGTGGCCGTACGAAACCCCGGACCCCGATCCGAATGAAACGGAGGCCCGGTGATGGCGGAGCTGAGCACGATCGGTTTTGGCGGCACCGGCCTGATGGGTGCCGCGATGGTGCGCCGCCTGCTGCAGGCCGGCCACCGCGTGATGGTGTGGAACCGCACGCCCGGGAAAGCGGCGGCGCTGGTGGCCGAGGGCGCCACGCTCGCGGCCGACCCGGCGGAGCTGACGCAGCACTGCGAGACGGTGATCCTCTGCCTCACCGATACGCGGGCCGTTGAACAAGTGGCCTTCGGCCAGAACGGTCTCAAAGGCCTGAACAGCCTGCCCGGCGCCCTGCGCCGCGTGGTGGACCACTCCAGCATCTCGCCCACCGCCACGCGCGCCATCGCGCAACGGCTCAAGGCCGAGACCGGCGCCGACTGGGTGGACGCGCCCGTCTCCGGCGGCATCGCGGGCGCGGCCAATGGCGCGCTGGTGGTGATGGCGGGCGGCGACGCCGCCGCCATTGAGCATGCGAGCCCGGCCCTCCGCGCCTACGCCCGCGCCATCACCCGCATGGGCGACTCGGGCGCCGGCCAGGTGGCCAAGCTGTGCAACCAGACCGTGGTCGCCACCACGCTGTGCGCCATCGCCGAAGCGGTGAGCCTGGCGCAGCGCAGCGGCATCGACGCGTCGGCGCTGTCCACCGCGCTGGCCGGCGGCTGGGCCGATTCGGTGCTGCTGCAGACCTTCGTGCCGCGCATGACCACGCCACCCGCGCAAAGCATCGGCGCGCTGGCCACCATGCTGAAGGACCTGGACAACGTGGCCGAGGCCATGCAGCAGGCCGAGGTGCACGCGCCCGTGCTCATGGCCGTGCAGGAGCGCTTCCGCCAAGGCAAGGCGCAGGGCCTGGGCGAGGCGGACCTGTCTCAGATCGTGCGCGTCGCGAAACCGGCATGAGGACGCACCGCCCATGAAAGTCCTCATCACCGGTGCCGACGGCTACATCGGCCGCGCCCTGGCCCGCCGCCTGGCCGCACCCGGCGCCACGCTGCAGGGGCAGGCCATCGACCAGCTCACGCTGTGCGACCTGCGGCTGCCCGAGGCGCCGCAGGCGCCGCACGTGCGCGCCGTCAGCGGCAGCATCGCCGACGGCGCGGTCATTGAAGCGATCACGCAGAACCGCCCCGACGTGGTGTTCCACCTGGCCAGCGTGCCGAGCGGGCAGTCCGAGTCCGACCACGAACTGGGCCTGAAGGTCAACGTGCACGCCATGCTGGCGCTCGTCGAGGCCGTGCGGCGCGGCGGCGCGGCGCCCACCTTCGTGTTCACCAGCTCCATCGCCGTCTTCGGCGCGCCGCTGCCCGCGCGCATCGACGACGACACGCCGCTGCGGCCCGCCCTCAGCTACGGCGCGCAAAAACAGATGGCGGAAATCTTTCTGGCCGACTGCACGCGGCGCGGATTCCTGCACGCGCGCTCGCTGCGCCTGCCCGGCATCGTCGCGCGCCCGCCCACCCCCACGGGCGCCCTCTCGGCCTTCTCCAGCGAGCTCATCCGCGCCCTGGTGGAACAGCGCCCGTATGTGTGCCCGGTGTCGGCGTCCGCCACCTTGTGGCTGCTGTCGCTGCAGGCCTGCATCGACAACCTGCTGCACGCCGCGCAGTGCCCCGCGGAGCGCCTGGGCGGCCACACGGTCTGGACCCTGCCCGCGCTGCGCCTGAGCATCGGCGAGCTGGTGCAGGCCTTCGAGGCGCAGCGCCCGGGCGCGGCGGCCCTCGTCAGCTACCGGCCCGACGAGGCACTGGAGGCCCAGTTCGGCCGGCTGCCGCCCCTGACCACCGCACGCGCCGACGCCGCCGGCTTCCGGCACGACGGCAGCGTGGCCGAGCTCATTCGCCGCGCCGCGCGCTCCCTTGAACCATCACCCGCCTGATCACCCCACCCGCGTTGTCGATTCCGCGTTCCCAGCCCACGGCGCCCTGCGCCCCCATTCCACAGGAGACTTTCCCATGCCATCGACCCGTCGCCAATTCGTCCAGCACGGCGCCACCGCGCTGGCGCTGCCCGGCCTGCTCGGCAGTGCTGCCGCCCAGGCCCAGACGCCACCCGTGGACGTGCTGCGCGTGATCACCGGCTTCGCCGCCGGTGGCACCTCCGACACGGTCTGCCGCCGCGTCGCGGACGGCCTTCGCGGCCTCTACGCGCGCACCGCGGTGGTCGAGAACAAGACCGGCGCCGGCGGCCAGATCGCCATCTCCACCGTGAAGGCCGCGCCCGCGGACGGCACCGTGCTGCTGCAGACCCCGGCGTCGATGCTCACCATCTACCCGCACATCTACAAGAAGCTGCCCTACGAGCCGTTCAAGGACCTCGCGCCCGTGTCGCTGGCCTGCTCGTTCGAGTTCGCGCTGGGCGTGGGCCCGGCCGTGCCGGCCTCCGTCACCAACGTGCCCGAACTCATGGCCTGGTTGAAGGCCAACCCCGACCAGGCCAACTTCGGCTCGCCCGCCGCCGGCTCCACGCCCCACTTCACCGGCGAGATGCTCAGCCGCGCCGGCAAGGTGCCCATGCGCCACGTGGCCTACCGCGGCACGCAGGCGGCGATCCTGGACCTCACGGCCGGGCAGATCGCCTGCGTCAGCGGCCCGATCGGCGACTTCATGCCGCACCTGGGCGGCGGGCGCGTGCGCCTGCTCGGCGTCTCGGGCGCCAAGCGCAGCCGCTTCGTGCCGCAGGTGCCCACCTACGTCGAGCAAGGCTACAAGGACATCGTCACGGACGAGTGGTTCGCCTTCTACCTGCCCGGCGGCACGCCCGCGGCCACCGTGCAGCAGCTCAACGCCGCCCTGAAAACGGCGCTGGCCAAGCCGGAGGTGGTCAACGGCCTCGCAGAGATGGGGCTGGAGGCCAGGTCGTCCACACCGGCCGAGCTGCTGGCCATGCAGCGCCGCGACACCGAGCACTGGGGCCCCATCGTCAAGGCCGTGGGGTTCACGGTCGAGTGACAGGGGCACCCCCCGTCTGAGGACGCAGGGCCCGCGCGGGCGGCGTAGCATCGCCGGGCCATGAAGAACGACACAAGAGACAACACCCCCGCCGACCCCAGCCTCATCGACTCGCGCACCGCCGCCTGGCGGCTGCTCACCGTGCTGGGCCTCGTCACCCTCGGCAATGCCGGCATGTACGTGGTGGCGGTGGTGCTGCCCGCCGTGCAGACCGAGTTCGGCATCGGCCGCGGCGACGCTTCGCTGCCCTACACGCTCATGATGGTGTGCCTGGGGCTGGGCGGCCTGTTCACGGGCCGCATGGCCGACCGGCACGGCATCACGCCCGTGCTGCGCCTGGGCGCGGTGGCGGTGGCCGGCGGCTTCGCGGCCGCCGCGCTGTCCGGCAACATCTGGGCCTTCGGCCTGGCGCACGGCCTGCTGCTGGGCCTGCTGGGCAGCTCGGCCACCTTCGCCCCGCTGCTGGCCGACACCGCGCTGTGGTGGAACAAGCGGCGCGGCATCGCGGTGGCCATCGCGGCCAGCGGCAACTACGTGGCGGGCACCGTGTGGCCGCCGCTGGTGCAGTGGGGCATCGAGACCATCGGCTGGCGCAACACCTACTTCCTGCTCGCCATCGTCTGCGGCACGGGCATCTACCTGCTGGCCAACCGCATGCGCCAGCGCCCGCCGGTGGTGGTGACGGCCGCGCCCGCCACGCCCGGCGGCGCCCTGCCCGACACCTCACGGCCCTTCGGCATGAAGCCCGCGCAGGCGCAGGCCCTGCTGTGCCTGGCCGGCGTGGCCTGCTGCGTGGCGATGTCCATGCCGCAGGTGCACATCGTGGCCTATTGCGTGGACCTGGGCTTCGGCGCCGCGCGCGGCGCCGAGATGCTCTCGCTCATGCTGGCCAGCGGCATCGTCAGCCGGCTCGTCTCGGGCTGGATCTGCGACCGCATCGGCGGCATCCGCACGCTGCTGCTGGGCTCGGCGCTGCAGTGCGTGGCGCTGCTCATGTTCCTGCCCTTCGACGGCATGGTGCCGCTGTACCTCATCTCGGCCATGTTCGGCCTGTTCCAGGGCGGCATCGTGCCCAGCTACGCCATCATCATCCGTGAGCACTTCGCCCCGCAGGAAGCCGGCGCCCGCGTGGGCGCGGTGATCATGGCCACCCTGGTGGGCATGGCCCTGGGCGGCTGGATGTCGGGCTGGGTGTTCGACCTCACGGGCAGCTACCACGCGGCCTTCCTCAACGGCATCGGGTGGAACCTGCTGAACATGAGCATCGCGCTGTTCCTGTTCTGGCGGGTGCGCGGCAGCGGGCCGGGTGTGCCGCGCCAGGCGGCGGCCTGAGGCCACCGGTTCACGGCGCCGGGCGGCTGGCCAGGTGCCAGGAGATGTCAGGGGGTTTGACGGTGGCGCACACCGGCCCCCCGTCCCGCGCGGTGCCCCGCAGGCGGCCTTCGATCGCCAGGTCCGGCCGGCCCGCCGCGCGCGCCACGAGGTCCCGGGGGATGTCTCCCAACTTGATCTTCGCCCGGCGTTCCCAGGGGGTCTGCCGCTGGCCGGCGTACGTGCCCGAGTTCAGGTAGACGAAGCGCTCGGCCGGCGTGCCCTGGGCCAAGGGGCCGCGGAAGTTGAAGGCGCCGTCCGCCAGGGCGGCGCCCAGGTCCAGCGAAAAGGCAAACGACAGCGAGTCGCCCGTCGAGGCGAACGGCGGCAGCAATTGATCGCGCCCGCTTTGCACGGCGAACGACACACCGGGCGGTGGCGCCTCGACCACCAGGATGACTTGAAGCCGGTCCGCCGTCGAGGTGTTCATTCGCTGCTCCTCATCAAGGGAAAGGTGGCAGTCTGGCACAGGCTTGACAGCTCCCGCTCGGGCGCGCACAGTTGCGCGGTACCTACCCGTACCAGTACCGCCATGTCCGACCTCACCGTGCGCCGCCTGCTCATCGACCTGGAAACGCCCGTGCCGCGCCACTGGTGCGGTGGCGACGCCTTCCTCACCGCCTGGTTCAACGCCCTGTCGATGAGCTTCCCGGTGGGCGAGCAGTTCTTCATCGACGCCGTGCGCGAAGGCGCCAAGGCCCTGCCCGATGACCAGCGCGCGCGCTGGGACGCGGAGGTGAAGGGCTTCATCGGCCAGGAGGCCACGCACCGGCGCATCCACGCGTTGTTCAACGCGCAGATCGAGAAGCACGGCCTGGTGAACGACTGGGCGCCGCGCGCCGAGTCGCGCATGAAGCTGCTGGCCGGTGCCGATGCGCGCCACGCCCTGGGCATCACCGCGGCCAACGAGCACTTCACCGCCCTCTTCGCCGAGTGGTTGCTGGGCCACCCCGAGGTGCTGGCCGGCAGCGAGCCGCGGCTGCAGGCCCTGTGGCTGTGGCACAGCGCCGAGGAGGCCGAACACAAGAGCACCGCCTTCGATCTGTACCAGGCCCTGGGCGGCAACCACGAATGGCGCGTGAAGTGGATGCGCCGCATCACCGTGTTCTTCCTCGCCGACGCGCTGCGCCAGACCATGGCCAACCTGCGGCGCGACGGCACGCTGTGGCGCTGGTCCACCTGGCGCAGCGCGGGGCGCCACCTGCTGGGCCGCCAGGGCCTGCTGCGGGCCAACTGGTCGGCCTGGCGGGCCTACTTCCGGCCCGATTTCCACCCCGGGCAACAGCACTCCGAGCGCTCGGCCGATTGGCTGCGCGACAACCACGCGTTGTTCGTCGCCGTCGGCCGCTGATCGCCGCACGATCCCGGGTTTTCCCGGGATTTTTTTTGTCGGACCAACTTGTATGATGACCTGATAAGCACACAAAAGCCCGAGACAAGCATGCCCCCCGACCACGCCGAGCCCCTGCAGGCGCCGCAGCGCCTGACCGACAGGCTCGCGGCCCTGCTGATGCAGCGCATCGAGTCGGGCGAGCTCGAACCCGACCAGCGCCTGCCCACCGAACAGCGGCTGTCCGAGCAGTTCGGCGTGTCGCGCACCGTGGTGCGCGAGGCCATCAGCCAGCTCAAGTCCATCGGCCTGCTCACCTCGCGCCAGGGTGCGGGCGTATTCGTGGCGCCCAGCCACCAGGCGCGCGCCCTGGCCTTCGACCCCACCGTGCTGCACTCCATGGAGGCCGTGCTGCAGGTGGTGGAGGTGCGCCGCGGCCTGGAGGCCGACGTGGCCGAACTCGCCGCGCGGCGCATCACGCCCGAGAAGGCGCGCTCGATCATGGACGCGCTGACCGAACTGGAGGCCTGCCCGCCCGTGGGCGCGCCCGGCGTGGAGGCCGACCTGCGTTTTCACCGCAGCATCGCGCGCGCCACCGACAACCCGCACTACGAACGCCTGCTCGGTTTTCTGGAGCAGTACCAGCGCGACGCCATGAAGGTGACGCGCACCAACGAATCCCTGGACAGCGGCTACATGGTGCAGGTGCACCACGAGCACCGCGCCATCGCAGAGGCGGTGTGCCGGGGCGACGCCGCCGCCGCGCGCGAGGCCGCCATGCGCCACATGGCCAATGCCGCGCACCGCATCGAACACGCCTCGCCGCCCGTGCGCCGCGCGCTGGACGCGCTGCTCAAACCCGCCACTCCCCGCACCGAATGACCACCTCGACCACCGCATCGCCCGCCACGCTGGGCGTCATCGGCCTGGGCTCCATGGGCCTGGGCGCCGCGCGCTCCGCGCTGCGCCGCGGCCTGGCCACCTGGGGCTGCGACCCGCAGCCCGCCGCCCGCACCGCCTTCGAACAGGCCGGTGGCCGCGCGGTGCAACACCCGGCCGAGCTGGCCGCGCACTGCGACGCCGTGCTGGTGCTGGTGGTGAACGCCGCGCAGACCGAGGCCGTGCTGTTCGGCGAACACGGCCTGGTGCAGGGCCTGCGCCCCGGATCCGTGGTGATCGCCTCGGCCACCGTGGACCCGGCCCTGCCGCCGCAGTGGGAAGCGCGCCTGGCCGAGCGCGGCATTCTGTTCATCGACGGCCCGGTCTCCGGTGGCGCGAAGAAGGCCGCCGAGGGCCAGATGACGGTGATGGCCTCGGGCAGCGACGCGGCCTTCGCCGCCGCCGACGCGGCGCTGAACGCCATCGCGGGCAAGGTGTACCGGTTGGGCGATCGCGCCGGCATCGGTTCCACGGTGAAGATGGTCAACCAGCACCTCGCCGGCGTGCACATCGCCAGTGCCTGCGAGGCCATGGCACTGGGCATGAAGGCCGGCGCCGACCCGCGCCAGCTCTACGAGGTGATCTGCCACAGCGCCGGCATGAGCTGGATGTTCGAGAACCGCGTGCCGCACATCCTGGACGGCGACTACACGCCGCTGTCGGCGGTGAACATCTTCGTGAAAGACCTGGGCATCGTGCTCGACGCAGCGCGCGCCCTCAAATTCCCGCTGCCGCTGGCCGCCGCCGCGCACCAGCTCTACCTGGCCACCGCGGCCATGGGCCTGGGCGGCGAGGACGACTCCGCGGTGGTGAAGTACTACGCCACCCTCGCGGGGCTGGACCTGCCCGCACCCGGCGGAGCCGCCGCATGATCCTCGGCGTCATCGCGGACGACTTCACCGGCGCCACCGACGTGGCCAGCATGCTGGTGCGCGCGGGCATGCGCACGGTGCAGGTGCTGGGCGTGCCGCAGGGCCCGCTGCCGGATGCCGATGCCGTGGTCGTCGCGCTCAAGACGCGCACCATCGCCCCCGAGGCCGCCGTCGAGCAGAGCCTGGCCGCGCTCGCGGCGCTGCGATCGGCCGGCGCGCGGCAGATCTACTTCAAGGTCTGCTCCACCTTCGACTCCACCCCGCGCGGCAACATCGGTCCCGTCACCGACGCGCTGATGCAGGCGCTCGGCACCGAGCTCACCATCGCCTGCCCCGCCTTCCCCGAGAACGGCCGCACGGTGTTCAAGGGCCACCTGTTCGTGGGCGATCTGCTGCTCAGCGACTCGGGCATGCGCAACCACCCGCTCACGCCCATGACCGACGCCAACCTGGTGCGCGTGCTGCAGGCGCAGACGCCGCAGCGCGTGGGCCTGTTGCGGCACGACGCGATCGCCCCGGGCGCCGACGCGGCGCGCGAACGGCTGAACGCCCTGCGGGCCGAGGGTGTGCGCATCGCCATCGCCGACGCCGTGAGCAATGGCGACCTGCTCACCCTGGCCGAGGCCTGCGCCGATCTGCCGCTGCTCACCGCCGGCTCCGGCGTGGCGCTGGGCCTGCCCCCCGCCTACGCGCGGCGCGGCTGGCTGCAGCCCGATGCCGCGGCCGCCGCGCTGCCAGCGGTGCGCGGCGCCTCGGCCATCGTCTCGGGCTCGTGCTCCGAGGCCACCAACGCCCAGGTCGCGCGCTGGCTGGAGGCCGGCGGTGCGGGTGTGCAAGTCGATCCGCTGGCCCTGCACCAGGGCAGCGACACGGCGCAGGCGCTGCTCTCGAAAGCGCAGCAGGCGCTGAGCGACGGCCCGGTGCTCGTCTACGCCACCGCCACGCCCGAGCGCGTGGGCGCGGTGCAGCAGTCCCTGGGTGTTCAAGCGGCCGGCGAGCTGGTGGAGAGGGCCCTGGCCCAGGTCGCGCGCGGCCTGGTGGACGCGGGCGTGCGCCGCCTCGTCGTGGCCGGTGGCGAGACCTCGGGCGCGGTGGTGCAGGCGCTGGACGTGCGGCAACTGCGCATCGGCCCCAGCATCTGCCCCGGCGTGCCCTGGACCGGCACGCGCACCGCGCGCGGCGACGCCGACCTGCTGCTCGCGCTCAAATCCGGCAACTTCGGCGGCCCCGATTTCTTCCGCGAGGCCCTGGCCATGACCGAGGCGAGCGCATGAGCCAGGCGCAGATCCCGGTTGCCCAGCAAGCCTGCCGCGACGAGGTCGTGCGCGTGGGCGCCTCGCTGTTTCTGCGCGGCTACGCGCACTCCACGGCCGGCAACATCAGCCTGCGCCTGGACGAGTCGCAAGGCGGCGGCTTCCTCATCACCCCCACCGACGCCTGCCTCGGCCAGCTCGACCCCGGGGCCCTGGCCTGGGTGAGCGACGACGGTCAACCGCTCGCCGGCGAGCGCGCCAGCAAGACACTCGCCCTGCACCGCCGCATCTACGCCGCCGCGCCGCAGGCCCGCTGCGTGCTGCACACCCACAGCACCCACCTCGTGGCACTGAGCCTGCAGGGCGTGTGGAGCGAACCCGACATCCTGCCCCCCATCACGCCCTACCAGGTGATGAAGGTGGGCCACGTGCCCCACATCGCCTACCGTGCGCCGGGCGATGCCGCCGTGGCCGACGAGGTCGCGCAGCGCATCGCGCAAGCCCGCCACCCCCTGCGCGCCGTCATGCTCGAGCGCCTGGGCCCCGTCGTGTGGCACCACAGCCCCGCGCAGGCCATGGCCCTGCTCGAAGAACTGGAAGAGACCGCGCGCCTGTGGCTGCTGTGTTCCCCCCGCCCCGCCCCGCTGAGCGACGCCCGCATCGACGAGCTGCGCCAGCGCTTCAACGCCCCCTGGTGACATGCCCCGATTCGCCGCCAACCTTTCGCTGATGTACACCGAAGTGCCCTTCCTGGAGCGCTTCGCCGCGGCCGCCGCCGACGGCTTCGACGCCGTCGAGTACCTGTTCCCTTACGAGTTCGACGCGAACGAGATCGCGCGCCGCCTGCGCGACAACGGCCTCACGCAGGCCCTGTTCAACCTGCCGCCGGGCAACCAGGCCATCGGCGAGCGCGGCATGGCCTGCCTCCCTGGCCGCGAGGCCGAATTCGCCGCCAACCTGGACACGGCCCTGCGCTACGCCGAGGCCACGGGCTGCCAGCGCCTGCACGCCATGGCCGGCGTCATGCCCGAGGGCGCCGACAAGGCCCGCCTGCACGCCACCTACGTGGCCAACCTGCGCCAGGCCGCCGCCCGCGTGGCGCCGCTGGGCATCACGCTGCTGATCGAACCGCTCAATGGCCGCGACGCGCCGGGCTACTTCCTCACCACGCAACAGCAGGCGCACGACGTGGTGGCCGAGGTGGGCGCGCCCAACCTGCGCGTGCAGATGGACTTCTATCACTGCCAGATCAGCGAGGGCGACCTCACGCGACGGCTCGAGCGCCACCTCGCGGGCGTGGGCCACATCCAGATCGCCGGCGTGCCCGACCGCCACGAGCCCGACGACGGCGAGATCAACCACCCGCACCTCTTCCGGCGCCTGGACGAACTCGGTTACGCCGGCTTCGTGGGCTGCGAGTACCGCCCGCGCGCGGGCACCAGCGCCGGCCTGGGCTGGCTGCGCCGCTGGCGCGAACAACAAGCAACGAAAGCCACCGCATGAACATCCTCATCACCGGCGGCGCCGGCTTCCTGGGCACGCGCCTCGCACGCGAGCTGCTGCAACGCGGCCAGCTTGCGGGCCGCCGCATCGAACGCCTGATGCTGGCCGACCTGTTCGCCCCGCGCGACGAGGCGCTCAAGCGCGACCCGCGCGTGCAATCCCTGGCCGGCGACCTGATGGCCAGCATCCCCACGCTGTTCGCGCAGCGCTGGGACGCGGTGTTCCACCTGGCTTCCGCCGTGTCCGCCGAATGCGAAGCCGACTTCGACCTCGGCCTGCACGCCAACCTGGACACCACGCGCGCCCTGCTCGACGCCTGCCGTCAGCAGACCGCCGGCGGACATCCCGCGCCCCTGTTCTTCTTCTCCAGTTCCGTCGCCGTGTACGGCAGCGACCCGGCCCTGCCCCTGCCCGCCGTGGTGAACGACGACACCCTGCCCACGCCGCAATCGAGCTACGGCATCCACAAGTTCGTCTGCGAGCAGTTGGTGGCCGACTACACGCGCAAGGGCCACATCGACGGCCGCGCCGCTCGCCTGATGACGGTGTCGGTGCGCCCCGGCAAGCCCAACGGCGCGGCCTCGGGTTTTCTGTCGGGCATGCTGCGCGAGCCCCTGGCCGGCCAGCCCAGCAACTGCCCCGTGCCGCTGGACACGCCCGTGGCGCTTTCCTCGCCCGCCACCACGGTGGCCGGCATCATCGCCGTGGCCGAGGCCAGCCGCGAAGCCTTCGGTGGGCGCACCGCCATCAACCTGCCCGCGCTGAGCCTGCGCGTGCAGGACATGCTCGATGCGCTGACCGCCTTCGCCGGCCCCGAAGCCACCGCGCTGGTGAGCCACGAGCCCGACGCCGCCACCGCGCGCATCGTGGCCGGCTGGCCCGCGCGTTTCGACAGCCCGCGCGCCCGCGCCCTGGGGCTGAGGGCCGACCCCGACTTCCATGCCGTCCTGCGCCAGTACGCGCAGGACCACCCCGATGCCGTGACCTCAGCGGCAGCGCGCACACGGCTGACTCCCGCGCGCTGACCATTTCTTTCGCCCGTGAACCACCCCAAGGAGACAAACGCATGATGAAGCAGCTGCTCACCCCTCTGGCCATGGCCGCCCTGCTGGCCGCCGCTGGCGGCGCCCAGGCACAGACCGTCCTCAAGATCGGCTACGCCACCTCCACCACCTCGCATTACGGCGTGGGCTCCACGACCTTCTGCGACGAAATCGAGAAGGGCACCACCGGCCGCTACAAGTGCCAGCAGTTCCCCAACTCGGCCCTCGGCGGCGAACGCGAGCAGATCGAGGCCGTGCAGCTCGGCACGCAGGACCTGGTGAACACCTCCACCGGCCCGCTGGGCAACTTCGTGCCCGAGGTCAAGATCGTCGACATCCCCTTCCTCTTCCGCGACTACGACCACGCGCGCAAGGTGATGGACGGCCCCATCGGCCAGGACCTGAGCAAGAAGATGGAAGCCAAGGGCCTGATCAACCTGGCCTGGACGGAGAACGGCTTTCGCCACATGACCAACAGCAAGCGGGCCATCAACCAGGCCAGCGACGCGGCCGGTCTGAAGATGCGCACCATGGAGAACAAGGTGCACATGGACGGCTACAAGACCTTCGGCATCCTGCCCACGCCCATGCCCTTCCCCGAGCTGTTCACGGCACTGCAGCAGGGCACCGTGGACGGCCAGGAGAACCCGATCCCCGTGATCCTGTCCTCCAAGTTCTCGCAAGTGCAGAAGCACCTCTCGCTGACCGGCCACGTGTACTCGCCGGCCGCACTGATCCTCTCGCCCGCCGTGTGGAACAAGCTCTCGGCCGAGGACAAGAAGGTCTTCCTGGAAGCCGGCAAGAAGGCCGCCGCCGCGCAGCGCAAGAAGGTCAACGACGACGAGAACACCGGCATCGCCCAGCTGGAGAAGGACGGCATGCAGGTGGTCAAGCAGGTCAACGGCGAAAGCTTCCGCAAGGCCGTGGCGCCCGCGTACGCGGGTTACGCCAAGGAATTCGGCGCCGACAAGATCGCTGCCATCCAAGCGGTGAAATAAGTACCCCCCGCGCCGGCCCACTCACGTGGGCCGTCACCCCCCAGGGGGCGATGCCTGCGGACCGGCGGAGCCGGATCCGCGGCATCCCCGCTTGGGTGGGCTTGCACTCGAAGGTGACTTCATGAAATCCCTCTTCCTGCGGCTGGACCGCGCGCTCACGGGGCTGTGCCTCACCGTGGCCTGTCTGATGCTCGCGCTCATCTCCTGCCTGGGCATGTGGCAGGTCACCAGCCGCTTCGTGCTGGAACAGCCCTCCACCTGGACGGAGGAGGCCATGCGCCGCCTGCTCATCTGGATGGTGATGCTGGGCGTGGTGGCCGCGCTGCGCCAGGGCGCGCTGGTGTCGGTAGACCTGATGCTGCGCCTGTCGCGCGGCGCCTGGCAGCGCACCGTGCGCTGGATCATCACCCTCGTCAACCTGAGCTTCATGGGCGTGCTCATCTGGTTCGGCATCGACCTCGTCACGCGCGTGCGCTTCCAGACCTTCGCCAGCATGGACCTCTCGATGGGCTGGGCCTACTCCGCGCTGCCGGTGGGCGCCGCATTGGGCATCGTCGCCGTGATCGCGCACCACCTGGACCCGCACAACGAAGAACTCGCCACGGCCCAATAAGCCGCCGCCCCCGCGCCATGCCATTGACCCTCCTCGTCACGATGCTGCTGGGCTTTGCCTTCAGCATCTCCATCGCCATCTCCATCGGCGGCTCGGCCATCCTGGGCCTGGCCCTGTTCGACAGCAGCAAGCTGATCCTCGTGCCCAAGGAGATGTTCAGCGCGATCGACAAATTCCCGCTCGCCGCCATCCCCTTCTTCATCCTCGCGGGCAACCTCATGGAAACCGGCGGCATCTCGCGCCGCCTGGTGAACTTCGCCAAGTCGCTGGTGGGCGGCGTGCAGGGTGGCCTGCCCATGACCTGCGTGCTCACCTGCATGATCTTCGCGGCGGTCTCCGGCTCCTCGGTGGCCACCACCTTCGCCATCGGCGCCATCCTCATCCCGGCGCTGGTCAAGCATGGCTACCCTGCTGGCTACGCGGCCTCGCTGCAGGCCACCTCGGCCGAGCTGGGCGTGGTGATCCCGCCCTCCATCCCCATGATCCTGTTCGGCGTGGCCGCCGAGGTCTCCATCGGCGAGCTGTTCATCGCCGGCGTGGTGCCGGGCCTGCTCATTGGCGGCGTGCTGATGCTCTTCGTGCACCTGTGGTGCCGCTTCAAGGGCCTGGGCAAGAACGACGGCGACGGCCGCCTGCCCGTGGGCCGCGCCACGCTGGAGGCGGGCTGGGCCCTGCTGATGCCGGTGATCATCCTCGGCGGCATTTACGGCGGCGTGTTCACGCCCACCGAGGCCTCCGTGGTCGCCGTGTTCTACGCGCTGCTGGTGGGCCTGGGCATCCACCGCGAACTGGGCTTCAAGGACCTGATGCCGGTGCTGCGCAAGTCGGTCATCTCCAGCGCGGTGATCATGTTCATCATCGCCAACGCGGGCCTGTTCGCCTTCCTCATCACGCGCGCGGGCATCCCGGACGCGATCGGCCTGTGGCTCAAGGAGGTATTGCAGTCGCCCATGTGGTTCCTGCTGGGCGTGAACGCGGCGCTGTTCCTCATCGGCATGTTCATCGAGACCTCGGCGGCCATCATCGTGCTGGCGCCGATCCTGGTGCCGGTGGCCGTGCACTTCGGCGTGGACCCGGTGCACTTCGGGATGATCATGGTCGTCAACCTGGCCATGGGCATGATCACCCCGCCCTTCGGCGTGAACCTGTTCGCCGCCTGCACGGTGGCCAGGATCTCGCTGGACCGCATGATCGCCCACCTGCTGCCCTTCGTGCTGGTCATCGTCGGCTGCCTGGCCGTCATCACCTACTTCCCCTCGGTGTCGCTCACGCTGCGCGACATCGTGTTCGACAAGACGCCCGCCGTGGCGCCGATCGGGCCGGCGCCGGCCATCGGCCCGCAATGAAGGAGCCCCGCACATGGCACTGAATTTCATTCACAACCGGCCCCGGCGCAGCGCCTCGGGCCAGACCCTGCCCGTCATCGACCCGGCCGACGGACAGCCCTACGACAGCATCGAGCGCAGCAACGCCGCCGACGTGGACGCTGCCGTGCAGGCCGCGCGCCGCTGCCTTGAAGGCCCCTGGGCGCGCCTCACGGCGGCCGAACGCGGGCGCCTGCTCATGAAGCTCAGCGCCAAGGTGGCCGAGCACGCGGACGAACTCGCCGCCGTCGAACAGCGCGACTGCGGCAAGCCCACGAAGCAGGCCAAGGCCGACGCCCTGGCCCTGGTGCGCTACTTCGAGTTCTACGCCGGCGCGGGCGACAAGCTGCACGGCCACACCATCCCCTATCTCGACGGCTACAGCGTGCTCACCTGGCACGAGCCGCACGGCGTCACCGGCCACGTGATCCCCTGGAACTACCCGATGCAGATCTTCGGGCGCAGCGTGGGCGGCGCGCTGGCGGCGGGCAATGTGTGCGTGGTCAAGCCGTCGGAAGACGCCTGCCTCTCGCTGCTGCGCGTGGCCGAGCTCGCGGCCGAGGTGGGCTTCCCCGCGGGCGCGATCAACATCGTCACCGGCTACGGCCACGAGGTGGGCGACGCGCTGGCGCGCCACCCGGGCATCGACCACATCAGCTTCACCGGCAGCCCGCGCGTGGGCACGCTCATCCAACAGGCCGCGGCCGAGCGGCACTGCCCGGTGACGCTGGAGCTGGGCGGCAAAGGCCCGCAGATCGTCTTCGACGACGCCGACGTGGACGCGGCCCTGCCCTTCATCCTCAATGCCATCGTGCAGAACAGCGGCCAGACCTGCAGCGCCGGCTCGCGCCTGCTGGTGCAGCGCCAGCTGTACGAACCGCTGCTGCAGCGCCTGGGCGAGGCCTTCAAGGGCCTGCGCGCCGGCCCGCCCGGCATGGACCTGGACCTCGGCCCGCTGATCCGCGAGACGCAGCAGCAGCGCGTGCGCGGCTTCCTCGACGAGCTCAAGCGCGACGGCCTGCCCATCGTCGCGCAGGGCCAGATCGACCCGGCCGCCGACGCCAAGGGCTACTACGCGGCGCCCACCCTGGTGCGCGACGTGCCGCCACAGCACCGCCTGGCGCAAGAGGAAGTCTTCGGCCCCGTGCTCGCGGCCATGGCGTTCGACGACGAAGACGAGGCCGTGCGACTGGCCAACGGCACGTCCTTCGGCCTGGTGGCCGGCGTGTGGACGCGCGACGGCGGGCGCCAGTTGCGCATGGCCCGACGCGTGAAGGCTGGGCAGGTGTTCATCAACAACTACGGCGCCGGTGGCGGTGTCGAGCTGCCCTTCGGCGGCGTCAAGTCCAGCGGCTACGGCCGCGAAAAAGGTTTCGAGGCCCTGCTGGGCTTCACCACCCTCAAGACCGTGGCCATCCGCCACGGCTGAACTCGAGTCACACACGGAGATTTCAGGCATGCGAGTGAAAGACAAGTCCATCATCGTCACCGGCGCGGGCGGCGGCATCGGCGAGGGCATCGCCCACCGCCTGGCCGAAGAAGGCGCGCGGGTCATCGTCAACGACGTCAACACCCAAGGCGGCGAGCGCGTGGTGGCCGACATCACCGCCAAGGGCGGGCGCGCGAGCTTCTTCGCCGCCGACGTGACGCGCTCCGACGACGTGAAGGCCCTCGTGCAGGCCGCGCTTGACCGCCACGGCCGCCTCGACGCCATGGTCAACAACGCCGGCTGGACGCACAAGAACCAGCCCGCGCTGGACGTGAGCGAAGAAGAGTTCGACCGCTGCTACGCCGTCAACGTCAAGAGCATCTACCTCTCGGCCCTGCACGCGGTGCCGGTGTTCCGCGCCAACGGCGGGGGCGCCTTCATCAACATCGCCTCCACCGCCGGCGTGCGCCCGCGCCCGGGCCTCACCTGGTACAACGGATCCAAGGGCGCGGTCATCGTCACCAGCAAATCGCTCGCGGCCGAGTTCGGCGCCGACAACATCCGCGTGAACTGCGTCAACCCGGTGATGAACCCCTTCACCGGCCTGGGCGCCTCTTTCGCGGGCGGCGAGCTCACCGACGAGCGCCTGGCCAAATTCCGCAGCACCATCCCGCTGGGCCGCTTCTCCACGCCCGAGGACGTGGCCAACGCCGTGCTCTACCTGGCCAGCGACGAAGCCGCATTCATTTCCGGGGTTTGCCTGGAGGTCGACGGCGCCCGCTGCGTTTGACCCACAATCGGGGGATGTCCGAACGGGTCATCCCCCTCATCGACCAGCGCCTGCACCGGCGCGCCGCCACCGTGCCGGCGCAGCCCGTGGCGCCCACCGGCCTGCTAGGCGACGCGCTGGGCCGCCCGCTGCGCGACCTGCGCATCAGCGTGACGGACCGCTGCAATTTCCGCTGCAGCTACTGCATGCCCAAGGAAGTCTTCGACAAGGACTACCAGTACCTGCCGCACGGCGCGCTGCTGAGCTTCGAGGAAATCACGCGCGTGGCGCGGACCTTCGCCGCGCACGGCGTGCAGAAGATCCGCCTCACCGGCGGCGAACCCCTGCTGCGCAAGAACCTGGAGATCCTGGTCGAACAACTGGCCGCGCTGCGCACCACCGAAGGCCAGCCGCTGGACCTCACGCTCACCACCAACGGCTCGCTGCTCGCGCGCAAGGCCCAGGCCCTCAAGGCCGCGGGCCTGCAGCGCGTCACGGTCAGCCTGGACGGCCTGGACGACGCGGTGTTTCGCGCCATGAACGACGTGGACTTCCCCGTGGCCGAGGTGCTCGCCGGCATTGAGGCCGCGCAGGCCGCGGGCCTGGGGCCCATCAAGGTCAACATGGTGGTCAAGCGCGGCACCAACGACGACCAGATCCTGCCGATGGCGCGCCACTTCAAGGGCACGGGCATCGTGCTGCGCTTCATCGAGTACATGGACGTGGGTGCCACCAACGGCTGGCGCATGGACGAGGTGCTGCCCAGCGCGCAGGTGATCGAACGGCTGCACCGCGAACTGCCCCTGGTGCCGCTGGACCCCACCGCGCCGGGCGAGACCGCCGAGCGCTGGGCCTACGCCGACGGCTCGGGCGAGGTCGGCGTGATCAGCAGCGTCACGCAGGCCTTCTGCGGCGACTGCAACCGCGCGCGCCTGTCCACCGAAGGCCAGCTCTACCTCTGCCTGTTCGCCACCGAAGGCCACGACCTGCGCCACCTCATCCGCGGCGGCGCGAGCGATGCCGAGCTGGCCAGCGCCATTGGCGCCATCTGGCAGGGCCGCGACGACCGCTACTCGCAACTGCGCGCCTCGCTGCCGCCCGAATCGGGCGAGGGCAAACGGCGCGTCGAGATGAGCTACATCGGCGGCTGAGCGCCGCCCTGTCCGGCCCGTGGGGCCACCTGCCGACAACCGATACACGCGAATGATTCACGCACGAGAAATCACGGGACTGGTCCTGGCCGGCGGCCGGGGATCGCGCATGGGCGGGGCCGACAAGGGCCTGCAGAAGTTCAACGGCACACCGCTGGCGCTGCACGCGCTCATGCGGCTGCAGATCCAGGAAGGCGACCGCATCGGCGAGCTGATGCTCAACGCCAACCGCAACCTCGGCGCCTACGAGGCCTTCGGCGTGCCGGTGTGGCCCGACACGCTCGGCGACTACGCCGGCCCGCTGGCGGGCTTCCTCACCGGCCTGGAGCGGGCCGAGACGCCCTACCTGCTGACGGTGCCCTGCGACTCGCCGCGCTTTCCGCTGGACCTGGCGCAGCGCCTGGCCTCGGCCTTCGACGATCCCGCCACCGAGATCGCGATGGCCAGCGCCCCCGAGAACGGCAGCGAGCCGCGCGCGCAGCCCGTGTTCAGCCTGATGCGCGTCGACCTGCTGGAGAGCCTGGCGGCCTTCACCCAGGCCGGCGGCCGCAAGATCGACCGCTGGACCGAGCAGCACCGCACCGTGCTCGTGCCCTTCGACCGCCCCGGCGACGACCCGCAGGCCTTCTTCAACACCAACACCCTGGACGAACTGCACGCGCTGGAGCAGGGCCGCCCATGAAGTCCATCGAACAGATCGCGGCCGAGCTGCAGGGCTACGACCCGAAGGCGCTGCCGGCCGAGCAGGTCAACGAGTTCCTCTCGCGGCTGGTGACGCCGATCGCCGAGACCGAGGAGGTCGGCGTCTTCGAGGCCCTGGGCCGCGTGCTGGCCGAGGACGTGGTCTCGCCCATCAGCGTGCCGCCGCACGACAACTCCGCCATGGACGGCTTCGCCTTCGACGGCGCCGCCTTGGGCGACGCGCCACTGGTGCTGCGTTGCCTGGGCACGGCGTTCGCGGGCAAGGCCTGGAGCGGCCGCGTGGGCGAGGGCGAGTGCCTGAAGATCATGACCGGCGCCATCATGCCGGCGGGCCTGGACACGGTGGTGCCCATCGAGTTCGTCAAGGTCGAGGGCGAGGCCGTCACCGTGCCGCCCGGTGTGGTGAAGCCGGGCGACAACCGCCGCTTCGCTGGCGAAGACCTGATGGCCGGCCAGCCCGCCCTGCGCCGCGGCCAGACCGTTGGCCCGGCGGCCCTGGGCCTGATCGCCAGCCTGGGCCTGCCACGCGTGCGCGTGCTGCGCCGCGCGCGCGTGGCGTATTTCTCCACCGGCGACGAGATCCTGAGCCTGGGCGAGGCCCCGCGCGAGGGCGCGGTCTATGACAGCAACCGCTACACCGTCTTCGGCCTGCTCACGCGCCTGGGCGTGGAAGTGATCGACATGGGCGTGGTGCCCGACGAACCCGTGCGCCTGGAGGCCGCGTTCCGCCAGGCCGCGGCGCGCGCCGACGCCATCATCACCAGCGGTGGCGTGAGCATGGGCGAGGCCGATCACACCAAGGCGATGATGAAGCAGCTCGGCGACGTGGCGTTCTGGCGCATCGCCATGCGCCCGGGCCGGCCGATGGCGGTGGGGCGCATCAGCGAGGGCGGGAAGTCCGCGGTGCTGTTCGGTTTGCCGGGCAACCCGGTGGCGGTGATGGTGACCTTCCTGGCCTTCGTGCGGCCGGCCCTTCAACGCCTCATGGGCGCGGAGGCAGTGCCCCCCGTTCTGCTTCAAGCGCGCAGCGGCGAGGCCATGCGCAAGAAGCCCGGCCGCACGGAGTACCAGCGTGGCACCGTCACGCGCGAGGCCGACGGCACGCTGGTGGCGCGCACCACGGGCAACCAGGGCTCGGGTGTGCTCAGTTCGATGGTGCAGGCCAACGGGCTGATCGTTCTTCGCCACGAGCAGGGGAACGTGGCGGTGGGGGACAGCGTCGAGGTGATGCTGTTCGACGGGGTGGTTTGAGGCGTCTGTCTCCGGTGGGTCCGGTCATCGGCGCTTGGGTGTCCGGCTCCGCGACTGTCCCCCGGAGCGGATCGCTGGCGCGCTCCGCTCCTCCTCCTTTATGTCGCTACGCCGGACACCCAATCACCGACGACCTCGTTGGCACTCGTCTGTTGGCGCGCCACCGTGTCTGTGGCTCGCGGACGCTGGGTGCGCTGCGCAGCGAAATAAAGGAGGAGGACCGGGCAGAGCCCGGTCCGGGGGACATTCGCGGAGCAAGGCACCCAGCGGCCGCGAGCTTCGCGAAGCAGAGGCCCGAAAGCCCCCCGCCAACCCAGTCACTTCGCCGGAATCACATCCGTAGGAGAGTGGTGCCCACCCTCCTCGTGCATCACCGGATGCGCCGCCTCGCCCGACTTGCGCCGCGACAGCAGCGTGTACATGGTCGGCACCACGAAGATGGTGAGCAGCGTGCCCACCGACATGCCGCCCACGATCACCCAGCCGATCTGCTGGCGGCTCTCCGCCCCCGCGCCCGTGGCCAGCGCCAGCGGGATCGCGCCCAACACCATCGCGCCCGTGGTCATCAGGATCGGCCGCAGGCGCAGGCCCGCCGCCCGCTTCACCGCCTCCAGCTTCTCCAGCCCCTGCTCGCGCAACTGGTTGGAGAACTCCACGATCAGGATGCCGTGCTTGGTGATCAGCCCCACCAGCGTGATCAGACCGATCTGGCTGAACACGTTGAGCGTGCCCCCCGACAGCTTGAGCGCCAGCAGCGCGCCCATCATCGACAGCGGCACCGACAGCATGATGATGAAGGGGTCGACGAAGCTCTCGAACTGCGCCGACAGCACCAGGTAGATGAACAGCAGCGAGAGCACGAACACCAGCGCCAGCGAACCCGAGGCGTTGCGGAACTCGCGGCTCTGGCCGTTGAGGTCGGTGGCGTAGCCCACGGGCAGGATCTCGCTCGCCGCCTGCTCCATGAAAGCCAGTGCCTCGCCCAGCGAATAGTCGGGCGCCACGTTGGCCGTGATGGACGCGCTGCGCCGCTGGCCGAAGTGGTTGAGCTCGCGCGGCACCACCACCTCGCGCGTGGAGATCAGCGAGGCCAGCGGGATCATCGCGTCGCCGCGGCCACGCACGAACAGGCGGTCGATGTCCTCGGGCGTGCTGCGGTTGGCCGAGACGGTCTGCACCACCACGTCGTACTGCTCGCCGTCGCGCTTGTAACGCGTCACGGTGCGCCCACCCAGCATGGTCTCCACCGTGCGCGCGATGGCGTCCACGCTGACGCCCATGTCGGCCGCGCGCTCGCGGTCCACGTCCATGCGGATCTCGGGCTTGTTCAGCCGCAGGTCGGTGTCCACCTGCACCAGGCCCGGGTTCTGCGCCATGCGTTCCTGGAAGCGGCGCACCACGTTCGACAGGTTCTCGTAGCTGTCGTTGGTGACGATGATGAAGTTGACCGGCCGCTCGCGAAAGCCCTGCCCCAGTGACGGCGGCGTGATCGGGTAAGCGCTGATGCCTGGCAGCGCCGCCATGCGCGGCGCGATGGCGCGCGCGATCTCCATGGTGGTGCGATCGCGGTCTTCCCAGGCCTTGCCGCGCATGGTCACGCTGCCCTGCGCCACCGACGGGTTGCCCACCACGGCGAAGATGCGGTCGAACTCCGGCTGCTCGCGCGCCATCTGCTCGATCGCGTTGACGTAGCGGCGCGTGTAGGCCAGGGTGGCGCCGTCGGGGCCGTTGATGTTGGCCAGCACCACGCCGCGGTCTTCCATGGGCGCGAGTTCGGAGCGCGTGGTGCCCAGCAGCCACCAGCTCGCGCCGGCGCTGGCGAGCATGATGCCCACCACCAGCCAACGCACGTTCAGCGACAGGCCCAGCAGGCGGTCGTAGCCCTGGTTGATGCGCACCAGCACCCGCTCCATGAAGCGGTCGAAGCGGCCCGGGTTGTCGACGTGGCGCAGCAGCTTGGAGCACATCATGGGCGAGAGCGTGAGCGCCACGAAGCCCGAGACCACCACCGCGCCGGCCAGCGCCAGGGCGAACTCGGCGAACAGCCGGCCGGTGCGACCGGGCGTGAAGGCCAGCGGCGCGTACACCGCCGCCAGCGTGAGCGTCATGGCCACGATGGCGAAGCCGATCTCGCGCGCGCCCTGGATGGCCGCGTCGAAGGGCTTCATGCCTTCTTCGATGTGGCGGTAGATGTTCTCCAGCATCACGATGGCGTCGTCCACGACCAGGCCGATGGCCAGCACCAGCGCCAGCAGCGTGAGCGTGTTGATGGAGAAGCCGAACAGGCCCATCAGCGCGAAGGAGCCGATCAGGCTCACCGGGATGGTGATCAGCGGAATGACCGAGGCGCGCAGGGTGCGCAGGAAGACGAAGATCACCAGGGCCACGAGCACCACCGCCTCGGCAATGGTGGTGTAGACCGCCTTGATGGAGCGGTCGATGAAGATCGAGTTGTCGTTGGCGACCTCGATGCTCACGCCGGGGGGCAGCTCCTCGACGATGCGCGGCAGCATCTGCTGCACCGCCGCCGACAGCTCCAGCGGGTTGGCCGTGGCCTGGCGGATCACACCGAGCGAGAGCGCGTCGCGGCCGTTGTAGCGCACGGACACGCGCTCGTCCTGCGGCCCTTCCTCCACGCGCGCCACGTCGCCGATGCGGATGGTCTGGCCGTTGACGGTGCGGATGCCGATGGCGCGGAACTGCTCGGGCGTCTGCACGTCGGTGGCGGCGGTGACGTTGAACTCGCGCTGCGAACTCTCGATGCGCCCGGCCGGTACCTCCAGGTTAGAGCGGCGCAGCGCGTCCTCCACGTCCTGCGTGGTGAGGTTGTACGCGGCCAGGCGGTCGGGGTCGAGCCAGACGCGCATGGAAAAGCGCCGCTCGCCATAGATGCGCACGTCGGCGGCACCGGGAGCGGTCTGCAGGCGCGGCTTGATCAGGCGGTTGGCCAGGTCGCTGAGCTGCAGCTGCGAGACGGTGTCCGAATTGAGCGCGAGCCAGATCACCGGCGTGGCGTCGGCCTCGACCTTGGCAATGGTGGGTTCGTCCACATCGTCGGGCAGGCGTTGTCGCACGCGGCTGACCTTGTCGCGCACGTCGGCGGCGGCCGAGTCGGGGTCCCGCGAGAGGGAGAAGCGCACCGTGATCTGGCTTTGCTCCTGCCGGCTGATGGAGGAGATGACGTCCACGCCCTCGATACCGGCGAGCGAGTCTTCGAGCACCTTGGTGACCTGGGACTCGATCACCTCGCTGGAGGCGCCGCCGAAACGGGTGGTGACGGTGACGGTGGGCTCGTCGATGCGCGGGTACTCGCGCACCGTGAGGTTGTTGAACGAGACCAGGCCCACCAGCAGGATGAGCAGCGAGAGCACGGTGGCGAACACCGGGCGGCGGATGGCGACTTCGGGCAGTTGCATGCGGGCCTCCGGTTCGGGTCAGCGCCGCGTCAATTGGCCACGGCCGCGGGGGCCGCAGCGCCGGCGGCCACATTGACCACGCGCACCACGGTGCCGTCGCGCTGCAGGCGCTGCTGACCGGCCACCACCACGGTGTCGCCGCCGTTCAGGCCGTCGGTGATCTGCACGTCCGCGCCGCGGCGCACGCCCAGTTCCACCTCCACCCGGCGCGAGACGCGCTTGCGCGCATCGCCTTGCCCTTGCTCGTCGATCACGTAGACGTACTGGCGCCCCCCCTGGGGCACCAGCGCCTCCTCGGGCACCACCAGGGCCTTGTCGTTCACCGAGAAGACGATCAGCACGCGCGCGAACATGCCGGGGCGCAGGTCCTGGCCGGGGGCGGACGGCATCTCGGCGCGCACGGCGATGGAGCGGCCATTGGCGTCGAGCAGCGGATCGACCGCCAGCACGCGCGCCTGGTGGCGCTGGCCGGGCAGTGCGTCGAGCTGCACCTGCACGGTCTGACCGGGCGCGATGCGGTTCTGGTAGCGCTCGGGCAGGCGGAAGTCCACCGTGAGCTTCGAGGTGTCTTCGAGGTTGACGAGCGGGTCGCCGTCCTTCACGTACTGGCCCAGGTTGATGCTGCGCAGGCCCAGGGTGCCGTCAAACGGCGCCGTGATGCGCATGCGCTGCAGCCGGGCCTGGGCCAGGTCCACCTGGGCTTCGGCCACTTGCAGCGCGGCGCGGCTTTCGTCCACCACGCGCGCGGCCACGAAGCTCTGCGCCAGCAACTCCTCGTTGCGCTTGAGGTTGGCCCGCGCGATGGAAAGCTGCGCCTGCGCCTGGCTGAGTTCGGCGCGCTGCAGGGTGTCGTCGAGTTGCACCAGCAGCGCGCCGCGCTTGACGGACTGGCCATCGTTGAAGGCAATGCGGGCGACGCGGCCCGCCGTTTCGGGCTTGAGCGTGACGGCCTGCCGCGAGTTGAGCGAACCCACCGCCTGCGCATCGTCCTGCAGGCGCGCCTGTTTGACAGTGGCGACTTCCACGGTGACAGGCCCCGCCGCACCGCCACCTGCGCCCGACCCTGCCGGGGCGCGTGGCGCGGGGGCCGCATCGGCGGCGCCCGCAACCCCGCCCGAGCGCGGCTGCTGCTGCCACCACCAGGCGCCGCCCAGCGCCAATGCCAGGCCCAGCACCGCCAGCCAGACCGTTGATTTGGGTTTCGCCATGAAGACTCCGCTCGAATGCTGCCGTCAGCCACCGCCGTGGAACAACAGTTTCCATGCCAACAATCTCCGCATTGTGCAGTCCGTGCCAGAGGCCACGCAACCAAGGGGCACCGCGGAACCGGCTTTGCCGGGCCGCAGGTGCCGCCCCCCTCCGGGGGGTCGCGCGAAGCGCGGCGGGGGGATGCCTAAGTCGGCACGCCCCGGTTGGCCAGCGCGTCGGCGCGGTCGTTGCCCTTGTGGCCCGAATGGCCCTTCACCCAGTGCCATTCGATGTGGTGCGGCCCGCCGTGCACCAGCGCGTCGAGCTGCTGCCAGAGTTCGGCGTTCTTCACCGGCTGTTTGGTCGCGGTGATCCAGCCCTTCTTTTTCCAGCCGTGGATCCATTCGGTGATGCCCTTGCGCACGTACTCGCTGTCCAGGTGCAGCGACACGTGACACGGCCGCTTCAGGGCCGACAGAGCCTGGATCACCGCCATGAGTTCCATGCGGTTGTTGGTGGTGTCGCGCTCGCCGCCCCACAACTCCTTCTCGTGGTCGCCGGATTTCAGGTAGACGCCCCAACCGCCGGGGCCAGGGTTGCCCTTGCAGGCGCCATCGGTGTAAATGACCACGTGGTCCAAGTAGCACTCCAATAAAAAATCACAGACAGGTCGATCAGCGACAGCCCAACCCAGAGGTACCGCGGAACCGGCTTTGCCGGGCCGCAGGTACCGCCCCCTGGAGGGGGTCGCGCGCAGCGCGGCGGGGGTGTCTCGTGGTCATCGGCGGTTGGCCAGCGGCACGGGCGCCGTGGCCGGCACGCGGCGCGGCTTCCAGGCCGGCCCCAGCAGGCGCATGCCGCGCACGCGCTTGATGGCGGTGGTGACGTACACCGCGCCGAAGATGGGCCACCAGCGCTCGCCGACGCGGTCCATCCAGCGCATGCGGTTCAGCCACTTGTCGGTGCGCACCGCCGGGCGGTAACAGCCGTAGTGCTGGGAGCCGACCTCGAAGCTCAGCAGGCGCAGCCAGTCGCGCAAGCGGCCCGGGCCGATGAACTCACCCGCGTCGGGCAGGTACAGGCGCGAATTCAGGCCCAGGCGCTCCGTGGCGCGCGCGCGCCCCTGGCGCACGCCCCACCAGCTCGCGGGGTTGAAGCCGGTCAGGACAACGCGCCCTTCGGGCACCAGCACGCGCTCGACCTCGCGCAGCACCTGGTGCGGGTCGGCGCTGAACTCCAGCGTGTGCGGCAGCACCACGAGGTCGAGACTGGCTTCGGGAAACGGCAGGGCCGCGGCGTCCGTGACCAGGGCCACCCGCGCGACGTCCACAGGCGCGTCGCCCTCGGGCAAGGCCAGCCAGCGGTGCGGCATGCGGTTGGCGCGCAGGGCGTCCAGTTCAGGCACGCCGAGTTGCAGCGCATTGAAACCGAACACATCGGCCACCGCCAGGTCGAACCGGTCCTGCTCCCAATCCAGCAGGTACCTGCCGGGCGGAGTCGCGAACCACTCGGTCAACCCTATAATTTTTTCGGTCATCTGCGCTGGGGCGTGTTCACAGTGCCCGCACTCTACACGTCCCACCCCACATGCCCATGCAGCTCCTGCCGATCCCCGCCTTCACCGACAACTACATCTGGCTGCTGCACGACGGCCGGCGCGCCCTGGTGGTGGACCCCGGCGAAGCCCCGGGCGTTCAGCGCGCGCTGCAGGACCTGGGCCTCACGCTCGACACCATTCTCATCACGCACCACCACGCCGACCACACGGGCGGCGTGGCCGCCCTGCGCGAGGCCACCGGCACCCAGGTCATCGGCCCGGCCTTCGAGCCCATGCCCGAGCCGCTGCGCCGCGTGGGCGGCGGCGAGCAGGTCACCGTGCTGGGCGTGCGCTTCGACGTGATCGACGTGCCCGGCCACACCAGCGGCCACATCGCGTACTACACCCCCGAACTCGACGGCCTGCCGCTGCTCTTCTGCGGAGACACCCTGTTCTCGGGCGGCTGCGGCCGCCTGTTCGAGGGCACGCCCGCGCAGATGCACGACTCGCTGTCGCACCTGGCCGCCCTGCCCGGCAACACCCGGGTGTGCTGCACGCACGAGTACACCCTGTCCAACCTGAAGTTCGCGCAGGCGGTGGAGCCCGGCAACGCCGAGCTTGCGGCCTACGTGCGGCACTGCCAGCAGCAGCGCGCGAACAACCTGCCCACGCTGCCCAGCAGCATCGCGCTGGAGCGGCGCATCAACCCCTTTCTGCGCACCGCGGAACCTGCGGTGGTGGCGGCGGCTCAGCAACAGGCGCCCGGCCTCGCGGCCGACCCGGTGGCCGTGTTCGCCACCCTGCGCGAATGGAAGAACGTTTTTCGATGAACTCTCGCATTGCCCCGGCGCTGGTGCGCCTGCGCGGCGGGGCCCGGCGCCTGGCGCTGGCCCTGGCCATTCCCGCGGTCCTGGCCGGCTGCGCCAGCACCGCCACCGTCAGCCCACCGGTGCCACCAGGCACCGTCACCACCCCGTCGGCGGTCCCCTCCACCGATCAGGCCGTCGCCGGTCGCGCGCCGGTGCGCCTGTCCAGCGATGTGCCCCTGAGCGAACTCACCGTGGCGCGCATGGACGCGCCCACCGTGACCACGCTGGCCGCGCCCGCCGACCTGTGGGAGCGCATCCGCCGCGGCCTGGCCATGAACAACCTGGACGACGACCTCGTGCGCCAGCACGAGCAGTGGTACCTCTCGCGGCCCGACTACATCCAGCGCATGACCGAACGCTCCAGCCGTTACCTCTTCCACATCGTGGAGGAGATCGAGGTGCGCGGCATGCCCATGGAGCTGGCGCTGCTGCCCTTCATCGAAAGCGCCTTCAACCCGCAGGCCGTCTCCAGCGCGCGCGCCGCCGGCATGTGGCAGTTCATGCCCGCCACCGGCGCCTCCTTCGACCTGAAGCAGAACGCCTTTCGCGACGACCGGCGCGACGTGCTGGCCTCCACGCGCGCGGCGTTGGACTACCTGGAGCAGCTCCACGCGCGCTTCGGCGACTGGCACCTGGCACTGGCGGCTTACAACTGGGGCCAGGGCAACGTCAACCGCGCCATCACGCGCAACCAGCGCGCGGGCCTGCCCACGGGCTACGCCGACCTGAACATGCCCGCCGAGACGCGCCACTACGTGCCCAAGCTGCAGGCGGTGAAGAACATCGTGGCCAATCCGGCGCGTTACGCCGCCACCCTGCCCGACATCGGCAACCACCCCTTCTTCGACCTGGTCACCGTCGAGCGCGACATGGACGTGGCGCTGATCGCGCGGCTGGCCGAGGTGGAAGAGTCGGACTTCCGCGCGCTCAACCCCTCTCTCAAGCAACCGCTGGTGATGGCCGCCGGCACGCCCAATGTGCTGCTGCCCTGGGACAACGCGGTGATCTTCCAGCGCAACCTGAAGTTGTACGACGGTCCCCTGGCGAGCTGGACGGCCTGGGTGGTGCCCACCACCATGACGGTGGCGCAGGCGGCGAAGCAGGTGGGCGTGAGCGAGGCCGAACTGCGCAAGGCCAACGCCATTCCGCCCCGCATGCGGCTGCGCGCCGGCTCCAGCCTCATCGTGCCCCGCAACGGCAAGCTCGACCGCGACGTGCCCGCGCACGTGGCCGACAACGGCATGCTGAGCCTGCAACCCGAGGTGACGACGCGCCGCATGGTGGTGAAGGCGCGCAGGGGCGACACCGTCTCACGCCTGGCGAGCCGCTACGGTCTGAGCGCGGCCAGCGTGGCCGAGTGGAATCGCCTGTCGGCGGGCAGCACGCTCAAGACCGGGCAGCGTGTGACGCTGCACCTGCCGCAGCGCGCCAAGGCCACCACCAGCGCGCGCTCCAGCAAGGCGGTGAAGCCGCGCGCCACGTCGAGCAAGACGGCGTCGACGAAGAAGGCGACGATCAAGAAATCGTCGACGGCCAAGGTGCCGACGAAGAAGTCGGCGCGCAAGTAGCTCCCTGCGGCCGTCGCTTCAGGCCCGAAACCGCGCCTTGGCCTTCAGCGCGAAGGCGTTGGTGAAATGCCTCGCCACCTCGGCCGGCGACAGCGGCGGGCCCTCCCCCGCGCGATTGACGGCTTCCGGCCCGCCGCGCGGCATCAGGCCGTCGGCTGTCCAGGCGTCGCGCGAGCGCTCCACCGTGGCGAGGTAGATCGCGCGGTCACCCTGGAAGTGGCTTTCGGGCACGGTCTTGATCAGGTCCGAGGGGCCGGCCGTCTGCAACCATTTGAGCGCGTGCACCACGGCGTCGGTGAGGGCTTGGGTGACGCGCGGGAACTGCTCGACGAACTCGGCCGGCGCGCTCAGGCACCCCACGGGCACCGGGCCGCCGAACACCTCGTTGGTGCCGCTGAGGCTTCGCGTGTCCACCGCCACGCGAAGCTCGCCCAGCTGTTCCAGCAAGGTCATCATCGGATCGGCGTGACACAGCGCGTCGAGCTGCCCGCCGCGAAACGCCAGCAGCGCCGCGCCCGCACTGGCCTGCGGCAGGATCTGGACCTCGTCCTCCTTCACTTGCTCGCGCTGCAGGAATGCCATGAGCACGCGCTGCGCCAGCGGGTCTTTGGCGCGCAGGCCGATGCGGCGCCCGCGCAGGTCGCCCGCGCCGCGAAACCCCGGCACCGTCTTCTGCGACACGCCCAGCACCACCTGCGGCGCCCGGCCCTGCACCACGAAGCTCTGCCAGTTCATCTCGCGCGCGCCGGGGGTGAGCAACTGGGCGAAGGGCACGCACATGGCGTGCGCCGCCTTGGCCTGCACCGCCGCCATTGCCTGCCCGAGGTCGGCAAACTCGCGCAACTCCACGTCGAGCCCTTCTTCGCGGAAGAAGTTGCGCTGCTCGGCCACGGTGAGCGGCAGGTTGCTCAGGCCCGTGCGAGGCTCCACGGCGATCACGATACGCGTGCCCACCAGCTTGGGCGGCAGCGTGGCTGGGCGCGGCGCGGTCACGGCCTGCGCGTTCACGGCCTGTGGGCCGGCGGCAAACAACAGCCCCGCCGCGGCGGCGCCCCACTGGCGGCGGTTCAGGAAACCCATGCGTCGAGATTAGAGCGATGCGGCGCGCCCGCCATCCGGTGGAGTCCCGAGCGGGTTTTCACCGACCCGCGACACACGAATCGGCGGGCGCTTCAGCGCCGGTCGACCAGCGCGTGCGCAATGGTGCCGAGGTCGACGTACTCGAGCTCGCTGCCCACGGGCACACCCCGCGCCAGGCGCGTGACCTGCAGGCCGCGGTCCTTCAGCGCCTGGAAGATCACGTGCGCGGTGGTCTCGCCCTCGGCGGTGAAGTTGGTGGCGAGGATGACCTCGCGCACGGGCACCTCGGCCTCAGGGTCGTCCACGCGGTCGAAGAGCTTGTCCAGGCCGATTTCGCGCGGCCCCACGCCGTCGAGCGGGCTCAGCTTGCCCATGAGCACGAAATACAGGCCTTTGTAAGCGCCTGTACGTTCCATGGCCGCCTGGTCGGCGGGCGTCTCCACCACGCAGAGCTGGCTGCGGTCGCGCCGCGGGTCGCGGCAGGTGGGGCAGACCTCGTCTTCCGTGAAGGTGTGGCACAGCGCGCAGTGGCGCACGCCGTTCACTGCCGCCTGCAGCGCCCCGGCCAGCAGTTGCGCGCCTTCGCGGTCGTGCTGCAGCAAATGGAAGGCCATGCGCTGGGCCGACTTGACCCCCACGCCGGGCAGGCGCCGCAGCGCCTGCACCAGGTTCTCCAGGGAATGGTTGTCGGCCACCGCGCGGGCTGCTTCAGAACGGGAACTTCATGCCCGGGGGCAGGCCGGGCATGCCGGCGGTGAGCTTGCCCATCTTCTCGTTCGAGGTTTCCTCGGCCTTGCGCACGGCGGCGTTGAAGGCGGCGGCCACCAGGTCTTCGAGCATGTCCTTGTCGTCGGCGAGCAGGCTCGGGTCGATCGTGACGCGCTTGACGTCGTGCTTGCAGGTCATGACGACCTTGACCAGGCCCGCGCCGGACTCGCCGGTGACCTCGATGGTGGCGAGTTCGTCCTGCGCCTTCTTGAGGTTGTCCTGCATGGCCTGGGCCTGCTTCATCAGGCCGGCGAGTTGTCCTTTGTTGAACATGGCAATCCTTGTCAGAGAGTTATCAGGGGCTGGCCTTGAGCGAGCCGGGCACGATTGTGCCGCCGAAGTCGCGCATCATGGCTTGCACGAAGGGGTCGCCGAGGATCTGCTGCTCGGCCTCGCGCTGACGGCGCTCGGCCTCGGCGGCGGCGCGGCGCGCGGGCGAATCGGTGACGGCGCCGCTTTCCAGCGCGAGTTCGACCGCGTGGCCCGCCGCGTGCAGCGCGGCGGTGAGGCGGTCGCGGTTGCTGCCCTGCGCGAGCGTCTCGCGCTCGATGCGCAGCAGCCAGCGCGCGCCGTCGCGCGACACGAGTTGCGATTGCAGGGCGAGCTCGCGCGTCAGCGCGGCGATGGCACCGCTGTCCACCATCTGCTGCACCACCTCCGCCCAGAAGTCGCCTTCGGGCGTGGGCTGCAGCGGGGCGCTGGGCGGGCGGGGCTGGTCGAGCCGGCCCGGTGCGCCCGGGTCGCGCACGGGGATGCGCACCACCGGCGCGGCGTTCGCCCCCGGTGCTGCGGCGGGCCGGGGCGCGGCGGGCGCGGGCTCCGGGTCCCAGGGCGGCAGGTCGTCGTCGGGCTCGGGCCAGGGGGCGTCGTCAATGGGCGGGCCGTCGAAAGACTCTGCCTTGCCGGTCGGGTGGGCCTGAGCCGGCGCGTGCGCGGGTGCGGCGGCCAGCGGTGCTGGCGGCGGGCTGGGTGCGGGCCGCTGGGACGCGGTCACGGACGCGGTCACGGACGCGGGCGCGGGAGCAGTCGCGGGCGCGATCGTCGGCGCTGGCGCTGGCGCCGGTGCCAGCGCTGGTGCCGGTGCTCGTACCGTCGTTGGCCGCGCCTCAGCGGGCTTCAGAGTTTTTTTTTCCGCTGCGCCCGAGGGCTTGAAGGCCAGCAAGCGCAGCAACACCATGGTCAGCGCCGCGTACTCGTCGGGCGCCAGGCCCAGCTCGCTGCGGCCGTGCAGGCACAGGCTGTAGAGCAGGTGCGTCTCGTCGGGCGGCAGGGCCGCGGCCAGGCGCGCGATCTCGGGTGTGTCAGGGTCGTCGTCGGTGGCGGCGGCATCGGGCACGCTCTGCAGCACCGCCATGCGCTGCAGCAGACCCGTCATTTCCTCCAGCGTGGAGGCGGCGCTCAGGCCGTTCACGCGCAGCGCGTTCACCGTCTCCACCACGCTCGCGCCGTCCGCGTTCGCCAGCGCGTCGATCAGGCGTAGCACATGGCTGCGGTCCACCGCGCCCAGCATCTGGCGCACGGGCGCCTCCAGCAACTGGCCCCCACCGAACGCGATGGCCTGGTCGGTGAGCGAGAGCGCGTCGCGCATGGATCCGCGCGCCGCGCGCGACAGCAGGCGCAGCGCCTGCGGCTCGGCCGTCACGCCTTCGGTCTGCAGCACCTGCTGCAGGTGCTCGGCCACCGTCTCGGGCGCCATGGGCCGCAGGTTGAACTGCAGGCAGCGCGACAGCACCGTCACCGGCACCTTCTGCGGATCGGTGGTGGCGAGCACGAACTTGAGGTACTCGGGCGGCTCCTCCAGCGTCTTCAACATCGCGTTGAACGCGGTGTTGGTCAGCATGTGGACCTCGTCGATCATGAAGACCTTGAAGCGGCCCTGCACCGGCTTGTAGACCGCCTGCTCCAGCAGCGACTGGACCTCGTCCACGCCGCGGTTGGAGGCGGCGTCGAGCTCGGTGTAGTCCACGAAGCGGCCGGCGTCGATGTCGGTGCAGGCCTGGCACACGCCGCAGGGCTCGGCGGTGATGCCGCCCTGCCCGTCCGGGCCCGTGCAGTTGAGCGACTTGGCCAGGATGCGCGAGACCGTGGTCTTGCCCACGCCGCGCGTGCCGGTGAACAGGTAGGCGTGGTGAAGGCGCTGGCTGGTGAGCGCGTTCGCAAGGGCCTGCACCACGTGGCCCTGGCCGACCATCTCGCGGAAATTGCGCGGGCGGTACTTGCGGGCGAGGACGACGTAGGACATCGGAGGATTCTATGCGTCGATGTACCCGCGCCCCGGCGGCGGACATGCCCCGTCGCCTACAATCACGGGTGACGGGCCTTCCCGCATGGTGAAGCGGCCAACCGGGTCAGGTGGGGAACCAAGCAGCCCTAACTGTGGAGCCAGTGCCGGGGTCAAGGCTCGTCACCTACATGCGAAGCCGCAGGCAGTGCCTGCGGCTTTTTTCGTTGCGATCGCACGCGGGCGCGCAAGCCTTCGAAGAAGCCGGCATTCGCAGGCCGGGACGGCGCGCTCCTCGCCCCGGTCAGCAACAAGGCGCGCAAGTACTGACGGTCCTGGTCCTTGCGGACCAGTTCGCGCACATGCTCATCGCTGGCGTCATGGCCGCGCTCTTGTTCCTGCTTGTCGACAGAGACCTTGACGGAGCCAGGCGGAGAGGTGTGCTTCATGCTCATAAGGACAAATCGTTGAAGGGCGCTCACCGGCAAGCGCCACAGCCTAAACTGCCGACGCTCCGGTCATCCGCAAGATTGCATCAAGAGATCCCACCGTGCCCTCGCGCGCCCCTTCCTCCATCGCAGACTGGCACGCCCACGTCTACTTCGACGCCGCCACGCGCGACGCCGCCTGGGCCTTGCGTGAGTTGATCGGCACCGAGTTGGCCGGGCGCGTGCAGATCGGCCGCTTCCACGAAAAGCCCGTGGGCCCGCACCCGATGTGGTCCTATCAATTGGCGTTCGATGCCGACCGGTTCGCCCACGTGGTCGGCTGGCTCACACTGAACCACGGCGCGCTGGACGTGTTCATCCACCCCAACACCGGCGACGAGTTGCGCGACCACCGCGACAGTGCGCTGTGGCTGGGCAAGTCCCACACGCTGGACCTGAACGCGCTGCAGGCTTAAGGCGCCGCGCGCAGGTGGCGCAGCGCCGCCTCCCCCGCCCACACGCCACTGGCCATGGAGGCCGTGAGCAGGTAGCCGCCGGTGGGCGCTTCCCAATCGAGCATCTCGCCGGCCACGAACAGGCCGGGGCGTTCGTGCGCCATCAGGCCGTCGTCGAGCGCTTCCAGCCGCACACCGCCCGCGCTGCTGATGGCCTCGGCCACGGGGCGGGGGCGGATCAGCTTGAGCGGCAAGGCCTTGATGGCCGCCGCGAGCCGCGCGGCGTCGTGCATGGCCTCGCGGTCCAGGCATTCGTGCAGCAGCGCGAGCTTGATGCCATCGAGCCCGAGCCGGCCCTTGAGGTGGCTGGAGAGGCTGCGCGAACCACGCGGATGCGACACGTCGGCCAGCACGCGTTCGGGCGAGCGGTCGGGCAGCAGGTCGATCCACAGCGTGGCCGAGCCGCCGCGCGCGATGCGGTCGCGCAGCGCGGCCGACAGCGCGTAGACCAGGCTGCCTTCGATGCCGGTGGCGGTGGCGACGAACTCGCCGCGCTGCCATTGCCGCGAGTCGGGCGGCCCATCGAGCGCGAGCGCCACGGTCTTGAAGGGCTGGCCGGCCCAGCGGTCGGTGAACACGGCGCTCCAGCCCTCGGCCACGCCGTGCACGGACGAGCCCGCGACGTCGAATCCGCAGTTGGCGGCTTGCAGTTCGGCCACGTCGAGGCCCGCGCCGCGCAGCCACGGCACCCAGGCGCCGTCGGAGCCGAGGCGGGGCCAACTCGCGCCGCCCAGGGCGAGCAACACAACGCCCGCCTGCACCACACGTTCACCGTCCGGCGTGGCGAAGCGCAAGGCGCCGCCCTCACCAAAACCCAGCCAGCGGTGGCGCATGTGAAAGTGCACCGGTTCACCGCCCGCCTCGGGATGGCGCAGCCGGTGCAGCCAGGCCCGCAGCAGCGGCGCGGCTTTCATGTCGGTGGGGAAGACGCGGCGCGACGTGCCGACGAAGGTGGCGATGCCCAGGCCCTCGGCCCAGTCGCGCAAGGCCTGCGGCCCGAAGCGTTCGAGCATGGGCCGCAGCGCGCTCGCGCGTTCGCCGAAGCGCGAGACGAAGGCGTCGAAGGGCTCGGCGTGCGTGAGGTTGAGCCCACCCTTGCCCGCCAGCAGCAGCTTGCGGCCCACCGAGGGCATGGCGTCGTAGAGGTCCACAGGCACGCCCGCGCGCGACAGCACCTCGGCCGCCATGAGGCCGGCCGGGCCGCCACCGGCAATGGCCACGCGGGGGTTCATTCTTCTTTCCACTCGAACACGCGCCCCTGCGGGTTGATGAACGCCAGCCGCAGCGGCTCGCCGGGGTGGATGGCCGACACCGCCGCTCGGTAGGCGGCCATCTGCTCGCGGTGCGCCAGCACGGTGTGCGGTGCCTCGTGGGTCTTGAAGTCGAGCACCCACCAGGTGCCGCTGTCGCGGTCGCGCAGCAGGCGATCGAGGCGGCGCACCTGGCCTTCGTGCAGCAGCTCCACCTCGTTGCCCCATTGCTCGACGCGGGCGTCGTCCCAGGCCCAGGCGGCCTCGCCGCGCACGATGCGCCGGGCCGCGTCGAGGGCCTGGGCGGCGGTGGCGGCGTCCAGTTCGTGCAGCTCGGCGATGGCGCGCTGGTGCGCGGCGTTCCAGTCGAACCCACGCGCGGGCGTGGGGCACCACTGCAGCAACTGGTGCACGGCGCGGCCGAAGCGGGTCTGGGCGTCGGCGTCGATCACCACCACCTCGGGTACGGGCTCGGGCAAGGCGCGCAGCGCGGGCAGCGCGTGCAGTTCGAAGGGCTCGGCCTCGGTGAGCGTGGTGGACCGCGACGCATCGGGCGGGTCGAGCATCTGCGCAAGCGGCGAGAGCCGTTGCCACCACGAGGTGCCGGCACTCGCGCGCCCAGGCTCGAAGCTGGAGGCCACCAGCCGGTTGCCGGCGCGCGTCATGGCGACGTAGAGCGCGTTGAGTTCTTCCAGAGAGCGCGCGCGGCGCTCGGCGTCGAGCAGTTCCCGGGCGCACAGCGGGGCGCGCTTCTCGCTCGCGAGGAAGACGAAGCGGCGCGGCTGCGGCGCCTCGCCGGGCCAGTCCACCAGCACGCCCATGGATTCGGCGCGCGCGGGCGCGGCGTCGATGTCGAGCAGCAGCACGGTGTGCGCCTCCAGGCCTTTGGCGCCGTGGATGGTGAGGAGGCGCACGGCACCGGGCGTGGCCACGGGCGGCATGGGCGTGCCGCCGGCCTTGAGCGCGCGCACGAAGCGGTAGGCGGTGAGGAAACGCCCGCCTTCGTGGTCGAGCGCCTGCGCCAGCAGGGCCTGCAACTGGGCCTGCGTGGCGGCGCGCTGCGCGGGTGGCACGGCCTGCGCGAAGCGGGCAAGCAGATCGGCTTCGCGGAACACGAGCGACAGCGCGTCGTGCGGGGGCAGATTCAGCAGCGCCTCGCGCCAGCCTTGCCAGCGCAGGGCGGTGTCGCGCCACAGCGGCGCGGCATCGGGCGCTTGCGCGGCCTGCAGCAGCACGGGCCACCAGCGCGCGCCGGGGCCGGCGGTGCGCACGGCGGTGGCCAACGCGGCCAGATCGTCGTCGCCCCAGCCGCCGATGGGCGAGCGCAGCGCGCGCGCCAGGCTCAGGTCGTGTCCCGGCGAGACCAGGGCGTCGATCAGCGCGATCACGTCCTGCACCGCGGGCGCGTCGGCCAGATCGAGCTTCTCGGGCTGTTCGCTGGCGATGCCGCGCTCGCGCAGGGCCTCGTGCATCCAGCCCAGGCGTTCGCGCTTGCGCGCGAGCACCATCACGTCGTCGGGCCGCACGCGGCCGGCGGCCACCTCGGCGGCGATCCAGTCGGCCGCCTGGCGCGCCTCGAGTTCGCTCATGGCGTCGTCCGCCAGGTGGCGCGGCGTGGACAGGCTGTCGCGCCAGGCCTCGGGGTCGGTGTTGGCCGCCTCGGCACGTTCGCGCGCGCTGCGCGGCACCACGGGAAGGGCCAGCACCGCGCCGGCCTCGGCGCTGGCGGTGGTGTGCGGGCGAAACGCCGCGCCCACCGTCTCGCCGTATTCGCCCGCCTCCACCGCCTGCTGCATGGCGGCGTTCACGGCGTCCACCACGGCGATGGCGCAGCGGCGCGTGTGGTCGCAGGCCAGCAGCGAGCCCCCCAGGCCCTGCACCACGAAGGCCTGGGCCGCGCGGAACACCTGCGGTTCGGCGCGGCGGAAGCGGTAGATGGACTGCTTGGGGTCGCCCACGATGAAGACGCTGGGCGCCTCCCCTGGCCCCGCGCCCGAGTAGGCCGCGAGCCAGCCATACAGGGCCTGCCACTGCAGCGGGTTGGTGTCCTGGAATTCGTCGATGAGCAGGTGGCGCACGCGCGCGTCCAGGCGCTGCTGCAGCCAGCCGGAGAGTTCGGCATCGCCCAGCAGGCGGCGCGCGGCGCCTTCGACGTCGTTCATGTCGACCCAGCCGCGTTCGCGCTTGAGTTCGGCCAGCACGCGCAGCAGCACCCGGGTGAGCCGCGCCAGACGCTGGTGGTGCACCCAGGCGCGGTGCTGGCGCTCGGCCAGCAGGGCTTCTTCGATGCGGTCGTGCGCCGCCTGCACGGCGGGCAGCGCGTCGGGCTGTTCGCCCAGCTTGCGCGGCGTGCCCTTGGCGGTGGTGAGCGCGTCGATCGCGGCGCGGCCGTTGCCGTCGGTGACGGCGGTTTCCAGTGCGCGCGCGGCGGTCTCGGCCTTCTTGAGTTTGGCGAAACCGCCCAGCGCCTGGGCCGCGGCCAGCAGTTCGGCGCGGAAGCGTTCGCCGCGCACCAGCCACGCGATGGGGTCATCGCCCGCGCCGGCCCAGTCGGGCATCTGCTCGGCCAGCGACTGCACCGCGCCATCCACCGCGCCCACGGCGTCGGCCCACAGGAACTCCACGCGCTTGGAAGCGGCGTTGCGCAACGCGGTGAGGGTCTGGTGGCGGCCGATGTCGGCCACGCTGGCGAAGAAGTCCTCGCGCGCGGCCCCGTCCCGCGCGAGTTCGGCGTAGAAGCGCGGCCACAGGCGCTGAAGGATGGCGCTGTCGTCTTCCTGCAGCTCGTACTGTGGCGGCAGGCCCAGCTCCTGCAGCACCGACAACGGCGCGCCGCGCAGCAGCGCCGCGAACCAGCTGTGGAAGGTGCGCAGTTGCACCGGGCGGCCGTGCCGGCGCAGCCGCTCGCGCAGGCCGCGCGCGGCGGGCACCAAGGCGCGCGCCGACGCCTCGGGCAGGCCGCGCATCACCAGGCCGGCGCACAGCTCGTCGTCGCTCTGCGTGGCCCACTCGGCCACCACCTGTTGCAGCCGCTCGCGCATTTCACCGGCGGCCTTCTTGGTGAAGGTGATGGCCAGGATGTCCTGCGGTGGCGCCCCGTCGAGCAGCGCGCGCAGGATGCGCGAGACCAGCATCCAGGTCTTGCCCGCGCCCGCGCAGGCCTCCACGGCCACGCTGCGCGCCGGGTCGCAGGCGCGCGCGTAGAAGGCCTGCGGCCCCACGGGCTGGCCATCGACGCGGTAGGCGAGCCCGGTCATGCGGCTTCCTCCGCGCCGCCGGCCACCGGTTGCCAGAAGTCCTTGCGGCACAGGCCGCGTGCCGCGCAGAAATCGCAGGCCGTGCCCTCGCCCAGGGCCTGCATCGCGGCGCCGCCGGCCACGCGTTCCATGTCGTTCACGAGGCCTTGCACGATCGCGTCGCGCGCCATCAGCACCTCGGTCTGCTCGATCAGCTTCGCCGGCTCGTCGCGCTCAGCGCGCGCATCGACGATGCTGAGGTAGGCCGCGCGCAGGCGCTGCGCGGGCAGCAGCGCGGCGTAGAAGCCGAGCTGCGTGTCCTCCAGCGGCTCCTTCACGCGCGCCTCGGTGCGGGTGCGGCTCTCGGTCTTGTGGTCGATGACGAAGCGCTCGTCGCCCTCCCCGTCTTGCCGCGCGTCGATGCGGTCGAGCCGGCCGTACAAGGTCCAGCGGCCCGCGCGCTGCTCGCGCTCGGCCTCGGCCGCCACGAAGCGCCAGCCCTGTGCCTCGTGCGGCCACAGCCAGTGCAGGTAGGCCTCGCGCAGCGCGGGCCATTGCGCGCGGTACGGCAGGAAGCCGCCGGCCTGCATGTCGTCGCCCAAGCCCATTTCCTCGGCCAACGCGCCGGCCAGGGAGTCCAGCGCGGCGCGGTCGGCGTCCTCGCCGGGGCGCTCGTCGCCGCGCGCCTCGTGAAAGCGCTTGAGCACCTCGTGCAGCCAGTTGCCCAGGTCGCTCTGGTCGGGTTCGGCGTCGAGTTCGTCCGCCTCATCCAGGCGCAACTGGCGGCGCGCGAAGAAGCGGTAGGGACAGGTGCGCAGGTCGTCGTAGGCGCTGGCCGACAAGCGATCGGGCAGCAGTGCGGGTGCGCTGGCGCGCGGCCGGGGCGTGCCGCCCGCCGCCACCGCGCGCGGATCGAGCAGGGACTCGGCGGTGCCCGCATCGCAGCCGTCGATGAAGGGGCTGGGCAGCAGCGCTTCGCCGGCATCGTGGCGGCGCCACAGCGCGTCCACCGGCGGGCCTGCGAACAGGTGTGCCCAGGCCGAGGCCGCCGCGCGCGCCAGGGCGTCGCGATCGGGCAGGCCCAGCAGTTCGCGTTGCGCGGCGGTCCAGGTGCTGTCGGGCTCGGGGCTGGCGCTCAGGTGACGCTCGTCGCAACCGGGCGCCACCACAGCCGCCACGCGACGCCCCAGGCGCTGCTGCAGGGGCAGCACCACGACCTGCGGCGCGCCGGCCACGGTGGGCTGGAACACCGCGCCCTCCAGCACGTCGCGCACCCAGGCACCAAAGGCCGCGAGCGACCAGCGCGCCGCCCCGCGCGGGCCGGTGGCGGCTTCACCCAGGCCATCGAGTTCGTGCGCACCTTCGCCCAGGCGCAGCACGCCGATCAACTGGCGGCCGGCTTCGTCGGCCTGCAGCGTCGCCCACTGCCCGCTGCGCTCCAGCGCCTGCGCCGTGTCCTTGAGCCAATGCAGCAGGGGCCGTGCGGCCTGCAATTCGGCGCGCTGCGCGTCGATGTCGGCCTCGCGCCAGTCCATGGGCACGGCGGCCCAGCGCGCCACGCCCTTCTGCCGCAGGCGACGCTCCAGCGCATCCACCACCGGCGGCGAGAACGCGGGCGCCAGCTTGAGCCAGTCGAGCACCTCGTCGGTGCTGGCGCGAGCGTCGGCCGCGCGCAGCAGTGCCATCAGGCTGGCGGCGGCGCGGGTGGTGGACAGCTTCCAGCCGGTCTCGTCGCGCAGCCGCACGCCCGCGCCCACGAGCAGGGCGCTGACGCGGCGCGTGAGCAGGCGGTCGTTGGCGATCAGCGCCACCGGCGCGCGCCCGGCGTTGAGGTGCGCAATGGCACAGGCGGCCGCGGCCTGCGCCTCGGCCTCGAAGTCCTCGCAGGTCCACACGCGCGGCGCGGCCTCGGCCGGCGCGGACCAGGTCAGCCGCCCGGCCCGCTCGCCCCAGCGGGCCAGCAAGGCCTCGGTGAGTGGGTCGAGCTGGTGGCCCGGCAGGCACAACAGGCGATCGGCATCGGCGCCCGGCGCGGCCAGGGGCGACCACAGCGCGTCGGTGACGTAGGCGGATGTGCCGGCCCAGGTGGCAGCCAGATTGGCCACCAGCGACTCCCATTGCGTGCTGGCCGCGCCGCCCGCCGCCGCGAGCGCCGCGCGGCGTTCCTCGGCCCAGGCCGCGCGCCGCTCGGGCGCCTGCGCGGCGGCCAGCGGCGCCAGCTGGCGAGCGGCGTCGATCAGGCGGGCCACCAGCTCGCGGCGCAGGCCCGCGTCCAACCGCGCGGGCACCACGCGCTCGATCCACGCGGCGGCCACCAGGGCGTCGCGCGCCATGTCGTGGCTGATGTCGTCGGAGCCCGGTCGCCAGGGCGCCAGCGCCGCGGCCCAATCGCGAAGCGTCGTGAAGCGTGGCGCCAGGCCCGCGGCCTGCCGCTGGCGCTCGGCCCAGGCGCGGCGCGCCTCGGTCGCCAGGGCGCCGTAGGGCAGCAGCACCACCACGCGCGACAGGGGCACCGCGGCCTCGCGCGCCGCGCGCACCAGCTCGTCGAACGGGGCCCGCCACGCACACGACATCGCGTCCGCCTGCACGGCGGCGCCCACAAGGGCTGACTCGTCGTGAGGTCTCGCGGGGGCTGGCGTCATGAAAAGGGGGTTTCTGTCACAATGCGGCGGCCTGCACAGAGGGAGCCGACGTCGTCGCCCGGCCTGCCGCTTGCGCCGCACTGTAACCTCCCACCGCTCACTGAAAACCCAAGGACGAACCCCATGGCCAGCGACCTGATCAAACACGTTTCCGATGCCAGCTTCAAGGCCGATGTGCTGGACAACAAGGCCCCGGTGCTGGTGGACTTCTGGGCCGAATGGTGCGGCCCCTGCAAGATGATCGCCCCCATCCTGGACGAGGTCGCCGGCACCTACGACGGCAAGCTGCAGATCGCCAAGCTCAACGTCGACGACAACCGCGACGTGCCCGCAAAGTTCGGCATCCGTGGCATCCCCACGCTGATGCTGTTCAAGGACGGCCAGCTCGCCGCCACCAAGGTGGGCGCGCTCAGCAAGGCCCAACTCACCGCCTTCATCGACCAGCAACTGGCCTGATCCCCCGGCCCGGGCGCGAGCCCGGGCCCCGAGCCGCGCGCGGGCTCGACGACAGGGTGCACTCGCAGCGATTCCTGTCATAATCCGCCGCAATGCGGGCAGCAAGCCCGCCTCTCCCCCGCGCGACGTCCGTCATCCGGACCACAGCGCCCACCTCCCCGCTCTTCTCCAATCGCCTCCACCCTGGAGTGACGTCGATGCACCTGAACGAACTCAAGGCCCTGCACGTTTCCGAAGTGTTCAAGCAGGCCGAAGCGCTCGAAATCGAGAACACCGGCCGCATGCGCAAGCAGGAGCTGATGTTCGCCATCATCAAGAAACGCGCGAAAACCGGCGAACAGATCTTTGCCGACGGCGTGCTCGAGGTCCTGCCCGACGGCTTCGGCTTCCTGCGCGCGCCGGACACCAGCTACACCGCCAGCACCGACGACATCTACATCTCGCCCAGCCAGATCCGCCGCTTCAACCTGCACACCGGCGACATGATCGAGGGCGAGGTCCGCATCCCCAAGGACGGCGAGCGCTACTTCGCGCTCAACAAGCTCGACAAGATCAACGGCCTGGCTCCCGAGGAGAACAAGCACAAGATCATGTTCGAGAACCTGACGCCCCTGTTCCCCAAGGAACAGATGCGCCTGGAACGCGACATCAAGAGCGACGAGAACATCACCGGCCGCATCATCGACATCATCGCCCCCATCGGCCGCGGCCAGCGCGCGCTGATCGTGGCGCCGCCCAAGAGCGGCAAGACGGTGATGATGCAGCACATCTGCCACGCCATCACCGCCAACCACCCCGACGTCGAACTGATGGTGCTGCTGGTGGACGAGCGCCCCGAGGAAGTGACCGAGATGCAGCGCACCGTGCGCGGCGAGGTCATCGCCTCCACCTTCGACGAGCCGGCCGCTCGCCACGTGCACGTGGCCGAGATGGTGATCGAGCGCGCCAAGCGCCTCGTCGAGCTCAAGAAGGACGTGGTGATCATGCTTGACTCGATCACCCGCCTGGCCCGCGCCTACAACAACGTGCTGCCCTCTTCCGGCAAGGTGCTCACCGGCGGTGTGGACGCCAACGCCCTGCAGCGTCCCAAGCGCTTCTTCGGCGCGGCCCGCAAGGTGGAAGAAGGCGGCTCGCTCACCATCATCGCCACCGCGCTGATCGACACCGGCTCGCGCATGGACGAGGTGATCTTCGAGGAGTTCAAGGGCACCGGCAACTGCGAGATCCACCTCGACCGCCGCCTGTACGAAAAGCGCGTCTTCCCCTCCATCCAGCTCAACCGCAGCGGCACCCGCCGCGAGGAACTGCTGCTGCAGCCCGAGATCCTGCAGAAGACCCGCATCCTGCGCCAGTTCATGTACAACATGGACGAGATCGAGGCCATGGAAATGGTCTTGAAGAGCATGAAGGCCACGAAGAACAACTCCGAGTTCTTCGACATGATGCGGCGCGGGGGCTGATCCGGCCGTCACGCTATAATCTTCGGTTTTATCGGCGGCAAGTACGTTGGAAGGGTTCCGACGCGGCTGTCGCAACCGACCTGAAGGAATCGCCATGAAAGAAGGCATCCACCCGAACTACCGCGAGGTTTGCTTCCTCGACCTGTCGAACAACTTCAAGTTCGTCACCCGTTCCTGCGCGAACACCAAGGAAACCATCAAGATGGACGACGGCCGTGAACTGCCGCTGTTCAAGCTCGATACCTCCAGCGAATCGCACCCGTTCTACACGGGCACGCAAAAGAGCGTGGACAACATGGGCGGCCGCGTCGAGAAATTCCGCAACCGCTACGCCAAGACCGCCAAGTAAATCTGGCGCTGGCCCGAGAAAGCAGCCGCAAGCCGGCTGCTTTTTTTTCGCCCGAATGATCCCGCGCACGCCATTTGCCCCGAGTGCGCCGCTTGTATAGTCCCCAGCCGTGAACCGCCCGACGCCCGCCATCGTGAGCCAGTCGGCCGTGCGCCGACTGCCGCGCGCGGCCCTCATCCTGTTCTGCGTGGCCTACGTGCTGCCCGGCTTCCTGGGCCGCGAGCCCTGGAAGAACGCCGACGTGGGAGCCTTCGGCGCCATGGCCGAACTGGCCCGGGGCGGCGATTGGTGGCATCCCGCAGTGCTGGGCCTGCCGGTGGAAGACGCCGCGTTGCTGCCCTACTGGCTGGGCGCGCTGTTCATCAAGGCCCTTCCGTTCCTGCCGCCTGATTTCGCCGCCCGTCTGCCCTTCGGTGGGCTGCTGGCCCTTACGCTCGCCTGCACCTGGTACGCCGTGTACCACCTGGCGCGCCAGCCGGCGGCTCAGCCGGTGGCCTTCGCCTTCGGCGGCGAGGCCCGCCCCGCCGACTACGCCCGCGCGCTCGCCGACGCCGGTCTGCTGGCCCTGGTCGCCTGCCTGGGGCTGGCCCAGCTGTCCCACGAAACCACGCCCGACGTGCTGCGCCTGGCCGCCACGGCGGCCATGCTGCTGGGCAGCGCCCGCCTGTCCTCTCCTGACCTGCCGCAACCCTGGCGCGGCGTGGCGTGGTGGACGGCCGGCTGGTTGGCCCTGGCCCTGAGCGGCTCGGCCGGACTGGGCCTGGTGCTGGGCACCGGCTGGCTGGGCCTGATGTGGCTGGCGCCCCGGCCAACGGCCACCGAAGCCCCTGGCAGGAGCGGGCAAGCCCTGCTGGGCGTCGCCACCGTGGCCGGCGCGCTCATCGCGGTCGGCAGCGGCTGGACAGGCGCCCTGGGTCCGGCCGATGCGCCCCAGGCCCTGGCCCGCCTGCCGCTGGACAGTTGGGGGCGCCTGCTGTTGTGGTTCACCTGGCCCGCCTGGCCACTGGTGCTCTGGACGCTGTGGCGCTGGCGGCGCCAGTGGCGCCAGGCCCACGTGGCCCTGCCGCTGTGGGCCGCCCTGGTGGTGGTGGTGCATTCGGCGCTGGCGCCCGAGCGCGACCGCGCCCTGCTGCTGGCCCTGCCGGCGCTGGCCGTGCTCGCGGCCTTCGCCCTGCCCACGCTGCGGCGCAGCGTGTCTTCGCTCATCGACTGGTTCACCCTGCTCTTCTTCTCGTTCTGCGCGCTGGTCATCTGGGTGATCTGGGTGGCCATGATGACCGGGGTGCCGGCCAAGCCGGCCGCCAACGTGGCCCGGCTGGCACCGGGCTTCGTGCCCGACTTCTCCTTCGTGCTGTTCGCGCTCGGCGCGGCGGCCACACTGGCCTGGCTGTGGCTGGTGTCCTGGCGTGTCGGCCGCCACCGCGAGGCCATCTGGAAGAGCCTGGTGCTGCCTGCCGCGGGCAGCACGCTGTGCTGGCTGTTGCTGATGACCTTGTGGCTGCCGCTGCTCGATTTCGGCCGCAGCTACGGCCCGATCTCGCGGCGCATTGCCGAGCTGGTGCCCGCCAACAGTTGCGTGCTGGCCGACGGGCTGTCGCAGGCGCAGATCGCCGCGCTGCGCCACCACGGCGGCCTGCGACTGGTGCGCACGGGAGGCGGTGGCGGCGCCGACTGTCGCAGCCTGATCGCCACGCCACAAAGCCAGGGCAGCCTGCACCAGCGCGTGAACCTCACGCAATGGGCGTTCAAGGCCAACGTCTGGCGCTTGAACGACAGCAAGGAAAGCCTGGTGCTGTACCTGCGCGTGGGCGGCTGACCCCGCCAGCTCAACCCGGCGGCGTCGTGCGCACCCGGGTCGGCGGCAGCGCGATGGTGAAGGTCGAACCCTGCCCCACGGTGCTCTGCACGTCGATGCGCCCGCCGTGGCGCTGCGCCACGTGCTTGACGATGGCCAGCCCGAGGCCGGTGCCGCCGGTTTCCCGCGAACGGCTGCGGTCCACGCGGTAGAAGCGCTCGGTCAGGCGCGGCAGGTGCTCGGCGGCGATGCCGGGGCCCGCATCCGTCACGTAGAACTCGGCCACGCCTTCGTCGTTGATGCGCCAGCCCGGCTCGATCAGGCCACCACCGGGGGTGTAGCGCACGGCGTTGCTCATGAGGTTGGACATGGCGCTGATGAGTTCGGTCTTCGCGCCGGACACCCAGAACGAGGCGCTGCCCGCCGAGGGTTCGATGCGGTGGGGCGTGCTCGCGATCGCCTGGCTCAGGCCACGCGCTTCCTGCACCGCGTGCTCCAGCAGTTCCTGCGTGGCACACCATTCGCCCTGCCCTGGCGCGGGGCTGCCCTCCAGACGCGAGAGCGTCAGCAGGTCGTTCACCAGCGTCTGCATGCGGTGGGCCTGCTGGCTCATGAGCCCGAGGTACTGCTGCCGCTCCTCGTTGCTGAGCTCCAGGCTTTGCATGGTCTCGACGAACCCGCTGAGCACCGTGAGCGGCGTGCGTATTTCGTGCGACACGTTGGCCACGAAGTCGCGCCGCATGGCCTCGGCGAGCTGCACCGCGGTGATGTCGCGCGTGATCATGAGCTTGCGCTTCTTGCCGTAGGGGTGGATCTGCAGTGAGATCTTGGCCGGCTGCGAGGGGCGCGGACCGATGCCGTCGATGGTGATCTCGTGCCCGAAATCGCCGGCTGACAGGTAGGCGTTGAAGGCGGGGTGGCGCACCAGGTTGCGCACGTACTGGCCCAGGTCACGCTGCGGATCGAAGCCGAGCTGGTTGGACGCCGTGAGGTTGGCCCATTCGATGCGGCCCGCCGCGTCCAGCAGCACCACGCCGTTGGGCGAGGCCTGGATCGCCGCGAGAAAGTCCTCCAGCCGCGCGTCGCTGTTGGCGGCCTTTTTTTCCAGCTTCTTGATCAGCTTGCGGCAGCGGTCGAGCACCTCGCCCCAGAATCCGCCGAGCTCGGGCATGCGGGAGACGTCGGCCTTGTTGAGCCAGCGCAGCACGCGCTGCGCGCGCAGACCGTCGCGCACGGCCCATATGCCACACCCGACGAGCGCGCCCACGAACGACAAGGCCGCCTTGTCGGCGACCCAACCGATCGCCGCTCCCGCAGCCACCAGGAGCAGCAGTTCCAGGAACCTCCGACTCACTGGAGAACCTGCGCGCGACGCGCTGCGGTGCGAGCCCCTTCGGGCGGCCGTGCGCGGCTCATGTGGCCGAGAGCGTCGACCCTTGCGCCGTGCGAGCGGGGCTGTTCAGGGCGGTGAGGCGGTAGCCGGCGCCACGCACCGTCTCGACCATGGTCGATGCCTCACCCAGAGACTCTCTCAATCGCTTGACGTGCACGTCCACGGTTCGCTCCTCGATGAAGACATGGTCTCCCCAGACCTTGTCGAGCAGCGTACCACGGGAGTGCACGCGCTCCGCGTGCTTCATGAGGTAGTGCAGCAGCTTGAACTCGGTGGGCCCCACCTTGAGTTCGCGTCCGCGAAAGCTCACGCGGTAGGTGGCCGCGTCGAGCGTGAGGTCGCCCACCTGCACCGAGTCGTTCACGATCTCCGGCGCGCGCCGGCGCAGCACGGCGCGGATGCGCGCCAGCAACTCCTGCGTGGAGAAGGGCTTGGTGATGTAGTCGTCGGCACCGGCGTCCAGGCCCTGCACCTTGTCGCTCTCGTCGCTGCGCGCGGTGAGCATGAGGATGGGCACGGTCTTGGTGCGCTCGCTCTTGCGCCACTGGCGCGCCAGCACCGCACCGCTCTCGCCGGGCAGCATCCAGTCGAGCAGGATCACGTCGGGCAGCACCGCATCGACCTCGCGCTGGGCTGCGGCGCCATCGAACACGATGGTGGGCGCAAAGCCGTTGTGCCGCAGGTTGACGGCAATCAGTTCGGCGATCGAGGGTTCGTCTTCGACGACCAGCACGCGGGGCAGTTTTCTCATCCGGCAACGGACTCCACTTTGTCGACGGGCGTGTGACGGACGTCTTCGCCCTTGACGATGAAAATGATCTGTTCGGCGATGTTCTTGGCGTGGTCGCCGATGCGTTCGATGGACTTGGCCAGGAACAGCAGGTCCAGGCTTGGCGAGATCTTGCGCGCGTCTTCCATCATGTAGGTGATGAGCTTGCGCAGGAAGCCGTTGTACTCCTCGTCGATCTCGTCGTCCGCCTTGATGATGGACACCGCCATCTGCGTGTCCAGGCGCGCGAAGGAATCGAGCGATTTTCGCAGCAGCGAGGCGGCGAGGTCGGCGGCCAGGCGCAATTCGGAGATCGGCAGGTTGCGCGGCGAGCCGGTCTCGATGATGGACTTGACCATGCGCGCCATGCGGGCCACTTCGTCGCCCGCGCGCTCCAGGTTCTGCGTGGTGCGCGAGATGGCCATGAGGAAGCGCAGGTCGCGCGCCGTGGGCTGGCGACGGCCGATCGTCGAGATGATCTCGTGGTCGATCGACACCTCCATCTGGTTGATGCGGTTCTCGTTCTCTTCCACCTGAAGGGCGGATTCCAGGCTCATGTTGACCAGCGCGTAAATCGCCTGGTGCAGTTGCGATTCGACGAGGCCGCCCATCTCCAGCACGTTGGTGGAGATGGAATTGAGTTCGGCGTCGAACTGACTGGACAGGTGCTTGTCGCTCATGCGTGTGTCTCCCGGGGTGTGGCGCGGATCAGCCGAAGCGGCCGGTGATGTAGTCCTCGGTCGCCGTCTTGGTCGGCTTGAAGAAGATCTGCTCGGTGGCACCGAACTCGATCAACTCGCCCAGGTACATGTAGGCGGTGTAGTCGCTGCAGCGCGCGGCCTGCTGCATGTTGTGCGTGACGATGGCGATGGTGTAGTCGGACTTGAGTTCGTGCACCAGCTCTTCCACCTTGCCGGTGGAGATCGGATCGAGCGCGGAGGTGGGCTCGTCGAGCAGCAGCACCGAGGGCTTGACCGCCACGCTGCGCGCGATGCACAGGCGCTGCTGCTGGCCGCCGGACAGCGACAGGCCGCTCTGGTTGAGCTTGTCCTTCACTTCCTTCCACAGCGCGGCCTTGGTCAGCGCCCACTCCACGCGGTCGTCCATTTCGCTGCGCGGCAGGTTCTCGTACAGGCGCACACCGAAGGCGATGTTGTCGTAGATCGACATGGGGAACGGCGTGGGCTTCTGGAACACCATGCCGATGCGCGCGCGCAGCAGGTTCAGGTCCTGCTTGGCGTCGAGGATGTTCTGGCCGTACAGCTTGATCTCGCCCTCGGCGCGCTGGCCCGGGTACAGGCTGTACATGCGGTTGAGCGTGCGCAGCAGCGTGGACTTGCCGCAGCCCGAGGGGCCGATGAAGGCCGTGACGCGCTTTTCCTGGATGTCGAGCGTGACGTTCTTCAGGCCCTGGAACTTGCCGTAGAAGAAGTTGAGGTTGCGCACCTCGAGGGCGTTGCGCACCTCACCCTGTGCGGCGGGCGACTTGCTCGCGGCCATGTTCTCGGGGCGGATGGCGAAGGCGGTTTCGGACACGATGAGTTCCTTGAATGAAGCTGTTACCGAGAGGTGCCGCGGAACCGGCTTTGCCGGGCCGCAGGCGCCGCCCCCTTGAGGGGGTCGCGCAAAGCGCGGCGGGGGTGTTTCACGTTTTCACTTTGTCGCGGAAGAAGACGCGCGCCAGGATGTTCAGGGCAAGCACCGTCAGCGTGATGATCAGCGCGCCGGCCCACGCCAGGCGGATCCAGTTGTCGTAGGGGCTCATCGCGAACTGGAAGATCACCACCGGCAGGTTGGCCATCGGGCCGCCCATGTCGGTGCTGTAGAACTGGTTGCTGAGCGCAGTGAACAGCAGTGGCGCGGTTTCGCCGCTGATGCGGGCCACGGCCAGCAGCAGTCCGGTGATCACGCCGCTCTTGGCCGCGCGCAGCGTGACCATCAACGACACCTTCCAGCGCGGCGCGCCGAGCGCGAAGGCCGCTTCGCGCAGGCTGCCCGGCACCAGGCGCAGCATGTTCTCGGTGGTGCGAACCACCACGGGAATGGCGATCAGCGAGAGCGCCAGACTGCCGGCGTAGCCCGAGAAGTTGCCCACGGTGGCCACGGCGATGGAGTACACGAACAGGCCGAGCACGATGGACGGGGCCGACAGCATGATGTCGGTGACGAAGCGCGTGAACTCGGCCACCTTGCTGTTGTCGCCGTATTCGGTGAGGTAGATGCCGGCCAGGATGCCCACCGGCGTGGACACCAGCACCGACAGACCCACGATCATCAGGCTGCCCAGCAGGGCGTTGCGCAGGCCGCCGCCTTCCGAACCCGGCGCGGGTGTGTCGGCGCTGAAGGTGTTGAGGTCGAGACCGGCCAGCCCGTTGGAGAACAGGACCCACAGGATCCACAGCAGCACGAACAGGCCGAGGACCATGGCGCCCATGGAGAGCGTGAGGCCGACGAGGTTGGTGCGCTGGCGGCGGTTGTAGAGCGCTTGGTTCATTTGCATGGTGTGTCTCGCTCTGCGCTCAGGCGCCCTTGGCCTTCTCGGCGCGAATGATCATCCACTTGGCCAGTGCCAGCACCACGAAGGTGATGCAGAACAGCAGGAAGCCGAGGGCGAACAGGGTGTTGAAGTGCAGGCCTTCGGCCTCGCCGAATTCGTTGGCCAGCACCGAGGCGATGGACGTGCCCGGCGAGAACAGCGAGGTGGGCATGCGGTTGGCGTTGCCGATCACGAAGGTGACGGCCATGGTTTCGCCGAGCGCGCGGCCCAGGCCGAGCATGATGCCGCCGATGACGCCCTTCTGCGTGTAGGGCAGCACCACCTTGGCGACCACCTCCCAGGTGGTGCAGCCCAGGCCGTAGGCGGATTCGCGCAGGATGGGCGGCGTGATCTCGAAGACGTCGCGCATCACCGCCGCGATGAAGGGGAGCACCATGAACGCGAGGATGATGCCGGCGGCCAGGATGCCCAGGCCATTGGGCGCGCCGCCGAACAGCCAGCCGATCAGGGGCATGCCCATCATCAGCTCGCGCACCGGCACCTGGAAGTGGTCGGCAAACACCGGCGCGAAGACGAACAGGCCGAACATGCCGTAAATGATGGACGGCACGGCGGCGAGCAGCTCGATGGCGGTGCCCAGCGGCCGGCGCAGCCACACGGGGCAGGTTTCGGTGAGGAAGAGCGCGATGCCGAAGGCCAGCGGCACGCCGAACAGCATGGCGATGCCCGCGCTGAGCAGGGTGCCGACGATCGCGATCGCCGCGCCGTACTGCTCGTTGACGATGTCCCACTCCACCGTCCACAGGAAGCCCAGGCCGAAGGTCTTGAAGGTGGGCCAGGCGTTGAGGAAGAGCGAGACGATGATGCCGGCCAGCGCCACGAGCACCAGCAGCGAGAAGGCCTGCGTGAGGCGATGGAAGACGATGTCCTGCCATTGCTGGCGGCGGGCGACGGCCCGCATGGCGCTGTCGCTGCGCTGTTCGCGCGCGCCGCTGGACGGGGAGCTGGTGGAAGCCATGCTGGGGTCTGCGCTGCTGGTGGTGGTGTTCATCGGACCCCCTTCGGGCCTGGTGTGACAGACTGTATGACAGACATCGGACTGAAAGAACCCACCGGACGGCACGCGCCTGCCGGTGGGTTCTTGGGGCGCTCAGGCCCGGCTCAGCGAGCGATCTGCGACCAGACCTTGTCGCGGATCTGGCTGGTCACGCTGTCGGGCAGCGGCACGTAGTCCAGCTCGACGGCGGCCTGCTTGCCGTTCTTGAAGGCCCAGTCGAAGAACTTCAGCACCTCGGCCGATTGCGCCTTGTCGGTGGGCTGCTTGTACATGAGGATGAACGACGCGGTGCTGATGGGCCAGCTCTCCTTGCCCTTGGCGTTCACCATGGACACGCCCATGCCGGGCACGCTCATCCAGTCCACGCCGGCAGCGGCGGCGGCGAAGCTCTTGTCGTCCGGCTGCACGTACTGGCCATCGGCGTTCTGCAGGCTCATGTGCGGGATGTTGTTCTTCTTGGCGTAGGCGTATTCCACGTAGCCGACGGAGCCGCGGGTGCGGCTCACGTTGGCGGCCACGCCCTCGTTGCCCTTGCCGCCCACGGAGGTGGAGGCGGGCCACTTCACGGCAGCGCCCTTGCCCACCGAGTCAGCCCAGTCCTTGCTCACGGAAGCCAGGTAGTCGGTGAAGTTGAAGGTCGTGCCCGAGCCGTCGGCGCGGTGCACCACGGTGATGGGGGTGTTGGGCAGGGTCTTGCCGGGGTTCAGCGCGGTGATCTTGGCGTCGTTCCAGGTGGTGATCTTGCCCAGGAACATTTCGGCCAGCACGGGGCCGGTGATGCGGATGGAACCAGGGGCGAAGCCTTCCAGGTTGAACACGGGCACGGTGCCGCCGATGATGGCGGGGAACTGCACCATGCCGTCCTTGTCGAGGTCTTCACCTTTCACGGGCGCGTCGGAGGCACCGAAGGCCACCGTCTTGGCGCGGATCTGGCGCAGGCCGCCCGACGAGCCGATCGACTGGTAGTTCAGGCCGGTGCCCGTCTGAGCCTTGTACATCTCCGCCCACTTGGCATAGATCGGGAACGGGAACGTGGCGCCAGCGCCGGTGATGTCGGCGGCTTGTGCGGTGCCGAGCGCGACGGTGGCCATCGCGGCAGCGGCCAGGGCTTTCAGAAGGGTGCGTTTGCTGTTCATGCAGAGAGTCCTCAGGGGTTGCAAAGAAGGGACGAGCGGACTTTATGGACGCTGTGTGACAGCCACATGACAGTGATGTCACATAACAAAAAGGCCGCCGACGCCCGCACCGCAACCGCCCGCCCACGGGGCATGCGTCACAATCGGCGCCTCTCGCCCCCCGACCCTCGCTTGCGGCCGCGCGTCCCCATTTCTTCATGCAAAACGGAACCCTCCTCGCCGCCGTGGACCTCGGCTCGAACAGCTTTCGCCTGGAAATCGGGCGCTACCACGCCGGGCACATCGAGCGGGTGGAGTACCTGAAGGAGACCGTGCGCCAGGGCAACGGACTGGACGACGAGAAGAATCTCAACCCCGCCGCCATGGAGCGCGGCTGGGAATGCCTGGCCCGCTTCGGCGAGCGCCTGCAGGGCTTCAAGAAGCAGCAGGTGCGCGCCGTGGCCACGCAGACCCTGCGCGAGGCCCGCAACCGCGAACAATTCCTCAACCGCGCCCAGCAGGTGCTGGGCTTTCCGATCGAGGTCGTCTCCGGCCACGAAGAGGCGCGGCTGATCTACCAGGGCGTCTCGCGCCTGCTGCCGCATTCCGACGAGCGCCGCCTGGTGGTGGACATCGGCGGGCGCTCGACCGAGATGATCATGGGCCAGGGCTACACGGCCGAGGTGCTCGAGTCGTACCGGCTGGGCAGCGTGGCCTGGTCCACGCGCTATTTCCCGCGCGGGCAGTTCACCGCGGCCACGCTGAAGACGGCCGAGGTGGCGGCCAAAGCCGTGCTCGACGAGGCCATGGACAAGTTTCCGCCCACGCAATGGCACGTGGCCTATGGCTCTTCCGGCACGGTGGGCTCGATCGCCGACATGCTGGGCGCCAACGGCTGGGCCATGGGGCTGATCACCCGCTCCGGGCTGGATTGGCTCACCGAGCGCCTGCTGCGCGCGGGCCATGTGGACAACCTGCGCATCGATGGCCTGAAGGACGACCGGCGGCCGGTGCTGGCCGGCGGCCTGGCGGTGCTGCGCGCGATCTTCGACCTCTACGGCCTGGACCAGATGCTGCCCGCGCAGGGCGCGCTGCGCCACGGCGCGCTGTACGACCTGATCGACCGCGAGAGCGACGGCGGCGACGTGCGCGAGCGCACGGTGCGCTGGCTGGCGCAGCGTTTCTCGGCCGACGAGGCCCAGGCGCGCCGCGTGGGCGAGGTGGCCAATGCGCTGTTCTCGCAGGTGGCTGCGCCCGACGAGCAGGACTCCCGCTACTCGCAGAAGCTGGCCTGGGCGGCGCAGTTGCACGAGATCGGCTCGCACATCTCGCACGAGCGCAACCACCACCACGGCGCCTACATCCTGGACAACGTGGACGCGCCGGGGTTTTCGCTGCGCGAGCTGCACCGCATGAGCCTGCTGGTGCTGGGCCAGCGCGGCAAGCTGCGCAAGCTGGAAGAAGCCCTGCAGGACGAACTGTTCGCCAAGCAACTCGTCTGTCTGCGCCTGGCCGTGCTGCTGTGCCACGCGCGGCAATTGCCGGAGTACCAGTCCATGCGCCTGAGCTACAAGACCGGCGCCTTCAAGCTGGCCACGCCATCGGGCTGGGCGCGGCGCTTCCCGCAGTCGGCCTGGCTGCTGGGGGAAGAGATCCAGGCCTGGCAGAAGGTCTCGTCCTGGAAGTTCACGGCGGACGTGCGCTGAGCCGTCGCACGCCTTTCATATAAACCGTTTATACGGTTTATACTCATCGCTCCCATACCCCCGAGGAGTGATCCATGGCCCCGGCCAACGACAAGTCCGCCAGCAAGAAGCCCAAGCTCGTTCGCGACAGCTTCACCATCCCGAAGAACGAATTCGCCGCGATCGAGGCACTCAAGGCCCGGGCAATCGCCCTGGGCACCAGCGTCAAGAAGAGCGAACTGCTGCGCGCCGGCCTGATGGCGCTGCAGGGCCTGAGCGACGCGGCTTACAAGGCCGCCGTGGCCGCCGTGCCCACGCTGAAGACCGGTCGCCCCGCCGCCGCGAAGGCGCCGGCCACCAAACCCGTGGCAGCGCCGGCCAAGAAGAAAGCCGCAGCCAAGAAGCCGGTAGCGAAGAAGGCGGCGAAGCCCGCTGCCAAGGCTGCACCCGCGAAGAAAGCCGTTCGCAAGACGGCACCCGTCAAGGCCGCCTGAGTCCGCAGAAGGTGTGAGAGGACCCGGCGTGGTCGAGCAGATCGCGCAGAGGCGTCCAATCAAGGCGCAAAGCGCAGCCGTAGCTTGCGCTACGGCGAGCATTTGCAACGCCGAGTGGGCGCCTCTGCGCGAGATGAGCGGCCATGGCGGGTGCTCTCACACCTTCTCAGAGCATCTCGGGCGTCTGCACCGTGACAACCACGGTCTCGCCCGAGCCGTTGCGCTCGCGGTGGCGCAGCCACCACAGCGCGCCCTTCTTCACCGAGCAGTCGTCCTCGGTGAAACCCATCAGGCGGGCGATCACCTGACCCAAGGTGGGTTGATGCCCCACCACCACCACCGGCCCTTTGCCGGCGGGCCACTGCACCAGTTCCAGCAAGGCGTCGGCACTGGCCTCCGGGGCGATCGCTTCGCTGATCTTGTAGCGCCGGCCCAGCGCCATGGCAGTCTGTTCGCAGCGCGCGGCCGGGCTGCTCCACACCCGCGCGCCTTCGGGCAGTTGGCGGTCCAGCCAGGCGGCCACGCGCGCGGCCTGCTTCTCCCCGCGCGGGGTGAGCCGACGCGCCAGATCCTCCCGATCACCCGGCACGCCCTCGGCCAGGTCGGGGTGATCCTGCGCTTCGGCGTGGCGCCACAGGATCAGGTCCATGCCACGCACCGTCATCGCCTTACCCTTTCCCACCGTGTCTCGCCATCAAGCCGGCCTGGGCGGACTGCAGGTGGTTGCGATGTCGCCCGGAAGCCGCGGGAACATAGTGGCCGTCGGGCTGCAGCAGCCAGGCGTCGCGCGTGTCGTGCAGGTAGGCGTTGAGGCACTCGTCCACGATGCGCTGGCGCAGGCTCGGGTCGGTCACCGGCCAGGCCAGCTCCACGCGGCGCAGCATGTTGCGGTTCATCCAGTCGGCGCTGGACAGCCAGATCTCCTCGTCGCCATTGACGCGGAAGTGGTACACGCGCGAATGCTCCAGCAGGCGTCCGATGACCGAGCGCACGCGCACGTTGTCGGTAAAGCCCGGCACGCCGGCCGGCAGCACGCAGGCGCCGCGCACGATGAGGTCGATCTTCACGCCCTGCTGCGAAGCCGCGGCCAGCGCGCGCGCCAGCGGCTCGTCGGTGAGCGCGTTCATCTTGAGCGTGATGCGCGCGTCCTGGCCGCGCGCGGCGGCCTCGCCAGCGGCCGCCACCTTGTCGAGCATGGCCTTGTGCAACAGGAAGGGCGCGATCAGCGCCTTGTTCAGCTTGGCCAGCCGGTTCTGGCTGGCCAGGTGCAGGAAGACCTGGTCGACGTCGGCGGTGAGCGATTCGTCGGCCGTCAGGTAGCTCAGGTCGGTGTAGACGCGCGCGGTGCCCGGGTTGTAGTTGCCGGTGGACAGGTGCGCGTAGCGGCGCAAACCGGCGGGCTCGCGCCGCGTGATGAGCAGCATCTTGGCGTGCGTCTTGAGCCCGACCACGCCGTACACCACCTGCGCGCCCACGGATTCGAGCCGCTCGGCGTAGTTGATGTTGGCTTCCTCGTCGAAGCGCGCCTTGAGCTCCACCACCGCCGTCACTTCCTTGCCACGGCGCACGGCCTCGCGCAGCAGGTCCATCAGCTCGCTCTTGGCGCCGGTGCGGTAGATGGTCTGCTTGATGGCCAGCACGTCGGGGTCTTCCACCGCCTCGCGCAGGAAGGACAGCACGGCATCGAAGCTCTCATAGGGCTGGTGGATCAGCACGTCGCCCTGCTGCAGGCGCTCGAAGAACGACTGCCCGGGCGTGAGCTGCTGCGGCCAGCCGGGCAGGTAGGGCTCGAAGCGCAACTCGGGCGCGTCCACCTTGTCGATGAGCTGGTTCAGGCGCACCAGGTTCACCGGCCCCGGCACGCGGTACAGGCAGGCCGGCGGCAGGCCGAACTGTTCGAGCAGAAAGTCGGACAGGAAGGTGGAGGCGCCGGCGGAGACTTCCAGGCGCAAGGCCTGCCCGTAGTGGCGCTGCTGCAGTCCCTTGCGCAGGGCGGTGCGCAGGTTCTTCACCTCTTCCTCGTCCACCGCCAGATCGGAATGGCGCGTGACGCGGAACTGCGAGAACTCGGTCACCTGGCGGCCGGGGAACAGCTCGTTCAGGTGGGTGCGGATGAGGCTGGAGATGGAGACGAAGTGGATCTGCCGAGAGCCCTTGACCGACGGCAGGCGGAAGAAGCGCGGCAGGATGCGCGGCACCTTGACGATGGCGATCTCGTTCTCGCGGCCGAAGGCGTCCTTGCCGGTGAGGCGCACGATGAAGTTGAGCGACTTGTTGGCCACCTGGGGAAACGGATGGGCCGGGTCCAGGCCCACGGGCATCAGCAGGGGCTGCACCTCGTTGTGGAAGATCTCGCGCACGTGGCGCCGCTGGCGCGCGTTGCGCTCGCTGTGCGCCACGATCTTGATGCCCTTCTTTTCAAGCGCGGGCAGCAGCTCGTCGTTGTAGATGGCGTATTGCTGGGCCACCAGCTGGTGCACTTCGGCGGACAGGGCCTCGAAGGTCTGGACGGTGTAGAGACCGCGCGTCTCGTGGGCCTTGGCCGCCGCCAGTTGCGGGGCCATGCGCACCTCGAAGAACTCGTCGAGGTTGCTGGAGACGATGCTGAGGTAGCGCAGGCGCTCCAGTTCGGGCACGTCCGGGCGGCGCGCCCAGTCCATCACGCGTTCGTTGAACGCGAGGATGCTGTGGTCGCGGTCGAGAAGGGAAAAACGCGGGGCGGTGGGTTGGCCGGTCATGCGCCAATTATGGTTTGGCCGCGCGCTTTTTCAGCCTGCGCGATGCCCTCGGGCAAGGCGCCCGGCGCCCAGTGCACCAGCTCCAGGCGGCCGTCCATGTGCTCCACCAGGGCCGACAGGCTTTCCACCCAGTCGCCGTCGTTGCAGTAGAGCGTGCCGTCGATGTGGCGCATCTCGGGCCGGTGGATGTGGCCGCAGACCACCCCGTGGTAGCCGCGCGAGCGGGCCTCGGCCGCCACGGCGCGCTCGAAGTCCATCACGTAGTTCAGGGCCTTCTTGACCTTGTGCTTGAGGTACTGCGAGAGCGACCAGTACGGCAGCCCCATGCGCGCGCGCAGCGAGTTGAGGTGGTTGTTCAGGCGCAGGAGCAGTTCGTAGGCGTTGTCGCCCAGGTAGGCCAGCCACTTGGCGCACTGGATCACCCCATCGAAGTGGTCGCCGTGCACCACCCACAGGCGCCGGCCGTCGGCCGTGAGGTGTTCGGCCTCGTTGCTCACCTCGATGCCGCCGAACTGGTTGCCATCGAACTGGCGCGCGAATTCGTCGTGGTTGCCCGGCACGAAGACCACGCGGCAGCCCTTGCGCGCGCGGCGCAGGAGCTTTTGCACCACGTCGTTGTGCGACTGCGGCCAGAACCATTTGCGGCGCAGTTGCCAGCCGTCGATGATGTCGCCGACCAGGTACAGGGTCTCGCTGGGGTGCTGTTTGAGGAACTCCAGCAGCGGGCGGGCCTTGCAACCGGCGGTGCCCAGGTGCAGGTCGGAGATGAAAACGGCCCGGTAGCGGGCGCGCTCCGGGCCGTCGGGGGTGTCGTCGGCGTCGCCGTGGTCGACGTCGATGGGCAGGGCCCCTCCCCCGCCCGCCTGCAGGCGCGATCGTGCGGCCCAGCCGCCCAGTGCATCAAAAGCGGTTCGCATCAGGCGGCCCCTCCCAACAGGTGTTTTCGGTAACGCGGCGGCAGGTCGCCCAGCCGCATCAGCATGGGCAGGTCGGCGGTGTTGAAGTCCGGGTCCCAGGCCGGCGGGCCCAGCACCTTGGCGCCCAGGCGCAGGTAGCCCTTGATCAGGGCGGGCGGCTCGACGTCGAGCGAGCCGTCCAGCCGATCCACCGGCAGCGGCAGGCGCGGGCGCACGTGCCAGTCGATGGGTGCGAGGTGGTGTTCGCGCACCTGGCGCCAGAGGCTGGCGGCCAGGCGGCCGTCGTGGTGCATGGGGATGCTGGCGCAGCCGATCATCACGTCCAGCCCGTTGCGCTGCATGAAGGCGCCCAGCGCGCCCCAGAGCGCCAAGATCACGCCGCCCTGGCGGTGGTCCGGGTGCACGCAGCTGCGGCCCAGCTCCACCATGCGTTCGCGCACCTGGCGCAGGCGGGTGAGGTCGAACTCGGTGTCGCTGTAGGTGCTGCCCACGCGGCGCGCCTGCGCCGGGGTGAGCACGCGGTAGGTGCCGATCACTGCGTCGGTGGCGACGTCGCACACCAGCAGGTGCTCGCAGAAGTCGTCGAAGAGATCGATGTCGTGGCCCGGCAGCGGCGTGGCCAGCCGAGCGCCCATCTCGCCCGCGAACACGTCGAAGCGCAGGCGCTGCGCGGCGCGCACGTCGTCCAGGTGGCGCGCCCAGCGCACCTGCAAACCGCCCGCGCGCTCGGGCGCCGGGAGGGCCATGGGCAGCGGCGTCGCTGCGATGATCTGCGTCTTGTCCATGGCCCTCCATGCTGCGACGCACCCGTGGCATGCACATGGCAAGCAAGTGACGGTTGCGTGAAACGACACGGTGCCCGGGCTGACACAATGGCGCCCGTGCCCACCCCGCTGCCCCTCATTCCCCACCCCGCTTCGCCGCCGATCGCGCTCGGCATCACGGTGAGCGTGAGCGCCGAGCCCCGCGAGCTGGTGCTGCACTACCGCGTGCACGGGGATACTGGCGCGGTGCGCTGGCCTGAGCCCCGGGGCGGCGGCATGGCCGACGGCCTGTGGCGCCACACTTGCCTGGAGGCCTTCATCGCCCAGGCCGGCCAGGGCGCCTACCGCGAGTTCAATTTCTCCCCGTCGGGCCGGTGGGCCGACTACGCCTTCAGCCGAACGCGCGTGCGCGACGCGCAGCCACGCGCGCCGCAGGCTCCCGTGATCGAGCGGCGCGACACCGCCGACGGCGTGGAGCTGGTGGCGGTGCTGGAGCGGCGGTACCTGCCGCCCGGGGCCTGGCAACTGGGCCTGAGCGCGGTGATCGAGGACACCCGCGGCCAGGTGTCGCACTGGGCGCTGCACCACCCCCGGCCCACCCCCGACTTCCACGACCCCGCCGGGTGGACGCTGCACCTGCCCGCCGACTGATCTGCTCCCACCCACACCCATGCAATTCGGCATCGAACGCTTCCTGAACGACCCCGCGCTGCGCGCACCCCTGGCCGGGCGGCGCGTGGCCGTACTGGCCCACCCGGCCTCGGTCACGCGCGACCTCACGCACAGCCTGGACGCCCTGGCCGCCCTGCCCGACGTGAAGCTGAGTGCCGCCTTCGGCCCGCAGCACGGACTGCGCGGCGACAAACAGGACAACATGGTCGAGTCGCCCGACTACACCGACCCGCGCCTGGGCATCCCCGTGTTCAGCCTGTACGGCGAGGTGCGCCGCCCCACCGACGCCATGATGGACAGCTTCGACGTGCTGCTCGTCGACCTGCAGGACCTGGGCTGCCGCATCTACACCTTCATCACCACGCTGCGTTATGTGCTGGAAGCCGCCGCGCGCCTGGGCAAGGCCGTGTGGGTGCTGGACCGGCCCAACCCCGCCGGGCGCCCGGTGGAAGGCACCACGCTGCGCGAGGGCTGGGAGAGCTTCGTGGGTGCGGGCCCCATGCCCATGCGGCACGGGCTCACCATGGGCGAACTGGGCCAGTGGTTCATCGCCACGCTGGGCCTGTCGCTGGAGTACCGCGTGATCACCATGGCCGGCTGGCGCCCCGACGAGGCGCCCGGCTTCGGCTGGCCCATCGGCGAACGCAGCTGGGTGAACCCCAGCCCGAACGCACCCAACCTGTCGATGGCGCGCGCCTACGCGGGCACCGTGATGCTGGAGGGCACCACCCTCAGCGAAGGCCGCGGCACCACGCGGCCCCTGGAGCTGTTCGGCGCGCCTGACATCGACACCCCGCGGCTGCTGGCGGACATGCGCCGCATCGCACCGCAGTGGCTGCGCGGCTGCGTGCTTCGCGAGTGCTGGTTCGAGCCCACTTTCCACAAGCACGTGGGCCAGCTGTGCGCGGGCGTGCAGATCCACGTGGAAGACCCGGCGCACTACGGCCACACGGAATTCCAGCCCTGGCGCCTGCAGGCCCTGGCGTTCCGGGCCATCCGGCTCCAGCGGCCCGACTACCCGCTGTGGCGCGACTTTCCCTACGAATACGAGCGCGACCGGCTGGCGATCGAGCTCATCAACGGCGGGCCGCTGCTGCGCGAATGGGTGGACGACGTGACCGCGCCGCCCGAGGCGCTGGATGCGCCCGCGCGGGCCGACGAGGCTGCGTGGGTCGAGGCGCGCCGGCCCTTCCTGCTCTACTGAGCGCTCAAGCGGCGCTCAGTCCAGCCACTTCTGCAGAAACTGCGCGCTGCCCATCGCCGGGTCCAGCTGGTACCCAGCGAAGCCCACGCGCTGATACAGCCGCAGGGCCGGCGTGTTGCCCGACAGCACCTCCAGCGTGAGCTTGCAGGCGCCGCGCTCGCGCGCGATGCGCTCCACCTCGCCCAGCATGGCCTCGGCGATGCCGCGCCCCCGGTGGCTGGCCAGCACCGCCACGTCGTGCACGTTCACCAGCGGCAGGCACTTGAAGGTGGAGAACCCCTCGATGCAGTTGACCAGTCCCACGGCGGCTTCGCCGTCGAAAGCCAGCACACTGAAAGCGTGTGGACGGCTCGCCAGTTCGGGCACCAGACGCTGGCGGGCGAAATCGCTCAAAGGTTCGCCACCGCCGGCCGGATCGCTCGCGTACGCGTCCAGCAGGGCCACGATGGCGCGCGCGTCGGCTGCCCGGGCGTAGTCGGCACGCCGCACGGAATAGGCCGCGGCCATCAGGCGGCCCTCGCAGCGTCGGCCAGACGCTCGGCGCTGGCCTGGGCCACGGCGGCGTCGCGCGCCTCCACCATCACGCGCAGCAGCGGCTCGGTGCCACTGGCGCGGATCAGCACGCGGCCAGCCTCGCCCAGCTCACCCTCCACCGCCTTGGTGGTGTCGGCCAGGCGGTGGTTGGTTTTCCAGTCCTGCCCGGGCTGCAGGCGCACGTTGATGAGCGTCTGCGGGAACAGCGTCACATCGGCCAGCAGTTGCGCCAGCGTCTTGCCGCTGCCCACGCAGGCGTAGAGCACCTGCAGGGCCGACACCAGGCCGTCGCCCGTGGTGTGGCGGTCGAGCACCAGCAGGTGGCCCGAGCCTTCGCCGCCGAGGATCCAGCCATGGCGCTCCAGTTCTTCGAGCACGTAGCGGTCGCCCACCTTGGCGCGCACGAAGCGCACGCCGCGCGCCTTGAGCGCCACCTCCACCGCCATGTTGGTCATGAGCGTGCCCACAACACCGGGCACGTCCTCGTCGCGCGCCAGGCGATCGGCCACCATCAGGTAGAGGAGTTCGTCGCCGTTGTAGAGGCGGCCGTGGCGGTCGGCCATCTGCAGGCGGTCGGCGTCGCCGTCGAGCGCGATGCCATAGTCGGCGCCGTGCTCGCGCACCGCCGCCAGCAGGGCCTCGGGGTGGGTGGCGCCCACGCCGGCGTTGATGTTCAGGCCATCAGGCGCGCAGCCGATCTTGATGACCTCGGCGCCGAGCTCGTGGAACACGGCGGGCGCGATGTGGTACGCCGCGCCATGCGCCGCGTCCACCACGATCTTCAGGCCTTTGAGGCTCAGGTTCTGCGGGCAGGTGCTTTTGCAGAACTCGATATAGCGGCCCGCCGCGTCGTCCAGCCGGCGCGACTTGCCCAAGCCCGCCGCCGGCACCCAGACCGGGGGCTCATCCAGCGCGGCCTCCACATCCAGTTCCCACTGGTCGCTCAGCTTGGTGCCCTGCGCGCTGAAGAACTTGATGCCGTTGTCGGCAAACGGGTTGTGGCTGGCCGAGATGACCACGCCCAGGCTGGCGCGCTGCGCCCGCGTGAGGTAGGCCACCGCCGGCGTGGGCACGGGGCCCAGCAGCACCACGTCCACACCAGCGGAGTTGAAGCCGGACTCGAGCGCGGCCTCCAGCATGTAGCCGGAAATGCGCGTGTCCTTGCCGATCAGCACCGTGGGGTGGGCTTCGGTGCGCTTGAGCACGCGGCCCACCGCGTGCGCCAGGCGCAAGACGAAATCGGGGGTGATCGGGGCTTGACCGACGGTGCCACGGATGCCGTCGGTGCCGAAATACTGCCGGGCCATGTCTTGCTCTCCTCGGGTCTGGCTTGTTCTGTATGACCTTCGGATTATCAGGGCCCGGTGGGGCCGGGCGACGAGGTTCAATGTGCGGCTTGCCACACCTTGAGGGCCTCGACCGTGGCGCGCACGTCGTGCACGCGCAGCACGCGCGCGCCGCGCTGGGCGGCCAGCACGGCGGCGGCGACGCTGGCGTGCACGCGCTCGGCGGGGTTCTGCAGGCCGGTGACCGCACCCAGCGAGGACTTGCGCGACCAGCCCGCGAGCAGAGGGTAGCCTTCTTCCAGCAGCTCGCCCTGGCGCGCGAGCAGGCTGAAGTTCTGCGGCACGGTCTTGCCGAAGCCGATGCCGGGATCCAGCACGATGCGGTCGCGCGCGACGCCGAGATCGCGCAGGGCCTGGGCGCGCTCGCGCAGGAAGCCACGCACCACCGGCAGCACGTCGCCCTCCAGCGGCGCCACCTGCATGGTCAGCGGGTCGCGGTGCATGTGCATGAGGCACACGCCGGCACGCGGGTGGGCGGCCACCGCGCCGAGCGCGTCGCCCTGGCGCAAGGCCCAGATGTCGTTGACGATGTCGACGCCCAGATCGAGCACGGCGCGCATCACCTCGGGCTTGTTCGTGTCTACCGACAGCGGCACGCCCAGGCGCAGGGTCTCGCGCAGCACCGGCAGCACGCGCGCCAGTTCCTGGTCCAAGGGCACGGGCTGGCTGCCCGGGCGGGTGGATTCACCGCCAATGTCCAGGATGTGCGCGCCCTCGGCCACGAGTTGCTCCGCGTGGGCGATGGCGGCGCGCGTGCTGGCGTGCTGGCCGCCGTCGGAGAACGAGTCGGGCGTGACATTGACGATGCCCATCACGCGGGGCTCGCTCAGGTCGATGTCGAAGCGGGTGGTGGTCCAGCGCATGGCGGGCGGATGGGCAAGGGAAAAAGAAAACGGGGCCGATCATGGCCCCGTTCGGGTGGTGAGATGGTGGTGATCAGGCCGCGTTGGGTGCGGGATCCGGCGTGACCGCCGGCGAGCCGCCGCTGCCACCACCGCCGCCCACCGGGTTGCGCGGCGTCCAGTCCTTGGGCGGGCGCGGCGGCTTGCCGGCCATGATGTCGTCGAGCTGGTCGCCGTCGATGGTTTCCCATTCGAGCAGGGCCTTGGCCATGGCGTGCATCTTGTCGGCGTGCTCCTCGATCAGGCGGCGCGCCTCGGCGTACTGCTCGTCGATGATGCGGCGCACCTCCGAGTCCACCTTCTGCATGGTCTGTTCGGAGATGTTGGTGGTCTTGGTGACCGAGCGGCCCAGGAACACCTCGCCCTCGTTCTCGGCGTAGACCATGGGGCCCAGCGCGTCCGTCATGCCGTAGCGCATCACCATGTCGCGCGCGATGTGCGTGGCGCGCTCGAAGTCGTTGCTCGCGCCGGTGGTCATCTGGTTCATGAACACCTCTTCCGCGATGCGGCCGCCGAACAGCATGCTGATCTGGTTGAGCATGTACTCGCGGTCGTAGCTGTAGCGGTCCTTCTCGGGCAGGCTCATGGTCACGCCGAGCGCGCGGCCGCGCGGGATGATGGTGACCTTGTGCACCGGGTCGCACTTGGGCAGCAGTTTGCCGATGAGCGCGTGGCCAGCCTCGTGGTAGGCCGTGTTGCGGCGCTCCTCCTCGGGCATGACCATGCTCTTGCGCTCGGGGCCCATGAGGATCTTGTCCTTGGCCTTCTCGAAGTCCTGCATCTCCACGGTACGCGCGTTGCGGCGCGCGGCCATCAGCGCGGCCTCGTTGCACAGGTTGGCCAGATCGGCGCCGCTCATGCCCGGCGTGCCGCGCGCGATGATGGCGGCGTTCACGTCGGTGCCCAGCGGGATCTTGCGCATGTGCACGTTGAGGATCTGCTCACGGCCGCGGATGTCGGGCAGCGTGACGTAGACCTGGCGGTCGAAACGGCCCGGGCGCAGCAGCGCGGCGTCCAGGATGTCGGGGCGGTTGGTGGCGGCCACCACGATCACACCCAGGTTGGTCTCGAAGCCGTCCATCTCCACCAGCATCTGGTTGAGGGTCTGTTCGCGCTCGTCGTGGCCGCCGCCCAGACCGGCGCCGCGGTGGCGGCCGACGGCATCGATCTCGTCGATGAAGATGATGCAGGGCGCGTTCTTCTTGGCCTGTTCGAACATGTCGCGCACGCGGGACGCGCCCACGCCGACGAACATCTCCACGAAGTCGGAGCCGGAGATGCTGAAGAACGGCACCTTGGCTTCGCCGGCGATGGCCTTGGCCAGCAGCGTCTTGCCGGTGCCCGGCGGGCCGACCAGCAACAGGCCGCGCGGGATGCGCCCGCCCAGCTTCTGGAATTTCTGCGGATCCTTCAGGAAATCGACGACTTCCTTCACCTCTTCCTTGGCCTCGTCGCAGCCGGCGACGTCGGCGAAGGTCACGGTGTTGTTGTTCTCGTCGAGCATGCGCGCCTTGCTCTTGCCGAAGCTGAAGGCTCCACCCTTGCCACCGCCCTGCATCTGCCGCATGAAGTAGATCCACACGCCGATCAGCAACAGCATGGGGCCCCAGCTCACCAGCAGGGTCATCAGCAGCGAGCCCTCTTCGCGGGGGCGCACGTCGAATTTGACGTCGTAGTTGATGAGGTCGCCGACCAGCCCACGGTCGAGGTAGGTGGCCGTGGTGCGCACGCGCCGGTCGTCCTGGGTGACGGCCACGATCTCGGTGCCGCCCTGGCCTTCCTGGATGGTGGCGCTCTTGATCTGGCGAGCCTTGACCTGGTCAAGGAACTCGGAGTAACCGATGTACCCCGCGCCTGCGCTCGTGCGGCCGTCGAACTGCTTGAAGACCGTGAAGAGCACCATGGCGATGACCATCCACACGGCGATTTTCGAGAACCACTGGTTGTTCAACTGCTGCTCCTGGGTGCGCACGCGCGCAAGTGCACGCATATGCAAGGCATTCTAGGACTTTCAAGTCCCCCTGCCGTTTGTCGGTGACGTGGAAATGTCAATGGAAAGCTTAGGTTTTTCCCATCCGCACCGCCGATCCGGTAAGGAAAGACAGGCGGTTCAGACCTTCAGACCCAGGCCGACCAGGAAGGTTTCGGACGATTTGTCCCGGCTGGCCTTGGGCTTGACGGGCTTGACCACCCGGAACGTCTGGCGAAACAGGGCGACCATGGGCTCGTACGCGCCGCCATGGAAGAGCTTGACCACCAGCGCGCCATCGCGCTTGAGGTGGGCGCGGGCGAAATCCACCGCCAGTTCGATCAGGTGCTCGATACGCGCGGCGTCGGCATCGGCCACGCCCGAGAGGTTGGGTGCCATGTCGGAGACCACCACATCGAGCTGGGTCACGCCGCGTCCGGCCAGGGCGGCTTCCAGAGCGGCCAGCACCTCGGGCTCGCGGAAGTCGCCCTGGATGAACTGCACGCCCTCGACCGGCTCCATCGGCAGCAGGTCGAGCGCCACGATGGTGCCGTTGAGCTGGCCCGCCGCCGCGCCTTGCGGGCTGAGGCGGCGACGAAGGTACTGGCTCCAGGCGCCAGGAGCGCTGCCGAGGTCCACCACAGCCATGCCCGGCTTGATCAGGCCCAGGCTTTCGTCGATTTCCTTGAGCTTGTAGGCGGCGCGGGCACGGTAGCCGTCCTTCTGGGCCTGACGCACGTAGGGGTCGTTCACGTGCTCGTTCAGCCAGGCCTTGTTGACCTTCTTGCTCTGGGTACGGACCTTGATGCCCATTCGATTTCCGAGGTTGAACCGCGGGGTGCCGCGGAACCGGCTTCGCCGGGCCGCAGGCGCCGCCCCCTTGAGGGGGTCGCGCGCAGCGCGGCGGGGGTGGTCGATAATTCTCCCATGCCCTCCATTACCCTCACGCCCGCCCAACGCAAGGTCCACCGCGCCGAGGCCCACCACCTCGACCCCGTGGTCCACATCGGCAACGACGGCCTGACGCCCGCCGTGCGCAAGGAAGCCGATGCCGCGCTCAAGGCGCACGGCCTCATCAAGATCCGCGTGCTCAACGACGACCGCGCCGCGCGCGAGACCATGCTGGCCGAACTGGCCGAGGCGCTGGACGCCGCGCCGATACAGCACATCGGCAAGCTGCTGGTGCTCTGGCGCCCCCTCCCCGAGAAGGCGCGAGCCGCCGACGAGGACCGCAAGCCCGGTCCGCGCGAGGTGAAGGTGCTCAAGTTCGGCAAGCGCCCGGGCCAGAAGCCCGAAGTCAAGGTGGTGAAGGTGCTGGGCAACCAGCGCATCACGCCCGGCGGCAAGCTCAAGCGTGCCAAGGTTCGCAAAACAAGTATCAAAAAGAACGCCGGCTGAGCCCCGCCGAACGCTCGCGCGCCTCGTCGGCTTGAACTCCCGCCCCTTGCCACCCATCTGAGCCGCCATGAACGTCCGCCAAGACCCCGCCCAGCTCAACCCCCTGCTCGACTTCAGCGGCCTGCCGCGCTTCGACGCGATCACGCCGGAATCCGTCGGCCCGGCCATCGACGAACTGCTGGCGCAAGCCAGTGCCGCACTCGACACCGTGACGGCCCCGGACTTTCCCGCCGAATGGGCGGCCATGGCCACCACACTGGACGTGTCCACCGAACGTTTGTCGCGCGCCTGGGGCGCCGTGAGCCACCTCAACAGCGTGGCCGACACCCCCGCGCTGCGCGCGGCCTACAACGCGGCCCTGCCCAAGGTCACCGAGTTCTGGACCCGTCTCGGTGCCGACGAACGGCTCTATGCCAAGTACAAGGCCATGGACCCGGCCTCGCTGAACGCCGAGCAGGCCCGCGCGCACCACAACGCGCTGCGCGGCTTCGTGCTGGGCGGTGCCGAACTGCAGGGCGAAGCCAAGGAGCGCTTCGCCGCCATCCAGGAGCGCGCCGCCGAGCTGGCGCAGAAGTTCAGCGAAAACGCCCTCGACTCCACCGACGCCTTCGCCCTGTACGTGGGCGGTGAAGAACTCGCCGGCGTGCCGGATGACGTGGTGCAGGCCACGGCGGCGGCGGCGCGCGCCGAAGGCCGGACCGACCACAAGCTCAGCCTGAAGATGCCGGTTTACCTGCCGGTGATGCAGTTCGCCCGATCGGGCGCCCTGCGCGAGAAGCTCTACCGCGCCTACGTGACCCGTGCCAGCGATCAGGCGCCGGCCGAGCTGGCGCGTTTTGACAACACGGCCCTGATGGTGGAGCTGCTGGCCCTGCGCCACGAAGAGGCGCGCCTGCTGGGCTACCGGCACTTCGCCGATGTCTCCCTGGTGCCAAAGATGGCCGAGTCGCCCGAGCAGGTCATCACCTTCCTGCGCGATCTGGCAAAGAAGGCACGTCCCTTCGCCGAGCAGGACCTGGCGGACCTGCGCGCCTTCGGTGCCGAGCACCTGGGCATCCAGGACCCGCAGGCCTGGGACTGGCCCTACATCGGTGAAAAGCTCAAGGAGGCGCGCTACGCCTTCAGCGAGCAGGAGGTCAAGCCGTATTTCACGGCGCCCAAGGTGCTGGCCGGTCTGTTCCAGATCGTGGAGACGCTGTTCGAGGTGGCGATCCGCCGCGACAGCGCACCCGTCTGGCACCCCGGCGTGGAGTTCTACCGCATCGAGCGCGGTGGCCAGCTCGTGGGCCAGTTCTACCTCGATCCCGGCGCGCGCACCGGCAAGCGCGGTGGCGCCTGGATGGACGACGTGCGCGCCCGCTGGCTGCGCCCCGACTCGCGCGCCCTGCAGACCCCCGTGGCCCACCTGGTCTGCAACTTCGCCGACGGCGTGGGCGGCAAGCCCGCGCTGCTCACGCACGACGACGTGACCACCCTGTTCCACGAGTTCGGCCACGGCTTGCATCACATGCTCACGCAAGTGAACGAGCGCGACGTCTCGGGCATCAGCGGCGTGGAGTGGGACGCCGTGGAATTGCCCAGCCAGTTCATGGAGAACTTCTGCTGGGAATGGGACGTGCTCAAGCACATGACGGCCCACGTGGACACCGGACAGCCGCTGCCGCGCGCGCTGTTCGACAAGATGCTGGCGGCCAAGAACTTCCAGAGCGGCCTGCAGACCCTGCGGCAGGTGGAGTTCGCCCTGTTCGACATGCTGCTGCATGGCGAGGCCACCCCGCCGGCGGATGGCGCAGCCATCCTGACGCTGCTCAACCGCGTGCGCGCCGAGGTGGCGGTGCTGATGCCCCCGGCCTACAACCGCACGCCGCACACCTTCAGCCACATCTTCGCCGGTGGCTACGCGGCCGGCTACTACAGCTACAAGTGGGCCGAGGTGCTCAGCGCCGACGCCTACGCCGCCTTCGAGGAAGCCGCGGCGCGCGATGGCCACAGCACGCTCGACGTTGCGACGGGCCGGCGCTACCGTCAGTCGATTCTGGAGGCCGGTGGCAGCCGCCCTGCGATGGAATCGTTCAAGGCCTTCCGCGGTCGCGAACCGTCGATCGACGCCCTGCTGCGGCACCAGGGCATGGCCTGAGCCTCCGCACCCGCAGCCGACAAGGACGACAACCGAGTGAGCCACATGAAGAGGATCATCGCCGCCACCCTCGCCACCGCCGGCCTGCTGGCGGCGCTCCCCGCCACCGCCCAGGGCGTCTACCGCATCGTGGGGCCCGACGGCCGCGTGACGTTCTCCGACCAGCCACCCCCCGCGGCCAACGCGCGCCCGCAGGCGGGTACTGGCAGCGCCAGCTCGGGCTCCGGTTCAGCCACCGGCGGCCCCCAGTTGCCGTTCGAGTTGCGCCAGACGGCCTCGCGCTACCCGGTGGTGCTGTACACGGGCGAGAACTGCGCGCCCTGCAACAGCGGACGCAACCTGCTCGGCTCGCGCGGCATTCCGTACACCGAGAAAACCATTACCACCTCGGAAGACGCCGAAGCCCTGCGCCGGCTGAACAACGACGCCACCCTGCCTTTGCTCACCATCGGAGGACAAAAGCTGCGCGGCTACCTGGAAACCGAGTGGACGCAGTACCTCGACGCAGCCGGCTATCCGAAACGGTCGGCGCTGCCGCCGGGCTACCGCCAGCCCGCGCCCTCGCCGCTGGTGGCCGTCAAGCCGGTGCCGGGCACGCCCTCAGCCACGGGTAGCGCCCCTGGCACCAACGCGCCAGGCACCGCCGCGCCGCCGGCCGAGATCCCGGTGCAGCCGCCGGCAGACAACCCCGCCGGCATCCGCTTCTGAGTCGCAGGCTCAGAAGTTCAACGTCTTCACACCGCCCGTGGTGCCCAGCAGGCACACGGCGGCCTTCTGGTGGGCGAACACGCCCACCGTTACCACCCCCGGCCACTGGTTGACCTCGCTCTCGAAGGCGAGCGGGTCACCGATGCGCAGGCCGGTCACGTCCAGGATGTGCTGGCCGTTGTCCGTCACCAGCGGCTGGCCGTCCTTCAGGCGCACGCGCGCCTGGCCGCCCAGTGCCGCGAACTGGCGCACCAGCCGCGCCGTGGCCATGGGGATCACCTCCACCGGCAGCGGGAAGGCGCCCAGCGTCTGCACCAGCTTCGACTCGTCGGCGATGCAGACGAAGCGCCGCGACTGGGCCGCCACGATCTTCTCGCGCGTGAGTGCGGCGCCGCCGCCCTTGACCATGTGGCCGTGCCCGTCGATCTCGTCGGCGCCATCGATATAGACCGAGAGCTCGCCCACCTCATTCGCCTCGAGCACCGGAATGCCGATGGCCTTGAGCCGCGCGGTGGAGGCCTCTGAACTCGACACGGCGCCGGGCACGCGGTCTTTCATCGTGGCCAGGGCCTCGATGAACTTGTTTACCGTGGAGCCCGTGCCCACACCGACGACCTCGCCGGGGGTCACGTACTGCAGGGCGGCCTGGCCCACCAGTGTTTTGAGTTCGTCCTGGGTCATTTGCGAGAATCCGGGGTTGGTCGAAAAACGGCGGATTATCCGATGTCATTCCTTCCCTACGGCGCGGCGCGCCCCTTCCTCTTCGGCCTGGACCCGGAGGCCGCGCACGAGCTGACCCTGGGCGCCATCGCCCGCGTGCAGCGCTCCCCCCTCACCTGCCTGTACAGCCAGCCGCGCGTGAGCGACCCTTTCACGCTCGCCGGCCTGCAATTTCCCAACCGCGTGGGCCTGGCCGCCGGCCTGGACAAGAACGCCCGCTGCATCGATGGCCTGGCCGCCATGGGCTTCGGCTTCGTGGAGGTGGGCACGGTCACGCCCAAGGGCCAGCCCGGCAACCCCAAGCCGCGCATGTTCCGCCTGCCCGAGCGCAAGGCCCTCATCAACCGGCTGGGCTTCAACAACGAGGGCCTGGACGCCTTCCTGGCGAACGTGCAGCGCGCGCGCTTTCGCCGCGATGGCGGCAACACGCCCATGCGCCTGGGCCTGAACATCGGCAAGAACGCCAGCACGCCGATCGAGCGCGCCACCGAGGACTACCTCAGCTGCCTGGACGGCGTGTACCCGCACGCCGACTACGTCACCGTCAACATCTCCAGCCCCAACACGCAGAACCTGCGCAGCCTGCAGAGCGACGCCGCGCTGGACGCGCTGCTGGGCGCGGTGATGGAACGGCGCGAGCAGCTCGCCCAGCGCCACCAGCGCCGCATCCCGGTGTTCGTGAAGATCGCGCCCGACCTGGACGAGTCGCAGATCGGCGTGATCGCCGAGACCTTGCGCCGCCACGGCTGCCGCACCGACGGCCTGGCCAGCGGCGAACTGGGCGTGATCGCGACCAACACCACGCTCTCGCGCGAGGCCGTGAAGGGCCTGCGCCACGCCGAGGAAGCCGGGGGCCTGTCGGGCGCGCCGGTGCTGGAGGCCAGCAACCGCGTGATCCGCGCGCTCCGCTCGGCGCTGGGCAGCCCGTTCCCCATCATCGGCGTGGGCGGTGTGCTGAGCGCGCGCGACGCGCTGAGCAAGATCGAGGCGGGCGCGGACCTGGTGCAGATCTACACCGGCCTGATCTACCAGGGCCCGGCGCTGGTGTACGAATCGGCCAAGGCCATCGCGGCGCTCAGGAAGTGAGTGCCTCGCGCACCCGTTCACCGATCGCCAGGCAGCTCGTCAACCCCGGCGATTCGATGCCGAACAGGTTGACCAGCCCCGGCAGGCCGTGCTGCGCCGGCCCTTGGATCACAAAGTCGGCCGCCGGCTCGCCGGGGCCGCTGATCTTGGGCCGCATCCCCGCGTAGCCGGGCTGCAGCGCACCGTCGGGCAGCGCGGGCCAGTAGCGGCGCACGGCCGCGTAGAAGCCCTCGCCGCGCGCGGGATCGACGAGCAGGTCATCGGCCCGCTCCACCCACTGCACGTCGGGGCCGAACTTGGCCTGCCCGCCCAGGTCGAGGGTGAGGTGCACCCCCAGGCCCGCCAGGTGCTGATCGGGCTCGGGCGCGGGGTAGATCAGCCGCTGGAACGGCGAGCGGCCGGTCAGCGTGAAGTAGCTGCCCTTGGCGAAGTGCGGGGTCGGCACGCTGCCCGCGGGCAGCGCGGCGATGCGGCCGGCCAGTTCGCAGGCCTGCAGGCCCGCGCTGTTGACGAGTGTGCGGGTCAGCAGTTGCGTGCCGTCCTCACACGTCATCAGCCAGTCCTCGCCGTGGCGCTCGATCTCACGCGCCGCACTGTGGCACACCACCATGCCCCCCGCCGCCTCCAGGTCGCCCTGCAGCGAGAGCATGAGCGCGTGGCTGTCGACGATGCCGGTGGACGGCGACAGCACAGCGCCCAGGCATTCGAGCGCGGGCTCGCGCGCCCGCGCCTCGTCGCGTGACAACACCATCAGGTCGTGCACCCCGTTGGCCGCCGCGCGCGCGACGATGCCGCGCAGCGCGGCGAGCTGCGAGGGCGTGTTGGCCACGATCAGCTTGCCGCAGCGCCGGTGCGCAATGCCGCGCTCGGCCGCGTAGGCGTAGAGCGCGTCCTTGCCTTGCACGCACAGCCGCGCCTTCAGGGAGCCGGCCGGGTAGTAGATGCCGGCGTGGATGACCTCGCTGTTGCGCGAACTGGTGCCGGTGCCGATGCCGGACTCACGCTCGAGCACGAGCACCTCGCGCCCCGCCTGCCCCAGAGCGCGGGCCACGGCCAGCCCCACCACGCCCGCGCCCACGACGATCGCATCGACGCGTTCGGCCGTCATCTCAGGCCCGTCATCAGCTCGTTCACCCGGGCCGACGGAATCGCGTAGGCGATGCCCGAGGGCTGGCTCAGGGCCGACTCGCGCGTGCCCTTGATGAGCACCATGTTCATCATGCCGACAACCTCGCCGGTCTCCGGCCTGAACAGCGGCCCGCCGCTATTGCCCGGATAGGCCACCGCGTCGAGCTGGAAGATGTCGAAGGTGCCCTCCCGCGCACCACGGATCGCCGAGCCCCGCAGGCGGTCCGCGTCCGGGCTCGGAGGCACCGAGGTCGCGATGCTCGACACCATGGCCCGGTGCACCACGTGCGCGTAGCCCAGCACGTTGCCGATGGGAAAGCCCATGAAGGCCAGGTCGTCGCCCTCGCGAACGGTCGAGGAATCGCCCAGCCGCGCTGGCGGCCCGGCCGGGCCCTCGATGCCCAGCAGCGCGATGTCGCCGTGGCGCTCGGTGCCCAGCACGCGAGCCTGGCGCATCGACCAGGTGCTGTCGCGCTGCCACACCTGCACCACCAGTTGCGCGGGTGGCTCACTCTCCTGAGGCACGGGCAGCACGTGCGCGCAGGTCACCACCTGCGACGCGCGCCCGGCCAGGAAACCGGTGCCGCGCAACTGGAAGCGCGGGCTGTCGGTGTCGCGCCAGGTGCCCACCAGCACCACGGACGGCTTCATCCGGGAGACGGTGTCGGGCAGGGCCGCGCGGGCCAGGCCCACGGCGCCCCACAAGGGCAGCGAGCCGATCATTCCCAGGCAATGGCGGCGCTGCATGTTCAGGCTTCGTTCGGCTTCGGCGCACGCGCCGCCATCAGCGCCTTGCGCGCCAGGTGGCCCGCCAGCAGCCAGGGCGGCATGCGCAGCCAGTGCCCGCGCACATACAAACCGGCGCGGGCCAGTGCGGTCCAGCGATCCGACAGCGACTCGTGATCCGGCCGCAGCGCGCGGCGGTACATCGCGTCGAGCGCACGCCCGCGCCAGCCGGGCGCCAGGCGACGGTGCGCCTGCAGGGCCCAGCCGCGCACCTCGGGTGGCAAGGGCGTGCGCAGCAGTTCGTCCAGATACACCAGCGCCTGCGCGAGCGGGCGCTCCCACCGGAGCTCGGCGGCGCGCTGCGTCAGCGCCGGCCAGAAGTCCGCACCCTGCCCGAACTCCAGCACCAGCAGTTCGATGTCCAACAGGCCGCGGCATCCGAGTTCCAGTTCGCCTTCGGCGTAGAGGTGCGCCGCACTGTGCAGCACCATGTCCGCGGGGCTGAGCGCGTGCACACCCGGATGGCCCGCGATCGGGCGAATGTCCGCCAGCATGGCCGAGGGATCGGCCCGCAGGCGCCCCGACAGCGGCACCAGCGCGTGGTGCACGTCCAGCACCGTGCCGCGCCGCAGGTGGCGCATGGGCGGCAACTCATGCATCCAGGTGCGGTAGTAGCGCTGGTCGTAGGGGTTGTTGTTGGTGCTCACCCAGCCGCTGAGCATGAGGGCCGATTCCACGTCGGCCAGCCGCTCGCGCGGCACGAGGATGTCGATATCCGACACCATGCGCCCTTCGCCTGCGCGCAGGCCCTGCAACACGTAGGCCGCGCCCTTGAGCAGCACCAGCGGCAGCCCGGCCGACTCGAACACGCGCAGCAGTTGCCCGGTCTCGTGGCGCAGCTCCTCGTGCTGGCGCTGCGCGAGCAGCCGCATCGACTGCAGATGGCGCGCCACTTCGGGCGGCACATCGGCCCAGCGGCCCGCCGCCTCGATGCGCTCGGCCACGCGTGCGAGCACATCGGCGCGCCGACCCTGACGCACCAGCAAGTCCCACTGCCCCGGCGTGAGCGTGCCCAGGCGCTCGGGCTCGCGCAGCGGCAGCAGCAGCAGATCGAGTGCGGGCAAGGTCACGACGGCCTCGCCAGCGAATCGAACCAGGCGGTCGCGTCGTCGAGCTGGCTGTAGCTCAGGTCGAAGGCCTCGCAGCCATCGACCAGGTCGGCCAGGCAGTCGAAGCCGCGCGGGCCATGCACGTGGTGGTTGAAACTGTTGGAGGCCAGCTCCACCAGCGTCTGCGGCTTCGGGCGCGGCACGGCCCGCAAGGCAACGCCTTTCTCGAATCGCGGAAAGACGATCCAGCGTGGCGTGGCCGGCAGCGCCGCCTGACGCAGACTGGACTCGTTCACTCGCAGGTGCGCGACCATGCCCTTGAGCGTGTCGTGGGCCACGGGCCCGAACACCGCGCCCGGCAGGCGTTCACGCATCAGCACAATCGATTCGTTCTTGAGACTGACGGGCCGCGGCGAGGCGCTCAGTTGTCCAGTCGCCGGGTCGATCAGCGCGAGCTCGTCCGACATCAGACGCCAGCCCTGCTGCATGAGCCAGGCACACAGCGTGCTCTTGCCCGAACCAGGCGGTGCGGGCAGCAGCACGGCGCGCCCGTCGCGCTCCAGCACGGCCGCGTGCAGCGTGAGCCAATGGTGGCAGTGGCTGGTGACGCACCAGTTCAGGCCCCACTCGAAGAAGGCGAAGGCCTCGCCGCGCGCCAGCGGCGTGAACGGTCGCTGGCCATCGACGTCGAGCTCGCAGCGCAGGCCCGTCCAGCCCAGGCGGGGCAGGATGCTCAGGTGGAAATCGCAGAACACCTCGTCGTCGCCCATGTGCTCGTGCAGCGCGTACATCCGCTCGATGCCTTCGCGCACCACGGGAATGGGGCTGCGCACGCGCACGGTGAACGGCGGCACCGACAGAGCCAGGCCGTCACCGTGGAGACGGGCTGACAACTCGGCAGGGGAGAGATCGGCGATGCGCCCGCGAAGCGCGCTCACGGAGACATCCGTTCGATGAAGCCCATGTGCTCGAACTGCGCGAGATGCTGGTTCACGCCGTCGATGTCCTCGGGTTCGGGAGTGGCCTGCAGCAGATGCCGCGCGAGTGCCTCGGCATCCATGGGCTGCCCGTCCAGCAGGCGTTCGATGAGTTCCGCCGCCACCGGGGACACGGCGCTCAGGCTGCCGTCGGCGGCGTCGTAGATCACCCCGCCCTCGGGCCAGCGCCGCAGAAGCAGCGCCTGCGTGCGCCGACAGACCCAGGCGAGCGAACCGCCTGGCGCCAGGGTCACAGAAACGCGGGACCGTAGACCATGTCGAAGTAGGCCATGGTCTGGCTCAGCGTCCAGGTGGTGCCCGCGAAGGGCTGCCAGATGCCTTGTCCATTCCAGATGGCGCGGCACTGCGACTGTGTGAGCATCACGCGCGACGGATCGTTCTGGTAGGCCTTGGCCGTGAGGAAGGCGGCGACCACGTGGCGAGCCAGCGCGGCGTTGCCGTGGTTGCCACCGTTTTCCAGCACCTGCTGCAGGGTCTTGTTGGTGTAGACGCCGCCCGGGTTTTGAGTGAAGCCCGTTTCCGTGGACAGGAATTTGGTGGTGGTCTTGTACTGGTTGGGCAGGCCGTTCTCGCGGTTCTTCCAGTAACCGTGCGACTGGCACTCGTAGTCGGTCTTGAGTTCGCGGCGCGCGCTCACCTTCATCTGAGCGGCGCGCAACGACGAGAACGTGGAGGGCTTGATGCAGGTGTGGTCGCCGGCGAGCACGGTGTTGCTCTTGAGCGCCGCCAGCACGGGCGCGGCGCTCAGGCCCGCGCGAACCAGGTGCCGGCGCGAGAGACCGGACGCCGGTGCCTCGGCTTCCTGCACGGCGACGTCTTCAGAATGGTTCATATCGGACATGGAAACAACCTCCTTCGGCCTGGCTGCCAACCCCGCGAGCTTGGCCGCACACATACGGGGTATTGTAGAACGCTCTGTAGCAAAAAGTAATCTTCTGGACGGCCGGCGGGCAGGATAACGGGCTCATTGCGCCCCCTTGCCCGTCAGCACCACCCCGACCGTCTCGAACAGGACCACCAGGTCGAGAAACAGGGAGTGGTTTTTCACGTAGTACAGGTCGTACTGGAGTTTCTCCGCGGTGTCCTCCACCGTGGAACCGTACTGGTAGCGCACCTGCGCCCACCCCGTCACGCCCGGCTTGACGCTGTGGCGCACGGCGTAGAACGGAATCTGCTGGGTCAGCTGGTCGACAAAGAAGCCGCGTTCCGGCCGCGGACCGACCAGGCTCATGTCGCCATTGAGCACCGAGAACAACTGCGGCAGTTCGTCCACCCGCAGCTTGCGGATAACCTTCCCCACACGCGTCACGCGGCTGTCGCCGGCGGTGGCCCAGCGGGGCACACCATCCTTTTCCGCGTCGGTGCGCATGCTGCGGAACTTGACCACGTTGAATGGCCGGTTGCCCCGCCCGATGCGTTCCTGCCGATACAGCATCGGGCCGGCGCTCTCGAGTTTGATGGCCAGGGCGGCCACCGCCATGATCGGCAGCGAGATGAGGATCAGCACCGAAGCGCCGAGGATGTCGAACACCCGCTTGATGGAGGTGCGCAGGATGCCCTGGTTGAAACCGTCGCCGAAGATCAGCCAGCCCGCCGACACGGCGTCCAGGCGGATCTGGCCGAGGTTCTGTTCGTAGAAGGTGGCGATGTCGGTGACGCGCACTCCGCCCAGTTTGCAATCGAGCAGCGCGCGCATGGGCATGCTGCCGCCGCGGCGCTCGGTGATCGCCACCACGATTTCGTCGATGCGCTTGCTCTGCACCAGATCGGTCAGGGCCAGGTCGGTGGTCAGCACCTTGCCGGCGGGCACTTGCTGCTCCTGCTCGTTGGGGCCGGCCAGGTAACCGCAAAGCTCGGCATTGGCGCCGGGCATCTCCAGCGCGCGTCCCACGGCCAGGGCGCGCGCGCCCGTGCCGAACACCAGCACCCGGCGCTTGGGAATGGCCTTGGGCAGGTACTCCCCCACCAGCACCTGGTAGAGCAGCAGCACGGCCGTGACCATCATGATCAGCACCACCGACCAGGTGCGGCCGTAGAACGCCTCCAGTGGCAGCAGCAACAGCACCGCGACGACCAGCGCGGTGGTCATGCTGAAGGACACCAGCGAGCGGGCCAGCGCCTGCCGGGTCGACAGAATGGTGCGGCGATCGTAGAAGCCCAGGGCGGCGTTGATGGCCAGGAAACCGAAGCCCATGAGCAGGCCGCGGGTCGCGCCGCGCGCGATCTGGGCAGACGTGAGGTCCTCGGGCTTGGACAAGGCGATCAAGGCCCCCACGAACACCCCGGCCACCAGCGTCACGTCGAGCAGGAGCTGGATGAGTGTGTGTCGGTCGAAATAGTGATTGAAGAGTCTGATCACGCGAGGTTCTCCGGACGCGGCCAGGTCGGTGTCCTACGGGTACCCCCTAGTGCATCCTGCCCATTCATCCGAGGATAGTTGGGCCTCCATGTCAACACAATCGCTTACATCCTGCTTTTGTGTGAAGTATTTCGCTCGAACGCCAGACCAAGACCCCATGTGACCCACCAGCACCAGGCCACGCGGGGCACCTCGGTCACGCTGATGAGCATGCCCAGGGCCGCCATCGCGGCCATGGCGGACAGCCAGGCGCCGGCCAGAGGCTCCTTGGCCAGCCAGCCGCGCCACACGGAGCGCGTGGTCCAGGCGAACCAGCCCAGCAGCGCAGCCAGCACGATGGTGCCGCGCTCGACCAACACCTCGAGGTAGAGGTTGTCGGCGTGCCAGGGCTCGAAATGGCCCTGTGCGGCGGGCAGCCAGTGGGCCGGGCCCTGCTGGAACCCCGGGTTGAGCAGGCGCTGCCGCCCCTGCGCATCGAACAGCTCCAGGCGCTCGACCTCGACCACCGCGCCTGGCGTCAGCACCGACACGGAAAAGAAGCCTTCGCGCCAGCGCGCCAGCGCCGCGTCGGGCGCCAGCGAGTCGCCGAACAGATCGACCTCGCGCACGACCGGCCCGGGCGCGGTGTCCCCGGTGTGGCGAATGAAGCGCCACTGGCAGCGGCGGTCGTAGATGAGGTGGCGTTCGCAGACGCTGACCAGCAACCGCAACCCGGGCTGCGCCCCGTAGGCCAGGCGAACGCGCCAGGTGCCCGCATCGAAGCCGGACAGGCGCTGCACCGCACCGAAGCGCACGCCGTCCAGGCCCGGGTGGCTGGGTCCGTGCACCTGCATACGGGGGCCGCCATTGCCATCGATCCATGTCAATCGGCCCGGGGTTCCCGTGTCCGCGCGTTCACCCATGCGCGCCGGCAGCCGGCCGGCGCCGATGCCCAGCAGCAGGTCCGCCCCGCCGCCCAGCGTCGAAGCGACCGAGCGCCAGTGGTCGAAGCGGTGCGTGAAGTCCTGGCCCGAGCGCGCCAGCCGATCGGCGATCGCCGTGGCGCCCAGCAACACCCACACCAGTTGCGCCAGCACCGCCAGCAACACCACCGCGTTGCCCAGGCGCGGCGCGACCCCGGCGTCGCCGTCCACCGGTGGCGCACGCCGGTGCAGCGCATACGCGAGCACCGCGCCGATCACCACCGCGCCGTACAGCCCGCGCGACTGGGTGGTCAGCACCACGTGGCAGGCCAGCACGAACAGCACCGCCGCAGCCCACCACACCCGCGCGGTGGGCGCGCGCAGCCACCACCAGGCGGCCAGCGGCACCGTCAGGCTCAGGTAGGCGTCGATCGCGCCGCCGCCCACGTGCATTTCCCAGAACCAGGCCGTGGTGCGATAGCCCGACCACACGTCCAGCAGGCCCGCGTAAAGCCACCGCTCGGCCACCACCAGCGCGCAGACCGTGGCCAGGCCGGCCAGACTGCCATGCCACCAGCCCACGACCCAGCGCCGGCGGGAGACGGCATCCTGTCCGATCGTCCACAGCGGCAGCAACAGCGCCGCCCAGACCAGCGACTTGCTCGACCGCCCCACGTTCGCCGGCGATTGGTAATCGGCGAATGGAAACGCGGCCCACGACGGCCAGTCGCCACCGTGCGCCCAGGCCCTGGCCGCACCCAAGGCCGCCACCGCCAGCAACGCGCCCGACAGGACCAGCACCCGGCGGTCGAGCGCCATCGTCGTGTCCCCCGCCCGCTGCGCACGCACCGCACGCCAGGCCCATGCGCCCCAGCCGCCGGCCGCCACTGCCAGAACCAGCAGATCGAACTCCTCCAACATCAGCCAACCCGTGTGCACGGACTGATTGGCCCATGGCAACACCGCCGGCAACAGCCAGGTCCCGCAGATGGGACGCCAGGCCGTCAGGGCGATCACCGCCATCAGCGCAGCCACGGCTGGGCCCAGGGACAGCACCGGGTGCGCCCAGGCGCCTGCGAGGGACGCGGTGGCGGTGAACAAGGCAAGGGCCGCAGCGGCCGGCGTCGTCAGGGCGCTAACGGTCATGAAGACCAAAATGTATCAATTTGAAACCACCGTTTCGAGCCGGTCCTGGTCTGGGTCGCCGAGCGTCTGTCGAGGAGAAACCCGCTTGTTTTCACTCTGTTTCCATTGCGCCGGAACTCACATTCTGAATCCGGGGCGTCATCAATTCGTGAAATGATCCACGCGCCGCCAAAAATACCCCTACTGGGTGTGCGACGGCGGCACCGCATTCCCACCCTCGCTGATCCAGAACCTCAATGGCCTTCTGTCGGTGCCGTGTGGCCCGACGCAGGGATTGTTTGACCAGGCATTCATGAACACCTACTTTCTCGAGGTTCACGCCCGCCGGCCCATGTTTGCAGCCCTCCTGACCGCCACCTGTGTCGTGGCCGCTTGCGGCGGTGGCGGCGGTGGTGGCGGCAGCGGACTGGTCAGCGACAACCCGTCCCAGGTGGTATCCGGCGATTCGTCTCCTTCGCCCTTGCCCGCGGCACCGGTGGGTCCTGGAGGGCTGTCCTGCGCGTCGGGCGCCATCACCTGCGTGGAAATCACCTCGGGCAGCACCCAGGCCAATGTGCCCGTCACGTTCGGCCAGCCGTTCCGGGTCGGCGACCTGGCCAGCAGCCAGGGCCTGCGCGCCGAGGACAGCGCGGGCAACGCCGTGCCGGTGCAGATGGACGAGGTCTCCACCCACCCCAACGGATCGGTGCGTTTCGCCGTGCTCAGCCTCTCGCTGCCGAGCCTGACGGCCAACGCCGCGCGCATCGTCAACCTCTACCCGGCCGCCCGCACCAGCACCAGCGTGTCCCTGCCCGCCGCGCCCGCCTGGAACCTGCAGATCACGGCCCGCCTGTCCGACGGCACCACCCTGGTGGCCAACCCGCAGGCGCAGCTGCAGCAGCAGATCGCCAACGGCAGTGGCCGCCGCCTGCACGGCCCCGTCGCCAGCGAGTTCAATGTCGTGTCGCCCCTGAACGACCGCCTCACGGCCCGTTTGCATGTGCGCCTGTACAAGACCGGCCAGATCCGCACCGACGTGGTGATGGAGAACAACTGGGCCCTCAAGTCCAATCCCTCCAACCTCACCTACTCGCTCACGGTCACCGCCAACGGCCAGACCCTGCTCTCGCAGCCATCTTTCACGCACTCGAGCAAGGCCCGCTGGCACCGGGTGGTGTGGAGCGGTGGCAACCCGAACCTGCGTGTGCGCCACCACATGCCCTACTTCCTGGCCACCCGTGCCACCTGGAACTACAACCTGGGCCTGAGCATTCCCGACAGCGTGCTGTCCGAAGAAGCGCGCTCGCTGGCGAATTCCAACACCAATCCCATGGGCGCGGCCAAACTGACGACCGACATGCCCGGCACCGGCGGCCGTGACGAGATCGCGCCGCTGCCGCGCTGGACCGCGCTCTACCTCATCACGCAGGACGATCGCGCCCGTGCCTCGATGCTGGCCAATGCCGACGCCGCCGCCAGCGCCCCCGTGCACTACCGCGACGAGGCCACGGACCAGCCGATCAGCGTCGTGCGTCACCCCGGCATCGCCTTGCGCTATGGCAGCTCCAGTCCTTCCGTCCCCAGCGGCGGCTCCAGCAACTGGACACCCGACATCGCGCACCAGGGCTCCTACGCCTACATCCCCTACCTCGTGACGGGCGACGCGTTCTACCTCGACGAGATGATGTTCTGGGCCGCCTGGAACATCGCCGCCAACGACCCCATCTACCGCGAACGCGACAAGGGCCTGCTGATGCCGGAGCAGGTGCGCGGGCAGGCCTGGGGCCTGCGCTCGATTGCCGAGGCGTCGTTCGCGGCGCCGGACACGCACCCGATGAACAGCTACTTCGACACCATCCTGTCGAACAACATGAGCTGGGCCCTGAACACCTACGGGCCGGGCCGCTCGGGCAGCCTGTTCTCGCCCATGGGCGCGCTGATCTCGCAGTACAACAACAACCAGACGCCCTCGTACGAGTCGGACTTCTTCGCCACCGTGATGGCGTGGCTGGCGGAGAACAACGTGCCCAACGCGGCCACCGTGCTCAACAGCGTGGGCCGCATGCAGATCGACCGCTTCCTGGCCAGCACGCAATCGGCTGGCTTCTGCACCAGCCACGCCGCGGGTTACTGGCTGCAGACCATGAGCGGCGGCAGCTACGTCAACAGCTGGAGCGAGTTCTTCCGCATCAACTACGGCTCGGCCAGCTGCGGCAGCACCGCCCTGGCGGGTGACCCGGCCTACCCCGACTGGGCGGGTGGCTACGCGGCGGTGGCTCGCGGCATGCTGGCTGCGGCCAGCAACGCCAACGCCAACAACGCGGCCAGCGCCTACGCGCGCTGGAAGGGTTTCACGCCGCTGCTGGACTCCGGCGCGCGCGGCTTCTCCAGCGATCCGTCCTACGCGATCGTGCCGCGCTGAGGCGCGAGCGCTTCAGGCCGGTGCGGCGCGGCCGGGGTGGCCGGCGTGGCGGCGAGCGCGTCACGCCACAGGTCCGTCAGGGTCGAAAACTCTCCCCCCAGCCGGTCGCGGAAGTGCGCGCAGACGCGGTCAATGCGGCGCAGGAACTCCTGCAGGTCCTGCTCGTTGCGCACGTAGGGCGTGTGCCCCGGCGCCAGCGACGGTGAGTGATAGGTCAGGCTGAACACCCGCACCCCCTGCGCGAGCAGCGCCTCCATCAAGCGGATCTGCGTGTCCGCGTCGAAGCCTTCCGGGCTCAGGCGCGCGCGCCACAACACACCCGAGCGGCTCAGCACCGATTGCACGCGCAGGCGCTGCAGCAGGGGGTTGTCCCACAAGCCGCCGAAGCGCTGCCCCGCCCACCAGGCCCGCCCGCCATAGCCCACGGTCAGCGGCACCTCCAGCAACTCGCACGACTCGTCCACGAAGAAGGGGTGCATGGACGTGCCCAGGAAGTTGGGGCCGTGCACGCGTTCGAAGCTGGTGGCGGGCACGAAGCTGCAATCGATGCGGTAGCCCAGGCGCCTGATCACGCCCAGCGTGGCGGCACCGACGCCATAGCGCCCGGCCTTGAAGATGAGCGGACGCTGCCCGAAAGCCTGGGCCACGGCGTCCGTGCTGGCCTCCAGCTTGGCGGCCTCCAGTTCGGGCCGCAGGTTGCCGTGGAAGGAGTTGTAGTCGTTGACCTCGTCCTCGTACGGCGGCGTCACCCAGGGGTGGCAGTGCGTGCCGAAGTGCGCGCGGCCCGCGTCGACCAGGCGGCGCAAATAGGCCGCGGCCGGGGCCGAACGCGCCACGGCATGGTCGAGCACGTAGGTCGGCACGATGCCGTACTTGTCGAACACCGCGTGCGCGTGGTCCTGCGCCGGAATCGACTCCGTGCCCACGGAGTCGCGGTCAAAGGGCCTGGACCAGTCGAACTCCTCCTCGGTGTCCACCACCACGAGCAGGATGGGTCGCTCGGACGAGCGTTGGGCGGGCACCGGGCGCAGGTCCGGGTGCGTGATCGGGCGGTAGCCGGCGACCATCGTGAGGGCGGCTGGGCGCGGTGGAATCAGACGCGGCGCGTGCCGTGCACGGTGACCGTGCGGTAGTAGGCGCCGAGCGAGGGCATGGACGAGGCGATCGCCGCGTCGAAGCGATCCGCCGCGTTCACCATCCAGTTGCTGGGCCGCGCGCGCACGGCCTTGGACACCACCGCCGCCGGAAAGGCAAACAGGTCGGTGTACAGGTGCTTGGGCGCGAAGTAACGGTCCAGGATGTCGAGTTCTTCGCGCGCCAGCGGCTTCTCGTCGGGCGTGCGCGCCTTGGGTGTGAGCGCGCGCACCAGGCGCGCCACCGGGTTGAGCAGCAGCGGCTCGACGAACAGGATCTCACCGCCCGGCTTGGTCACGCGGGCGATTTCCTTCACCGCACGCTCGAACTCCAGGTGGTGCAGGATGGCCGTGCCGAACACCAGGTCGAAGGTGGCATCGGGGAACTGCAATTCGTGGGCGTCCATCAGCTTGAACTCCACCGGCAGGCCCTTGGCCTGGGCGACCTGGCGGCCCTTGTCGAGCTCGCGGTCGGAAATGTTGATGCAGGTGAGCTGCGTGGGCTTGAGGTTCCACTTGAGGTAGTGGGCCTCCCAGGCCTGGCTGCCCACCTCGAGCACGCGCGTGTCGGTGTGGCGCGTATGCACGGCGCGGATCAGTTCGTCGCGCCGCCGCCGCGCGGGGCCCATCTGCGTGTACTCCATGACCGCTTCCAGGCGGTCTCGCTCCAGCTCGTCGTTGTCGTAGATCTCGGCCTCGCGGCTGACGCGTTGCGCGTCGTGTGAAGTCGGGCTCGTCATGCGGACGCCTCCAATTGAATTGCGCAGGGGCCGGCGTTCATTGGCCAGCGGGACCCGGCGAAACTAGCACAGCGTTTGACATCTTCGTACCTTCGATGCACACGAAAGCGTGCAATATCTCCACGAAATGGCGATGCATCAGATGTCAAATATCAACACAATTGCTTTACCGGTACCCGCATCCAGCCGCCAAAAGGGGTTCACGCACCGCTTGGCGACTGATACCCCATACCGCCACCGGTACCGTCAAAAAGTTCACAACCGCGGAGCCACGGGAATTGGCTGGCGGGAACGCCGTGGTTACAGTCGGTTTCGACTGGCGTCATTTTGTATTAGATTCTCCGGCTCTGGTTCTACGAGGTGAGGATGGACACGAAAGCTCGAACGGAACCATCGGCGCGGCGCGTGTCCCGTTTGGGTGATTGGCTCGTCCTTGCGGCGCAGGCCTGGCCCGGGCGGCCCGCCCTGGAAACCGCCGACGGTCAGACGCTGACGTACCGCGAGTTGCTCGCGCGCGTCGAAGACGGCGCGCGCCGCTGGCGCGGCGCGGGCGTGCGCCGTGGCGAGCGCATCGCCATCGCCGCCACGCGCTCGGCCGACTCCATCGTTCACATCCTCACCGCCGCCCACCTGGACGTGGCCTACGTGCCATTGGACCTGGCCTACCCCGCCGAACGCCTGGCGGCCATGCTGGAAGATGCGAAGCCGCGCGCCGTGGTGGGTGAAGAACAGGCCCTGGCCCAACTGGGCGAGCGCGTGGGCGCGCTGCCCACGCTGGAACGCCCCGCCCCAGCCACCACGGGCCTGCACGCGGCCGAGCCCGACCTGGCCTACGTCCTCTTCACCTCCGGCTCCACCGGCCGCCCCAAGGGCGTGGCCATGGGCGAGCGCCCCCTGCGCCACCTGATCGACTGGCACGTGGCGCACGCGCGCCTGGGCCAGGCCGCGCGCACCCTGCAGTTCGCGCCGCTGTCCTTCGACGTGCACTTCCAGGAGATTTTCTCCACCATGGCCACCGGCGGCACGCTGGTGCTGGTGCCCGACATCCAGCGACGCGACCCCGGCCTGCTGCACCGCGCGCTGATCGAGCGCCGCATCGAGCGCATCTTCGTGCCCTACGTGGCGCTGCAGATGATCGCCGACGCCTCGCGCGACGAGGCCCCGCTCCACCTGCGCGAGGTGGTGAGCGCCGGCGAGCAGTTGCAGGTGAGCCCCGCCATCCGTTCCCTGTTCCTGCGCCTGCCCGGCGCCGAACTGCACAACCACTACGGCCCCACCGAAAGCCACGTCGTCACCGCGCACGACCTCACGGGCGACCCCGCCCAATGGCCCGAGATCCCCCCCATCGGCAAGGCCCTGCCCCACGTGCAGGTGATGCTGCGCGAGGCGCACGACGACGGCGAAGGCTTCACCGTGGGCGAGCTCCTGCTGGGCGGCGACACCCTGGCCAACGGCTACCTGGGCCGCGCCGACCTGAGCGCCGAGCGCTTCCGCACCGACATCGCGCCTGGCCAGACCTGGTACGTCACGGGTGACCTGGTGCGCCGCGACGAACACGGCGCGCTCACCTACCTCGGCCGCGCCGACCAGCAGGTCAAGGTCGATGGCTTCCGCATCGAACCCGGCGAGATCGAACTCGCGCTGATGGCGCACGAGACAGTGAAGGAAGCCGTGGTGACCGCGCCCGACGTGCCCGGCGCGGGCCGCCAGCTCGTGGCCCACGTGGTGCTGAACCCCGGCGCGGCCGGCGACGCGGCCAGCCTCCCGCCCCAGTGGCGCCAGCACCTGCGCGCGCGCATGCCCGAGTACATGGTGCCGGTGCGCTACGTGGTGCTCGACCGCCTGCCCGTCACGCCCAGCGGCAAGATCGACCGGCGCAACCTGCCGCTGCCCGTGCTGGATGCGAGCCCGCTGGACACCGGCAACCCGCTCGAACTCGCGCGCCGCCTGTGGTGTGAGCTGCTGGGCGTCGAGCGCATCGCCGACGGCCAGAACCTCTTCGACCTGGGCGCCAAATCGCTGCTGGTGATGCGCTTCGTGGCCCGCGTGCGCGAGGCCGGCGTGCACACCCTGGGCGTGGCCGACGTGTACGACCGCCCCACCCTGGCCGGCATCGCGCAGGCCATGGCCGGCGCGGCCAGCGCGCCGCGCCGCCAGCGCCGTGCGGCGCCCGCCAACGCCGGTGGCGGCATCGCCATCGTGGGCATGGCCGTGCGCGTGCCGGGCTCGCCCGACCTCGAGTCCTTCTGGCAGAACCTGCTCGATGGCCGCGAGGGCATCCGTCACTTCCGCCCCGAGGAGCTCGACCCCTCGCTGCCTGAAGAGCTGCGCGCGCGCCCCAACTTCGTGGCCGCGCACGGCGCGCTCGAAGACGTCGAGCGCTTCGACGCCGCGCACTTCGGCGTCTCCGCACGTGAAGCCGTGATGCTCGACCCGCAGCAGCGCCTGATGCTGGAGTTGAGCATCACCGCGCTGGAGCACGCGGGCATCGACCACACGCGCCTCCATGAACGCGTGGGGGTGTACGCGGGCACCGGCAACAACGCCTACGCCCTCGCGCTGCGCCAGGAGAACCCCGAACTCATCCGCCAGGTGGGCGAATTCGCCACCATGCTCGCGAGCGAGAAGGACTACGTCGCCACGCGCATCGCCAACCGCCTCAACCTCAAGGGCCCGGCGATCAGCATCCACACCGCCTGCTCCACCAGCCTGGTGGCCGTGGCGCAGGCCTGGCATGCGCTGGCCAGCGGCCAGTGCGACATCGCGCTGGCGGGCGGCGCCAACGTGCACGCGCCGCAGGCCACGGGCTACCTGCACGTGGAAGGCGGCATGGAATCGGCCGACGGCCACTGCCGCCCCTTCGACGCGCAGGCCAGCGGCACCGTGTTCGCCAGCGGCGGCGGCATGGTGGTGCTCAAGCGGCTGGACGATGCCATCGCCAACGGTGACACCATCTACGCCGTGGTGCGCGGCGTGGGTATCAACAACGACGGCGGCGACAAAGCCAGCTTCACCGCGCCCAGCGTCGCGGGCCAGCTCGAGGCCATCCGCATGGCGCTGGAGCATGCCGACATCGACCCGCGCAGCATCGGCTACGTCGAGGCGCATGGCACCGCCACCGCGTTGGGCGACCCGATCGAGATCAGCGCGCTCAGCAAGGCCTGGGCCGAGGACACGGCCGACACGCAGTTCTGCGGCATCGGCTCCGTGAAAAGCAACATCGGCCACCTGGCCGCGGGCGCCGGCGTGGTGGGCCTGGCCAAGGCCGCGCTCGCCTTGCAGCGCGGCGTGATCCCGGCCACGCTGCACTACACGCAGCCCAACCCGCAGATCGATTTCGCGCGCACGCCCTTCCAGGTGGTGGCGCGCAACACGCCCTGGACCGATGGCCACGGCGAGGCGCCGCGCCGCGCGGCCATCAGCTCCTTCGGCGTCGGCGGCACCAACGCGCACGTGGTCATCGAGGCCGCGCCCACCACCGCCGCCGCATCGGACGACGCAAGCGAGGGCCAGCGCTGGGTGCTGCCGCTGTCCGCCCGCACCGCCGACGAGGCCCTGGCCCGCGCCCGCGCGCTGGCCGATCACCTGCAGGCCCACCCCGAACTGCCCCTGCCCGCCGTGGCCGCCACGCTGATGCGCGGCCGCCGGGCGATGGCGCATCGCCTGAGCGTGGTCGCCACTTCCACCGCCCAGGCCATCGAGGCGCTGCGCGCGGCGAAGTCGCCCACGGCCGCGCTCGCCTCGCCGCGCCTGGTCTTCCTGTTCCCCGGGCAGGGCTCGCAGCACCCCGGCATGGCGCGCCAGTTGTTCGACGAGGTCCCGGCCTTCGCCGAGGCCCTGCAGCGCTGCACCGAGGCGCTCAAGCCCCTGCTCGGCGGCAACGACCTGCTGCCCTGGCTCGTGCAAGCCGAGCCGGCCGACGAGGCCATCGCGCGCCAGTTGGCCGACACGCGCCACGCGCAGCCCGCGCTGTTCGCCATGTCTTATGCCCTGGCGAGCTGGCTCGACACCCTGGGCGTGAAGCCCGCCGCGCTCATCGGCCACAGCATCGGCGAATACGCCGCCGCCTGCCATGCGGGCGTGCTCTCACTCGATGACGCGCTGGCCGCCGTGGTCGCGCGTGGCCAGGCCATGGCCGATCAGCCGCCCGGCGCCATGCTCGCCGTGCGCCTGGGCGCCGACGAATTGCGCGCCCGCCTGCCGACCAACATCGACATCGCCGGCATCAACGCGCCCACGCTCACCGTGGTCGCCGGCCCCGTCGATGCCGTCGAATCGCTGGCAAGGGATCTCGAAGCGAGCGAGGTTCACTGCACGCGCCTGCGCGTTTCGCACGCCTTCCACAGCGCCAGCATGGACGGCGCGCTGCCGCGCGTGCAGGCCGCACTCGCCAAGGCCCGCCTGAGCGCGCCGCGCCTGCCCGTCTACTCCTGCGTGAGCGGCGCGCCGCTCAGCGCCGCCGAGGCCACCGACCCCGCCTACTGGGCGCGCCAGGTGCGCGCGCCGGTGCGCTTCAGCCAGGCCGTGAACGCCGAACTCGCACAGGGCGACTGCGTGTTCCTCGAGGTCGGTCCCGGCCAGGCCTTGTCGGCCCTGGTGCGCCAGCACCGTGGCGCGCAGAACGCGGCGCCACGCAACCTGGCCCTGCTGGGCCCCGCCAACCAGCCCGGCGAGCCCGCCGCGCACGCGCTCGCCGCCATCGGCGTGCTGTGGAGCGCGGGCGTGGACATCGCCTGGCCCGTGGCCGCCAGCGCCCCGCGCGCGGCCCTGCCCACCTACCCCTTCGGCGGCGAGCGCCACTGGTTCACGCGCCGCGCCCCCGCCACACCCCTTTCATCGACCGGTGCTTCCGCACCCCAGCAGGCCCCCATCGCCATGAGCCGTCTACCCGCCGTCGAAGCCGAACTGCAACGCATCCTCAGCGATGTCTCGGGCATCCCCGCCGACGAGATCACGCCCGAGGCCACCTTCGTGGACCAGGGCCTGGACTCGCTGTCGCTGACCCAGGCCACACTGGAGATCGAGCGCGTGTTCGGCGTCAAGCTGCGCTTTCGCCGCTTGCTGGAAGACCTGGACAACACGCGCAAGCTCGCGGTGCTGCTCGACGCGGAGATGCCGCCCGAGCGCTTCGCGCCGCCGGCCGCTGCGCCGGCACCCGTCCCGCCCGCTGCAGCGCCCGCCGCCATGGCCCAGGCCGCACCGCAGCAGCCGATTGCGCTGCCCGCCTTCAATGCCACACCGCTGGCCACGGGCCAGGGCGATGCGCTGCACACGCTCATCCAGCAGCAGATGCAGCTGATGTCGCAGCAACTCGCGCTGCTGGCGGGCACGCCGGTGGCCCCGGCCGCCGCCGCGCCGCTCCCCGTCGCTGCGCCCGCGACGTCCGCCGCCCACGTGGCCGCCCCCGTGGCCCGCGCCAGCGCCCCCGCGCCCGCCGCCAGCGAGAGCAACGAACAGCCCTCCATCAAGTCCCTGGTGGAAAAGCCCTTTGGCGCTTCGCCGCGCCTCACGCTGCAGGCCGGCCAGGACTTCACGCCCGCCCAGCACCGCTGGATCGACGACTTCATCGCGAAATACAACGCGCGCACCGCCAAGTCCAAATCCTTCAGCCAGGACAACCGCAAGGTGATGGCCGACCCGCGCGTGGTCACCGGCTTCAACCCGATGTGGAAGGACCTCGTCTACCCCATCGTGGTCGACCGCTCCAGGGGCGCGAGCCTGTGGGACCTGGACGGCAACGAGTACATCGACCTGCTCTCCTGCTTCGGTGCCAACATGCTCGGCTACCAGCCGGACTACCTGCTCAAGGCCATGCACGAGCAGCTCGACCGCGGTCTGGAAGTCGGCCCGCAGCACCCGTTGTCGGCCGACGTGGCACACCTCATCTCCAAGTTCACCGGCATGGAGCGCGTGGGCTTTTGCAACACCGGCTCCGAGGCCGTGATGGGCGCCATGCGCATTGCGCGCACCGTCACCGGCCGCAAGAAGATCGCCATCTTCACCAACTCGTACCACGGCATCTTCGACGAGGTGATCGTGCGCGGCACGAAACAGCTGCGCTCGCTGTCCGCCGCGCCGGGCATCCTGGCCAACGCGGTCGAGAACATCCTGGTGCTCGACTGGAACAGCGAGGAATCGCTCAAGGTCCTGCGCGAGCAGGGGCCGCAGCTCGCGGCCATCATGACCGAGCCGATCCAGAACAAGTACCCCAACATCCGCCCGCGCGAGTTCGTGCGCTCCTTGCGCGAGATTGCCGACGCCAGCGGCTGCGCGCTGATCTTCGACGAGGTCGTCACGGGTTTCCGCGTGGCCCGCGGCGGCGCGCAGGAGTTCTACGGCGTGCGCGCCGACATCTCCACCTTCGGCAAGGTCATCGGCGGCGGCCTGCCCTTCGCGGCCATCGCGGGCAATGCCAACTGGCTGGACGCGCTGGACGGCGGCCACTGGCAGTACGGAGACAACTCCTACCCCGAAGCGGGCGTCACCTACTTCGCCGGCACCTTCGTGCGCCACCCGCTGGCCCTGGCCGCGGCCAAGGCCTCGCTGGAGCACATCGACCGCGCGGGCCCTGCGTTCTACAGCGAGATCAACGCCCGCACCCAGCGCATGATCGACCGCCTCAACGCCGGCTTTGCCCAACGCGGCGCGCCCTGCAGCGCGGTGAACTGCGCGTCCATCTGGCGCCTGCACTGGGACGACGGGCAGAAGAACGTCAGCCTCTTCTACTACCTCATCCGCCACCTCGGCCTGCACGTGTACGAGCAGTTCGGCCACTTCGTGACCGAGGCCATGACGGAGGAGATCACGAACCGGATCGCCGACACCATCCTCAAGGCGCTGGACGAGCTGATGGCCCTGGGCTTCATCACGCGCCGCGACGGCGGCTCGCCCGGCGGCGGCCTGCCGCTCGACGCCGCGTCCGGCGAACCGGCCACGCCCGCCCCCACCGAGGCCGCGCTGGCCCCGGGCCAGACCGAGCGCTGGCTGGTCGGCGCCTTCGACGACAACGCGCGCCGCGCGCTCAACGAGTCCTTTTGCGTGAGCCTGCAAGGCGAGGTCGACAAGGCCGCGCTGCGCCAGGCCCTGCAGGACGTGGCCACGCGCCACGCCGCCTTCCACCTGAGCTTCGACACCACCGAGCCGCGCCAGAGCCTGCGCCCCGCACAGCCGGTCGCCATCGCCGAGGTGGACCTGCGCGGCGAGACCGACGCCGATGCCGCGCTCGACGCCTTCTGCACGCAGGCCAGCCGGCGCGACTTTCCCTTCGATCAGGCACCGCTCGCCGCTTTCAGCCTGCTGGATCTGTCCGACGGCCGCGTCGTCGTTCACGTCGTCGCCAGCCACTTGATCTTCGACGGTTGGGCCTCCAGCGTCTTCAACGCCGAACTCGCCGAGGCCTACCAGGCGCGCCGCCAGGGCATGGCACCCGCCTTCGCCAAGCCCGCCGAATCGCCGCTGGCCTTCGCCATCGGCGAGCAGGCCCGTCAGGACGGTCCGCAGGCGAAAGAAGCGCTGGCGTTCTGGACCGAGGTGATGCGCCAGCCGCCGCCGCCCGTGAACCTGGGCGACCGACGTCCCGACGGACGCCGCCAGTTCAGCGCCGACACCGTGCGCGTGCGCATCGACGGCGCGCGGCTCGAGCAACTGCGCGCCCGCGCCAAGGCGCGCGGCGCCACGCTGTTCCAGTGGCTGCTCACCGCCGTCACGCGCCTCATCCACGAACGCAGCGGCCAGGGCGAATTCGTCGTCAGCATCCCCTACGCCAGCCAGTCGCTGCAGCGCCACGGCCCGCTCATGGCCGACGGCGTGCTCGATCTGCCGCTGCGACTGTCGTGCTCACCGCAGGACACCGATGAGGCGCTGCTCACCCGCGTGCGCTCGCACCTCATGGATGCCTTGGAGTACCCGGTCATGACGCAGGGCACCCTGGCCCGCGCCCTGGGCCTGCCCAGCCGCGGCGACCGCCCGCCGCTCACCGGCATCTACTTCAACCTCAACCCCAAGGTCGATCTCTCGGGCTACCTGCCGCTGCGCGCCGCCATGCACGAAGGCCGCAAACAGGGCCTGCTGGCCGAGCTGTTCTTCAACTTCTACGAGCAGGACGCGGCCCTGACGCTGGACCTGCACCACAGCGCCGAGTTCTTCAGCCTCGAGCGTGCGCAGTCGCTGGTCGACGGCCTGCTGGCGCAGATCGACCGGCTCAATGGCGCGCCCGCGCTGAGCAAGCCCGCCGCGAGCGCCGGCACACCGACGACCGCGAGCACGCCGATGAAGGCCGCCACCGCCGCCATCGACCCGCGCATCGCCGCCTGGAATCGCGCCACCGACGTGCCCTTCGACCTCAACACGCGCGTCGAAGCCTCCATCAGCCGACAGGCCCAGGCCACGCCCGACGCCACCGCCGTGATCGCGCGCGGCACCTCGCTCACGTACGCGCAACTCGAACAACGCGCCAACCAGTTCGGCCAGCTGCTCGCCCAGCGCGGCATCGGCCCCGGCGCCCTGGTGGGCGTGTGCCTCTCGCGCGGCCCCGAGCTCGTGCCCGCGCTGCTCGGCATCCTGAAAACCGGCGCCGCCTACGTGCCGCTGGACCCGAACTTCCCCAAGGACCGCCTGAGCTACATGGCCGAGGACGCCGAGCTGCGCCTGGTCGTCACCGAATCGGCGCACGCCGAACTGGCCGGCCTGCCGCGCGAACGGCAGTTGCGTGTCGACGACGACCGCACCCTCATCGATGCCGCGCCCGCCACCGCCCTGCCCGCGCCGCACAACCCCGGCGGCGACGCGCCGGTGTACGTGATCTACACCTCCGGCTCCACCGGCAAGCCCAAGGGCGTGGCCGTGCCGCAGCGCGCGGTGAGCAACTTCCTCATGACCATGCAGCGCGAGCCCGGTCTCACCGCCAGCGACCGCCTGCTCGCCGTGACCACCCTGTCCTTCGACATCGCGGTGCTGGAGCTCTACCTGCCCCTGGTCACCGGCGCCTGCACCGTGCTCGCCCAGCGCGAGGAGATCATGGACGGCGAGGTGCTCGGCCGCCTGATCGCGGATCAGCGCATCAACGTGATGCAGGCCACGCCCACCACCTGGCACATGCTGCTGGACGCCGACTGGCGCGCACCCGCGAACTTCCGCGCCCTGTGCGGCGGCGAGCCGCTGCCGCCCTCGCTGGCCGCCAAACTGCTGGACCAGAAGATCGAGCTGTGGAACATGTACGGGCCGACCGAGACCACGGTCTGGTCCACGCTCAGCCGCATCACCGACGCCGCGCAGAAGATCAGCATCGGCCACCCCATCGCCAACACGCAGGTCTGGGTGCTCGACGAACAGGGCCAGCCCTGCGGCATCGGCCAGGAAGGCGAGCTCTGCATCGGCGGCACCGGCGTGGCCAACGGCTACTTCAAGCGCTCCGAGCTCACCGCCGAGCGCTTCGTGCCCGACCCGTTCAGCAACGTGCCCGGCGCCCGCCTCTACCGCACCGGCGACCTGGCGCGCTGGCTCGACCACGGCGGCCTGGAGCACCTCGGGCGCCTGGACTTCCAGGTCAAGATCCGCGGCTACCGCATCGAGCTCGGCGAGATCGAGGCCCGCCTGGCCGCGCTGCCCGGCATCGCCCGCACCGTCGTCATGGCGCGCGAGGACACGCCCGGCGACGTGCGCCTGATCGCCTACGCCGTGCCCTCGGCCGGCGCCACACCCGAACCCGCCGCCCTGCGCGACGCCCTGCGCGGCGGCCTGCCCGACTACATGCTGCCCCAGCAGGTGGTGCTGCTGGATGCCATGCCGCTGCTGCCCAACGGCAAGATCGACCGCAAGGCCCTGCCCGCGCCCGTGGCCACGGTGCCGGTGTCCAGCGGCCCGCTCACCCCCGCCACCACCGAGACGGAACGCGCGGTGCTGGACGCCATGCAGGCCGTGCTCAAGCTGCCCGCCATCGGTGCCGACGAGGACTTCTTCGCGCTCGGCGGCCACTCGCTGCTGGCGGCCAAGCTCATGGGCCAGCTCAACAAGGGCCTGGGCCTGCAGCTCAACCTGCGCGTGCTGTTCGAGTCGCCCACGGTGCAGAAGCTGGCGCGCGCCATCGACGAGCAGCGCGGCGGCAAGGCCCCGCAGCGCCCGCCGCTGGTGCACCAGCCCGAGCGCCGCCAGGCCCCGCTCACCCTCATGCAGGAGCGCATCCGCTTCATCGAAGAGATGCACCCGGGCCGCGTGGTCTACAACGTGCCCTCGGCCCACCGCCTGCGCGGGCCCATGGACGAGGCCCTTTTCGACCAGGCCTTCCAGGCCATGGTGCGGCGCCAGGCCTCGCTGCGCACGGTCGTCGTGCGCGATGGCGACACCTGGGTGCAGCGCACGCTCGACAGCGTGCCCTGCTCGCTGCTGCCGGTGGAAGACCTCAGCCACGTGCCCGAGGACCGGCGCGAGGAGGCGATGGTCGACCTCGTGGCCACCTGGGTGGCCCAGCCCTTCACGCTGGATCAGGCGCCGCTGTTCCGCGCGCGGCTCATCCGCCTGGACGCGCAGCACCACATCTTCTTCTTCATGACCCACCACGTGGTGTGGGACGGCTGGTCCTTCGACCTGCTGTACGAGAACATGAGCGCCTACTACTCGGCCCTGCTGGAGAAGCGCGAACCCGTGCTGCCCGCCATGCCGCTGCAGTACGTGGACTTCGCCGCCTGGCACAACGAGTGGATGGAAAGCGAGGAGATCGCCGGCCAGCTCGACCACTGGCAGCGCCAGTTCCTCAAGCGCCCCGTGCCGCCTGCGCTGACCGATCTGCCCCGCCTGCCCGGTGCGCAGCGCGTGGGCTCCACCGAGTACATGCGCATCGAATCCGCCGACGCCGAGCGCGTGCGCGAGGTGGCCAAGCAGACCGGCTCCACGCTGAGCATCGTCGCGCTGGCGGTGTACGCGGTGCTGGCCTCGCAACTGCTGCACGATCCCGAGCCCACCATTGGCGTGCCGGTGCGTGGCCGCCCGCACCCGGACCTGGAGCCCATCATGGGCTTCTTCAACAACATGCTGCCGGTGCGCCTGGCCGTGCGGCCCGAGATGACGTGGCTGGAGTGGATCAAGCACGTGCGCGCCACCATGGTGGACGCCTTTGCCAACCAGGACGTGCCCTTCGAACGCCTGTCGGCCGCGCTGGAGACCGCGCAGCCCGGCCTGCACGGACGGCTCTACCAGGCCCTCTTCACCTTCCAGGACGCACGCGCGCGTCCCGGCAACTGGGGCCCGCTCTCGCACGAGCGCACGCGCTTCAAGCACCGCGGTGCCACTGAAGACCTGAACTTCTGGCTGGTGGAAATCCCCAGCGGCATCGAAGGCGGCATCCAGTACGACACGCAGCTCTTCCTGCCCAGCACGGCGCAACTGCTGCGCGAGCGCTTCCTGGCCACCCTGATGGGCCTGGCCGATAACCCGAACCGCCAGGTCGCCGAGGCGCTGACGCCCAGCGCCGCCGAGCTGGAACGCCTGCGCGCGCTCGACGCCGCGCCCGTCAGCGGTCACGACCTGCTCAAGGCCCTGGCCCGCAGCGAAGGCGCGACCCTGCTGCGCGTCGGCACACAGGCACTGGACGGGCCTGCCCTGCAAGCGCGTGCGGCCGCCGCGCGCGACCCATTGGGCCCGGGCAGCGGCCCCGTCGACATCGCCGCTGTCGAGCCCCTCGAGGCCCTGGCCTCGGCACTGGCGGCTTTCGCCGCGAACCGCGCCGTGCGTTGGCCTGGCGCGCCCGCCGGTGCCACACTCGACGCGCGCCGCTGGAGCGACACCGTGGAAGCCCTGGCCGCGCAGGTGCAACTGCTGCCCGGCGACCGCCTCATCGCCCACGGCGGCCTGCCCGGCCTGCGCCTGGCCCTGCTCGGCCTGGCGCTGCGCCATGGCGTGGAGCTGGTGCTGGCCGACGCTGCGAACGCGCCCCAGGCCCTGGAGGCCCTGCACGCCGACAACACCGCCCTCGTCTTTGCCGACGCCAACACCTGGGCCGCGCTGCTGCAGGCCAACGCCGGCCGCGCGCTCTCGCTCATCGCCGCGCTGGACGTGCGCGAGGCCAGCCCCGAAGTGATGCAGGCCCTGGCCGACACCCAGGCCAGCACCCTCAACCTGGCCATCGACGCCGCCACCGGTCAGCCGCTGGCCATGGCCTGGGCACACGGCCCCGCCGACCACGACAACGTCGGCAAGCCCCTGCTGTGCGACACCCTGCGCGTCGGTGAATCCGCCGAGCGCTTCGCCGCCATCGGCGTGAGCGCGCCCCTGTGGACGCGTGGAGCCGATGGCGCCTGGCGCGCCACCGGCATGCTCGCGCGTTGGCGCTCCGACGGCGTGCTGCAGCGCATCGGCGAGGACGGTGCGTACGCCTGCCTGGCGGGCGAACGCCTCGCGCTTGATGCCCTGGAGCAGGACATCGCCCGGCTGCCCCTGGTGGCCCGTGCCGCCACTGCGCTGCAGGTGGATGCCCACGGCGCGCGCCGCCTGCTGCTCGGCCTCGAGCCCGAGGCCAGCCTGCAGGACGCCGGCCTGGACGCCCTGCTGCAGCGCGTGGACCAGCGCCTGGTGCAGCTCGTGCCCGCCGCCGCGCGCGCCCACGTCGAGCTGCGGTGCTGCGAACGCCTGGCCACCACGGCCGACGGCCGCTTCGCGCCCAGTGCCTCGCGCCTGCGCCGCCGCGACAACGCCGCCTCGGCCGCCGACCACTTCCAGGGCACGCCCACCGAGCGCGAGGTCTTCCTCGTGTGGAGCGAGCTGCTGGGCACCACGTCCATCCGCCGCAACGACAACTTCTTCGACCTCGGTGGTACGTCGCTCAGCGCCATGCAGGCCGTGCAGAAGCTGCAGAAGCGCCTGGGCCAGGAAGTGAGCCCGCGCCGCCTGGTATCCGAAACCCTGGCCCAACTGGCCGCCGCCTACGACGGCCAGGCCGGTGCGCCCACCACCGACACCGGTGCCAAGGCCGCCACCAGCGCCCCGAAGAGCGGCGGCGGCCTGATGTCCCGGCTGCGGCGTCTCGTGCAAGGGGCGTGAGGCAATGAACGCGCGGGCCTGTTACCGTCGGCACCCATGACCATCTCTATCAGGCACTTTGGCCGCTGGGATCGGCCGATGGTGGGGGTTCACGTGTCGGCCGAAGGCGCAGCACCGCCGCGCGCGCGCTTCCTGCTCTGCCGCCCGCTGGGCCAGGAGGCCGTGCGCAGCGCAGCCGCCTTCCGCGTGGCCGGCGAGCGGCTCTCGCGCGAGGGCGTCGAATCCCTGCGCTTCGACTACCACGGCACCGGCGACTCACCGGGCGACGAATCCGCCCAGTCGCTGGACGACTGGGTGCAGGACATCCTGACGGCGCACGAACTCATCGCCGCGGACGGCGGACCTCCCGTGCACTGGTTCGGCATGGGCCTGGGCGCGGTGGCCGCCCTGCGCGCGGCGCTGCTGGCCAAACACCCGCCGCGCCACCTCATCCTGTGGGAGCCCGTCTTCAATGGCGCCGACTACCTCGACGCCCTCATCGCCGGCCACAAGGCCGAACTGTCCATGATGTTCGCCCAGCCCTGGGAACAGATCGCCGGCAGTGGCAAGGTGGCCGAGCCCACGCTGCCCGGCGACGTGCTGGGCTTCGAACTCGGCGACCGCCTCGTCGCCGAGCTGCGCGCCCTGCCCGATCTCAACGTGCTGCCCGCACTGCGCCGCGGCCTGCGCATCACCTGCGCCGTGCGCGGCGACCAGCCCCACCCCTTCAACGGCCACGCGGCCCTGCCCACGTTCAAGCTGCACACCGTCGAACACCCCACCGACTGGATGTCCAGCCAGGCCATGGGCACCGCCATCGCGCCGCCCGACATCCCGCGGGTGCTTCTCTCCACGATCGACTAGGGTGTGTTCACACTATTTTTCCAAGATGCGTTGCGATCAGAAAGGCCATGCGCAAGGCGCGAAACACAGGCGGGCCGGTGGCCCGGCGAGGCTTCGCAACGCGGCGCATGGCCTTTCTGATCGCAACCCGAAGGGAATGGGGTGAAAACAGCGCCACTCGTCGTTGCACTCCTAGGCCAGGCGTCCAGCCTGGCCGTCGTCGCGCGCCTAGATTGGCGCTGTTTTCACCCCATTCGCACTTGGAAAAATAGTGTGAACACACCCTAAGCATGCAGGAGCAGACCCGCATCGTTGGCGCCGAAGGCCACCTCGTCGCCACCTTCACCCCGGCCCGGGGCGCCCCCGGTGCGGCGGCGCCCGTCATCGCCGTGCTCAGCAACTCCGGCGTCATTCCGCGCAGCGGACCGCACCGCATCAACGTGCTGCTGGCGCGCGAACTCGCGGCCATGGGCATCCCCTCGGTGCGTTTCGACATGAGCGGCCTGGGCGACAGCCAGCGCAGCGAGAGCACGCGCTCCGTCACCGAACAATGGGTGGCCGACACGCGCGAGGTGATGGACGCCGCGCAGGCGCAGTTCGGCTGCGCGCGCTTCTTCATGGTGGGCCTGTGCTCGGGCGCCATCATCGGCCACCTCGTGGCGCTGGAAGACGAGCGCATGCGCGCCGTGCTGCTGTGGGACATGTTCGCCTACCCCACGCTGCAATCGCGCCTGCGCAAACTCGCCTTCAAGATCGGCCGCGCAGGCCTCGTCGGCTCCGCGCAGAAGGCCGGTGTGATGGCGCTGCGAAAGCTGCGCCTGATGCCGCCCGACGACACCCCGGAAAAACCCAAGGGCGAGATGTCGGTGTCGCCGCCCAAGGCCGAATTCATGGGCCGCGTCGACCGGCTCACCCATCAGGGCGTGGAATTGCTCTTCGCGTACTGCGGCGGGCAACCCGAGTGGTTCAACCACCGCGGTCAGTTCGCGGCCATGTTCGCGGGGCAGCCGTGGTTGCCCAAGGTGGCCTTCGAGCTGCTGGAGACGACGGACCACCTGATCACGAGTGGGCCGGCGAAGCGGGCCTTCATCGACATGACGACGCGGTGGGTGCGAGAGCGGGTGGTGCCAGCCGCCGCTTCCCCGATCACTGCGCAGCCTCCAGCTCGCTGATCAGCGCCTTCATCTCGGCAATCTCGCGCCGCTGGGTTTCGATGATGCCATCGGCCAGACGGCGCACGCGGGGGTCGCTGATGTGCGCCCGCTCACTCGTGAGGATCGCGATCGAGTGGTGCGGAATCATCGCCTTCATGTACGACACCTGGTCCACGCTGGCCTGGCTGCGCACCAGCCACAGCGCGGCGGCAAAGACGGCGATGGCTGCCACCACCACCACCGCGTTGAAGCGCGGGTTGGCCAGCATGCCGTGCATGAACGCCAGCATGATCAGTGCCATGGCCGCCCCCATCACCAGCGCCATGTAGGAGCGTGTTTCGCTGAAGAACACGTGGTCGGCGGCATACGTGTTCAGGTACATCAAGGGCAGCATGACCACCGTGGAGGTGGCGATCATGGCGGTGAATCGGCGGTACATGTGCATGGGGTCGCTCCCGGTGGTGGAGAGACCTGCTGCGGCAATTGCCGTTCCCGAACTGACTCCCCTTCTCATTCAGGGTTTTCGCCGGCGAGCGCACGTCGGTAGCGGCTCAGCCATGCCGTTGCGAATGGACTCACGCATGCCGGGCACGGACAGCCTGGGCTTCAACCGCCTGACGCACCGGCTCGGGCAGGTTCAAGTCCGCGATGACTTCCCCCACCACCGGCACGAGCGCCGCACCAGCGCCAGCCCCCACCGCGCCCTGCACGCCGCCCGTGAGCAGGCCGATCGCCGCGTGCAGCCCAACGCGGTACTCGCCGCCTTCGTCCCACTTGCGGGCTTCGTCCTCATTGCCCTCTCGGCGCAGCGCCACGGCCTGCTGCTACTCTTTTAGTGATGCCCCCCCGTTTTTGTCGCTAGACGCCGCAAATCGACTTCACCTCCTTGCGAAGTGCCTCCCCCATGAACGGAATGAGACGCTGAATTGCAGCGTTCTCGCCAGAGAGATTTTCGACAAACGAGACTCCAATCAACTCCACGATGTCGTCATCCCCCGACGCCAGACCTGCCTCAAGCTGTTCAAGAAGCTCGGCCAACCAGTGAGCCTGCTCGGAGCCTGCGCTGGCTATCGCCACTCTAGTGATGGCCCCCATCAATACGTGGGGTAACAATTCGCCTTGGTCCGCCAAGTGTTCTCGATAGGTGTCAGACAGTTCAGTCGACGTTAACGCTAAGCGACTGACGAAGTCAGCAACGTGGTCACTCATTTCACTTCTCCAGTGCGTTCTTGAGATCGTTCTTCAGGCTCTCCGCGACCATCTTGTCATGGTGCGACGCGTTTGGATTTTTCGCCTGCCAGTTCTCCAATGCTCGGACGTACTCAGCTCTCTTCTGCGAGTGAAATCGTCCACCCGTTGCAAGCCCGGTAGCTGATTCGTTCCGGATTGCGTCAGCTGTGCTGCATGTGCCTATCGGATGCGGTCCTCTCGCGCCCTTGTAGAGGTCGCTGACGATGTTCTTCAATTTGACGTCCGTCACCTCTGGGATCGCTGCAACGGCGCCCTTGGCCGCCTCGCTTCCCTTGAACACCGCCACCAGCGCATCCACCGCCGGCTCACCCACCCTCCTGAGCACACCCCCGGCCACCGGCACCACCCCCACCGCCGCCCAGAAGCGGCTGACCTCCTCGCCGCTGACGCTGCTGCGCCCAGTCATCACCTGCACGAGCGACTCACCCGTGCCATAACCCGGTGCCATCTCAATCGCTGCCTGCGCCAGGTCATTGGCCTGCTCCGGCGTGAGCGTGTTGCGTTTGCCGATTTCAGCCAGGGTGCCCGCGCGCTCCAGCGCCGCCATCTGCTGGTCGATGCGGCGGAAGTCTTCGGCCGTGCAGTTCGCCCCGCATTCGTTGGTGAGGCGCGCGTTCTCCCGGCTCACCCGGCGGTTGACCTCCTTGTAGGGACTGTGAGTCACGTAGTTGTGCGCGGCCTGGTTGAGGGAGGCTGCCGCTCCCGCGCCACCCCCCACTGATCCGAGCGCAGCACCAGCCACCTGGGTCACCGCCTGACGAACCGGCTCGGGCAGGTTCAAGTCCGCGATGACTTCCCCCACCACCGGCACGATCGCCGCACCGGCGCCTGCCCCCACCGCGCCCTGCACGCCGCCCGTGAGCAGGCCGATCGCCGCGTGCAGCCCAACGCGGTACTCGCCGCCTTCGTCCCACTTGCGGGCTTCTTCCTCCTTGCCTTCGCGGCGCAGCGCCACCGCCTGCTGGTCCGCATAGCTCGCGGCCATCGGCACGGCCTGCTGCCCGAACCCCGTGGTGATGACCACCTGGGCGTTGACCTCGTCCTTGACCTTGTCCTTGTCCTTGTCGAAGATCGGCGCCAACCCCGTCTCGGCGTCTCCCGTTCGGGCTTCCTTGTCACCCGCGATGCCGCTGATGCTGGCCTTGGTGGTGCTGCTGGCCTGACCGTCGTCCGATCCGATGCCCGCGCCGCTGCTGCCGAGCTGGCCGCCCGCGCCCACCGTCGCGCCGCTGGCCTTGGCCTTGTAGCGCGCCTCGTTGTGCACGTCTTCCAGCTCGACGCCACCTTCGTTG